>WNGG01000599.1_pt1 | contig 141797 bp, 122 predicted proteins | sample 5400661 | NCBI WGS metagenome assembly WNGG01 (sample SAMN13153372, study PRJNA577476) | soil metagenome | isolation source: 100 cm soil or saprolite under Garry oak tree replicate 1 | place: USA:California | collected 2016-06-15
AGGCCGTCGGCCCGATCTTGTTGCTCGAGCCGCGGGACGGGCCGGCCGCGCTGATCGCCTCGGTCCCCGACCTGGACCGGGCGGTGGCCGCACTGGCCGCGGGCACCGGCCCCGTCGCGGTGGACGCCGAGCGTGCCTCGGGGTTCCGGTACGGGCACCGCGCCTTCCTGGTGCAACTGCGCCGGGACGGCGCGGGCACCATGCTGATCGACCCGATGGCCTGCCCCAACCTTACCGGGCTCGACGAGGCGCTGGCCGATACCGAGGTGGTATTGCACGCCGCGTCCCAGGACCTGCCCTGCCTGGCCGAGCTTGGGTTCCGGCCGCGGGCGCTGTTCGACACCGAACTGGCCGGGCGGCTGCTGGGCTTCCCCCGGGTCGGCCTGGGCGCGCTAGTGGAGTCGGTGCTGGGCTGGGCCCTGGAGAAGGGGCACGCGGCGGCCGACTGGTCGGTCCGCCCGCTGCCGGCCGAACTGCTCCGTTACGCGGCACTGGACGTGGAACTGCTGGTGGAGCTGCGCGACGCACTGGCGGCCCAGCTAGCGGCGCAGGGCAAGACCGAGTGGGCGGAACAGGAGTTCGCGGCCGTGCTGACCGCCAAGCCACCGGGCCCCCGCCCGGACCCGTGGCGGCGCACCTCGGGCATCCACCGGGTGCACAGCCGGCGCGGGCTGGCGATCGTCCGCGAGCTGTGGCAGGAGCGGGACAAGATCGCCAGGCGGCGGGACCTGTCCCCGGGCCGGGTGCTCCCCGACACGGCCATCGTCGAGGCTGCCCGGACGCTGCCCGGCTCTCCTCGGGCCGGCCTCACCGATCTCCCGGCGTTCCAGGGCCGGGGGGCGCGCAGGCACGCCTCGGCGTGGCTGCGCGCGGTGCAGCGGGTCCGCGGCCAGGCCGATACCGAGCTCCCCGGCCCGGCGTTGCCGCCGCCGGACGGGCCACCGCCCACGCACCGCTGGCAGGAGCGGGACCCGATCGCCGCCGGCCGGCTCGCGGCGGTGCGGACGGTGGTCGCCGCGCTGGCCGACGAGCACACCGTTCCCGCGGAGAACCTGCTCCCCCCGGACGTGGTGCGCCGGCTCGCCTGGCAGCCCCCCGAGCCGGCCGGCCCAGCCGAGGTGGCGGCCGAGCTGGCCGCGCACGGCGCGCGGCCGTGGCAGGTCGGGCTGACCGCCCTGCCGATCAGCCGGGCCCTCGGCCGCCTCGTGGAGAAGGCGGAAACCGGGGCGGCGGCGGAGGCCACGGGCGAGGCGCAGCCAGCGGACAACTGAGCCAGCGGCAAGGCCCGGGCCAACACGGCCACGGCCCGGTGACGAAGGAACCGGGCCGTTAGGCCACCGGGGGGTTCCAGGGGGTCGCTCCCCCAGGCCAACACGGCCGCGGCCCGGTGACGAAGGAACCGGGCCGTTAGGCCACCGGGGGGTTCCAGGGGGGGCGCTCCCCCGGGCCAATACTGTCTGACCCGCCGGGCACAATGGACGGCGTGACAGAACTTGGATGGGGTTGCCTGGATACCCCCGTCGGCCAGGTGTCTGTGGCCTGCAGCGACGCCGGGATAGCCCGGGTCACCTACGGCCCGCCGTCCGGCCCCGGCCCGGCCGGGGGCTCGCTGGCGTCCGTGCTGCTCGAAGCCGCCCTGGAGGAGCTCGGCGACTACTTCGACGGCCACCTGAAGAGGTTCAACGTGCCGGTGGACCTGGGCAGCGCCCAGGGATCCCGGCGCGCCGTGCTGTCCACACTGCACCGCACGGTGGGGTTCGGGCAGACCATCACCTACGGCGGGCTGGCCGACCGGGCCGGCCTGACCGCGACCGGGCCGGACGGCACCGCGCCGGACGGAGGGCCGGACGGCACCGGGCCGGGCAGCTTCGTGCCGCCCGCCCGGGTGGTGGGCCAGATCATGGCGTCCAACCCGGTCGCGCTCATCGTGCCGTGCCACCGGGTGGTCGCCGGCACCGGGCTCGGCGGGTACAGCGGCGGCAGCGGTACCGACGTGAAGCACTGGCTGCTGGTGTTCGAGGGCGCGCTCCCGGCCACCCTGGACTGGGATCCACGGGGGCCGTACCGCCCGCACGCGGCCACCCGCGAGGCTCAGCCGACCGGGCCGGCCCCGGGCTCGGCCTCGGCCTGATGCAGCTCGGCTGAGGCGAGCCGCTGCCCGGCCATCTGCAGCACCCAGAACGCGCCGCGCCGCAGCGGGGGGCCGTCCGGTACCGGCGCGCCCACCGCCGCGCAGGCCTCGGCGAGCAGCCAGGCCAGGTTCTGGCGGTGCGCGCAGATGATCACGGGCCGGCGGGATCTGGCCGCTTCGGCGATCCGCCGCCGCGCGTCCTGCGTTTCCGTCCAGGCGGCCTCGCCGTGCGCCGGGGCGCTGCTGTCCACGGTGAACGCGGGCTCCGACTCGACCGGCACCCCGGCCCGCTCGGCGTAGGGGATCACGGTGTCCAGGCAGCGCCGTGCGGCCGAACTGATCACCCGCGCGGGCGCGAAGACGCTGAGCAGCCCGGCCAGCGCCCATGCCTGTTCCCGCCCCCGGTCGGACAGCGGGCGGGACCGGTCGTCGGCGGGGCCGGCCTTCCGCCATGCCTTCTTGCCGATGGCGCTGGCGTGCCGGAGCAGGATCACCGGGGCACTGTCGGCCGGCGCGGCGGTGAAGCTGGCCAGGACCGCGACGTCGCGCGGATAGCTCAGCCGCTCCCGCGCCGCGGGCAGCGGCAGCCAGGCCAGGGCGTCCACCTCGTCCCCGGGGGTGAACCGCTCCGGCGAGACCGGGCGCGCGGCCCAGTACTCCACCCGCTTGAGCTGGCCGTCCACCGGGTAGCTCTGCGAGGGCAGCCTGCGGCCGAGGGCGGCCCGGACGCCGGTCTCCTCCTCGACCTCCCGGACCGCGGTGAGCAGCACGTGCTCCCCGGGCATGCTCTTGCCCTTGGGGAAGCTCCAGTCGTCATACCGGGGCCGGTGCACCAGCGCGGTCTCGATGCCCCCCGCCCGTGCCCGCCACAACACCGCGCCCGCGGCCTGGATCTCGCCGATGACGGCGTCAGCCATCGGCGGGCCGGGTGCGCCGGTTGGCGATCAGATACTGCTGCAGGTCGCGGAGCGGATTCCCGTCGGGGTCCAGGTGATGCCTGGTCCAGGTGCCGTCACCGTCCAGCCACCATGACCCGGTGCCCTCGTCCATGGCCAGGTCGATGAGCGCGTGCAGTTCGGCCTGCTGTGCCGGGTCCTTCACGCGCACCAGCGCCTCGACCCGCCGGTCGAGGTTGCGGTGCATCAGGTCGGCGGAGCCGATCCACACCTCGCTGTCGGGGTCGTCGCCGTGGCCGAACGCGTAGATCCGGGAGTGCTCAAGGAACCGGCCGAGGACGCTGCGCACCCGGATGGTCTCCGACAGGCCGGGGATCTGCGGCCGCAGCCCGCAGATGCCGCGCACCCACAGGTCCACCGGCACCCCCGCGATCGAGGCCCGGTACAGCGCGTCGATGACCGCCTCGTCGATGATCGAGTTGCACTTGAGCTGGATCCGGGCCCGCTCGCCGCGGGCGTGCCGGGCCTGCTGCTGCTCGATCCGCTCGACCAGGCCCGCGCGCAGCGCCGCCGGGGCGACCAGGAACCGCCGGTAGGTGCTCTGGCGGCTGTACCCGGTGAGGTGGTTGAACAGGTCGGTGACGTCCTCCCCGACGGTGCGCTCGGCGGTCAGCAGGCCGAAGTCCTCATACAGCCGGGCGGTGGTCGGGTGGTAGTTGCCGGTGCCGACGTGGCAGTAGCGGCGCAGCGTGCCGTCGGGTTCCTCGCGCACCACCAGCGCCATCTTGCAGTGGGTCTTCAGCCCGACGATCCCGTACACCACGTGGCAGCCCGATTCCTCCAGCTTGCGGGCCCAGATGATGTTGGCGCGCTCGTCGAACCGCGCCTTGAGCTCAACCACCACCACGACCTGCTTGCCCGCCTCGGCCGCGTCGATCAGCGCGTCCACGATCGGCGAGGTGTCGCTGGTCCGGTACAGGGTCTGCTTGATCGCCAGCACGCCGGGGTCGGCGGCGGCCGCCTCGATCAGCCGCTCCACGCTGGTGGTGAACGAGTCGTAGGGGTGGTGCACCAGGACGTCCTGCCGGGCCAGGGTGGTGAAGATGTCGGTGTCCTGCGGCAGCGCGGACTCCGACGGGACGAACGCGGGGTACTTCAGCCGCGGCAGGTCCTCGTCGGCGATCACCGACAGGCCGGACAGGTCGAGCGGCCCGGGCAGGTGGTAGACCGCGCGGTGGTCGATGCCCAGTTCGGTGACCAGCTTGTCGAGCACGTCGCTGGAGATGGAGTCCTCCACCTCCAGCCGGATGGCGGGCTCGAACCGGCGCTTTTGCAGTTCCCGCTCCAGGGACTGCATCAGGTCCTCGGTGACGTCCTCGTCCACCTCGAGGTCGCGGGTGCGGGTCACCCGGAACACATGGTGCTCCAGGATGTCCAGGCCGGCGAACAGCTCGGTGAGGTGCGCGGCGATCACGTCCTCGAGCGGCACGAACCGCCGCTTGGCCACGCTGAGGAACCTGGGCAGCAGCGGCGGCACCTTGACCCTGGCGAACATGGTGGCGCCGGTGCGCGCGTCGGCGATCATCACGGCCAGGCTCAGCGACAGGCCGGAGATGTAGGGGAACGGGTGCGCCGGGTCGACCAGCAGCGGGGTGAGCACCGGGTAGATCCGCTCCCGGAACAGCCGGTGCAGGTCCTGCTGCTCGGTGTCGGACAGTTCCTTCCAGCGCAGGATCTCGATGCCCTGCTCGGCCAGGGCGGGCTGCACCTCGTTGCCGAAGCACTCGGCGTGCCGGAGGCTCAGCTCGCGGGCGGTCTCCAGGGTGTTGGCGAGGATCTGCCCCGGCGCCAGGCCGCTGGCCCCCTCCACCGGCAGGCCGGTGGCCATCCGGCGGATCCGCCCGGCGACCCGGACCATGAAAAATTCATCCAGGTTGCTGGCGAAGATGGACAGGAACCGGACTCGTTCCAGCAGCGGCACGCGCTCGTCCTCGGCGAGTTCCAGTACCCGCTGGTTGAAGCGGAGCCAGCTTTCCTCGCGATCGAGGAACCGCCCGGGCGGGAGTTCCCCCGGTTCCTTGCCTGCCACGCCCCGCGCCACCCCGCGCACCGCTGCTGCCGGCCGGGTTTGCCCGCTCTGCCGCGCCCCGTCCTGTTCCATCCTCACGCCTTCATTGTCCCCAGCGTCCCCCGGCCCACAACTCCCGGGTTGCACCCCGGCGGACCGCCAGATCCGGCTGACGGCCGACTGGCTCAGCCCGGACGCGGCCGCCATGGTCCGCGTGGTCCAGTGGCTCCGGCCGGGCGGCGGCGGCTCGCTGCGGGTGCGGGCCAGCACGTCGCGCACCTGCGCGTCGGTGATCTTCCGGGGGGTGCCGGGCCGGGGCGCGTCCCGCAGCCCGGCCAGCCGGGCCGCCATGAACCGGGCCCGCCACTTGGCGACGGTGGCCCGGGACACCCCGGCCTGAGCGGCGATGCGGGTGTCCGGCTGTCCCTCGGCGCAGGCCAGGATGATCGCGGCGCGCACGGCCGCCCGGCCGCGGCCGGGCCGTACCGCCCATTTCGCCAGCCGTTCCCGCTCGATGGTGCTGAGCACCAGCCGTTTGCGCGCCCGGACCGCCATGCGCACAGCCTACGGGGCAAAAGCTATTTTTGACTCACCCGGCCGGTTCCCGGTCAAACGGCGCATGCCAGTCAGTATTCGCCGCGGCACCGGGCGTCGATGTCCTCGCGGCTGGGCAGCTTCACCCGCGCGCCGCGGCCCAGCGCGGCGGCCAGTTCCGCCTCGGCGCGTTCCACCTTGAGCCAGTCCGCATAGCTCACCGGGGCCACCGCCCGCCCGGCCAGCAGCGCTTCCAGCGCCCCGGCGGGCGCCGGGTCACCGGCCCGCACGCCGTCCGGGCACAGGTCGGCCAGCAGGGCGCGGACCGTCTGCGCCGCGTCGGACTTGTTGGTGCCGATGACCCCGGTGGGACCGCGCTTGAGCCAGCCCGCGACGTACTCGCGTGGCAGCGGCGCCCCGTCCGGCCCGAGCACCCGGCCCTCGGCGTTGGGCACGGTGTGGCTGCGCTCGTCGAACGGCACCTCCGGCAGCGGCACGCTCTGGTACCCCACGCTGCGCAGCACCATCTGCGCCGGGATCGTCTCCAGTTCCCCGGTCCCGGTCAGCGTCCCGTTCTCGTCGATCCTGGTCCGCTCGACGGTCAGCCCGGTGACGTGCCCGGTGCCCTCCACCCGGACCGGCCGCAGCCAGAACCGCAGCACCAGCCGCCGCGGGTGCCCGGCCGGCACCCGGGCCGCCCAGCCGCCGATCACGGCAAGGTTGCCGCGCACCCGGCGGTCGGACTCGGCCAGCCCGGCGCTGCCGCCGGTGGCGTCGAAGGCTTCCGGGGCCGCCTCACCGGCGCCGACCACGATGTCGACGCCGGCGAGTTCCCCGAGTTCACGCAGTTCCTTGGTGGTGAACTTGGCCTGGGCCGAGCCGCGCCGCCCGATCACGTGGACCTCGCGGACCTTGCTGGCCATGAGCGTTTCCAGTACCGGCTGCGGCACGTCGGTGGTGCGCAGCTCGTCGGGGTCCCTGATCAGGATCCGGGCCACGTCCACCGCGACGTTGCCCACGCCGACCACCGCCACCGACTCGGCGTCGAGGGTGAACGAGCCGGCGTCGGAGTCCGGGTGGCCGCAGTACCAGTTGACGAAGTCGGTCGCCGCGTAGCTGCCGGGCAGGTCCTCGCCGTCGATGCCCATCCGCCGGTCGCGCATGGCGCCGGTCGCGTAGACCACCGCGTCGTAGCAGCCGAGCAGGTCCTCCCTGGTGACCTCGCCGCCGAGCCGGACCCCGCCGAGGAAGCGCACGTCGTCATGCTCGAGGACGCCGCGCAGGTACTCGGCGATGGACTTGATCGACGGGTGGTCCGGGGCGACGCCGTAGCGGACCAGGCCGTAGGGGGTCGGCAGCCGGTCGATCACGTCGACCGCCACGCGGCGCGGCGGATCGAGCGCGGCCACCTGCTTGACGAGCGCCTCGGCGGTGTAGAGCCCGGCCGGGCCGGAGCCCACGACCGCGACGGACAGGGTGGTCATCGGTGAAAACTCCGGGTTGTCAGGCTTGCGTGTGGTCGGCAAGCTCCGGCGTGAGCCGCGCCACCGCTTCGGTGATCCGGCGCGCGAGGTGCTGGGGGACGAGGCCGGCCTCGTCCAGGATCTCCTCGCGCTTCCCGTGCGCCAGGAACTCCTGCGGCAGGCCGTAGGTCTGCACCGGGGTGCTCACCCCAGCGTCGCGCAGCAGGCGGCACACCGCATCCCCGAAGCCGCCCGCCCGGCCGTTGTCCTCGACGGTGACCACGAGCCGGTGCTCGGCGGCCGCCCCGGCCAGCGCCGGATCCACCGGCTTGACCCAGCGCGGGTCCACCACGGTGACGCCGATGCCCTGGTCGGCGAGCCGGGCCGCGGCCTGGACGCACATCACCGCCATCGGGCCGGCCCCGGCGAGCAGCACGTCCCGTGCGGCGGTGCCGGCGGGCCCGTAAAGCATGTCCATCCCGCCCAGCCGTCCGACGGCCTCCGCCTCGCCGCCGACCGTCCCCTTGGGGAACCGCACCACGGTGGGGCCGTCGGCGACGGCCACCGCCTCGTTCAGCAGCTCCGCGACGCGGGCGGCGTCGCGCGGCGCCGCGATCCGCAGCCCGGGCACCACCTGCAGGATCGAGCCGTCCCACATGCCGTGGTGGCTGGCCCCGTCCGGCCCGGTGACGCCGGCCCGGTCCAGCACCACGGTGACCGGCAGCCGGTGCAGCGACACGTCCATGAGCAGCTGGTCGAAGGCCCGGTTGAGGAACGTCGCGTAGATCGCCACCACCGGGTGCAGCCCGCCCATGGCCAGGCCGGCCGCGCTGGTCATCGCGTGCTGCTCGGCGATGCCCACGTCGAAGACCCGGTCCGGGTAGGCGCGCGCGAACGTGGCGAGCCCGGTCGGGTGCAGCATCGCCGCGGTGATCGCCACCACGTCGGGCCGCCGCGCGCCGATCGCGGCCAGCTCGTCGCCGAACACCTCCGACCAGGTGCGCTTGGGCGCGGCGCCGGCCTGCGCGGGGGACGGCGCGGGGGGCACCTGGTGCAGGCAGTCTTCCTCGTTCTGCTCGGCGAGCGGGTAGCCGAACCCCTTGCGGGTGATGACGTGCACGATCACCGGGCCGCCGAAGTCGCGGGCGCGGCGCAGCAACTGCTCGACCAGTTGCTCGTCGTGGCCGTCGACCGGGCCGAGGTACTTGATGCCCAGGTCCTCGAAGAGCACCTGGGGCTGGAACACGTCCTTGAGGCCCTTCTTGATGCCGTGCAGCGTCTCGTACAGCGGCGGGCCGACCAGCGGCGTGTGCGACAGCGAGGTCTTGATGTAGTCGAGCACCTGCTCGTAGCGCTGGGAGGCGCGGACCGCGGCCATGTGGGCGGCCAGGCCGCCGATCGTGGGCTGGTAGGAGCGGCCGTTGTCGTTGACGACGATGACCAGGCGCGAGCCCTTGGCGACCGCGATGTTGTTCAGCGCCTCCCAGGCCATCCCGCCGGTGAGCGCGCCGTCGCCGATCACGGCCACCACACTGCGGTTCTCGCCGCGCAGCCGGTAGGCCTTGGCCAGCCCGTCGGCGTAGGACAGGCTGGTGGAGGCGTGCGAGTTCTCCACGATGTCGTGCTCGGACTCGGCCTGGGACGGGTACCCCGACAGGCCGCCGCGCTGCCGCAGCGTGCCGAACTCGGGGTACCGCCCGGTGAGCAGCTTGTGCACGTAGGACTGGTGGCCGGTGTCGAAGACGATCCGGTCCGACGGCGAGTCGAACACCCGGTGCAGCGCGATGGTCAGCTCCACCACGCCGAGGTTCGGCCCGAGGTGGCCGCTGGTGCGCGACACGGTCTCGATCAGGACGTCACGGATCTGGCTGGCCAGGGCGGGGAGCTGGTCAGGGGTGAGTGCTTTCAGATCTCGCGGGCTTGCGATGGACTCCAGCATCCTCACGTGAGCGGCTCCCTCATCGTCGGCCCCGGGCCGGAAATCCTCCGGGGGCAGGGGCGGGACTTCAGCCGAGTCTATTTCCGCCCCTGCCGCGATGGGACGAAAGGTCCCGATGTCAGCGCGCCGCCGGCTACGCCGCCTCCGGGCCGGCCTGCGCCGCCCGCACCTCCGCCACGGCCGCGGGCGCCTGCGCGCCGGAGGCCGGCCCGGCGCGCATGTGCCGCACCTCTGGCGCCAGCAGGGTGAGCGCCGAGGCGATGACGATCAGCGCCGCGGCACCGAGCTCGGTGGCCGGCACCCCCGCCGCCGCGGCGATCGGCCCGGCCGCCAGCGCGCCGAGGGGCATCGCGGACACCGCGCCGAGGATGTCGTAGGACGAGACCCGGGCCAGCAGGTCCGGGGGGACATTCCTGGCCATGGTCACCGTCCACTGGACCATCATGACCTCCAGCGAGATGCCCAGCCCGGCCGCGGCCACGCAGATCAGCGGCAGCGGCAGCGGTGCCGCCAGCGCCAGCGGCGTGATCGCGCAGGTCGCGCCGATGAGCACCACGAACAGGATCGGCCGCCGGGAGGTGAACCGCATGCCGATCACGCCGCCGATGATCAGGCCCACCGCGTCGGCCGCGGTGATCAGGCCCCAGGCCGCGGGACCGCCCAGGTGCTCCCGGGCGACCACGGGCCCGAGCACGTCGAACGCGCCGTACCAGGCGGCGAGCACCACGCAGTACTGGATCGTGGTGGCCCACAGCCAGCGGCGGGAGGCGAAGGCCGACCACCCGTCGCGCAGGTCGCGGAGCACGTTGTGCCGCTCGGTGCGCTCGGCGCCGGGCGCCCGGATGGACAGCAGCAGCGGCACCGTGCCGAGCATGCCCGCACCGCAGGTCGCCAGCGCCCAGCCGGGCCCGGTCGCGGCGACGAACAGGCCCGCCACGGCGGCACCGGCCATCTGCGCGCCGTTCATCGCCAGCCTGCTCATGGCGCTGGCCTCCTGGAGCAGGCTGTCCGGCACGAGCCGGGGCAGCAGCGCCTGCGAGGCGGGATAGAAGATGGCCATGCCCGCGCCGGTCAGCGTCTCCAGGCCGATCATCTGCCACAGCCGCGGCTGCCCGAGCAGCACCAGCAGGCCGAAACCGCCCTCGCCGGCCGCGATCAGCACGTTGGCCGCGGCGATCACCCGCTGCGGCGCCACCCGGTCCGCGAACACCCCGCCGACCAGGGCGAACACCAGTGACGGGAGGATCTGCGCGGCCAGCACGTAGGACAGGTCCGCGGTGGACCCGGTCGCGTCCAGGACCGCGAACGACACCCCGACCAGGGAGAACGCGAAGGCCCCGGGCGCGAGCGCCCGGTCGGCGAGCAGCAGCCGGAAGTCGCGGTAGCCGAGCACGGGGAACCGGCGGGCCAGGCCATGCCACGGCATTGCGAACATCCGTTCTGTGCGTGCGAGCCGGGACAGGCAGGGGCTAGGCCGCCGCGGCGGGTATCTAAAGGACTCCTTCCACGGTATCGGCGGGGCCTTAACCTGCGCAAATGGATTACCGGGGGCAGGCGGGACCGGTCATGGGCCGGTGACGCTGAGGTTGGAGAAGTAGGCCGGGTATCAGCGGCCGGCCGGCCGGCGCCCGCCCGCCGGCTCCCGCCTAGCGCACCCCGTAGAGGTGCTCCAGGGCGAGCTGGTCGAGCCGCTCGAAGGCCATGCCCCGGGCGGCCAGCGCCTCGACGTCCGGGGTGAAGCCGGCCACATCCCGCCAGGTCTCCCCGGCCGCCAGGGTGGGCTCGGCCAGCTCGCCCACCCGGGCCGCGGCCAGGGCGGCCTTGACCTCGGGGTCGGCGCGGAATGCCCGGACCTTGTCCCGCAGGATCAGGTAGTTGCGCATGCACGCGGCGGCCGAGTCCCACACCCCGTCGTCGTCCTCGGTGCGCGGCGGCTTGTAGTCGAAGTGCACCGGGCCGTCGTACCGGCCGGCCTCCAGCGCGTCCACCACCCAGAAGGCGCCGCGCGCGTTGCCCGCGCCGAACCGCAGGTCCTGGTCGTAGCGCGGGCCGTGCTGCCCGTTGAGGTCGATGTGGAACAGCTTGCCGTGCCACAGCGCCTGGCTGATCGCGTGCGCGTAGTTCAGCCCGGCCATCTCCTCGTGCCCGACCTCGGGGTTGATGCCGACCAGCTCGGGGTGCTCGAGCTCGTTGATGAACGCCAGCGCGTGCCCGGCGGTGGGCAGCAGGATGTCGCCGCGCGGCTCGTTCGGCTTGGGCTCGATGGCGAACCGCAGGCCGTAACCGTGGTCGAGGACGTAGCCGCCGAGGATGTCGAAGGCCTCCTTGTACCGGTCCAGCGCGGCGCGCACGTCCTTGCTGGCCCCGGACTCGGCGCCCTCCCTGCCGCCCCAGCACACGAAGATCCCGGCGCCGAGCTCGGCCGCCAGGTCCAGGTTGCGCATGACCTTGGCCAGGGCGAACCGGCGCACGTCCCGGTCGTTGGCGGTGAGCGCGCCCTCCTTGAACATGGGGTGCGAGAACAGGTTGGTGGTCGCCGTGGTCACGACCAGCCCGGTGTCGGCCAGCGCCCGCTTGAAGTCGCCGATCCGCGCGTCCCGCTCCCCCGGGCTGGCGCCGAAGTCGAACACGTCGTTGTCGTGGAAGTTGACCCCGTAGGCGCCAAGCTCGGCGAGCTTGCGCACGGCACGGTCGGCGGGCATCGGCGGCCGGACCGCCAGGCCGAACACGTCCACCCCCTGCCAGCCGACCGTCCAGATACCGAACGAGAACTTGTCGGCTGGGGCAGGCGTATATGCATTTGCGGTCATGGCTCACATGTTCCTTTCCGACCGGTGGCGGCCGGCTGGCGCCTGCGGATAAGCATCTGCGGTCACGGCGAGACGTTCCTTTCTGATGAACGATGGCCCGCGGCTGGCCTGGGCCCGGACGCGGTTGTGGTCAGGAGTCGATGCGTGCGGGGAGCCCGCCGTCCAAGCCGGTGGTGGCGTCCCGGAGCGCGGTGAAGCGCTCCCGGATGCCGGGCTGGTCGGGGCCCTCGTAGCGCTGGGCGGGGCGGCGCGGCCAGGCGGGCGGGTCCGGGGTGCCGGCCAGCGCCCACGCGGCCTGGCGGGCCGCGCCGAGCGCCACGTACTCCTCGGGCTCCGGCACGTCCACCGGGCAACCGAAGATGCCGGGGGCGGCCGCGCGCCGTCGTGGTTCAGCAGGCCGGCCACGTCGGCCAGCGAGGCGAGCACCGCCTCCACCGCGGCCCGGGCCAGGTTCTCCGGCGTGGCGTTGCGGGTGGTCAGGCCGTGCAGCGCGCCGGTGGCGCCGGGCCGGACCGGGGTGCGTTCCCCGTCGAAGTAGGGCAGCAGCGTGATCCCGCCCGCCCCGGGCCCGGCGGCCATCGCCCGCGCGGACAGCCCGGCGGCGTCGGTGCCGAGCAGCGCGGCCACCGAGTCGAGCACCAGCGCGGCGTTGATCGTGCAGACCAGCGGCAGGAACCGTCCGGTGGCGTCGGCGAAGCCCGCGATCGCGCCGCTCGGGTCGGCGGCGGCCACCGTGGTCACCGCGTAGGCCGTGCCCGAGGTGCCGACCGACACGGCGACCTCGCCCGGCGCCAGGCCGAGGCCCAGGGCCGCGCCCATGTTGTCCCCGGTGCCGGCCGACACCACCGCGCCCCAGCCCGTCTCGCCCACGGCCTCGGCCGGGCGGGCCACCCGGGGCAGCCGGACCTGGTGTCCCAGCGCGCCCGCCGCGACCTCGGGCAGCCAGGCGCCGTCGGCGGGCGAGAAGTACCCGGTGCCGGACGCGTCGCCCCGGTCGGTGACCGGCTCCTGGCCGGCCGGCGGCCCGGCGAGCAGCGCCCAGGTCAGCCAGTCGTGCGGCAGCATCACCCGGAATACCCGGGCGGCGTGGTCCGGCTCGTGCTCGGCCAGCCAGCGGAGCTTGGTCACGGTGAACGAGGCGTTCGGCACGCTGCCGGTGCGCTCCGCCCACCAGCCCGGCCCGCGCTCGGCGACCAGCTCCGCCGCCGCGGCGGCGGAGCGCAGGTCGTTCCAGAGCAGCGCGGGCCGGATCACCTCGGCACCGGAGTCCAGCACCACCATGCCGTGCTGCTGCCCGGCAACGCCGACCGCGGCCGCCCGGCTGAGCAGGCCGCCCCCGGCCTTGGTGAGCGCGTCCTGCCAGGCCTGCGGCGGGCACTCGGTGCCGCCGGGGTGCTGGGCGCTGGCCCGGGCCACGATGGTGCCGTCCCCGGCCTCACACAGGATCACCTTGGTGGACTGGGTCGAGGAATCCACGCCGGCCACGAGCATGCGGCAACCTCCCCGGTGGCGACGCGCCAACGCTACCTGGTGATCAATAAGCTACCTGGGCCCGTGACAGGGCAAAAGGTTTCGCGAAACTATCGGGCTCCTGCCGGCCTGGGGCGACCCCTGGAACCCCCGCTGGCTCAAGGCCCCGCTCCTTCGTCACGGGGCCTTTGGCCGGCCGACCGGTCAGCCCAGGATGCTGTGCACGATCAGGATCAGTGAAGATCCCGCGGCGGCGGCCAGCACCGCGGCCCGGGTGCGCCCGGCGTCGAGGAACCGGCGCAGCCCGGCGGCGACCGCGAAGCCGGCCGCGGCGCACCCGACGAACACCAGGCCGGCCAGGACATCACGGCCGGGCAGGTGGCCGGTGACGGCGAGGGCAGTCAGCGCGAGGCTGTTTCCCGCGGTGAAGAACACCGACAGGGTCGCCCGTACCCGGGGACCGCTCTGGTCCTGGTACAGCAGCGCTACCGGCGGGCCGCCGATGGAGGTGGCGGTACCGGTCACCCCGGAGATCATCCCCGCGGTGATCAGGGTGATCCGGTTCCTGGGCACCACGGCCTCGCGGATGGACAAGGCGACGACGGCGAGCACCATGCCGCCGACCACGATGCCGAGGGCCCGCAGCGACGCCACGGCGAGCACCCAGATCCCGCCCGCGGTGCCTGCCACCCGGCCCGCCAGCGCCCAGGACACCCCAGGCCAGTCGGTGTGCAGGGCCTCCCTGGCCAGGATCAGCATCGGCAGGCCCGCCCCGGCCACCAGCATCGAACCGGGCATAAGCGCCGGGTCGAGCAGCGTCACAATCGGCGCGCCGATCAGCCCGAGTCCCAGCCCGATCCCGCTCTGCACGAACCCGCCGAGGGCGACGAACAGCCCGGCAACGGCGATCAAGACGTCGGGGCTCATCTCCCGCCCGACGCTACCGGCGCCGACGGAGCCCCACCTCATGGCGTTCATCACACCGCCAGCGCCGGGCGGTTCCCGGGGCTGCCCGCTTCATCCAGTGGCGTCCAGCGGCGGCGGCGGTGGCGGGCGGTCGTCATACGCGCTGGCCGGTCCTTCGGCGGGCTCGCCGGCTGGGTCGCTGGCGGGCTGTAGCTGTCTGCGCAGGATCGCCACCATGCCAGTACCGACGGCGCCGCGCAAATGCCGGTCTATCGGGTCCTGGGTGCGGCGGACGGCCTCGTCGACCGTGTCGACCGCTTCGCGGAGGTAGTCCACACTGCCGGTTCTGAGGCCGAGGTTCTCCAGGGCGCGGGCCAGTTCGAACAGGCACCACGACTGTTCTTCGGGGCCGGCGCTGGCGGTGAGCCTGACGCCGTGGCGCGCAACTGCCTCTGCCTCCCGCGCCACCGCCGGGTCCTCGCGGACCCCGGACAGTTCGCGCAGGTGACACACCAACTGGCAGATTGCCGGCACCTGAAGTGGGTCCGCGTTCTGAGCGGCCCGGCGCCCAGCGGCCACCGCCTCCTCGAGGAACGACGGATCATGGGTGGCGTCATAGCGCGAATGCAGGGCGGCAGCCAGGTGGTAGAAGCTGGCCATGGATAGCGGGCGGGCGGGCGTGGCCATCGCCGCCGCGGTGCGCAGGACGTCCGCGCTCTCCGCGAGCGGCCCGCTTTCCTTGGTCGCGCCGAACTTCGAATGCAGGCAGATTCCAAGCCGGAGCAGGGCATTGCCGCGGGTCTCCTCGTCCGGGCCGGCCTCCAGCGCCGCCCGTGCTGCTGCCACAGCATCGTTGAGCGCCCACAGCTCAGTGGTTTCGTCGTAAAACTGTTGCAGCACCGTGCTGACATGCACGAGGTCACGAGCCTTGCGGGGATCACCAGCCGCGCTCAGGTCCGCCGCGCGGCGGAACCCTTCGGCCGCGTCGGCCAGGATCTGCGGGTCGCCGCCGGGCCCGAACCGGTCGAATGTGTCGAAGGCCTGCTGCCGGACCTTCGCCGCAAGCGCAGCGTTCCCCGCGGGGTACCCTGCCTGGTCGTCTAGCGGGATGCCGGGGCTGCCCAGGGACGGTGGCCGGGTGTAGGCCAACGGTGCCGGCCTGGACGAGTGTGGGCGCCGGTGGCTTATCCGCCACCACACAATGACAGCCGCGATGATGCCGGCGAGTACGAGCGTTTCGACCATGGCTGCCCAGCCTCATCTCAGTGGAGGTTGGCCACGCTCTGGGCGTGGCTGACCGGCCCGGCCGGGGGAGCCACGCCCGCCGCGGCAATCTGCACGTGGACCAGGCGCCCCCCGGCGACGACGCACAGCCGGCCCGGCCCGGTCGTGACAGCGTCCCAGACCCTCCCGACGAACGGGATCCGCAGGGCCACCGATCCGTCGGCAGGCCGGATGAGCAACAACTGATCTTCGTCGGCCACGGCGGCGTAACTGCGCCCTCCGCACATCACCGCGGTCGCGCCGCCGGCGTACCGGTTCAACAGAAGCACTGGTGCGCCATCTCCCTGGCCCGGGCGGTCGCCCGGGAAGCTGAGGTGGGCCAGCCAGGTGGCGTCCCGGGTGCCGTACATCACCCAGGCGCCGCCCTCATCCGCCGCCGCGGCCTGCGGCCCGCCGTCCGGGTGCGGCAGGACGATCTCAGCGAGTTTGGTTCCGGTCCGTGCGTCGTAACCAGCCAGCCACCCCTCCTTGTACAGCAGGAGCAGATCCTCGCGGCCAGCGAGGGCAGGGCCGGGCATCGCGCCGTCGGAGCCCGCAAGGGTCGCGGCGAGCGCGCCCGCCGGGTCGAACGAGGCCACGGGACGGACGCCATCGCCGATGACCAGCAGCGCCCCGGCCTGCGCTCCCAGCACCGTCACCCGGGCGGCCTTGGGGTCGAACCGGCCGGCGGGCAACGCGTAGTGCTTCCCGCTGGTGAGGCTCCACATTCGCTGCGCGCCGCCATCGTGATACGTCAGCGCCATCGCGTCCGCACCACGGGCGACAACCCCGCGGATGTCGGGCACCGCGTAATCCGGGTCGCGGGTCGTCATCATCGGCACCCCGAACGAACGGACCGGCGCCCCGCTCTCGGCGTCCACCACCGTCACCCCCGTCAGCTCCTCGGCCACCAGGACGGCACGGCCGTCCAGCTCGGTGCGGTGCACTGAGCTGTAGTCGGTCACGGCGGGAGGACTGCCGAAACCCCGGCGAAGGTCGTCGAACGGCGGCCACGCCCGGACGGTGCCATCGTTGCTCGCGCTCACCAGGGAGTTCAGCCCGTTGTTCCTAGGCAGTACCCCGAACGCGGTGACGTCGTCGGTATGCCCGGTGAGGAACCAGGCTCGCTCCAGCGGCGCCGTTGTCCACAGGTCGATCACGGAACCATTGGCCGTGGCGGCTACCGGCCGGCCGCTCGGGCCATCCACCACGCACAGCAATTCCGCGATGTTTTCTGACTCGTCCCGGCTGACGGCGAGGAGCCGGCCGTCCCGGGCATGCCGCATCTCCAGGCGGCCGTCCTGGCGCGCCCCGATCAGCGTGGGCTGTCCCCGGACGGTGGCGAAACCCGCCGCGGTCCAGCATTCCTCCGGCTCGACATCGCCGAGCGGCTCGAAGGTGTCGGCGTCGAACAAGCTGAGCACTCCGGTGTTGGTGCCCAGGCAGAGCCGGTTCCGGTCGTCAACCGTGAACCACACCATGAAGATCGTGTCCCCGCTGGGTTCCACCGAGCGCAGGAAAGTGCCGGTCACCGGATGCCAGACATGCGCGGAGCCGCCCACGCCCGCCGTGGCCACCAGGTACTCCCCGCGGGAGCGGAGCCGCTGGCAGCGCAACATCGTGCGGCTGGTGTCCCGCGACCACAGGGGCGCGCGGCGGCGCAGGCTCCACGCCTCCAGGACGTCGTTCCGATGGGCGCACACCAGCAGCTGGTCACCGGGCGCGGGGACATGCACCATCGCCTCGACTCCCTCGCCCGTGAGCGTGAGCAGCCGCTGCGCCGGGGCCGTGGATTCCGGGTCGAACAGCTCGACGCTGGCCGGAGCGGATCGGTCCCGCGAACCCCAAGCACGCTCGGCCGTTGCGAGCAGGTAGCGGCCTTCTGCCGGAAGCACCGCCAACGACTCGAGGCTTTCGGTACCGGCCCGCAGCAGCCGGTGCTGTGAGGCTGCAGGTGCGGAGGTCCACAGCGTCGTGCATGGCGGTGGCACAGAGAAGGGCAGCGGTGCGCGCGGCCGGGAGCCGCTCTCCGGCGCCCCTTCAGCGGCCAGGGACTGGAGCACAAAGGCCCGCATCGGTGGATCCAGCCGCTCCAGCCGCGGCCCGGCACGGAGGAAGAGATTCACCGCATTGTCCCGGGACCCGGCGGGCATCCGGGAGGCGACGTCCGCCAAAGTGGCGGGATCGGCCCACGCCATGACGTCCGGGTCATCGAACAGGCCGGTCACCTGGCCCGCCTGCTCGGCATGGACCGGCAGGTAGCGGCGCACATACGGGTCCGCGGCCGGCCAGCCACCAGGCTCCGGGCGCAGCGCCGCCACGATCTTGCGGTGCACCGACCGTGCGTCGCCTGGCGGGCCCGTGCCGTTGCTAGTGCGCAGGTAGTCCGCGAATGACTGGTGCCGCAGGCGGTAGACCAGCGCACCGTCCCGGCTGGAGGCGGTGAGGTAGAAGCCGGCGTTGGCAATGACCCAGTCGATGGTCTCATCGCTGATCCGTTCCGCGCCGCCGGTGGCCAGCGCCTGGGCCAGCCGGACCCAGATTGGCCGCGCCGGCACCCCTGGCCCTTGGATCCAGGCGAGCGGGGCCAGGGCAGCCACGACTGTCTCGCGCCGGGCGCCGAACCGGGCGAGGTCGGTTGTCACGGCACCGCCGATCCCGGCCCGCAGCGCCTCCTGGAGCACCGGGTCAGCGGTGCCCACGGCGTGCGGCGACCGGGCAAGGGCCGCCGCCACGGTGCTGGCGATCAGGAATACCCCGCCACTGGCCCCGGCCACCTCTGCGGCGACCGCCCCGGCCAAGCCCGGATCGTCGCGGTATGGCGAGGACGGGGTGCCGGTCAGGGTCCTGGACACATGGCGCGCGATGTCCTCCTCGGCATCCGGATCGACGTCGAGGTTGAACGAGCCGGAGGCCGACTGCCGGAGCAGGCCCACGTCACGCCCTGGCACATCCCCGGCACCGCCGCGGGCGGCCACGACGACATGGATTCCGGGAACAGCGGACAATGGCAGCAGCATCCGCTGCACGATTTGCCCACGGTCGACCGGATCCGCCTCGTCCAGCGAATCGACGACGACGATGATCCGGCGGCCGCTGTCCCGCAGGGCCGCGACCAACTCCTCTGGTGCGGCCGCGCCCGGCACGCCTGTCCGCGGTGCGAGACCCTCCAGCATGCTGCGCAGGGTTGCCCCGCCAGCCAGGTTGACGAGTACCACGCCGTGGCCGCGCGGCCCCGAGGCACCGGCCGGCTCGGCCAACTGCGCCACCACGGAGGACTTGCCGGTGCCTGGCGAGCCGGTGAGCAGGAACAGCCCGCCTGGGCTGCTGGCCGCCCAGCCGCGGATCGCGTCCAGCACACCCCGGCGCTCTACGAAGGCCGACCCGCCGAGAACGACGTCACGGGCGCTTGGGTGGTACCGCGGGTTGGTGAAGAAGCCGGTGCCTGCCTCAACGCCGGTGCAGCGCACCCGCTGCGCTTCCGGCGCCCCGTTCTCGCGCAGCCAGCCGTCCGCGGCACGGGCCAGGTCCTGCGGTGAGATAACCGGCAGTTGCACCGGCCAGGTTGTCCATGGCGGCCCATCGCGCAGGGCCGCGGCCAGCGACCGGGCGAACACCATCGGAAGCGCGTCGGCCTCGTCGTAGGTCGCGCTGATGATCGAGAGTGCGACCGGCCGGCGGCCCGCTCGCGGCCGCTGCCGGGGCGCGTCGTTGACGGCCCGGGCCACCTGGGCCGCCGTCGCCCCGGCACCGCAGCTATCCAGGATGGCGACAACCTGGCTGGCCCGGGGGATGCTTTCCAGGCATGCGGTGAGGCGGGCCGCGCTCATTGCGGAGCCCTCGTCCGGCGCCGCGGCGCGCGAGTCGGAGGTGAACAGCCAGTGACCGTCCGGGCCAGCCGCCCCGTGCCCGGTCCAGTACATGACGACACGCCGCGTCGAAGCGGATGCCTGGGACAGGTACTCAAGCACGGCGGCCAGCGAGTGCCTGCCGACCAGGGGCGGCGGGGTGACGAACCCGGCGCCTGCCAGCCCGGCCCGTATCAGTGCCGTCTCTTGCTCGACCTCAGGGAGCGGCGCTAACGCGGGATCGTCGTACTCACATATGCCGACCACGAGCGCGACGTCGACGGGCTCAGTCATCCCGGGCCACCCGACGGCGCGAGCCAGGTGAGAACGGCGGTGGCGAGGACCAGGGTGACGCCGATGACCGACAGGTAGGCAGCCCAGGGCAGCAGTTGCATGATGCGCCGAGATTCGTCCGCTATGTACTTGCGCAGGCACTCACCGTCCGCCTGGATCATCAATCCCGGCCGCCCGTGTGCCGCGCGGATGGCCACGAGGAAAGCCGCCACTAGCGAGGCGAACGCCGCGGTCAGCCCGGTGACGATCAGGACCTTCCAGCTTGTGGCCAGTGGCGTGAGGTCCGTCCGGCCGCGCACCAGGGTCACCGTGGCGATGACACCGGTCGCGGCGGCCAGCCCGTTGCGCCAGCCTTCGGCCTGTGCCCGCGCGTGCATGAGCTGGTCGAACGGGAGCTGGGCTGCCAGCAGCGCCCACCGTCGTTCTTCCGGCGTCGGCAGCTCTTGGGAGACAGGGCCGTCGCTGTCCTGAACGGTGCGCCGGCGGCTGGACGCCCGGTCGGCCGGGCCGCCCGCTCCGTCGCTCATGCGAGCACCTTCCAGTAAGCACCGCAGCCATACTCCATCTCCCCATCGGGACGCCCGTCATGCGGCATGCCGCACCCGCACACGATCGTGCGGTCACGAGGCTTGTACGAGGGCGGGGCACCCCGCCCGGCACGGCGCCCCTTGTAGCCGCCTGGGCCAGGCACAACATCGGCGAAGTGCCGCACGGTGAGGCCGCGGCATCGCGGGCATACCGTCCGCACCACCAGTGCGCCGTCGACGGTCATCGCGATCGAGATCGGATCCTGCTTGCTTTCCGGCCACTGTGCCCACTGGCAACGCATGTGCTGGATTGGCGGAATTCCGGATCCTGCGCCGGTCATCGAGGGATAGCCGCGCGTCGGACGGGCATGAAGCTAGCTCGGGTCCGGCGGGATCTCAATGATGTCGCCGTTAGCGAGGAAATGGTAGAGCGCGAAGTAGTAGTCGATTGGCCATACATGGACCTGGGTGGGTGCCAGGTTAGCTATGTGCAGCGTGATGCTGGTGCCGTCACAGCTCGACATCCGTATGTTTTCGAACCAGAGGTCGACCCACTGGGTCTGGCCCTGAACGGCGAATCGCCTGTCCGTGAGGAAGAACGACCCCTGGTCCACCGGCCGGAACCGCGGTGCGGCCTCCCGCGCCGCGCGCCTCTTCCTGGAGCTGTTGCCGGCGGCGGTGCCTGCCACTACCGCCATGCCGAGCAGGCCGAGCCCGCCACGGCTCTTGTGAATGTAGGAACCGTCGCCTTCGAGGTACTGCCACAGCTGCGCCTCTGCTTGGGCGTAACAGCGCTCGCCGGGCCCGAGCTGGATCGGCGTGCCAATTGGCTCGGGGCGCCATCCACCCGACAGCGCGCTGGTGAGCTTTCTTGCGTGACCCCGGCTCTCTATAACCTGCGCGCGCGTGTAAGTCACGGTTGTGCACCTTCCCCCCTGCGTTCCTCGATGCCGGCTTCTCCCGATTTGCCGCGGCTGTCCGCATGCGTCTGGCCGTCTTGTCCGTTACCAGACAGGGTAGGAAGCCTACGGCCGGAATGTCAGCATTTACGGCGGAACCCGGGTTAGATAGCACCCAGTGAGCAAAAGCTACCCGGTGGGTAAGTTCCCAGCAGGGCGTAAGTACCGGCACAATTCACCGCCAATCGGCCGGGCGGGCGCCGGAGGAGCCTGGCGGCTCAGGCCGCGGGCAGGGTACGGGCGCGGCCGGCCTGCCAGCCGACGACGCCCTCGAACACGATCACGGCAAGCATGGCCAGCACGGCCGTGGTCCAGGTCCCGGTCACCGCGTGCAGGAACCCGACGGCCAGCGGGCCGGCCGCCGCCAGCAGGTACCCGGCCCCCTGGGTGAACGCCGACAGCGAGGCGGACGTCACCGGGTCGGGCGCCCGGGCGGCGGTGAAATAGATCGCCAGGCCCAGGGCGGCGCCCTGGCCGAGGCCGAACAGCAGGGTCCAGGCGGGCGCGCCGGCCAGCGGCGCGAACCACACCCCGGCCAGCCCCACGGCGCTGACCGCCACCGTGGCGGCGATCAGCCACCGCTGGTCCCTGAACCGGTGGGCGAACATCGGGGCCAGTAGCGCGGTGACCGCGTTACCGAGGTTCATCAGGGCGAGCAGGCTGCCCGCGTGTACCGCTCCCGCGCCCCGGTCCCTCAGCAGGATCGGCAGCCACGAGAGCGCAGCGTAATAAATCAGGCTCTGCAGCCCCATGAAGCCCATGACTTGCCAGGCGAGTGCGTGCCTGGACACCTTCACCAGCGGCCGGCCGCCCGATCGGCTGCCGCCCGGGCCGTCCGGTGTGGTCCGGAACCGCCACTGGGGCAGCCAGGCCAGCGCCCCTGCCAGCGCCGGCAGCGCCCACAGGCCCAGCGTCAGCCGGGCCGAGCCGCCGGAGGACTGGAACACCGGCACCGCGATCAGCGAGCCGAGGATCGCCCCGCCGGCCAGGGCGAGCAGGTAGAGGCCGATCAGCAACCCTGCCTGATCCGGGCGGCGCCGCTTGACCAGGCTGGGCAGCAGCACGTTCATCAGCGCGATCGCGGCACCGGCCGCCGCAGTGCCGGGGAAGAGCAGCAGCCCGGGCCATGCGCCGCGCGCGAGCAGCCCCACAGCGAGCAGCAGCAGGGAGGCCAGCAGCACCCGCTCCTCGCCGAACCGGCGGGCCAGCGGGGCGGCCGGGATCGAGAACACCGCGAAGCACAGCACCGGGGCGGCAGCGAGCAGCGCGATCTTCAGCGACGAGAGGTGCAGCGCCGAGGCCAGTTCCGGAAAGACCGGGGGCAGGCTGGTGACCGCACCACGCAGGTTGAACGCGAGCACGAGGATGCCGGTCATGAACAGCGCGGGCGCCCAGGCACGGCCGCCGGTCCGGGCCTTGGCCGGGGCTGGGCGCACAGCGGGCTCGGACATCTCCGGCCACGTTACCGCCTTGCCACGGGGCCCGGTGATCAGCCCCCGGCCAGGCGTAAATCAATAACATATTGGGCATTTCCGGTTGCGTTACCCATCCTCCCGTGAGCCGTGGGCCCCGGCCACGTGTCAATCCTGAGCGAGCAGTGAACGAAGAACGTACTGCATGATCCCGCCATGGCGGTAGTACTCGGCCTCGCCGGGGGTGTCGATCCGGACGACCGCCCGGAACTCCCGCCCGTCGGCCCGCACGGTCACCTCGCGGGGAACAGGCCCTGAGTTCATCGCCTCGATGCCCGCGACGTCGTAGACCTCCCGGCCGGTCAGCCCCAGCGACGCCGCCGACTCCCCCGGGCGGAACTGCAGCGGCAGCACGCCCATCCCGATCAGGTTGGACCGGTGGATCCGCTCGAACGACTCGACAAGCACGGCGCGCACCCCGAGCAGCAGCGTGCCCTTGGCGGCCCAGTCCCGGGACGAGCCGGAGCCGTACTCCTTGCCGCCGAGCACGATCAGCGGGGTGCCCTCCCCGGCATACCGCCGCGACGCGTCGTAGATGCTCATCTGCTCGTCGCCGGGCAGCTTCACGGTCACCCCGCCCTCGGTGCCGGGGGCGAGCTGGTTGCGCAGCCGGATGTTGGCGAACGTGCCGCGGATCATCACCTCGTGGTTACCGCGCCGGGAGCCGTAGGAGTTGAAGTCCCGCCGCTCCACCCCGTGCTCGGTGAGGTAGCGGCCGGCCGGGCTGTCGGTCTTGATCGCGCCGGCCGGCGAGATGTGGTCGGTGGTCACCGAGTCGCCGAGCATGGCCAGCACCCGGGCGCCGTGGATGTCGGTCACCGGCTCCGGGCCCGCGGTCATCGCGTCGAAGTACGGCGGGTGGCGCACGTAGGTGGACTCGCCGTCCCAGGCGAACGTGTCGCCCTCGGGCACCGGCAGGGCGCGCCAGCGGTCGTCGCCCTCGAACACGTCCGCGTAGTCCCGGGAGAACATCTCGGCGGCCACCGCGGACCGGACCACCTCGGCGACATCGGCCGGCGACGGCCAGATATCACGGAGATACACCGGCGTCCCGTCCGGGCGGCTGCCGAGCGCATCGTATTGCATGTCAATGTCCATCGTGCCGGCCAGCGCATACGCCACGACCAGCGGCGGTGACGCGAGGTAGTTCATCTTCACGTCCGGGTTGATCCGGCCCTCGAAGTTCCGGTTCCCGGACAGCACGGAGACGACCGCCAGGTCGTTGTCGGCGACCGCCGCGCTGATCGCCTCGGGCAGCGGGCCGGAGTTGCCGATGCAGGTGGTGCAGCCGTAGCCGACCAGGTTGAAGCCGAGCTTCTCCAGGTAGGGCAGCAGGCCGGACCGCTCGTAGTAGTCCATGACCACCTTGGAGCCGGGCGCGAGCGTGGTCTTCACCCAGGGCTTGCGCTCCAGGCCCGCCTCCACCGCGTTGCGGGCCAGCAGCGCGGCGCCGACCATCACCGACGGGTTGGAGGTGTTCGTGCACGAGGTGATGGCCGCGATCACGACCGAGCCGTGGTCCACGGCGGTCCTGGTGCCGTCCTCCAGGGTGACCTGGGCCGGGTGCGATGGGCGGCCGGGCGCCTCGCTGGCCACCGGGTCCGACGCGGGGAACGTGCCGGCCAGGCCGTTGTCCAGGCCGGGGGCCTGCACGTAGGCGCCGAGCGCCTCGCGGAACGCGGTCTTGGCGTCGGCCAGCGCCACCCGGTCCTGCGGCCGCTTCGGGCCGGCCAGCGACGGGACGACCGTGGACAGGTCGAGCGACAGCTCCTCGGAGTACCGGGCGTGCTGCCCGCTCTCGTGCCACAGGCCCTGCTCCTTGGCGTACGCCTCGACCAGCGCGACCCGGTCCGCCGGGCGGCCGGTGAGCCGCAGGTAGGTCAGCGTCTCCTCGTCGATCGGGAAGATGGCGCAGGTGGAGCCGAACTCGGGGCTCATGTTGCCGATCGTGGCCCGGTTGGCCACCGGCACCGCGGCCACCCCGTCGCCGTGGAACTCGACGAACTTGCCGACCACGCCGTGCCGGCGGAGCAGCTCGGTGATCGTGAGCACCAGGTCGGTGGCGGTGGCGCCGTCGGGCAGCTCCCCGGTGAGCCGGAACCCGACCACCTTGGGGATGAGCATGCTGATCGGCTGGCCGAGCATGGCCGCCTCGGCCTCGATGCCGCCGACGCCCCAGCCCAGCACGCCGAGGCCGTTCTGCATGGTGGTGTGCGAGTCGGTGCCGACGCAGGTGTCGGGATAGGTGATGCCGTCGTGGGTCATCACGACCCGGGCCAGGTGCTCGATGTTGACCTGGTGCACGATGCCGGTGCCCGGCGGCACCACCTTGAACCGGCTGAACGCCTGCTGCCCCCAGCGCAGGAACGCGAACCGCTCCCGGTTGCGCTGGAACTCCAGGTCCACGTTGCGGTCGAACGCGTCCGGCCGGCCGAACACGTCCGCCACCACCGAGTGGTCGATGACCAGCTCGGCCGGCACCAGCGGGTTGATCTTGGCCGGGTCGCCGCCCAGGTCGCGCATGGCCTCGCGCATGGTGGCCAGGTCGACCACGGCGGGCACGCCGGTCAGATCCTGGAGGATGACCCGGGCCGGGGTGAACTGGATCTCGGTCGCGGGCTCGGCGGCGGGGTCCCACCCGGCGAGGGCGGTGACGTGGTCCGCCGTGACCTGCCGCCCGTCCTCGTTGCGCAGCAGGTTCTCCAGCAGGACCTTGAGGCTGAACGGAAGGCTGCCCGCGCCCTCGACCGCGTCCAGCCGGTAGATCACGTGGTCGGTCCCGCCAGCTCGCAGCGTGGCCCGGCTCCCGAAGCTGTTCGCCGTCATGGCGTGGCTCGCCTCCTCCGACTGAGGTGCTCTTCCCGCGGTGTCCCTTGCATCCTGCCGCAGTCTCCCGGCGGCGGTGATCCGGGCCCGCAAATATCTTGATGTCGAGCTACCTCCCTCCACCGTAGGAGGGAAGTCTCTCGACGTCAAGCTAAATCGCCTGCCTGCCCGGCCGCCGTCCGGTGCCTTCGCCTGTTCCCACTGCCCCGCCCGGGCCTTGACCATTCACGATCACAGACTGACAATCCGTAACACACGAACGCATGGAGGCGCCCGGGGTGCCTCAGGCGTCAAACTGGACACATATTTCCGTAGGACAAGCGGAACGCGAGGCGGGCTCATGCACCTGCGGGGGCTATTAGGCACGCTGGTGCCGGCCGTGCTGGCCGGCGCCCTCGTGGCCGTCCCGCAGGCCGCCCAGGCGAGCGTGGGGGTCGGCATCCAGGCCGGCCCGGTCCGGCTGTCCGGCGTGGCGCACCCTGGCCAGAGCGTCGCGCTCCCCCCGGTGTCGGTGGTCAACGCCGGCACCCGGCGCGAGACGATCCGGGTCGCGGTGCAGCGCGACCCGCGCGGCGGTGGCCGGGTGGTGCCGCCGTCCTGGGTCCGGCCCGGCGTGCCGGCCGTGCGGCTCGCGCCGCGCCACGCGGTCCGGATCTCGCTGGAACTGGTGGTGCCCGCGGGCGCCAAGCCCGGCTTCTACGTCAGTGACATCGTGGCCAGCGCGGCCGGGCGGCTGTCCGCCGGCCCGGCGAACCTCGGCGCGGCCGCCGCGACCCTGCTGGAGTTCCGGGTCGCACCGGACCCGGCACCGGGGTTCTGGTGGCCGGTGTTCACCCAGTCCCTCTGGGCCCTGCTCATCGTGATCCTGCTCGCGGCCGTGGTGCTCGCCGTGCGCCGGTCCGGGTTCCGCATCCGGGTGGAGCGCGAGGCGGCCGGCTACGGCACCGCCGATGAATACGGAGGCACGCATGCGTAGCCTGCTGGTGATCGCCGCGATCGTCGTCGGCGGCTTCCTCGTCGTACACGTGGGCAAGGCGGTCACCGCCAAGGACCCGCCGCCTCACGGGCACAGCAACAGCACCGCGGTCTCGCTCAAGACCATGCAGACCTACCGCACCGTCACCGTCACGCCGGACGCGGTGAACTGTGGCCACTACGCGCGCGGGAACCCCCCCAACAGGTCCAAGGGAGCGCTGGGCTTCCCCAACGGCACCTGCGCGGTCGGTAACCGGGTGAAGGGGAAGGACCCCATCACGATCACCTACAACGGGATGCAGGGCTACGTATACGTGCACGCCGGGTGGGCCATGCCCAACGGCAACGAGGTCGGCACCCCGTGGAAGCCGTGCAGCAGCGCCGGGCACCGGGCGGTCACCTGCACCGGCAAGAAAGGCTTGCCCGGGTACAACCAGTACACGGTGCGGAACTTCAGCCCGCAGACCCAGACGCCGACGCAGATCACCGGCAACAACGTGTGCGACGTGAACTTCCGCCCGGTGGGCGGCTGCTACGCCTCCCGCGGCAACTCCCAGCGCGAGGGCCTGTACATCACCGGGCCGTCCAAGCTCCCGGGCGGCGACACCGCGCAGTCGTGGACGGCCTGGGTCATCTGGACCGCCGAGCCGCAGACCATCCGCCAGCATCACAGCGACTAGCCCGGCCCGCGCCGGCGGGGGTTGTTCCGGCGCAGCCGTCTCGGCGGGGCGTGTTCCCGCGCGGCCGTCCCGGCCCCGCACCGGGCCGCTGCGAGAGAGTTCTTACGAGGCCAGCAGGTCGAGCGAGACCTGCCACAGCAGCGCGGCCGCGTCGGGGTCCAGCGCGTACGCCGCGACGCCCCGGCGGCTGCCCGGCTGGTTCGGCCCCGCCTCGTTGCAGTCCTCGAAGTACCGGCCGCCGACGCCGTCGAGCAGCGGCGAGGTAACCACCAGGACCGAGGTGGCCGCGCCCTGCCCGGGCGTCTTCCACCGGAACTCTTCGGCGCTGCCGGAGTCGGCGCGCAGCCGGGCGAGGTCGGCGTCGGTGACGTAGCGCTGCAGGCCGGTCCGGATACCGCCGGGCATCAGCGCGTTGACGGTGACGCCCTCGCCGGCCCACCGCCTGGCCGCCTCCACCGCGAACAGCACGTTCGCCGTCTTGGACTGCCCGTACGCGGCCCATGGCTCGTAGTCGCGGGCGCGGAAGTGGATGTCGTCGAAGACCACCGGCGAGCGCAGGTGCGCGGTCGAGCTGACCGAGGCGACCCGGGCCCCGCCCGCCGCCGCGAGTGCCCGGTGCAGTCCGGTGGCGAGGGCGAAGTGGCCGAGGTGGTTGGTGGCGAACTGCAGCTCCCACCCTTCCGGCGTGCGCGCCTCCGGGCAGGCCATGATCCCGGCGTTGTTGACCAGGATGTGCAGCGGGCCGTCCCAGGCGGCGGTGAACGCCGCGACCGAGGCCCGGTCGGCGAGGTCCAGCGGCGCGACCAGGACCTGCTTGTTGCCCGTGCTGGCGATGATGTCGTCGGCGGTCCGCTCTCCCGCCGCGACGTTGCGCACCGCCAGGGTGACCTCGGCCCCGGCGCCGGCCAGCGCCCGCGCGGTCTCGATCCCGATGCCGGACGCTCCGCCGGTCACGATGGCCCGCCGGCCGGTGAGGTCGATGCCCTCGATGACCTCGGCTGCCGTGGACTCGGCGGTGAACGCGGTGGTGATGGGCGTGTGTCCAGTCATGACGGTCCCGTCTGCGCTAGCATCTGAACCGGAGGAACCTCCGGTTTATTCACCCTAACCGGAGGATCCTCCGTTTAGCAAACCCGGAGGTCCCGTGGCGGCAACAGGCGCCCGGCCGCTGCGCGCCGATGCCCAGCGGAACCGGGCCAAGGTGCTCGACGCCGCCGTGCGGGCTTTCTCCCGTGGCGGGCCCGAGGTGACGCTGGAGGCGATCGCCAAGGACGCGGGCGTCGGCATCGGCACGCTGTACCGCCATTTCCCGACCCGGGAGGCGCTGGTCGAGGCCGCCTACCGCAACGAGCTGGCCAGGCTGTGCGACGCGGTGCCGGAACTGCTGCTGGCCGAGCCGCCGGACCGGGCGACGCGCCTGTGGATGGACCGGTTCGTCGACTACATGACCACCAAACGCGGCATGGCCGACGCGCTGCGCGCGGTCATCGCCTCCGGCGGGAACCCGTTCGCGCAAAGCCGCGACCGGCTGCTCGCCGCGATCACGGCCCTGCTGGAGGCGGGCGCGGCGGCCGGGACGCTGCGCCTGGATGTCCGGCCGGCCGATGTGCTGGCCAGCCTGAGCGGGGTTTCCCTGGTGACCGTGGACCCGGCGCAGCCGGACCAGGCCCGCCGGATCCTCGATCTGCTCATGGACGGCCTGCGCTACCGCGCCGCCCAGCCTTAGCCGCACTGAGCCCGCCCCTTGCCGGGCTGGCCTTGCCTTTGCCCGGGCTGGCTTTGCCTTTGCCCGTGCTGGCCTCGCCTGCGCCGGGCCGCGTGCCTCAGCCGAGCTGCGCCGCCCCGGCTACCGTCCGGCCGGGGCACACCCGGGCGCGGAGTTCGGCCAGGAAGGCGCCCAGCTGATCCTGTTGTCGGCCCTGGAGCCCGACGAGGCCCGCGCGGCCCTGCGCGGCCTGCTCGCCCAGAACGATGCCGCGCTCGCCGATCTGCGGGAGCAGGTGCACAAGTTCGACGCGCTAGCCGAATCTGGTGCCCCTCTCCGCTGAACCGCATGGTCGTCGAGTTCGGCCTGCGCTCGTTCGAGACCCTCCGTGACTGGGCCCTCTGGACCCTGGACCAGCTAGGCGAGGACACCACGGCTGCCGACCAGTAACTGGCCCGGAGCGGTCACGCCCCTCTGTGAGCCCACATTCGTGATCACGACCTGCAGGGCGTGACAGCGCCACCAATCTCATGATCACGAATGGACCGCGGGCCGCCTATCGCATTCGCAGCTTTGCCACCAGGCGGGAGGGGACGATCTCGACTGGGAAGGGCCGGTCGGCACGGAACGGCGTGTCCCCTACCGCTTGAGCGGCTTCGCGGTACTCGCCATGCACCAGGTCGAATGCGCGGAGGCTGGGCTGTTCCAGGTCAGGGTCTATGACCCAGTACGAGGGAATGCCGAACCGCTCGTAGGCGGCCTTCTTGAGGTTGAGATCCCGCAGAGCCGAGTCCGGTGACAGGATCTCCGCCACCAGCAGCGGCGGCCGGGCCAGGCGGGCGCCGCTCACGTCAGAGGGTCGCGCGACTACTACGTCAGGCTCAAGTGCGCTCCGTGGCCCGATACGCACGCCGACGTTCGGGAAGACGACAAGCTCCTCGGGGCAGGCCAGTTCCAGGAGGACCACCAGGACAGCGGACACGCGCTGGTGCAGCGGCCCGGGTGCGGGGCTCACGATTAGCGTCCCGTCAAGCAACTCATAACGGTGCCCGTCGTCGGGCATCCGGTCGAGATCGCTGACCGTGAACGGCTCCCCCGGCTTCGGCCAGGCGTCGGTGAGGGTCACAACACTCATACTGCCTCCCACGACTCATGCCTGCCACCGTGCCACCGGCCGGCGACATTCCGATCGAACCGCTGGTTGCCTCAGGGTTGTACACGGCCGGGCGCTGGCAGACTCACCGTATGCGTCCGGTGCGGCGAACCCGCTATGCCAGAGCCCACGACCTGGACAGTTGGAAAGACCGATGAACCGATCGCTGCCCGGGGCTTCGCCTACCGATGGGAGTCCGTCGTCGCGGATGGCAACGATGAGGACAACCACGCCGATGGCGCGCTGATCCTCAGGCACATCGGCCTGGTGTGGACCGCCTGCCTATCCGCCTATCAACCTCGGCCGCAGAGTTCAGGCCTAGTCGAACTGCCCGGCCTTCACTCTGTCCGTAAAGGCCCGCCACTCATCAGGCTCGACCGCCAGCACCGCCCCGCCCCGGTCCCTGGAGTCCCGAACCGCGACGACCTCGGGCACGTCGCGGGCCACCTCCACGCAGCTTCCGTTCGTCCCGCTGTAGGAGCTTGTTCGCCATGCAGCGTGGGAGAGGTCGTAGCAGGTCATCGCATCCCTCCTTTCGCGGCTACTTCAAAGTATCCGCCGCTGCGCGAAGCATAGCCAGGGTTTCTCCTGGGCTCAGCGCCACTGCACGAAGGTGGTCGAACGCGGTGGCGAACAGCCGCGTCTCCTCAGACTTGTCCACGTACAGGTTTCCGCCGACAGTCTCCAAATACACGACGTCGGACTCGGACGGCTCGGCGAATCCCAGAATGATGAATGGGCCGACCTGCCCGGGATGCGCACCCGCCTCGTAAGGTATGACCTGGATCGTTGTCCTACCCTGGCCAGCGTCAATGAGGCGCTCAAGCTGACCATGCATGACCGCTGGGCCACCGACCACGCGCCGGACCACCGACTCGTCGAGGATCGCCCAGATCTGTGGCCGATCATCGCGAACCAGTACGCGCTGACGGGCCATCCGTACCTCCACGCGCCGCTCGACCTCCTCGTCGCGGAGTTCGGGAGAGTCTCCCCGCATCAGAGCCCGGGCGTAGTCCTCGGTCTGTAGCAACCCTGGGACCATCGCTAGCTCGAAATCTCGGATCGATGCCGCCTCGGACTCAAGGCCGATGAAGAAGTCGTAGCGGTTTAGCAGGACGTCGCGATAGGAGTACCACCAGCCTCGCTGGCGGGCATCTCTGGCGAGCTTGACTAGTGCGGCCGCTTGTTCACGGTCGGTCAGCCCGTAGACCTCGACCATGAGGCGCACGTCGTTGGGATGCGGCGAGGTGCGGCCGGTCTCGATCCGCATCAGCTTGGTGTGGTGCCAGTCCAGCCGCTCCGCGACAGCCTCCTGGCTGAGCCCGGCCGCTTCGCGGAGCCGCTTCAACTCCGCCATGAGCTGCCGTCGGCGGACGGTCGGCCCAGAGCCGATGGTCACTAGTGCCTCCTACTTCCTGAGTCGGCCAAACACATCGCACATCTATCTGCTATACATCTATGCACAGCAAACCATGCATGGAATCCTTACGCATGGAGCATGCCAGCCCGAGCAGTGAACAGGCTGCCGAACGCTTGAAAGGGGGCAGGACAGGTCATGCCGTCGGGAGCACATACAGCCCCCGTCCCGCGTTCCGGGACGCCCGTTGCCACACGATCGGAGTTCCCTGGCACTGCGGAGCATCTCCCGCGGGTCCGACAGTGGCTGCGCACAGCTCTCGGCGCCTGCCCAGTGGCCGAGGATGCCACCTTGCTGCTGAGCGAACTGGCTACCAACGCACTGGCGCACAGCGCCTCGGGCCGAGGCGGCACCTTCACGGTGACCGTCTTTCACCGGTCGGGCGACGTACGGGTCGAGGTTGCCGATCAGGGCGGTCTCTGGCTGCCGGGCACGGCCGGGGACGAGGTGCACGGGCGTGGGTTAGTCATCGTGAGTTCCCTTGCGCGTGCCTGGGGCATCACGGGTGACGAGTCCGGGCGGACGGTGTGGTTCGAACTGGACTGCCCATGACCGACTCCGGCGAGCCGTACGGCGCGGACGCTGTGCGCCTGCAGGAGATTGCGGCCGAGCTTGCCACGCTCGGCCTGGTGACGCGCCTGCATAGAACGCGGGCCGGGACGGATCTGACCGCAACCCTGCACCCTCATGGTTGCCGCGAAATCCAGGTCATCGTTGACGAGGACGGGTACACCGAGCTTCGCTACTGGGCCAGCCTCGTAAGTGCGCCGGCCGCCGCGGTGGCCACGATCGCCAACGTCCTGGAACTACTGACGGCCTCGCAATCACTGGCCGGTCGCGTGGAGCCGACATGGGAGCCGGTAGCCGGTTACGATGGCGCGGTCACCGAACGTGCGGAAGGCAGTGGCATGACGGGGCCCCACGACCATCTGGCCGAGCATGGACAAACCCCTGACCAGGCACGCCCTCGTTCGATAGATGACCCTCACGACGCCCGAGTGCGCCCGGACGACTTACAGGTCCGCCTAGAACGACTGCCCCTCAATCACCCCTCGTCCCCTTTCCGTGACGACGGTTCCCGCAAGCCCCCGCCCCCGGACATCGCCAAGTACGAACTCCCCCTCCCCGACGAGTCCGACTCCCCCGCCGACCCAGGCTTATCGGAGGCCGACCAGCCCCGCACCGCCCCCGACGGCTCCTGGGACTGGAAGGCCTCCCACCTGTCACCCGATGACTCGCGGACGGCCGATGAGATTCTCGACGAAAGCCGCACAGCGGAGGGACGAGACAGCGATGGCAACTATGGTGACCATGGCCTCACCCCTGCCATGCGACATATCGAAGCCCAACTCGGCCATGGCAACCTCGTTGAGGGCACCGAGAAGTTCGCTCTCAAGGATCCCGACCGCTTTAAAGAAAAGCTCGCTGACGCCATTGCCCGTAATCCTGATAAGTCTTGTGTTGAGCTGGCAAACGAAATACACGATGCGATTCGGTATACGTTTATATTCTCGGTAGAAGGCTATAGCGAAGGCTTGTGGGATGCGCAGGATAAGGTTGAAAGTGCGGGATACGAATTAGAGGTGCGACGGAATAGCTGGAGCAGCGAGGAATACAAAGGGATCAACAGCCGGTGGTTCGATCCATCGAGCGGAAGACTCTTCGAGATCCAATTCCATACACGAGAAAGCTGGGATGCGAAACAACAGACACACGATGCCTACGAGAAGATAACAGATCCAAGAACGCCACCGGCCGAAGTGAAGAGCCTGCGCGAATATCAGAGGCAAATCTCACAGGCGATCACAATACCGCCTGCGGCACGAGATATTCCCGAGTACCGCAGAGAAGGGAGGTAAACTCATGGGAGATGCGGTCAAGTACTACGCCATTATTGGGTCCGGCCGCACGCTGCAGAACCCTTCTGGCCTCGCTCGCCGTGTAGCTAGCGACGACGGACAGATCGATGAAGCGCTCCGACGCGATCTGACATGGCAGCGGGATTCGGCGATCATCGAATGGGAATACGGGGACGCCGGCGCCGATCTAGTTGAGATCAGTGAGGCTGACGCTACGGAGTTGATTGAGCGGTTTCGGGAGAAGTGGAGCCGGGAGGACTGAGCCTGGTGGCTCACGATCGCACAGCGGACCAGGAGCAGCCCAGGGAAACCGACAGGCCGCAAGAGGTTCCGCCGCAGCAGGATGATCTGGATGCACGGTTAGAACACCTTCCCGCCGGGCACCCATCATCCCCGTACCGCGACGACGGCTCTCGCCGGCCTTCGCCGCCGGACTTGGCTGAGCACGACTTCTCACTGCCCGGCGATGCTCCCGACTTACCCCCAACAGACCGGGCCCGCACTGCCCCCGACGGTTCCTGGCACTGGAAGGCCCACGATCTCTCACCGGCACAGTCCCGCGCGGGAGATCAGGGACTTGCCCGTTGCCATGAAAGAGAAGGGCGCGACGCTGAAGGCAACTACGGCGAACACGGTCTCACACCCGCCATGCGCCACATCGAAGCCCAACTCGAGCACGGTCACCTCGCCCCTAACACAGAACAGTTCGCTCTTAAAGAGCCCGATCGCTACAAAGAAAAGCTTGCCAAGCTCATCGCCCGATTCCCCGGCGAGTCTCCGGAGGATCTGACAAGACTGATCCACGACGGAGTTCGCTACACTTTCGTGAGCACGACAGAAGCATACTTATCAAATCTCGGCGATGTTTCAAGAAGGCTTCAAGAAGGCGGCTTCGAACTCATGGCGCGCATCAACAATTGGGGTGAGGAAGAATACAAGGGCATGAATATGAGATGGCGCGACTCAGATAGTGACCTTATTTCGAGGTTCAAGTTCACACCTACGAGAGCTTGGGCGCCAAAGAGCAGACACACAAAGCGTATGAGAGAATTAATGACATCAGAACACCCGTCGAGGAGATTGAGGGCTTGCGAGCGTATCAGAAGCACATCAGCGCACAGGTCCCAGAGCCACATGGCTGGCAGGACATTCCTGAATACCGCAGGGAAGATCAATGATGGATGAGCAGACTGTCTACTATGCGATCACAGGGATTGGCCAGAATCCAGCAGATCCCGCTGGGCTTGTGCGCCGCAGATTCACCGATAAAGGGCGGCTCGACGAAGCGTTGCGCGCCGACATGACATGGCAACGCGACACGGCCATAATCGAGTGGGAATACGGCAACTTGGTCGGCGAGCTAGTTCAGGTCAGCGAGGCCGAGGCTAATGAGCTGATTGAGCGGTTTCGGGAGAAGTGGGGCCGGGAGGGGTGAAGGTCAGCAGGGCTTGGGGGTTGTCGAGGAGGCGGTCGATGCCGCCGAACTCGGGGATGATGATCGACTTGATGCGGGCCCGGACGGCGGACGGTATCTGCGGTAGGTGATCTGGCCGGAGCCGATGCTTGCGCAGTCGTCTTCGATCAGGACGTCGGGGGGACACGCGCGGGCACATCGCCGTGGGTTCGCCGGCTGGCGGGCGAGCACCCGGCCGACTGGGAAGCCGTGCGAAGTCACCGACCGTCGGGTGCCCGGCCCGTACCTGGGCGACGCGCTCGGCACGGGTCACCCCGGCACCACCGGCATGCATCAGCACGGTGCCATGCAGGAACACCAGCAGCCGCATGTCACCGGGTGCGCAGCCGGGACAGGGCCCCGGGCAGGTCGCCCTCGTGGACCACGCCGAGGCGCTGGGTGGCCCTGGTGATGGCCACGTAGAGGTCGTTCAGCCCGGACGACGAGTCGGCCACGATCCGGGCCGGGTCCGCGACCAGGACAGAGTCGAACTCCAGCCCTCGTACCTGCGTGACGCTGAGCACCACCACGGGCCGGTCGAGCGACGCGTCCTCCAGCACCACGTCCGGGACGCCCACCCCGACCGCGCGGGTCAGCTCGTCGAGCCGGTCGGCGGGCACGATCACGGCCAGGTTCCCCGCCCCGATCGCTGCCGACTCCTCCCGGGCCAGCTCGCCGAGCAACGTGCCCAGTTCCCCGGGCGGCGCCTGGGCCTGCCACGGCGTGAACCCCGTTTCCCGCACCGGGCGCGGCGGGTGCAGGCTGGGATCGATGGCCTCCAGCACGTCGGCGGCCACCTCGGCGATCTCGGCCGGGGTCCGGTAGTTGATGGTCAGCCGCTCCAGGCGGTAGCGGTCCCTCAGGTTCGGTGCGAGCACCTCCTGCCACGACGAGCCGCCGCCCAGTTCGCTGGCCTGGGCCATGTCCCCGACGATGGTCATCGACCGGGATGGGCAGCGCCGCAGCAGCATCCGCCAGGCCATCGGGGAAAGCTCCTGCGCCTCGTCCACCACGATGTGCCCGAACGTCCAGGTCCGGTCGGCCGCCGCGCGTTCCACGGCGGTCCGGTCGTCGTCCTCCTCGTACCGTTCGGCCAGCCGCTCGGCGTCGAGGATGTCGTAGGCCGACAGGATCTCGGCCTCCTCCTCGGGGTTCAGGTCCACCGACCGGGACCCGTAGGCCAGGTCCAGCACCCCGCGCGCGTAGGCGATCCGCCTGCGCCGCTCCTTGCGGGCCCGCTCGCGCACCGTCCGGTCGTCCTCGCCGAGCAGTTCCGCCGCCTCGTCCAGCAATGGCACGTCCGCCGCGGTCCAGCCGCCGCCCGGCTCGCGCAGCAGCGCGTCCCGGTCGGCCGCCTCCAGCCCGGCGGCCGCGGTCTCCAGCCGCTCCTTGGCCGCGAACAGGTCACCCACCAGGCGCTGCGGGGTCAGCGCGGGCCAGAACTGTTCCAGTGCGACCCGCACCTCCCGGGTCTCCCGCAGCTCCTGCCGGATCCCGGCGATGTCCTCCCCGCCCAGCAGATTCCCGCCGCCGAGGATGTCGTAGCCGATCTTGTCAGCCACCTGCCGGGTCAGCGCGTCCAGCAGCAGCCGGTGGGCCAGCGACCGGGCCTGGTTGTGCGGCAGCCGGGCGCGGCGGGCCCGGTCCCGGATCCGGACGCAGGTGCGCCGGTCCAGCCGCAGCGTGTCCCGGTCGTAGAGAACCTCAAGGCCGCCGGCGGCCGGGCCCTGCCGGTCCCGGACCGCGGCCGCGATGACCTCCGCCATCTCCAGCCGGCCCTTCAGCCGCGCGGTCCCGACCGGCTCCTCGCGCCGCGCGGTGATGCCCGGGTACAGGTCGGCGATCGTGGACAGCAGCACCGAGGTCTCCCCCAGCGACGGCAGCACCTGCCCCACGTAACGCAGGAACGTGGGGCTGGGGCCGATCACCAGGACCACCCGCCGGGCCAACTGCTCCCGGTGCGTGTACAGCAGGAACGCGGCGCGGTGCAGCGCCACGGCGGTCTTCCCGGTGCCGGGGCCGCCCTGGACCACCAGCACGCCCTTGTTCGGTGCCCGGATGATCCAGTCCTGCTCGACCTGGATCGTCTCGACGATGTCGGTCATCTGGCCGGTGCGGCTGGCGTTCAGCGCGGCGAGCAGGGCCGCCTCGCCGTTCAGCCCGCTGGTCGGGCCGGCCTGTCCGGCCGCGGCCAGGTCGAGTACCTCGTCGTCCAGCCGGGTGACCTCGCGGCCCACGGTCTTGATGTGCCGCCGCCGCCGGATCCCCTCCGGAGAGACCGGCGTGGCCAGGTAGAACGGCCGCGCGGCCGGCGCCCGCCAGTCCAGCAGCAGCGGCTTGTAGTCCGCGTCCTCGTCCCGGATGCCGAGCCGGCCGATGTAGCGCTGCTCCCCGTCGTCGGAGTCGATCCGGCCGAAGCACAGGCCGCTCTCCGCCGCGTCAAGCTGGGCCAGCCGCTGGGTGTACATGCCGACCATGACGTCGCGCTCGGTGCGCGCCTGCGGGGCCCGGCACGGGCCCGGCCGGGCCTCGCGCGCCCCGCGGCAGGCACGCGGATCAGGACTTGCCGAGCGCCTTCAGGAAGCCGATCATGCGCGAGTCGGACGGCCGGAGGTTGTTGATAAAGAACCCCTGGACGTACGGGCGGATCGCCTTGGCCGCCACGACGACCGCGGTGTACGGAACATAGAGGCCGTTGGGCGAAACGCTCAGCGTCGCGAGGATAAGCGCGCGGGGGTTAGCCTTGCGTGCCTGCGCCGCGCCGTCCTGTATGAGCTGCCGCAGGGCGCTGAGATTGGTCTCGACGGCCGCGGCCTGGATCACGTAGATCGGCGCGTAAGCCGCCGCCGCCGGCAGGCCGCAGCGCAAGTACGCCTGGGAAATGGTGGTTCCCGGCTGCTGGGAACATACCGCTCGCGGCACCCGCATCAGGTCGCGGCCCGGGATGAGGATCGGCCGGTAGCCGTTCGCATGCGCGGCATCGGCGAATCCCCTCATGGCCGGGATCGGATTCTTCCGCTCGGGCGCTGGCGTGATCGCAAAGTTCTCCAGGTCATCGGCGACGACCTTCACGCCGGGAATGACCTGGTGGTGATCGATGGCAGCCTGCAGGCCCGCACTGCTGAAGAAGTACTGGACGGGGATGACGTGCGCGGGCAGGGGGGTACCGCCTGCACGTTGTTCCAGCACGTATGTACCTGGGCCGGCGACCATCTGCTTGATGAGGGCAGGAGCTTTGGCGTTGATATGATTGAAATCTTCTTTGTAGAAGATCCAGTACATGCTGGACAAGCTAATTGGGTTGCCCATGGAGCTGGCACTGACTCCCGGCCAGGAGCCGGCCGCGCCCGCAAAAACGACTAGCCCGACCATCGCGGCAAATGCCCATGGCCGTGGCATTCGCCCTCGCTTGAATGTGCGACTCACCTGGATCCCCCCAGCTTCTAGGTAGAATGAACCACGCCGGCTGTAGTATTGGCGGCCGCGCCGATCGGCTCGATCCCGGAACGATGCTGACCAGGAAAATCTCAGCACAGAACACTAGCCATGCTGATGCGGTCAGGCCAGCAGGCGCGGCAATTAGAGACGCCGCGGGCCGTCTTTGACTTTGTAAGTCCTAATAGGTCCGTGGTGCGCCGCGCATAGGACTCCCGCGGGCCGTGAACCCCGGCAGATCAGATCACAGCCCGTGCCGGGCGGCGCTCATGTCCAGGCCGCCCAGGCCCTGGTCCACGAGCCGCTGCCAGCGGTCCCGCAGCGCGGCCAGCACGTCGAGCGACCGGCCGGGCGCGGCGTCCAGGGCCAGGCTCAGGTCCTTCACCGCCCATTCCAGGGCGAAGTCCGGCGAGTCGTCGCCGCTGTCCATCTTGCGGGCCTTGCCCGCCGCCACCGGCGACCCCATCCGCCCGGTGCCCAGCAGGTCAAGCACCTCCGACCGGTCCACGCCGACCGCGTCGGCGAGCGCCATCACCTCGGCGGCGCCCTCGATGAGGAACATCAGCCAGGTGTTCATGACCAGCTTGAGCCTGCTGCCCGCGCCGGCCTCGCCGAGCCACCGGGTGGCCCGGCCGACCGCGCCGAACGCCGGTTCCACCAGCGCCTTGGCCCGCTCCGGGCCGGAGGCCAGCACGAGCAGCTCGCCCGCTTCGGCGGGGGCCCGGGTGCCGGACACCGGCGCGTCCACGAACAGCACGTCGGGGCGCTGCGCGGCCACGGCGGCCGCGAACTCCTCCGTGGCGGCGACCCCGATCGTGCCCATCTGCGCCCAGACCGCACCGGACGGCATCGCCGCGAGCACCCCCGCGTCCAGCGCCACCGCCCGGGTCGCCGCCGCTTCGGACAGGATCGTGATGACCACAGAGGCGTGCGCGGCCGCGCTGGCCGGGTCGGCGTGCGCCACCGCGCCGGCCTCGGCGAGGGCGGCGGCCCGCTCGGGGGCCCGGTTCCACACGTCGACCGGCAGCCCGGCGCGCAGCAGGCTGCGGGCCATGCCCGCGCCCATGGTGCCCAGCCCGAGAACGGCGACCCGCCCGCCGCCGGTCGCATAATCTTCTGCCACGACGGTCATTATGTCCGCCCCGCGCCCCGCCCGTGCAGGAGCTTCCCGCCGATGACTTCCCGGACCAGGATGCGCTGGCGTAACGCCGCAGGCAGCGGGGCCGTCTGCCTGCTCGTCGCCGCGTTCGCCGGGGCGCTTTGGTATGGCGCGACCTGCCACGCCCTCCCCGGCATGGTGCCCACGGTGGTGCACTGGTGCGGCCGGGACTACCAGACCGGGGACGGCGGCGCGCGGAACTGGGCGCAGATCACCGCGGCGGAAGAGCCCAGGCGGGTCCGCGTGGTCGGCTCCTACCCGCCGGTGTTCGGCTGGAGCCGCCCGCTGCTGGCGGCCCCCGGCACCGGCCCGGTGCGCCCGGGCGAGCCGTGCGCGATGGCGGTCTACGTGCGCACCGGCCAGAACCGGTACCAGCCGTACACCCTCGAAGGGGGCCCGTGACCGTCGCGCCCCGGCGCGGCGCTGAGCCGGCCAGGGCGCGCAGCCAGGCCAGCATCGCCGCCCCGCCGGTCGCCGGCAGCGCGTAGCCGCCGAACCTGCGCCCATCAGGCCAGGCGCACCGTCACCGGGCCCCCGCCGGGGTCGGCGCGCCCCGTCCAGGAGGCGCCGAGCCGCACCGGCCGGTCTGGAACTATCCGATACGGAACGCCCGTGGCCAGCCGCCGTCCGTCCTGCCAGACTTCGAGCCTGGCGAGCCTGGCGAAGACATCGGCGCGCAGGACGAACCGCCCGCGCGGCGGGACCGGTCCCCCCGCGGCCAGCACGTTCGGCGCGACCCAGCGCAGCGGCGGCTCGACGGTCACCGGCAGGCGCACGGGTTCCGGGGCTGGCCCGCGCCGCCCGGCCGCCCCGCGCAGGAACCCCGCGATGCCGCGTGCCGCGTGCCGGCCGCCGAGCGCGGCGATGTCCGCCGTCTCGGCCGCGTGCACCAGGTTGCCGGCCGCGAACACGCCGGGCACCGAGGTCGCCAGCGCGGTGTCCACGGCCGGGCCGCGGGTGCCCGGGTCCATGGCCAGGCCGGCCGCGCGGGCCAGTTCGTGGTCGGGGATCCAGTCCCCGGTGAACACCACCAGGTCGCACGGCACGAACCGGGTCTCCCCGGTGCGCAGGTCCCTGAGTTCCACGCCCTCCAGCCGGCCCCGGCCGGTCACCCGGGCCACCTCGGTGCACGGCCACACCGGCACCTGCCAGCGCCACGCCGCCGCCAGCGCGAACGCGGCGTAACTGGTGTGCCGGGGCCAGCCGGTGACCAGCGCCACCACCTCGGACCCGGCGTGCGCCAGGGTGACCATAGCGGAGAAGCTGACATGCTCCGCGCCGATCACCAGCGCCCGCCCGGGCAGCCGCTGCCCGGCCAGGTACACCCGGCGCTGCAGCTCGCCGGTGGTCATCACCCCGGGCGGGCGGTCGCCGGGGACCAGGCGCGCGGCCCGCGGCCGTTCCCGGCAGCCGGTGGCCAGCAGCACCGCCCGGGCGGTCACGGCCTGCACCCCGGCCGCGCTGGTCAGCATGACCCGGTGCAGCCCCCCGGCGCCGGCCAGCCCGCGAGCACCGGGCAGCCCATCGCCGCCGGGCGGGCCCTCGCCGCCGGGCGGGCCATCAAGGCCGCGCGGGCCGCCCGCGCCGGGCAGGTCCCAGCCGGTGACCGTGGTGCCCAGCCGGATGTCCGCCCCGGCGGCCGCCGCCGCGTCCGCGTAGTGCCGCGCGTAACCGGGGCCGGTCAGCACCCGGCGCAGGTCCCGGGCGCCGAACCCGGTGTGCGCGCTGTGCCGGGGAATGCCGCCCGCCGCGTCGTCCCGGTCGGCGACCAGCACGCTGCCCGCGCCGAGCCGCCGCAATTCCACCGCGGCGGCCAGCCCGGCGGGCCCCGCCCCGACGATGAGCACGTCCGCGGTCACGCCGGCCCCACGGTCGCGCGCCCGGGCCGCGCCGGGGCAGTCGGCGCCGGGGCGGGCCCGGCGCCGGCGAACAGCCCGGCCACCGTGGCAGCGCAGTAGAAGCCCTGGCAGCGGCCGTTCAGCGCCCGGGTCCTGCGCCGCAGCCCGTCCAGGTCGGCGGGCGGCAGCGGGCCGGCCAGCGCGTCCCTGATCTCGCCCCGGGTGACCCGCTCGCAGTGGCAGACGATCCGGCCGTACTCCGGGTCGGCGGCGATCCGCGCGGCGTCCTGGTACGGCCGCGTCCCCGCCTGCCCGATGTAGGGCATGACCGGCGGGTCCGGTTCCGGGCGCCCGGCAAGGCGCAGCCCGGCCTCGGCCAGCAGCCCGGTGACGTGCTCGGCGATGCCCAGCGACGCGGACAGCCCGGTGGACCGGATCCCGGCCACGCACGCGTACCGCCGGGCACCGTCGGCCCAGATCTGGTAGTCCCGGTCCGCGGTGGCGGCCCGCAGCCCGGCGTAGCTGGCGGTGACCTCCTCGGCGGCCAGGCCCGGCAGGATCCGGTGCCCGGCGTCCAGCAGCGCGGCGAGCCCGGCCCCGGTGGTGGCGACGTCGCCCCGGTCGGGGACGTCCTCCGCGGTCGGCCCGAGCAGCACGTTGCCGTAGACGGTGGGCGCGACCAGCACGCCCTTGGTCCGGGCCGTGGGCACCGGCAGCAGGATCGACGACAGCAGCGGCCGGGCCAGCTTGTCGAACACGATCAGCTCGCCGCGCCGCGGGCGGATGGTGAGCTCCGCCCCGCCCATCATCGCGTCGATGGTGTCGCTGTGCAGCCCGGCGGCGTTCACCACCCAGCGGCAGCGCACCACGCCGGTGCTCGTGACCACCTGGTGCCCGGCGGCACCGGCCCGGATCCCGGTGACCCGGCTGCGCAGCCGCAGCCGCGCCCCGGCGGCCAGCGCCTGCGTGGCGTAGGCCAGCGGGGTGGTCCACGGGCAGATGATGCTCTCCCCCGGGATGATCAGCGCGCCGAGCGCGCCCGGCCCGAGGTGCGGTTCCCGCCGGTACAGTTCCCCGGCGCCGATCGGGCGCACATTGGTGACGCCGTTGCGGCGGGCCTTGTCCTCGATCCCGGGCAGTTCCGCCCGCTGCTCCGCGGTCCACGCGACCAGGACCGCCCCGGTGCGCTCGACCGGTATCCCCGCGCGGCGCGCGTAGTCGCCGAGCAGCGCATAGCCGCGGCGCAGCAGCCGGCTTTCCAGGCTGCCGGGGACCGCGTCGAACCCGGTGTGCAGGATCGCCGTGTTCGCCTTGCTGGTCCCGGTGCCCACGTCGTTCGCCGCCTCGATGAGCACGCAGGACACGTCCTGGCAGGCGAGCGCCCGGGCGATCGCGGTGCCCACCACCCCGGCCCCGATGATGACCACGTCGGCCGGCCGGCCGTCCCCGGTTTCCGCGGCTCCGGTCACCGCGGCGCGGCCCCCCGGGCGGCGAGCACCGCCTCGACGGCCCGCTCGAACCCCGCCAGGCGTACGCCTGCCTGATCCGCGGTGATCGCCGGCTCGGCGGTCCATTCCACCTCGGCCCGGCCGACGGCCTCGGCCAGCGCGGTGCGGTCCCCCGCGCCCAGCCGGGCGAGCGCGGCCACGCCCAGCGCGGTCGCGTCCTGCGACCTGCTCACCTCCACCGGGGCCTGGAGCAGGTCGGCCTGTGCCTGGACGAGCAGCCGGGACCGGGTGAGCCCGCCGTCGGCGCGGAGCCGGCCGAGCGGGGCGCCCAGGTCGGCGGCGACCGCGGCGGCGAGCAGCGCCACCGACGCGGCGATGCCCTCGGCCACCGCGCGGGCCAGGTGCCCGCGGCCGACCCCCAGGCCCAGGCCGAGGAACGCGCCGCGGGCGTCCGGGCGCCAGTGCGGCGCGCCGAGCCCGGCGAGGGCGGGCACGAACACCGTCCCGCCGGAATCAGGCACGCTCGCCCCGGCGGCGTCCAGCCCCTCCGCCCCCGGCACCAGGCCAAGCTCGGTGAGCCAGCGCAGCGCCGCCCCGGCCGTGTACACCTGGCCGTCGAGGCAGTAGGTGGCCTTCCCGCCGAGCCGCCAGGCGACCGAGGCGGACAGCCCCGCGGTGGACCTGACCGGCGCCGGCCCGGTGGTGGCCAGCAGGAACGCGCCGGTGCCGTAGGTGCACTTGGCCTCCCCGGCGGCGAAGCAGTGCTCGGCGAGCAGCGCGGCCTGCTGGTCCACGGCCAGCCCGGCGACCGGCAGCGGCGGCCCGAACGCGCCGGTCTCCCCGATGACCCCGGCGCAGTCGCGGACCTCGGGCAGGCCCGCGGGGTCGATGCCGAACACGCCGCACGCCTCCGCGGACCAGTCCGTGGTCTCCAGGTCGAGCAGCAGCGTGCGGGACGCGGTCGCCGCGTCGGTCACGTACCCGGCGCCGAGCCGGGCCAGCAGCCAGGTGTCGGTGGTGGTGACCACGCCCTCGGCGGTCAGGTTCTCCCGCAGCCAGGTCATCTTCGGCGCGGCGAAGTACGGGTCGAGCGGCAGGCCGGTGACGGCGGCGAGGCGGCCGGCCGAGGCGGAAAGGCGCTGGCAGACCCCGGCTGACCGGCGATCTTGCCATACGATGGCCGGGGTCAGCGGCCGTCCGGAGCGCCGGTCCCAGGCCAGCACGGTCTCGCCCTGGTTGGCCAGCGCCAGCGCGTGCACCGGGGCGCGGGCGGCGGCCAGCGCGGCGCTGCCCGCCCCGATGACCGACCGGTACAGCTCCTCGGGGTCCTGCTCGACGCCGCCGTCGGCGGTGCTGGCCGGATGCACCGGTTCCTCGGCCGACCCGAGCACCTCGTTACCCGGGCCAAGCACGAGTGCCTTGGTGGCCGAGGTGCCCTGGTCGATCGCGAGGATGTTCAATGGCCCGCCGACGGCCCGCCCGTGGACGGGGCCGCCGTGTCGGTGAGCGCCTCGGCGCCGTGCGCCCCTTCCTCCGCCCGCATCGCGCCTGGTTCCAGCAGCCACTGCCCGATGTAGAACAGCACACCCAGGCCCAGCGAGCCGAGCACGTAGTACTGGGCGTCGCGGAACTCAGCCGGGCCGATCAGGACGATCAGCTCGTAGGCGAGCCAGATCAGCGCCCCGGCGATCACCGGTATCTCGAACCGGCCCAGGGAGAAATGCCCGGCCTGGCTTCGGTGCCGCCGCGCGGTGAAGATGTACAGCAGCACGGTGGACGCGTACAGCAGGGCCGGCATGATGGTCGAGGCGGTGAACAGGGTCACCAGCGCCGCGGTGTGGGTGCGCAGTACCAGGGTGATCAGCGCGCCGAGCACCGCGGCCAGGATGGTGGCCCATGTGGGCCCGCCGGTGGCCCTGGGCACCCGGCGCCAGAGCTGGTAACCGGGCAGCCGCCGGTCCCGGGACATCGACCAGATGAGGCGGCCGTTGGTCACCATGATCACCAGCCCGCAGGCGAAGATCGACACGCAGACGAAGATCAGGAAGATCTTCTGGACGAAGCCGCCGAGGACGTCCTGCACGATGAGCGCCACCGGGGCGGCGCTGGCCGACACGGCGCTGACCGAGTCGATCGCGTAGACCAGCGCGATCAGGAACGCCATGCCGACGACGCCGGACAGCACCACGGCGCGCAACATCGCCCGGGGGATCGTCTTGTGCGGCTCGAAGGTCTCCTCGGCCAGGTTGCTCGCGGATTCGAACCCGACGATCGTGTAGGCGCCGAGCAGGGTGGCCAGCATGAACGGGCCCAGCCAGTTGTAGTACCCGGCGGACGGGACGATCCCCGTGGAGCCCAGGTTGGACCAGTGCCCGAGGCCGCGGATGGCGGCGACGACGACCAGCAGCACGGTGAGCCCGACGATGCCGATCACCTCGGTGGCCACGGCGGTGTTGTTGACCCGGGTGGTGGCCCGGGTCGAGGTGATGATCAGCGCGGCCTGGAGCGCGAGCACCACCAGCGTCTCCAGGGCCGCGCTCGTTGGGGTGTAGGCCTCACCGATCAGCGGCTGGAACGCCACCTGCACCAGGCCGTAGTCCACCGACACGGTGACGATGGACAGGAACGCGAACGACATCCAGCCCAGCCACCAGCCCACGTGCACGTTCGCCAGCCGGGAGGCCCACTGGTAGGAGTACCCGGACAGCGGCACCCGGGCGGCCAGCGCCCCGTAGACCAGGGCGACGAGGGTCTGGCCCACGATGACGATCGGCCACGTCCAGATCCCCCGCGGGCCGCCCGTGGCCAGCACGAACGCGAACGTGGTGAAGATCCCGGTGGTGATCGAGATGAACGAGAACGCCACCGCGAAGGACTCGAAGTGGCGCAGCGAGCGGACGAACTGCTGCCGGTACCCGTACCTGCCGAGCTGGGCGTCGTCGTCGTGGTGGGTGAGGGTGGTCACCGGTCATCACATCCTCGGGGTGCCTCGCGGGGAGGCGGTCGTGCGCGCCGGGCTGACGGGCGTCAGCCGGCCTCGGTCAGGGGTCGGCGCCGCGGGCCGCTGGCCCGCAGGACCGTGACGCCCGCGGAGGTGAGCGCCTCGTGGGCGCCGGGCTCCCCCTCGTCGTCGGTGAGGACCGCGGTGACGCGGTCCAGCGGGCAGACCCGGTGCACGGCGATCACGCCGAGCTTGCTGGAGTCGGCCAGCACGTAGGAGGCGGCGGTGTGCTCGATGACGGTGCGCCGGACCACCACCTCGGCGGGGTAGTAGTCGGTGAGCCCGGCCTCGGGATGGACCCCGCCGGAGCCGAGGAAGGCCCGGTCGGCGTAGAACTCGGCGAAGAACGCCTCGGCGTGGGCCCCGGCACAGGCACCGTCGCCGTGCCGCACCTGCCCGCCGCACAGCAGCAGCTCGATCTCCCGGCGGGCGGACAGCTCCATCGCCACCGGGACCGAGTTGGTCAGCACCCGGCCCTCGAACGTGGCGGGCAAGGCCCGCGCCACCTCCAGCGCGGTGGTGCCGACGTCGATGATCACCGTGTCGCCGGGCTCGACGAACGAGGCGGCCAGATTCGCGATGGCGCGCTTGGCGGCCATCCGGCGGACGCTGCGGGCGGCGAAACTGCCCTCGCTGGACCGGCCGGCCGGCCGGGTGGCCCCGCCGTAGACCCGGTCGAGCAGCCCCTTGTCACCGAGCCTGCGCAGGTCACGGCGGATCGTCTCGACCGACACGCCGAACTCGCGGGCCAGGTCGTCGGCGGACACGGCGCTGTGCTGGCGCACCTGGGCCAGGATCGCCTGGCGGCGCTGAGTCGGCAGCATCGCCGTGCTGGCTCCTTCCGTGCATCGCGCTCAGCCCGCGGGGCCAGGGCCCCGTGACGAAGGAACGGGGCCGCAGGCCAGCGGGGGTTTCCAGGGGGCCGCCCCCCGGGCCAGCATTGTGCCCGTTATTGACTGATCTTGTTGTGATGATGCCCGGTTGTCAAGGGGTGCCGTGGCCGGGGTCGCGCGGTGGGCCTCTCCCGCCGCGCCCGCGGAGCCGCTAATGTCGCAGTGATCACCTCTGCCCTGGGCGTAGCGGGAGGCATGCCATGGATCACCAGGTCAAATACCTGCTCGACGAGTCCGAGATGCCACGCCGGTGGTACAACGTAATCCCGGACCTGCCGGCGCCCCCGCCGCCGCCGCTGCACCCCGGCACCGGGCAGCCGGTGGGCCCCGACGACCTGGCGCCGCTGTTCCCGATGGCGCTGATCGCGCAGGAAGTGTCGCCAGATCGATTTATCGACATCCCGGAACCGGTCACCGACGTCTACCGGCTGTGGCGGCCCACCCCGCTGTTCCGCGCGCGGCGGCTGGAGAAGGACCTCGGCACGCCGGCCCGGATCTACTACAAGTACGAGGGCCTGTCCCCGGCGGGCTCGCACAAGCCCAACACCGCCGTGCCGCAGGCGTACTACAACGCCGCCGAGGGCGTCACCAAGCTGACCACCGAGACCGGCGCCGGCCAGTGGGGCAGCGCGCTGGCGTTCGCGTCGGCGCTGTACGGGATCGCCTGCGAGGTTTGGATGGTCCGGGCGTCCTATGACCAGAAGCCGTACCGCCGCCTGCTCATGGAGGCCTACGGCGCGACCGTGCACCCCAGCCCGTCCGATGTCACTTCCGCCGGGCGCGCCGTGCTCGAGCAGCACCCGGACTCCACCGGCAGCCTGGGCATCGCGATCAGCGAGGCGGTCGAGGTCGCGGGCGGTGACCCGGCGGCCCGGTACGCGCTCGGCAGCGTGCTCAACCACGTGCTGCTGCACCAGACGGTGATCGGCGAGGAGGCGATCAAGCAGCTCGCCATGGCCGGGGACACGCCCGACGTGATCGTCGGCTGTACCGGCGGCGGGTCCAACTTCTCCGGCCTGGTGTTCCCGTTCCTGAGGGAGAAGCTGGCCGGCCGGATCAACCCGGTGCTGCGCGCCGTCGAGCCGGCCGCGTGCCCGTCGTTCACCCGGGGCGTGTACGCCTACGACTTCGGCGACACGGCCGGCTTCACGCCGCTGCTCAAGATGCACACGCTCGGGCACGACTTCGTGCCGGACCCGATCCACGCGGGCGGGCTGCGGTATCACGGGATGTCGCCGCTGCTTTCGCACATCTACGAGCTGGGCCTGATCGAGGCGGTGGCCAAGCCGCAGTCGGAGTGCTTCGAGGCCGGGCTGCGGTTCGCCCGCGCGGAGGGCATCCTGCCCGCGCCGGAGCCCACGCACGCGATCGCCGCCTGCATCGAGGAGGCGCTGCGGTGCAAGGAGACCGGTGAGGAGAAGGTCATCCTGACCGCCCTGTGCGGCCACGGCCTGCTGGACCTGTCCGCCTACGCGAACTTCCAGTCGGGCCAGATGACCGACTTCGACCTGGCCGAGGAGGCGGTGCGGGACGCGCTGAGCCGGCTGCCCGCGGGCGTGTAGCTAGGGCCTGCCCGCCGCCCAGCCGGTCCAGCGCTCGACCTGGATCCGGATCAGCGGCCCGGCCGGCGGGGCCGCGCGGTACCGGGGGTAGCGCGCCGCCAGCAGTGCCAGCGGCCCGGCCAGGTCCGCTTCGCGGCCGCCCGTGCCACCGGGGTCCGTGCCACCGGGGTCCGTGCCACCGGGGTCCGTGCCACCGGGGTCCGTGCCACCGGGGTCCGTGCCACCGGGCCGGCCGGCCGGCGGCGCGGGCCTGCCGAGGATCGCCGCCCTCCCGTCGGCGCGGGCCCACCACAGCCGGTCCCAGTCGTCCTCGTAGTGGTCGGCGAGCAGGGTGACCCTGGGGTCGGCGTCGATGTTGCGGAGCCGGCGCAGGTTCGCGGTCGTCTTCGGCTTGGCGTCGACGGCCGTGTAGATGCGGTCGCCGTCCAGCGCGAACGTGACGGGGACGAGGTGCGGCCGGCCGTCCGGGCCGATGGTCGCCAGCCGCGCCACGGCGGCCGTCCCGAATCGCCGCCGGGCCTCGTCCGCGGTGAGTTTCAGCTCCTCAGGCCCCAATCTGTGACTCGTGTGACGCGTGTCGTCTCCTGACGGTTGTAGACCCACTCATGGCCTGGGTTTAATCTTGTCTTGACGGTCTTCCCAGCCATGGGTGGGAAAGCCATGCCCTTTCTGTCCGTGCTTACGTATAAAGTCCGCGCCGCGGTGAGCGGGGCCGTTGGCGCGCTCATGTTCATCATCCCGGCCGCACCGGGCCCCGCGGGGATGCTGGGCGGCGACGGGCCCGGTCACCACCCGGCCACGGCCGTTCAGCCGCCGGCCAGTACCCAGGTGGTCCGGAGCGCGGGGCTGTTCACGATCGCCTGCACCGCCGCCGGGTGGTGCACCGCGGGCGGCAACTACCAGGCCGCCGGGCGGCCGATCGAGCCCATGGTCGCGGCCCAGTCGCACGGCCGGTGGTCCCGTGGCGTCCCGCTCGTGCTGCCGGCCGGTGCCGCCGCCCAGCCGTACGCCCGGGTCAACGGCATCGCGTGCCGCAGTCTCGGGAACTGCGTGGTGGTCGGCGACTACGAGTACGGCAGGTCACACAACCTGCAGGGGTTCATCGCCACCGAGTCCCACGGGAGATGGGCGCGGGCGTTCACGCCGCGCTTGCCGCCGGACGCCGCCTCCCCCCTGTCCGCGCTGCTCGAAGCGGTCACCTGCGCCCGCGACGGGTCCTGCACCGCGGTCGGCAGCTACCAGGACTCCTCCCGCAACGCGCAGACCATGGTGCTGGCCAAGCCCTCTTCCGGGCCGTGGCGGCAGGCCACCGAGATCGCGTCACCGCCGGGCGCGGCCTCGAACCCGGACGCGTTCATGACCGGGATCTCCTGCTCTGCCCCCGGGAACTGCGTGGCGGTCGGGAACTACAGCGTGTCCCCGAGCCGGTTCGAGGCGATGGGTGCCATCGAATCGCGGGGCGCCTGGCACCGGGCCACCGAGATCACCGTCCCGCGCGGTGCCATCGCGAGCACGTTCACCGCGATCACGTCGGTCTCGTGCCTGCCGACGGGCCCGTGCCTGGGCGTCGGCCAGTACGCCATCTCGGCCACGCAGAGCCGCGCGATGGTGGTGACCGAGTCGGGGGGCCGGTTCAGCGGCGCCGCGCCGATCACCACGCTGCCCCAGGGCGCCAGCGCCAAGCCGAGCACCTATCTGCTCGGCATCTCCTGCGGGCCGTCGGGTGTCTGCTTCGCGGTCGGCGGCGGGCGCAACAAGGCGGGCCATTCGGTGGCCATGTACATGGTCAGGTCCGGCGGTCAGTGGCGGGCCGCGTTCCTCGCCCCGCCGCCCGGGGCCACGGCCGGCCCGCGGGAGCTGTCCGCCCTGTCCTCGGTGTCGTGCACCGGCCGGGCGCACTGCAGCGCGGCCGGCTACTACCACGACGGGCTCGGCGCCCCGCACGCCGAGGCGGCCTCCACGCCCTGACCGGCCCGGCGCGGTGCCTGCGGCCGGCGCTGGCCGTCAGGTGACGGCGACGATCTGGGCACGGACCAGGCGGCCATCGGCGACATCGAGGAGGCCGAGCGTGCCGTGCGGCTGCCGCCGCCGGTCGGTGGGCGAACCGGGGTTGAAGATCACCTGGCCGTGCCCGGCATGGTGCACCGGGATGTGCGAGTGGCCGAACACCACCAGGCCGGCGCCGGGGAACCAGCGGCGCAGCCGGGCCGGGCGCCCGCTGGCCTGGCCGGAGTCGTGCACCATGGCCACCCGGAGGCCGCTGATGTCGGTTTCCAGCCGCTCCGGCGCGCCCCAGGCGGCGACGTCCGGGCCGTCGTTGTTGCCCTTGACCGCCAGGACCGGCGCGTAGCCGGCCAGTTCGTCCAGCACCTGCGCGGTGCACACGTCACCGGCGTGCAGGATCAGGCCCGCTCCGCGCAGGCAGGCCGCCACGGCGGGCGGGCAGGACTTCCACCGGCGCGGCGCGTGCGTGTCCGCCAGCACGACCACCCTCACGGTCCCATTCTTCCGCCACCGCCGCGGCCCGGCTCCGGGCCACCGGACCTCCGACGGGAGAGTTGGCGGCGGCGAAGTTGAACGTGTTCAGAATCACAGCGCCCGGCCATGGACAACCGGGCCCGGCGCGGAGAAAACTTGAACGTGTTCAACTATGCCAACGGCCTACGTTCTGAGGAGAGCCGCCATGGGCATCGCCGTCGTCTACGCCGCCTACCTCGCCGTCAGCATCGGGCTCACCGTGATCGTCGCCTCTGCCCTGTCCCGCAGCGGCCGGGTCTACCTGGCCGGGGTGTTCGGCGGGGACGAGGGCATGGCCGCGGCGGTCAACCGCATGCTCGTCGTCGGCTTCTGCCTGCTCAGCCTGGGCTACGCGGCGCTGACCCTGCGCACGTCGGGCGACATCCACGGACCGGGCGAGGCAATCGGCGTGCTGTCGGTGAAGGTCGGTGAGGAACTTCTGGTGCTCGGCGTCCTGCACCTGGTGAACATGATGTTCTTCACCCGGCTCCGCCGCCGTCAGGAGGCAGGCGGACGGCCCGGTGGCCCTGCCGTCGGCCGGCGGGGCAGGGACTGGCCACGCACGGCTCCCGCCGCCGGCCGGCCCGGCGCCGTGGACTGGCCGGGCGCCGCCGTCACCGGACGGCCGGGCGCCGCCACCGGCGGGTCAGGGGCCGCGCCAGACAGGGCCGGTACCGCAGCGGCCGGCCTGGCGGGCACCACAGACCCGGGCCTGCCCGGCGCCGTCGAATCGGAGGTCCCCGGGCCGGGCCGGCTGGCCGCCGCCGCGTGGCCGGCTGCCGCCACCGGCCGCTGAGGTCCTACATTGACCTGCATGGCAGAGGCTTCGCTGACAACACGGGCCGAGCAGACCAGGGCCGCGATCATCGAGGCGGCGCTGAGCCTGTTCCGTGAGTCTGGCTACGAGGCGACCACGATGCGGGCCATAGCGCGCCGGGCCGGGGTGTCCACCGGTAACGCCTACTACTACTTCGGCTCCAAGGAAGAGCTGATCCAGGAGTTCTACGCGCGGAACACCGCCGAGCACGCGGCGGCCAGCCGGGCGGTCCTGGACACCGAGCGGGCGTTTCCGGCACGGCTGCGCGGCACGCTGCGTGCGCTCATCGACGTGATGAGCCCCTACCACGAATTCGCCGCCAAGTACTTCAAGCACGCGGCCGAGCCCAGCAACCCGCTGAGCCCGTTCAGCTCCGAGTCCAGCGCCGCCCGTGACGGGTCCATCGGCCTGTACCGCGAGGTGGTCGAGGGCTCGGCGCTGCGCCTGGACGCCAGCCTCCGCGACCGGCTGCCCGAGCTGCTGTGGCTGTACTCGCTGGGCATCGTGCTGTACTGGGTGCACGACACCTCGCCGGACTGTGCCCGCACCTACTACCTGATCGATCGCACGGTGCCGCTGGTGGACCGGCTGATCCGGATGTCGCGGCTGCCCATCTTCCGCTCGACCCTGGACGACATCCTCTCCCTCGTGGCGGACCTGCGCCCATAGGGGGGCCCGGGCCTCCCGGACGGGGCCTTTCCGGGCCACGGGGCGCGGCGGACGGCGGGCACGCCGGGGTGGCGTAGCGCGTGTCCCTGTGCTGACCGGCCGGAATCCGGCCGGTTAGTGTGGCGGCATGGCTGAGGGGAAGCAGAGCCTGGATGTCGGGGGCACGACCGTGCTGGTCTCGAACCCGGGCAAGGTGTATTTCCCGCATACCGGGCATACCAAGCTGGATCTGGTCCGGTACTACCTGGCCGTGGCCGACGGCGCGCTGCGCGGCGCCGCCGGGCGGCCGAATGTGCTGAAGCGGTTCGTGAACGGCGCCGAGGGCGAGCCGTTCTTCCAGAAGCGCGCCCCGGACAAGCGCCCGGACTGGATCGAGACCGTGCTGCTCAGCTTCCCCTCCGGGCGCACCGCCGAGGAGGTCGTCCCCCGCGACGCGGCGGCCCTGGCCTGGATGGCGAACCTCGGCTGCATCGACCTGAACCCGCACCCGGTCCGGGCCGAGGACCTCGACCACCCCGACGAGCTGCGCGTCGACCTGGACCCGGTGCCCGGCGTGGAGTGGCCGCAGATCCTCCAGGTGGCCCTGGTCGCCAAGGAAGTGCTCACAGACTTCGGACTCACCGGATGGCCAAAGACTTCTGGCTCACGCGGCTTCCACATCTACGCCCGGATCGAGCCGCGCTGGGGCTTCACCGACGTGCGCCGCGCCGCCGTGGCGCTGGCCAGGGAGATCGAGCGGCGGGCCCCCGACCTGGCCACCGCGCAGTGGTGGAAGGAGGAGCGGCACGGCGTGTTCGTGGACTACAACCAGAACGCCAAGGACCGCACCGTGGCCTCCGCCTACTCGGTCAGGCCCACCCGCGACGCCCGGGTGTCCACGCCGCTGGCCTGGCCTGAGGTACCCGGCTGCGACCCCGCCGCGTTCACCGTGGACACGGTGCCCGCCCGGTTCGCCGAGATCGGCGACCCCTGGGCGGGTATTGACGAGACGGCCGCCTCGCTGGAGCCACTGCTCGCCCTCGCGGCCGAGCACGAGGCGGCGGGACTCGGCGACGCGCCCTGGCCGCCGCACTACGACAAGCAGGCCGGTGAGCCGCCGCGGGTGCAGCCGTCCAAGCGCCGGATGGGCGACACCGCCCAGGGATCAGGCACGGTGGCCCCGCCCGCGCCCGGCAAGTCGAGCGGCCCGACCGGGCGGCGCCGGTCCACGATGCCGCTGATCGAAGTGGCCCGCGCGGCCACCAAGGACGAGGCCATGGCCGGGCTGGAACTCTGGAAGCAGCGGCACCCGGCGGTCTGGCCGTACCTGGAGCCCGCGGACGTGCTGGTGGACTCGATGCGCGGGCGCAGCTACAGCTGGACCCGGATCCGGCTGAACCTGCGGCACGTTCCCGAGGCGGAGCGCCCGCCGCAGGAGCCGCTTGAGATCGACTACGACCCGTGGACGCAGGGCGAGGGGCCGCGGCGCAGCGGCTGACCGCACCGGGCCGGAGGCGCAGCGGCCGACCGCAACGGCTGACCGGGGCCGCAAGCGCCGCCGGCCCGGCCGGCGGGCCACGGCGCGATAGCCTCGCTCACGGCAATCGTTCGCGAAATCTGAGGAGATACCGGTGCGCTTCGCGATCAAGACCAGGCCCGAGCACCAGACGTGGGCGCAGCTCCGTGACGTGTGGGTGGCCGCCGACGAGGTCGAGTTGTTCGAGTCGGCCTGGAACTGGGATCACTTCTACCCGCTGACCGAGCCCTACGACGGGCCCAATTTCGAAGCCTGGACGATGATCGCCGCGCTCGCCCAGGCGACCTCCCGGATCCGGCTCGGCTGCCAGGTCACCGGCATGGTCTACCGGCACCCGGCGGTGCTCGCCAACATGACGGCGACCGTGGACATCATCTCCGGCGGGCGCCTGGAGCTGGGCCTCGGCGCGGGCTGGAACCAGATGGAGTGCGACGCCTACGGCATCGAACTGCCGCCGCTGCGGGAACGGTTCGACCGGTTCGACGAGGGCGTCGCGGCGATCATCGCGCTGCTCAGCCAGGAGACCTCCACGTTCGACGGCCGCTACGTCAAGCTCACCGACGCGCGGTGCGAGCCCAAGCCGGTGCAGCGCCCGCACCCGCCGATCACCATCGGCGGGCGTGGCCGGACCAGGACCCTGCGCACCGCGGCGCGGCTGGCACAGCAGTGGAACGCGATCACCCCCGGCACGGAAGACTGGCTCAGCCTCAAGGAGACGCTGGTCGAGCACTGCGCCAGCGCCGGCCGGGATCCGGGGGATATCACCTGCTCGGTCAACGTCCGGGTCGAGGGCGCCGACGGGATCAAGCCGGCCGCCGAGCAGGCCGCGGCCTACCGGGACGCCGGAGCCGATCTGGTGATCATGAACCTGCCGCTGGCCACCGATCCGGCCATGCTCGCCCCGCTGGCCGAGGCCCTCGCGCCGCTGGCGTGACCGGGCCGGCGGCGCACCGCACGGCCCCGGCCACCCGGCCCGGGCTGGGCGCCCCGGCCGCTCCGCGGCACGCGGCCCTCGGTCCACGCGGGCCCTCGGTCCACGCGGGCCCTCGGTCCACGCGGGCCCTCGGTGCACGCGGCCCGGGTCACGACTTGCCGAAGTCCAGCAGGAACTCGAGCACGCCGTGGTTCTCGGTGGTGACGAAGCTGCCGAAGCTCGGGTTGCCGATGCCGTAGTCCGCGAACTTCACCGGTATCGACCCGGAGATCTCGATCTTGCCGCCGGTCAGTTTCGCCCGCAGGCCGAAACTGATCTCGCGGGTGTGGCCGTGCAGGGTGAGCTTGCCGGTGGCCGTGTAGGTCTTGATGGTCCCGGCCGCGGGCACGGGTGCCAGCGCGATCGGGCGGGTGAGCGTGAAGCTGCCCACCGGGTAGCTGGCCACGTCCATGATCCGGCCGTCGAACTGCGCGTCGCGCTGGCTCTGATCGCTGTGGATGGTGGCCATCGGCACGCGGAAGCTGGCCGCGGTCACCGTGCTGCCCTTGACGACCAGGCTCCCGGTGACGTGGCTGGTCCGGCCCACGGCGATGTTGTTCCTGCCAGGTGCCGCCCAGCGACGCCGCGGTGGTGCCGGCCTGCCCGGCCGGAGACGCCTGGGCCGCCGACGGGCTCGCCGTGTCGGAGCCGAGGCTCAGCGGCGCCGGCGCCGGCCCCTCGATGAAGTGGATGTAAACGAACGTGCCGCCGATCGCGAGCACCACGACGGCGGCCCCGGCCGCGAGCAACCAGCGCAGCCAGCGCAGCGGGCGGCGTGACGGCACGGCTGCCTCCTCCGGGGCCGCCGGGACCGGCGGCGGGGTCATCGGGCCCGGGCCGCCGTCCGGGACGGCGGGGGGCACCGGCAGCCACGAGCATGCTGCAGCGCGCTGCGCCCGCGCTCGGCTTTTCTTCTGAAACAGCTCTGAAGCCGCGCGGCAGTCGATACGAACCCGGGGAGCCGGCACCCACCTGGGGAGTCCCGCTGGACCCGGCACCCGCCCGGTGGCAACGCCGGAGGCGGCTGGTTCGTACTTGGAGGTGACCGAAGGGAGCCAGCGATGAAGCCGGACCGGGCCGCCGGGGAGCTTGAGGCGTTCCTCGCCGCGCGGGGCGAGCCACTGCTGCGCACCGCGACGCTGCTGGCGGGCGAGGCCGCCGCCGGCGAGGACCTGCTGCAGGCCGCGCTGGAACGGCTGCTGCGGCACTGGCGCTCGATCGAGGGCAGCCCGGAGGGGTACCTGCGGCGGACCATGTACCACCTGGCCGCCGACGGCTGGCGGCGCCAGGCGGCCCGGTACTGGGAACAGCTCACCGAGGCGGAGGCCGCGCAGGCGCTGGGCTGCTCGGTCGGCACGGTCAAGTCGGCCACCTCGCGCGGGCTCGCCCGGCTGCGCGAGCTCAGCGAGTCCTGGGACGACGAGCCCCACGGGGTGAAGGAGGCAACATCATCATGACAACCGACATCGAGCAACTGCTCAGGGACGGCATGGAGCGGTCCACCCGCGGCCTCATGGTGCCGGCCGGGCTCGCCCGCAAGGCCGCCCGTCACCTGCGGCGGCGACAGCGCCGGGCGCGCGTGGCCTCGGCGGCGGGAACGGCGGCGGCCCTGACCGCAGGCGCCGTGGTGGCCGGGGCCACGGGGGCCTCCAGCCCTGCCACGGGTCCCCGGGTACCAACCGCCGCCTACGTGGTCAGCCGTTTCGAGCGGGCCGCGGCGGCAGCCAGCGACGGCCGGTACATCCAGTACGCGCGGGGCCGGTACTCGGCCGATGCGGGGTCCTCTCCGGTGGTCGATGGCTGGGTGGCGAGCGCGCCGACCTACCCCGGCTATCCCTGGAACACCGGATCCACGGTCGCGCTCAGCTATGCCGGGCTCAGCCGCCTGTACGCGGCCGGCCCGCACGGGCAGCCCATGTTCGGCGAGCGGATCACCTCGGCGCACGGCAAACCGGTCACCACCGCAGTGATCTACTGGAACCGCACCTGGTGGCGCATGCCGGGCCGAAACCTGGCCAAGACCCCAGCCAGGGCGGGCCCGCGCCCGCGCCACGTGAAGTTCGGCATGGTCACGACGGACGGAATGAGCCCGGGGATACCCAGCCTGCGCCGGATGGTGAAAGCGGACCTGGCCCATCATGTGCTCAGGGTCGCCGGTCACCAGCGCATCGACGGGGTGAACACGATCAGGCTCGTCGGCATCCCCGGCAACATTCTGTGGGTGAACGCCACGAACTACCTGCCGGTGCGCTTCCGCTTCACGCTGTCCTCCGGTTACGGCGGCCGTCCGTCCCTGGTCGTCCAGACCGACTACCGGCTGCTCGCGCCGACCCCGGCCAGGCTCGCACTGCTGCGGCTGCGGGTCCCGCACGGCTTCAAGCGGGTCACGTCCTAGCAGCACGGCGCGGCGCTCGCTCCGGCGTCACTCCGGGGTGAGCGCCGCGACGCATTCCACGTGGTGGGTCATGGGGAAGATGTCGAACGCCCGGAGCCCGTCCAGCCGCCAGCCGAGCCCGGCGAACACCGCGATGTCGCGGGCCAGGGTGGCCGGGTCGCAGGACACGTAGGCCACCGCGCGCAGGCGCCCGCCTGGCTCGCCGCCGGGCGCCAGCAGCCGCTCGATGACCCGGCGGGGCACCCCGGTCCGCGGCGGGTCGAGGACGGCCAGCGCCGGGGCCGGCCAGCCGCCCCGGGCCAGCGCCGCCGCCGCGTCCGCGGCGTGCACCCGGGCCCAGGGAGTGCCGCGCAGGTTGTGCCGCGCGTCCCGCACCGCGGTCCGGTCGGCGTCCACCGCGACCACCATGCCGTCCGGCCCGACCGCGGCGGCCAGCACGCCGGCGAACAGCCCGGCGCCGCAGAACAGGTCGAGCGCCACCTCCCCCGGCCGTGGCCGGAGCGCGTCTAGCACCGCCCTGGTGAGCGCGTCCGCCGCCCCGGGGTGCACCTGCCAGAACGCGCCCGCGCTGACCCGCCAGGAGCGCCCGGCCGCCTGCTGGCGCAGCGACCCGCGGCCGCTCAGCGTGGTGAGCCTGCCGCCCCGCCCGGCCGCCAGGACCGTATCCGCCTGGCCGGCCAGGCCGGCGCCCGCCCCGGTGCCCGGGCCGCCGCCCGCCCCGGCGCCCGGGGCGACGATCACCGCCCGCTCCGCCGAGGCCGGGGACACCACGACCTCCACCGACCGGGCCGGCGCCCAGTCCCGCCCGGTCACCGCGGGCGCCCGCACCAGCGGGTGCGCGATCGGGCAGTCGCCCACCTCGATGACGTCGTGGGAGCGGTGTGCCAGCAGCCCGGCCGTGCCGCCGGGGCCGACGGAGAACCTGACCCTGGTCCGCCAGCCGAGCCCGTCGTCGTCGCCGGCCACCGGCTCGACGGTCACCTCGCGGTCCAGCCCGGCGATCCGCCGGAGCTGCTCGCGGATCACCTCGGCCTTGAGCCTGCGCTGGGCGGCGAGGCCCGCGTGCTGCCAGTCGCAGCCGCCGCAGCCGCCCGGGCGGGCGTGCGGGCAGCGCGGCTCCACCCGGTCCGGCGACGCGCGGAGCACCTCGATCGCGTCCGCCCTGGCGAACGCGGCGGTGGCGTCGGTGACCTGGGCGCGGACCCGTTCCCCCGGCAGCGCGTGCCGGACGAACACGACCCGGCCGCCGCTGTCCCTGGCCACGCACCAGCCCCCGTGGGCCACCCCGGAGACGTCGAGTTCCAGCACTTCGACAGCGGCAGCCGCGTCCATTACCCTCCCTGCCGGCCCGGGGACGCCCCCCGGGCCCCCCGGGCCTCGCTGGCCTGCGGCCAGTGCTGGCCCGGTGGGACCGACCCCCGGTGGCCTGCGGCCCGGTCCTCCGTCACGGCGCCCATGGCCGTGCCGTCGGAGCCCAGTATGCCGGCCTGGCGTGATGTGTGCGCGGCGGGGGGATTACCGTGACGGGCAGCGGATTCACTGGAGGCGGCCGTGCACATCGTGATCATGGGATGCGGGCGGGTCGGTTCCACGCTCGCCCACATCCTCGAAGACCGTGGCCACTCGGTCGCGGTGATCGACCAGGACCCCGAGGCGTTCCGGCGGTTGGGCTCGTCGTTCAAGGGCAAGAAGGTCACCGGCATCGGCTTCGACCAGCGGGTGCTGGAAGACGCGGGAATCCGGGACGCCGCCGCGTTCGCCGCGGTGAGCAGCGGTGACAACTCCAACGTGATCGCCGCCCGGGTAGTCAGGGAGTCGTTCGGCGTGGAACGGGTCGCGGCCCGCATCTATGACCCCAGGCGGGCCGAGGTGTACCAGCGGCTCGGCATCCCGACCGTGGCCACGGTCCGCTGGACGGCCGACCAGATGCTGCGGCGGCTGCTCCCCGAGGGTGCCGAGGCGCTGTGGCGGGATCCCACCGGGGAGATGGTGCTCGCCGAGGTGGCCTACGACCCCGGCTGGGCGGGCGAGAAGGTGCACGCGCTGGAGGAGGCGACCGGCACCCGGGTGGCGTTCGTCACCCGGCTGGGCGAGGCGATGCTGCCCGGGCCGGGCATGGTGGTCCAGGAGGGGGACGTCCTGCATGTGATTGCGGCACAACGCAACCTGGCGGAACTCCAGGCCGTGTTCGGCACGCGTGACGGCACCGGCCGGCGCGTGCAGGAGAAAAGAGCGCACGACAAGAAGGCGCAGCAGAAAGGTGGCCAGTGATGCGGGTCGCCATCGCCGGCGCTGGCGCGGTTGGCCGTTCCATCGCACGTGAACTGCTCGACAACGGGCACGAGGTGCTGCTCATCGACAAGAACCCGCGGTCCATCAAGGTGGACAGCCTGCCGCGGGCCGAATGGCTGCTCGCCGACGCCTGCGAGATCACCTCGCTGGACGAGGCCGGCCTGGAACGGTGCAACGTGGTCATCTGCGCGACCGGGGATGACAAGGTGAACCTGGTCGTCTCACTGCTGGCCAAGACCGAGTACGGGGTGCCCCGGGTGGTCGCGCGGATCAACCACCCCAACAACGAGTGGCTGTTCAACGAGTCGTGGGGTGTGGACGTCGCGGTGTCCACCCCGCGGCTGCTTTCCGCGCTGGTCGAGGAGGCGGTCAGCGTTGGCGACCTGGTCCGGCTGATGACGTTCCGGCAGAGCGAGGCGAGCCTGGTGGAGCTGACCATGCCCGACGACGCGCCGCTGGCCGGATCCCGGATCGGTGACATCTCCTGGCCCGCGGACACCGCGCTGGTGGCGATCCTGCGGGGCGGGCGGGTCATCGTGCCCCAGGAGGATGACCCGCTGGCGGGCGGCGACGAACTGCTGTTCGTGACCAGCGAGGATGTCGAGGATGAGCTGGGCAGGCTGCTAGCCGGGCACTGAGCCGCCGGAGCCCGGGCCTAGCTCGTACCGGGCGGCTAACGCGTCTCGGTGATCTCGGGACCGCGCTGGAACGGGTCCAGCCCGCCCCACTTGTTCCCCTCCTGCGCCTCGGCCTCCTCGGCGAGCGCCTGGAGGGCCTCGGCGGGAAGCTGGATCTCCAGCATGTCCCGCGGCGGCACCGGATGGTCGCCACGGACCACCACGACGCCGGCGAACACCTGCTCAAGCGGCGCGGCGATCTCGGGCTGGCGTGCCGCCGGGCCACTGATCACCCCGCGGAGGAACCAGCGCGGGCCGTCCACGCCGAGGAACCTGACCGGGTGCAGGCCGCCGGGGACACCGGGCACCGGCTCCGGCGGCGCAATCCGGGCGTGCACCTCCACCCCGAACGGCCCGTCCGCCTCCTCGCTGCGGCCGCCGGCCTTCGCCACCTCGGCGGCGATCTCCTGGCGGACGTCCGCCCACAGGCCATCGGTCTTGGGCGCGGCGAAGGCCTGCAGCTGCAGCCCGCTGTCCCCGCGCACGACGGTGATCCACGCGGCCTGGTCGTCGGCCATGCTGACCTGGACCTCGCAGCCCTCCGCGACGGGCACGTGCAGGCAGCCGAAGTCGATCCGCTCGGCCTGCGGCACGTCGTCGTTCACATCCCACGGGCCGACCTCCGGGTCCTCGCCCGTTTCGTCTCCGGCCGCACCGGCCAGCCCGGCCTCGGGCTGGTCCTCGTTGCGGCCGCGCCGCCTGCGCAACACCTTAAGCTCCCTTATGCCTCGCGCTGGTCTCGTCCCCGCCGTGACCGCCGGTCGAGCCGAACCCGCCCTCGCCGCGGGCCGAGCCGGGCAGGACCTGGACCTCGTGGAACTCGGGGCAGGCCACCCGCTGGACGATCAGCTGCGCGATCCGGTCGCCGCGCTGGAACCGGACCGGCTGCGCCTGGTCGGTGTTCAGCAGGGTCACCTTGATCTCGCCACGGTACCCGGCGTCCACGGTGCCCGGCGCGTTGACGACCGTGACGCCGTGCCGGGCGGCCAGGCCCGAGCGGGGGTGCACGAACGCCGCGTAACCCTCGGGCAGGGCGATCGCCAGCCCGGTGGGCACCAGCGCCCGCTCCCCCGGCGCCAGCACCACGTCCACCGCGGCGCACAGGTCCACCCCGGCGTCACCGGGATGTGCCCTCGCGGGCAACGGCAGGCCATCGTCGAGCCGCTTGACGAGAACGGGAACGGCGGCGGGGGCTGGCTGGTGCGCGGTCACGCTGGTGACCCTACCCCGGCCGCGGCAGTACTCCGGCGGATCCACGCCGCCGGCCGGCCCTACCCCGGCCGGGGCAGTACTCCCGGCGGATCCACGCCGTCTGCCGCCGGGGTGCGCTGGCCCAGCAGGTAGGGCATGGCCCGGAACAGCGCGACCGCCGTCGGCACCGCCACTACCGCCCCGGCGATGCCGCCGGCCACGCCGCCGACGGCCAGCACCAGGATGATCGCCAGCGGGTGGAAGCGGACCATCCGGCCCACCACGAGCGGCTGCAGCAGATGGCCCTCCAACTGGTTTTCCAGTATGAAGATCGCCACCAGGACCAGGGCCGCCACCCAGCCGCGGGTGCCCAGGGTGACCGCGACCGCGAGGGTGCCCGCCACGAGGATGCCCACCAGCGGGACGAACGCGGCGAGGAACACCAGGATTACCAGCGGCACCAGCAGCGGCACGCCCATCACCCACAGGGCGGAGCCGATCACCACGGCGTGGATGGCCGCCACCGCGACGGTGCCCCGGACGTAGTAGGTCACCGCCTGCCAGGCCGCCGCGCCCGCGCCCCTGGCCCGGGCCCTGGCCTCGTGCCCGAGGAACGAGGTCAGCCACGCCCAGATCCTCTCGCCGTCTTTGAGCAGGAAGAACGTGACGAACAGGGTCAGCACCAGGCCGGCCAGGACCTCCAGGAAGATCTTCCCCCCGGACAGCACCGTGCCCGCCACCGCCGACTGGTGCTGCTTGAGGAACGTGAGCAGCCGGTTGGACAGCTGCGTCAGGCCGCCCCGGTGCAGGTGGAACGGCGCTCCGGCCAGCCAGCGCTGCAGCTCGTTGGTGGTGTCGCCGACGTCGGTGACCAGGCGCTGGTAGTCGGCGGAGGTCCGGGTGGCGGCCAGCGTGGCCACCCCGGCCAGCACCGCGAACGCGGCGAGCATGGTGCACCAGGTGGCCGCCAGGGCGGGCAGCCCGAACCGCCGCAGCCGCTGGTTGAGCGGCTGGAGCAAGGCGGTGAGCAGGAGCGCCGCCACGCACGGCAGCACCACCACGCGCAGCATGCCGATCACGCGGATCAGCACGTACAGCAGCGCGCCGAGGACGAGCAGCCGCCATGCCCAGCCGGCCGCGCGCTCCAGCCACCCCGGTACCCGCGGCCGTGCGCCCGGCCCGGCGGGCAGGCCGGCTGCCGGGGCATGCTGCCCGGCCAGCCCGGGGTCCGGGCCGGCCAGCGTCCCGCCGGGCCCCGGATCCGCGGTGCGCAGGCCGTTGTCACCGGCGCAGGCCGTGTCCTCGGGAGCCGCCGTGGCCGTGGCGCCCCGGTCCCACCGGCCGCGCCACCTCTGTCGCGCCATCATGTCTTCATGTAACCAACTACCGTGGGCTCATGCGTGTTTACCACGAACGACTCCGCCCGCCACTGTCCTGGTGGCTGCTCGGCCTCGCGGCAATCCTCCTGCTGGCCACCGAGGTGGTCGCGGGGTTCGCCTGGCCGGTAGCGGTGGCCGTCTATGTGGTCCTCACCGGCGGCCTGGTGGCCATGCTGCTGTCCTGGGGGCGGCCGGCGGTGGTGGTGAGCGAGGGCGAACTGCGGGCGGGGCCCGCGCGCCTGGCGCTGGCTGCGGTCGGCGAGGTGAGCGCGCTGGACGAGGCGCAGACCCGGTCGCTGCGCGGGCCCCGCGGTGACCCGGCGGCGTTCCTGATGACCAGGCCCTACCTGCGGCGGGCGGTGTACGTCGAGGTGGCGCGGCCCGGGTCGGAAAGCCGCCGGCCGCCCCGGCGGCCGCGGGCGTTCCGGCCGCGCGCCGAGGCGGCCGGCCCGGCGGCGGACAGCCCGTACTGGCTGGTCGGCACGCGGCACCCGGCCGAACTGGCGGCCGCGATCAAGTCCGCCCGGGCCGCTGCCCGGGCGGACGGCGCCACCATGGGATGATCGACCGTCGAGCGTGCCCCCGCCAGCGGAGCCGGGAGCGCAGAGAGGAACGGGCATGGCAGACAAGCGCGGGGACGGCGTCAGCAGGGCGGTAGGCACCATCGCCGCTCTTGCCGCGGGCATGGGTACCCGCAAGCTCGTCACGGCCGGCTGGAAGCGGGTCACCGGCAAGGAACCGCCCAGCGACCCGCACGACCCCCATGTGGGCTTCGGTGAGGCACTGAGCTGGGCGATCGTCCTGGGCGTGGCGATGGAGACGGCCCGCCTGCTGGCGCAGCGCGCGGCCACGCGGCGGATGCGCCGGGGCAGCACGACCAGCTAGCGGCAGCCGGGCCGCCGGTAGCGCCCGCCCTCCCCCGCATGACGGCTCGCCCTCCGGGTGTGGCGGCCCGGGTCTCCCCCGGTTAAGATATATCGCGAAACTCGCGGCCGGAGGGAACAGCATGTCCGAGCTTGACAGCATCCGCGCGTCCGATGTCGAGCGCGACGCGGCGGCCACCCGGCTTCAGGCTGCGTTCGCCGAAGGCCGCATCGACGACGGCGAGTTCGATCTGCGGATGCGGGCGGCGCTTACCGCCCGGACGCGCGCGGACCTGGCCCAGCTGATGACCGACCTGCCCACGGACGCGCCCGCGGCGCCGCCGGCCCCGGCCGGGAGCCAGCCCGGACGGTTCGCCGTCACCTTCAAGAGCAGCCTGCGCCGGGCCGGACGGTGGCGGGTGCCGAAACATCTCACGACCGTGGTCTACAAGGGCGACGGGTTGCTGGACCTGCGCGCGGCGGAACTGACCGCGCCGGTGACGACGATCTCGGCGGTCGCCTACAAGTCGCGGATCGACATCCTCGGGCTGGGGGTGTCCACCGGCAGCGTGGACCCGGACGGGCCGCTGTCGGCGAACGCGCCCGTGGTGCATGTGCGCGGGTACAGCTACAAGGGCACCGTGGAAGTGGCCGGCCGGCCGCCGGGCACGGAGCAGGCCGCCCTGAGCTGAGCCAGCCGCCAGAGCCCGATCCGCCGCCAGAGCAGGACCGGCCGCCAGAGCCGGGCCCGCCGCCAGAGTTGGGCCGACCGACAGAGTTGAGGCGACCGCCGGAGCCGGCCGGGGCCGTCAGGTGACCGAGCCGGCCGCCGCCCCGGTGGCCCGGTCACCCCAGCGGGCCCGCGCCTCCTCCAGGTCCAGCGGGGCGATCATCGGCCCACTCGACAGTTCCGCCTCCCAGTCCTCGGCCGGCACCCGCCACATCACCTCGAACTCGATGCCGCTGGGGTCCTTGGCGTACAGCGACTTGGACACCCGGTGGTCGCTGGCGCCGACCAGCGCACCACGGTCGGCCAGGCGGCGCCGCACCTCATCCAGCTCGGCCAGCGTGCCGACCTCCCACGCCAGGTGGTACAGCCCCACCCGCGGCGCGGCCTCCCCGGGGATCGGGCCGCTCCCGTCGAGCGCGAACAGGCCCAGGTCGTGGTCGTTCGCGGACCCCGGGGCGCGCAGGAAGGCGGCCCGGCCGGCCATCTCGGTCCTGATCTCGAAGCCGAGGGCCTCGGTGTAGAACCGGACCACGCTGGCAAGGTCGTGGACGTAAAGGACGGCGTGATTCAGACGGCGCACGGCCATGGCTGGCTCCTGTTCACGGGAACGCTCTCTCACGGAGAAAGCGGCAGCACGCCGTCCTGATTCCCGCTGGCCCCGTGGTGCGGGCCGGTGTAGCGGGCGCGGGGGCGCAGCGGCGTGTGCCGCGCGTACTCCTCCAGGGCGTGGCCGATCCAGCCCGCAGTGCGAGCCACCGCGAACATCGCCTCGGCCGCCCCGGGCACCAGGCCGGCCACGCTGGCCAGGACCGCGAGTGCGAAGTCGATGTTCGGCGTGGGCAGGCCGCGGCCGACCACCTCCCGCACCAGGGCGTCCGCCACCTCCAGGCGGGGCGAGTCCGGGGCCCTGGCCCGGATCTCGCCGAGCAGGAACGCCGCCCGCGGGTCACCGGCCCGGTAGACGAAATGGCCGAACCCGGGTATCCGCTCCCCCCGGCGCAGCAGTGACCCCACGACCCTGGGCACATCCCCGGGACCGGCCGCGGCGGCCAGCATGGCCTCCACGCCCAGTGATGCCCCGCCGTGCAGCGCGCCACCGGCCGCGCCCAGCCCGGTGGCCACCACCGCGTACGGGTCGGCGCGCACCGAGGCGGCCACCCGGGCGGCGAACGTGGACGCGGCTAGTTCGTGGTCGGCCAGCAGCACGAGCGCTGCGCGCAGGCTGCCCTTGAGCGCATCGTCCCGCGGCCGGGGACGCAGCTTCGCCCACAGCCGGTCGGTGAGGCTGCCCGCGCCGGTGCCCCCGTCTCCGCCGGTGCCCCCGTCTACGCCGGCATCCCCGTCTACGCCGGCATCCCCGTCTCCGCCGGTGCCCTCTTCCGGCGCCGGCAGGCAGTCCACCAGGCCCGCCATGATCGCCTGGGCCGCGGCGATGACGGCGGGCGGGTCAAGCTGCAGGCGCAGCGGGTCGGCGGCAGCCAGCGCCGGGACGATCACGCCGAGGCGCTCCAGCGGAAGGGTGCCCGGCGGCAGCGCCGCCTGGGCGGCCCGGCCCGCCCGCAGCGCGGCCTCTGTGGCCCGCCAGGAGCCACGCTCGCGGCCGGTGAGCGCCCCGGTCCACAGCAGCCAGGCGGCGTCTTCCAGCTCGTAGCGGGCGGCCAGGACGGTGATGTCCAGGCCGCGGTAGCAGGTACGGTCGCTGGTGATCTCGGTCAGGCCCGACTCGATGACGAACTCGCCGGCCCGCGGGTGCCGGGGCCGGCCGCGCCTTGCCAGCGCGTCGACCTCGCCGGCATCGAACAGGCTGGCCCGCCCGTCCTCCCCGGTCCGCCGGCGCAGCACGCCCCGGCTGACGTACGAGTACAGCGTGGCCGGCTTGATCCCGAGCCGCCGCGCCGCGTCCCCGGCCCCGATCCAGTCCGTCACCCGTGCCTCCGCTCCCCGCCCGCTCCGCTCGTCACCCATCCCGCCGCGGCATAGGTTGATTTTAATCAATATTGATTCACGTTTGCCAGGCAGTCCACCATAGGTCGTAGCACCCATATGCGATCGGAGAGGACGCAGCCGTGCCCGTCATTCATTTCCTCGACGTGACCAACCGGGACGGCGTGCAGACCGCGCGCACCGGCCTGTCGAAGTTCGGCAAGACCATGGTGAACTTCTACCTGGGCAAGCTCGGCGTGGCCCAGTCGGAGATCGGCTTCCCGTTCCTGTTCCACGAGGTGCCCTACATCCGGGCGAACATCGCCCTGTCGGAGGCGGGCGCCTTCGGCCCGCTACGGCTGTCCGGCTGGTGCCGGGCCGTGACGGCGGACGTGGAGCGCGCGGCACCGCTCGGGCTGCGCCACTACAACCTGTCCCTGTCCACCTCGGACCAGATGATCGCGCACAAGTTCCGGGGCAAGCTGGACCGGGATTCGGTGATCACGCAGATGACGGCCGCCGTCGCCGCGGCCAGGGCCGCCGGGGCGCAGACCATCGGCGTCAACGCGGAGGACGGTTCCCGCACCGATGACGGCTTCCTGCTCGAGTTCGCCCTGGCGGCCAAGCAGGCGGGCGCGAACCGGCTCCGTTACTGCGACACCATCGGCGGGGACACCCCCGAGCGGATCCGGGAACGGCTCGCCAAGCTGGCCAGCGCCATCGGGATGCCGGTGGAGACGCACTGCCACAACGACCTGGGCATGGCCGTGGCGAACTCGGTGTCCGGCGCGCTGGGCGACCTGGACGCGGGCCAGGACGCGTGGATCAACACCTGCGTCAACGGGATCGGCGAGCGGGCCGGCAACGCGGACCTGCTGTCCACGCTGCTGGCGCTGCGGCACGGGTTCGGCCTGGCCGGGCGCGCCGAGATCGGCGACCCGGTGGACGAGTCGTGGGCGCGCAGGTTCGCGCTGTGGGCCAGCTATGCCTTCGGCCAGCCGCTCACCGCCGGCCAGCCCGGGGTCGGCCGCAACGCGTTCGCGCACGAGTCCGGCATCCACGCCGACGGCGCGCTGAAGGACCGGCACAACTACGAGCTGTACGACGACGACGCGCTTGGCCCGTTCCCCGCCGACTGGCACGCCCGGTCCGGCCGGGTGGTGCTGACCGGCGAGTACGGCGGCCTGGCCGGTTTCCGCCACGTGCGGGACGGCCTGGGCATCGAGATCGCGGACGCGGACGAGGACCTGGTGTTCAAGCTGGTCCAGTTGTGCGCGGCCGCCACGGGCAAGCCGCTCACCGACGACGAGCTACGGCTGATCGCCGCATACCCGCAGCAACTCGCGCTGCTCTACCCTGGCCTGCTGAGCTGACGCCTCCGCGGAACCGGGCCTCAGCGGATCTGCTTGCGGCGCTGCTGGATGTTCTTCAGCCGCCGCCGCTGGGAGGGATCCAGCATGAGGTAGCCGGCGACCGGGACCGCTATCGCGGCGGCGATCACCACCAGCGCGATCCATGGATTGATGAATAGCAGGATGAGACCGATGATGATGCCACCGATCGCTATCTTCATCCGACCCGACACGTCGCCTCCTGACGGCTAAAGGGCGCGGTCGTGAGCCGCTGTCGCCCAAGTTCACCACATACCGGCCTCTCCTGGTAAAACGCCGGGCGATCCCAGAGTAGTTCCGGACCGGGATGAGGATGACGGTCACGCCCGTGCCAGGATGTCAGCAGAACCTGGGAGGGCACCATGCCGTTGTCACTGCCGATCGACGCCGACGCCAACGAACTGCTGTCGGCGAGCCCGCTCGCGCTGCTCATCGGCATGCTGCTCGATCAGCAGGTGACCATCGAGAAGGCCTTCACCAGCCCGCGCGACCTGGTGCGCCGGCTCGGCCACGAACCGGCGGCCGCGGAACTCGCCAGCTTCGACCCGGAGGCGCTGTCGGCGATCTTCAGCGCCCGGCCTGCCCTGCACCGCTACCCGCGGGCCATGGCCGGCCGGGTGCAGCAGTTGTGCCAGCACATCGTGGACCGCTACGGCGGCGACCCGGCCGGGGTCTGGGCGGGCGCGAGGACCGGTGCCGAGCTGCTGGACCGGCTGCGCGAGCTGCCCGGGTTCGGCGCGGACAAGGCCAGGATCTTCCTGGCGCTGCTCGGCAAGCAGTACGGCGTGCGGCCGAGGGGCTGGCGCGAGGCGGCCGGTCACTTCGGCGAGAAAGGCAGCCACTGTTCGGTGGCCGACATCGTCGACGCCCAGTCGCTGGCCGCGGTCCGCGCCTACAAGCAGAACATGAAGGCCGCCAAGGCCGCGGCCAGCGCCTAGGGACGTCCTGGCCCGCGGCGGGCGGGGCCAGGCCGGCGGGACAGCCGGGGCATCGTCGCGGGCGCCCGCACCGGGCGCGCCCGCCACCGGGACCGGTTAGTTGATGCCGTGGCGGCGGAGGATGGCGGCGACCTCACCGAAGTCCTCGTCGTCCGCCGCCGCGCCACCCTTGCGCTTGGCCGGGGCCGCCTTGGGCCGGCTGGCCGTCCCGGCCACCGGCGCCGTCACGGGCGGGACGGCGGCCAGCGCCCTGGTGGCCGGTGCCTGGTCGTTCTGCCCCGTCTTGGCCTGCTTGCGCCTGGCCCGGCCGCGCAGCCCGCCGGTGACCACGAACAGCACCAGCGACACCCCGGCCAGGATCACGCCCGACCACACCTTGGGCGAGAACGCCAGGCCGCTGAAAAAGTCACCGATCGCGACGCCGAACCGCCACAGCACCTGGAGTAGGCCGACCAGGTAGAGGGCGATGGGCAGGAGCGCCCAGGCGAGCCAGCGCGCCGCGGCACGCGGGCCGCGGCGGCGCAGCGCGAACCAGCTCCCGACCAGCCCGGCGGCGGTCAGCCCGCCACAGAGAAAGAACCACGGGATCTGGCTAAAGGACATGGCCTTCTCCCCTCAGCGGAGCCATCTCCTCCATCGTCGCATACGACCGCCAATGCCCCGGCCCGGCTGGCCCGGGCCCGCCACGAGGGACCGGGCTCAGGCCGCGGGGGTGTTCTCCGGGAAGTGGCAGGCGACGTGGTGGCCGGGGGACATTTCCTCCAGCGGCGGCGGCACCGTGCGGCACACTTCCTGCGCCTTCCAGCACCGGGTATGGAACCGGCAGGCGGGCGGCGGGTTGAGCGGGCTCGGCACGTCGCCGACCAGGCGGACGCGGTCCCGGCGCTCCCGCTGTCCCCCGGCGGTGCGCTTGGCCGGCTCGGGCAGCGGCACCGCGGACAGCAGCGCGACCGTGTACGGATGCCGCGGCCGCTCGTACAGGTCGTTGCGGTCGGCCAGCTCCACCAGGTTGCCCAGATACATGACCGCGACCCGGTTCGCCACGTGCCTGACCACCGACAGGTCGTGCGCGATGATCACGTAGGTCAGCCCGAGTTCGGACTGCAGGTCGGCCAGCAGGTTGACCACCTGGGCCTGGATGGACACGTCCAGCGCGGACACCGGCTCGTCGGCCACGATGAGCTTGGGCCGCAGGGCGAGCGTGCGCGCGATGCCGATCCGCTGCCGCTGCCCGCCGGAGAACTCGTGCGGGTAGCGGTTGTAGTGCTCGGGGTTGAGGCCGACCAGCTCGAGCAGCTCCTGGACGCTCTTCTTGGTGCCCTGCTCGGTCTTGACCTTTTGCAGCCGCCACGGCGCGCCCACGATGGCGCCGACCGTGTGCCGCGGATTCAGCGACGAGTACGGATCCTGGAAGATCATCTGGATTTCGCGGCGCAGCGGGCGCATCGCCCCGGTGCGCAGGTGCGTGATGTCGCGGCCGTCGAAGATGATCTGCCCGGCGGTCGGCTCGATGAGCCGGGTCAACATCCGCGCGGTGGTGGTCTTGCCGCAGCCCGACTCGCCGACGATGCCCAGGGTCTCGCCGCGGGTCACCTCGAACGAGACGTCATCCACGCTGCGGACCAGGCCGACCCGGTGCCTGAAGATGATCCCGCGGGTGACCGGAAAGTGCTTGGTCAGCCCGGTCACCGTCATCAGCGCGTCGGAGGATGTGGCCTCGGTGGCGCTGGGCTGGCTCAGCGGCGCGGTCACGCGTCCTCCTGGTCGAAGTGGCGGGCGGGCGGCGAAAGCCGCATCCTGGCTGCCTGCTCACCCCAGATCCGGCGCTGCTCGTCGGTGCTCAGGTGGCAGGCGACCTCGTGGCCGGGGCCCACGGCGCGCAGTTGCGGGATCTCGTTCACCGAGCGCCCGTTGGTTTGCGCCGCGTAGGCGCAGCGCGGGTGGAACGGGCAGCCGGACGGCACGTTGATCAGGCTGGGCGGGGTGCCGGGGATCGGGATCAGCCGCTCGATGCGGGCCCGGTCCAGCCGCGGCATCGAGCCGAGCAGCCCCCACGCGTAGGGGTGGGCGGGGCGGTCGAAGATGTCCTCGCTCGTCCCGTACTCGGCCATCCGGCCCGCGTACATGACCAGGATGTCGTCGGCCAGCTCAGCCACCACGCCGAGGTCGTGGGTGATGATGATGACCGCGGAGCCGAACTCCTGCTGCAGGTCGGCCATCAGGTCAAGGATCTGCGCCTGCACGGTGACGTCCAGGGCGGTGGTCGGCTCGTCGGCGATCAGCAGTTCGGGGTTGCAGCTCAGCGCCATGGCGATCATCGCGCGCTGGCGCATGCCGCCGGAGAACTGGTGCGGGTAGTCATCCACCCGGGTCTGCGGGTTGGGAATGCCCACCCGGTTGAGCATGTCGACGGCGTGCCCCTTGGCCGCCTTCTTGCTCACCTTATTGTGAATCAGGTATGCCTCGGCGATCTGGTACCCCACGGTGTAGTACGGGTGCAGCGAGGACAGCGGATCCTGGAAGATCATCGCGATCTTGCTGCCCCGTAGCTGGCGCACCCGGCCCGCCGACGCGGCGACGAGTTCCTCCCCGTCCAGCCAGATCTTGCCGCTGATGTTGGCCCTGGTGCCGTGGTGCAGGCCCATGATGCCCAGGCTGGTGACGCTCTTGCCGGACCCGGACTCGCCCACGATGCCGAGCGTCTTGCCCCGGTCCAGGGTGAACGAGACGCCGTCCACCGCCTTCACCAGGCCGTCGTCGGTGGGGAAGTGGATCTTCAGGTCGCGCACGTCGAGCATGGCGGACGTCGTCGGCGCCGATGTGTCCGTCACCTGAGGCGCGTCCCTGCCGCCAGCCGCACGCTGCGGCCTGCGGATCCCCTTCCGGAGGTCCATTCAGTGCCTCACTCTCGGATCGACCACCGCATACAGGACGTCCACCACCAGGTTAGCGATGACGATGAAGAACGCCGCCAGCAAGGTGACCCCGAGGATCTCCGGCAGGTCCTGCGTGTCGATGGCGAGGATGGTGAACTGGCCGAGGCCGTGCAGCGAGAAGGTGACCTCGGTGAGGACGGCACCGCCGAGCAGCGCGCCGAGGTCCAGGCCGAAGATCGTGATGATCGGGGTGAGCGCCGCGCGGAGTCCGTGCTTGACGATCACGGTGCGCTCCTGCAGGCCTTTCGCCCGGGCCGTGCGGATGTAGTCCTCGCTCATCGTCTCCAGCATGCCCGCCCTGGTCAGCCGGGCATAGAGCGCCGCGTAGAGGAAGGCGAGCGTCACCCACGGCAGGACGAGGTTTCGCGCCCACAGCAGCGGGTTCTGGCTAAACGGGACGAACTGCACGTTCGGGAATATTGGCCACTTGTAGCTGAACAACGCCAGGGAGATCAGGCCGGTGAAGAAGATCGGCAGGGACACCCCGGCCAGGGCGATCCCCATCGAGAACCGGTCGAACAGGGTGCCGCGCCTCAGCGCGGAGATCACACCGATCGTCACCCCGCCGACCAGCCACAGGATCGCGGCTCCGATGGCGAGGGAGACCGTCACCGGCAGGGCGGTGACCATCAACGGCCAGACCGGCTGCTGGTTCTTGAAGGAATAGCCGAAACACGGCGGCGGGCAGTAGGCCTTGGTCGTGCCACTATCGAAGTGCCGGCCGAGCACGATGCCCCTGAGGAACCGCCCGTACTGGACCGGGAGCGACACGTCCAGGCCGAGCTGCCGTTCGATCGCGTGTACCGCGGTCGTCGTTGGGCTGCGCCCGACGTACTGGGCGGCCAGATCGTAGGTGGTCTGCCCGGCCAGCCGGGGCACCAGGAAGAAGATCGCGAACGTGATCATGCTGACGATGATCAGCAGAAAGACTGTGGCGATCAGGCGCCGGACAATGAAAGTGACCACTATAGGCGGCCCCGGTGCCCGGCCGGGATCTCCCGGCCGGGCACCAGCGCCTTCACCTGCTCTCTTCCCTTGCTGCTACGTCGAGCTGACTACTTCAGCCCGAGCACCGCGTAGTTATACATGCCGTAGTAGCTCTGCACATACACATTGGTCAGCGACGGGGGCCGGTAGAGCAGCGCCTTCGCGTACACGATCGGCAGGAACGCCGCGTCCTTCATGATCTGCATGGAGATCTGGCCGGTATAGGAGTTCCGCACCGTGGGGTCGCTCGTGACCGCAAACTTGCTGAGCAGGTTGTTGACCACGGGGTCGTTGAGCTGGGCGAGGTTGTTGTTCCCGACCGGGCTGATGGACGGGCCATACACGATGTAGTAGAACTGCCCGTATCCGTCCGGCCAGTCAGGCGCCCAGCCAGTGGTAGCGATGCCGATCCCGTGGCTGTCCATGTATTTCGGCACGCCGGCGAACTGGGAGCTGTAGCTGGCTGTGGGGAAACCGTGCAGCGTGAGCTTGATGCCGACCCTGGCCTCCGCCGCCTGCATGGCCGTGGCGACCGCCACTTCCTTCGGCCGGTCGCTGCGGTAGGTCATCCCGGTGCTGAAGCCGTTCGGCTTCCCGCAGGCCTGGAGCTCCTGCTTGGCCTTGGTTAGGTCACCCTGCGGCTTGGTGGTGGCCTCATACAGGTCGAAGGCCTTGTACCCGACGACGTTCGGCGGCGCGGCCGTGCTCGCGATCGCGCCGCCCGCGTACGGGCCGCCGTAGGCGGTCTGGTTGTTGGTCTTGTTGGCCGCGTACTCGATTGCTATCCGGCAGTGCACGTTGGTCAGCACCTTCGTGTTGAGGGCCATGTACCAGAGGAATCCGCTGACCGGGTTGTCGGACTGCGCCTTGAGCGAGTTCGTCGTCAAGATCTTGGTCCGCGCGGCCGCCTGCACTCCCGTCCCCGGCAGGTCGACTTGGATGTCCCCGGCGAGGAGCCGGCTGTCGACGTCGTTCGGGTTCACGTTGAAGGTAAGTGTGATCTTGCTAGGGAGCTGCTTGGCGCTGGAGTCGGTGGCCGGGTTCCAGTGCGGGTTCGGCACCAGCGTGAGCTGCTTGTTGATCTGGTAGCTCTGGAACATGTAGGGGCCGGTGGAGATCGGGTGCAGCTGGTAGTTCGCGCCGGTGTCCTTGTTCGGCGGCACCGGGGCGGACTGCGGGATCGCGGCCACGAAGTTGAGGTCGGCGAACGGCTTCGCCAGGTGGAACACGACCGTCGTCGAGTCCGGCGTCTGTATCGCATTCAGGCCCATCAGGTTCTTGGACCTGTCCACATACGGCCCCGGGTAGCAGCCGGTGGTCTTCCCGGCCGCCATGGCCTTGGCGCAGGTGGCGTTCTGCGGCGCCAGCAACGCCGGCCAGTAGCCTGGCCCGAGCGGGAACTTGCCCCTGTCGAACGTGCGCTCGACGGCGTACTTGACGTCCTGCGAGGTGACCAGCGTCCCGTCTTCGAAATGCACGTCGGGCCTGATGTGGTAGGTCCAGGTCAGCCCGTTGTCGGAAACCTGGCCGGGAGCGGTCGCCAGCATGGGGACGACCTGCCCGCCACACGGGCCGGGACATGACTTGTACGTCATCAGCGGCATCGTGTAGAGCCGGGTGATGTTCCACATTTGCGCGTAGTAGGTGTTGCCCGGGTCGGTGGAGTCCGGGATGGCGGCGCTGCTCGCGAAGTTGAGCGTCCCGCCCTTGTGGCTGGACGGGTTGACGACGTGGGTGACGCCGGCGTTGAAGCCCGTCGCGGTGCCGCCACCACCACCACCACCACCACTGCTGCTGCTGCTGCTACAGGCGGCGAGAGCAAGAGCGCCGGCAGCGCCGACAGCGGCTAGCCCCATCATTCTGCGTCTCTTCATGAGATGAAACGCCTCCAGTCTCGTGTTTCGTTCGATGGAAAGGATCCGCATCGGCTTACCGGGTGCTTCTTGGGTCGAGCGCGTCGCGCAGCCCGTCGCCGAACAGGTTGAAGGCCATGACGGTCAGGAAGATAGCCAGGCCGGGAACGATCATGAACATCGGGTCGATCGAGTAAAGGCCGCTGTTCACCGCGTCCGAGACCATGCCCCCCCAGCTCGGGGTCGGCGGGATGATGCCTACCCCGAGGTAGGACAGCGCCGCCTCGAACAGGATGTTCGTCGGGATCAGCAGCGTGGAGTAGACCAGGATCGGCGCCACGAGGTTTGGCAACAGCTCGCGGAACAGGATGTAGGGCCCGCGGGCGCCAAGGCTGCGGGCGGCGTCCACGAACTCGCGCTCGCGCAGCGACAGGGCCTGGCCGCGGATGATCCGGCCCATGTAGGGCCAGGCGAAGAACCCGATCACGAAGATGAGCAGCCCGATGCGCAGAGAGTTGCCCGACAGGCCGAATGCTGAGGACGGGATGACGCCGACCAGCGCGATCGCGAACACAAGGAGCGGGAAGGCGAGGAAGACGTCCATGGAGCGCGCGATCACCGCGTCCACCCAGCCGCCGAAGTATCCCGAGATGATGCCCATGACAACGCCGATGGTCACCGCCAGCGCGGTGGCCAGGAACGCAATGAGCATGGACACCCGGGCCCCGTTGACAACCCGGGCCAGCACGTCACGCCCATTGACCGGTTCCACGCCGAGCGGATGCGCCAGGCTGATACCGCCGAACCGCCCGCGGGGGACGCTGAGCGTCGGGTCGATCAGGTTCGCGTGGAAGACGGTCGGGTCCTGCACCAGGTACGGCCCGAATATGGCCACCAGCAGCAGGAAGATGATGAAGACCGCGCTGCCCAGCGCCACCTTGTCACGCTTCAGCCGCATCCACGCGATCTGGCCGAGCGAGCGCCCTTCTATCGCCTCTCCGCTGACTCCCTCGAGGATCGCCTCGGGCGCGGCGGATTCCGGCGTCATTTCCAGCGGCGCGGCCATCTTTGGACAGTATCTCCAGGCTGTTCGCCGACAAGCCCTTGCCCCTCGAATGGGCAGGGTAGCTTGCCGTAGCTTTACCGGGAGGATGTCTCGGGTGGCACCTGCCGCGCCAGAGTACGGCGGGGGTCGTTCTGCGATTGTGACCTAATCACAATTTCTCCGTCACTACCTGGCCCGGACCGGCAAAGTTTCCTGTCACGGCCCCTCCAGCAGGCCAATGCCCACCTCGTCCAGCGATTTCACGGTAACCAGCCCGGGCCCGGAGAGCACCGGCACGCTCGGCACCGCGATCACCGGGCAGCCCGCTGCCAGGGCCGACGCGATGCCGGTGGGCGAGTCTTCCAGGACTACGCACCCGGCGGGTGGCACCCCCAGCCGGGCGGCGGCCAGCAGGTACGGTTCCGGGTCCGGCTTGGTCCGGCGGACGTCCTCGCCGCACACGGTCACCGCGAAGCTCAGCCCGGTGACCCTTAGCACCGCGTCCATGATCGCCCGGGAGGAGGCGGTGACCAGCGCGTACGGCACCCCGGCGGCGTCCAGGGCGGCGAGCAGCCGGGCGGCGCCGGGCTGCAGCGGCAGGCCGCGCTCGGCCACCAGCCGCGCCATGCCGTCGACCAGCCAGCGGGCCACGTCCGCACGGCTGGCCGTGACCGGCCTGGTGGCCTTGGCCAGCAGCCAGGACACGGTCCGCTCCAGCGAGCCGCCGATCAGCGCCTGCTGGTCCGCCTCGCCCCACTGGCCGCCGAGCCGGGCCATGACCTCGCGCTCGACCACGAACCACAGCGGCTCGGAGTCGACGAGCAGCCCGTCCATGTCGCACAACACCGCGCGCAGCCTGGACCCGGGGGGTACAGCTTCGCCCGCGGGACATCCCCGGACCCCCGATGGCCCGGAGCCCCCCGCTGGCCTGCGGTCCCGTTCCTTCGTCACGGGGCCTTGGCCGTGGCGGCGGGGCGCCCCGGCGGGCGCGGATCGCGGGCGGTCACGCGCTGAAATACCTAGCCTCGGGGTGGTGCGCGATCAGCGCGTCGGTGGACTGCTCCGGGGTGAGCTGGTATTCCTCGGACAGCACGACCCCGATCCGCTCCGGGCGCAGCAGCCGGACCAGCTTCGCCCGGTCCTCGAGATCGGGGCAGGCCGGGTAGCCGAACGAGTAGCGGCAGCCCCGGTAGCCGACCTTGAGGATGCCGTCGATGCCGGGCGGGTCGAACTGGGCCAGGCCGAGCTCCTCGCGCACCCGGCCGTGCCAGTACTCCGCGAGGGCCTCGGTGAGCTGGACAGACAGCCCGTGCAGCTCCAGGTAGTCCCGGAAGGCGTCCTTGGCGAACAGCTCGCCGGTCGCCCGGCTGAGCCTCGTCCCGACGGTGACGAGCTGGAAGCCGACCACGTCGGGCTCGCCCGAGCCGGCGGGCCGGAAGAAGTCGGCCAGGCACAGGTGGCGGTCATGGCGCTGCCGCGGGAAGCTGAACCGCTCCCGCTCCGCGCCGCCGTCGTCCAGCACCACCAGGTCATTGCCCTCGCTGACGGCCGGGAAGTACCCGTACACCACCGCGGCCTCGACCAGGCCCTCCGCCTGGATCCGGTCCAGCCACATCCGCAGCCGGGGGCGGCCCTCGGCCTCGACCAGCTCCTCGTAGGAGGGGCCGGTCCCGCCCCGGGACGGCTTGAGCCCCCACTGGCCCAGGAACGTGGCGCGCTCGTCCAGGAAGGCCGCGTAGTCGGCCAGCGCGATGCCCTTGACGATCCGGTCGCCGTAGAACGGCGGGACCGGCACCTCGTTGTCGGTGGCGACGTCGGAGCGGGCCGGCATCGCCGCGGGCTCGGTGAGCCGCAGCCGCGCCCCCGGCTTCACCCGGGCCGCCCGCAGCGGGGGCAGCTGGGCGCCCGCCTCGCCGCGCTTCACGGCCATGAACGCGTCCATCAGCCGCAGGCCCTCGAACGCGTCCCTGGCGTAGCGGACCTCGCCGTCGAACAGGGAGGCCAGGTCCTGCTCCACATAGGCGCGGGTGAGCGCCGCGCCGCCCAGCAGCACCGGCCAGGTGCCGGCCAGGCCGCGCGAGTTCAGCTCCGCCAGGTTGTCCCGCATCACCACGGTGGACTTCACCAGCAGGCCGGACATGCCGATCACGTCCGCGCCGTGCTCGGTGGCGGCGTCCACGATCGCGGACAGGGGCTGCTTGATGCCGATGTTGACGACGTCGTAGCCGTTGTTGGACAGGATGATGTCGACCAGGTTCTTGCCGATGTCGTGCACGTCGCCACGGACGGTGGCGAGCACGATGCGGCCCTTGCCCGACTCGGCCGAGCGGTCCATGTGCGGTTCCAGGTAACCCACGGCCAGCTTCATGACCTCGGCCGAGGTCAGCACGAACGGCAGCTGCATCTGGCCGGAGCCGAACAGGTCGCCGACCGTCTTCATCCCGTCGAGCAGCACGTCGTTCACGATCTCCAGGGCGGGACGCTGGCCCAGCGCCTCGTCCAGGTCGGCCTCCAGGCCCGCCCGCTCCCCGTCGATGATCCGCCGCTTGAGCCGCTCCCACAGCGGCAGCCCGGCCAGCTCGGCGGCCCGGCTGGCCTTCAGCTCCACGGCGTCCACGCCCTCGAACAGCTCGAGCAGCCGGGCCAGCGGATCGTAGCCCGGGCGCCTGCGGTCATAGACCAGGTCCAGGGCGACCTGAAGCTGCTCGCCGCCGATCCGCGCGATCGGCATGATCCGGGACGGGTGGACGATCGCCGAGTCCAGCCCGGCGCGGACGCACTCGTCGAGGAACACCGAGTTGAGCACCGCGCGGGCGGCCGGGTTCAGGCCGAAGGAGACATTGGAGACGCCCAGCGTGGTCTGTACCTCGGGGTAGCGCTGCTTGACCGCGCGGATCGCCTCGATGGTCTCCAGCGCGTCCCGCCGCGTCTCCTCCTGCCCGGTCGCGATCGGGAAGGTGAGGCAGTCCACGATGATGTCGCTGACCCGCATGCCCCAGTTGCCGGTCAGGTCTTCGATCAGCCGGGTGGCCACGGCCAGCTTCCAGTCCGCGGTGCGCGCCTGGCCCTGCTCGTCGATGGTGAGCGCGATCACGGCGGCGCCGTGCTCGGCGACCATCGGCATCACCGTGGCGATCCGCGACTCCGGGCCGTCCCCGTCCTCGTAGTTGACCGAGTTCACCACCACCCGGCCGCCGAGCATCTCCAGCCCGGCCATGATCACCTCGGGCTCGGTGGAGTCAAGCACCAGCGGGAGCGTGGAGGCGGTGGCGAGCCGGCTGGTCAGCTCGGCCATGTCCGCCGGCCCGGCCCGGCCCACGTAGTCCACGCACACATCGAGCAGGTGCGCGCCGTCCCTGGTCTGCTGGCGGGCGATCTCCACGCAGTCCTCGAAGCGGCCGGCCAGCAGCGCCTCGCGGAACGCCTTGGACCCGTTGGCGTTGGTCCGCTCCCCGATCGCCAGGAACGCCGTGTCCTGGCGGAACGGGATGTGCTGGTACAGCGAGGAGACCCCGGGCTCGGCCCGCGGCCTGCGCCGGGCCAGCGGCCTGGACCGGACCCGGTCCACCACCGCGGCCAGGTGCTCCGGCGTGGTGCCGCAGCAGCCACCGACCAGGGCCAGCCCGAACTCGGCGGTGAAGGACTCGTGCGCGTCGGCCAGCCCGTCCGGCTGCAGCGGGTAGCGCGCCCCGTCGCGGGTGAGCACCGGCAGGCCGGCATTCGGCATGCAGGCCAGCGGGATCGGCGAGTGACCGGCCAGGTAGCGCAGGTGCTCGCTCATCTCCGCGGGCCCGGTCGCGCAGTTCAGCCCGATCAGGTCGATGCCAAGCGGCTCCAGTGCGGACAGCGCCGCGCCGATCTCGGTACCGAGCAGCATCGCGCCGGTGGTCTCGATGGTCACCGAGACGATCAGCATCATGTCGCCGCCCGCCGCGGCGATCGCCCGCTTCGCGCCGATGACCGCCGCCTTGGCCTGGAGCAGGTCCTGGCAGGTCTCCACGACCAGCGCATCTGCCCCGCCGCGCAGCAAGCCGGCGGCGTTGGCCTGGTAGGCGTCGCGCAGCACGGCGAACCGCACATGCCCCAGGGTGGGCAGCTTGGTGCCGGGCCCGACCGAGCCAAGCACCCAGCGGGGCCGCTCCGGCGCCGCCCAGGCGTCCGCGGCCTGCCGGGCGATCCGCGCGCCCGCCTCGGACAGCTCGCCGATCCGGGCCTCAAGCCCGTACTCGCCGAGGTTGCCCAGGTTCGCGCCGAAGGTGTTGGTGGTGATGCAGTCCACCCCGGCTTCCAGGTAGCCGTCATGGACCGCGCGGACGATGTCCGGCCGGGTGATGTTGAGGACTTCGTTGCACCCCTCGTGGCCGTCGAAGTCGCTGAGCGTCGCCGCGCTGGCCTGGAGCATGGTGCCCATCGCCCCGTCGGCCACCACCACCCGCTGCGCCAGGGCGGCCCGGAGCGACTCCGCTGGCCCCCCGGCCCCCGGGTTCGAGTTGCGGGCCTTGCGGTCGTTCCTCGTCATAGGGTTCCCAGTCTAGACGCCCGCCGGCGAGAACGGCCTGGCGTGAGGTGGCACCGGGCCGGGCAGGATAACAAGTGATCATGAAGGACCACGTAGGCTGGGACCGGCATCGCCGGTAGGCGGCGAGGAGGGAGGTGGTGCGCGATCGAGCTCAACGGGACTGGCAAGCTCAACGCGCCCGTCATCATCGCTGCTTTCGAAGGCTGGAACGATGCTGGTGAGGCGGCCAGCGGGGTGATCACCCACCTGACGACCGGCTGGCAGGCCGAGCCGGTCGCCGCCATCGACCCGGAGGACTACTACGACTTCCAGGTGACCCGCCCGGTCACCGAGGTGACCGACGGCGTCACGAAGAGCCTCATCTGGCCGACCACCCGGCTGCTGACCCCGGCGAAGAAGCCGGCCGACCGCGATGTCCTGCTGGTCCACGGGATCGAGCCGAACATGCGCTGGCGCCGGTTCTGCACCGAGCTGGTGGAGGCGTTCACCGAACTGCGCGCCGAGATGGTGGTGCTGCTTGGCGCGCTGCTCGCCGACTCGCCGCACACCCGGCCCGTGCCGGTCACCACCAGCGCCTCCGACCCGGCGCTGGCCGCCGGGCTGCGCGCCTCCGCCGCCGACTACAAGGGCCCGACCGGGATCACCGGCGTGCTCCAGCAGGAGTGCGCCGAGGCGGGCATCGCGGCCGTGTCACTGTGGGCCGCGGTGCCGCACTACGTGGCACAGCCGCCGAGCCCCAAGGCAACGCTGGCGCTGGTCCGGGCGGTGGAGGACCTGCTGGACATGTCGCTGCCGCTGGCCGATCTCGCCGAGGAGGCGCGGGCCTGGGAGCGCGGCGTGGACGAGCTCGCCGAGCAGGACAGCGAGGTCGCGGACTACGTGCGCACGCTGGAAGAGGCCAAGGACGCGACCGAGCTGCCCGAGGCCAGCGGGGACGCCATCGCCGCCGAGTTCGAGCGGTATCTGCGGCGCCGCCGCGACCGCGGCGACCGGGGCGGAAGGTAAACCGGCCCGGTCATACCGGCGGCCAGGGGACGGCGGGCCAGTTCTCCGGGGGGTAGGGGTGTACCCGGTGCTTGATCAGCAGCTCCACCCGGGACCTGGTCGCCGCCACCTCGGTCGGTGACAGCAGGCCCGCCAGTGTGGTGGCCAGCGGCCCGCCGTCCAGTTCGGTCTCCAGCCTGGTCAGCGCGGTCAGCGCCCGGCCGGGCAGCTTCTGCCCCCGCCACTGCCACAGCACGGTGCGCAGCTTGTACTCCTCGCCGAAACAGACCCCGTGGTCGCAGCCGTACAGCCGCCCGTCGGACACCGGCAGCAGGTGGCCGATCTTGCGGTCCGCGTTGTTGACCACCGCGTCGAAGACCGCCATGTCGCGCAGCTTGGGCTGGTCCCGGCTGCGGGCCAGGGCGACCAGGTCGGTGTCGCCGGGGCCGTACGGGCCGTCCCGCATCACCGTGGGCGGCACCAGGTGCCAGCCCGCGGCCTGGGACACCAGGTAGGCGGACACCTCCCGGCCGGCCAGCGTGCCCAGCGGGAAGTCCCACAGCGGCCGCTCCCCCGCCACCGGCTTGTACACGCACGCCGCGGTCTGCCCGTTCAGCCGGACCGTGCAGTACAGGGTGGCGTTGGATGCCGCCACCAGGCGCCCCTCGACCTTCAGGTTGCCCTCGGACAGCAGTTCCAGCGCGGCGGAGTCGTCGCAGTTGCCCGGCGCCGGCGGATAGTGGAAGGTCACCGCCCTGCCCCGGCGCCGGGAGCGGGACGGCCTCGGGGCCGGCCTATCGTCTGGCTCGTCAGGCATTACTCACCCGGTGGCCGTTCTGCCGCGGGCAGATGTGGCCGTCTTCGTCCAGCGGCAGCCCGCACAGCGGGCATGGCGGGCGGCCCTGGCCGACGATCTGGATCGCGCGCTTGGAGAAGGCCCGCGCGGCCGCCGGCGACAGCCGCACGCGCAGCACCCCCGGCCCGTTCTCCGGCACGTCCTCGGTGAGCGGCTCGATCGGGTTCTCCGTCTCCTCCTGGGCCTCGATCACCACCCGCTCCTCCTCGCCGTCCCAGCCGAGGGCGATGGCACCGACCCGGAAGTCCTCGGTCAGCGGCAGGTCCAGCGGGCCGTCGTCGGTGAGCGCGGCGGGCGCGGCGGCCGGCACGCTGCCCTCGCCCCCGGTGCTGCGCAGTACCTCGTCGAGCAGCTCGTCGATCCGCTCGGCCAGCAGGCTCACCTGGAATTTCTCCACGAGCACGCTGGTCACCCGGCCGCCGGAGCTGGCCTGCAGGTAGAAGGAGCGCTGCCCGGGCTGGCCGACCGTGCCAGCCACGAAACGCTCCGGAGAGTCGTAGGAGTAGACCGCCATGTCACTATCCTCCCGCCCCGCCGCCAATAACCGCATCGCCCTCGCCCAGCCCCGGGCGCCCGGCGGCCTTGCCATCAGGCTGGCCGGGGGCGCCGGCGGCGGGCCCCCCCTTGGCCAGCCCGCCCACGGCCGCGCCGGTGTCGTTCATCCGTAGAACGAACGGGCGCAGCGGCGTGTAACGGATCACGCTGACTGAGCATGGATCCACCTGGATCCGCTGGAACATGTCCAGGTGCAGGCCCAGGCTGTCGGCGATGATCGACTTGATCACGTCGCCGTGCGAGCAGACCAGGTAGGCCGCCTTGGGGCCGAGCCGCTCGTTCCAGTCCCTGATCGCGGCGACCGCGCGCTCCTGCACCCCGAGCAGTGACTCGCCGTCGGGGCCGGGGAACCGCACCGCGCTCGGATGCGACTGCACCACCCGCCACAGCGGTTCCTTGGCCAGCCGCTTGATCGGCTTGCCGGTCCAGTCCCCGTAGGCCACCTCGGCGAACCGGCCGTCCTCGGTGACCGCTAGCTGGTGGCCGTTGCGGGCCGCGGCGATCGCGGCGGCCGTCTCCCGGCAGCGCTGCAGCGGGCTGCTGACGATCGCGTCGAGCGGCACATCGGCAAGCCGGGCCGCCACCGCCGTCGCCTGGGCCCGGCCGCGGTCGTCGAGCCCGATGCCCGGCGTGCGCCCGGTGAGCACGCTGCCCGTGCCCGCCGTCAGGCCGTGGCGCACCAGAAGAACCAACGTCACGCCCCCGACTCTAAAGGGTGATCAGAGGGCCCGACGCCGCCCGTCCGGGGGTTCCGGGGGCCGCTCCCCGCGATAGCACGTCAGCCGCCGACCGCGTGCACCCCGCCGTCGGCGTGCACGATCTCACCGGTGGTCGCGGGGAACCAGTCCGACAGCAGCGCCACGCATGCCCGGGCGGCCGGCTCCGGGTCCGAGATCCGCCAGCCGAGCGGCGCCCGGGCAGGCCAGACGTCCTCGAACGCGGCGAAACCGGGGATGGACTTGGCGGCCATGGTGCGCAGCGGGCCGGCCGCCACCAGGTTCACCCGGATCCCGCGCGGGCCCAGGTCACGGGCCAGGTACCGGGCGCACGACTCCAGGCCGGCCTTGGCCACGCCCATCCAGTCGTAGGCGGGCCAGGCTACCGACGCGTCGAAGTCCAGGCCGACCACGGCCCCGCCGCCGTCCATCAGCGGCAGCGCCGCCATGGTCAGCGCCTTGAGCGAGTACGCGGACACGTGCAGCGCGGTGGCCACGTCCGCCCACTCGGTGTCCAGGAAGTTACCGCCCAGCGCGGACTGCGGCGCGAACGCGATCCCGTGCAGCACCCCGTCCAGCCGCGGCACGTGCTCGGCCACCCGCCCGGCCAGCGAGGCCAGGTGCCCGGTGTCGGTCACGTCGAGCTCCAGCACCGGCGGGGGCTGCGGCAGCCGCTTGGCGATGCGCTCCACCAGGCTCAGCCGGCCGAACCCGGTGAGCACCACCGTGGCGCCTTCCTGCTGGGCGATGCGCGCCACGTGGAACGCGATCGACGAGTCGGTGAGCACGCCGGTCACCAGCAGCCGCTTGCCGTCCAGGATCCCCATCACGCCGCTCCGTCCGTGGTCAGTGCCCCATGCCGAGGCCGCCGTCAACCGGGATCACCGCGCCGGTGATGTAGCCGGCCTCATCGGAGGCCAGGAACGCCACCGCCGCCGCGACCTCGTCCACCGAGGCCATCCGGCCCAGCGGCACCCTGGCCATGGTCGCCTCCCTGGCCTGCTCCGGCATGGCCGCGGTCATGTCGGTTTCCACCAGTCCGGGCGCCACCACGTTGCTGGTGATGTTCCTGGGCGCCAGCTCCCTCGCCAGCGAGCGGGCCAGCCCGACCAGGCCGGCCTTGGCCGAGGCGTAGTTGGCCTGGCCCGCCGAGCCGAGCAGCCCGGCCACCGAGGAGATGAAGATCAGCCGCCCGTGCCGCCCCCGCATCATGGGCCGCACGGCCCGCTTGGCCACCCGGTAGGCGCCGGTCAGGTTGGTGTCGATCACCGAGGTGAACGAGTCCTCACTCATCAGGGCGAGCAACTGGTCCTGGGTGATCCCGGCGTTGGCGACGAGGATCTCCACCGGCCCCTGGTCGGCTTCGACCTGCTTGAACGCCGCGTCCACCGACGCCGCGTCCCGTACGTCGCAGGCCACCGTGGCCAGCCCGGCTACCGGCTCGCCAGAGCGCGAGGTCACGGTGACCCGGTCACCGCCGGCGGCCAGCCGCCGCGCGATCGCCAGGCCGATGCCCCGGTTGCCGCCGGTGACGAGCGCGGACCTGGTCATGGGCGCGGTACCTCCCTGGCCGACGGTGCCAATCCCCGCGAGCGTACCGCCTCCGGGGTGGTGAGATAGGTTGCCTCTCGTGGCTGACGCTGGTGACCCCAACGGCCGGATCGACCCCGAGTTCACCGCCTACCCGTTGCGGGCACTGGCCGACACCGCGCTGCAGCGCGCCACGGAACTCGGCGCCGGGCACGCGGACTTCCGCGCCGAGCGCATCAGGGCCCAGGAGATCGCGCTGTCGGACGGCACGCCGGAGACGCTGGACGACGGCGACGTGCTTGGCCTGGCGGTGCGGGTGATCGTCGACGGCACCTGGGGCTTCGCGGCCACCGTGGACATGACGCCCGACGCGGCGGCGCGTGCGGCTGCCGAAGCGGTGCAGGTCGCGCGGGTTGCGGCTGGCATCAATACCGAACGAATCGAGCTGGCTGGCGAGCCCCCGCACGGCGATGTGACCTGGGTGTCGGCCTATGAGGTCGACCCGTTCGAGGCGAGCCTGACGGACAAGGTCGAGCTGCTGGCCCAGTGGAGCGCGGGGCTGCTCGCGCACGAGCGGATCGCCCACGTGGACGCCACCTTGCTCCAGGTACGGGAGTGCAAGTTCTACAGCGACGGCGGCACCACGGCACTGCAGCAGCGGGTCCGCATCGCCCCCGTGCTCAACTGCGTCGCGATCGAGCCGGACGGGCGGTTCGAGACCATGCGCACGCTCGCGCCCGCGGCCGGCCGGGGCCTGGAGTACCTGGGCGGCAGCCCATGGGCCACGGCGGGCGCGCCGGGCACCTGGGACTTCCCCGCCGAGCTGGCCGCCCTGCCCGGCCTGCTGACCGAGAAGCTGGCCGCCCCCGGCGTCACGGCGGGCCGCTACGACCTGGTCATCGACCCCAGCAACCTGTGGCTCACCATTCACGAGTCGATCGGCCACGCCACCGAGCTTGACCGGGCGCTCGGTTACGAGGCCGCGTTCGCGGGCACCTCGTTCGCCACCCCGGACAAGCTCGGCAGCCTGCGCTACGGCTCCCCGGTCATGCACGTGACCGGGGACCGGACGGCCCGGCACGGCCTGGCCAGCGTCGGTTATGACGACGAGGGGGTCGCCGCCCAGTCCTGGGACCTGATCACCGGCGGCATCCTGACCGGGTATCAGATCGACCGGCGGATGGCGCTGATGCGCGGGATGGACCGGTCCTACGGCTGCGCGTTCGCCGACTCCCCCGGGCACATGCCGATCCAGCGGATGGCCAACGTCTCGCTGCAGCCCGCGGCGGAGGGTCCGTCCACCGGGGAACTGATCGCCGGGGTCGCGGACGGCATCTACATCGTCGGTGACAAGAGCTGGTCCATCGACATGCAGCGCTATAACTTCCAGTTCACCGGGCAGCGCTTCTACAAGATCTCCGGCGGTCGGCTGGCCGGGCAGTTGCGCGATGTCGCCTACCAGGCCGTCACCACGGACTTCTGGAACAGCATGGAGGCGGTCGGCGGCCCGCAGAGCTACGTGCTCGGCGGCGCCTTCACCTGCGGCAAGGGCCAGCCCCTGCAGGTCGCGCCGGTCAGCCACGGATGCCCCCCGGCCGTGTTCCGCGGGGTCCGGATCCTGAACACGGCGGAGGAGGGAGCATGACTCCGCAGGAGACGGTGGAGCGCGCGCTGGCCGCGGCCCGGTGCGACGACTGCATCGTGATCGCGGACGAGACCTCCGAGGCGAACCTGCGCTGGGCGGCGAACTCGCTGACCACGAACGGGGTGTCCCGGTCCCGCCAGATCACCGTGATCGCGATCACCCGCGGCGCCGACGGTGCCCGGGCCGGCGTGGTGTCCCGGGCCGGGGTGCGCGGCGATCAGGTGGCGGATGTGGTCGCCGCGGCCGAGCGGGCCGCAGGCCAGGGTTCCCCGGCCGAAGATGCGCAGGATCTGCTCGGACCGGCCGACCGGCAGGCGTTCGGCATGAAAAAAGGACCGGCGCCGGGACAGCCCGGCTGGGACGACGAGCCGGGCAGCACCGGCATCGGCGTGTTCGCGGCCTTCTCGCCCGCGCTGGGCGAGGCGTTCGAGGTGGCGGCGGCGGCCGGACGGAAGCTGTACGGCTACGCCGAGCACTCACTGACCAGCACGTTCCTCGGCACCTCCACCGGGCTGCGGCTGCGCCACGACCAGCCCACCGGCAAGGCCGACATCAACGCCAAGTCGGCCGAGCCGGGCGGCTCCGCCTGGACCGGCCGGGGCACGGCCGACTTCACCGACGTGGACGTCCCGGCGATCGCCGCCGACCTGGGCCGGCGCCTCGACTGGGCGCGGCGGCAGATCGACCTGCCCGCGGGCAGGTACCAGACGCTGCTCACCCCGAGCGCCATGGCCGACCTGTTCATCTACCTCTACTGGTCCGCCGGGGCGAAGGACGCGCTGGACGGCCGGACCGTGTTCAGCAAGCCCGGCGGCGGGACCAGGATCGGCGAACGGCTGGCCAGCCTGCCGGTGACCCTGCGCAGCGAGCCGGGGGCCGCCGGGCTGCGCTGCGCCCCGTTCGTCATCGCGCGGGCCTCCAGCCGGGAGGCCTCGGTGTTTGACAACGGGCTGGCCATTCCCCCGGTCACCTGGATGGACAAAGGCGTGCTCAGCGCGCTGGCGCAGACCAGGTGGACCGCCGGGCTGTCCGGGCTGCCGGTCACTCCGGGCGTCGACAACCTGATCCTCGAGGGCGCCGGGAGCGGGGCGTCCCTGGACGAGCTGATCGCCGGGACCCGGCGGGCGCTGCTGGTCACCTGCCTGTGGTACGTCCGCGAGGTGGATCCGCAGACGCTGCTGCTCACCGGCCTCACCAGGGACGGGGTCTACCTGGTGGAGGACGGCGAGGTGGCCGGCGCGGTCAACAACTTCAGGTTCAACGAGAGCCCGGTCGGCCTGCTCGGGCGCCTCGCCGAGGTCGGCGGCACCGTGCCGGCGCTGCCGCGGGAGTGGAGTGACTACTTCTCCAGGTCGGCGATGCCCCCCGCGCGGTTCGAGGACTTCAACATGTCCTCGGTCAGCCAGGCGAGCTAGCTCTGCTGGCAGTGCTAGCCCGGGGGGACGACCCCCCGGAGCCCCCCGCTGGCCTGAAGTTCTCGCGACTCCGTCGCGAGAACTTCGGCCCTGGTGGTCTCGGGAGCCGATTCAGGTGTCTTCGAGGCGGAAGCCGACCTTCATGCCCACCTGGTAGTGCGCCACCTCGCCGTCCCTAATCTGGCCGCGGATCTCGGTGACCTCGAACCAGTCGAGATGGCGCAGCGTCTGCGCGGCACGGCGCACGCCGTTGCCGATCGCGGCCTCGATGCCGTCCGGTGAGGTGCCGACGATCTCGGTCACCCGGTACGTTCGGTCAGTCATGATCCCCTCCAGGCTGTGGGAGTGCTGGTGGCCGTGAACATCGCGGAGCTGGAGCGGCGGGCCAGGCGCCTGCTTGCCCCTGAGGTCTATGACTACTACGCGGGCGGCTCCGGAAGCGAGCGGACACTGCGGGCTGCCGAGCGCGCGTGGCAGCAGCACTGGCTGATGCCCCGGGTGCTTCGCGACGTGGCCGAGGTGGACACCTGCGTCCGGCTGCCGGGCGTGCCGGAGACCGTCGCCCGGACTCCGGTGGCGGTCGCGCCCACCGGGTTCCACGGCCTGGCCAGCCAGGAGGGCGAGCTGGCCACGGCGCGCGGCGCCGCGGCGGCCGGCGCGCTGATGGTGGTGTCCAGCCGCAGCAGCCGGCGCCTCGAGGACATCGGCAAGGTCACCGCGGACGGCGGGGGTGCCTGGTGGTTCCAGGTCTACGTGATGCGTGACCGGGATCTCACCGCGCGCATGGTCGGCCGCGCGGTCGCGGCGGGCGCCCGGGCGCTGGTGCTCACCGCGGACACGCCCGTGGTGGGCCGCAAGCGGCGCGACCGCGGCGAGGACCTGATCACGGAGGCCGAGTTCACCGTGAACACCGGTCCGCTGGCGGATCCCGGCCAGGCCGGCCAGGCGGCCGACCTGACGTTCGCCGACATCGGCTGGCTGGCCGGCCTGTGCGGCCTGCCCGTGCTGGTCAAGGGGGTGCTGCGGGCGGACGACGCGCGCGCGTGCGCGGCCGCGGGCGCAGCCGGAGTGATCGTGTCCAACCACGGCGGGCGCCAGCTCGACCGGGCGGCGCCGGCCGCGCTCGCGCTGCCCGCCGTGGCCGCCGAACTCGGGCCCGGCGTGCCCGTGTTCGCCGATGGCGGGCTGCGCACCGGCGAGGACGTGCTCGCGGCGCTCGGCCTCGGGGCACGGGCGGTGTTCCTCGGCCGCCCGGTGCTGTGGGCGCTGGCGTGCGGCGGGGCCGACGGTGTCCGCGACCTGCTCTCCGGGCTGACCAGCGACCTCGCCCACGTGATGACGCTCGCCGGGGCGCCGACGGTCGCGGCTGCCCTGGGGGTGACGGGAGCCCCGGAAGCGCATAGTTTGGACACGTGAGGGTGCTGCCCAAGAGCCGGCGCGAGAGCGCGTACCTGGTGACCGAGGCAGCCAAGCCGCGCTCGGAGGACATCGCCTACCGGGAGCGCCGCTACCTGATCATGATGGGCTTCCGGGTGGCCTGCTTTGTGCTGACGATCGTCCTGTTCGCTTCGGGCGCGGGCTGGCTCGCGGCCATTCCCGCGGTCGGTGCCATCGCGATTCCGTACTTCGCGGTAGTGTTCGCCAACGGAGGACGAGAGCCCACCAGCACCAGGGGATTCCGCGCATACGAACCGAAACTGCCGGAGCGATACGCCGGCCCCGTGCCCGGCGCCCCGGACGGCTCCCCCGCCCCAGGTCAGCCGGACGACGGCGGCGCCGTCGGCCCCGGCCAAGAATGAAGGTCGAAAGCGGGCACCGCCCCGTAGTTACAGTGTGCACTCATCGGGCGTTCCCGTTGCGTTCAGCGGCGCCGCAGAGCAAGCTCACACACCCCCGAATGTGTTCCGGGTTTGATGCATCGTGGGGGGAATCGTAGTAGCATTCAAACCGGTGCTCTGGTCCCCCGTCGGAGCACCTGCCGGCGTTCCGGGCCCCCGTCGGAACGCCGATGATTGCGACGCCGGGTGGTTTGCCCCCGTAGCCACCCGGCGTCGCCCTATCTTCGGCGCCCTTTCAGGGCGCCTTCGCCGTGGCTCGCAGTCTCCCCCGGGGGGACGACCCCCCGGAACCCCCCGATGGGGCGCCACCGCGGCGGTCCTCCCCTTAGGGCCCAGGTCACGGGCGGGCGCTAGGCCCAGGTCACGGGCGGGCGCTAGGCCCAGGTCTCGGGCAGGCTGGGGCCCAGGTCACGGGCGGGCGCTAGGCCCGGGTCTCGGGCAGGCTGGGGCCCAGGTCACGGGCGGGCCATCGCGGCCCGGAGGGCGCTTCCGGCCCCGGACCCCCATGAGGGCTACGGCACCCCGCCCGCCCCGTTCCCACCTCTCGCTCTCCCCCTTCTCGCTGCATCAGGAAGCCCCCCAGCCACTCTTGTGTCCGGACAACCCTGTCGCAGCCCGTGCCCTGCCCGATCCCCACCTGGGCACGGCCAGCACCAGCCCCAGCTACCAGACCGCCCTGCGCGGCCCCGAGGGGATCCCGCAAGGCGACGGCCGGGGGTTGCTTGGGCGCGGAGTCCTGTCCGCGCCCAAGCCATCCCCCGGTCGGCGCCTCCACCGCAGCCCGGAGGCGACGGCGAGGGGCCGGCCTCCGCCGCAACCCCGGAGCTGATGCACTACCGGGTGCCGGTTAGCCGCCGTCTGATCACACAGATCGCGGACCTCAGACTCACCGTCGAGCCGAACCGCCCCGAAGCCACGATCCCCCGCAGCCACCCGCCATTGACGGGTACACTGTTTCCGTCACGCCCCGTGATACTTTCTTTATAGTCTCTTTGCCCTGCCTTTAAAGTAAGGCGAGGCTTTCCTATTAGCTACCCTGACATCCCCGCCCCGGCTATTCCGGCTTACTGAACGTAGCGATCGCCACGCCCATCATGGCCAGCCCCATCACCGCCACGATGCCCAGTGACAGCATGATCGGCACCGGCCAGCCGGCCCAGGTGATGCTCGGCGAGAGCGCGTGCAGCGCAACCGGGTTCAGGGACAGGTGGCTGAACACCGCGTGCCGCATCGGCCCGACCACGTAGGTGAGCGGGTCCAGCCTGGTGAGCACGCTCAGCCAGCCGGGCAGCCCGTGCAGCGGGTACAGCGCGCCGGACAGGAAGAACAGCGGCATCACCAGCATCTGGGTCAGCGCCATGAACGCCTGGAACTGGGTGATCCGGGCCGCCATCATCACGCCGAACGCGGTGAGGGTGAACGCGAGCAGCAGCATCTCGACGACCAGGGTGAGCATCAGCACCGGGTTGTAGGGCACGCCGGCCAGGCCGGCCAGGGCCAGCATGATGATGCCCTGGAAGGTGGCGATGGTCGCGCCGCCCAGGCACTTGCCGATCACGATCGAGGCCCGGCTGATCGGTGCGACCAGCATCTCGCGCAGGAACCCGAACTCCCGGTCCCAGACGATCGAGGCGGCCGAGAAGATCGCGGTGAACAGCACCGACATGGCCAGCACGCCGGGGTAGATGAACGTCTTGAAGTTGACGCCGCTGGGCATGCCGCCCTGAGCGAGCGAGGACAGGCCGGTGCCGAGCACCAGCAGGAACAGCAGCGGCTGTATCAGCGAGGTGACCGCGCGGAGCCGGTCGCGCTGGAACCGGATCAGCTCCCGGCGCCACACGATGCTCACCGCGCGCAGGTCGGTGCGCAGGCTGTGCTCGGGGACCGCGACCCTGATCGTCCCGGCCAGCGCCGCCTGCTCGCCCGGGACCGCCTCTTGCCTGGTCTGCGTGGCCATGCCTACCGCCTCCCCCCGAACGCCGCGGCGATCTGCCGCATATGGTCGCTCCCCGACGCCTCCGCATCCCTGATCGTGGTGCCGGTGTAGGACATGAACACGTCGTCCAGGGTCGGCCGGGACACGCTGACCGACTTGATGGGCACCGAGAGCCCGCCGAACAGCCGCGGCACGAACTGCTCGCCCGAGGCCACCGAGAACGTCACCGCGCCCTCGTGCATCGCCGCCTCGATGCCGAACTCGCGGGCCAGCTCGGCGATGGCCGCCTCGTCATCGGCGGTGTGGATCTGCACCCGGTCCTTGCCGACGCTGGCCTTCAGCGCCTCCGGGGTGTCGATGGCGACGATCTGGCCGTGGTCGATGATCGCGATCCGGTCGCAGTGCTCGGCCTCGTCCATGTAGTGCGTGGTGAGGAAGATCGTGATGTCCTCACGGCGCTTCAGCTCGTTGATGTACTCCCAGATCGACGACCGCGTCTGCGGGTCCAGGCCGACCGTGGGCTCGTCAAGGAACAGCACGTGCGGCGCGTGCAGCAGGCCCCGGGCGATCTCCAGGCGCCGCTTCATCCCGCCCGAGTACGTCATGACGATGCTGTCCCGGCGCTCCCACAGGCCGACCATCTCGAGCACCTGCCGCATCCGCCGCTCCACCGCGGCGGCGGGCACGCCGTACAGGGCCGCGTGGAATTTGAGGTTCTGTGCGCCGGTCAGGTAGTTGTCCAGCGTAGTGTCCTGGAAGACCAGCCCGATGTTGCGCCGCACCGCGTCGCGCTCCGAGGTCACCTCGTGGCCCGCGACCTGGGCCGACCCGGACGTGGGCCGCGCCAGCGTGCACAGCATTTTGATGGTGGTCGACTTGCCGGCGCCATTGGGGCCGAGGAACCCGAAGGTCTCCCCCACCGGCACCTCGAAGTCGATCCCGCGTACCGCTTCGATCTCGCCGTAGTTCTTCGTCAGGCCCGCGACCGTGATCGCCGGCCGCCGGTGCCCGTTGCCGGCCCGCTGGGCCGTGGCATCCGATCCCTGCCCTGCCACCGTGCTATGCCTCCTCGAGGTGCCGTGCTGAGCCTAGTCGCTGCGGGTGTGCTGGCCCGGGGGGACGACCCCCCCGGAGCCCCCCGCTGGCTAAGGCCCCGTTCCTTCGTCACGGGGCCTTAGCCCTGCTGGCCCGGCCAGCGGCCTCCCGGAACCGCCAGCCGGGCCGCCCGGGCTCACTGCGCGTTGTCCTCATCGGCGGCGAGGATGGCGTACAGCTTCCGCCGGGCGTCGGTGAGGATCTGCTGCGACTGGGCCACCTGGGCGGCGGTGCCGACCTGGGCGACCTGCACGGCCGCCGCGGCCACCGCGGCGATCAGCCGGCGCAGCTCGATCGCGTCGGTGCCGACACTGTTGGCCACGTCGTCCCACGGGGCGCGGACCTCGTCGGCGTGCGCGGTCACGTACTCACGCCCCTCGGCGGTCAGCGCGTAGCGCTTGCGCCCGCCCTCGGGCGTCTCCGCCTGGATCAGGCCCTCGTCCTCCAGTTGCTGCAGGGCGGGGTACACGGACCCGGGGCTGGGCTGCCAGACGCCGTCGCTGCGCTCGGCGATCTCCTGGATCAGCTGGTAGCCGTTCCGCGGCTCCTCGGCGAGCAGCGCCAGTGCCGCGGCCCGGACGTCACCGCGCCGGGCCCGCGGGCCCCGGCGACCCCTGCCCTCGCCCGGCCACGGGCCGAACGCGAAGGCCATCGGGCCGAAACCCGGCCCGCCGAACGGGCCGCCGCGCCTTCCAGGCCCACCGGGCGCCCGGCGCACCCGGGCACGTCCCCGGCCGCGGCCCCACTCCTCGCCGGGGCCCCATTCCTCGTCCCCGTGCTCGTGATGTCGGTGTTCATGATGCTCATGCATGTTCTTACTCCGTATTCTCTGCTAGTCATCGGACTGTCTCAGAAGACTTTTTTCTTCTTAGACATCTCGACGATATATCGTTAACGGCTCGATGGCAAGAGTTATTTCCGTCGGCGCGGCACGGATCGGCTGGCGTGCCCGGAGAGGGGCTGACGCGGGCCGCTTGCCGCTCGCGCTCTTGCGGATCACCACGGATCCCGGGAGCGCACCGGCAGGTGCGGCACCCGGTCAGGCTGGTATGCGGGAAGGGCGCGGCGGTCAGCCGCCGATGGCGGACATGGGCCGGGCGGGCTGGAGGAAACCCGGGTCGTTGATGCCGTGCCCAGGCAGTTTGACGGCGACCGCCCGCCGCCAGATCGCGGCCAGGTCCTCGTCACTGGCGCCGGCCCGCATCGGATCGCGGAGGTTGCTCTCCTCCTGCGCGAACAGGCAGTTGCGGACCTGGCCGTCGGCGGTGAGCCGGACCCGGTCGCAGGCCCCGCAGAACGGCCTGGTCACCGAGCCGATCACGCCGACCCGGGCGGGCCCGCCGTCGACCAGGAACGCCTCCGCGGGCGCCGACCCCCGGGCCGACGCGTCGTCCGGCGTCAGGGTGAACTCCGCCGACAGCGCGTCGAGGATCTCCGCGGCGGTCACCATGTTCTCCCGCCGCCAGCCGTGCTGGGCGTCCAGCGGCATCTGCTCGATGAACCGGAGCTGGTAGCCATGATCCAGGCAGAACCTCAGCAGCGCGGGCGCCTCGTCGTCGTTGATGCCGCGCATGAGCACAGAATTGACCTTGACCGGGGTCACGCCGGCGGCCGCCGCGGCGGCCAGCCCGCGCAGCACGTCGTCGAGGCGGTCGCGCCTGGCCAGTTCACCGAACACCTCGGGCCGCAGCGTGTCGAGTGACACGTTCACCCGGTCCAGGCCGGCCTCGGCGAGCGGGCCGGCCAGCCGGTCCAGGCCGATCCCGTTCGTGGTGACCGAGATCTCCGGCCGGGGCCGCAGCGCCATGGTGCGGGCGACGATGCCGGGCAGGCCGCGCCGCAGCAGCGGCTCCCCGCCGGTGAACCGCACCTCGGTGATGCCGAGCCGCTCCACGCCGATCCGGACCAGCCGCAGCACCTCGTCGTCGGTGAGCAGCGCCGGGCGCGGCAGCCAGTCCAGGCCCTCGGCGGGCATGCAGTACGCGCAGCGCAGGTTGCACCGGTCGGTGAGGGAGACCCGGAGATCGGTGGCGATCCGGCCGTAGGAATCAGCCAGCACCCGGGCATCACCTCCTCTGGCCCAGACGGGGGGCACCTGTGCCCGCAGAGTCACCAGCCTACTTCCGAGATCGTCATGACGGATTGTGGTGCCAGGTGGTGACCAAGTGGGGAGACAATTAGGTCATGGTCGCTGAGACTCCAATCTGGCGGGACCGGCTCACTGCCGAAGAACGGGCGCAGCTCGGCCGCGGCGCGGGCACCATCGCGCTGCCACGCCCCGACATCCTGGTGGTCGGCGGGGGGATAGCCGGCGTCGCCACCGCCGCCGCCTGCCACGACGCCGGGCTCGGCTCGGTGCTGCTCATCGAGGCGGGCCGGCTGGGCTCGGGGGCCACCGGCGGCGCGGCCGGGCTGCTCACGCCGGAGATCCACGAGTGGAGCGACCCCGAGCCGTTCGTTGACCTGGCCAGGGCCAGCCTGGAGCTGTGGGGCGAGCTGGAGCAGACCTGGCCGGACGGGGTCGGGCTGATCGAGCTGGACTGGATCGGGCTCGCCCCGGATCCCGACGGCTTCGCCCCGCACCAGCGCCCTGCGGTGGAATGGCTGGACCACGACCGGGTCGCCGACCTGGTGCCCGGGCTGGCCCGGCCGATGGCCGGCGCGCTGATCCGGCGCCAGGCCCGGGTGAACCCGCTGCGCTCGCTGGCCCGCCTGGCCGCGGTGCTGCCGGCGGTGGCCACCGGGACCGCCGCAACGTCGGTCACCACCGAGGGCGGCAAGGTGACCAAGGTCACTACCACGGCCGGGGACGTCTACCCGGGTTCTGTCGTGTTCGCCACCGGGCTGCCGCCGCTGCTCGACGGGCTCCACATCGACCTGCCGTCCAGCAGGGTCAAGGGGCACCTGCTGGTCACCGAGCCCTCGCCGGTGCGGCTGCCCGGCACGGTCGCGCCGGTCGCCACCCAGCTCGACGACGGCCGGCTGCTGGTCGGCGGCACGTTTGACATGGGCGACGAGACGCCCACGGTGCGGCAGGATGTCATCGACTCGATCCTGGAGGCGCTGTACGCCACCCTGCCCGCCGTGCGCGGGCTGCCCGCCGCCTACCAGTGGTACTGCTTCCGGCCCAGGCACCCCGACGGCCGGCCGGTCATCGACAAGGTGCCCGGGCTGGACAACGCGTGGCTCACCTCCGGGCACTTCCGCACCGGCATCCTCATGGCCCCGGTCACGGCGGCCACGATCACCCGGTGGATCTCGGCGGGCGAGCCGCCCGCCGAGGCCGCCGCCTGGAGCATCGACCGGTTCATCCAGCGGCCGCACATCCGGAGGTAGCTGTGCTAGCCCGGGGGGACGACCCCCCGGAACCCCCCGGTGGCCTACGGCCCGGTTCCTCCGTCACCGGGCCGGGGCCCTGCTGGCTCGCCTGAGGGCTACCTGAGCCTGCGCCGATCGTCCGGGAGCCGTTCGGTGATCCCGGCCCGGTCCAGGTGCTCAAGCAGCGGTATCGCGACGCGGCGGGTGGTACCCAGTGCCTGCCTGGCCTGCGCGGTGGTGAACGGCGCGGGCAGCCCGGCCAGGATGCCCGCGGCCGCGGCGTCGGCACCGGGGGCGAGCACGATCTGGTCGCTCACCCGCAGCAGCAGCCCGGCCCGCCCGGCGGCGGCGAGTTCCCGTGACGACAGCCCGAGCTCGGCGAGCCTGCCCGCCTCGGGGGCCAGGAACGGCGCGCCGTCGAGGTCGGCGCGCAGCTTCCGCACCGCCGCCAGCAGCCCTTCCGGCAGCTCCGCCGCGGTCCGCAGCACGCCGCCGTCGCTGGTCAGCTGACCGGCGGCGAGCGCCTCGACCAGCCGCCGGTCGGCCAGCCCGAGCGCGGCGCGGGCGGCGTCCACCGGCATGCCCGTGGCCAGCGGGTGCCCGGCGGCGTGCGCCGCGGCCAGCTCCGCCAGCCGGGTGCGCAGCGCCGCCCAGTGCGCCGGGTCGGCCACCCAGTCCCCGGCGACCGGCGGCGGGCCCGAGGTGATCCCCATGGCCCGCAGCGCCGCCCGGCGGGCCAGGCCGTGCCGCCGCAGCAGTTCCGCCGCGCCCGGCACGGCGGGCCAGGACGCAAGCTCGCGCGCGGCGGCGGCCGCGGCGCCCCGGCCGCGCAGCGGCGGTGGCGCGGGGTCGAGCACGGTCGCCCCGGTCACCGCGGGCCAGCCGGGCCGCCCGGAGCCTGGCTCCCGGGCCGCGGCCCCCGGCAGCCGCAGCAGCAGCCGGTCCCCGGTATGCAGCGGCAGCGGCCGACCCAGGGTGAGCCGGGCGATCGCGCCGTCAAGCACCCGGACCTTCGCCGTGGTCCGCGCGGCGCCGATGTGCAGCACCAGCTCCCGCGGCGGCCGCGCCACCGCGGCGGGCACCGACAGCCGCACGTCCGCCACCGCGGTCAGCGTCCACGCGCCCGGGGTGACCAGCGCGGTCCCCCGGGCCAGCGCGGCCGGATCCGCGCCGCGCACGTTGAGCGCGACCCGTGCCACGCCGCTGACCCGGTCCGCGGGCTCCTTCAGCGACTGGATCCCGCGCACCCGGACCGGCCGCATCGACGGCGCCGCGTGGAGTTCGTCCCCCGCGGCGATGGTGCCCGCGGGCAGGGTCCCGGTGACCACCGTGCCGCTGCCCCGGATGCTGAACGCCCGGTCGGCCCACAGCCTGACCGGCGCGCCCGGATCCGCGGCGGGCAGGCGGCCCGCCAGCGCGGCCAGCGCCGCGCGCAGCTCCGGCATGCCCTGGCCGGTCACCCCGCTCACCGCGAGGCCGTCCACCTGGCCCAGGCTGCTGCCGCGGATCCGCGCCGCCGCCTCGCGCAGCGCGGGCCCCGGGTCGGCGAGGTCGGCGCGGGTCACCACCAGCAGGCCGCGGCCGATGCCCAGCGCGTCGACGGCGGCAAGGTGCTCCGCCGACTGGGGCATCCACCCCTCGTCCGCGGCCACCACGAACATCACCGCGGGCACCGGGCCGACCCCGGCGAGCATGTTCGGCACGAACCGCTCGTGCCCGGGCACGTCCACGAAGGCCAGCCGCTCGCCCGACGGCAGGGTCAGCCAGGCGAACCCCAGGTCGATGGTCATGCCACGGCGCCGCTCGGCTTCCCACCGGTCCGGCTCCATCCCGGTCAGCGCGCGGACCAGGGTGGACTTACCGTGATCCACGTGGCCGGCGGTGGCGATGACCTGCACGCTATCCGCCCGGCTCCGGCCCGGGCCGGTCAGGCAGAACGGCCGCCGCGGCCAGCACGGCCGTCACCAGGGTGGCATCGTCGCCCGGGGAAACCGCGCGCAGGTCCAGCAGGACCCGGCCGCCCTCGGTGCGGCCGGCCACCGCGGGCACCACGCCGCGGCGGGCATGCTCCCCGGCCCGCAACGGCACCGCGAGATCCTCCGGCAGGCTCACCGCGGCACTGGGCAGCGCGACGCCGGGTGCCGCGCCGCCCCCGGCCGTCGCCTGGGTGCGCACCGCACGGGCGTCGATTCCGGCGGAGCACAGTTGCGCGGCCAATCGTTCGGCACGTTCAAAGACCGCTGCCTCGGTCGCGGCCAGCGCTTCAGCGATCGGGACCGGCGGGCCGGCCAGCGTTGCCTCCAGGGCGGCGAACGTCAGCTTGTCCACCCGCAGTGCCCGGGCGAGGGGGTGCCGGGCAAGCCTGCTGACCAGGCCGGCGCGGCCGAGCAGGAGCCCGGCCTGGGGGCCGCCGAGCAGCTTGTCGCCGCTCGCGGTGACCAGCGCGGCGCCGGCCCGCAGCCAGGTGTCCGCGTCCGGCTCGTCCGGCAGCAGCGGGCTGGGCGTGAGCAGCCCGGAGCCGATGTCGCCGACCACCGGGACCGGCAGGCCGGCCAGCTCCGCCACGCTGGCGCTGGCCGTGAACCCCTCGATCCGGTAGTTGGACGGGTGCACCTTGAGCACGAAGGCGGTGGCCGGGCCGACCGCGGCCGCGTAGTCGGCGAGCGTGGTGCGGTTGGTCGTGCCGACCTCCCGGATCCGGGCGCCGGTCGACTCCAGCAGGTCGGGCAGCCGGAACCTGTCCCCGATCTCGATCAGCTCACCGCGGCTGACCACGATCTCCGCGGCACCGCCGGCGGTCAGCGCGGTGGCGGCCAGCACCAGCGCGGCCGCGTTGTTGTTCACCACGTGCACCGCCCCGGCCGCGGGCACCGCGGCGGCGAGCGCGGCCAGCGCGCCGCTGCCCCGCTGGCCCCGGGCGCCGGTGGCCAGGTCGAACTCCAGGTCGGTGCAGCCGGCGGCGGCGGCCATCGCGTCCCGGGCCGCCGCGGACAGCGCGGCGCGGCCGAGGTTGGTGTGCAGCAGCACGCCGGTCGCGTTGAGCACCGGCGTCAGCGTGGCCGCGTGCGCGGGGAGCGCCGCCGCGGCGGCGTCGGCCACCTCGGCGGGGGTGATCCGGCCCTCCCGGGCCCGCTGCTGTGCCGCGGTCACGGCCGCCTTCACCCGGGCCCGGCCCAGCCGCCGGGCCGCCTCGGCCAGGCGCGGGTCGGCGAGCAGCGCGTCGGTGCGCGGCACGAGCCGGCGGGAGTCCACGCTGGTGACCTTACCCGCCGGGGCGGCCGCCGGACGGGATGGATGAACCGGGGCGCGGATCCGCGCATGGCATCGGTAACCACGGGTAGTGGCCGACGCGATATCTACGGAATGTGTCAGGGAGTGATTCCTCATGACAGCGATGATGCGAGTGCCGCGCAGCCGCGGCGCCGGCAGCGGCCTTCTGCTGGTCCTGCTTGGTGCGTGGGGCGCGCTGATCCCGTTCGTCGGGCCCTACTTCCACTTCGCCTACACCCCGGACACCGCGTGGACGTGGACCTGGGGCCGGTTCTTCCTGGAGGTTCTGCCCGGCGTGGCCGCCGTCCTCGGCGGGCTCATCCTGATGGCCAGCGCGGTCCGGCCGGTCGCGATGTTCGGCGCGGCCCTGGCCACCGCCGCGGGCGCGTGGTTCACCGTGGGCAGCCTGCTCGGGCCGGTGTGGAGCAGCTACTCCACGCTGGGCGGGCCGGGCAGCGTACCTGCCGCGCTCAACCCGGGCCAGCCGATCGGCGGACCGCTGCACATGGTGGCCGAGCACCTGACCTTCTTCACCGCCCTTGGCGTGGTCATCGTGTTCCTCGGCGCCGTGGCGTTCGGCCGCCTGGCTGTCGTCGGCGCGCGGGAAGCCCAGCTTGCCGCCGGCGAAGAGACGGCGACCTGGGCCAAGCCGCGCCGGGCGGAGAAGGCGGCCAAGCAGGACAAGCCCGCGAAGCCCGCGGCGGAGCAGGACGGCGAGCGGCCGAGCGTGTGGCGCCGGCTCACCGCCGCGCGGTAAGCGCCGCCGCAGGGCACGCGAAGGGCGGGCCCCCATGGCTGAGGGCCCGCCCATCGCGTGCGCCGGCTCAGGTCGGCGGCATGTTCTTGTAGCGGAAGCTGTCGAACAGGCCCACCTGGTCGCAGAGGTGCGGGCTGGGCGCACCGGCGGCGGAGATGAACGCGCTCTGCCCCGGCGGCAGCTCGTCCTGGCCGGTGAGCGTGGGGCCCGCGTCCACGGCCATCATGAACGTGCTGCGGTTCTGGCTGGCGCTGGTGCCGCAGTGGGTGGTGATGCCCACGGCGAGCGGGTCGAGGCTGTCCCAGTCCTGGTCCCGGGCCGGCTGGAAGCCCCACTTGCTGATGTCGGTGGTGCCGAAGCCGGGGACGTTCTGGCCGAGCTGGGTGCCGGTGCCGGACAGGATCGTGATCGCGTCGTTGAGGCTCTCCACCAGGAGCTGGTCGCGATGGCCGCCGAAGTAGCCGCCCTGGTAGCACAGGGTGCCGCACGGCTGGACTCCCTGCGTCGTGTGCAGGGCGTGGTACAGCAGGTTGTAGGTGGCCATCCCGCCGAGCCCGCCGTAGCTGCCCAGGCCGAGGCTCCCGTCGCTGAAGTTGACCTTGCCGGTGTACTGCTCGCCGGGGCTGAGGCCGCCCTCGAACACGTTGTGCTCGTAGGCCTCGAGGAAGTTCATGAAGACCGACATGGCCGGGCTGCCTAGCGTGGTGACGCCGTTCCAGTGCGCCAGCACGCTCACGGCCTGCTTCAGGTCCGGGTGATCCGCGGGGCTCACGATCGGGTCACCGGCCTGGACCAGCGCCTGATAGGCCCGCACCAGGAACGGGATGAAGAACGGGGCCGCGGGCCGGGTGTTGTCGCCGTTGTCGATGGTGCCGATGGAGTGCTCGATGCCCTCCAGGTACGTGACGCTGATCGACGTGCTGGCCTTGGCGAGCTGGCTGATGAGCTGCGAGCGGAAGATCGTGCCCCAGTACTCGTCGCCGGAGTTCTGCTGGTAGAAGGCCTGCTGCGAGGGCTTGGTGTTCCAGTTGTCCAGGAAGCCCTGGCCCGGGTTGACGCTGTGCGGCATCTGCGCGAACGGCACGAAGCCGGTCCACTGCTGGGTGCCGTCGCCCGCGCCGGGCAGCCGGGGGTCCACGCCGGCCGGCTCGACCGGGACCAGGCCGTCGCCGAAGTAGGCGATGTTGCCCTGCCGGTCGGCGTAGAGGAAGTTGTGCAGGGTGGTGACCAGGCTCATCGAATGCCGGAACTGGCTCAGGTTCGCGTCGGCGCCGAGCTGGGAGAACCCGGTGAGACTGCCGGTCTCCTGGCCCCACGAGGCGAACCGCACCGAGATCGCGAGGTGGTCAGCCGGGTCGGCGAGGACCACCGGCCCGTCGATGGTGCGCAGCACGGTGAGGTTCACCGGCGGCTGGCCCGCCACGTCGATCGTCTCCGGGATGGCCTGCATCGCGACCTGCTGGCCGTTGAACTCATACGTCGGCGGGGTGGCCGCGAAGTTGACGTTGTGCTCGATGTAGACCCGCTGGTCGACCAGTTCCTCGCTGGTGGTGGTCCAGGCGATGTTGGCGTTCCGGCCGATCAGGATGAACGGCTCGCCGGTGATGTACATGCCGCCGGCGTCGTAGCCGGGGGCGTGCAGGTACTCCTCGCCGTCCACGCTCGGGGTGCCGAACCCCTCCTGCGGCGCGCCCCACAGCAGCGCGTGGTGGTCGGCGGACCGCCATGGGGCCACCGCGATCGCGTTGGACCCGCCGTGCGACAGGACCCGCATCGTGACGCCGGTCTTGAGGATCGTCTTCCGGTCGGCCGACAGCGCCGCGGCCGCCTTGGCCAGCCCGGCACGGCTGATCGCCGGCAGGCCCGCGGCGGCGTGCAGCAGCGTGCTGTCCGCCCGGGCGGGCGAGGCGCCGGCCCGCGCGCCCGGCGCCGTCCCGGGCACCGTGGTGGGGGCGGTGGGGTCATTGATCCAGCGGGCATCGTTGAAGATCGCCGACGCCGTGCTGAACGGGTGCTTGGACCCGGTCTTGATCAGCTCGTTCTCCAGGTACTGCACGAACTGCAGGTTGGTCAGCTCGCTGCCGCCACCGCCGCCGAACTGGCGGGCCAGGAAGTTGCCGACGGCCACGCTGTCCTCGGGCTGCCACGGGGCCGGCTGGTACGGGCCGGACAGCCCGAGGGCCTGGCCGAGCACGAAGAACTCGTAGGGCACCTGCTGCGCCTCGCTGGCGGGGCTGGCGTACGCGCTCGCCTCGTAGGCGTTGATCCCGGCGGAGAACTCGGTGAGCGCCTTCTGCGTCGCGGCGGGCAGCGACTGGAACTGGACGGTCAGCTCGCCGGGGGTGTAGAAGAACGTGCGGACGGTCTCGTCCTGGCTCACCTGGCTCGGGCCGAAGATCGCCGACAGGGTGCCCTCCACGGCGCGCCTGGTCAGCTCGAGCTGGACCATCCGGTCCTGCGCCTGCGCCCAGCCGGCGCCGAACCACATCTCGCCCTGCGAGCCGGCGGTGATGGTGGGCACGCCGAACGCGCTGCGATGGATCGCGAAGCCCTGGGCGCTCTGCGGCCTGGCCGGGGCCGCCGCGGCCGGGCCGAGGGAGCCAGGTATCACGCCGGTCACGGCCAGTGCCACGGCACCGCCCACCGCCGCCAGCCGCAACCTGAGCACGCCCCGCCATGCCACCAACCGACTCACCGCCCCACTCACCGCTCCGAAGCCGGGGTAAAAAATGCGCATTTCAGCGCATCAAACCCTCGGACCGTAGTGCGGCCCGCTGGCCAGTGTCAACAGCCCGCGCGCGGCGGTTGCCGATCTTCCTTCGCCGGGCGGTCCGGCTGACATGAAGGTAAAAACTCGGATCCCGCCGCCGATGGAGGGGCATGGTGGAACCCCCGGCCATTCGAGTGGAAGGGCATTCCCGTGCGGTTCCGCTTTCGTTTCGTGCTGTACCCCGTCCTGGCACTGTGCGCCATCGCCGCATTGAGCATGGCCCAGCCCGCCGCCAGATCACAGGGAGCCACGGCGGCCGCGCCCGCGCTGTCGGGCATACACAAGATCCAGCACGTGATCATCATCCAGCAGGAGAACCGGTCGTTCGACTCCTACTTCGGCGTTTACCCGGGCGCGGACGGGATCCCGATGAAGGCAGGCAAGCCGACGGTCTGCAATCCCGACCCGCTGACCGGCAAGTGCGTCGCCCCGTTCGTGGACCACAAGGACCAGAACCCCGGCGCGCCGCACCGGAACGCCGACAGCATCGCCGACGTCGACGGCGGGAAGATGGACGGTTTCGTGGCGGACGCCGCGCAGCGGTGCAAGAGCGCCAGCCACTGCGCAGCCGACCAGGTCATGGGCTACCACACGCGATCCGACATCCCGAACTACTGGGCCTACGCCAAGAACTTCGCCCTGGACGACCACATGTTCGAGTCGGTGGCGTCCTGGAGCTTCACCTCCCACCTGGCGCTGGTCTCCGCATGGGCGGCCAAGTGCCCCGATCCGAGCAACCCGATGAGCTGCAAGACCGACATCGAACCGCGGGACCGGACCGACAACGTGCCCGAGCCGTTCGCCTGGACCGACCTGACCTACCTGCTGCACAAGAACCACGTCAGCTGGGGGTACTACCTCGACCACGGCCAGCAGTCCACGACCAACCCCAACGGCGTGCCCAAGATCTGGAATGTGCTGCCCGGCTTCACCGACGTGAGCTCCGACAACCAGGCCGGGAACGTCAAGCCGCTGAACGACTTCTTCAACCAGGCCCAGAAGGGCACCCTGCCCGCGGTGTCCTGGATCGTGCCCGACCAGCAGGACAGCGAGCACCCCAGCGCGCTGGTCAGCACCGGCCAGGCCTACGTGACCAAGATCATCAACGCCGTCATGCAGAGCAGCGACTGGAGCTCCAGCGCGATCTTCCTCGCCTGGGACGACTGGGGCGGCTTCTACGACAACGTGGTCCCGCCGCGCGCCGACTCCCTCGGCTACGGGATCCGGGTGCCCGCCCTGGTGATCAGCCCCTATGCCAAGCCGGGGTTCATCGACCCGCAGACGCTGTCGTTCGACGCCTACCTCAAGTTCATCGAGGACGACTTCCTCGGCGGCCAGCGGCTGAACCCGGCGAACGACGGCCGGCCGGACCCGCGGCCCGACGTCAGGGAGAGCCTGTCCATGCTGGGCAGCCTGCAGAAGGACTTCGACTTCAGCCAGACACCCCGGGCACCGATGGTCCTCGACCCGTGCCCGTCGGGCACCACGCTGACACCCGCCCCGCCGCCCACGTGTGACCGGCAGGTACGGCTGCCCAAACACGCGCCGGCCTCGTAGCGCCCGCACCGGTGGCCCGGGCCGGCCGGGGCTCCTCCCCTGGCCGCGCGGGCCCGCCTACCAGACCGGTCAGGCGGGCCCCGCGCACCGGGCCGGTCAGGACCGCGCCGCGCCGGGTGCCAGGTTGTACAGGCCGCCGGACTCGGTGGCGACGAACAGCGTGCCCTGGGCGAACACCGGCTGGGCGAAGATCTTGCTCGCCGCGACCGGCAGTGTGCTGAGGATGGCCCCGGTCGCGGCGTTGACCAGGTACGCCGCCGGGGTGCCCGGCTTGGTGCAGGCGTAGGTGGCCACCGCGAGCACGCCCGCACTGTCCAGCGACGGGGTGCCCATCACCGCGCACGGCAGCCCGGTGTGCCAGAGGAATGCGCCGGTGGCCGGGTTCACCTGCCCCACCGAGCCGCCGAAGCTCGTGCCGCCGATCGTCGTGGGGTCGCCGCTCAGGTACAGCGTGCCGGCCGGCCCGTCCCAGACCGCGCTGGACAGGCAGATCCCGTGCCCCCCGCCGGGTGCGCCCAGCGGGACGGTCCACAGCGGCGAGGTGCCCAGCGGGTTGTCGGCCAGGGCGTAGTAGGTCCCGTTCTTGTTGCAGGCACCGACGTTGGGCGGGATGCCCAGGCTGCCGAACAGGGTCGGCGAGGAACCGAAGTCAAAGTCGTGCCCGTGGCCGGCGGTGCCGGGTGCCTTCCAGGCCTGGAGCAGGCCCAGCGACGGGGACAGGTGCACGATTGACAGCGAGTTTCCGATCTTGTTGCCGGCCGGGCAGGTGTTGACCGTGGGATCGCACTCGTTCCCGGTCGACACCCAGATGTCGCTGTCGGTGGATGAGGCCGCGACGCTCGACCAGACGGCCCCGCCGATCGACCCCTTCGGTACCGTGAACCAGGTGTGCAGCACCTGGCCGGTGTGCTGGTCGAGTTCCACGACCCCGCCGCGGATGAGTGGGTCGTCGCAGTTCGACGCGAGGCCGACGTAGATGTGACCACCGGCGACCGTGGGGGACGACCAGTTGTAATACCCGTTCGGCTGGGACGGGTCGGCCGGGCCGATCTCGGTCTTCCACGCCACCGCGCCGGTGGCGGCGTTCAGTGCGTAGAGGAACCGGGCGCCGGACACATAGACGGTCGGGGCACTGGTGACCGGGTCGGGCAGCACCGCCGCGGTGGCGCTGATCCCCCGGGCGGGGCAGGTTACGTGCGCCTCGAAGTCGAGCTTGCGGCTCCAGATAACCGCGCCGGTGGACTCCTTCAGCGCGTAGAACCCGCCGCTCTGCGTGCCGATGTACACGGCCCCGGCCACCACGACAGGGCTCGCGTCCAGGGCGGGCGCGGGCCTGCCGCTGATCACCGGCGGCTGCCAGTGCCACACCTGGGTGACCGAGCCCGCGTTCGACGTGGTGAACGCGGTCGCGTTGCTCACCGAGCTGTGCTGCGGGCCGTGCAGGTACTGGGGCCAGTCAAGGTTCGGTGCGGCACGGACCGGGCCGGCGGTGCGCGTGCCCGCGGCCCCGGCCGCGGGCGCCAGCACCACGCCAGCCAGTCCCAATGCCACGACCAGTGGCACCATCCGCCACTGCGGGCCGATCTGGAACATCACGAACTCCTCTCGCCGTCGGCGCGTTCGGTGATGTACACATTTCACTTGCGCGTCCATCATGGCGCGCAGGCGGGCGCCCGGGCATTGGCGGAGGCGGACGGGAATCGAACCCGCCGACGACGCGGCGCGCCGTCCACCGGTTTTGAAGACCGGGGGGGCCACCAGGCACCCTGACGCCTCCGCTGCCGACCCTACTGCGCCCGGCGCGGCGCTCGCCCGGCCGGGCCGCACACGCCGCACATCCGTCGCGCGCCAGAGGTTAGCTAAGCGTAGCGCCGGCGCTGCACGCCGGTGGTAAACCCGGCGCGGCCCTGCTGCGTCTTTTGTCCGGGATGACCCGCACGGCGAGTGGAGGGTGCCAGATGATCACGACAAGGCTCGCGGTGCCCCGCGGAAGGCCGTACCGGCATGCCACGGCCGGGGCGTGCGCCGCGCTGGCCACGGCCGCGCTGGCCACGGCCGCGCTGCTCGGCCCGGTACCCGCCCAGGCCCGCACGGCCGCGCGGGCGGCCGGCCCGGCGCGGGCCGCCGCGGCCTCGGCCGCCGCCACGCCGCGGGGCCGGGAATGGGCGGCGTTCGCCTACTACCCACCGAAGCAGGAACTGGTCCTGTTCGGCGGCCGGCGCCCGGGCACCATCTTCGGCGACACCTGGACCCGGACCGGCAGCACGTGGACGCTGCACCACCCGGCCGTGGCCCCGTCCGCGCGCACCGGCGCGGCGATGGTCTGGGACCCGGCCAGCGGCCAGTTGCTGCTGTTCGGCGGCGGCGCGACCACCGGCACCGGCTTCAGCAACCAGACCTGGACCTGGAACGGCACCACCTGGACGCTGCTTCACCCGGCCACCTCACCCCCGGCCAGGGAGGACAACAGCCTCGTCTACGACGCGGCCAGCCACACCGTGCTCCTGTTCGCTGGCTGGCACGGCGCCTACTGGGACGACATGTGGTCCTGGAACGGCACCACCTGGACCCAGCTCAACCCGGCCACCTTGCCCAGCGGGCGGGACAGCTACGCCTTCGTCTACGACCCGGCGACCAAGAAGGTCATACTGTACGGCGGATTCCGCGGCACCGGCTACACCCCGGGTGACACCTGGTCCTGGGACGGCACGAACTGGACCCAGCTCAGCCCGTCCGCTTCGCCCGGCGTCGACGTGTTCGCCTGGCAGGCGGCCTACGACCCGGCCAGCAAGCAGGTCATCCTGTTCGGCGGGGACGAGGGCGGCGGCGTGTTCGGCAGCTCGACCTGGACCTGGACCGGCACCACCTGGAGCAAGCTCAGCCCGTCCGCCGTGCCGCCGGTCCGCGCCTTCGGGACGATGACCTACGACGCCGCCGATCAGAAGGTGGTGCTGTTCGCGGGCAGCGAGAACGCGCTCACGACGTTCCCGACCGTCCCGTGGAAGTGGAACGGCACCACCTGGAGCGCCGGCAGCTGACCGCGGGGGCGTCAGTCGTACAGCGTGTCGAGCACGTCGGCGTACTTGGCGTGGACGATCCGCCGCCGCAGTTTCAGCGTGGGGGTGAGTTCCTCGGTCTCCGCGGTCCACTCCACCGGCAGCAGCCGCCACTGCTTGACCTGCTGGACCCGGGCCAGCCGCTCGTTGGCGGCCGCGACCGCGGCGGTCACCTCGGCGAGCACCACCGGGTCCGCGGCCAGCCCGGCCAGTGAGCCGAGGTCGATGCCGCGGGCCCTCGCCCAGGCCGGCGCCACCTCACCGTCCAGGGTGAGCAGCGCAACCACGTACTTGCGCCGGTCGCCGTAGGCGAGCGCCTGGCCGATCAGCGGATGGGCGACGAGCAGGCTCTCGATCGCCGCGGGCGCGATGTTCTCGCCGCCGGCGGTGATGATCAGTTCCTTCTTGCGGTCCACCACGGACAGGAACCCGTCCTCGTCCAGCCTCCCGATGTCGCCGGTGTGCAGCCAGCCGTCGGCGTCGATCAGGTCCGCGGTGAGGTCGGGCCGGTTCAGGTAACCGGGCGTGGTCAGCGGCCCGCGCACCAGGATCTCACCGTCGCCGGCGATGCGGACCTCCATGCCCGGGTAGGGCCGGCCCACCGTGCCCAGCTTGAATGCCTCGGGCGTGTTGGTGGTGAACGCCCCGGTGGTCTCGGTCATCCCGTAGATGTCGAGGATCTTCATGCCCAGGCCGGAGAAGAACGCCGCGACCTCCGGCGGCAGCGGCGCCGCCGCGCTCGACACGACCTCCGCCTCGCCCAGGCCGAGCAGCCCGCGGATCGGCGCCAGCACCGCCGCGTCCGCCGCGGCGAACTCCGCCTCCAGGCCCGGCGGCATGGTGCGGCCGTACTGGCACGCGTCCACGTAACGCCGGCCGGTGTCCATCGCCGCGGCCACGGCGGCCCGCTTGGCCTCGTCCTGCTCCAGGGTGAACAGCGCCTCGATGCCCGCCCGGATCTTCTCCCACACCCGGGGCACGCCGAAGAAGCCGTTGGGCCGTACCTTGCCGACCACCCGCACCAGCTGGGCCGGGTCCGGGCAGAAGTGCACGTGCGTCCCGGCGTGGATGGGCAGGTAGATGCTGAACATCCGCTCGGCGATGTGCGCGAGCGGCAGGTAGGACACCCAGCGCGCCTTGTCCGGGATGAGGCCCATGCCCTGCGCGCAGGCAAGCTCGTAGCCGACGTTGCGGTGGGTGAGCAGCACGCCCTTCGGGTTCCCGGTGGTCCCTGAGGTGTAGAGCAGGGCCACCGGGTCGTCCGCGGTGATCGCCGCCACCCGGCCGGCGACCGCACCGGGATTCTCGGCGTACCGCTGTTTGCCGAGCGCCGCGAAGGCGTCCCAGGTCAGGTACTGCTCCCCGGCCGGGCAGGCGGCCGCGTCCCTGACGATGACCGTCCTCAGCCCGGGGAGCTGGGACAGCATCGGCTGCCAGCGGGCCAGTTCGCCGGCCCCATCCACGACGGCGATCCTGGCGTCACAGTCCCCGGCCACGAAGGCGATCTGCTCCGGCGCCAGGGTGGCATAGATCGTGACGCCCAGGCCGCCGGCGTGCACCGCGCCCAGGTCGGCGAGAACGTGCTCGGTCCGGTTGGGCAGCATCAGGGCGACCCGCTCACCGGGGGCGAGGCCGAGCGCGGCGAAGCCCGCCGCCAGCTCAAGCACCTGCTGCCGGGCCTGTGCCCAGGTCAGCGTCTGCCAGCCGTCACCGGCCTCGTCGGAGAACGCCGGGTCGCCGCCGGCCGCCGCGGCGGTCTGTGCCAGCAAGCCGCAGATGGTTGCCTCGCCCGCCGCCCGCTCGATCTCGGCCCGCTCCTGGAGTGTCCGCGCCGTCATGGTGCCCCTCCGGTCTGTCTAGAGTCGAGCCATGACGGCCGACATCCGGTTGACCCAGTATGCGAGCGGCGGGGGCTGTGCGTGCAAGATCCCGCCTGGAGAGCTTGAGGAGGCGGTGGCCCGGCTGCTGCCCGCGACGGCCCAGCCGGGGCTGCTGATCGGCCTCGAGCACGGCGACGACGCCGCCGTGGTACGGCTCCGCGACGGCCAGGCGCTGGTCGCGACCGTGGACTTCTTCACGCCGGTGGTGGACGACGCGTACACGTTCGGCGCCATCGCCGCGACCAACGCCCTGTCCGACGTGTACGCGGTCGGCGGCGAGCCGCTGGTGGCGCTGAACCTGCTGGGCTGGCCCCGGGCCAGGCTCAGCGCCGAACTGGCCGGCGAGGTGCTGCGCGGCGGGCTGGACGCGGCCACCCGCGCGGGCTGCCTGGTGGCCGGCGGGCACAGCATCGACGACCCGGAGCCCAAGTACGGCATGGCGGTCACCGGGCTGGCCGACCCGGCGGCGCTGCTGCGCATCGACGCTGGCCGGCCGGGACAGCCGCTGAGCCTCACCAAGCCGATCGGCTCCGGCGTGCTCAACGCCCGGCACAAGGCGACCGGGCAGCCGCACCCGCACGCGGTGGCCGTGATGACCACGCTGAACGCGGCGGCCAGCCGGGCCGCGCTGGCCGCGGGCGTGGCCTGCGCCACCGATGTCACCGGGTTCGGCCTGCTCGGGCACGCCTACAAGCTGGCCAGGGCGAGCGGGGTCACCGTGGTCATCGACCACCGCGCGGTGCCGCTCATCGAGGGGGCGCGCGAGGCCGCGCGGGCCGGGTACATCCCCGGCGGCACCCGGCGCAACCTGGACTGGGTCGCGCCGCACGCCGACCTGGGCGGCGCGGGCGAGGAGGACCTGCTGCTGCTCGCCGACGCGCAGACCTCCGGCGGGCTGCTCGTCGCCGGGGAGGTGCCCGGCGCGCCGGTGATCGGGGAACTGCGCCCGCAGGCCGGCCCGGCGATCATGGTCCGTTAGGGCGGGCGGATCCGCGGGCGCTACCGTCGACGCCATGGCCTCCGGATCCGAGCACCTGCGCCCGAACCTGCACGAGTACCTGGTCGCCCATTCCACCCCGCCGGACGCGCTGCTGCGCGACCTGATCGCCGAGACGGCCGAGCGGTTCCCGGACCGGGTGGTCTTCCAGATCGGGCCGGAGCAGGGCACGTTCATGACGATGCTGGCCGGGCTGATGGGCGCCCGCCAGGCGGTCGAGGTGGGCACCTTCACCGGCTACTCCGCGCTCTGCCTGGCGCGCGGCCTGGCCGACGGCGGGAAGCTGCTGTGCTGCGACATCAACGAGGAGTGGACGTCGCTGGCCCGGGCCTACTGGCAGAAGGCGGGCCTGGCGGACCGCATCGAACTGCGGCTGGGCCCGGCGCTGGACACGCTGCGCGCGCTGCCGCCCGGCCGGTGGATCGACCTGGCCTTCATCGACGCCGACAAGACCGGCTACCTCGGCTACTGGCGGGAGCTTGTGCCGCGGATCCGGCCGGGCGGGATGATCCTGGTGGACAACACCCTGCTGCACGGGCGGATCTTCGAGCCCAGCCCCGATCCCGACGCGCAGGCCATCAGGGAGTTCAACGAGCACGTCCTCGGCGACGACCGGGTGGACCTGGTGATGCTGGCGGTCGGGGACGGCCTCATCCTGGCCCGGGCGAAGTAGCGGCGCCCGGGCAGCGGGCCCGGGCGGCATTTTGCCCCGCCGCCGCGCGGCATTGCCTCGCCACCGTCGGATCTGCAATGGTTTGCATGAGGGCGGGCGAGGACGCCCTCATCAGCGGAAGCGAGGCGGAGCATGACCAGCAGCGCGGACATCGTGGTCGCCGGAGCGGGGCACAACAGCCTGCTCACCGCGTGTTACCTGGCCAAGGCGGGCTACCGCTGCCTGGTGCTCGACGCGCGGAGCATCCCCGGCGGCGGCGCGGCCACCGAGGAGCTGCTGCTGCCCGGGTTCGGCATCGATACCTGCGCCACCGGCCACACCATGATCAGGGTGAACCCGGTGCTGCTGCACGACGAACTGGGGCTCATCGCGGACTACGGGCTGCGCTATGTGGAGCCGGACCCGGTGGAGCAGGTGGCCTTCCCCGACGGCGAGCAGTTCACCATGTGGCTGGACCGGGAGCGCACCATCGAGGAGGTGGCCCGGTTCTCCCGCGAGGACGCCGCCGCCTATCGCCGCCTGCTGGACGACTACGACGAGGTCAAGGCCCTGTTCAGCCGGTGGCAGTTCACCCCGGTGGGCTACGGCCCGTCGCTGGACGAGATGATCGCCGAGCACCCGCGGGGACGGATCTGGGCGCGCCGCCGCCAGTTGTCGGCGATCGAGGTGGTCCGGCACGAGTTCACCAGCCGGCACGTCCAGGCGTTCCTGCTGTGGATGGCCTACCAGGTGTTCCAGCCGCTGGACACGCCCGGTTCCGGCGTGCTGCCCTACCAGCAGACCTTCGGCCGCCAGCAGCGCAGCTGGTCCATCCCGGTCGGCGGGTCGGCGAGCCTCACCGCGGCGATGACCGGGTACCTGGAGGATCGCGGCGGCACCATCCTGTGCGGCCGCCGGGTGGCCCGGCTGCTGCTGGAGGGCGGCCGCTGCACCGGGGTGGAGACCGACGACGGCGAGCAGTACCTGGCCGGCACCGCCGTGGTGTCCACGATCCATGTCAAGCACCTGCGGGACATGGCGCCGGCCGAGGCGTGGCCGGAGGAGTTCCACTACGGGGTGGACACCTACGACGTGGGGGTACCCGGGTTCGCCGTCTACTACTGCACCACGGCGGCCCCCGAGTTCGCCTCCCCGCACGGACCGCGCACGGCGGTTTCCGCCGGGATGGCGGGCTGGCCGGAGGACATGATCCAGCTCGGCGCGGACCTGCGGGCGGGCCGGTACATCCCGGACCCGCCGTGGGTGCTGGTGGCCACCCCGACGCTGGCCGACCCCGGCCGGGCGCCCGAGGGCTGCCACACCGTCAAGATCCTCAGCCCGCAGACCTACCGGCTGCCCGACGACACGGGTGGCTGGGAGAACGTCAAGGAGCGGCACGCGGCCCGCTTGCTCGGGCAGTTGCGCCGGCACGCGCCGAACCTGACCGACGACACGATCCTGGCGCACCTGACCAAGTCCCCGGCCGACATCGAGCAGCTCAACCCGCACATGATCAACGGGACGTTCCACGGCGGCAACCGCGGCCCGGCGTTCAGCGGGCCGCTGCGGCCGGCGCCCGGCTGGGCGAGCCACCGGATGCCCATCCCCGGGCTGTACCAGACCGGCGGCAGCACGCACCCGGGCGGCTCCATCACCGGTGCCCCCGGGCGCAACGCGGCCATGGTGCTGCTCGGCGACCTGGGCCACGACCCGGCCGAGGTCATGTCCGGCCCGGGCGCCGTCGCGGGGGCACGGTCGGTTGGCTGACGCACAGGTCGCCTCGGCCATCGCCAACTGGGGGCCGCGGTTCACCGCGCAGGGTGTCGACCCGGCCGACTTCGCCCGGGTAACCGGCGGCATCGAGCGCTGGGAGGACTGGCTCGCCGCCTGGCGGGACAACGGCGACCTGCACGCCGGGCTGGCCAGGGATGCGGCCGGGCGGGGCTGGCCGCGGACCGCCGGCGAGGCCTGGATCCGGGCGGCGGTGAGCTACCACTTCGGCAAGTTCGTCTGGATGCTCGACATGGACGCCCACGACGCGGTCGCCGGGCAGGCGGTGGCGGCGATGTACCACGGGCTCGAGCTGCTCGACCCGGCCGCGGAGCGGATCGAGATCCCGTTCGGCGGCGCGGCCCTGGTGGGCAACCTGCGCCGGCCCCCGGGCGCGGACCGCCCGCCGCTGGTGCTGCTGATCGCCGGGCTCGACTCTGCCAAGGAGGAGTTCTTCGCGGTCGAGAACACCTTCCTCGCCCGGGGCCTGGCGACCTTTTCGCTGGACGGGCCGGGACAGGGCGAATCGGCCCGGGCGGTGAAGATCCGCCCGGACTTCGAGGCGCCGGTCGCGGCCGTGCTCGACGTGCTGTGCCAGCGCGCCGACCTGGACGGCGACCGGGTGGGCACGCTCGGGGTCAGCCTGGGCGGCTACTACGCCGCGCGGGCGGCGGCCTTCGAGCCCCGGCTCAAGGCGGTGGTCGTCTGCGGCGGCTGCTACGACTACGGCGAGCTGATCCGGGAGCGGTCGCCGCATAGCTTCGCCACGTTCAGCTATGGCTGCGGCGCCGCCACCAAGCAGGAGGCGTACCAGGTCGCGGAGCGGATGACCCTGGCGGGCGTGGCGGAACGGATCACCCAGCCGATGGTCGTGGTGTTCGGCAGGCGCGACCGGCTGGTCCCGTGGCAGCACGCGGAGCGGGTGGCGGCCGAGGCGCCCGCGGCGCGGCTGTGGATGTTCGACGAGGGCAACCACGTGTGCATGAACCTGACCTACCGGTGGCGCCCGCAGGCAGCCGACTGGCTGGCGGACCGGCTGGCGGCTTGCTAGCGCAACCCGACGGCGGCCAGGTCGGCCGCCAGCGCGTCGCGCTCGGCGGCGGTCAGTGAGAGCAGCGGCGGGCGCACCGGCCCGCCGGACATGCCCACCAGGCCGGCCCAGGCCTTGATCGGGGCGATGTTGTCGATCCGGCGCGCCTGGCCGTGGAGCCACTTGGCCGCCACCGCGCGGACCGGGTCCAGGGTGGCGGCCACCTCGGCGGCCTTGGCCGTCTCCCCGGCCAGCGCCAGCCTGGTGTACTCGCGCATCGGCTGCCAGCCGGGCGTCTGGTACAGGTACGGCGCCGCCGAGGACATGTAGACCCGCTGCCCGTGGGAGGTCATGTTCTCCAGCCAGGTCTCCTCGTGCGGGGAGCAGACCAGGATCTGCTCGCCGAACCGGCCCAGCAGCTCCAGGTACCTGGCGTGGTCCCGGCCCACCTTGATGCCGACCACGTTCTCGATCCCGGCCAGCCGCCCGATCAGCCCGGTGGACAGGGCCACCCCCGAGTAGCCGGTGTCGAACAGCCACACCCCGATGTCCACGCTCGCGCAGACGTGCGCGAACCACGCATACAGGCCCTCGTCGGAGGCGGGCGGGTAGTACGGGTTGATCACCACGGCGAAGTCCGCGCCGGCCGCCGCCGCGTGCCGGGTCAGCTCGATTGTCTCCGCCGCGCTGTGCTGCCCGGTGTGCGCGAGCACCGGGCAGTTCCCCCGGGCCCGTTCCACCACGACCTCGGTGAGCCGGCGCCGCTCGGCCCCGGACAGCGCCCAGAACTCGCTCATCACCCCGCCGCTGAAGATCCCGCTGATCCCCAGGTCGCCGGTGAGCCGGTCCAGGTCGGCGCGCAGCGCGGCCTCGTCGATGCCCCCGTCCGGGCCGAACGGGACCGTGATGGCCGCCCACAGGCCGGTGAACCGCTCCCGTGCCGCCTGCTTGGCCTCCGCCTTCGAGTAGTCCATGGCGTAACTCCCGCCGCGCGTCAGAGGGTCTCGGCGAGCCAGTCGGCCACCAGCGGCCGCGCCTGGTACCAGAGGTTGTTCAGGATGTGCACCCCGTCCGGGTAGATCACCGTGGTGACCGGCCCGCCGTACTCGGCGGCGATCCGCTCCCCGTGCACCGGCGGCGACCCGGGGTCGTTCCCGCCGTAGAGCTGCAGCAGCGGCACCCGTGCCTTCGCCGCGGCCCCGGCCAGCGTCATCGCCGCCATGTTGGCCGCCGGGTCGGGCCCGTGGTGCTGGTACTGCCCGGGCCGGGTCAGGTCGTCCATCTCCGCGAACCGCCCCGCCGGCGTGTACCAGCTGGAGATGGCGAATACGGCCCGCACCCGATCGTCCGCCGCGGCGGTGCGGATGGCGAACATACCGCCGTAGGAGATGCCGCCCACGGCCAGGCGCGAGCCGTCCACGTCGGGGCGGGCGGCCAGCGCGCCGACGATCGCCTGGATCGCCACCTCCTGGTCGGGCCGCAGCTTGCTGTCGAAGCTCAGCAGGCCCTGGCCGGGGCCGTCGAAGGCGGCCACCGCGAGCCCCCGGGCGACGATGTGGTCGGCGAGGTTGTAAAGCTCCTCCTTCGCCGAATCAGCCCCGGGAAGCAGCAGGACGATTGGCGGGGGGCTGGCCTGGGCCGGGACGCGCAGGTAGCCGGGCAGGACCAGATCACCGAACGGGACGGCCAGGAGTTCCATCGGCGGCGTGACCAGCGGGGCGGCCTTGGCCCAGGCGGCCCCCATCGCCTCCAGCGCGGCACGGAACTGGGCCTGGTCGTGGGTGAACACGAAGCTGGCCCAGTGGTAGGCGAGCGCACCGCGCAGGTAGGCGTCCCCGGCGGTCAGCGTCCGGCCGGCGGCCAGCGCGGCGTCGCCCCGCTCGACGTGCCGGGCGGCGTGCCGGCTCCATGCCGAGCACCACTGCTCATAGTCGGTGATCTCGGACTTGAGCTGCTCGAACTCCCACGGGGTGACGTAGTTGGACAGGATCCGCCAGGTGAACCGGCGGTACATGGAGACCAGCCGCGCGTCCATGGTCAGCCTCCCTCAGCCCGCGGGCGCCCAGGTGCACCGGTCCCCGGTCACCGTCCAGATGGTCTGCGCAGGCGGCGGCGCCCAGAACTCCACGAACGAGAAGTTCTCGGCGGTGTCGTTCTCGAACCAGTGCACCTCGCCGGGGCCGACCAGGGCGCTGTCCCCGGCCCGCAGCCGGTTCGCCGCCTCATCGGTGTAAATCAGCCCGGACCCGGCCAGCACGCAGAACACGTGGTGGCAGTCGGTGTGATAGTGCGCGGCGGCGGTGTCGCCGGGGTGGTAGATGATCCGGTCCGCGCGGATCGCCCGGGCACCCACCGGCACGTTCTCGGTGACCAGGTCGAGCCGGTCCCTGCTGTCCCGGGTGGACACCAGGTGCGGCAGCTCGGTGGCGGCGAACGCCTTGCGGGGTGCCGGCCCGGGGGGTTCATCCGCGGCCGGCCCGGTTGTCTCGGCCACCATCAGGTCGAGGCCATCCTGCCCGGCATCGAACGACAGTTCCTCGCAGGCACCGAGCCAGAGCATGCCCTCGGTGCCGAGCGCGAACCGCTCGGCAGGCGGCGACACGGCGGCCGTCCCTGAGCCCGCGATCACATAGGCGAACGCCTCCCGGCCGCGCGGCGGAATCAGTCGTGCGCTGACGTTTGCATCGATCAGGAACCGCCTGACCTTCAACGGGACCGGCTCGCCGAAGAAGTCGTTGCCGGCCCAGGGCCCGGTCGTCCATCCCCGCTCCGGGTTGCAGGCGGCGGAGAAGTCGGGAGTGCAGATGTAGGCCACGGGGCTGCTCCTCGTCAGGGGATGAGGATCGGGCGGATGGCCTCCCGGCGCTCCAGCGCGCCGAAGGCGGTGGCGACGTCGGCGAGCGGGTAGGTGTGCGTGGTCAGCGGCTCGGTGCGGATCGCGCCGGAGGCGAGCAGCGCGATCATGGCGGGGTAGGCGTTCGGGCTGGACCGGATGCCAAGCACGTCGAGCTCGTCCAGGGTGACCAGGTCGACAGGCAGTTCCGCGGTGGCGCCGCCGGCCAGGCCGAGCAGCGCCACGGTCCCGCCGCGCCGGGTGCAGCGCAGCGCCTGGGCGACCACGGCGGGGTTGCCGGAGCAGTCGAGCACGCAGTCGGCGCCCCGGCCGCCGGTCGCCGCCCTGGCCCCGGCCACCGGGTCCTCGCGGGAGTAGTCCACGACGGCGGTGGCGCCGAGGTCACGGGCGATGTCCAGGCGCGGCCCGCGGCCCACCACGGCCACGGTGGTGGCGCCGGCCGCCCTGGCGACCTGGAGCATGAGCAGGCCGAGCAGGCCGGGGCCGAACACGACGGCGCTTGCGCCCGGCCCGAGGCGGGCCCGGCGGGCCGCGTGCACGGTGAGCGCACCCTGGTTGACCAGGGCGGCGGCGACGTCGGTGACCGCGGCCGGCACCTTGTGCAGGGCCACGGCGGGCCGGACCGCGTACTCCGCGAGCGCACCGGGCGCGGTGTGGCCGTACAGCTTGAAGCCGGGCTCCCTGACCCGCTCGCACAGGTTGTACCGGCCCGCCCGGCACATCGGGCAACTGCCGCAACCGGTGTGGTTCTCGGCCACCACCCGGTCCCCCACGGCCAGCCCGCTCCGCTCGGTGCCGGGCCCGAGCGCGGCGACCTCGCCGGACCATTCGTGCCCGATGATGAACGGCAGCGCCGGCGGCCAGGTGCCCCGGTAGGCGCCCGCCACGATCTTCAGGTCGGTGCCGCAGATGCCGCAGGCCCGCACCCGGACCAGCACCTCGCCCGCACCGGGCTGCGGCACCGGGACCTCGGCCACCTCCAGGCCGCCGAACTCCCGCAGCAGGGCCGCCCGCATCGCGGTCACCGGCCCTCCTGCACGGGCAGCGCGGCCCATATCTCTCGCACCTGGCGCACCACGTGGTCGGCGACGGCCTCGGCGATCTCCTCCGCCCGTTCCGGCGTGGCCAGATCGGGCCGGCCGTACCAGCCGGTCTCGGCGACGTCGTGGAAGTCGCGCATCACCGGGTAGACGTCCGGGCGGCGGAACAGCGCGTGGGCCGCCTCACCGGCCGCCCGGTCGCTGGCCGGCGTCGCGTGCTCCAGGTGCACCAGGGCCGGGTCGAAGGCCAGCACCGCCGCCGTTTCCATGGACCCGGCGTGGGTGAACTCCATCTCGCCGGGGAACAGCGTGTGGGTGATCACGTGGGTCTCGGCCATCACCACCTGGACCCCGTGCCTGACCTGCGCCTGGTCGGCGGCCAGCCGCAGCGTGGCCGAGTTCCCCTCGTGCCAGTTCACCGAGACGATCCGGCGGGCGCCGGCGCCGGCGAGCCCGCCGCACACGTCGGTGAACACCGCCATCAGGGTGGCCGGGGCCAGCGTCAGGGTGCCGGGCCAGGCCAGGTGGTAGTGGGCGACGCCCACCGGGCCGAGCGAGACCGCCACGGTGCCCAGCCGGGCCGCGACCCGCTCGGCGATGGACTGGGCGGCGAACGCGTCGGTACCGAGCGGCAGGTGGCCGCCGTGCTGCTCGACGCTCCCGGCGAATACCACGGCCGCGCCGCTCGCGACGATCAGCCGGGCAGCTTCGGGCTGGGCGAGCCGTTCGATCAGCCGGTCGGGGTGGCGGGGCATCGCGTGTCAGCCTCCATATCCGGTGGCCAGCCCGTCCCGGACCGCGTCGCGGTGTGCCGTGATCGGGGTCTGCCAGGGTTCGGTGACCACGTCGAGCAGGGCCGGGCCCGGCCCGGCGCACGCGGTGCGCAGCGCCGCGGCCAGGCGGCCGGGTTCGGTGACCCGCTCGCCGGCCAGCCCGAAGGCCCGGGCCACGTCGGCGAACGGCACGTCGGAGAAGTCCTCGTCCTCCCAGCCGCGGCCGAAGGTGATCCGCCGGTACCAGCGGATCCAGCCGAGCGACCGGTTGTTCAGCACGATCACGGTGACCGGCAGGCCCAGTTCGGCCACGGTGGCCAGCTCGCCCGTCGCGTAGCCCAGGGCGCCGTCCCCCGCCAGCACCAGGGTCCGGCCGCCGGGCCGGGCGGTGGCCACGCCGATCGCCGCGGGCAGCGCGTACCCGAGGCCCGCCTGCCCCCGTGGGCAGAGCACCCGCCGCCCGGCGCTTCGCTGTTCCAGGTAGGCACCGCCCCAGCCGCTGGCCAGGCTGGCGTCACAGATGAGGATGTCGTCGCCGCCGAGCACCGCCTCGATCTCCGCGAGCACCCGCTGCGGCGCGATCGGGACCGCGTCGCTGGCCCGTTCGGCGTCCCGGCCGGCGCGCCAGGCGGCGGCCAGCTCCGCGATCCTGGCCCGCCAGGCGGCCCGGTCCGGTCCGCCCGCGGGCTGGTCCAGGGCCGCGCGCAGGGCGTTCAGCCCGGCCCTGGCGTCGGCGAGCACGGCGGCCGCCACCGGGAAGGCCCGGCCCAGCTCGGCCGGGTCCAGGTCGAGCTGCACGATGGTCTGGCCGGCCGCGGGCAGCGTCCAGCCGAACGTCGGCCCGCTGCCGGCCTTGGTCCCGGCGAACAGCACCACATCGGCCTCGGCCAGCGCGGCGGCGCCGGCCGCGGTGCCCATGCCGCCGGTGACCCCCACCGCGAGCGGATGGTTCTCCGCGATCGCCCCCTTGCCCGACAGCGTGGTGCCTGCCGCCGCCGACAGCGCCTCGGCCAGCGCGGTCAGCTCCGCCCCGGCGCCCGAGTGCAGCACTCCCCCGCCAGCCAGAATGAACGGCCGCCGCGCGCCCCGCAGTACCGCCACGGCGGCGGCGACGTCGTCGGCGTCCGGAGCCGGCCGGAACGCGGGGAAACTGCCGAACCTAGAAGTGCTAGCCCGGGGGGACGACCCCCGGGAACTCCCCGCAGAGTTCTCCGGCGCCATGTGGCCCGGCGCCGGGCCGTCGAGCACGTCCTGTGGCAGGAACAGCGCGACGGGCCCGGGCCGCCCCGTGGTGGCCTCGCGGAACGCCTGCCGGACCAGGGCCGGCATGGTGGCCGCATCCGGCACCGTGGCCTGCCACTTGGTCACCGCGGCGAGCAGGGCCGCCTGGTCCAGCGCCTGGGAGGCGGCGCTGCGGTAGCGGTGCGGTGCCAGCCGCGCGGGCAGCTCGCTCACCAGCGCGACCACCGGCACCGAGGCGCCCAGCGCCTCGGCCAGGCCGGACGGCAGCTTCGCCGCACCGGGACCCACCGTGGCGTCGCAGACCCCGGCCAGGCCGGTCACCCTGGCATAGCCGTCGGCGGCGTAGGCGGCGGACCGCTCGTCCCGCACCAGCACATGCCGCATGGCGGGCTCCCGGTCCAGGATCGCGTCGTACAGCGCCAGCGTCTGGCCGCCGGGCACGCCGAACACGTGCCGCACGCCGTGCTCGGCGAGCAGGCCGGCCAGCAGCGCCCCGCCGTGGCCCTGCTGGCCCGGGGGGACGACCCCCCGGAACCCCCCGCTGGCCTGCGGCCCCTGCGACTCCGTCGCGGGGGCCTTGCCCTGCTGGCCCGGGGGGACGACCCCCCGGAACCCCCCGCTGGCCTGCGGCCCCTGCGACTCCGTCGCGGGGGCCTTGCCCTGCTGGCCCGGGGGGACGACCCCCCGGAACCCCCCGCTGGCCTGCGGCCCCTTGCCCTGCTGGCCCGGGGGGACGGGCGGCCCGTCAGGCACCGGGAGTCCCGAGCAGCCGGGCGGCGGTGCCGCCGAGGACGGACTCCTCGTCCGCGCCGAGGCCAAGCGCGCGGACCTCGCCGACGGGGTCGTCGGTGCCCATGTCGAACGGGCGGTCCGAGCCGAGCAGCACCTGCCCGGCGCCCGCGTAGCGGACCAGGTCCGCGAGCAGGCCCTGGTCGTGGGTGACGGTGTCGTAGTAGAACCGGCGCAGTGCCGCGTCCGGGCCGCCCGCGAGCCGGGCCCGGGCCTCCGGGCGGACGGCGAAGGCACGCCGCAGCCGCCCGCGGACCACCGGCAGCGCGCCGCCGCCGTGCGCGAGCACCACCCGCAGCCGGGGGCAGCGCTCCAGCACCCCGGCCATGGCCATGTGCGCGGCCGCGATCGCGGTCTCCATCGGGTTCCCCACCGAGTTCCACAGGTAGTACTGCTCCAGCGCGGGGACGCCGAACCCGCGCGTGGTGGGATGGATGAACACCAGGGCCCCGGCCTGCTCGGCCGCCTCCCAGAACGGCAGGAAGAAGTCGTCGCCCAGGTACCGCCCGGCTGCGCTGGCCGGGATCTCGGCCCCGGCCAGGCCGTAGCCGGTCACCAGGTCGCCGATCTGCCGGGCGGCGAGTTCCGGTTCCTGCAGCACCACCGCGCCGACGGCGCTCACCCGTCCGGGGTGTGCCGCGGTCAGCGCGGCCAGCGCGGTGTTGTGCACCTCGCAGACCTGGTGCGCGGTCGCCGGGTCCGCCTCCGCGGGCACCAGGCTGATCCACGGGGACAGCAGCAGCCGGTCCACCCCGGTGGCCGCCGCCTGCCCCAGCATGGTGTCCACGTCGGTGAACTCGCCGGCCACGGAGCCGATGTCGCGGCCGCGGAAGGCCAGGCGGTACCGCCCGTCCTCACGGCCGATCACCGGACGCCAGTCCGGCGGCACCGTCCGCGCCGTCATCTCCTCGACGATGACGTGGCAGTGGACGTCAAGGATCAATGACCCGCCCCGGATGCCGTGCCGTTGACCGCCCCGGTGCCGTCCTCGCCATCGGGGCCGGACCCGTTCGCCGCGCCGTCGCCGGTCACCGCGCCGCCGAGGTAGAGGGCGCCGATCTCCGGGTGCTCGAGCACTTCCTTGCCGCTGCCGGACAGCCGGACCTGGCCGTTCTCGAGCACCACACCGTGGGTGGACAGCCGCAGCCCGGCCCGCGCGTTCTGCTCCACCAGCAGGAGCGTCTTGCCCTGGGTGTGCATCTTCCTGATGGCGTCGAACACCGATTTGAGCACCTTGGGGGCCAGGCCCATGGATGGCTCGTCGAGCACGACCATCACCGGGTCGAGCATCAGCGAGCGGGCGAACTCCACCAGCCGCTGCTGGCCGCCGGACAGGCTGCCAGCCTTCTGCCCAAGCCAGGGGGTGACCTGGGGGAACATCTCCAGCACGCCGTCCAGCCTGCGCTCGGCGAGCTTCCGGTCGGTGAGGATGTAGGCGCCGAGGTTGATGTTCTCCCGTACGGTCATCTCCCGGAACAGGCTGTGGTTCTGCGGGACCTGCACCACGCCCAGCTTGAGGATCTCGCGTGGGCTCTTGCCGACGATGGGCTCGCCGTGCAGGGTGATCTGGCCCTGCCTGGGCCGCAGCAGCCCGCTGACCGCGCGGAGCAGGGTCGACTTGCCGGCCCCGTTCGGCCCCACCACGCAGGTGATCCCGCCCGGCACCACCCGCATGCTCACCCCGCGCAGGACGTCGCCCCCGCCGTAGCCGGCGAAGATGCCGTCCACCGCCAGGGCGGGCGTGGCGGCCTCAGGCTGCGCTGGCATCGTCGTCACCCTCCGCTGTGCCGAGGTAGGCGTCGAGCACCCGGTGATCGCTGCGGATCATCTCCGGCGGGCCGCTGACCACGGCGTTGCCGTAGTCGAGGACCGTGATCCGGTCGCACAGGCCCATCACGAAGTCCATGTTGTGCTCCACGATGAGGAACGTGGTCCCCTGCTTGTTCAGCTCCCGGATCCGGTCGGTGATCGTGCCGATGAGCGTCGGGTTCACCCCGCCGGCGGGCTCATCCAGGAGGATGATCTCCGGCTCGGCCATCAGCACGTAGGACAGTTCCAGCAGCTTGCGCTGGCCGTAGGAGAGCGTCTCCGCGAGCGCGCCCGCGTGCCCGGCGATGCCGGTGAACTCCAGCAGCTCCATCGCCCGGCGCCGGGTGGCCGGCCCGCCCGCGCGGGCGAACGGGTTGCGCAACCGGGCGCCCGCGGCGGCCCGTTCCTTGTGGTGCGCCGCGACGATCATGTTCTCCATCACCGTGAGCCGCGCGAAGACCCGGGTGAGCTGGAACGTGCGGCCGATGCCCAGGGCGAACACCTTGTCCGGTGGCAGGTTGGTGATCTTGCGGTCGCTCAGGTACACGTCGCCGGTGTCGACCCGCTCATACCCGGTGATCACGTTGAACAGCGTGGTCTTCCCGGACCCGTTGGGCCCGATGAGCCCCGCGATGCTGCCCTGCTCCACCTCGAAACCGCACTCGTTGAGCGCCTGGACGCCGCCGAACGCCTTGCAGATGCCTTCGATCCTCAGCAGCGCGGTCATCGGGTGCCCCCCGTGCCCGGCATGCCGGAGGGTTCCGCGGTACCGGCCGCGGCGACCGTGCCGTCGGCGGCGGGGGCGGTCACGGCCGTGCCCGGCGAGGCTCCGCCGCCGCCGGCCGCGGACTGGCCACGGCGCTCCCACCGGGCCTGCAGCGAGGTCAGCCACTCCCTTCCCGTGGGCAGCAGGCCGCGCGGCAGGAACAGGATGACGAGCAGGAACAGGGCGCCGAAGACGATCTCGCCGGTGTAGCCGTTGGTGTAGTGCAGGGTGATCTGCTGCTGCAGCGGCTCTAGGATCAGCCCGCCCAGCACCGGCCCCCAGAGCGTCCCGAACCCGCCGAGGAAGCCCATGAGCGCGACCGTCAGGTCGTAGTTGGGGTTGTACACGCTGTTGGGGAGCGCCTGGCCGATAAAGAGCACCCACACTCCCCCGACGACGCCGGTGACGAACGCCGACATGACGAACGCAGTGAGCTTGACCCGCATCGCCCGGACGCCCAGCCCCCGCGCGCGGTCCTCGTCGTCCCTGATCGCCAGCAACTGCAGGCCGAACCGGGAGCCGCGGACCAGCCAGGACAACGCGATCGCACCGACCGCGACCGCGAACGCCGCGTAGTAGTACGGGTTGTTGTAGGTGGCCGGGTCCCAGGTGGCGAACGGCGTGGAGATGCCGCCGTTCCCGCCGGTGAAGGCGAGGTCGTAGGCCAGCAACTGGAATATGAAGAACACCGCGATCGTGATGACGACGAACGTGTGCCGCCGCACCCGCAGCGCGACCAGCCCGAACGGCACCGCGATCGCCGCCCCGGCCAGCCCGCCCAGCGGGACCAGCGCGAAGCTCACCCCGCCCCTCAGGTTGTGGTGCAGCGCGAGCAGGCCCACCGCGTAGGCCCCGCTGCCGAAGAACACCGCGTGGCCCAGCGAGATGTAGCCGGAGTATCCCGAGAACATGTTCCAGGCGACCACCCAGCCGACGAAGATCAGCGTGTCGATGGCGTAGGTGGTGGTCAGCGGGTTGGGGAACAGCAGGGGGAACGCCGCCCCGAAGGCCAGGACCGCGGCCAGCACGGCCGGGCGGCCCCAGCGGATCACCGTGCTCATTGGGCTCTCGCTTCCCGCTTCCCGAACAGGCCGGTCGGTTTGATGGTGAGCACGAGCACCAGTGCCGCGTAGAACACCACCACCGCGTATTGGGGCGACCAGATATCGACGACGGACTCCACCGTGATCATGAAGACCGACGCGGCGAGCGCGCCGCCGATGCTGCCGAGCCCGCCCAGCACGATGATGGCGAGCAGCCGGGAGATCAGGTCATAGCCCGAGTTGGCGTTGAACGCGTTGAGGGAGCCGAAGACCATGCCGCCCACCGCGGTGACCGCCACCCCGATGCCGAAGGTGAGCGCCGCCACCCGGTTGACGTCGATGCCGATCAGGCGCGCCGCGGTCTGGTCCTGCATGGTGGCGCGGACGCTGCGGCCGAACTTGGTCCGGTACAGCATGAAGTAGATCGCGGCGACCAGGATCACGGCGAGGCCGAACCCGAACAGGTAGATGTAGGACAGGTAGTAGGGCTGGGGCCCGCCGAGGATCTTCACGCCCTTGGTGACGTACCAGGCATTCAGCTGCACGGTGTTCGGCCCGAAGATGGCGTAGAGCACCCCTTCCAGGATGACCGCGACCGCGTAGCTGGCCAGCAGGGACATGGAGACCCGTTCCCGCCCGCGCAGCGGCCGCATGAACAGCAACTGGATCGCCACACCCATGAGGAACATCGCCGGGACCGTGACGAGCAGCCCCAGGAACAGGTCGATGTGCAGGTGGACGGAGAGCACGTAGCTGAGGTAGGCGGCGGTCACCACGAGGATGCCCTGGGCGATGTTGATGATGTCGAGCACGCCGAAGATCAGCGTGAGCCCGACGGCCATCAGTGCGTAGACGCCACCGCCGAGTATCCCGTCGACGATCGCTTCATAGAGTTGACGTGCCATTTCCTCTTCCGTGCTCTCCGTTCCACGCTGGCCTCGCTCCGGTCAGCCTGCCCAGGGAATGATGTTCTTCGAGCCGACGGCGTTCGGCAGCACCTGGACGAACTGCGGCAGGCCCGCGCCGCCCTGGCCCGGCTGCCACTGGAAGATCAGCGCCGACGGCGCGATGAGCGTGTTCCTCCCGCTGTTGTTGAACTGGACCGGTCCCAGCACCGTCTGCACCGTGGTCGTGGGCTTGTGCAGCCAGTTGATGATCGCCTGCTGGCTCAGCGAGTTCGTGGCGGTCACCGCGGCCGCCTCGACCTGGCCCGCCGAGTAGGACTCGGCCACGTCGGCGTTGATGTCGGCGGCGGTACCGCCGTACTTGGCGATGTAGTCCTGCACCATCACGTGGCTGAGCGCGTTCGGATAGCCGCCGAACCACCCGTTGGGCACCATCGTGCCCACGGCGGGACCGGTCCCGACCGCGCTGAGGAACGACGTGCCCTGGTCCGGGCCGGAGGAGGCAATGAAGTACTTGGGGCTGAAGCTCAGGTGCTGGAACTCCGCCATGAACGCCTGGACCGTGGACACCGCGATCGAGCCGAGGAAGACGATGTCGGGGTGCGTCTTTGCCACCGTCTGGGCGGCGGCCTCCAGCCCGCGCGTGCCGATGGTGGCGGAGTAGGGCTTCTTGAAGTTGGCGTAGACCGTCTGCACGCCGTGCTGGCGCAGGTACTTCTCCGCGGTCGTGACCGGCGGGTCGGCGAACGGGTCATCGACGATCGGGTAGGCGGCCCTGGTCGGGTGGCCGGGCTGGGCGGCCAGCCACTTGGCGAACGGGATCATCTGCTGGTCCGCGGGCACGTTGGTGGAGAACAGGTCGTGGTCGTTCAGCAGGTAGACCGCTGGCGCGCCGGCCGAGCCGGCCGCGAGCGCGTACCCGTAGTGCTTGGTCACCAGGGCCGCCGCCTGCGAGACGAGCAGGGACGAGAACGGCGCCAGCGTCAGGTCCACATGATCCTTGGTGATCAGCGTGCGGTAGTTCTTCGCGTCGGTCGGCGGGTCGCCCGCATCATTCAGGATGATCAGCTTGACCGGGCGGCCGAGCAGGCCGCCGTGGCTGTTCACGTCGCTGGCCCACAGTTCGTAGCCCTTCTTGCAGGCCTGCCCGTCCGGCGCGAACCCGCCGGCCTGGTCCTTCCCGAACAGCGGCAACGAGATGCCGACGGTGACCGGCTGGCCGGTGGGACCGGCCAGCAGGGTGTTGTTGCTGGTACTGCTCAGACCGCACGCGGCGACGGCAGCGCTCGCGGCGGTCACCGCCACGAGCCGGAGGGTCTTGGCGCTGGGGCGCCTCATCAGCTTTCACTCCTTCCCTGCCAGTCCAGCGCGGGTCGCGTGGTGACCCGTGGTGCGCGGAGCGCGGCTAGCGCGCTCCGCGCACCACGGGTGGTCAGCCCTTGCCCCAGTCCGGCCGTGGGTTGACGATCGGCACAGAACCGGAGGCACCCGCGGGCAGCACCTGCACGAACTTGGCGCCGTGCTGCCACTGGAAGATGAACTTGAATGCCACGACATTCTCGCCGATGTTGTTGTATTTCGCCGGGCCCTGCACGGTTTGCGTGGTGTTACCGTGCAGCCAGGCGATGATCTTGGTGTTGTCGATGCTCTTGGTGCCGGTGATGGCCTGCGCCGCCGTCTCGCCCACCGAGAAGGCCTGAGCCGCCTCGGCGTTGACCTCGGACGGGGTGCCGCCGTACTTGGCGATGTAGGCCTGCACGAACGCCTGGCTCCGCGGGTTCTGCAGCCCGGCGTACCAGCCGTTCGGCACGAAGATGCCGGTGGCGTTGGCCGCCCCGACGGCTTTGAGGAAGTCAGCGCCCTGGTCCGGGCCGGAGGAGGCGGCGAGGATCTTCGGGTTGTAGTGCTGCTGCTCGAACGCGGTCATGAAGGCGGACACCGTGGCCACATCCACCGTGCCCAGGATCACCAGCTGCGCACCGGTAGCCGCCACCTGGTCCGCGCCCGCCTTGTAGTCGGGGTTCTCCGCCGGGAAGATGTGCGCGTACACGGTCTTGATCCCGGCGTGCTGCAGGATGGCCTGCGCGGTCTGGGTCATCGGGTCGGCGAACGGGTCGTTGACCATCGGGTAGGCGGCGGTCTTCGGGCGCTGGCCGGGCGGCAGCGAGGCCACCCACTGCGCGAACGGGACAAGCTGATCGGCAACCGGCGCGCTGACCGAAAACACATTGCGCAGGCCCAGCTGGAAGACCGCCGGGCCCCCTCCCGCGCCCTCGGGGAACGCGTAGCCGTACCGGGCGGCGACCTTCGCCGAGGGCACCGTGAGCAGCGTCGAGAACGGGCCGAACACCAGGTTCACGTGGTCGGACGCGATCAGCTTGGTGTAGTTGCTCTGGACCGTGGTGGGATCGCTGTTGTCGTTGAGGATGGTCAGCTTGACCTTGCGGCCGCCGAGCAGCCCGCCGTGGGTGTTGACATAGTCCGCCCACAGTTTGTAGCCACGGTCGAACCCCTGGCCCTCGGCGGAAAAGTCTCCAGTGAGCGCGAGCGACGCGCCGATTGTGATGGGGGCCTTGGTGCCGCCGCCAGTGCTGCTGCTACTGCTGCTGCTGCAGGAAGCGAGGGCCATCGCCGTGGAGGCGGCGACAGCCATGAGGGTCAAGAACCGGGCGCCGTGAGGTCTCATCCGGTCCTCCTTCCAGTTCTTCAAATGGCCGGGTGGAAATAACCAGCCGCCGTTGGCGCCCCGGTGGAGCACCCGTGACGGGTACCCCAAGCCGGTTAGCGGCCGGCCACGGACGGTTGTGCCGGGGGTCACCGTACTGCATTTAGGTTGTTCGTGTCGGCTGGGTCTAGTCCGTCAGAGATATCCGCGTTCTCGCTCACCAGGGTCAGGCCGGCGGCCGCGGCGGCCACCTCGAGCAGGGCGGCGAAGTCCTGGTCGGCATGCCCGGCGCCGATCAGGCCCTGGATGATCTCATGGACCAGGGCGGCCACCGGAAGTGGCACGTCAGCCTGCCGCGCGGCAGCCAGCCCGAGGTCGAAATCCTTGCGCAGCAAGGCCGCGGTGAAGGTGGGGTGGAAGTCCAGGTTCACGAACGCGGGTGTCTTGTACCGCGTGAACGTCGAGCCCATCACGCTGTTGTTGAGGCAGGCGAGAAAGGCTTCCCTGCTGATACCGCTCTTCTGGGCCAGAACCGTCACTTCAGCCAGCGATTGCGTCACCACCCCGAGGAAAAGGTTGTGACAGATTTTTACTATCCGGGCCAGCTCACCCTCCCCGACATAGGTCGCGCCGGACCCGAGTATGTCGAGATAGGGCTGCGCCGCCTCGAAGGCGTCGCGCGGCCCGGAGACGGCCAGGGTCAGCCGTCCCGCGGCCGCCACCCGGGGGTTCCCCATGACCGGCGCCGCGAGCAGGGCGGTGCCATGCGCGGCCAGCCGGTCCCGTACCTGCTGTGAGGCCTCCACCGAGATCGTCGAGCAGTCCACCACGACCGCGGGCGCGCCGCCACCGGAGATGAGCCCGGCCGGGCCGACCACCGCGTCGAGCAGGTCCTGGGGGGTGCCCACGGTCGCGAACACGATGTCCCGGTCGGCGAGGCCGGCCGCGGAGTTGGCGATCTTCGCGCCGTAGGCGGCCAGCGGCTCCGCCTTGGCCCTGGTCCGGTTGTAGACCGCGACATCACAGTCGGCCGCGAGCAGGCGCCGGGCCAGTTCCACCCCCATCCGTCCGGTGCCGAGCCAGCCAAGGCGGTGCGTCGTGCCCTGCCCAGCCATGCATTCTCCTAACAATCGTTTGCAGAATGCAGCCTGGCGGGTCGGCGGCAGTCTGTCAATCCCTGTCCCCAACCTGTTACCTAGCGCACCGTGGATGGGCAGTCCCGGCAGGGCCGGGCAGGTCAGGCTGGGGGGCCGGGCACAGGGCAAGCCTAGGACCTCCGCGGAGCACGGCTCAGCCGACTCGCTAAAATGGATCAAGAACGCCGAAACCGCTCACCGGGTACCGCCCGGCCTAGCAGGGCGCTGTGGAGCCCCTGACCACCAGTTCGGGCGCGAGGTAGAGCACCTTGACCGGGCCGCTGCCGTCCGAGATCAGCTCGAGCAGCAGTTGCGCCGCCTCGGTGCCCACCTGGTAGTGCGGGAACCGGATGGTGGTGAGCGGCGGGCGCAGCCGGTCGATGAACGGCATGTCGTTGAAGCCCACCACGGACAGGTCGGCGGGGCAGCTCAGCCCGGCCTCGTCCAGCGCCGCGAAGCAGCCCACCGCCAGCATGTCGTTGGCGGCGGCCACGGCGGTGCACCCGCCGCGGTCCAGGAGCATCCGGGTGCAGCGCAGGCCCTCTTCGATGGAGAAGGCCTTGGCGATCTGGATCATGCTGGGGTCGGCCGCGAGCCCGTGTGCCTCCATGGCCGACACGAACCCCCGGTACCGGTACAGCCCGGTGGACACCTCCTGCGGCCCGGCGATGTGCGCGATCCGCCGGTGGCCCTGCGCGATCAGGTGCGCCACCGCCATCCGCATGCCGCTCTCGTTGTCCACCGACACCGACGGCAGGCTGTGGTCCAGGGCCATCCGGTTGACCAGCACCACCGGCAGGCCGGTACGGGCCGCCTCGGCGAGCAGCGGGTCGCTCAGGTGCGCGGTGGCGAGCACGATCCCGTCCGCGTGCCTGGCCCGCATCTGCTCGAAGACCAGCCGCTCCCGCTCACCGTCCCCGTCGGTGTTGCCGATCAGGGCCACGTAACCGGCCGCGGCGAGCCGGTCCTCCAGCCCGCGCACGATGGGCGGGAACAGCGGGTTGGTCAGGTCCGGGATGATCACGCCGATCGTGTGCGACCGCCGGGTCCGCAGGCTGCGCGCCACCGGGTTGGGGTGATAGCCGAGCAGCTCGGCGGCCTCCAGGACACGCCGGGCCGTGTCCTCCTTCACCAGCAGCCGGGTCTCCGGGTTCAGGGCGCGGGAGGCCGTGGCAGGGTGCACTCCCGCCCGGGCTGCCACATCCCGGAGCGTCACCGCTTGCTCGGTCACGGGCGCCCCCTCAGCTCTGCGCCGTCAGACGACCACGAAAGGTCGCCGCGCCCGGCTTGATCTTAGGGCATATCTCATGGATCCCCAGCATGGGTGCGGGACATACCCTACGCGCGGGCAGGGGGTGGCGCCTCGTGCCGCACCGGCGGCGCGGCGGGCCGCCGCGCGGCGGCCCGCGCGGCGGCGGCGGGCCGCCGCGCGGGCCCGGTCACAGGTCCGGGGCGCGGTTCTCGTAGGGGGTGCTCAGCACGATCGTGGTCCGGGTGGAGGCGTTGGCCGCCGCCCGGATCTCCTGGAGCAGGTTCTCCAGGGCGGCCGGGGAGGCGACCCGCACCTTCAATATGTAGCTCTCCTCCCCGGCGACACTGTGGCAGGCCTCGATCGCGGACAGGTGGGCGAGCCGTTCCGGCGCGTCGTCGGCGGCAGCGGGGTCGAACGGCTTGATGGACACAAACGCGGTGAGCGGCAGGCCCGCGTCCGCGGGGTTGATCACCGCCGTGTAGCCGCGGATCAGGCCGCGGCGCTCCAGCCGGCGCACCCGCTGATGGGTCGCGGAGACCGACAGCCCGGCCTGGCGGGCCAGGTCGGTGAAGCTCATCCTGCCGTCATGGGCCAGCAGGAGGAGAATCTTCCGATCGATCTCTTCCACGCGGTCACCGTAGCCGCTGCGCCGCCCGGTGCGCACCGCGTTGCGCCTCCTCGCGCGCACGGGGCCTTGAGCCAGCGGGGTCCGGGGGGTCGCCCCCCGGGCCAACACCGTGGCTACCTAAATCTGGCGTAGCCAGATACGCTCCGGGCTGTAAGCAGGCCAGGGCAGCAGGCCTCGAGGATGGAGAGCGAGCATGGCCGAGATCGTCCTTGACCGGGTGAGCAAGGTCTACATGGGTGGGGTCAAAGGCGTCAACGACCTCAGCCTGGAGATCAGCGACGGGGAGTTCATGGTGCTGGTCGGCCCGTCGGGCTGCGGCAAGTCCACCGCGCTGCGCTCCATCGCGGGCCTGGAGGAGATCACCTCGGGGACCATCTCGATCGGCGGGCGGGTGGTGAACAACCTGCCGCCCAAGGACCGGGACATCGCCATGGTGTTCCAGAACTACGCGCTCTACCCGCACATGACCGTGGAGCAGAACCTGGCGTTCGGCCTCCAGCAGCGCAAGACGCCCAAGGCGGAGATCACCCGCCGGGTCAACGAGGTGGCCCGGATGCTCGGCATCGGCGAGTACCTCAAGCGCAAGCCGGCCGCGCTCTCCGGTGGCCAGCGCCAGCGGGTGGCGATGGGCCGGGCGATCGTCCGGGAGCCGCGGGCCTTCCTGATGGACGAGCCGCTGTCCAACCTGGACGCGAAGCTGCGGGTCTCCATGCGCGCGTCGCTGAGCCAGCTGCACGACCGGCTCGCCGTCACCACCGTGTACGTCACCCACGACCAGGTGGAGGCGATGACCCTCGGGCACCGGGTCTGCGTCCTGCGCGACGGCCAGTTGCAGCAGGTGGACACGCCTCAGGCGCTCTACGACCATCCGGTCAACCTGTTCGTGGCCGGCTTCATCGGGTCGCCCGCGATGAACTTCGTCAACGCCGAACTGGTCCGCGACGACGGGCCGGGGGTGACATTCGCCGGGCACCGGCTGCCGTTCAAGCCCGCCGTGGTGGCGGCCCGGCCGGGCCTGGACGACTTCTTCGGCCGCGAGATCATCCTGGGCATCCGTCCCGCGGAGTTCGAGGACGCCTCCCTCGCCGACGCGGACTGGGCCCGGATGCAGGTCACCGCGAACGTCACCGAGGAACTGGGCAGCGAGATCCACGTCATCTTCACCCTGGACGCGGCGCCGGTGCACCACCCCAGCATCAGCGACGCGGTGGCGTCCGACGATGACGCGAACGAGGCCGCGGCGGTGCTGGCCGGCGGGAAGTCCCTGTGGACGGCCCGGGTGGCTTCGCGCAGCAACGTCCGGCCCGGCCAGCCCATCGAACTGGCGGTGCACACCTCGAACCTGCAGTTCTTCGACCCGGCCACCGGCCTGGCGATCGGCCACCCGGGCAGCCCGTCGGACTCCTGAGCGCGGCGCTGGTGGCTGGTCAGCGCCCGGCCAGCGACCGGGCGATGACCAGCCGCTGGATCTGGTTGGTGCCCTCCACGATCTGCAGCCCCTTGGCCTCGCGCAGGTAACGCTCGGCGGGGAAGTCCGCCACGTACCCGTAGCCGCCGAGGACCTGCACCGCGTCGATCGTCACCCGCATCGCGGTATCGCTGGCCAGCAGCTTGGCCATCGCCGCCTGCCGGCCGAAGTCCTGCCCGCCGTCCTTGCGCCGCGCCGCGGCCAGGTACAGCGCACGGGACGCCTCGACCGCGGTGGCCATGTCGGCGAGCATGAACGACACGCCCTCGAAGTCGATGATCGGCTTGCCGAACTGATGCCGCTCGCGCGCGTAGCCGACCGCCAGGTCCAGCGCGGCCTGGGCCAGCCCGGTCGCGCAGGCCGCGATGCCGAGCCGCCCGGAGTCCAGCGCGGTGAGCGCGATGGAGAAGCCCCGGCCCTCCTCACCGAGCAGGTGCCCGGCGGGCACCCGGGCACCGTCGAAGATCACCTGGGCGGTGACCGAGGCGCGCATGCCCATCTTGTGCTCGGCCGGTGCCGCGCTCACCCCGGCGGTGGCCGCGGGCACGTGCAGGCAGCTGATGCCGCGGGCCCGGTCCCGCCCGTCCGGCCTGCCCGAGGTGCGGGCGAACACCGTGTAGAAGTCGGCCTGGCCGGCGTGCGAGATCCACGCCTTCACCCCGTCGATCCGGTAACCCCCACCCGCCTCCCCTTCCCCCTTCTTCACGGAGACCGCCGCGGTGGCCAGGGCCGCCGCGTCAGAACCGCTCTGCGGCTCGGACAGGCAGTAGGCGCCAAGCAGCTCGCCGCCGAGCATGTCCGGCAGCCACCGGTCCCGCTGCTCGTCGGTGCCGTAGGCGGCCAGCGGCAGGCAGGACAGCGAATGCACGCTCACCCCGAGGCCGACCGCGAGCCACGCCCGGGCCAGTTCCTCGATCACCTGCAGGTAGACCTCGTACGGCTGGCCACCGCCGCCCCAGCGCTCGGCATAGGGCAGCCCGAGCAGGCCGGACCGGCCGAGCACCCGGAACACCTCGCGCGGGAACGCCGAGTCCCGCTCGGCGGCCTCGACCCGCGGGCGGACCTCCTTGTCCGCCAGTTCCCTGGTGAGGTCCAGTAACTCGCGCATCAGGCAGCCACCACGATCAGGTCCCGGCCGACGTTGTTCAGCCGCTGATGGCCGTCGGCCGTGCACACCACGATGTCCTCGATCCGGGCGCCGTGCGGCCCGGGGTAGATGCCCGGTTCCACCGAGAAGGCCATCCCCGGCTCGAGTTCCTCGGCGTTACCCGCCACGATGTACGGGTCCTCGTGGGTCTCCAGGCCGATGCCGTGACCGGTCCGGTGGGTGAAATGCTCGCCGTGGCCCGCCGCGGTGATCGCGTCCCTGGCCACCGCGTCCACCGCCGCCGCGCGGATCCCCGGCCGGACGGCGGCGCACGCCGCCTCCTGCGCCTCCCGCAGCACCTCGTAGTAACCGGCCATGGCCGGCGGCACCTCGCCGATCGCGTAGGTCCGGGTGCAGTCCGAGCAGTAGCCGCTCGGCATGGTGCCGCCGATGTCCACGACGACCGCGTCGCCATGGCTCAGCACGCGGCCGGTGGGCTCGTGGTGCGGCTTGGCCGCGTTCGGGCCGGACCCGACGATGACGAAGTCGATCCGGGCATGGCCCTGCGCCGCGATGGCGCTGGCGATGTCGGCCGCGGCCTCCCGCTCGGTCCGCCCCGGCCGCAGCCACCCCGGCACCGACGCATGCACCCGGTCGATCGCCGCGCCGGCCTCTGCCAGCGCCGCGATCTCGGCCGGCGTCTTACGGATCCGCAGCTCCCGCAGCGCGGCGGCGGCCAGCGCCTGGCGGGCGCCGGGCATCGCGTCGCGGAAGCGGAGCACCATCAGGGCCCACATCTGGCCGGCCAGGCCCACCGTGGCGACGCTGCCGAGCCGCCGGGCGACCGCCTCGTAGGGGTCGTCGGTCTCGTCCCACACCACGAACTCAAGGTTCATCCCGGCCGCCGGGGACGCCTGGGCCGAGGCCAGTTCCAGCCGGGGCACGACCAGGAAAGCGGGGCCGGCCGCGGGCACCGCGAGGCAGGTGAGCCGCTCCGACTGGTGGGTGTCATACCCGGTCAGATAGCGCAGATCGGGGCCCGGGGTGAGCAGCAGCGCGTCCATGCCGGACCGGGCCGCCGCCTCGGCGGCCTGCCCCAGCCGGCTCGCCGGGTAGAGGTCCGCCGTCGTGTACCCCCCGCCCCCCGCCCGCGTCGTCGCCGCCTCTGCTGACATGTCTCGCCCTTCGCCGCCCGCGGTCCCTCAACCAGGTCATCTAATCACGCGCCGGTCCCGCGCCAGCGGCCCGTGCTGGCAGCCCGCCCGGCCGCCCGCCCGGCCGCCCGCGAGACTTGCCGTCACAACCTAGACAGGAGCGCCCCGCGTGCCTCACGCTTAGTAGACTCAGGCTCACGGATGCGGACGGCGATGGCATCTTCCGAGATCGTGGCTCCTCCGGCTCACCCCGAGTCGCTCGCTGGGCCCGCACGTGCCGCCGGTCCCCGAAAGCCGCCCGGAGGCAGCGCACGGATGACGAAAGCCGCAGCCCGGATGCCCTCCCATCAGCCCGGCACGGTCCAGCCTGGGCTGGACGGCGCCGCGGACACCACCCGGCTGGCCGCCGAGCTGGCCGCGGAACGGCACGTCACGCTGGAACTGCAGCGGGCCATCCTGCCGCTGCACGAGGGGCCCTTCGAACTTCCCGGGCTGCGTGCCGTCGTCCGCTACCTGCCCGCCTCCCAGGACAGCCGGGTGGGCGGCGACTGGTACATCACCGCGGAGATGCCCGGCGGCCATGTGCTGCTGGCGATCGGCGACGTCGGCGGGCACGGCCTCGCCGCGGCGGCGGGAATGGCCAGGCTGCGCGGCGCACTGGCGGGCCTGGCGATCACCGGCTCACCGCCGGAACGGCTCGTCGGCTGGCTCAACGACCTGGTCCACTATGTCGGCCCGGAGCACACCGCGTCCGTCATCGCCGGTTACTTCGACCCGCCGAGCCGGGTGCTGACCTGGGCGCAGGCCGGGCACCCGCCCCCGGTACTGGTCCGCGGCCGGCAGGCGACCGCGCTGCGGTCACCGGCGGGCATCCTGCTCGGGGCGGCCAGGTCCGGCTACGATGCCGCGTCGCTGGAACTGCGCCCCGGCGACCTGCTCCTGCTTTACAGCGACGGCCTCATCGAGCGCAGGCACCGGTCCCTGGACGAGGGCATGGCCGCGCTCACCGCTGCCGCCGCGGGCATCAGGGATCCGGAGAACATGATCTCCACCGTCCTCGACACGCTCGGCTCCACCGACACCGAGGACGACATGTGCCTGGTCGCCCTGTACGTGCGCTGAGCCGAGGGCGCCCCGGCCTGGCGGGCGGGCCGTAATTCAGCGAACGTTGTTCAGCCTTCGGAGAGCGCCGCGACCGCGCGCCGCAGCGACGACCCGAGGCCGAAGCGGGCGTCCAGGTCCGTCAGCGCGGCCGGGTCCACGGGGCTGACCGGCAGCCCGCCGTCCACCTCCGGCACCGGCGCGTCCGCCGCGACGCGGACGACCGTGGGCGCGACCGCCAGGTAGTCGCGGGCCGCCTCCAGCTTCGCCCTGGCCCCGGCCGGGAATCCGCCGTGGCCCTTGTCGATGGCCTCGCAGATCGCGTCGATGGAACCGAACGCCCGGACCAGCGCGGCCGCCGTCTTGTCGCCCACGCCCGCGACCCCGGGCAGGCCGTCGCTTGGGTCACCGCGCAGCGTCGCGTAGTCGGCGTAGGCGCGCCCGGGGATCTGGTACCGGGCCGTGATCGCGGCCTCGTCCACGATGTCCAGCTTGATCAGGCCGCGCGCGGTGTAGATGACCCGCACCGGCCTGGCGTCGTCGACGAGCTGGAACAGGTCGCGGTCCCCGGTGACGATCTCGACGGGCCCGGTCGCGTGGGCGGTGAACGTGCCGATCACGTCGTCCGCCTCGTAACCGGGCGCCCCGGCCAGCGCCACCCCGGCGGCGGTGAGGACCTGCTCGATCACCGGCACCTGCGCGGCGAGCGCCGGCGGGACCTCCTCCTGCTCGCCGTCCGCGCTGGCCCGGTGCGCCTTGTAGGACGGCAGCGCCGCGACCCGGAAGGCCGGCCGCCAGTCCGCGTCAAGGCAGGCCACGAGCCGGGCCGGGTGCCGGGCCCGGACCAGCCGGGTGACCATGTCGAGCAGCCCGCGTATCGCGTTCACCGGGGTGCCGTCGGGCGCGGCCACGGTCTCCGGCACGCCGTAGAACGCGCGGAAGTACAGCGAGGCGGTGTCGAGCAGCATCAGCGAGCCCACCTGCGCCATCCTGCCAGCAGCGGCGGACACCGGTTGCCGCAACCTGCCGCCTCCCGCTCGGCCGGTCGCGGGAATTGTTCCGGGATCTGGTCGTGGCGGCCGGGAAATGTCGGAGTGGACCGCTATTATCGAACTAGATTTCGACCCGGCGCTTCGGGCGGGAGGTGAGGAGCATGTGTCACCGCGAGGGTTCGCGGGGCGGCATGGCCGAGGCGCTGGCGATGCTGGACCGCGCTCTGGATCACCTCAATACCGCCGATGTGGCCTCGTTACCGCCGGCCGTCCAGGCGGAGGCGCTGCGGGCCCTGGAGCGGGCGGAGGCCAAGCACACGGCGGCCCGGGCCCGGGCCCTGGGGGCGTTCGCTGGCCAGGGCGGGTTCGAGGACGACGGGCATGGCACGGCGCGGGCCTGGCTGAAGTGGCAGACCCGGGTCACTGCCGGGGCGGCGGCCGCGGCGGTGGCGTGGGCGCGGCGTTTGGCGGCGCACCCGGCCATCGGGCAGGCCCTGGCTGCCGGGGAGCTGTCCCAGTCGTGGGCCCGGCAGATCTGCGAGTGGACCGACCGGCTGCCCGGAGACCGCCGCAGCGACGCGGACCAGATCCTGGCCGGGGCCGCCCGCGGCGGTGCGGATCTGACCGGCCTGGCGGGCCTGGCCAGGGAGATGTACGAGCGGTGCGCCCCGCCCGAGCGGGATGACGGGTTCGAGGACCGCTGGTTCCGGCTGGGCATCACCTTCCGCGGCGCGGGCCGCGCTGAGGGCGACCTGACCCCCGGGTGCGCGGCCGCCTTAGCGGCGGTGCTGGAGGCGCTGGGGAAGAAGGCAGGGCCCGAGGACACGCGGACCTCCTGGCAACGGCGTCATGACGCCTTGGAGGAGGCATGCCAGCGGCTCATCAGGGCCGGGATGGTCCCGGGGCGAGCCGGGCAGCCGACCCAGGTGCTGGTGCACCTGACGCTGGCCCAGTTGCGGGGCGCGGCGGGCGGTTCGGCGGCCGAGGATGCCTGGGCGGCCGCCCGCGCCACCCAGCCCGGGTGGCTGACCAGCCCGGAGGCGGACGCGGCGCTGTGCGACGCGACCGTGTTCCCGGTGGTGACCGGGCACGTGGACTGGGCCGCCCTGGACCGGCTGGCCGAGGCGTTCCTGCTCACCCGCGCCCTCGGCCGCCACACCGGCCCCGGGCGCGACCAGTTCACCCCCGGCCGCGGCAGCGGCCCGCTCAGCCCGGCCACCCGCGACCGGCTCCGCCGGGCCCTGCTCGGCCTGGCCGCCGACGCCCTCTCCGGCCCCCAGGGCCTGGCCGCCCGGCTGCGCGCTGCCCTGGACGAACGGCCGCTGACCACGGTCAGCCTGCCCCTGGACATCGGCGCCGCCACCGAAACCATCCCCGCCCACCTGCGCCGCGCCGTCACCACCCGCCACCCCCACTGCGCCTTCCCCGGCTGCGACCAGCCCGCCAGCGTCTGCGACATCCACCACATCACCCCCCGCTGCCGGGGCGGGCCCACCGCCATGCACAACCTGGTCCCGCTCTGCGGCTTCCACCATCTCACCGCGATCCACCGGTGGGGCTGGACCCTCACCCTGCGCCCCGACGGGACCACCACCGCCACCAGCCCCGACCACACCCGCACCCTCCACAGCCACGGACCACCCGGTCACAGCCCACCCAGCCAGTCCCCACCCAGCCAGGCCGCCTAGGCCGAAAGGCAGCCGCCGCCCGGACGGGCTACGGGTCACCGCCCAGGAGTTCGTGCCGGAAGCAGACGGCGGCCACGCCCTGTTCTGGGCGCGGCGGCCGCCTCAGGCGTTGGAGTAGACGCGCTCCGGGGTCACCAGGACGGCGGTGCGCCGTTCGCGCGCCATCACCGTGTCGTAGGTGTCCCAGTCGTCGTGCGTCCCCCCGGCGGCGGTGAACACCGCCCGCAGCAGCAGGCGCAGGCCCTCGGCGTCCACGCCGGGCACCGGGTCGCCGGGGCCGCAGAGCTGCACCGGGCCCTCCGCGGCCGCCCACTGCCATCCGGAGCGCAGCACCACCGTGGCGCGCGGTGCGGCACGCAGGTAGCCCAGCCTGCGGGCATTGCCCTGGCTGACGAAGGCGACGGCCTGCTCGCCGGTCACCGGGTGGCGGAGCACCCCGGCGTTCACCACGGCGGAGCTGATCGTCGAGTCCGGGCGGAGCACGGATACCACGGCCAGGCCGTGGTCGCCGCCCACCAGGCCGGCGAAGTCTGCGAGGTCGGTCATGCCGGGAGCGTACCGTCACCCGCCGGCGCGCCGTCACCCGCCGGCACACCGGCCGCCGCCGCGCCCGCCCCGGACAAACGGGCGCCGGGCGGTAGCTCCTCCACGGAGGAGAAGGTGACCACGCCGTGCCCCAGGGCGTTGACGGCCTTGAGCGCGGTGGACCGCAGCGGCGTGCCCCGGCCCGCCGCGACCGCGACCTGCCCGAGCAGGTCCATGAGCTGCTTGACCGCGCGGACGAAGTCACCGGGGGTCAGGTCCGGCCCGAGCACGGACTCCAGCGACTTGCCCCTGGCCCAGGCGTGCGCCGCCCAGGCGAACCCGGGATCCGGTTCGCGGAGGAACGACAGCCGGTGCTCGGTCTCGAGGTCGTCCAGTTCCCGCCACACCGACACCGTGGCGGCGAGTACGTCGCGGACCGGGCCGCCGGGCAGCCGCTCCGGCGTGGCCGCCTCGGCCGTGCGGGACTCGAACGTGAGCGCCGACACGCAGGCGGCCAGGTCCGCCGGGCTCAGCCCGTCCCACAGGCCGCGGCGCAGGCATTCCGCCGCGAGCAGGTCGAGTTCGGTGTACAGGCAGGCGAGCCGCCTGCCCGCGTCGGTCACCCGGTCCCCGTCGGTGTACCCGAGGTGCGCGAGCACCGCGCAGACCCGCTGGAAGGTGCGGGCGATGACGTGGGACCGGCCGGCCACCGTGGTTTCCAGCCGGCGCACCTCGCGTTCCAGCCGGGCCCGGCGCTCGGCGTGGCGGGCGTGCTCGTCCAGGTCCGGGCAGGTGTGGCAGGGGTGCGCGCGGACCCGGCGGCGCAGCGCGGCGATCTCCTCCAGGGCGGGCGCCCGGGATTGTTTGCCGCGCGGCGGCTCCTTGTCCCGGCCGGCCAGCTTGGTCAGCACGCTGGCGGCCAGGTCCCGGCGGTGCTTGGGCGACCGGGCGCTGAACCAGCTCGGGATCCGGATCCGGTCGATGGGCTGCACCGGGACCGGGAAGTCGGCCAGCGACAGCCGCCTGACCTGGCGGCCGGCCGTCAGCACCAGCGGCAGCGGCAGGCTGTCCGCGCGGCGGCCGGGGGCGGGCACCCCCGGATCGAGCACCACCGCCATGCCCGCCCGGCGCCCGCCGGGCACCTTGATGATGTCGCCGCGGCGCAACTGGCTGAGCGAGGCCACCGCCTCGGCGCGCTGCGCCGCGGCACGCTGCCTGGCCGCCTCGCCCTCACGCTCGGACAGCTCCCGGCGCAGCCGGAAGTACTCGGCGAAGTCACCGCGGTCGCAGGCCACCGCCAGGCTGTCCAGCTCCTCGCGGCCGCGCCGTGCCGAGCGGGCCACGTCCGCGACCGCCCGGTCGGCCTGGAACTGCGCGAACGAGGACTCCAGGATCGCGGCCGCGCGCTCAAGCCCGGCCTGCCCGACCAGGTTCACCGCCATGTTGTAGGAGGGCCGGAAGCTGGAGTTCAGCGGGTAGGTACGGGTCCCGGCCAGGCCCGCCAGCGCGGCCGGTTCCAGGCCCTGCTGCCACAGCACCACGGCGTGCCCCTCCACGTCGATGCCACGGCGCCCGGCCCGGCCGGTGAGCTGCGTGTACTCCCCCGGCGTGAGCGCCGCGTGGGCCTCGCCGTTCCATTTGTCCAGCCGCTCGATGACCACGGTCCTCGCGGGCATGTTGATGCCGAGGGCAAGGGTCTCGGTGGCGTAGACGACCCGCACCAGCCCCGCCTCGAACAGCTCCTCGACCACCTCCTTGAAGGTGGGCAGCAGCCCCGCGTGGTGGGCGGCGATGCCGCGCTGCAGGCCGGTCAGCCACTCCCCGTATCCGAGGACGGACAGGTCCGCCTGCGGCAGGTCCGCGGTGCGGCGCTTGGCCACCTCGGTGATGATCTCCGCTTCCTCCGGGGTGGTCAGCCGCAGCCCGGCGTCCAGACACTGGCGCACCGCGGCGTCGCACGCGGCCCTGGAGAAGATGAACGTGATGGCGGGCAGCAGCCCGGCCGCGTCCAGCCGCTCGATCACCAGCGGGCGGCTCGGCGGCCGGGGCCGGGACGGCCGACGGCCGCCGCGCACCGGGCGGCCGGGCGACATCCGCCGCGCCTGCTCCTCCCGCCGCGACAGCCGCAGCAGGTCCGGGTTGACCTGCGGGGAGTCGCCGCCACGGCCGTTCGGCGATACGAACAGGTCATACAGGTGGCCGTCGGCCAGCACGTGCTGCCAGAGCGGCACCGGCCGGTGCTCGTCCACGATCACCGTCGTCCCGCCGCGGACCTCGGTCAGCCACTCGCCGAACTCCTCGGCGTTGCTCACCGTGGCGGACAGCGCGACCACCCGGACCGACTCGGGCAGGTGGATGATCACCTCTTCCCACACCGCGCCGCGGAACCTGTCGGCCAGGTAATGCACCTCGTCGAGCACCACGTAGCCCAGGCCGTCCAGGGTGACCGAGCCGCCATAGAGCATGTTCCGCAGCACCTCGGTGGTCATCACCACCACCGGTGCCTCGCCGTTGATGCTGTTGTCGCCGGTGAGCAGCCCCACCCGCTCCGGCCCGTAACGGCGCACCAGGTCGCCGAACTTCTGGTTGGACAGGGCCTTGATCGGCGTGGTGTAGAAGCACTTGCGCCCCGCGGCCAGCGCCAAGTGCACCGCGAACTCGCCGACCACGGTCTTGCCCGACCCGGTCGGGGCGGCCACAAGCACCCCGTGGCCCTCGTCCAGCGCGTGGCACGCCCGGCGCTGGTAGTCGTCGAAGCTGAATTCGTACAGCGCCTGGAACTCGGCCAGGGCGGGCCCGTCCTGCGCCCGCCGCCGCCGGGATTCCGCATACCGCTGCGCGGGGCTCGCGTGGGTGGACACGCGCTCCAGCCTAGGCGACGGAGCCGCGCCGCCCGGCGGGCGGCTCAGCCGCGGTAATCAGCGTCCGGGGAAGCCGTTACTCCTCGCTGATCTCGGAGAGGCCCTCCGCAGCCAGCAGGGCGGCGTCACGGCGCGCCCGGCGGCGGTCGTTCAGCCAGACGAACAACTCCGCGACCTCCACCAGGATCACGCACGGGACGGCCAGCAGCAGCATCGAGAACGGGTCCGGGCTCGGAGTCGCCGCGCCGGCGAACACGAACACCAGGAAGATCATCACCCGGCGGTACTTGCGGATGAAGGCGTGGCTGACTGCCCCGGCCATGTTCAGCATCACGAGCACCAGCGGCAGCTCGAAGGCGATGCCGAAGATCAGCAGCATCGCCATCGTGTACCCGAAATAGGTGTCGATGGTGATCAGCGGCCGGACCCCATCCGGGGTCAGCCCGAGCAGGAAGCGCAGGCCCCGGCTCATCGCCAGGTAGGCAAACAAGCCGCCGAGCAAGAACAGCGGCACCGCGGCGCCCACGAACGCGAACGCCCAGCGCTTCTCCCGGCGGTAGAGGCCCGGCGAGATGAAGGCCCACAGCTGGTAGAACCAGATCGGCGAGGACACGATCAGGCCGACCACGAAGGCGACCTTCAACTTTACGAAGAACGGGTCGAAGACGCCGGTGACCACCAGCGGGTGCGTGTCTGGGCCGACGCAGCCCGTCGTGTGCTGGATGGTGATCCGGCAGTACGGGCCGATGATGAAGTTGAAGGCCGGCTTGTAGAGGAGCCAGCCGACGGCCATGCCG
>WNGG01000116.1_pt1 | contig 136687 bp, 129 predicted proteins | sample 5400661 | NCBI WGS metagenome assembly WNGG01 (sample SAMN13153372, study PRJNA577476) | soil metagenome | isolation source: 100 cm soil or saprolite under Garry oak tree replicate 1 | place: USA:California | collected 2016-06-15
TGCCTGTGACGCCGTGGGCACGCAAAGCGCGCCCATCCGGCCTTTCGAACCAGAAGGTCCCAGGTTCGGAACACGGGGCGCGTGGGCCTTCCCCTCCTCGACGACAAGCCCCTTGTGGCTCGGTGTGCCCCGCAGTCGGCAACACACCCGACCGCGTGGGTCGGTGAGGCGGGGGAACCCGCAGGTGAGATGGCTCGCAGCCGCCGCCTGCGGGGTCCAAAGCAGACGAGTGTTAGACAGTGTCACATCACGACACGTGCCGACGGCACGTGCAGAAAGCGACAGCGTGCCGGAGGCGCGCAGGCAGGACGGAGACTCGGTGCCCACGATCCAGCAGCTGGTCCGCAAGGGCCGCCAGGACAAGGTAGCCAAGAACAAGACCCCGGCGCTCAAGGGGAGCCCGCAGCGTCGTGGCGTCTGCACGCGCGTCTACACGACAACGCCCAAGAAGCCGAACTCGGCGCTCCGCAAGGTCGCCAGGGTCAGGCTGACCAGCCACGTGGAGGTCACGGCCTACATCCCCGGTGTCGGCCACAACCTCCAGGAGCACTCGATCGTGCTGGTGCGCGGCGGGCGCGTGCGCGACCTCCCCGGTGTGCGCTACAAGATCATCCGCGGTTCGCTCGACACTCAGGGCGTGCGCAACCGCAAGCAGGCCCGCAGTCGTTACGGCGCGAAGAGGGAGAAGAGCTGAGATGCCGCGTAAGGGCCCCGCGACCAAGCGTCAGCTGGTCACCGATCCGGTCTACGGCTCGCCCCTGGTCACCGCGCTGGTGAACAAGGTGCTGCGGAACGGCAAGCGCGCGCTGGCCGAGCGGGTCGTGTACGGCGCGCTCGAGGGCTGCCGGGACAAGACCGGCAACGACCCGGTCGTGACGCTCAAGCGCGCGCTCGACAACGTCAAGCCGACCCTCGAGGTCCGCAGCCGCCGGGTCGGCGGCGCGACCTACCAGGTCCCGGTCGAGGTCCGCGCGTCCAGGAGCACCACGCTCGCCCTGCGCTGGCTGGTCTCCTACTCCGCGTCGCGCCGGGAGAAGACGATGACCGAGCGGCTCATGAACGAGCTGCTCGACGCCAGCAACGGGCTCGGCGCGAGCGTCAAGCGCCGTGAGGACACGCACAAGATGGCCGAGTCCAACAAGGCGTTCGCCCACTACAGGTGGTAGCAGGCGAACCCGTGAGAACCGCATTTCATAGGCGTAACGAACCAGCATGAGGACTGCGAGCAGGGAACGAGGATCAGACACAGTGGCCGCCACAGCTACCGCCACCGAGCTGGCCAGGGTCCGGAACATCGGGATCATGGCTCATATCGACGCGGGCAAAACGACGACGACCGAGCGGATCCTGTTCTACACCGGCATCAACTACAAGATCGGCGAGGTCCATGAGGGCGCCGCCACCATGGACTGGATGGCGCAGGAGCAAGAGCGCGGCATCACGATCACCTCGGCTGCGACGACCTGTATCTGGCGTGACCACACCATCAACATCATCGACACTCCCGGCCACGTCGACTTCACCGTCGAGGTGGAGCGCTCGCTGCGGGTACTCGACGGAGCCGTGGCCGTGTTCGACGGAGTGGCCGGCGTGGAGCCGCAGTCCGAGACCGTCTGGCGCCAGGCCGACAGGTACGGCGTCCCCCGGGTCTGCTTCGTCAACAAGATGGACCGCGTCGGCGCCGAGTTCCACCGCTGCGTCGAGATGATCACCGACAGGCTCGGCGCGACGCCGCTGGTCATCCAGCTGCCGTGGGGCGTGGAGTCAGACTTCCGCGGCGTCATCGACCTGATCAGGATGCGCGCGCTGCTCTGGCAGAGCGAGGGCAAGGGCGAGGACTACGAGGTCACCGACATCCCCGCCGATCACGTCGAGGCGGCTCGGGAGTGGCGCGACAACCTGCTCGAAGCGATCGCCGAGAACGACGAGGAGATGATGGAGCTGTACCTCGAGGGCACCGAGCCCGACGTGGAGCAGCTCGTCGCCGCCATCCGGCGGGCCACGATCGCCAGCGCGGTCACTCCCGTCATGTGCGGCAGCGCGTTCAAGAACAAGGGCGTCCAGCCGATGCTCGACGCGATCGTGGAGTTCCTGCCGAGCCCGGTCGACATCCCGTCGATCCACGGGCACTCGGTGGGCGCCGACCCGGTCGACGTGGAGCGGCATGCCGACCCGGCCGAGCCGTTCTCGGCCCTGGCGTTCAAGATCATGTCCGACCAGCACCTGGGCAAGCTGACCTACCTGCGGGTCTACTCGGGCACGCTGGAGTCAGGCTCGTCGGTGCTGAACTCCACCAAGGGCCGCAAGGAGCGGATCGGCAAGATCTACCAGATGCACGCCAACAAGCGCGAGGAGCGCCCGACGGCGGTCGCGGGGCAGATCGTCGCCGTGATGGGCCTGAAGGACACCACGACCGGCGACACGCTGTCCGACGCCGCGCGGCCGGTGATCCTGGAGTCGATGACGTTCCCGGCCCCGGTGATCAACGTGGCGATCGAGCCGAGGACGAAGGGCGACCAGGACAAGCTGGGGATCGCGATCCAGCGGCTCGCCGAGGAGGACCCGACCTTCCAGGTCAGGACCGACGAGGAGACCGGCCAGACGATCATCTCCGGCATGGGCGAGCTGCACCTGGAGGTGCTGGTCGACCGGATGCGCCGCGAGTTCAGGGTCGAGGCCAACATTGGCCGGCCGCAGGTCGCCTACCGGGAGACCGTCCGCAGGAAGGTCTCCAAGGTCGAGTACACCCACAAGAAGCAGACGGGTGGCTCTGGCCAGTTCGGCCGGGTGATCATCAACCTGGAGCCCACTGGCGGCGACGGCGGCGGCTACGAGTTCGAGAACAAGGTCACCGGCGGGCGGATCCCGCGGGAGTACATCCCGTCGGTGGACACAGGATGCCAGGAGGCAGCCGAGTTCGGCGTCCTGGCGGGCTACCCGATGGTCGATGTGAAGGTCACGCTGATCGACGGTGCCTACCACGAGGTGGACTCCTCCGAGCTCGCCTTCAAGATCGCCGGATCGATGGCGTTCAAGAAGGCGGCGGGGCAGGCCGATCCTGTCCTGCTCGAGCCGATGATGGCGGTCGAGGTCACGACTCCAGAGGACTACATGGGGGAGGTCATCGGCGACCTGAACGCACGCCGCGGCCACATCCAGGCCATGGAGGAGCGGACCGGGGCACGGGTGGTTACCGCCCTCGTGCCGCTGTCCGAGATGTTCGGCTACGTGGGTGACCTGCGCAGCCGGACGCAGGGCCGGGCGACATACAACATGCAGTTCGACTCGTATGCCGAGGTACCGCCCAGCATCGCCAAGGAGATCATCGCCAAGGCACGAGGCGAGTAGTCAGCACCACCTAGCAATTAAACCGCAGCCATAAGCAACCGGCGCCCCGCGTGAGCGCCAGACCCCCACGACAGTGTGGGGACCGATCGCAACGAGGAGACACCAGTGGCGAAGGCCAAGTTCCTGCGGACCAAGCCGCACGTCAACATCGGCACCATCGGGCACATCGACCACGGGAAGACCACGCTGACCGCGGCGATCACCAAGGTGCTGCACGACAAGTTCCCTGACGTGAATCCCTTCACGCCGTTCGACCAGATCGACAACGCGAAGGAAGAGAAGGAGCGCGGGATCACGATCTCGATCTCGCACGTCGAGTACCAGACCGAGAAGCGCCACTACGCGCACGTGGACTGCCCGGGTCACGCTGACTACATCAAGAACATGATCACCGGCGCCGCCCAGATGGACGGCGCGATCCTGGTGGTCGCGGCGAACGACGGCCCGATGCCGCAGACCCGCGAGCACGTGCTGCTGGCCCGCCAGGTCGGCGTGCCGTATATCGTGGTGGCGCTCAACAAGGCCGACATGTACGAGGATGACGACGAGGATAGCGAGATCCTCCTCGGCGTGGTCGAGGAGGAGATCCGCGACCTGCTCACCGCGTACGAGTTCCCCGGCCAGGACGTGCCGATCGTAAGGGTATCGGCGCTGAAGGCGCTGGAGGGCGACCCCGAGTGGAGCGCCAAGGTGCTCGAGCTGATGGACGCGTGCGACGGCTCGATTCCCGAGCCGGTCCGCGACACCGAGAAGCCATTCCTGATGCCGGTCGAGGACGTGTTCTCGATCACCGGCCGCGGCACCGTGGTGACCGGCAGGATCGAGCGCGGCGTCATCCACACCGGCGACGAGATCGAGATCATCGGCATCAAGGAGAAGCACCAGAAGTCGACGGTGACCGGCGTCGAGATGTTCCACAAGATCCTCGACGAGGGCCAGGCCGGTGACAACGCCGGGCTGCTGCTTCGCGGCATCAAGCGCGAGGAGGTGGAGCGCGGCCAGGTCATCATCAGGCCGGGCACCAACACCCCGCACACCCAGTTCGAGGCGCAGGTCTACATCCTGTCCAAGGACGAGGGCGGTCGGCACACGCCGTTCTTCAACAACTACCGTCCGCAGTTCTACTTCCGTACCACCGACGTGACCGGCGTCGTCACCCTGCCGGAGGGCACCGAGATGGTGCTGCCGGGTGACAACACCGAGATGAACGTGGAGCTGATCCAGCCGATCGCTATGGAGGAAGGCTTGCGGTTCGCTATCCGTGAAGGCGGGCGGACCGTGGGTGCGGGGCGGGTCACCAAGATCGACAAGTAAGGGCGCTCGGTACCGAGGGGCTCCCGGCACTGCCTGAACGGCTGTGCCGGGACCCCTCGGCACCTCGCTGAATGCGGCACGACACCAACAACACAAGAGCAAGACCACGGACAGCAACACCGACTGAGGTAAGGACAAGAGGCCACAGATGGCGGGAGAGAAGATCCGCATTCGGCTGAAGAGCTATGACCACGAGGTGATCGATAGCTCGGCGCGGAAGATTGTCGACACCGTCATGCGGACGGGCGCGAAAGTGGTTGGGCCGGTGCCGCTGCCGACGGAGAAGAACGTGTACTGCGTGATCCGGTCGCCGCACAAGTACAAGGACTCGCGTGAGCACTTCGAGATGCGCACGCACAAGCGGCTGATCGACATCATCGACCCGACGCCGAAGACCGTCGACGCGCTCATGCGGCTCGACGTGCCAGCCGGCGTCGATATCCAGATCAAGCTTTGAGGTGCCGCGGAGATGACCAAGCAAGACGGTGTTGTCAAGCAAGTCAGGGGAGTGCTGGGCACGAAGCTCGGCATGACCCAGGTCTTCGGCAGCGACGGGAAGATCGTTCCCGTCACCGTGGTGGCCGCGGGTCCGTGCGTCGTGACCGCGGTGCGGAGCGCGGACGCCGACGGCTACTCGGCCGTCCAGCTCGGCTTCGGCGACATCGACCCGCGCAAGGTCAACAAGCCGAAGGCGGGGGTGTTCGCCAAGGCAGGGGTGACGCCGCGGCGGTATCTGGTGGAGCTGCGCACCGATGACGCGTCGCAGTACACGCTCGGCCAGGAGGTCACCGCTGAGACGTTCGAGGCGGGCGAGATCGTCGACGTGACGGCCACGAGCAAGGGCAAGGGGACCGCCGGGGTCATGAAGCGGCACGGCTTCCACGGCCTGTCGTCCTCGCACGGCACCCAGCGCAAGCACCGCTCGCCAGGATCGATCGGCGGCTGTGCGTTCCCCGGTCACGTCTTCAAGGGCCTGAAAATGGCCGGCCGGATGGGCGGCGAGCGCACCACGGTGCTGAACCTGACCCTGCACGGCGTGGACGCCGACAAGGGCCTGCTCCTCATCAAGGGTGCGGTTCCCGGCCCGGCCGGCGGCCTGGTGCTGGTTCGCAGCGCGGTCAAGTCCCCGGCTGGCGCGAGCACACGAGAGGCGGGTGCGGCTCGATGAGCCCGGCATCGAAAGACGAGAACTCCGGCCCGCAGGATCCGGAGTCCGCGGCGGAGGTAAGTGTCGAGGAGTCGAAGTCCGCGGGATCGGCCGAGAAGGCCGCGAGCGAGCAGCCCCCGGCCGAGCAGCCGGCGGGCGAGAAGGCGCAGGCCGAGAAGCCGGCGGGCGAGAAGGCCCAGGACGAGGCGGCCAAGCCGGCCGCCGCGAAGAGCGCCGGCCGGCCTTCCAGGAGCTCGGCCGGGGCCCCGGCCGCCAAGAAGGCCAAGGCGCCGGCCTCCAGCACGGAGGTCAAGGTCGACCTGCCCGCGGACATCTTCGACGCGAAGGTGAACGTGCCGCTGATCCACCAGGTGGTCGTGGCGCAGCAGGGGGCGGCCAGGCAGGGCACCCACGCCACCAAGACCCGCGGGCAGGTCCGCGGCGGCGGGAGGAAGCCGTACCGGCAGAAGGGCACCGGCCGGGCCAGGCAGGGCTCGGTCCGCGCCCCGCAGTTCACCGGCGGCGGTGTGGTGCACGGGCCGGTGTCGCGCTCGCACGCCATGAAGACGCCGAAGAAGATGAAGGCCGCCGCGCTGCGCGGCGCCCTGTCCGACCGGGCCAGGCACGGGCTGGTCCAGGTGGTCTCGGGATTCGTCGACGGTGCGGCGCCGAAGACCGCGGACGCGGTGTCTGTGCTGGCCGCGATTACCGGCACGGCGGCGGGTACGGCGATGGTCCTCGTCGTCGCCGACAGCGCTGACAAGCTCACCTGGAAGAGCCTGCGAAACGCGCGTGGCGTGCACCTGATCGACCCCGGCCAGCTGAACACCTACGACGTGCTGGCGAGCGACCGCGTGGTTTTCACCTCGTCCGCGTACGAGTCCTTCGTCGCCAGGGTTGGCGCCGCGGGCAGGCGGGAGGAGCAGGAGCGATGAGCAAGATCTTCAACCACCGGGACGTCCTGCTCAGGCCGGTCATCTCGGAGAAGAGCTACGGGCTCCAGGACGAGTTCAACAAGTACACGTTCATCGTCGCGCCACACACCACCAAGACGCAGATCCGCCAGGCCGTCGAGGCGATCTTCCACGTCAAGGTCACCGGCGTGAACACGCTGAACCGGCCGGGCAAGCGGCGTCGCGTCCGGACCAAGACCGGCCAGTACTGGAGCAAGCGACCCGACACCAAGCGCGCCATCGTCAGCCTCGCCGCTGGCGAGCGGATCGACATCGGCGGCCTGGGCAGCTAGGCCGGACGAGCGAGGAGCTTAAGCAGACATGGGCATCCGCAGGTACAAGCCGACGACCCCGGGCAGGCGGGGCGCGACCGGCTCGGACTTCGCCGAGGTGACGCGGAGCGAGCCGGAGAAGTCGCTCGTCCTGCCGCTGCACAACCGCGGTGGCAGGAACGTGCACGGCAAGATCACCGCCAGGCACCAGGGCGGCGGGCACAAGCGCGCCTACCGGGTCATTGACTTCCGGCGGGCCGACAAGGACGGCATCCCCGCCAAGGTCGCGCACATCGAGTACGACCCGAACCGGACCGCCAGGATCGCGCTGCTGCACTACGCGGACGGCGCGAAGCGCTACATACTCGCGCCCGCGGGCCTGCGCCAGGGCGATGTCGTGGAGAACGGGCACGGCTCGGACATCAAGACCGGCAACTGCCTGCCGTTGCGCTCGATCCCGACCGGCACGGTGGTGCACGCGATCGAACTGAGGCCAGGCGGCGGGGCGAAGATCGCCAGGTCCGCCGGATCGGGGGTGCAGTTGCTCGCCAAGGAGGGCAGGCACGCGCACCTGCGGATGCCATCGGGCGAGATCCGCCTGGTCGACGCGGCCTGCCGGGCGACCATCGGTGAGGTCAGCAACGCCGAGCAGGGCAACATCAAGCTGGGCAAGGCTGGCCGGAGCCGCTGGAAGGGCCGCAGGCCGAGCGTGCGCGGCGTGGCGATGAACCCGATCGACCACCCGATGGGCGGCGGCGAGGGCAAGACCTCGGGCGGCCGCCATCCGGTCAGCCCGTGGGGCAAGCCTGAGGGCCGCACCAGGCAGGCGCACAAGCCGAGCGACAAGCTCATCACCCGACGGCGCGCGAAGAAGAAGCGGTAGGAGTGCCCGAGGATGCCCACGAAAGTCGCGCCGGCTGGCGCGAAAGGAACGGTAGGAGCACCAGCGATGCCTCGAAAGTCGCGCTGGCTGGCGCGAGAGGGAAACGGTAGGAGCACCAGGCGATGCCTCGTAGTCTGAAGAAGGGCCCGTTCGTGGATGACCACCTGATGAAGAAGGTGGGCATGCAGAACAGCAAGGGCACCAAGAACGTCATCAAGACGTGGTCGCGTCGCTCGATGATCATCCCGGCGATGCTCGGCCACACGATCGCGGTGCACGACGGCCGCAAGCACGTGCCGGTGTTCGTGACCGAGTCGATGGTCGGCCACAAGCTCGGCGAGTTCGCGCCGACCCGGACTTTCCGCAGCCACGTCAGGGACGACAGGCGGAGCCGTCGCTAGCGACGGCTCCCGGCGTCACGCTGGCTTCCGAGCTGACTACAGAGCACATTGACCACGGGCCAGAGAGCGAAAGGCAGGACCGATGGAAGCGAGGGCAAAGGCGCGGTACGTGCGCGTCACGCCGCGGAAGGCCCGCCGGGTGGTGGACCTGATCCGCGGGCTGCCTGCTGAGCAGGCGCAGGCGGTGCTGGCCTTCGCGCCGCAGTCGGCGAGCGAGACCGTCGGCAAGGTGCTGGCGAGCGCGATCGCCAACGCCGAGAACACCGGGCAGGCCAGCGCGTCCTCGCTTGTCGTGAGCCGTGCCTGGGTAGACGAGGGGCCCACGATGAAGCGGTTCAGGCCGCGGGCGCAGGGCCGTGCCTACCGGATCAACAAGCGAACGAGCCATATCACGGTGATCGTCTCGGACGACGGCGCCGGCCAGGCACCGGGCCGCGATGCCGCCAATCGCAGGGAGAGGACCCGCTAGTGGGCCAGAAAGTGAACCCGCACGGGTTCCGGCTTGGCATCACCACCGACTTCAAGAGCCGGTGGTTCGCCGACAAGCTGTACAAGGACTACGTCGCGGAAGATGTCGCCATCCGCCGGATGCTGCAGCGCGGCATGGAGCGGGCCGGCATCTCCAAGGTGGAGATCGAGCGCGAGGACAAGGACAAGGTCAAGGTGTGGATTCACACCGCCAGGCCGGGAATTGTCATCGGCAGGCGCGGCGCCGAGGCCGACCGGATCAGGGGTGACCTGGAGAAGCTGACCGGCCGCCGGATCGAACTGAACATCCTCGAGGTGAAGAACCCCGAGATCGACGCGCAACTCGTCGCCCAGGGCGTTGCCGAGCAGTTGTCCAGCCGGGTCTCGTTCCGGCGGGCCATGCGCAAGGCCATGCAGACCGCCATGAAGGGCGGCGCCAAGGGCATCAGGGTGCAGTGCGCCGGGCGCCTCGGCGGCGCCGAGATGTCGCGGTCGGAGTTCTACCGCGAGGGCCGGGTTCCGCTGCACACGCTGCGCGCCGACATCGACTACGGCTTCTACGAGGCCCGCACCACGTTCGGCCGGATCGGCGTGAAGGTCTGGATCTACCGCGGCGACGCCGCGCAGACCCGAGCCGAGCGCGAGGCGGCCGCGGCCGGCCTGCGCGCCGGGCAGCGCCCGGGCGGCCGGGACCGGCCGCCGTCCTCGACGGCGCGGCGCGGGAGGCGGCCAGGATCGGACGGTACGGACCGCGGCTCGCGGCCGGCCGACCAGGCGAGCGCTGGCCAGCATGAGGGGCGCGGCCGGCCCGCGGAGGCCAGGGCGGCCGAGCCGGCCAAGGCGGCCAATACGGCACCCGGTGCGCAGGCGACGACCGGCGAGGAGGGCTGAGGAATGCTCATCCCGCGCAGGACCCGGCACCGCAAGCAGCACAGGCCGGACCGGTCTGGTGCGGCCAAGGGCGGCACCAGGGTGGCCTTCGGCGAGTACGGCATCCAGGCCGTCGAGCACTCGTACGTCACGAACCGGCAGATCGAGGCCGCTCGTATCGCGATGACCAGGCACATCCGCCGTGGCGGGAAGGTCTGGATCACGATCTACCCGGACCGGCCGCTGACCAAGAAGCCGGCCGAGACCCGGATGGGCTCGGGAAAGGGCGCGCCGGAATGGTGGATCGCGAACGTCAAGCCGGGGCGGGTCATGTTCGAGCTGTCCGGCGTGCCCGAGCCGGTCGCCAGGGAGGCGCTTCGCCGGGCCATGCACAAGCTGCCCATGAAGTGCAGGTTCGTGAAGCGTGAAGTGGGTGAGGCGTAATGGCCAAGGCACTGGCTGCGGCCGATCTGCGTGCCTCGAGCGAGGAAGAGCTGGACGACAAGCTGGCCGAGGCGAAGATCGAGTTGTTCAACCTGCGCTTCCAGGCCGCGACCGGTCAGCTGGAGAGCCACGGAAGGCTCCGTGCGGTGCGCAAGGAGATCGCCCGCATCTACACGGTCAAGCGGGAACGCGAGCTCGGCATCGTCACGCTGGAGCAGGAGGCTGAATCCGATGAGTGAGGCTACGCACGCCCAGGCGCACGCCAAGGCGCGTGGCTACCGCAAGGTCAGGGAAGGCCTCGTGGTCAGCGACAAGATGGACAAGACCGTCATCGTGATGGTGGAAGACCGGGTCAAGCACCCCAAGTACGGCAAGGTCATCCGCCGCACCAGGAAGTACGTGGCGCACGACGAGGAGAACGCCTGCGGCGTGGGCGACCGGGTCGTGCTGGCCGAGACCAGGCCGCTGTCGGCCACCAAGCGGTGGCGGATCGCCAGGATCGTGGAGAAGGCCAAGTAACAGCAGCATCGGGCGCCCGTGTCTACCAGCACCCGCCTGACAGAGACCACCAGGACCCCCGCGCGGGGCCCGCCACGAGGCCCTCAGGCCGGCGGGCGGCAGAGACAGAGCAAGCAGGAGTTGACGTGATCCAGCAGGAGTCGCGGCTCAAGGTCGCCGACAACACCGGTGCCAAGGAGCTCTTGTGCATCCGCGTGCTCGGCGGATCGGGCCGGCGATACGCGGGCATCGGCGACGTCATCGTGGCCACCGTCAAGGACGCCCTGCCTGGTGCGGGCGTCAAGAAGGGCGATGTGGTCAAGGCGGTCGTGGTGCGCACGCGCAAGGAGCGGCGCCGCGGTGACGGCTCGTACATCCGCTTCGACGAGAACGCAGCGGTCCTGATCAGGGACGGCGGGGACCCGCGCGGCACCCGCATCTTCGGGCCGGTAGGCAGGGAGCTGCGCGAGAAGCGGTTCATGAGGATCATCTCGCTGGCACCGGAGGTGCTGTGATGGCGAAGAACGGTGCGGCGGACCGAGCCCGGTCGGGGAAGGCACGTCGAATGAAGATCAAGAAAGGTGACCGCGTCGTGGTGATCGCGGGCAAGGACATCGGCCGCGAGGGCACCGTGATCCAGGTCTATCCGGCGGACCAGCGCGTGCTTGTCCAGGGCGTCAGCATGATCAAGAAGAACACGAAGGTGAACTACCAGGGTCGGCGCGGTGCCAAGGAAGGCGGCATCGTGCACCAGGAGGCGCCGATCCACGTGAGCAACGTCGCCCTGATCGACCCGGAGTCGAAGAAGCCAGCGCGGGCCGGCTACCGGTTCGACGGCGAGAACAAGGTCCGGATACTCCGGCCAAGTGGTAAGGACATCTGATGGCTGCGACCAAGACACCCAAGGCGGGCGGCGCGCCGGGCCGGGCGCGCGGCCGGGCGGCGGACGCCGCGGCGTCGGCGACTGCCCAGGCCGGCCGGGGCGGCGGGACCGCCACCGCCGTGGCCGAGGAGATGCCGCCGATGGTGCCTCCCAGGCTCAAAGAGCGCTACCTGAGCGAGATCGCGCCCGCGCTGCGCGAGGAGTTCGGTTTCGCCAACGTCATGCAGATCCCGACGCTCACCAAGATCGTGGTGAATATGGGCGTCGGCGAGGCCGCCAGGGACGCCAAGCTGATCGAGGGCGCGGTCAGGGACCTGACGCTGATCACCGGCCAGAAGCCGGCGGTCGCGCGGGCTCGCAAGTCGATCGCGCAGTTCAAGCTCAGGGAGGGCATGCCGATCGGCGTGCACGTGACGCTGCGCGGCCAGCGGATGTGGGAGTTCTGCGACCGGCTGCTCTCGCTGGCGCTGCCGCGGATCCGCGACTTCCGCGGGCTGTCCGCCCGGCAGTTCGACGGCCGCGGCAACTACACGTTCGGCCTGACCGAGCAGTTGATGTTCCACGAGATCAACCCGGACCAGGTGGACAGGCAGCGGGGCATGGACGTCACCCTCGTCACCACCGCGGCCACCGATGAGCAGGGCCGTTCGCTGCTGCGACGGCTCGGCTTCCCGTTCAAGGAGAGCTGAGTAGTGGCGAAGAAGAGCCTGATCGCCAAGGCGGGTCGCAAGCCGAAGTTCGCGGTGCGCGCCTACACCAGGTGCTCACGGTGCGGGCGGCCGCGGGCCGTCTACCGCAAGTTCGGCCTGTGCCGGATCTGCTTCCGCACCATGGCGCACCGCGGTGAGCTGCCTGGCATCACGAAGTCAAGCTGGTAGCCGCCACCAGGCGGCAGCCGGACACGGGGCGCGCGAGCGCCGAGGAACAGGCGCGGATGCGCCACGAGAAGACCGAACCGGGCGCTCCGGCGCCCACCGACTACGTCGCAGGTCCGCGAGGAAACCGCGACGAGGAGGGGCCACCAGGCCATGACAATGACCGACCCGGTCGCGGACATGCTGACCCGTCTGCGCAATGCCAATTCCGCCTACCACGATGACGTGACCATGCCGCATTCCAAGGTCAAGGTGCACATCGCCGAGATACTCCAGCAGGAGGGCTACATCGCCGGCTGGCGGGTCGAGGACGCGGCGGTCGGCAAGAACCTGGTGATCGGGCTGAAGTACGGCCCCACCAGGGAGCGCTCGATCGCCGGGATCAAGCGGGTCTCCAAGCCCGGCCTGCGGGTCTACGCACGCAAGGACAACCTGCCGCGGGTGCTCGGCGGCCTTGGCGTCGCGATCATCTCGACGTCGGGCGGCCTGATGACCGACCGGCAGGCCAAGAAGCATGGCGTGGGCGGGGAAGTCCTCGCCTACGTCTGGTAGGGGAGCTGACGATGTCACGAATCGGACGGATGCCCGTCGTCGTGCCCGCCGGCGTGGACGTGACGATCAGCGGCCGTGACGTCACCGTGAAGGGCCCGAAGGGCACCCTCAGCCTCGAGGTCGCCGTGCCCATCGAGGTCAAGCACGACGGCGGCGTCATCAGCGTGACCAGGCCGTCGGACGAGGGTGAGATCAGGGCGCTGCACGGGCTGTCCCGCTCGCTGATCGCCAACATGGTGACCGGCGTGACCGAGGGCTACGCCAAGACGATGGAAATTGTCGGCGTCGGCTACCGTGTGCAGGCCAGGGGCAGGGACCTGGAGTTCGCGCTCGGCTACAGCCACCCGGTGATCGTCCGGCCACCGGAGGGGATCGCGTTCCGGGTCGAGACGCCCACCAGGTTCGTGGTCGAGGGGATCGACAAGCAGCAGGTCGGAGAGGTCGCCGCGAACATACGCAAGCTGCGCAAGCCCGATCCCTACAAGGGCAAGGGCGTGCGGTACTCGGGCGAGCAGGTTCGGCGCAAGGCCGGGAAGGCTGGTAAGTAGGACATGGCTGGCACCAGGACGACGGCGCACGTGCGCAACAGGAGCCGCACGTCGGCACGTGCCGCCTCGCGGACGAGGCGGCATCTGCGGGTACGCAAGAAGATCTCGGGCAGCGCGGTGCGGCCCAGGCTCGCCGTGACCCGCTCGGCGAGGAACATCTACGCCCAGCTCGTCGACGACGTGGCGGGCCGGACGCTGGCATCGGCCTCTACCCTGGAGGCCGAGATCCGCCAGGGCAGCGGCGACAAGAAGGCCAGGGCGCGCCAGGTGGGCAAGCTGCTCGCCGAGCGCGCGGCAGGCACCGGGATCGGCGCCGCGGTGCTCGACCGCGGCGGCAATGCCTATCACGGCAGGATCGCGGCGCTCGCCGACGGTGCCCGCGAAGGCGGGCTGGCCCTGTGACTGCGAGCACCGTGACTACGAGCACCGTGACGCGGCGCCGGGCAATACTCAGCAACGAGAGAAGGACATTCTGATGGCAGCACCTGCACGTCGCGGCTCCGGGCCAGGCAGCGGCGGTGGCGGAGAGCGCCGCGACCGCCGTGATGACCGCCGGGGCGGGGCCGACAAGGGCACCGCCTACCTCGAGCGCATCGTCACCATCAACCGGGTGGCCAAGGTCGTCCAGGGTGGCCGGCGTTTCAGCTTCACCGCCCTGGTCGTCGTGGGGGACGGCAACGGGATGGTCGGCGTTGGCTACGGCAAGGCCAAGGAGGTGCCCGCGGCGATCGCCAAAGGTGTCGAGGCCGCGAAGAAGTCCTTTTTCAAGGTGCCAAGGATCGGCGGCACGATCCCGCACACCGTGACCGGCGAGGACACCGCGGGGGTCGTGCTGCTCAAGCCGGCCAGCCCGGGCACCGGCGTCATCGCCGGCGGCCCCGTCCGGGCGGTGCTGGAATGTGCCGGCGTGCACGACGTGCTGTCGCGCTCGCTCGGCTCGTCCAACCCGATCAACGTGGTCCACGCGACCGTGGCGGCCCTCAAGGGCCTGTCACGCCCCGAGGAGATCGCCGCCAGGCGCGGCCTGCCGATCGAGCACGTGGCCCCGGCGGCGATGCTCAGGGCGCGGGCCGCCGCGGCTACAGCCGCCGAGCCAGGCAGCTGAGCGGGGGCATGAGATGGCAGAGCTGAAGGTAACGCAGACCAAGTCCAAGATCGGCGGCACGAAGGTGCAGCGCGACTCGCTGCGCTCGCTCGGGCTGCACCGGATCGGGGACAGCGTCGTGAAGGCCGACCGGCCGGAGATCCGCGGCATGATCCAGGTGGTGCGCCACCTGGTCGTCGTCGAGGAGGTGCAGTAGACGTGGCGAACACCGAAGCTGGCAGCCGGGGCGCACGCGCCGCCGGGGGCGGCCAGGGCGAGCACAGCGCCGGGAGTGGCCAGGACAGGCAGGGCGGCAAGGCAGGCCTGAAGATCCATCATCTGCGCCCGGTGCCCGGCGCGCACACCCGCAAGACGCGGGTGGGTCGCGGTCAGGGCTCCAAGGGCAAGACCGCCGGGCGCGGCACTAAGGGCAGCAAGGCCAGGACCAGCATCTCGCCCGCGTTCGAGGGCGGGCAGATGCCGCTGCACCGTAGGCTGCCCAAGCTGAAGGGCTTCTCCAACGCGCGGTTCAAGACCAGCTACCAGGTCGTCAACCTGGACCGGCTGGCCGCACTGTACCCGTCGGGCGGCGAGGTGACGCCAGAGGACCTCGCGGCGCGCGGTGCCGTCCGCCGTGGCGAGCTGGTCAAGGTGCTCGGCTCCGGTGAGGCGGTCAGCGGCCTGCGGGTCACCGCGCACGCGTTCTCGGCCTCGGCGGTCGAGAAGATCACCGCGGCCGGAGGCACGACCACGCAGCTCTAGGGACTCCATCACCAGGACTTGGCCTGGACGCCCTGCGCCGCTGGCGGCATAGGATGCTGGCAGGCCGCCGGAGTGCGCGGAGCGCGTTAGACTTCGGCGTGCGCGGCGCGCTTGGATACACCGCGCCCGGCTCACCGGCTAGCCTGCCTCACCAGGCCGCCAGCGACGAGGAGCGGCAGATGACGTTGACCCTTCGACCACAGGACGGCGCATGCTGACCGCGTTCTACCAGGCTTTCCGTACGCCGGACCTGCGTAAGAAGCTGCTCTTCACGCTTTTCATCATCGTGATCTTCCGGCTCGGGGCCTCGCTGCCGACGCCGGGAGTCTCCGAGCATGCGGTGCACCAGTGCGTGCAGGCCTCGACCAAGACCGGCGTCCTCGGCCTCGTGAACCTGCTCAGCGGAGGCGCGCTGCTGCGGCTGACGGTCTTCGCGCTCGGCATCATGCCGTACATCACGGCGAGCATCATCCTGCAGCTGCTCGCCGTGGTGATCCCCCGGCTTGAGGCACTGCGCCAGGAGGGCGCCTCGGGCACGGCGAAGATCACGCAGTACACGAGGTACCTGACCATCGGCCTGGCGATACTCCAGTCCACGGCGATCATCGCGCTGGCCGAGAGCGGGAACCTGTTCCCCAACTGCAACCAGGAGCTGATCCCCGACCAGCGGGTGTTCACGATCACGACGATGGTGATCTGCATGACCGCCGGTACCGCGGTGATCATGTGGCTGGGCGAGCTGATCACCGACCGCGGCGTCGGCAACGGCATGTCACTGATGATCTTCACCCAGGTCATCGCGGTCGTCCCCGGCCAGCTTTACCAGATCCTGGAGAACGAGGGCGCCTTCATCTTCCTGCTCGTGCTGGCGGTCGGCGTGCTCATTGTCGCGGCGGTGGCGTTCATGGAGCAGGCGCAGCGCCGGATCCCGGTGCAGTACGCCAAGCGGATGGTCGGCAGGAAGATGTACGGCGGCACGTCCACTTACATCCCGCTGAAGGTGAACCAGGCCGGCGTCATCCCGGTGATCTTCGCCTCGTCCCTGCTGTACATCCCGGCCCTGGCCGCGAACCTGTTCGGCAAGCAGACGGCGACCGCCGGCTGGACGGTGTGGGTACAGGCGCACCTGATCAGGGGCGATGACCCGTACTACATGCTCGGCTTCTTCGTGCTGATCATCCTGTTCACGTACTTCTACGTCTCGATCACCTTCAACCCCGACGAGGTTGCCGAGAACATGCGCAAGGCCGGCGGCTTCATCCCTGGCATCAGGCCAGGCGGGCCGACGGCCGGATACCTGCGGTTCGTGCTGAACAGGCTGACCGCGCCTGGCTCGCTCTACCTGGGCATCGTGGCGCTGATCCCGATGCTGGCCATCGCGCTGGTCCATGCGGGGAACCAGTTCCCGCTCGGCGGCACGAGCATCATGATCGCGGTTGGAGTGGGGCTCGATACGGTCAAGCAGATCGAGAGCCAGCTGCAGCAGCGAAACTACGAGGGCTTCCTCAGGTAGTGCGAGTCGTCCTCGTAGGGCCACCCGGTGCGGGCAAGGGTACTCAGGCCCAGTTCATAGCCTCGCACCTGTCGATACCGAAGGTGTCGACAGGTGACATCTTCCGCTACAACGTCAGCGTCGGCACCGAGCTTGGCCGGCAGGCCAAGGCATTCATGGGACGCGGTGACCTCGTCCCCGACGAGATTACCGTCGCTATGGTGGCCAGCAGGCTGCAGGAGGACGACGCCCAGTCCGGTTTCCTGCTCGACGGCTTCCCGCGCAACGTGCCGCAGGCCGAGACGCTCAAGAAGATGCTCGCCGACTGGGGGCTGCGCCTGGATCTCGTGCTCGAACTGGTGGTCGACCAAGACGAGGTGACCAGGCGACTGTCCGGCCGGCGGACCTGCAGGAAGTGCGGCAGGGTGTGGCATGTCGCCTTCGACCCGCCTTCGGTGGCCGGCAAGTGCGACGAGTGCGGCGGCGAGCTGTTCCAGCGCGACGACGACCGCGAGGAGACGATCAGGCACCGGCTCGAGGTGTACCAGGTGCAGACGCAGCCGCTGATCTCCTACTACGCGAACGAGGGCATCCTGCTCGGCATCGACGCCACCGGGCCGGTCGACGACGTCACCGAGCGGGCGCTGCTTGCGCTGCGCCGGTTCGTTCGGTAATGACCCGCGCCCAGCTCTGCGGGTACGGTGTTTAAGGGAGGCACTGGGTAAATGCGGCTCAGCCGGATATCGTCGATCGAGATCAAGACGCCTGGCCAGTTCGCGCTGATGCGCGAGGCCGGCCTGGTCGTCGCGCGCATGCTCCGCGCGGCCGGGGCCGCGGCCGAGCCGGGGATCAGCACGGCAGAACTCGACGCGATCGCCGAGCGCGAGATGAAGGCGGCGGGCGCGCGGTCGTCGTTCAAGGGCTACCACGGCTACCCCGCCACCATCTGCACATCGGTGAACGACCAGATCGTGCACGGCATCCCGAGCCCCGCCGTCACGCTGGCGGCCGGCGACGTACTCTCGATCGACGCCGGCGCGATTGTCGGCGGCTGGCACGGCGACGCCGCGATCACCTTGGCCGTAGGATCCGTGCCGGAGCAGACCGCCGCGCTGCTGCGGGCGTGCGAGCGCGCGATGTGGCAGGGTCTCGCCGCCGCCACGGCCGGAGCGCGGCTCACCGACGTCTCGCACGCGATCCAGGCCAGCGCACTGGCCAGCGGGGGGTACGGGGTCGTGCGCGAGTACACCGGGCACTTCATCGGCTCGCAGATGCACATGGAGCCTGCTGTGCCCAACTACGGCAGGCCGGGTCGCGGGCCGGTGCTCGCCGAGGGGATGGCGCTGGCCATCGAGCCGATGCTGGTGCTCGGCGCGCCGCACACCAGCCTGCTGGACGACGGCTGGACGGTGGTGACCGCCGACGGCAGCCTGGCCGCTCACTTCGAGCACACGGTCGCGGTCACGGCGGACGGGCCCCGGGTGCTGACCGCCGAAGACGGCGGAGCGGGCGGTCTGGCGCTGGTCGGCACGGGCGCGCGTGACGCCGCGCCGACCGCCGCCGGGAGGACGTGATGGCGCCGGACCCGAAGCTGATGCGCGCTTCTGACCAGGACCGGGACCGTACCGCCAACCTGCTGCGCGAGCACCACGCGGTGGGCAGGCTGGATGCCGATGAGTTCAGCGAGCGGCTGGACAGGGTATTCACCGCCAAGACGATCGGCGACCTCGACGAGCTGACCGCCGACCTTCCGGCCGTCGATCCCTATCCGCTACCCACCTCGTCGCTGCCGCGGCATTACACCGGCGGCGCCGGCTTGCCGGCCTCGTCGGTGCTCGGTGCGATGAGCCGCGGCCAGGGCCGCTTCTCGCCGGCCTGGCAGGCGGCCTGGGGCTCGTGGCTCTGCACGGCGCTGCTGCTGATCGTGATCTGGGGGCTGACCGGCGCGGGCTACCCGTGGCCGCTGTGGGTCATCGGCCCGTGGGGCGCGATCATGGCAGGGCGGTGGATCACGGGATCGCATCCCGAGGGCCGCGGCCGCGGCCGGATCCGCGGCGGCGAGCGGTTCGACCGCGGGCAGCTAGGTCGGGGCACCGACGAGACGGGCGGGCCGCGGAACAACGGCTGAGCCAGGAATCGGGTGCCCGGGTTCGCATTGCCCGCCCGGCTCAAGTAGACTCTGCTGCGGCCCATAAAGCTGTCGTTCGCCATGGCCGCGAGCCGGGTGCGGCACCAGTTTGCAGTGGGCCGCCCGTTTCCGGCGCACGTGCGAGCGCTTGCCGGAATGGAAAGCCACCCGTGAGTGTTGACGTTGTGCTGTGGTGCGACCGGCGTTGTGCTGTGGTGCGACCGGCACAGCACAACGAGCTAGCACAGCACAGCACGACCAGCCAACAGTGAAGCGCGGAGGACATGCCCAAGAAAGACGGCGCCATCGAGATCGAGGGCACGGTGGTCGAATCACTGCCCAACGCCTTCTTCAGGGTGGAGCTCGACAACGGGCATAAGGTCCTTGCTCATATCAGCGGCAAGATGCGGATGCACTACATCCGGATCCTGCCCGACGACCGCGTGGTCGTCGAGCTGAGCCCGTATGACCTGAGTCGCGGCCGGATCGTCTACCGGTACAAGTAGCCGGCCGTCCAGGCAGCGCTGATGTGAAGTACCCGAGGAGAGAGTCGCCGTGAAGGTGAAGCCCAGTGTGAAGAAGATCTGCAGCAAGTGCCGGATCATTCGGCGGCATGGCCGGGTGATGGTCATCTGCTCTGACCCGCGGCACAAGCAGCGGCAGGGCTAGCAGGAACGTTAGCAGAGGCGAGCGGAAGCACACGCGCCGCGACTCCGGGCCGCCCAGGTGGCCGGGAGCACCCCCGGACGGAGGCCGGGGCCGCGTCAAGGGCACGGACGCGGAGCGACGCGCAGGACCTCCGGAAGAGAAGGAGAGTTGCCCACGATGGCACGCCTAGTAGGTGTCGACCTTCCCCGCGACAAGCGGCTCGAGGTCGCCCTGACCTATGTCTACGGCATCGGCCGTACTCGCGCGCTCGAGACGCTGGATGCGACGGGCATCAGCGGCGACCGGCGGGTACACCAGATGACCGACGAGGAAGTCGTCCAGCTCAGAGACTGGATCGAGGCGAACTACAAGGTCGAGGGTGACCTGCGCCGCGAGGTCCAGGCAGACATCAGGCGCAAGGTCGAGATCGGCTGCTACCAGGGCCTGCGGCACCGCCGCGGCCTCCCGGTGCACGGCCAGCGCACCCAGACCAACGCCCGCACCCGCAAGGGCAAGAAGAAGACCGTGGCCGGCAAGAAGAAGGTCGGCAAGAAGTAGTCCGTAGCAGGACCGATCACCTCCGGAGTTGACGAACAGGATGCCTCCTAAGAGCCGAACCGGCGTCAAGAAGGTACGCCGCAAGGAAAGAAAGAACATCGCGCACGGGCACGCCCATATCAAGAGCACCTTCAACAACACCATCGTGTCCATTACCGACCCGGGGGGAAGCGTGATCTCGTGGGCCTCATCTGGCCAGGTCGGCTTCAAGGGCTCGAGGAAGTCGACGCCCTTCGCCGCGCAGATGGCCGCCGAGGCGGCCGCCCGCCGCGCGATGGAGCACGGCATGCGCAAGGTTGACGTGTTCGTCAAGGGTCCTGGCTCTGGCCGCGAGACCGCGATCAGGTCCTTGCAGGCCACTGGCCTGGAGGTCGGCTCGATCCAGGACGTCACCCCGGTCCCGCACAATGGCTGCCGGCCGCCCAAGCGGCGCCGGGTCTGAGCCGGCAAGCACTGAGGAGTAAGCGAAGAGAATGGCCCGATACACCGGTGCGGACTGCAAGCGCTGCCGCCGCGAGAAGACCAAGCTGTTCCTGAAGGGCGCGAAGTGCGACTCGCCGAAGTGCCCGATCGAGATCCGGCCTTACCCGCCCGGCGAGCACGGCAGGAACCGCCCGAAGGAGAGCGAGTTCCTGCTTCAGGTCAGGGAGAAGCAGAAGGCCAAGCGGATCTACGGCATCCTCGAAAAGCAGTTCCACAACTACTACGAAGAGGCCACCAAGACCAGAGGCAAGACCGGTGAGGCGCTGCTCCAGATCCTGGAGGCCCGCCTGGACAACGTCATCTACCGGGCCGGGTTCGCCAAGAGCCGCGACATGGCACGGCAGGTCGTCAGGCACGGCCACGTGCTGGTGAACGGCCGTAAGGTGAACATTCCTTCCTACCGGGTCAGTGAGAGCGACATCGTGGAGATCGCGCCCAAGGCCCGCGAGCTCACGCCCTTCATCGTCGCCAGGGCCGAGGCTGGCGAGCGGCCGGCGCCGTCCTGGGTCGAGGTCATCCCCGACAAGATGCGGGTCCTCGTCCACACGCTTCCGTCGCGCGCGCAGATCGACACGCTCGTCCAGGAGCAGCTGATCGTCGAGTACTACTCGAAGTAGCCGTTTCACCTGGCTGACCACGGGGGTCGGCCAGGCACCTGGCGGCGGCCGCCGCCAGCCCTAGTCGCCTGTCAAATAGCGGGCAGGCGGAAAGGACCGCAGATGCTCATCGCACAGCGTCCCACCCTCACCGAGGAGCAGGTAGGCGAGTACCGTTCCCGGTTCACGATCGAGCCGCTCGAACCCGGCTTCGGGTACACCATCGGGAACTCGATCCGCCGCACGCTGCTCTCCTCCATCCCTGGCGCCGCGGTCACCAGCATCAGGATCGAGGGAGTGCTGCACGAGTTCTCCACCGTGCCTGGCGTGTCGGAAGACGTCACCGACATCATCTTGAATCTCAAGGAGCTCGTGGTCTCCTCCGAGCACGACGAGCCGGTGCACATGTACCTGCGCAAGCAGGGGCCAGGCGTGGTCACCGCGGCCGACATCGCGCCGCCGGCCGGCATGGAGGTGCACAACCCCGACCTGCACATCGCCACGCTCAACGGCAAGGGCAAGCTGGAGATGGAGCTGACCGTCGAACGCGGCCGCGGCTACATCTCCGCCTCGCAGAACAAGCAGCCCGGCCAGGAGATCGGCCGGGTCCCGATCGACTCGATCTACTCGCCGGTGCTCCGCGTCACCTACAAGGTCGAGGCCACCCGAGTCGAGCAGCGCACGGACTTCGACCGGCTGATCCTGGACGTGGAGACCAAGCCCAGCATGCGGCCCCGCGATGCGGTCGCGAGCGCCGGCATGACGCTGGTCGAGCTGTTCGGCCTGGCCAGGGAGCTGAACCTGGAAGCAGAGGGGATCGACATCGGCCCGTCGCCCACAGACGCCGCGCTCGCGGCCGATCTGGCGCTGCCGATCGAGGAGCTGAACCTCACGGTCCGTTCGTACAACTGCCTCAAGCGCGAGGGGATCCACACCGTTGGCGAGCTTGTCGCGCGCAGCGAGCAGGACCTGCTCGACATCCGCAACTTCGGCGCCAAGTCCATCGAGGAAGTGAAGCAGAAGCTGATCGACATGGGCCTGGCGCTCAAGGACTCACCGCCAGGGTTCGATCCGGGAACCGCCGCCGACAGCTACGGGGCGGACGAGGACGACAGCTACGTCGAGACCGAGGAGTACTGACCGGGCCGGAACATTGGCTCGCGAGGTAGTACGACCAGACTAGGGAAACACCGAGGAGAGTCTTTCGATGCCCACGCCCACCAAGGGTCGCCGAATGGGCGGCAGCGCAGCGCACCAGCAGCACATGCTGGCGAACCTCGCCACGGCGCTGTTCGAGCATGGCAAGATCACGACGACGGAGGCGCGGGCCCGCCGCCTGCGCCCGGTCGCCGAGCGCCTGATCACGTTCGCCAAGCGGGGCGACCTGCACGCCAGGCGGCAGGTACTGACCGTGGTCACCGACAAGACCGTGGTAAAGACTCTCTTCGACGAGATCGGGCCCAGCTACGAGAGCCGGCCGGGCGGCTACACCAGGATCACCAAGGTCGGCCCGCGCAAGGGTGACAACGCCGCGATGGCGGTGATCGAGCTGGTTCGCGAGAGCGTCGAGGCGAAGCCGCAGCGGCGCCGTGCCAGGCGGGCGCAGCCGGCTGCCGCAGGCTCGCGCCAGGGCGGGGGCGCCCAGGCCGCGGCCGAGGCGGCGGCGACCGAGACCGACGTCGCCGAGACCGGGGCGGAGGCGGGCGGCGAGACGGGTGACGCCGAGGATGCCGACGCCGGGCAGGACCACGAACAGTAGCCCGACCGACGGCGGCCCGCCAGGCAGGACCGCGTACAGCAGCCCGACGGACAGCAGCCCGGCCGACGGCGGCCCGCCAAGCAGCAGGGCTGCCGCGGTCAGGCTGAGGCTGGACCTCGGCTACGACGGCGCGCAGTTCCACGGCTGGGCGATCCAGCCTGGCACCCGCACCGTCGAGGGCGTGCTCGCCCGAGCGCTGGCACTGGCGCTGCGGACGCCGCAGCCGCCCGTGCTGACCGTGGCGGGCCGCACCGACGCCGGCGTGCACGCACGCGGCCAGGCCGCCCATCTCGACGTGCCCGAGCAGGTCTGGGCGGCGACCGCGCCGACCGCCCTGCGCAGGCTGAACCGGGTGCTTCCCGCGGATGTCAGGGTCCGCTCGATCCGGGCCGCACCCGCGGGGTTCGATGCCCGGTTCTCCGCGCTGTGGCGCCGCTACTCCTACCGGGTCTGCGACGGCCCGGCCTGCGCCGACCCGCTCCGCAGGCACGACACGCTCTGGCATCGCCTGCCCGTCGAGCCCGGCTCGATGAACGAGGCGGCCGCGGCCTGCCTGGGCGAGCACGACTTCGCCGCGTTCTGCCGGCGTCGGCCAGGCGCGAGCACCGTCAGGGAGTTGCTCAGGCTCGACTGGCGCAGGGACGAGGCCGGCGTCGTCGTCGGCACGGTCGTCGCCGATGCGTTCTGCCACAACATGGTCAGGGCGCTGGCCGGCGCGCTGCTTGCCGTCGGCGATGGCAGGAAACCGGTCGGCTGGCTGGCCGGCGTGCTGGCCGCCGCGGTCAGGGACCCGGCGGTCACCGTGGCGCCGCCTCATCCGCTCTGCCTCGAGGAGGTTGGCTACCCGCAGGACGCGGAGCTCGCGGCGCGCGCCCGGCTCACCCGGCGGGTCAGGGGCCCCGGTTAGTCCGCAGTCAGCCGCGCCGCGCCGGCTTGCCGTCCACCATGCGGGTGCTCAGGGGCATGTTCACCGTGTGGTTGATCAGCAGGCTCATGAACGCCCCGAAGCGCGCGCGGCCGGCCTTGGTGCGTGGCGGTGCGCTCAGGTCCGTCGCCTCGGCCCACACCAGGACGAGGTAGTGCCCCTTGACGACCGCCTCCTCGATGCCGGTGCCCTGGCCGATCGCCTTGGTCGGCCCGGCCTTCGCGGGGAGTTGGGCGACGAACTCGGAGTGCCCTGCCTTCGCCGCGGCCTTGGTCGCCAGGGCGAAGCTCTTCAGGTTGAACACCCCGATGGTCGCCATCACCTTGGCGGTCTTCGACAGGTAGGTGGCCCTGAGCGCCTGGGTGCAGCCGGCCCGCCGGACGGCGGTCTGCAGCGCCGAGCCGATCAGCGCGGCGTGGCAGTTCTGGCCCTTGGCCTGCTTCGCCCGCGTGTAGACCGTTCCCTGGTTGGTGATCGTGGCGGGGAACAGCTCGGGCAGGGACAGCGGCACGGGGTCGGTCTTCCTGCTGCCGATGTACTCCCACACGCCTGGCGGCGGAGTCGGCGATGGCCCGGCCGGACCTGGCGTGCTCGTCGGGTTCTGGTGCGCGGACGGTGCGCCGCTGCCCGGCGAGGTCTGGACCAGGATCAGCGCCACGGCCGCGATGATCACGGCGGCGGTGGCGCTGGCCAGCCAGGCCGACAGGCGCTTCCTGCGGGTGCGGGTCGTGCGGCCCTTGCTCCCGGCCCGGCCGCCGCGGTGCGGGGCACGCGGCTGGTCCTGGCCCGGGCCGCCAGCGGGGCGGCGGCCGGCGGCGGTCCGGTCGGCGGCGGTCCGGCCGGCCGCGTCTCCGCCCGCCTTGGCGGGGACCGGGTCCTTGATCGCGGGCAGCGAGTAGTCGGTGTCGAAATCGTCAGGGGTGATCGTCGCCGCGGCGAGCTGCCTGGACGACTCGGAGTATCCGCCTGCCCTGGACCCGCCCTCCTGACCAGCCGGGTCGGCAGGACTGCGGTTCCACGCGGCGAACGGGCCTGGCGGGTAGACCGGCAGCGGCTCGCCGGGAGCCGGCGGGAAGCCGCGGACGGCGTTGCTGCGAGGCTGGGGGGGCACTCCGCGCCCCGCCACGCCGGAACCGGGCCAGGCGCCCGCGGCCTGGTCATAGGCGGCCCAGCTGTACCCCGCGGCGAGGTCGTCACCGGGCCACGCCGGGCCGCCGCCCCCGGGGCCGTACCCGGACTGCTGGTAGCCCGTCCCCGGCGGGCCAGGCTCGGAGTCCGCCCACGCGTACCCCGGGCCGGGCAGGTCGCCCGCGCGGCCGTATCGGGAGTTCGGCCTCGCCGGCGAGCCGGGGCCAGATTCGTCCTGGCTGACCGGGCGGGTTCCGGCCACGGCGTGGCTCACCCGGTAGGCGGGGGTGAACAGCGAGGCGCCGCCCGGTCCAGCGGCTGGAGATGATTGCTCGGGGGTCTGCTCCCGATGCCGTCGGCTCGCTGACCCGCCAGGCATTGCGTCACCTGCATTCCGCATGCCGTGAGCGTACCGTTATGACGCCGCCAGCGAGTCAGGTAGCCTTGATAGCGGTCGCCGAGACCAGGACAAGTACATCGCACCGGCGGGTGCGCTTGCGTTGGCCTCATCGGTCTTTTGACCGCCGGTGGCAACAGCCGGTATTCTTACCGGGCGTCCATCTGCACTGGCATGTTCACGCGCCCGCTTAGCGGGACAGGTTATGCTGCCGCCGGTGCTGCGGATTTCCCACGCCGGGCCAGCGGACCGGGCGGGGGCCAACTATCAGGACTCACACGCGAAGGCTCATGACTGTGCGCACTTTCAGCCCGAAGGCCGCCGATGTCCAGCGACAGTGGCACGTCATCGATGCATCTGACATCGTCCTCGGCCGGCTGGCGAGCCAGGCGGCGATCCTGCTGCGCGGCAAGCACAAGCCGGTCTTCGCGCCGCACGTGGACACGGGCGACTTCGTCATCATCGTGAACGCGTCGAAGGTCGCGCTGACCGGCAACAAGCTCGCCGACAAGCGCGCCTACCGGCACTCCGGTTACCCGGGCGGCCTGCGGGCCGTCGCATACGGCGACCTGATGGCGTCCAGTCCCGAGCGTGCCGTCACCAAGGCGGTAAAGGGCATGCTCCCCAAGAACACTCTCGGCCGGCAGATGCTGCGCAAGCTCAAGGTCTACGCGGGACCCGAGCACCCGCACCAGGCGCAGCAGCCGGTCCCCTTCGAGATCTCGCAGGTTTCCCAGCAGGCGGGCGCGGGCAAGGCCGCGAAGTAGCCGGCCAGGGCGGCACCAGGACACAACGATCCGATCAGGAAGCACGAGGAATACACCGTGGCTGAGCCCACTGTCGCGCCGGACGCCGGCGCTGGCGCCGAGGTCAACGAGACCGCCGAGCACGTGTCGCAGTACACCACCGAGACCGGTGAGGCGGCGAGCACCTCGGGCAAGCCCGCGGCGCGTCGGCCTGTCGTGACCGGGCACGCGCTTGGCACCGGCCGCCGCAAGGAGGCGATCGCCCGGGTGCGGGTGATGCCGGGGACCGGGCAGTGGCTGATCAACGGCCGGACCATGGACGTCTACTTCCCGAACAAGGTGCACCAGCAGCTGATCAACGAGCCGTTCGTAACCCTGGGCGCGGATGGCCAGTTCGACGTCGTGGCGAGGATCACCGGCGGCGGTGTGACCGGCCAGGCCGGCGCGCTGCGGCTCGGCATCGCCAGGGCGCTGATACTCGTCGACCCCGCCAGCCGCCCCGCGCTGAAGCGGCTCGGCTTCCTGACCAGGGATGCCAGGATCAAGGAACGGAAGAAGGCGGGCCTGAAGAAGGCACGTAAGGCGCCGCAGTACTCCAAGCGCTAGCCGCTCGCGCTGCCATCGGGCGTGGTGCCGGCTATGGGCCAGCTGTTCGGCACTGACGGCGTTCGCGGCGTCGCAGGGCGTGATCTCGATGCCCGGCTCGCGACGAGCCTCGCTGCCGCTGCCGCGCACGTGCTCGGCGGCTCCCGCGCGTCTGACTCGGCCAGGCCGTCCGCCGTCGTCGGGCGCGACCCGCGGGCTTCGGGTGAGTTCCTCGAGGCCGCCGTGGTCGCCGGGCTCGCTGAGAGCGGCGTCGACGTGCTGCGGCTGGGCATCATGCCCACTCCGGCCGTCGCCTACCTCACCGACGTGCTCGGCGCGGACTTCGGCGTGATGCTGTCGGCGAGCCACAACCCGGCGCCCGACAACGGGATCAAGTTCTTCGCGGCAGGCGGCCTGAAGCTGCCCGACCACGTCGAGGACCAGATCGAGGCGCGGATGGCCGGGCACGCGACGCGGGCAGGCCGCACTGGTCTCCCGGCGGCGGGGTTCGGCCGGGTGCGCGATGCCGAGGGCGAAGCCGAGCGCTACCTGGCCCACCTGCTGTCCACGGTCGGCTCGGCCAGGCCGCTTTCCGGATGGCGGGTCGTGGTCGACTGCGCGCACGGCGCCGCCTACGCGCTCGCCCCCCGGCTGCTGGCCGAGGCGGGAGCCGACGTGATCCCGATCGGCGTGCAGCCAGACGGCATCAACATCAACGCGGGCTGCGGCTCGACCAGCCTAGGCGTGCTCCAGGCATCGGTCACTGAGTACGGAGCCGATGCGGGCATCGCCTATGACGGGGACGCCGACCGCTGCCTCGCGGTGGACTCGGCCGGCGAGATCATCGACGGTGACCAGATCCTGGCGATCCTGGCGCTGGCGCTGAACGAGTCGGGCAGGCTGGTCGGCGGCACGGTCGTCGCGACGGTCATGGCCAACCTCGGCTTCCGGCTGGCGATGACCGAAGCCGGGATCGAGGTTATCGAGACGCCGGTGGGAGACAGGCACCTGATCGCGGCGATGCTCGACGGGAAGTACGTGCTCGGCGGCGAGCAGTCCGGCCACATCATCATGCTCGACCACAGCAGCACCGGCGACGGGATGCTGACCAGTCTCCAGCTGCTGGCGACCGCCGCGGCCCGCGGCCGGTCGCTCGCCGAGCTCGGGGCCGTCATGACGAGGTTCCCGCAGGTGCTCCTCAACGTGCACGGGGTCAGCAAGGACAAGGTCGCCGCCTCGGCCGAGCTTGCCGCCGCGGTGGCGGACGCCGCCTCCGAGCTCGGCGAGTCTGGGCGGGTCCTGGTCCGGCCGAGCGGGACAGAGCCGGCCGTCCGCGTCATGGTCGAGGCCGTCGACTCCGGTCAGGCGCACCAGATCGCCGGGCGGCTGGCCGACGTCGTCCGCAGCGCTGGCTGAGCCGGGCGCGGCCTCGTCCGGAGTCTGGCGGCACCCCTCCGGAGTCAGGGACCGCATACTAGCCTTGACCCTCATGTGCGGGATCGTGGGCTACGCGGGGGACAGGCAAGCTGTCGGCGTGATGCTGGCAGGTCTCGGCCGACTCGAGTACCGGGGATACGACTCGGCAGGCGTCGCCGTGCTCGCCGACGGCAAGATCGCGTGGGTGAAGCGAGCGGGCAAGCTCGGCAACCTGACCGCCGCACTGGCGGACAGCCCGCCGCTGCCCGGCACGGTCGGCGTCGGTCACACCAGGTGGGCGACGCACGGCGCGCCGACCGACCCGAACGCGCACCCGCAGGCCGACTGCGGCGGCCACCTCGCCGTCGTGCACAACGGCATCATCGAGAACTTCGCCGACCTCAGCGAGGAGCTCGGGTCGCGCGGTCACATCATGACCTCGGAGACCGACACCGAGCTCGTCGCCCACCTGCTCGAGGACGAGATGGCCGAGGTGGCCGGCGCGCCGGGCTCGCTCGCCGCCGCGATGCGCGCCGTCTGCCGGCGGCTGGACGGAACCTTCACGCTGGTCGCCGTCGACGTGCGCGACCCCGGCGTCGTCGTCGGCGCGCGCCGCAACTCACCGCTCGTGGTCGGCCGCGGCGATCGGGAGAACTTCCTGGCCAGCGATGTCGCGGCATTCATCGCCTTTACCCGCGACGCGACCGAGATCGGCCAGGACCAGGTCGCCGAGATCAGTTCAGGCGGCGTGCGGGTGACGAACTTCGACGGCTCGCCCGCGCAGCTGCGGGACTTCGTCGTCGACTGGGACGCCGAGGCGGCGGAGAAGGCCGGCTTCCGGTGGTTCATGACCAAGGAGATCGCAGAGCAGCCACGCGCCGTCGCCGACGCGCTGGTCGGCCGGGCGGGCCGGGACGGCGGGCTGGTCCTGGACGAGATGCGGCTGTCCGACGACGAACTGCGCGGCATCGACAAGATCGTCGTGCTGGCCTGCGGCACGGCGTACCACGCCGGGCTGATCGCCAAGTACGCGATCGAGCACTGGTCCAAGATTCCCTGCGAGGTCCAGCTGGCCAGCGAGTTCCGGTACTCCGACCCGATCCTGACCCGGTCCACGCTGGTGATCGCGATCTCGCAGTCCGGCGAGACTCTCGACACCCTGATGGCCGTCAGGCACGCGAGGGACCAGCACTGCCGGGTACTCGCGGTGTGCAACGTCAAGGGGTCGTCGATCCCGCGGGAGAGCGACGCGGTCGTGTACACCCACGCCGGCCCGGAGATGGCCGTCGCCTCGACCAAGGCGTTCCTGACCCAGCTGGTCTCCTGCTACGTGGTCGGCCTCTACCTGGCGCAGGTCAAGGCCAGCATGCGCACCGGCGAGATCACGGCCGTGCTCGGCCGGCTCCGCGAGATGCCGATAGCGGTCGAGGAGGTGCTCGAGCGGATCGGCCCGGTCCGCGACGTGGCCAGGGAGCTCGCGGGGGAGCGGTGCGTGCTGTTCCTCGGCAGGCACGTCGGGTATCCGGTCGCGCTCGAGGGCGCGCTCAAGCTCAAGGAGCTGGCCTACATGCACGCGGAGGGCTTCGCCGCCGGCGAGCTCAAGCACGGCCCGATCGCGCTGATCGAGCCCGGGCTTCCGGTCGTGGTGATCGTGCCGCCGCCGCGCGACCTGCCGGTGCTGCACGACAAGGTCGTCTCCAACATCCAGGAGATCAGGGCGCGCGGAGCGCGGACGATCGTGATCGCCGAGCGCGGCGACGCGAAGGTCAGGCCGTATGCGGACGCGCTGATCGAGCTCCCGGCCGTGCCGCCGCTGCTGCAGCCGCTCGTGGCGAGCGTCCCCCTGCAGGTGTTCGCCTGCGAGCTGGCCGACGCGCAGGGGCACGACGTCGACCAGCCGCGCAACCTCGCCAAGTCCGTCACCGTCGAGTAGCGCCGCGCCTGGCGCGGCCAGGCTGCCTGCCATGGCAGGCTGAGAGTCGTGATCGCGGGAATCGGCGTCGACATCGTGGACATCGCCAGGCTCGGGGCCGCGCTCGCCCGCACGCCCGAGCTGGCCGAGCGGCTGTTCACCGAGGCCGAGAGGAGCGGGGTCAGCGAGCGGCCCGCGCGGGTCGCCTCGCTGGCGGGCTGCTTCGCGGCGAAGGAGGCCCTGGCCAAGGTACTTGGCGCCCCGCCCGGCCTGCGCTGGACAGACACCGAGGTATTGCGCAGCGGGAATGGTCGGCCTTTTCTCACCGTGCGCGGCACGGTGGCGGTCGCGGCCGCCACGCGCGGAATCGGGGCGTGGCACCTGTCGCTGAGCCACGACGGCGGCTTCTGCGTGGCGATGGTAGTGGCCGAGACCGGGCCGCCAGGGCAGGCGGCGGAGAGCGGGCCGTCAGGGCCGGGCCGAGTGACGTGATCGGGCAAGACGAGCAGCGCGAGCGAGGCGAATGATGAGAGCGGCGCACACCGTAACCGACGTCAGGACGGCCGAGCACGCCCTGATGGCGGTGGTGCCGGACGGCGCGCTGATGCAGCGGGCGGCGGCCGGGCTCGCGTCGGTCTGCGCCCGGCTGCTCGGCCGGGTCTACGGCTCGCGAGTCGTGGTGCTTGCCGGGACCGGCGACAACGGTGGCGACGCGCTGTTCGCCGGGGCGCGGCTGGCCGGCCGGGGTGCGCGGGTCACCGCCGTGCCGGCCGGATCCAGGCTGCACGCGGCCGGGGCGGCGGCGCTGCGCGAGGCCGGCGGGCGGCTGACCAGCGCCGGGCAGGCGGGTCGCGAGTCGGCCGCCGCCATCGCCGCTGCCGATCTGATCATCGACGGCATCCTGGGCATCGGCGGGCGAGGCGGGCTCCGCGATCCCGCAGGCGCGCTGGCCGGGCTGGCGGCGCAGGCCAGAGCGGCCGGGGCCGTCGTCGTCGCGACCGACCTGCCGAGCGGCGTGGATGCCGACACCGGAGCGGTAGCCGGCGCCGCGATCAGGGCCGACGTCACGGTGACCTTCGGGACGGCCAAGCCGGGCCTGCTGGTCGATCCCGGCGCGAGCTATGCGGGAACGGTCGAGCTCGTCGATATCGGGCTGCGTCCGCACCTGGCCGCGCCGCCGGTCGTCGAGGCGCTCCAGTCGGCCGACGTCGCTGCGCTGCTGCCGCGGCCTGGCGCCGAGTCCGACAAGTACCGCCGAGGCGTGCTCGGCGTGCTCGCCGGCAGCCAGAAGTACACCGGCGCGGCGGTGCTCAGCGTCGGCGGGGCGATCCGCGGCGGCGCCGGCATGGTCAGGCTGGTATCGGCCAGGCCGGCCGCTGACCTGGTGAGGCAGCACTGGCCGGAGGCCGTGATCACGGTGATCGACCCCGCTGACCCGGCGGCCGCGGTCGAGGCTGCCGGGCGGGTCCAGGCGTGGGTGGCCGGACCTGGTCTCGGCACCGGCGACGACGCGGCGGACCTGCTGGCTGCCGTGCTGGCCACGCCGCTGCCGGTCCTGATCGACGCGGACGGGCTGACGGTGCTGTCCAGGCGCAGGGACCTGCTCTCGCGGCCGGCCGGGGCGGCGACGCTGATCACGCCGCACGCCGGCGAGCTTGCCAGGCTGCAGAACGCCGACCACAACGACATCGAGGCGCGCCGGCTCGACTCGGCTCGCCGGGCCGCGACCGAACTCGGGGTGACCGTGCTGCTCAAGGGCTCGACCACCGTGGTCGCGACGCCCGACCCCGGCGAGCCGGCGTTCGTCAACCCGACCGGGACCCCGTGGCTGGCCACGGCCGGGTCCGGCGACGTGCTGTCCGGGTTGGCTGGCGCGCTGCTGGCCCAGGGGGTGCTCCCGGCCAGATCCGCGGCCGCGGTGGCGGCGTTCCTGCACGGCCTGGCCGGACGGCTGGCCGCCAGGGACGCCCCGGCCGGCGCGGGCGACGTGCTCGCCGCGATCCCCGAGGCGATCCGCGCGGTCACCGGCGGCTAGGGCTCGCCCGGCCTTATGCCGGGCACGGTGTCCTGCCCGCCGGCGCCGTGCCCGCCGGTGTTTTGCCCGCCGGTGTTTTGCCCGCCGGAGAGCGCGTATCGCAGCACCGCCATGTCACCGGCCCTGGCCACGTCGGCGAGCATGGCGCGGTGCGCCGGGTTCCACGGGAACCGGCCGTTACCGACGAAGCGCGGGGCCGCCGAGTCGCCAACGAAGAACGGCGCGACGGCCAGCTGCAGCTCGTCGGCCAGCCCGGCGGCGAGGAACTGCGTGTGCACCGACCCGCCGCCCTCCACCAGCAGCCTGCGCACGCCGCGGACGGCCAGGTCGGCGAGAACGCGCTCCAGCTCGACGGGGTTCCCGGCGTCCACGACATCGGCGGCGGCGCCGAGGCGCTCGGCGGTCCTGGCCGCGGCCGGCGACGCGACGTAGACGATCCTGTCCGCGCCGGCGGTGAAGAGCCGGGCGGCCAGGTCGATATCCCCGCTGCCGCTGACCACCACCCGGGCTGGATCGGGCCGGCGCCCGTCGGCTATCCGGGCATCCCGCCGAGCGCGCGACCGCACCAACAGGACCGGGTTGTCGGCGCGAATCGTGGCGGCGCCGACCAGGATCGCGTCGCAGCTCGCCCGGAGCGCGTCCACGCGGTCGATATCGGCGTCGCCGGACAGCCGCAGCGGCTGGCTCGTTGCGTCGTCGATGTATCCGTCCAGCGACATCGCGCAGCTCAGCAGGACGTATGGCCGGTCCACGCGGACAAGCCTACGGCGCCGGTGCCGACCCGGCGGTGTGACGCAAGTTACGGAATCAGGCCAGGCTGACGGGGTGTTCTTCTAAGGTGCGGGCAGCCGGTGCAGGCGATACGTCGTCGGTGCCAGGCTCCGGTGACCCCGGGCCATGACCGCGCTCCGCCAGGGCCGGGTGCGCGGGTCCGGCCGGGTCGGGCCGGGTGCCAGTCCGCGATCCGCGCGATCGGCCGCTGGCTGGCCATTGGCCGGCCTGCCGCCCTCTCGTTTCGATCGGAGTCTCAGATGTGCTCTCGCAGTAGCAGCCCAGGCCAGAACCGACCCGGCGACTCGCCCAGGCGGTTCTTGCGCCGTCCACGGCCGCGCGGCGTGGCCGTCGCGGTCGGTGGCGCGGTCGCCCTGGCTGCCAGCGTCGCCGGGCTGGCGGCGGCCGGGCTCAGCTCGGGCAGCGCCGCCACCGGCGCCGTCAGCAGCGCAGCGACCGCCGCGGGCGGGCGAGCCAGCGCCGCGGGCACCAGCGCCGCCGGCACCAGGTCAGCGGAGGCCGGCGCCCGCCACGCGGCTGCGGCGGCCAGGGCGACGCGGCCCCGGGCCGAGCCCGCCGGTGCCCGATCGCCCGTGTCGGCGCGGTCGGCCGCCGCGTCCGGTGCTCGTCCTGGCAAGCGATCCGCGTCCAGGCCGAAGACGCTGCGGACCTCGTGCCGGTCGGTCGCCCATATCGGCGACTCGACCTCGGTCGACCTGATCTCGCCTGACTACCTGCCGAACGCCGCACAGCGGCTTGGCGCGCGCTACGCGGCCGTCGGCGTCAGGCGCCTGAAGATCGACGCGTCGGGCGGGCGCTCGATCGTCGAGGAAATGGCGGGCCAGGTGAACGGCTACAAGGTCGCGAGCGCGTGGCGGAGCCAGGGCTACCGAGGATGCTGGGTGTTCGCGCTGGGAACCAACGACACCGCGAACGTGGCCGCGGGCTCCGCGATCGGCATGACGGCGCGGATCGACCAGATGATGGCGGTCGCGCACGGCGAGCCGGTGCTGTGGGTGAACACGCGAACGCTGATGTCCAGCGGGCCGTGGGCGAGCGCGAACGAGCGGGTCTGGGACAAAACACTGGTCACGGCCCTCGCGAAGTACCCGAACATGCGGATATTCAACTGGTCGGCCGTCGCCAGGCCCAGATGGTTCCTGACCGACGGGATCCACTACAACTCGTTCGGATGCGCCATGCGCGCCAAGGCGATCGCCGACGCGCTGGCCCGGGCATTCCCGCGGAACGGACACAGCGCGGGCAAGATCGTCCGATAGCAATCCAAGCCGCGGAAAGGGCCGGCCGGGAAGGCACGCGGTCATCGTGATGACCAAGCTGCCGACCAGCGCCGGCCCTTCTCGCGTGTCGCGGCCCAGCGCGGCGCGGCTCCGCCGTTGACCACCTGGCCTTTCCGCCTTCCAATTCTTGCCGACGACGATACGTACTCGTTAAATCACTCCGGGTAGTGCTTTCCCTGCCTAGGTGGAAATCGATCTCGCCCGACGGAGGCGTGGCCGGCCTGGGCTGGGGGGGAACATGCCGAGGCCGGTGAGTTCTGGCCAGCGCTACATGCCTGGCCTGGACGGATTGCGCGCGCTGGCGGTGCTTGCGGTCATCGCCTATCACGAGCAGTTCGGCTGGGCACCGGGCGGACTGCTCGGCGTGGGTGTCTTCTTCACGCTCAGCGGATTCCTGATCACGAGCCTGCTGGTCGGCGAGTGGTCGGCGCACGGACGGATCAGGCTCGGCGACTTCTGGCTGCACCGAGCCAGGCGGCTGCTGCCGGCGCTCTTCGTGATGCTGGCCGTGGTGACTGCGTGGGTCACGCTCGCGGACCGGGCCAGGCTGGCCAGCCTGCGCGGCGCGGTGGGCGCGGCAGCGGGGTACTTCAGCAACTGGTATCTCATCGCCCAGAACCAGTCCTACTTCGCCAGGTTCGCCCCGCCCGCGCCGTTCGACCACCTGTGGTCACTGGCGGTGGAGGAGCAGTTCTACCTCCTGTGGCCTGTGCTGCTGATCGCGAGCCTGATCTTGCTGCGCAGGCGGTCAGCCGCCGCCGCGTGGCTGGTCCTGCCCACGACCCTCCTGGCGGCCCTGTCCGCGCTGGCGATGGTGAGCTTCTACCAGCCAGGCCTGGACCCGACCCGGGTGTACGAGGGCACCGACACCCGCGCCTTCGGCCTGCTGATCGGCGCCATCCTGGCGCTGGCCTGGCCGAGCCGCAGCACGCGCGGCGCGCACAGCGCGCCGGGCAGGTGGGCCCGCGGGCTGCTTGACCTGGCCGGCGCGGCCGGACTGGCCGGCATCGGCGTGATGATCTGGCGGGTCGGCGAGTACTCGCCGTTCGCCTACCGGGGCGGGCTCGTGCTGCTGTCGGTCGCCGCGGCGGCGGTCGTGGCCGCGACCGCGCACCCGGCCAGTCTCGTTGGCGCTGCGCTCGGCTGGCGCCCGCTGCGCTGGATCGGAGTCCGCTCCTACGGCATCTACCTGTGGCACTACCCGGTCATCGTGATGACCTCGCAGGCTAACGTCAAGCCGAGCCTGCCGCTGGCCGGCCTTCAGGTCGCGGCGTCTATCCTGCTCGCGGCCTTGTCGTGGGAGCTCATCGAGGAGCCGATCCGCCATGGCGCGATCGGGCGGACCTGGAACCGCGTCCGTGCGGCCGGCTGGCGGCCCAGGCTCGGCCAGGTCAGGCCGGGGCGCCTGGCGGCCGCGGCCGGCGCGGTCGGCGTGCTGGCGGTTGCGGGCGCCGGGCTGTCAGGCGCCGTGCAGGCCAGGGCCGGTTCGGGGGTGGGGTCCGTGGTCTCGGAAGGCTCGCTGCAGCTCCCGGTCACCAAGTCGGTCGTCAGGACGCCGCACACGCAGGACAGCCCGAGCCCGAGCCGGTCACCGGGCGCCGGCGGGCCGGCTGGCGGCCCGCTGCGCACATCCTGCCGCAGGGTCGCGCATATCGGCGACTCGACCTCCGACGGCCTGGTCTCGCCCGACTACCTGCCCAAGCCAGGCGAGCGGATCGCCGCCCGATACGAAGATGTCGGGGTGCGCTCGGTCGTGACCGACATCTCGGGCGCCCGGTCGGCGGTCGAGGTCCTGCCCGGGCAGGTCAACGGCTACGACGCTGTCAGGAACATCACCAGGAGCGGGTTCAGCGGCTGCTGGGTGATCGCGCTGGGTACGAACGACACGGCCGACGTGGCGGCCGGGTCGACCGTCGGCCTGACGACCAGGATCAGTCGCATGATGAAGGCCGCGCACGGCGAACCCGTGCTGTGGATCAACGTCAAGTCCCTGCTGGCGACCGGCCCGTACGCGGAGGCCAACATGCTCCGCTGGGACCAGGCGCTGGTCAGCGCCTGCGCGCGGTATCCGAACATGCGGGTCTACAACTGGGCCACCGAGGTACGCGCCAAATGGTACATATCCGATGGAATTCACTTCACCTCGATCGGCTACAAGCACCGCGCCAAGATGATCGCCGATGCGCTGGCCCGGGCGTTCCCGCAGCAGGGCCAGAGCAGCGGCTGCCTGGTGACCAGCTAGCCGGGGACCGCGTGCCCTAGCCCTCGGCGCGCCCTAGCCGGGGACGTGCCCTAGTCCTCGGCGCGCCCGCCGAGGTGGCGGGCGAGGAACTTCTCCGCGGCCGCGTAGAAGATCATGCGGTTCTCTGGCTTGGCGAAGCCATGACCCTCGTCGGGGAAGAGCATGTACTCGTGCTCTATCCCTGCCTCGGTCATCGCGGCGACGATCTGCTCGGACTCGGCCTGCTTCACCCGCGGGTCGTTGGCGCCCTGCGCGATCAGCAGCGGGATCGAGATCTGGTCGGCCCGGGACAGCGGAGATCGCGACCAGAGGAAATCGACGTCCTTCTCCGGATCTCCGACCCTGCGGTGGAACTGGGCGATCATCGGAGCCCAGTACGGCGGCACGGTCTCGATCAGGGTCTTGAGGTTCGACGGCCCCACGATGTCGACCGCGCAGCAGTAGATGTCGGGCGTGAACGTGGCGCCGGCCAGCGCGGCGTAGCCGCCGTAGGACCCGCCGAAGATCGCGACCCGCTTCGGGTCGCTCCAGCCCTCCGCCACCGCGTGCGCGACCGCGTCGGTCAGGTCGTCCTGCATCTTGGCGCCCCACTCGCGGTCGCCCGCGTTGACGAACCCCTTGCCGTAGCCGGTTGACCCGCGGAAGTTGACCTGCAGGCAGAGGTAGCCGCGGTTGGCGAGCCACTGAGCCTGGGGGCTATAGCCCCAGGCGTCCCTGGCCCACGGGCCTCCGTGCACGTCGAGCACGGTCGGCAGCCCGATCCGCGGGCCGTCGGGCGGGAACGTCGCGTACCCGTGGAGGACCAGGCCGTCTCTCGCCTCGAACGTGAACGGGACCATCGGCGCCAGCGTGTACTCGCTCAGCGCCGGCTGGTGCTCGAACAGGAAGCTTCCCTTCCCGGTCGAGCGGTCGTAGGCGAAGTACGGCACCGGCCCGGTGTCGTTGGTGAACGCGACCAGCCAGGTCGCCTCGGCGTCGTCGGCGCTGACGAAGTTGGGGTCACCGTGGTGCAGCGCGCGGATCGCGGCCAGGTCAGCGGCGACCGACGGGTCGAGCACGAGGTACTCGGACCTGTCCTTCAGCACCACGACGATCTGCGGTTCCCTGGTCTGCGGATCGATCCGCACGCCGCTGACGTCGGCCTCCTGATCGCCGGCGAGCACCGCTTCGGCCCCGGTGGCCAGGTCGATCCTGACCAGCCGCGCGGTCTCGGCGCCGACCGAGCTGACCACGAGCAGCGACTGCCCGTCGGCGCTGAACGCCACCGGTTCCGTGGTCAGGGCGTCCTCGGCCGGTATCGCCAGGAGCTGGCGCCAGTCGTCGGCGGCGCTGTCCCGCACCAGCGCGATGATCCCGCCGTCCGGCTGCGGCGCGAACGCGCCGCGGACGACCAGCTTGGAGTCGGCGACCCAGCCGAGGAAGCCGGGATTGTCGACCTCCTTGGTCAGCTCCCCGCTGTCCAGGTCGAGCCGGTACACGTCGTGCAGCTGCGGATTGTCCTTGTTCAGGCCGATCAGGACCTCGGCGGGGAAGTCCCGCTCCATCGCCACGATCTGGGTCTGCACCCCGTCGAACGGCGTCAGGTCCCGGTGCTGCATGGTGGTCAGGTCGACGTCGTACAGCCGCCAGTTCTCGTCGCCGCCGACATCCTGCAGGTAGAGCAGGTGCTTGTTGTCGTGCGCCCAGGCGAACGTCCTGATGCCGCGGTCCGTGTCGTCGGTCACGACCACGGCCTGGCTCCAGTCCACGCCGTCCTGCGGGCTGACCGGAGCGAGCCAGACGTTCAGCACGTCGTCCTTGGGGGCTATCCAGGCGAGCCTGGTGCCGTCGGGCGACAGCCGCGGGCTGACCCGCTCTGGATTGCCGAAGAGAACCTTGCGGGGAATGAGTTCGACCATGCATGTACCTAACCATGCCGACCAGGCCAGCGCGAGATCCTGTCAGCAGGCACGATAAGGGCGGTCGGCAGTGGGCGCGCCGGCGCTCCCACGATCACCTCCTGATGAATGTGCCATCCAGCGCGGACATCGATGATGCATGTGCCTTCCCTCGGCGCGCTGACAGTCCGAGCAGCGGCACTAACTCGCCCTAAAGGGAGTAACCCGGCACTATCCGGACGCGCAGCCGCCGCGCGGTCGGCCCGACACCCGTTCCATGAGGGTGGGCTGGCTCGGGCCGGCTGCTGGCACACTTGAAGGCCATGGACGGGCAATCAGAAGCGGTCGTCGACCTCGCTGCAATCAGGTCAAACGTCGCGCGAATGGCGCGCCACGTCGGAAACGCCGAGGTCATGGCCGTGGTGAAGTCCGACGGCTACGGGCACGGGGCGTTGGAGACGGCCGCGGCGGCCCTGGCCGGCGGCGCGACCTGGCTCGGGGTCGGCCACGTCGAGGAGGCCGTGGCGCTCCGCTCGGCGGGCTTCACGGCGCCGGTGCTCTGCCTGCTGGCCGCGCCGGACGCGGCGCACCGCGACGCGATCTCGCTCGGCATCGACCTCAGCACGGGCACGGCCAGCCTGGTGCGGCAGATCGCCGCGGCGGCCGAGACGGCCGGCAGGCCCGCGCGGCTGCACCTGAAGGCCGACACCGGGATGAGCCGCGGCGGCGCGCCGATGGGACAGTGGCCGGGCCTGCTCGACGCCGCGCTGGCCGAGCAGGCGGCAGGCCGGTGCGAGGTGGTCGGCATCTGGTCGCATCTGGCCTGTGCCGACATCCCCGGGCATCCGTCCGTAGACGCCCAGCTCGCGGCCTTCCGTGACGCGCTCGCTCAGGCGGAACGGGCCGGCGCGCGGCCGCTGGTGCGGCACCTGGCCAACACCGCGGCGCTGCTGACCCGGCCTGACACGTGGTATGACCTGGTCAGGCCAGGCGGCGGGGTGACCGGGCTGTGTACCCTGCCCGGGGGGCCTCCCGGCTGGCTGCGCCCGGCCATGACCGTGCGCACTCACCTGCTTCAGGTCAAACGGGTCGCACAGGGAACTGGGGTTTCCTATGGCCACAGGTACGTCACGGGGACCGAAACGACGCTCGGGCTGATCGCGCTCGGCTACCACGAGGGAATCCCGCGTGCGGCGGCGAACACCGCGCCGGTGCTGGTCGGCGGCCGCCGGCTCACGATCGCGGGGACGGTCTGCATGAACCAGTGCGTCCTCGATGCCGGCGACATGGATATCGAGGCAGGCGACGAGGTCGTGCTGTTCGGCCCCGGCGACCACGGCGAGCCGACCGCGCAGGGGTGGGCCGACCTGCTCGGCACGCTGTCCTACGACATCGTCACGAGGTTTACCGCCAAGATCCCGAGAAGCTACTCTGGAGTAACCGAGGCAGGGCTCACTGAGGCAGGGATCCCGGCGGCGCGAGCCGACGCGGGCGGTGCCCGGGGCGCGCGCGACCACGCCGAGGTGGCGCGCGCGAGCGGGCAGGAGGTCTGATGGTCAGCTGGCGTAGGCTCACCGGCGTCACCGGGATCGCCGCGGGCGCCATCGCGGCCGGAGCGGGCGCGGTGGTCATGGCCGAGAAGATCGCGGTGGGCCGGATCAGGCTGCGGCCCGACCCGGCGGCCGGCGAGCCGTTCGGGGACATCCGCGGCGAGGCAATGACCGTGACTGCCGATGACGGGCTGCCGCTGCACGTCGAGCTCAGCGGGCCCTCGACCCCCGCGGACGCGACCTCGACGCCGGTCACGATCATCTTCTGCCACGGCTACACGCTGAACTCCGACGTCTGGTACTACCAGCGTGCCGGCCTCGAGCGCAGCGCCAGGCTGGTCTTCTGGGACCAGCGCAGTCACGGCAGGTCAGGCCGCTCCGACCCCGAGCTGGTCAGCATCGACCAGCTCGGAGCGGACCTGCACGAGGTGCTGATGGCCACCGCCCCCGGCGACATGCCGGTGGTGCTGGTCGGCCACTCGATGGGCGGCATGACCGTGATGGCGCTGGCCGACCAGCATCCCGAGCTGATCGGCAGCAAGGTGATCGGCGCGGTGCTGATCTCGACCGCTGCGGCCACGGTCGACCCGGTCACCTGGCTGCCCGCGCTGCTTCGCCCCGCGGTCCGGGTGGCGATGCCGTCGATGATGACGGGGGCGTCCAGGGGCCGGATGGCCGAGATGGTGGAGCGCAGCAGGCGGTCGGCCAGCGACCTGGCCTTCCTCGGGACCAGGCGGATCGCCTTCGGCGATCCGCGGGTGAGCCCGACCGTGGTGGACTTCCTCGAGCGGATCATCAGGGCCACGCCGATCGACGTCATCGCCGACTTCTACGTCGCGCTGGTCGGGCACGAGAAGCGGCACGCGCTCCGGGTGCTCGGCGCTATTCCCGTGGTCGTGCTGACCGGCGACAGGGACCGGCTGGTTGACCCGAGCCTGTCGGAAGGGATCGCGTCGGCGATCCGCGACTCGAAGCTGATCAGGATCCCGGGAGCCGGCCATGTGGTCATACTCGAACGGCCCGAGGAGGTCAACGAGGCGATCGCGGAACTAGTGACACGGGCGCTGGCCACCCGCGCGGCCAATGACTGACCGACCGTCGGCCGGTGCGCCGTCGGCCGGTGCGCCGTCGGCCGGTGCGCCCTCGGCCCGCGATCCGGGCGTCGCGACCGTGCTCACCGACGACCGGTCGCCGGCGGTGACGGTGCGGCTGGCCGTTCCCGGCGCGGCCCAGATGAGGCTGCTCGGGGCACGGCTCGCCGGGCTCCTTGGCCCGGGCGACCTGGTCGTGCTCGCCGGCGCCCTGGGCGCGGGCAAGACCACGCTCGTCCAGGGGATCGGCGACGGGCTCGGCGTGCGCGGCCCGGTGACCTCGCCGACGTTCGTGATCGCGCGGGAGCACCCGTCGCTGCGCGGCGGCCCCGACCTTGTGCACGCCGACGCGTACCGGCTCGGCAGCCGGCTGGAGGTGGACGACCTCGATCTCGACGCCGACCTCGATCACTCCGTGACCGTGGTCGAGTGGGGCGAGGGCCTGGTCGAGGACCTGGCCAGCGGGCACCTGCGGATCACCATCGACCGGCAGGAGCCTCCGCCCGCGCCGGCGGCTCCCGAGCCAGCGTCGGCGGCCGGTGCGGGCGACGAGCCGGAGGACAGCACGGAAGATCAGGTCAGGAGGGTGACGGTCGCCGGCTACGGCGGCAAGTGGGAATCGGCCGCTGACCGGCTGAGGTCGGCGGTGCTCGCCGAGCAGCCTGGATAGAGTCGCCTGGGTAGACCGCGGCACGGCGATGCGGCAACAATTGTTCCGATCTGTCGCCCCTCGGCCCGGCCGGCGCCAGTACACTGCGGGAATTCGGAACAGCTTGCCGTCGTCACGGACGGTCTGATGCCTGTCAGGGAGGCGCGCCGTGACTGAGCAGGGCTACCCGCCTCGCCAGCCTGACAACCCCGGTCGTTCGGGCCGGTCGAGGACCTCGCAGGAGCCCCGCAAGACCGGCTGGCAGGTGCTCGACAGCTTCGACGATGCGTCCGACGCCGAGTCCGACCTGCCGCCGTGGGCGGTGCCAGGCGGCATCGAGCCGCTGCGTCCGGCCCGCAGGCCGCCGAGGTCGGCCAGGTCGGCCCGGGTGCCCGAGCGGCCCAGGTACGGCGAGGCCGCCGAGTTCGATCAGTCGGGCGAGTTCGTCGACGAGTCAGGCGAGCTCGACGAGTCAGGCGAGTTCGGCCGGCCGGGCGAGTTCGGTGGCCCTGACCAGGGTCGGCCTGGCCGGCCTGGCAGGAAGCCCCGCCGCAGCAGGGTGGCTGCGGCTCGCCGCCGCCGATCCAAGCGCAGGCTGGTGACCTGGGGAGGCACCGCCATCGTGATCGCGGCGCTCGTGGCCGGCGGAATCCTGCTGACCAGATCGCCGGCGCCGAAGAGCCGGTTCGTGATGACGCTGCAGAAGGGCGAGCTCCTGAGCGTGCCCGACGCCTGCAAGGTCATCGGCGCGGCCGACCTGCGCCGGTTGCTGCACGGAGCTCCCAGGAGCATCCAGCCGTACAAGGGCCAGGCGCAGAGCCAGTGCATCTACACGGTCGACGCGCAGCCGACGTTCCGGGTGCTGAACATCCTCGTGCAGGCCTACCGGGCGAGCCTGACCGTGTCGGGCAACGGCAGCGCCACGACCAACGCGAAGTACAACTTCTGGCAGCAGCGCAGTCTGCTGATCACGCCGCCCAAGCACACGCCGCAGCCGCCGGCCACCGTCACCGCGGTCGGCGGGCTGGGCAGCCAAGCGCTGAGCGCCGTCCAGGTGTTCCGCACCGATTCGGTCACCGACCTGGTGACCGTGCTGGTCAGATACCGCAACGTGCTGATCACGGCCAGCCTGCAGGGCCAGACGAGCGGCGGCTTCGGCCCCGTCACGATCAGCGAGCTGCGCTCCGGGGCGCTGGCCGTGGCCAGGACAGTATTCGCTCGCGTCAAGACCGAGCCCGCGGTCGGCTGACGGAGATCGGCCGGGCCGCTGAGCCCGGCAGCGGGAGCCTGGCAGCGGGAGCCCGGCTGGCCCCGAGGGACCGGCCGCGCTGCGCGGGGCCAGTTCAACCGCGAAGCCCGGCGCGGCCCGGGCGCTGCGGATCGGTGACTACGCTGAGACACCGTGCTCCTCCTCGCCTTCGACACCGCGACCCCCGCGGTCACCGTCGCGTTGCACGACGGTCTCGGCGTCGTCGCGCACGAGTCGGCGGTCGACGCCCGCCGGCACGGCGAGCTGCTCGCCCCGTCGATCGGCCGGGTACTCGACAAGGCGGGCGTCGGCCCGGCCGACCTGACCGCGATCGCGGTGGGCACCGGGCCAGGTCCCTACACCGGGCTGCGGGTCGGCCTGGTGACCGCCCGGGTGCTCGGCAGCGCGCTGTCCGTGCCGGTAGACGGCATCTGCACGCTCGACATCATCGCGGCAGAGGCCAGGGCCGAGGCAGGGGGCCGTGAGTTCGTCGTCGCAACCGACGCCAGGCGCAGGGAGGTCTACTGGGCGCGGTACTCGGCGGCCGGGGAGCGGCTGACGGAACCCCAGGTCAGCCCGCCCGCTCAGGTCCCGGCGGGCGGCCCGGTCGCCGGGGAGGGCCCGCGCCTGCACGCCGAGCTGGCCGGGGCCGGCCAGATGATCGGGCCGCGCTTTCCGTCGGCCGTCCAGCTAGCTCGGATCGCCGCCGGCCGGCTCGCCCGCGGGATCCCGGCCGCCCCGCCCGAGGCCCGGTATCTGCGTCGCCCCGACGCCAGGGAGCCCGGCCCGCCCAAGCGGGTCACGCCGCGAGCGGGAGACACCCCGTGAACGTGCCGGGGATCGTGCTGCGCCAGATGACCGCGGCCGACCTTGACCAGGTCGTCGAGCTCGAGCGGGCGGTCTTCAGCGAAGAGGCCTGGACCTGGCAGATGCTGACCGGAGAGCTCGAGCAGCAGCCCGCAAGCAGGTACTACCTCGTCGCCGAGGACCACGGTCAGATCGCAGGCTACGCGGGCCTGCTCGGCGCCGGCTGGCAGGGTGACGTGCTGACCCTGGCCGTGGCGGCCAGCCGGCGGGGGCACGGGATCGGCTCCGCGCTGCTCGAGGCGCTGCTGGCGGAGGCCGTCAGGCGCGGCTGCACCGACGTCTTCCTCGAGGTGCGGACGGACAACAGCCCGGCGCAGCAGCTGTACCGCAGGCACGAGTTCACCGAGATCGGGATCAGGCGGGGCTACTACCAGCCCTCGGGCGCCGACGCGCTGGTGATGAGGCGAAACCTGACCCGTCCCCGCGACGAAGGCGAGCGCCGATGACCGCACCGCTGGTTCTCGGAATAGAGTCCTCGTGCGACGAGACCGGGGTGGGCCTGGTCCGCGGCCACGAGCTGCTCGCCGACGCGGTCGCCTCCAGCGTGGACGAGCACGCGCGCTTCGGCGGCGTGGTGCCCGAGGTGGCGAGCAGGGCGCACCTGGAGGCGATGGTTCCCGCCGTGCGGCGGGCTCTCGACGCCGCCGGGGTCGGCCTCGGCCGGGTCGATGCGATCGCGGTCACCGCGGGTCCCGGGCTCGCTGGCGCGCTGCTGGTCGGGGTGTGTGCCGCCAAGGCCTACGCGCTCGCGCTCGGCAAGCCGCTGTACGGCGTCAACCACCTGGCCGCGCACATCGCCGTCGACCAGCTTGAGCACGGTGTCCTGCCGGCCCCGGCCATCGCGCTGCTGGTCTCGGGCGGGCACTCGTCGCTGCTGCTCGTCCGCAGCCTGACCGGCGACATCACGCCGCTCGGCGCGACCATCGACGACGCGGCCGGTGAGGCCTACGACAAGGTGGCCAGGCTGCTCGGGCTGCCCTTCCCCGGCGGCCCGCCGATCGACGCCGCCGCGCGGGCCGGCGACCCGCGCGCGGTCGCCTTCCCCCGGTCGAAGTACCGTGACGGCACGTCGGACTTCTCCTTCTCCGGGCTGAAGACGGCGGTCGCGCGCTGGGTCGAGGCCAGGCGGGCGGCCGGCCTGCAGGTTCCGGTCGCCGACGTCGCCGCCTCCTTCCAGGAGGCGGTCGCCGACGTGCTGACGCGCAAGGCGGTCGACGCGTGCCTGGCGCATGGCGTCGACCACCTGGTGATCAGCGGCGGCGTGGCGGCCAACTCGCGGCTGCGCGCGCTCGCCGCGCAGCGCTGCGATGCGGCCGGGATCAGGCTGCGGGTGCCCAGGCCCGGGCTGTGCACCGACAACGGGGCGATGGTGGCAGCACTGGGATCCGACCTGGTCGCGGCCGGCGCGGAGCCCTCAGGCGCCGACCTGGCCGCCGACTCGGGGCTGCCGGTCACGCAGGTTCTGGTCGCGTGAGGGCGCCCGGCCAGCCGGTCACCGCCGCACCGTGCGCTGGGCGATCGTCCACAGTGGCAGCGTGAACTCGCCGGCCGCCGTCTGCGCCGTCGCGGCCAGGTAGTCACGCACCCGCGCGAACACGGCCGCGCGCTCGGCCGGCTCCATGATCAGGAACATCGAATGGGTCCGCATGGTCGCGATCAGCGACTCGGCGGTCCTGACCTGCCCGTGTTCGAATCCCGCATCCTCCGGCGGCCAGAAGAGCCCCGCTCCCGGCCCGCGCAGCCACGCCGCGATCCCGTAGTCCTCTCCCGCGGCGAACGAGGTGAACGCGGCCACGTTCCGTCGGCCGGTGGCCCGGTGCAGCCCGGCCACCCAGTCAACCCGGTCGTCGTCGGCGTTCCACAGCCCGGCGAACACCCCGCCGGGCGCCAGTACCCTGGCGATCTCCGGCATCGCCCGGTCCAGGTCGAACCAGTGCGCCGACTGGCCAGCCAGCACCGCGTCGACGGAACCTTCGGGGAGCGGAATCGCCTCGGCCCGGCCGGCCGCGGCGGTCACTCCGGGCAGCTTGCGGCGCAGCGCGGCCAGCATGTCCTGGTCTGGCTCGACGGCGATGACGTGCGGCCGGATCCCGCCACTCGTCAGGCCCGCTAGCTGCGCGGTGAGCTTGCCCGTCCCGGCGCCGAGGTCGAGAATCCTGGTCGGCCGCCTGGCCAGGCGGCGAGCCGGCTCGAGTGCCCAGGTGATCGCGGCGTCCGGGTAGTCTGGCCGGTGCCGGGCGTAGGCCGAAGCCGCCGCTCCGAACGAGGCCGCGCGGCGGGCGTGCTCCTCGTCCGCGACCAGCGCCGACGTGTGGTGGTGGGCTGGCTTGTCCATGAGCGGCACCCTAGCCGCACGGCACCGGCTTGACGACGCCGCGCGGCCCGGCTACTGTGCAGACTTGGCACTCGATGGTGTAGAGTGCTAACGCGACGAGGATGGTCTGGCACCCGCGACGGCAGGCCCGATGGTCGCCTCTCTAGTAACTCAGCTAGCCCTTTCCGGAGGGGGAGGTCAGATCGTGACGACCGCCACCAAGGTTGTAATCAAGCCGCTCGAAGACCGGATCGTTGTGCGCCCGCTCGACGCAGAGCAGACCACGGCGTCCGGCCTTGTCATCCCTGACACCGCCAAGGAGAAGCCACAGGAAGGCGAGGTCATCGCCATCGGACCTGGCCGGTTCGACGACGCTGGCGCCAAGCGCGTCCCGATGGACGTGAAGAAGGGCGATGTCGTGCTGTACAGCAAGTACGGCGGTACCGAAGTGAAGTACGCGGGTGAGGAGTACCTCGTGCTCTCCGCCCGGGACGTGCTCGCAGTCATCGAGAAGTAGCGAGCAGATCCCATGGCGCGGGCCAGGCTCGTGCCCTGCGTGCTCACGTGAGCCACCCGCCGCCCCGGATCTGTCGGTGGCCTCAGGAGGAAGCGTCCTGAGGTTCCCGGCCAGCCCGGGGCGGCGGCATGAATCCTGACTGACTATCGACCATCCCAAAAGACAATCAGCTGAGGTGCTGCATGGCCAAGAGCCTGGATTTCGATGAGGAAGCGCGGCGGGCGCTTGAGCGCGGTGTGGACAAGCTCGCGGACGCCGTCAAGGTGACCCTCGGGCCGAGAGGCCGCAACGTGGTCATCGACAAGAAGTGGGGCGCTCCCACGATCACCAACGACGGCGTCACCGTCGCGAAGGAGATCGAGCTGGAGAACCCGCAGGAGAACCTGGGCGCCCAGCTCGCCAAGGAGGTCGCCACCAAGACCAACGACGTGGCCGGCGACGGCACGACGACGGCCACGGTGCTGGCGCAGGCGATGGTGCACGAGGGACTGCGTTCGGTCGCGGCCGGGGCCAACCCGATGTCGCTGAAGCGCGGCATCGACGCCGCCGCCGCCGCGGTCTCCGAGGCCCTGCTGAAGAGCGCCAGGGAGGTCGAGGAGCGGAACGAGATCGCCAACGTCGCGACGATCTCGGCGCAGGACGCGAAGGTCGGCACGATCATCGCTGACGCGTTCGACAAGGTCGGCAAGGACGGCGTGATCACCGTCGAGGAGTCGGCGACGATGGGCCTCGAGCTCGAGTTCACCGAGGGCCTGCAGTTCGACAAGGGCTACATCTCGGCGTACTTCATCACCGACCAGGACCGGATGGAGGCCGTGCTCGAGGACGCCTACATCCTGCTGCACAACGGCAAGATCTCGGCCATGGCCGACTTGCTGCCGCTGCTGGAGCAGATCGCCCAGTCGCGCAAGCCGCTGCTGATCATCGCCGAGGACGTCGACGGCGAGGCGCTGTCCACGCTGGTGGTCAACAAGATCCGCGGCCTGCTGAACGTCGTGGCCGTCAAGGCGCCAGGGTTCGGCGACCGGCGCAAGGCCATGCTCGACGACATGGCCGTCCTGACGGCCGGCGAGGTGGTCAGCGAGGAGGTCGGCCTGAAGCTGGAGCTCGCCGGGCTCGAGGTGCTTGGCAGCGCGCGCCGCGTGACGGTGACCAAGGACACGACCACGATCATCGACGGGGCCGGCAAGCAGGACGCGATCAACGACAGGATCCGCCAGCTCAAGGCCGAGATCGAGGCGTCGACCTCGGACTGGGACAAGGAGAAGCTGCAGGAGCGGGTGGCCAAGCTGGCCGGCGGTGTGGCCGTGCTGCGGGCCGGTGCCGCCACCGAGGTCGAGCTCAAGGAGAAGAAGCACCGGCTGGAGGACGCCATCTCGGCGACCAGGGCCGCGATCGAGGAAGGCATCGTGCCCGGCGGCGGCAGCGCGCTGATCCAGGCCTCGGTGGCGCTCGGCGACCTGGGCATGTCGGGCGACGAGGCGACCGGTGTCGCCGTGGTCCGCAAGGCGCTGCTCGAGCCCGCCCGCTGGATCGCGCTGAACGCGGGCGCGGAGGGCGGCGTCGTGATCGCCGCGATCGCCGAACTGCCGGCCGGTCACGGCTACAACGCGGAGACCGGCGACTACGGCGACCTCATGGCCCAGGGCGTGATCGACCCGGTCAAGGTGACCAGGTCGGCGGTGCAGAACGCCGCGTCGATCGCCGGAATGCTCTTGACCACCGAGGCACTGGTGACCGACAAGCCGGAGAAGGAGGAAGCCGAGGCCGGTCACGGCCACGGTCACGGCCACGGTCACACGCACTGACTCGTTCGGCTGAGTGCGGCGGGCCGGGACTCCTGCGGAGTCCCGGCCCGCTCCCGTCGTGCGGCCCGTCGGCCCCGACTTACCCGGATCTGGTTCACCCTATAGCTCGCAGATCAGGCACCAGATTGACTCCAATCCGGGGGAAGTCGACCGCGGACGCGAAATGTCGGTATCCGGTGACAGCCTTACCCCGTGAACTGTGTTGAGTTGCCAGATTCTGGGCGATTAGCGGGGCTGGCGACGACGTCCGAGCTCGTTCGGTCAGGCGTGTCCAAGCCGACGATCCGCAGGCTCGTCAGGAAGGGCGTCCTGACCCCGGTCCGCCGGGGCGCGTACGCACGGACCGACCTGGTCAGCCGGATGTCCGGCCCCGATCAGCTCCCGGCGCGAGTACTCGAGATCGCCGCGGCCGTCGCCGTCGCCGGGGGCGGCGCGGTGGCCAGTCATCAGGACGCGGCCCTCCTGCATGGGCTCGACCAGCTGGAGCGCGTTCCCGCTGGCCTGATCGCCGTATGCCGGTCGGCCGGGCCGGATGGCATGCTCGCCGGCCGGCCCGCGATCCGCGTCAGGGCCGCGGAGCTCCCCGCGAACCAGGCAACCGTTGACGGCGGCGTCCCGGTGACGACGGTGGCCAGGACCGTCGTCGACTTGGCCAGGACCTTGCCGTTCAGGTCGGGTGTCGTCGTCGCCGACTCTGCGCTTCATCGCCGGAAGGTGTCCAAGGCCGGGCTGGATGCCGTGATCGCGACGTGTTCCCGGTGGCCGGGGGTGGAGCGGGCGCGGCGGGTGGTGGAGTTCAGCGACGGCCGGCCGGAGTCGCCGTTCGAGTCGATCTCCCGGGTGGCCTTCCGCGACGGCGGGCTCCCGCCGCCCGAGCTCCAGGTCTGGGTCGGCGGCGACAGCGGGGCGGTCGGCCGGGCCGACTTCCGGTGGCGCGAGCACCGCACGGTCGCCGAGGCCGACGGGGCGCTCAAGTACGCCGATCCCGGCCGGGCTCGCCGGCAGCTGCGCCGCGACGCCGACCTGCGCGAGGCCGGGTTCGAGGTCGTGCACTTCGGCTGGGCCGAACTGACGATGACTCCAGGCCAGGTCATCCGGGCGATCACGGCGGCCTTCGCCCGCGCCGACGGGAGCGGGCGAGGCCGCGATCTCCCAGCCCGGCGTTCGGCCTGACCAGGCCGGCGCGGCGGCAGTGGGCGGGGAGCTGTGTTGACAAATAAGTGGCATTGCTTTGCTTGCGCGAATGGGCAGGGTATAGCGCCAAGCCAGCCGGGCGCGCCGTTTATTTAATGTCGGCTTCCATGATTAAGCAGCCCCTTTACCTGGGCATCATGCGTTCATGACCGCTTGATGCGTGACGGCATTGGCGCCGAAGGGGGAACGCATGACTCAGCAAGCTGTCAGCGACGGCCACCTGGCCGCGGCGACCACCGACCTGACCGCGCTGGCCGGGTGCGGTCGGCCGACCGACATCGACTCGCTGATCAGGCAGATCCGGCCGATGGTGGTCAGGTACTGCCTGGCCAGGCTAGGGAACCTGGCCGCCCATCACCAGGTGGCCGAGGACGTGGCGCAGGAGGTCTGCATCGCCGTCCTTACCGCCCTGCCGAGATATCGCGACATGGGGCGGCCATTTGCCTCCTTTGTCTTCGGCATTGCGTCCCATAAGGTCGCCGATGCCAGGCGGTCAGCGGCCAGGCTGGCGATTCCGACCGACGATCTGCCCGATGCCCCCGACGACCAGCCGGGCCCCGAGGAGGCCGCGGTCGCCAGCCTGGAGGCACAGCGGGCCAGGGCGCTGCTGGCGCGGCTCCCCGGCCACCAACGCGAGTTGCTGGTCCTGCGCGTGCTCACCGGGCTGTCGGCGCAGGAGACCGGGGCGGCGCTCGGCATGTCGGCCGGCGCCGTCCGGGTGGCACAGTACCGGGCGCTGGCCAGGTTGCGCGCGATCGCCGTCGAGGAGCGTTACGGCAGCAGCGCCTGATGGGTTCTGGCGGGGCCGGCCGGGCAGCGGCGAGCCCGCTGTCGCGAGGGCGCGTCCTAGCCGGTCGGCTGGTCGAGCCGGCGTGACTGTTTGGCCGCCCAGAACAGCGCCCCCGCGGCCAGGACGGCAACCGAGCCGATCACCAGCGTCGGGCCCGCGCCGGCGTGCAGGAACGCAGCCGCCCCGGCGAAGCCGCCGAGCAGCATCGCCGCCACGGCGGCGACCCGGCGCGGCGCCTGGGCGTTGTCGCCGCCGCCGAGCGAGGAGTCGGCCGCGAGCCCGGTCAGCGTCATCGTCAGCACGGTCGTGGTCAGGTCGGGCACGGCGAGCCGCCTGATCGTCGAGTTGCGCACCCCCATCCCGAACGCGAGCACCGCGATGATCGTGAACCGGGCCCAGCCAGCGGACACCACGGCCGCGCCGAACGCCAGCGCGGCGGCGATCCCGGTGGCCACCGCCTCCGTCGTCATCGCCACGGCGAGCAGACGGCGCCGCGAGGGCAGTAGCCTCGCGGCCCGCCCGGCGGCGGCGGCCCCGAGCAGGAAGGCGCCGAGCGAGGTGAGGCAGGCCGGAGCCGAGAATCCCGAGGCGCCGGCCGCGGCGAAGCCGAGCAGCACCACGTTGCCGGTCATGTTCGCGGTGAAGACATGGCCGAGCCCCAGGTAGCTGACCGCGTCGACCAGCCCGCTGATCACGGTCAGCACGAGCAGGGTTCCGAGCAGCAGCCGGCCGCGCTCGGCGGGTGCCGCGGCGGCGGTGGCCATCAGGGCAGGCGGACGCTGCCGTCGGCCAGCAGCGTCCAGCCCGGATTGTGCGCGACCTCCCACGGGTGCCCGTCCGGGTCGATGAACAGTCCCGAGTAGCCGCCCCAGAACGTCGCCGCCGGTTCCCGCCCGATCCGGGCTCCCGCCGCCCTGGCCTCCTCGATCGCGGCGTCGACCCCGGCCGGCGAGGTCACGTTGTACGCCAGCGTCACGCCGCCCCAGCCGCCCGGGTCGTGGACGGCGCTGTCGTGGGCCAGCATCGCGCGGTCCCACAGTCCGAGCACCATCCCGCCCGCCTGGAAGAACACGACGTCGTCCGCGGGCGAGGTGGCCGGCGTCCAGCCGAGCGCCGTGTAGAACTGCCTGGCCCGCGCGAGGTCGCTGACGCCCAGCGTGATCAGGCTGACTCGCTGCTCCATGACAGGTCGCCTTCCAGGCGGCGGTTCCTAACGCGGGCAGACTAGACCGGGGGCGGCTCGCGGCGAGGCGAAACCCTCTGAACTGATGATCGCGCCCTGGGTCGTGTCGGCAGGGTCGGTCCAGCTGATCAGGACTTGGCGGGTGAACAGCAGCCATCTGGTAGTAACCCAGATGCCCGTGACGCTGGTCGTCGTGTTGGGGAGCCAGCACCGCGCCGTGACGAATGGCACCCGCACGTAAATGGACTCCCGTGGGGACAGGACGGCGCCCGCCAGCCGCCGCGGGCCTGGCGGGCGCTGCCCGCGCCGCAGGTCCTCAAGCGTGTAGGTCGGCTCGCCCACGATCCGCAGCGGCCGCCCGTAGTTGATCGCGCTGGCGGGAAGGCCGGGCGGCAGCAGGCGCAGCGACTCGATGGTGACCGGGTAGGGGCCCGTGTTGGCCAGGCTGATCAGGAAGCTGCCGTGTTCCGCGGGCTGCGGCGGTAGGTAGCTCTGACCCTCCATCCCGCCCGTCTGGTTCACGTGCCTGCTGATCAGGTGCGGGCCCAACGGGCCGCGGTAGCCGCCGCCGAAAACGACCGGCTGATACCGCGCGGCGAACACCGAAGCGGCGATCAGCCCGCCGACGGCGACCGTCCCGGCGATCAGCGCGACTAGCCGCGGCCACCGGCGCCCCGGTGCCGGCGCCTGGGCGCGATCAGGAATGCTGGTCCGTGGCGGGGACCGTACCGTCGACAGTTTCCGCACCCACGCACACGCTCCGCGTACTCAGACGGCTCCCAGCTAACTGTAACCGAGGGACCTGGAGCAAGATAGCTCAGACTCGGGTTTCCGGCGGGTTGCCGGCTTGGCAGCCGGCGGGTTTCCGGCGGGTTGCCGGCTTGGCAACCGGGCGCTTTGCCGGGAGGCTTGATGCATGTCTGACGCCTTCGGCAGTGGCCCGGCCGCCGATCCGCGGGAGTACGCGGATCGGCTGACCGCCGAGCTGGCCGCGCTGCTCGGGCCGGCGCTGACGGGCGCGTACCTGCATGGTTCTGCGGCCCTCGGCGGCTGGGTCGCGGAGCGGAGCGACGTCGACCTCCTGTTCGTAGTCGCAGACGACGTGACCAGCGGGGCCGTGACCGCGGCGGGCAACCTGCTGACGGCGCCGGACGGCTGCCCGGGCCGCGGTCTGGACTGCAGCGTCGTGACGACGCGCCAGGCCGCGCGGCCCGCGCCGCCGTGGCCGTTCCTCCTGCATGTGGGCTCGCGCGACGGCACCCCTGCGCTGTTCCAGGGGACCAGCATGCCGGGCGACGCCGACCTGATCATGCACTACGCGGTCTGCCTGGCGGCCGGGATCAGGCTGGCCGGGCCGCCCCCGGCGGATGCCATCGGCAAGGTCGGCGGGCCGACGGTCCTGCGCTACCTGGCCGGCGAGCTGGCCTGGGGCCTGGCGAACGCGCCGGAGTGCTATGCCGTGCTGAACGCCTGCCGGGCGCTGGTGTACCTGGACGAGGACAGGATCGTCTCCAAGGTCGCTGGCGGGCTGGCGGCACTAGAGCAAGGCACGGGCCCGGCCGGCCTGGTCCGGCGGGCGCTGGACCAGCAGCGGGGGCGAGTTCCCGAACAGCGACCCGGAACGGACGCGGTCTCGTTCGTCAGGAAGGTCGCAGCCGCTCTCAGCGACGCAGCCGCTCTCAGCGACGCAGCCGGTCTCAGCGACACGGCCGGTCTCAGCGACGGCTGCGCTCGCGGGATGGCCGGCCGTAACTAAGATGACTACAACCCGGCCACCAGCATCTCGGAGTGACATGACCGACGACGCCAAGTTTGGCCCTCCCGCACTGACCTTCGACGACGTGCTGCTGCTGCCAGCGCACTCCCAGCTGCTGCCCAGCGAGGCCGATACCACGGGCCGGCTGACCCGCCGGGTCAGGCTGCGCGTGCCTTTGCTGTCCTCGGCCATGGACACGGTCACCGAGTCGACCATGGCGGTCGCCATGGCCAGGCAGGGCGGTGTCGGGGTGCTGCACCGCAACATGTCGGTCGACGAGCAGGCGCACCAGGTCGACATCGTCAAGCGCTCGGAGGCCGGGATGATCACCAATCCGGTCACCTGCGGCCCCGACGCCACGATCAGCGAGGTCGAGGAGCTGTGCGCCCGTTACCGGATCTCCGGCCTGCCGGTAGTGTCCCCCGACGATGTGCTGCTCGGGATCATTACCAACCGGGACATCAGGTTCGAGCAGGACCGCAGCCGCCGCGCGGTCGAGCTGATGACGCCGATGCCGTTGGTCACGGCCCCCGTCGGGGTGTCGCGCGACCAGGCGCTGCGGCTGCTGTCGCAGAACAAGGTCGAGAAGCTGCCGCTGGTGGACGCCCAGGGACTGCTCCGCGGGCTGATCACGGTCAAGGACTTCACGAAGAGTGAGAAGTTCCCCTACGCGACCAAGGACGCGCAAGGTCGCCTCATGGCCGGCGCCGCGGTAGGAGTCGGCGAGGACGCCAAGCGGCGGGCCCAGGCGCTGATCGACGCCGGTGCCGACTTCCTGGTCGTGGACACCTCGCACGGTCACGGCCAGGCGGTGCTCAACATGGTGGCGCAACTCAAGGCCAACGCCAGGGTCGAGGTGATCGGCGGCAACGTGGCGACCAGGGCGGGCGCCCAGGCGCTGATCGACGCGGGCTCCGACGCGATCAAGGTCGGAGTCGGCCCGGGGTCGATCTGCACGACCAGGGTGGTGGCGGGCGTGGGCGTGCCGCAGATCACCGCGATCTACGAGGCGGCCAGGGCGGCCGTGCTCGCCGGGGTCCCGGTGATCGGCGACGGCGGCGTCCAGTACTCCGGCGACATCGCCAAGGCCATCGCGGCGGGCGCCGACACCGTGATGCTCGGCGGGCTGCTCGCGGGCTGCGAGGAGGCGCCGGGGGAGATGGTGATGATCGGGGGCGAGCAGTACAAGCTCTACCGCGGCATGGGCTCGGTCGGCGCCATGCGCAACCGGGAGCGCGGCCGGTCATACTCCAAGGACAGGTACTTCCAGGACGATGTCCTGCGCGAGGACCAGCTCGTGCCCCAGGGCATCGAGGGCAGGGTCCCGTACCGCGGGTCGGTGTCCGTTGTGGTCGGCCAGCTCTCCGGCGGCCTGCGGGCCGCGATGGGCTACTGCGGCGCGCGCACCATCGCCGACCTGCAGGACGCCAGGTTCACGCAGATCACCGGGGCCGGGCTGGTCGAGAGTCACCCGCACCACGTCCACATGGTCGCCGAGGCCCCGAACTACGCCGGCCCGGCGAGCTGACTGCCCGGCGCGCCGCTCAGGCAGCTCGCTCGCCGGCCCGGCCGCCCGCTCGCGGGCCCGGACGCCCGCTCGCCCGGCGCGCAGGCCGGGCGAGTCGGGTGGATGGTCCTTGCATCTCGAATCTCCGGATGGAAGTGCCATCCATAGGCAGGCACACCGGAGATGAGGCCGAACATAAGCCTTGAATCGGGCAAAGCGCGCCCAGGCCTCGGCGACAGCAGCGGCAGCGGCCATCCGACCGAGCGGACATCCGACCGAGCGCCTGGCCCGCGCGCCGTCGCAGTCGGCGGGCTGCAGGCCGGGCAGCCTGGCAGACTGATCAGCGTGACCCAGATGGAGATCGGCCGAGGCAAGAGCGGCCGCCGGGCGTACGCGCTCGACGAGATCGGGATCGTGCCGTCGCGCCGGACCAGGCGCCCCGAAGACGTCTCGATCGCCTGGCAGATCGACGCCTACCGGTTCGAGTTGCCGCTGGTGACGGCGCCGATGGACAGCGTGGTCTCGCCCGCCACCGCGATCGCGATCGGCAACCTCGGCGGCCTGGCGGTGCTGGACGTCGAGGGCGTGTGGACCAGGTACGACGACCCTGAGCCGCTGCTGGCCGAGGTGGCCACCCTGGAAGACGCCGCCGCGACCGCGCGGCTGCAGGAGATCTACGCCGAGCCGATCAAGGACGACCTGATCGGGCAGCGGATCTCGGAGATCAGGAATGCCGGGGTGACGATCGCCGTCAGGCTGTCGCCGCAGCGCACGCTCAAGTACCACAAGGCGGTGATCGACGCGGGCGCCGACTTCGTCGTCATCCGTGGCACGACGGTCTCCGCCGAGCACGTCTCCAGCCAGGCCGAGCCGCTGAACCTCAAGCATTTCATCTACGAGCTCGACGTCCCGGTGATCGTCGGCGGCTGCGCCACCTACACGGCCGCCCTGCACCTGATGCGCACCGGCGCGGCGGGCGTTCTCGTCGGGTTCGGCGGCGGCTCGGGCCAGACCACGGTCGCCGTGCTCGGCGTCAAGGTGCCGATGGCCTCCGCCATCGCCGACGTGGCCGCCGCCCGGAGGGAGTACCTGGACGAATCGGGCGGCCGGTACGTGCACGTGATCGCCGACGGCGGGATGACCGGCAGCGGCGACATCGCCAAGGCGCTCGCGCTCGGCGCCGACGCGGTCATGGTCGGCTCGCCGATCGCCAGGGCCGCCGAGGCACCCGGCCGCGGCTACCACTGGGGCAGCGAGGCGCACCACCCGGAACTGCCGCGCGGTAACCGGCTCAGGGTCGGCACGATCGGGACGCTCGCGCAGATCCTGCACGGGCCTTCCACGGTTGCCGACGGCTCGATGAACCTGATGGGAGCGCTGCGCCGGACGATGGCGACGTCCGGGTACTCGGACCTGAAGGAGTTCCAGCGGGTCGAGGTCACCGTGACCCCGGGAGCGCCGCAGGCGCCGCCGGTGCCACAGCCGCCGCCCGCGACACCGGCCCGGTGATCGTCCCCGCGCCCCGCCATGGGTAGCGTTCTGCACGTGACAACGCATGCGCTGGGAGCGGTCAGGCTCGGGCCCGCCGAGCGGGGCGCGGCCATCGCGACGATGGCAGGAACCGAGCTTCAGGTGCTCGTGGTCGGCGGCGGGGTCGTGGGCGCGGGCGTGGCCCTCGACGCGGCGACCCGGGGGCTGTCCGTCGGGCTCGTGGAGGCCAGGGACTTCGCGTCGGGTACCTCCTCCAGGTCGAGCAAGCTCATCCACGGCGGGCTGCGGTATCTGGAGCAGTTCAACTTCGGCCTGGTCCGCGAGGCGCTGACCGAGCGGGCGCTGCTCTCGCAGCGGATCGCGCCGCACCTGATCAGGCCGGTCTCGTTCCTGTTCCCATTCAGTCACTACGGCTGGGAGCGGGCCTACGTCGGCGCCGGCGTCAGCGTCTACGACGCGCTCGGGGTGGCTCGCGGCCAGGTCAGGGGGCTGCCGCTGCACCGTCAGCTGACCAGGCGCCGCGCGCTGCGGCTGGCGCCCGCGCTGCGCAGGTCGGCGCTGACCGGCGCCCTGCTGTACTGGGACGCGCAGGTCGACGACGCGAGATACGTGGTCGGCCTGATCAGGACCGCCGCCGGCTACGGAGCGCAGGTCGCGTCCAGAACCCAGGTCACCGGCTTCCTGCGGGAAGGCGAGCGGGTCACCGGCGTGCGCGCCGTGGACCTGGAGACCGGCAGCGAGTTCGAGATCCGGGCGCAGCAGGTGGTCAACGCGACCGGCGTGTGGACCGACGAGATCCAGGCCATGGTGGGCGGCCGCGGCTCGATCAACGTGCGCGCGTCGAAGGGCGTGCACCTGGTCGTGCCCAAGGACCGGATCCAGTCCAGCACCGGGATCATCCTGCGCACCGCGTCGAGCGTCCTGTTCGTGATCCCGTGGGGCCGGCACTGGATCATCGGCACGACCGACACGGCCTGGACGCTGTCCAAGGCCCACCCCGCTGCCAGCAGGGCCGACATCGACTACGTGCTCGACCAGATCAACCGGGTGCTCGAGGTGCCGCTGAGCCGCGATGACGTGGAGGGCGTCTACGCCGGCCTGCGGCCGCTGCTGGCCGGGGAGTCCGACACCACGTCGAAGCTGTCCAGGGAGCATACGGTCGCCCACCCGGTTCCCGGGCTGGTGATGATCGCGGGCGGCAAGTACACGACGTACCGGCTGATGGCGCGCGACGCCGTGGATGCCGTGGCGCACGGCCTCGACGGCAAGGTCGCCCCGTCCTGCACCGACCAGATACCGCTCGCCGGGGCCGACGGGTTCCAGGCGCTGTGGAACTCGCGGCACACGATCGCCAGGTCCTCGGGGCTGCACGTCGCGCGGATCGAGCACCTGCTCAATAGGTACGGCGGTCTGGCCCGTGAACTGCTCGAGCTGATCGCCGCCGACCCGAGCCTGCGCAGGCCGCTGGCCGGTGCCGACGACTACCTGCGGGTCGAGGCGGTCTACGCCGCGACCCATGAGGGGGCCAGGCACCTGGACGACGTGCTGACCAGGCGCACCCACATCTCGATCGAGGCATGGGACCGTGGCCTGTCGGCGGCGCAGGAGGTGGCCGGCCTGATGGCCGGGCCGATGAAGTGGCGCGGCCGGCAGGTCACCAGGGAGATCGACAACTACCGCGCCCGCGTCGAGGCCGAACGCAAGTCGCAGGAGGCCGACACCGACACCGACGCCGACGCGATCCGGCTGGGCGCACCGGAAATCGTGCCGGTCGTGATGCGCGAGGCGGTCTCAGGGCCAGGCAACGGCGGCGCGTCCGGCCAGGCAGCCGCCGCGACTCCCGACGCGAAAGCGAGGTCCGGGCCGCTGCGGCGCCCGGCCGCCGCGGACGCCGAGTAACCGGCACCTGGCGGCCACTAGAATTCGGCCATGTCTGCCAACCGCGTGCTGTCCGGCATCCAGCCGACCGCTGACTCTTTCCACCTCGGGAACTACCTGGGCGCGATCCGCCAGTGGGTGAGCCTGCAGGACAGCCACGACGCGTTCTACTGCGTAGTCGACCTGCACGCGATCACCGTGCCCCAGGACCCCGCGCTGCTGCGCCGCCGGTCCAGGGTCGCCGCGGCACAGCTGTTCGCGGCCGGGCTCGACCCGAAGCGGTGCACCGTGTTCGTGCAGAGTCACATCCCCGAGCACGCCGAGCTGTCCTGGGTGCTCAGCTGCCTGACCGGCTTCGGCGAGGCCAGCCGGATGATCCAGTTCAAGGACAAGTCGCAGAAGTCCGGCGCCGAGCAGGCCAGCGTCGGCCTGTTTACCTACCCGATCCTGCAGGCCGCCGACATCCTGCTCTACCAGACCGACCAGGTACCAGTCGGCGAGGACCAGCGCCAGCACCTCGAGCTGACCAGGGACCTGGCGCAGCGGTTCAACCACCGGTTCGGCCCGACGTTCGTGGTGCCCGGCCCGTACATCGTCTCCGACGTCGCCAAGATCGCCGACCTGCAGGATCCGTCGGTCAAGATGAGCAAGTCGGCCTCGGCGCCGCAGGGCATCGTGGACGTGCTCGAGGACCCCGCCTCGGTCCGCAAGAAGATCGGCCGTGCGGTCACCGATATGGGCTCGGAGGTCAGGGCGGACGACGAGGCCAAGCCGGGCGTCACCAACCTGCTGCGGATCTACTCGGCGCTGACCGGAGAGAGCCCGGACGCGCTTGAGCAGCGGTACGCGGGTTCCGGTTACGGGGCCTTGAAGAAGGACCTGGCCGAAGTCGTCGTCAACGCGTTCGCGCCGATCAGGGAGCGGACCGAGAAGATGCTCGCCGACGAGGCCGAGCTTGACCGGATGCTGGCCGACGGCGCCGCCCGGGCCAGGCAGGTGGCCAGCAGCACCATGGCCCTGGTCAGGGACCGGATCGGCTTCCTGCCCGCGCGATAACGGAGGCCTCATGGATGCCCGGAGCCAGCTGATCTTGTCGGCCGCGCTGGATTTCAGCGCCGACGAGCTTGGCGCCAACCGGGCCGGCCAGCTTTCCGCCCGGCAGGTGGCTCAGCTGCGGAAGTCCCGTTCGCGGTCCAGGGCGGCAACGGGATGGTGTCTGCCCAGATCCCCTGACCGCCCGGCCGCCCGCCTGCCGTGCAGAACCCGGCGCCTGAGCCAGGCCAGGCCGCCCAGCAGCGCGACACACAGGCCAGCGGCCACTCCTGCGCCCAGCCTCATCACGTCGCCGGCCGACCGGCCCCGGGCGCCGGACAGCGCGCTGGCGCTCCCGGCCGGCCCCGCGGCCTGCCGCCGCGCCGTCGCGCGGGCCGATGACAGCGGCGGCACGAGCACGCCGACCGGCCTGACCGTTCCTGCGGCAGCGAACCCCCAGTTCAGCAACCGCTCGGCCGACGTGACCTCGGTCATCGGGGTGGCATGCAGCATCGTGACGATCAGCGTGACGCCGTGCCGCCTGGCCAGGCCGACGTAGGTCGCCCCGGCCTTCTCGGTCCAGCCGATCTTGCCGCCGATGCCGCCGCGGTACCTGGTCAGCAGGTCGTTCTGGTTGACGAGCGTGACGCGCTTGTGCCGCTTGACCGGGAATCTGGCCGTCAGCGTGGAGTCGTACCGCATGAAGTCCGGCATCGACAGCGCCTTCCTCGCGATCAGCGCGAGGTCGTAGGCGGAGACCACCTGGCCTGGCGCGGGCAGCCCGTTCGGCTGCCTGGCGACCACGTCGTAGGCCTGCAGGCGGTGTGCCTCGGCGTTGACCAGGGCCATCCCCCTGGCGAACGACCCGCTGGCCTGGACGAGCGCGACCGCGGCGTCGTTGGCGGAGATCAGCAGCAGCGCGCGGAACAGGTCGGCCGCCCTGTACAGGCGGCCGGGGACGAGGCCGACGATGTTGGGCTCGACGGAGGCCGCCCGCTTGGTGGCGAGTACCGGCGCGTCGGGCCCGAGCCTGGGCAGCATGGAGATCGCGGTGAGCACCTTCAGCGTGCTGGCCGGCGGGAACAGCCCGTGCGCGTTCTTGGCGGCCAGCACGGCGCCGGTTCCGGCGTCGGCGACCAGGAAGGCCGAGGCGGGCACTGGGGGCAGCGGCCGCAGCCCGTGCCGCGGGTAGCGCACGACCACGCCGCGACGGGCCAGCAGCGAACCGCCGACCTCGCTCGCGTTCGGCGGCTCGGGGCGGCCCGCGGTCCCGGCGGGCCGGTGCGCGGCCGGCCGCATTCGCGCCGCCGTCAGGGTGGCGGGGGTTTGTGCGGGCGCCGCGGTGCCCGCGGCCGCGCTGGTCACGACCGCCGACACGACCAGGGCTGCGCTTCGTGTGCTCGTCTGCATGAGTCCTTCGATCCCGCGAGCGTTCTGCGGCCTGGAGTCAGCCCGCCACCTGGCTCCGGCGACCGCAGAGCCCAGGTGCCCGATCTGCGGCCGGCCGGACAACTGGAACGTGCGGACTGTTCCCCACGGCCGGCCCCGATACCCGTGCCGCAATTCCGCTCGATGCCGGCGCAACCGGTGCGACCTGCGCGGATGGACGGCAAAGGTTGTCACCGCAGCAGCCCACGGGGAGCCTATCGAGCCAGAACTGCGCGCACGCCGCTCATCGGCCGGCCAGCGGCGGCACCAGCCTTCCGACCGCGCGCACGTGCCCGTTCATGCCAAAGCCCCAGTTGAGCAACCGCTCGGCCGACGTGATCTCGGTCAGCGGGGTGGCATGCAGGATCGTGACGATCAGCGTGACGCCGTGCCGCCTGGCCAGGCCGACGTAGGTCGCCTCCGCGTCCGGGGTCCAGCCGATCTTGCCGCCGATGCCGCCGGGGTACTGGGTGAGCAGCGCGTTCTGGTTGACCATCGGCAGCCGGTCGCGCGCGGTGACCGGGAACGTGGCGGACAGCGTGGAGTCGTACCGCATGAAGTCCGGCATCGACAGCGCCTTCCTCGCGATCAGCGCGAGGTCGTAGGCGGAGACCACCTGGCCTGGCCTGGACGAGCGCGACCGCGGCGTCGTTGGCCGAGATCAGCAGCAGCGCGCGGAACAGGTCGGCCGCCCTGTACCTGCGCCCGGGGACCAGCCCGGCGACGTTCGGCACCACCGAGGCGGCCAGCCTGGTCGCGACGAGGCTGGCGTCCGGCTTCAGCCTGGGCAGCATGGTGATCGCGGTGAGCACCTTCAGCGTGCTGGCCGGCGGATACCGCCCGTGCGCGTCCTTGGCCGCGAGCACCTGGCCGGTCCGCGCGTTGGCGATCACGTAGGCCGAGGCGGGAACGGCGGGCAGTCGCGTGGCCTGGCGTGCCACGACGATGCGGCTGCTGCCCAGCCGATGCCCGCCGACAAGTCGCCGCGGCGGCCCCGCCCGCCGGTGATGCGCGTGCGCGCCGCCCGGTGGCGGCGTGATCTTGGCCGCCGCGCGCGTCCCGGCGGCGCTGTGCGAGTCGGCGGCGCTGTGCGAGTCGGCGGCCGAGGTTCGGCTGGCCGGCCGCACCGCGTCCGGCCACGCGCCGGGAGCGGAAGCCGGGCCTGAGGCCGCCATGGCATAGCCGACCGCGGCCAGCCCTGTCAGCACGGCGGCCGCCGATGTGGCCCTCTGTCGCGTGCTGGTCTGCATTCGGGTTCCTCGATCCCGCCGACGGCGGCGGCCGGCCGGCCGCGTGCCGCTGCCCCGTAGGCTGCGAACCTTGCGAAGTCAGGTAGGTAAGCACCATATGCAGCCTTCTTGGGTAACTTTCGCATGTTTTGCGCCGACCGCTGGCCCGAATGCCATGATCATCTTGCTGCCGCCGGGCCGGACAACCCGCCCGATTGCCCAGTGAGCCTCGGGCTGCCGGGCCGTAATCTTGTCCTATGGCGCGTATTTCTGAGTCGGGTGACCCGATCGAGGCGGTCTACGGGCCGAAGGCACTGCAGGACTTCGACCCCGACCGGGACCTGGGCGAGCCGGGTGATTTCCCGTTCACCCGCGGCGTCTACCCGACCATGTACGTCGGCCGGCCGTGGACGATGCGGCAGTACTCGGGGTTCTCGACGGCCGCCGACTCCAATCGCCGCTACCGGCAGCTGATCGCGGCGGGCACGACCGGGCTGTCGGTCGCCTTCGACCTGCCGACCCAGATGGGCTACGACTCCGACGCACCGCAAGCCGGCGGCGAGGTCGGCAAGGTGGGCGTGGCGATCGACTCGATCGACGACATGCAGGCGCTGCTGCGCGACATACCGCTGGACACCGTGTCGACGTCGATGACGATCAACGCGCCGGCGGCCGTGCTGCTGCTGCTGTACGAACTGGTCGCCAGCGAGCATGGCGTCCCGGCCGCCGCGCTCACCGGCACGATCCAGAACGACATCCTCAAGGAGTACATCGCGCGCGGCACGTACATCTACCCGCCGGCACCCTCGCTGCGGCTGGTGGCGGACACTTTCGCCTACTGCGGAGCTCACATCCCGCGCTGGAACACCATCTCGATCTCGGGCTACCACATGGCCGAGGCCGGCGCCACACCGGTGCAGGAGATCGCCTTCACGCTGGCGAATGCCAAGGAGTACGTGCGCACCGCGCTCGCGTCCGGCCTAACGGTCGACGACTTCGCACCCAGGCTGTCGTTCTTCTTCGTGGCAAGGACCACGCTGCTCGAGGAGGTCGCCAAGTTCCGTGCCGCCCGCTGGCTGTGGGCGCACATCATGGCCGACGAGTTCCGCGCCGCCGACCCGAGATCGCAGATGCTGCGGTTCCACACGCAGACCGCCGGCGTCCAGCTGACCGCCCAGCAGCCCGAGGTCAACATGGCACGGGTCACCGTGCAGGCACTCGCCGCGGTGCTCGGCGGCACCCAGTCGCTGCACACGAACTCCTACGACGAGGCGATCGCGCTGCCGACGGAGAAGGCGGCGCGGCTGGCGCTGCGGACCCAGCAGGTGCTGGCGTACGAGACCGACCTGACCTCGACCGCGGACCCGCTGGCCGGCTCGTACGCGGTCGAGTCGATGACCGCCGGCATCAGGGACGAGGCCGCCGAGCTGATCGGCAGGATCGAGGAGATGGGCGGTGCCGTCGCCGCGATCGAGCAGGGCTTCCAGAAGGCGGAGATCGAGCGCTCTGCCTACCGGGTGGCGCGGCAGATCGACGCGGGGGAGCGGGTGGTCGTCGGGGTGAACAGGTTCACCACCGGCGCCGATGAGAGCTACGCGCCGCTGCGCGTCGACCCGGTGATCGAGCGGCAGCAGGCAGAGCGGCTCGGCGAGCTGCGACGCCGCAGGGACGCCGCGGCGGTGCGCCGCGGCCTGGACGCCATCAGGGACTCGGCGGCCGGCCATGACAACGTGCTCTACCCGCTGCGGGAGGCGCTGGCAGCCAGGGCGACCGTGGGTGAGGTATGCGACGCGATGCGCGATGTCTGGGGCGTCTACCAGCCCGCCGATGTCTACTAAGTAGCCGAAAGAGCGGACACAGGGGCGCCACGGCCAGTGCGTTACGCTCCGGCCACAATCGGGCAACGCCAGCGTCGCGGCGCCGCGAGCGCTACCATGCTTAGTGATACCGGGTCGCAGCTCACCTGCGTATTGAGATGCGACCAGAGCACGTCGCCAGCGTCAGGCGGTGCGGTTGCACTCCTCGTCGGTGCGCATGCCTGATCCGGATTACAGGGCCTGCTGACGATAGCCGGTCGATCCGGCGAAGGATAACAGACTCGCCTCGTCAGTAGTTTGCTGCGGCAGCAGCAGTTTCTGCCGTTGCCACATCGGCACCGCCTGGTGGGCACGGGACGCGACAGCTAAGGGACCGAATGGATACACGTTTCGCCTTCCCGATCCGGGAGAGTTGCCCGGAGCGGTGGCGACGTGTCCCGGCCGGGCGGTGCTGGCCAGGGGGGACGACCGCCCGGATCCCCCCGCACTCTGGTGCGCATGGGGTTCGCGGTGTCAGAGTGACCCCAGTGAGCAGCCGCCCCGGCCAGGGCGTCATCCTTAGCCAGAGGACCTGGTGTGCTGGCGGGGAAGCCCACGGCACCAGCGAGGAGATCCGGTGCGCTCCTGACCTGATCCTGGCCCAAGGGAAGAGGGCGGATGGCTGAGAGTGATCTGGTAGGCGAGCTCGACGCGTTTCTGGCGGCCCACCAGCCCGAACTGGTGGAGTTCCGCAGGGACCTGCACGCCCATCCCGAGGTCGGTTACTCCGAGCACCGCACGACCCGCCGGATCGCGCTCCGGCTCGAGGCGGCTGGGCTCCGGCCCGCCGTCCTGCCCAGGGGCACCGGCCTGATCGTCGACATCGGGGGCAGCCGCGAGGATGGTCCGGCAGTTGCCCTTCGTGCCGACATCGACGCGCTGCCCATCGTTGACGAAAAGAATGTTCCTTACCGGTCATTGAACGCCGGCGTATGTCATGCCTGCGGCCACGACGTGCACACCTCGGTCTTGCTCGGCACCGGGCTGTTCCTGGCCCGCGCCGCGGCTGCCGCGGCCCTGCCTGGCAAGGTCCGGCTGATCTTCCAGCCGGCCGAGGAGGTTCCCGGCGGTGCGCTTGACGTGCTGGCGGCCGGCGGCATCTCGTCGGTCGAGCGCGTGTTCGCGCTGCACTGCGATCCCAAGCTGGACGTCGGCAAGATCGGGACCAGGATCGGCCCGATCACCGCGGCCTGCGACAAGGTTAAGGTTCAGCTCAGCGGCCCTGGCGGCCACACCGCACGGCCGCACCTCACGGCCGACCTGGTCTTCGCCCTCGGCAAGATCATCACCGAACTCCCCGCCGCGCTGTCCCGCAGGGTCGACCCGAGGTCGGGCCTCAGCCTGGTCTGGGGACAGGTCAGTGCGGGGTCGGTTCCGAACGCGATACCGGATTCTGGCGTGGTCGAAGGTACCGTGCGGTGCCTGGACGACAGCGGCTGGCACGCTGCGCCCGAGATGCTGAAGGACCTGGTCGAGTCGGTGACCAGCGCCTACGGCGTGACCGGTGACCTGACCTACGAGCGGAGCGTGCCGCCGGCCGTGAACGAGGCGGTTAGCACGGCCATGATCGCCGCCGCGGCAGACCGCGTGCTTGGCGCCGACGCGATCACCCCGGCGCCGCAGAGCCTGGGCGGCGAGGACTTCGCCTGGTATCTGGAGTCCATCCCCGGCAGCCTGTTCCGGCTCGGGACCAGGAGCACAGGCTCGATCGAAGAGTTCGACATCCACCAGCCCAACTTCGACGTGGACGAGCGCTGCATCGCCGTCGGCGTGAAGGTGATGGCGGCGACCGCTCTGACGGCGATCGGCGGTCAGCACGGGCCAGCGTCGGTCATTTCCGATGTCGGCACGGCGGACCGGGTCGGCCAGGTGCACACGGCCGGCGCGTCGGCCGACGGGGTGACGCTGGCCGGCCCGTTATTAACCGGCTACGCCCCGGTTGCCGGACCGTAATGCGATCAGCGGTCCAAGGCCGGGGCACCTGGGCTAAGCAGGCATATTGTGGAAAGAGAAGCCGCTGAGCGTCGAGGCGGCACGCCTGCCTGACGCTCGCTCGCCCGATACCGGAGCACTATCTATCGTGACCGCACCCAATGAGCAAGCCAGGACGGCCGTACCGGCCACCGCTGGGCGCCTGCTAGCCGACGGCAGGCGGGTATACCGCCTGGTCACGTCGCTGGTCGTCTGGTGGACGTGGGTCGGGCTCGCCGCGCTCAGCCTTGGCGACCTGATCATCCAGGGCCACGACTACGTCTCGATGAAGTTCGCGCTCGGCCTGCTGACGGTCACCGGCCTGGTCTTCGCCCTCACGCTCTGGCCGAAGGTGATCGCCGACGATAGCGGGCTGGTCGTGCGGAATCCGTTGCGCAGCTTCGCGATCCCGTGGGGCGCCGTGAAGGGCATCTTCCTGGCCGACTCCGTCGAGATCCAGTGCGCGCGCGGTCCGGATAGGAAAGACAAGACCGTCTACAGCTGGGCGCTGTCATCGGCTCGCCGCGGCCGGGCCAGAGCGCGCCTGCACGGGTGGCAGTGGGAGCAGGGCAAGCGGAACCGGCCGTCGACCTACGGCCAGTTGCCCAGTCAGGCCAAGGAACTGATCAAGATGAGCCCGACCGAGGTCATGGCCAGGGAGATGGCCAGGATGTCTCAGGAGGCCAGGGCCAGGCTCGGCACGGACGCCGACCCGGCGGACGCTGCTGCTGCTGCTGCTGCTGCTGGTGGTGGTTCTGGCGAGGCTGGTGGTTCTGGCGAGGCTGGCGAGGGCCGTGGCCTGGGCGGGAAGATTCTGGGCGCGGTGAGTCTGCCCGTGAAGAGGCTGGGCGCGGCGAGCCTGAACGGGTCGGGTCCCGATGCGGCGGGCCGCGAACCTGGTGCGGACGGCCCAGGCTCGGCGGTCGCGCCTGGCGACGTGGTCACCGGCGGCTGGGCCTGGCCGGCGCTCGCCGCGATCCTGGTGCCGGGGATCGCGTTGGCGATCTCGGTGCTGGCTGGCTAGGGATACGCCCTCGCGAGGCCCATCAGCCCGGGTCGCCGACGGCTCCAGTCCCAGCCGGCCTGTCCGGCCCGGTCGGCCCGCCCCGCCGAGCCGCCACCCTATCGCCCGAGCGAGCTGCACGGCCTGGTGCGCAGCCCGTGCACGTATTCCGCGGGCGCACCCGCGGCCTCGGCGGCGTCCGCCATGATGCCCAGATACCTGGCGGAAGGCAGTCCGCCTTCGTAGTCGTTCAGCACGTACAGCCAGGCGAGGACGTCCCCGTCCTGGGTCGCGACCCGCACCCTGAGCTTGCTGCGGTAGCCCAGCGTGACGCCGTCCCAGTGATCGAGTGCCTCCTCGTCGTTTTCGGAGACCTCGTAGAGCACGACGAAGACGCGGGCATCGCCGTCCTCTTCGTCCTCAACGACGGTCGCGAGTGCGCCGTCCCAGCCGATGTCCTCGCCGCCGAAGGTGAGCCGCCAGCCGTCGAGCCAGCCGGTGCCGGCCTGCGGGGAGTGCGGGCAGCGCTCGGCCATCTGCGCCGGGTCCATGTTGCTGCCGTATGCCGCGTACAACGCCACGGTCAATTAGCGTACGAGCCTGCCGGGTCGGGGGTACGAAGGTTGGCCCGGCTGGTTCGCCGGACGGAGGCTGACGGCGGGCGGCGGGTGCCAGTGCGACAGAATGAAGCATCGTGAGTCAGCCGCGTAGCCGCGTAGCGATCATCGGCGGGGGGCCGGGCGGGTACGAGGCTGCCCTCGTCGCCTCGCAGCTCGGCGCGGACGTGACGATCATCGAAGAGAGCGGCCTCGGCGGCTCGTGCGTGCTCACGGACTGCGTTCCGTCCAAGACGCTGATCGCCACCGCCAGCCTGATGGCCGCGATGGGCAGCACCAGGAATCTGGGTATCCGGTTCGACCACGAGCCGGGGGAGCCGGCCGGGTCCGGCGGGTCAGGCGGGTCGGGCGCAGCGGGCGGGTCGGGCGCAGCGGGCCATTTGCGCGCTCGCGCCGACGCGCTCCCGACCTACTCGCACGCTCGCGCCGACGCGCCCCAGATCTACTCGCGGATCCGCGCCCTGGCGCACGCCCAGTCGGCGGACGTCGCGAAGCGGCTGGCCGCCGAGGGCGTGCGGGTGATCAGCGGCCGTGGCCGGCTGGCAGGCCCCGGCGTGGTGGCGGCCGGCGACACCGAGATCCGGGCGGACACCGTGCTGGTCGCCACCGGGGCGCGCCCGCGAGTGCTGCCTGCGGCGGTTCCCGACGGTGAGCGACTGCTGACCTGCCGCCATCTGTACGATCTCGCCGAGTTGCCCGGCGAGCTGATCGTGGTCGGCTCGGGCGTGACAGGCGCGGAGTTCGCGTGCGCGTTCCAGGCACTCGGATCGCAGGTCACGCTGGTCTCGTCGCGGCAGCACGTGCTGCCGAACGAGGACACCGACGCGGCGATGGTGGTCGAGGACGTGTTCCGGCGCCGTGGCATGTCGGTGCTCGGCCGCTCGCGGGCGGTGTCCGCCAGCCGGACCGCGGACGGCGTGGAGGTGTGCCTCCAAGACGGCAGGACCGTTCGCGGGTCGCACTGCCTGCTGACGGTGGGAATGGTGCCGTCGACCGAGGGGATCGGGCTCGCGGAATCCGGGGTCGGCATCGACGACGGCGGCTTTGTCACCGTCGACCGGGTCTCCAGGACCTCGACGCCCGGCGTCTACGCCGCGGGTGACTGCACCGGCGTCTGGATGCTGGCGTCGGTCGCCGCGATGCAGGGCCGGATCGCGATGTGGCACGCGCTCGGCGAGGCCGTGCAGCCACTGCGGCTCAGGCACGTGGCCGCGACCATCTTCACCGAGCCGGAGATCGCGACGGTCGGCGTCAGCCAGCAGGACGTGGATACCGGCGCCGTCGGCGCGCGCGTGGTGAAGCTGCCGCTGGCCACCAACGCGCGGGCCAAGATGGACGGCCTCAGCGACGGCTTCGTCAAGCTGTTCACCAGGCGGAACACCGGCATCGTGCTCGGCGGCGTGATCGTCGCGCCGCGGGCCAGCGAACTGATACTCGGCGTGTCGCTGGCCGTCGAGCAGCAACTGACCGTCGACGAGATCGCGCATACCTTCGCCGTCTACCCCTCGCTGAGCGGCAGCGTGACCGAGGCCGCGCGCCGGCTCATGCAGCCAGCCGAGCGGCTGTGATCCAGCATTTCGCCGGAATCTGGCCGGGGTGAGAGCGTTCCGGTCGGCTTGCGGTGCCAGTGTCGCGCTCCGCTGGCCGCCGAGCCGCCACGCGTGGCGCCAGTTCGCAGCGGGGATTCGGGCAAATGGTGCATACGCTGTCGCGGCTGCAGCCGCTCCGCTACTTACCCGGGATTGGTAACGCCGCGATGCCCTATTTGTACCTTATAAGGGGATTCGGGATTCTAAGCGTTACCAGATCCCGGCAAGTCGCCCGGGCCGGGCCTGGACCAGGCCTGTCATCCGCCGACGGGGGTTGCCGCGGCGAGTATTCCGATGATCGCCGCCACCGCCTGGTCGGCGTCCGGGCCGGTAGCCCGGACCACGACCTGCTGGCCGTTGGTCGCGCCGAGCGCCATCACCGACAGCACGCTCTTGGCGTCCACGCAGGCGTCGCCCACCGCGATCTGGACGGCGGCCACGAAACCCGCCGCCGCCACGGCAAGCGAGCCTGCCGGGCGAGCGTGCAGGTCGCCCGTCAGCGTGATGGCGGCCTCAGAGCTTTCTGGCATTGCGCGCCTCCTCGGCCGCCGCGAGTACCGCCTTGATGTCGCCGCCGACGGCGGCCGCCACCGCCGCCGCCACCGCGCCCTCCACGAACGGAGCGTCGGCTAGCGCGACAGGCTCGGGGAGCGCTCCTGGCTCGGACAGCAGAAACCGCACGGTCAGAACCGAACTGCCGAGGTCGGGCAGGATCAGCACGCCGGCTCCGGCGTTCGCGGCGAGGACCGCCTTGCGTACCTTCGCCTCGCTCGTTCCGATCCCGCCGTCCTCCGTGCCGCCGGCCGGCACGATGAGCACGGTGCCGCCGCCTATCTGGCCGGCGAGCTCAGCGGCACCCTCAGCCAGCGCCGAGCTGTGCGACACGAGCACGATCCCTACTCTGGCTTGTTCGCTCATGATCTATCCTGAATGGTATTCGACATTACCGAAAGGCATCCATGATCCAGTCTGTCGAGCGCGCGGCCGCCATCCTCGCCGCCTTGGGCTCCGGCACGCCGCGTCTGGGCGTGACCGAGATCGCCGAGCGGGTCGGCCTGGCCAAGCCGACGGTTTACGGACTGCTCCGCACGCTGGAGAAGTACGCCCTCGTCACCCAGGACCCCGAGACGAGCAAGTACAGCCTGGGTCCTGGCGTGCTCCAGCTCGGCAATGCCTACCTCGACGGGTCTGAACTGCGTGCTCGCTCGCTGCTGTGGTCGGAGGCGCTGGCACAGCGAGCCAACGAGGCGGTCTGGGTCGCCACGTTGTCCGGATCGCGGGTGATCGTCCTGCACCACGTCTTCCGGCCCGACAACACCGTGCAGATACTCGAGGTCGGCGCCGCCATCCCCTGGCACGCCTGCGCACTCGGGCACGCCATCGTCGCGCATCTCCCGGCCGCCGCCGGCTCGCGGCTCCTCGCCGGTGACCTGCTCCCGCTGACCGGCCGTACCAAGACCACCCGAACGGCACTCAGCCGGGCGCTCGCCCAGGTCCGCAAGCAGGGGTACGCGATCGAGGACCAGGAGGCGACGGTCGGCGACGCGGGCGTGGCCGCTCCGATCCTGAATCGGGAGGGCAGTGTCGCGGGGGCCATCGGTGTGGTCGGGCCGGCCGAGCGGCTGCTGGCGCCAGAGATGCGTGATGAGATCGCCAGGGCGGTCACCGACTCCGCGCGCGGCGTCTCGCGAGACCTCGGGGCGGGCCGGGGCGGCGCCGTCATCTCGGTGCTGAGCTGATCCCGGGCCAGGCCGCGCGGCTGGTCCCGATCCAGGCCGGACGGCTGCGGCCTGGCCCGGCCGCGCGGCTGGTCCGTCGGGCTGCCGCGCTCTGAGACCGCGGCAAAGGCCAGCCGTCACGCGGGGGCGCCGGCTAGCCGACGCGTGCATGTCGCACCAATTCCTGCACTTCGTCGATGGTCGAGGCCAGAACCGACTTGGCCGCCAGCGCCGCGCACCCGTCCGCGTCGAGGCCCGCGATCCAGCCGCGCACCCGCTCCACGTACGCCGCCGGCACGCTGAACGTGCGCACGCCGAGCCCGACCAGCAGCGGCAGCACGACGGGATCCGCGGCCGCGTCGCCGCAGACCGAGACGGGGATACCCGCCGCCCTGGCGGCGCCAAGCACGTGCTCGATAAGGGCCAGGACCCGGGGCTCGGCGGCCAGCACTGGCCGGGCGACCAGGCTGAGCCGGTCCAGGCCGAGCACCTCGCCGGTCAGGTCGTTGGTGCCGATCGAGAAGAAGTCGACCGCGGGCGCGAACATCTCGGCCGCGGCAGCAGTGGCCGCCAGTTCCACCATGATCCCCAGTCGCGGCCGGCGGGCGCCGGACTCGGCGGCCGCCAGCTTGAGCTGCTCGCGGACCCGCGTGACCTCGTCGAGCGAGCTGACCATCGGAATCAGGATGGCCAGGTCCGCGCCTCGGCCGGCGGCCAGCGCTGCCCGCAGTTGATCGGGCAGCGCGGTCGGGTGGCCGAGCAGGGCCGCGAGGCCGGCCCCGGCCGGCTGGCAGCCGGGAGCGCGCAGGAATGGCGGCACCTTGTCCCCGGAGAAGTCGAGCAGCCTGATCATCGCCGCCCGCCCGCCGAGCTGATCGAGTATCGGCGCGAGTTGCTCGGCGTGCTCGGCCTGGGTCGGCCAGCCGTTCCGCGCGGTGAACGGTATCTCGGTTCTGAGCAGGCCGACACCTTCGGCGCCGGCGGCGAGCCCGCGCCGAGTCTCGGTGGTCGACGCGACGTTGCACAAGATCACGACGTCCTGGCCGTCCGCCGTGCGCGGCCGGCCAGCCGGCCCAGAGTGACGCCCGGCAATTGCGTAGCCGCTGGAAGCGAATGTGTCCTTGGCCGCCAGCCACTCGCCTGCAGCGGGTTCGATCTGAAGCTCACCGGCGTCGGCGCTCAGGATCGCCCGGCCGCCGGCCGGCTCGCCGAGCACGGCGGGATCGACGCCGGTGACCAGCGGTATGCCGAGCCCGCGGGCGATGATCGCGGCGTGCGAGCTCGCCCCGCCCGCCACCGAGACGGCGCCGACGAGCCCGCACTCGGCCAACTCGATCAGGTCGGCCGCCGCCACGTCGCGCCTGACCAGGATGATCGGTCCGGCCGGCCGGCCGCGGTGTCCCCCGGCCAGGTGGTCGAGGACCGCGACCGCGACCTGGCGGACGTCGGCGGCCCGTTCGGCGAGTTCGGGGTTCGGGATCGCCGCGATGGCCGCGGCGTGGACCTCGGCCGCCTCGTGGACGGCGATCGCGGCGTCCCGGCCCGCCCAGGTCGCCGCAACGGCGGCGTCGACCAGCACCCGGTCGGCGGCGATCAGCGCGGCGATCGCGACGATGTCCGCCTCGCCGGTCCGGCCGGAGGCGCGCAGCCCCTCGGCCAGCGCGCGCCGGTCGGCAGCCACCGCCGCGAAGGCGGCCTCGACCTGGGCGGGTGTTGCCGCCGAGACCGCGGCTGCCGAGCCTGCGGCGGTCGCGTCGGCCTGGTAGATCAGTCCGGCCGCGCCACCAAGCGAGGCAGCCTGGCCGGCATAACGCCGAGGTGGGCTCATCACTGCAGCCACGAGGTCTCGGCCCGGGTGCCGACGTCGCGCAGCGCGCGCAGGATGAGCGCGGTCGAGGCCGCGCCGGGGTCCTCGTGCCCGACGCTGCGCGGCCCGAGATAGCTGGCCCTGCCCTTGAGCGCCTGCATGGAGATCGTGGCCTGCGCCCCGGAGGCGGCGGCGTCGGCGAGCGCGGAGAGGGCGGCCCCGGCTGGCGCCCCCTCCGCTATGGCCTTGCCGAGCGCGCTGACCGCCGGGGCAAGCGCGTCGACCATGGTCTTCTCGCCTTCGCGCGCAGCGCCCAGCTTCTGCACGCCGGCCAGCGCCGCCTCCAGGGCGCTGGCCAGATCGTGCAGATCCGCCTGCGGAGTGCTGCCGAGCGACTTTCCCGCCTGCCGGAAGGCCATTCCGTAGAGCGGGCCCGAGGCGCCGCCGACCTTCGAGATCAGCGTGGATCCTGCGAGGGTGAGTACCGAGCCGGGTGATGGGGTGCTCGCCTGCTCCAGCGCGGCTGTGACGGCGCTGAACCCGCGGGCCAGGTTGATGCCGTGGTCGGCATCGCCGATGGCCGCGTCGAGCTGGGTCAGGTGGTCACGTTGCGACTCGACCACGGCAGCAGCCTCGGCGAGCCAGGCACGGAAGAATACGGCATCCATCGCGGCACTCCTTGCGGGGACGGGCAGCGGCTGTGCCCGGGTCATTGCCTCTTACGATCTCAGCGTCCCCACCGCAGCGCCGGCGTGTCCACGGGCGCGTCCCACAATTCGGTCAGCGCGTCGGTGAGCCTGCACACGGTGACGGAGAAGCCCTGCATCTCCAGGCTGGTGATGTAGTTGCCGACGAGGTTCCTGGCGATCCGCGCGCCCGTGCCCGTCACGTACTTGTGCACCTCGTTGTAGACCAGGTACAGCTCGATCAGCGGAGTGCCGCCCATGCCGTTGACCATCACGAGCACGTCGCCGGTCAGCGGCATGTCGGCGTGGATGGCGTCCATGGCCGCCGCCGCGATGTCCGCGGCCGTAGCCATCTCGCCCCGGCTGCGACCCGGTTCGCCGTGGATGCCGATGCCGAGCTCGATCTCGCTGTCGTCGAGCTCGAAGGTCGGCTTGCCGGCGGCCGGGACGGTGCACGAGGACAGCGCCACCCCGAACGACCTGCTGCGCTCGTTGACCTCGCCGGCCACGGCGGCCACGTCAGCCAGTGCGGCGCCGCGCTCGGCGAGGGCGCCCGCGATCTTCTCGACGAAGACCGTGGCGCCGACACCGCGCCTGCCCGCCGTGTACAGCGAGTCCTGCACGGCGACGTCGTCGTTGACCACCACCTGGGTGACCTCGATGCCGTCGTCCGACGCGAGCTCCGCAGCCATCTCGAAGTTGAGCACGTCGCCGGTGTAGTTCTTGACGATGTGCAGCACCCCGGCACCGCCGTTCACGGCCCTGGTGGCCGCCAGCATCTGGTCGGGGACAGGGGACGTGAAGACCTCGCCCGGGCAGGCGGCGTCGAGCATCCCGAAGCCGACGAACCCGCCGTGCAGCGGCTCGTGCCCCGAGCCGCCGCCGGACACCAGCCCGACCTTGCCGGCGGTCGGGGCCGCGGCCCTGGTGATGACCTTGTTCTCGATGTCGACCGACAGGCCATGGTGCGCCGCCGCGAGGCCGGCCAGCGAGTCGGCAACCACGGTCTCCGGCGCATTGATGAGCTTCTTCATGACAGGCTCTCCCCGATCTTAACGGCGCCGTCGGCGCCTGGCTGGTTCGCGGTGGCGACGGACTCGGAGTCGGCAGGCGCCAGGCCGGTAAGCTCGGCCTTCGCCCTGGACCTGGCGAGTCCGAGGTAAGCGAGCCCGCCGAGCACGCCGCCGGCGAATTCTCCGATGAGGTAGGCGGGTACCTGTCCCCACGACACGGTGCCGCCGAAGGCGGCCTGCATCAGGAAGGTTCCGAAGTACCGCGCCGGGTTGATCGCGGCACCGGTGGCCGGGCCGACGATGATGATGACGGCGAAGACCACCGAGCCGATCGCCATCGGCGCCCAGCCGGGCACCGCGCGGTGGTCGATCACCCCGAAGATGACGAATACAAGAATCGCGGTGCCGATCGCCTCGATCAGGAGGCCGCGGCCGAATCCGGTGGTGGCCGGGTTGTAGGCGGTCACGCCGCCGCCGGCCGCGACCGTCGCCGACTTACCCAGCGTGACGAAGATGCCCAGCGCGCCGATCACGGCGCCGGCGACCTGGGCGGCCACGTAGCCAGGCACCTCGCGCCACGGGAACTTGCCGGAAACGGCGAGGGAGAGGGTCACGGCCGGGTTGATGTGCCCGCCGGAGATATGCCCGATGGCGTAGACCACCCCGACAATCACCAGCATGAAGGCGAACGAGATCATCCCGAGTTGTGCCATCGAGAAGGGCACCTTGGTGCCCGCGGCGATCACGCCGGTCGCGGCGGCCGAACCGGCTCCGACGTAGACCAGGCACGCCGTACCCAGTAGTTCCGCGAAGAGCTTCTGCGGGGTAGTTGGTGATGCTGCTGCAGCCATGCGGTTCGCCCGCCGCCCTCGGGGACCCGATGGATGCCGGGCGGCGAGCTCCTCACCTCCCTCGGTGTGAGTGCATCGAATACTGTTCGACAATGTCAAACAGTATTTAGAAAGGACCATAGGCCGGCGGCCGGGCCGCGTCAAGAGGTCAAAGCAGGGTGGCTCTGCAGCGGCGAGCGTTAGCGCCAGCTCGCCGATCGCGAGCCGGTCCCGGCTCCGAACGTCTCAACCACCCTGGCGCCGGGGCGCGGCACCCGCCGTGATCACGCACAGGACCGGAACAAGCGGACATGGCATGGCAAATCCATCACACGCGCGTCAGCCCCGCGAGAGCTATCTCAGCACGAAGGAACATCAACGGTCCGCCGATGCGGCTGCGATGATCGGTGACTAGTGAGCGGGGTGACCGAGATCGGGGTCGTCGGGGGCGTCGAGGCCGTGCTGGCGCAGCCGCGACGTCCTGATGTCGTCGGCATAGGCGGCCACGCTGAAGATGCTTCCTGCCAGGATCAGCCCGATCATCATCGCGGCGAGCCAGGCGGGTGCGGGGACGATGGTCAGCAGCACGACGGCGACGATGACGCAGACCGGCACGATGACGGCGAGATGCCGCAGGATCGTCCGCAGCCGCCAGCCGGCGTCGGTGAGTTCGTGCTTGACCCAGTCGCGGTTGGCCTCGGGCAGCCGGAATCCCAGCGCGAACAGCAGCCAGCGCAGCGGGCCCGGGTCGCCGGGAATCCTCGTCATCGTCCTATCCTCGCTGACGGCCAGGCCGCCGGGCGCCGGCTGGGCCGGCGTCAGTCCGCGATCCGGCAGATGGCCTGGCCGGCCGAGACGGTCTGGCCCACGTCGACCCGGAGCTCGGTCACGGTGCCGTCCTTGTGCGCGGTCAGCGGCTGCTCCATCTTCATCGCCTCGAGCACCACGACCGGCTCGCCCTCGGCCACGCGCTGGCCATCGGCGGCGACGATCTTGACGATCGTGCCCTGCATCGGGCTGGCGAGTACGTCGCCGTCCGCTCCGCTGCGGGCGCCATGGCGCCGGCCGCCCGGGCTGCGCCCGGCCCGGCTGCCGGCCGCCCGCCCGGCTGCGCCCGGCCCACCAGGACCGCTCGCCGGCCCGGCGCCTGCCGGGCTCAGCCCGAAGCCGGCCGGGACGGAGACCTCGAGGCGCTTGCCGCCGACCTCGACCACGATCCGCTCGCGCGCGGGTGCCGGGTCGCCGCCGTAACCGTCGTGACCGCCGCCGTAACCGTCGTGACCGCCGCCGCCGTCGCTGGCCTGCGGCGGCAGCTTCCCGGCGAACTCGGTCTCGATCCACCTGGTGTGCACGGCGAACGGGGCGCTGGTGAACGCCGGGTCGTCGAGCAGCGCGCGGTGGAACGGCAGCACGGTCGGCATGCCGCCCACCTCGAACTCGGCCAGCGCGCGCCTGGACCTCGCTAGCGCCTGCGGCCGGTCGGCACCGGTCACGACCAGCTTGGCGATCAGCGAGTCGTACATCTGCGGCACGGTCATCCCGGCGCGGTAGCCGGCGTCGACCCGCACGCCGGGCCCCGCCGGGGGGTTCCAGGCCGTGAGCGTTCCCGGCGCGGGCAGGAAGCCGCGGCCGGGATCCTCGGCGTTGATGCGGAACTCGATCGAGTGCCCGCGCAGGCCGGGGTCGCCGAACGTCAGGGCCTGGCCGTCCGCGATCTTGAACATCTCCAGCACGAGGTCGATCCCGCTGACCTCCTCGGTCACGGGGTGCTCGACCTGAAGCCGGGTATTGACCTCGAGGAACGACACGGAGCCGTCCTGGCCGACCAGGAACTCGCAGGTTCCGGCCCCGACATAGCCGGCCTCGCGCATGATCGCCTTGGACGACTCGCGCAGCACGGTCTCCTGCTCGTCGGTCAGGAACGGGGCAGGCGCCTCCTCGACCAGCTTCTGGTGCCGGCGCTGCAGCGAGCAGTCCCTGGTGGAGACCACGACGATGTGGCCGCGGCTGTCGGCCAGGCACTGAGTCTCGACGTGCCGCGGCCGGTCCAGGTACCGCTCGACGAAGCACTCGCCCCGGCCGAAGGCCGCGACGGCCTCGCGGACGGCGGACTCGAACTGCGGCTCGATCTCGTCGTGGGTCCGCGCGACCTTGAGCCCGCGCCCGCCGCCGCCATAGGCGGCCTTGATCGCGATCGGCAGGCCGTGCTCGCGGGCGAACTTTGCCGCCTCCGCCGCGCCGGAGACCGGGCCCTGGGTACCGGGCGCCAGCGGCGCGCCGACCGTGCGCGCGATCATCCGGGCCGCGGTTTTGTCGCCGAGTGCCTCGATCGCGGCGGGCGGCGGGCCGATCCAGGTGAGGCCGGCGGCGATCACCTCGCGCGCGAAGTGGGCGTTCTCGGCCAGGAAGCCGTAACCGGGGTGGACGGCGTCCGAGCCGGACTCGGCCGCCGCCTTGACGATCTTGGCAATGTCGAGGTAACTGTCGGCGGCCGAGGCTCCGCCGAGCGCGTAGGCCTCGTCGGCCGCCCTGGCGTGCAGCGAATCGAGGTCGGGCTCGGAGTAGACCGCGACGCTCTTCAGGCCCGCGTCGCGGCAGGCCCTGGCAACCCGCACGGCTATCTCGCCCCGGTTAGCGATGAGGACCTTGCGCACGAAACGACTCCTTTTCGGCTGCTCAGGAGTCTAGGTGAGCCGGCGGTGCTTGGCGGACGAGGGGCATTGTTCCACGGCCTGCATCCACGTGGCCGACGAGGCGACGGCGCGGCTGAAGTGCAGGCCGCGCCGGCCGACACGAGCGGTGACGGTCACGCTGCCACGACACGTCAGCGGATGTAACAAATTGGGCAGCATTTCGTGCCGAACATACGGCATGAAACGGCCATCGGTTTCCAAAATAACCGAGTCTTCGCCACGGTTCGAACGAACAGATGGGACTTACACGGTAAATACTGACCCAACGGGAGGTTAACTGTCGGTCTTGTCATGACACGCAAGTCGGTCTACCGTTATGCCTTGCGCCAAAGCGGCATGATGGCTATGCCGGATTTCGGGTGACATTAATACTTTAATCTATATTTAAGTTATGTTTGTGATGTTCGTGACTTCCAGGCTAAACAGTTTGAATTAGGCTACATAGCATGGATGGGACGTTGAGGATAAAATCGACAATTAGGACATAGGATACCTAGAACCGTCAAGTTTTGACCTTCTAGGTGTTTCAGTGTGGGGGGTATTGCATGCTCTTCTCCGCGCCGGCAGAGAATGGCAACAGGAACGAGTCGGACCCGTTTTCCGCTGGCAGTGGTGCGGAGTCACCGCTGCCGCCCGTGGACCTCAACGGCCGTACGGCCGGCGAGCCGATGCTGAGCGTGATCATCCCGACTCGCAACGAGCAGTGTAACGTCGGGCCGCTGCTTGGTCGGCTCGCAGAGGTCTTCGAGGCGGAGCGCGCCGAGATCATCTTCGTGGACGACAGCGATGACCGGACTGCGGAGATGATCGCCGCTGGCGCGCAGGTGTGCCCGGTGCGCGTCAGGCTGCTCCAGCGACCGCCTTCGGCGCGCAAGGGCGGCCTGAGCAGCGCGGTCGTCGCGGGCGCTCGGCACGCGCGCGGCGACTGGGTGCTGGTGATGGACGCCGACCTGCAGCATCCGCCGGAGACCGCCGCCGTGCTTGCTCGCACCGCGGCCCGCTACGACTGTGACCTCGTCATCGGCACGAGGTACGCAGGTGACGGGGCATCTGCCGATGGTTTGGAGGGCGGCAGGCGCGTGCTCGTCTCTTCTTGGGCGACCGGGCTGCTCAAGAGTGCCTTCCCGCGGCGGCTGGCGATGTCGAGCGATCCGCTGAGCGGCCTGTTCGCCTTCCGCAAGGCCGCGGTGGATCTGGACAGGCTGCGGCCCATGGGCTTCAAGATCCTGCTCGAGATCCTGGTCAGGAACCCGGTCGCCAGGCTCGCGGAAGTCGCCTACTCCTTCGGCCCGCGCTATGCGGGAGAGTCGAAAGCGTCGTTCCGGCAAGGGATGACCTTTCTGCGGCACGTGGTCAGGCTGCGCAGCGCGCGATTGGCGACGCAGCTCCGCGAGGGACCCAAGTCCCGGTCCGAGCGCGTTCGCGAACTGTTCAGGTTCGTGGCCTTCGGCCTCGTCGGCGCCAGCGGACTGGCGGTCAATACGGCCGCCTTGTGGACCGTCTACCGATACCTCGGCTGGAACCACCTGATCGGCGTCGCGCTGGCCACGCAGGCCTCGACCACGTGGAACTTCATGCTGGTGGACTCGCTGGTCTACCGCGGCAGGGCACACGGCTCCCGGACAGGCCGTGCCACCCGGTTCTTCGCCATGAACAACCTGCTGCTCCTGGCCCGGCTTCCGGTGCTCGAGGTGTTCGTCGCGATGGGCATGGGGGTGCTTGTCGCCAACGCGGTCACGCTGACGTTGCTCTTCGTTGTCCGGTTCGTGCTGAGTGACCGGGCGATCTTCCGCTCGACAGGGCAGGAGAGCCGCGATCCGGTCCGGGTCCTGGTCGACATGACCGCGTCGGCCGGCGCGGGCCTCGGCGATGGCGGGACGTCGTCGAGCAAGAAGCGATCGCGGTACCTGGCCTACCGCTACGACGTGGGCGGCGTGGTGACGATCGGGTCGCAGATCATGCTGCCCGAGATGGAGTACTTCCGCGCTCAGCACGTAGCCCATGACGAACTGGACATCACCGTGCGGGTCGGCGATGTCGGAGGCAGGAGGCCGCGCCGGCGAGCCGCGATGACCGAGCACGCGGGCACGGCGGTGATCCGCTACGAGGAGCACTTCGGCCGGATCGGCGCCAACTTCCGCGCTAGTCTCGGCGGCGACCGCATCGACATCGAGGTCGGGCCGCTGCTCGCCCGATCCTCGCACGTGGTCTACACGAACATCATCGAGCCGATGCTGAGGTTCGTGATGGTGTCGCGCGGTCACATGCTCCTGCATGCCGCGTGCGTCGAGTTCGACGGCACCGGCATCATGCTGTCCGCGCTGACCGATACCGGCAAAACGGGAACGGTGCTTCGCCTGGTGCGCGAGCATGGCTGCGGGTTCCTCTCCGACGACATGACGGTGATCGACGCCGACGGATACGCGTCATGCTTCCCCAAGCCGCTGACCATCAGCTCGCACACCCTGCGTGCCGTCCGCGCGGACGACCTGACGAAGCGCGAATGGCGTCGGCTGCAGATCCAAAGCCGCCTGCACTCCAAGGGCGGACGCTCGATAGGCATGACGCTCAGCCGGTTCAACCTCCCCATAATGGGCCTCAACGCCATTACCCAGATGCTCATCCCCCCGCCCAAGTACACCGTGGACCGGCTCGTTCCCTGCCGCATGACGCCGAGGACCGCGGTCAGGGAATTGTTCATCATCGAGCGCGGCAGTCCCCGCCTGGCCGATCTCGGTGATCAGTCCGCGCTCGAACAGCTGATCGCCAATACCGACGACGCCTACGGATTCCCGCCGTTCCGCCATCTCGCCCCGGCCATCTCGATCGCCGGGATGGACTACCAGGAGCTCCGGGCCGTCGAGCGCAAGATCCTGGCAGGCTTCCTCAGCCACGTGCGTGCCCGCGCGCTCGCGTCTGACTCGTTCAGCTGGGCCGACGACATACCCCTGCTGCTGCAGCCCGCCGGCAGCCCGTCCTCGAACGGGTCGCCTGTCCTGGTGCCGAGCGGGTCGCCTGTCCTGGTGCCGAGCGGGTCGCCGCTCCTGGCGCCGAACGGCTCGCATCCCGGCGAGCCGGCCTGGGCGCCCGAGCCGGACCCGTCACGTCAGGCCGACGGCGTCTACGCCCAGACCGCGCCCGCCGAGCGGGCACACCTCACGCTGGCGGCCGCGGGCCCGGGAACGGCGACGCTTCTGCCTGCCCTCGGGGACGCCGACATCGCGCCACCTGAGATCCCGGTGCGCCGTGCCGAGCTTGTGCCTGGCTCACCCTCCCACCGCGCGGGAACGCTGCGCGCGCGGATGATCGCCGCCCTTGCGGTCGCGATGGTCGCCGCTCCTGCCGTCACGCTGCGGCTGTGGCATATCAACGCACTCGGCTTCAACAGCGACGAGGCCGTCTACGCCGGCCAGGGAGCGGCGATCGCGGGCGCGCCGCAGCTCAGCGACCTGTTCCCGGTCTTCCGCGCGCATCCGCTGCTGTTCCAGCTCGCCACCTCGCTGCTGTACCGGGTCAAGGTGAGCGACTTCAGCCCGCGCCTGCTCGCGGTCGCATTCGGCCTGGCCACGGTTGCGGTCGGGTATGCGCTCGGCGCGCGCGTGTACGGCCGCCGGGCCGGCGTGATCACGGCGCTGCTGCTCGCCGTGATGCCCTACCTGGTCGTGGTGAACCGGCAGGCACTGCTGGATGGCCCGATGGCGTTCTTCTCCGTGCTCGGGCTGTGGTTCATGGCCAGGTTCGCGGCGGAGAGCCGACGGTGGCTGCTGTATGCCGCAGGCGCCAGCCTGGGCCTGGCATTCATCTCGAAGGAGACGGCCATCGTGCTGCTCCCCGCGGCCTACGCGTTCCTGGCCGTGACGCCGAGCGTCAGGGTCAGGCTCAACGAGATCGCCATCTTCTTCGGCTGCTTCGCCGCGGTGGCCCTGCCCTACCCGATCTCGCTGCTGGTTGCCGGCGGTTCCTCCTCGGGCAAGCACTTCCTGACCTGGCAGTTGTTCCGGCCTCCCAACCATGTCTGGACCTTCTACCCCGCGGTGGTCCCGCCGGCGATCGGCATCGCAGTGATGGTGTGCGCGGCCGGGATGCTCGCGGCTGTCGTGTGGGTGCGGCGATGGTCATGGCGGGAGTCGCTGCTCATCTGCTGGATCGCCGTGCCCTTCCTGTTCTTCCAGCTGTGGCCGGTGAAGGGCTTCCAGTACCTGCTGCCCGTCGCGGCCCCGTGTGCGGTGCTGGCCGCCGGGCTGCTGGCCAGCCGGAGGGCATGGGGCTGGATCGGCCGCGACAATGCCCGGGCCGCCCGGGCCGTGGGCGTCGTGGTCACCACGGCCGTGGTGGCATCACTGGCGCTGCTGAGCTGGTCGGGCATCAATGCCGCCGGCTCGACCTCGTTCCTCGCAGGCACGGGCGGCGTTCCCGGCGGTCGTGCGGCCGGGGCGTGGATCATGTCAGAGACGCCGGTCGACGCGGAGATGCTGTCGATCGGACCGTCGATGGCGAACATCCTGGAGTTCTACGGGCACAGACAGGTGCTCGGCATCTCGGTCAGCGCTAACCCGCTGCATCGCAACCCCGCGTACACGCCGGTGAGCAACCCCGACCTGATGCTGCGGACCGGCCAGGTCCAGTACATCGTCTGGGATGCCTACTCGGCGGCCCGCAGCCCGTTCTTCTCCCAGAGGCTCATGACCTACGTGCGGCGGTATCAGGGGAGCGCCGTCTATACCGGCTGGGTGCGGGCCGCGACCAAGGACGGCACAGCGCGGCGGCCGGTCATCAGGATCTACGAGGTGCGGCCATGACCAGGCCCAGGACGGCCGCCATGATCTGCGCGATGGCAGTGGGCGCGCTGGCCGCCGCGGCTCCGTTCGGTCCCGCGATCGCCGCGCCGTCCCTGCCCGCCGCGTCGGGGAGAGCCGCACTGCGGGCGGACCATCGTCCGCACGCGCCGACGACGCCGGTCAAGCACTTCGTCGTGCTGCTCCAGGAGAACCACACCTTCGACAACTACTTCGGCACGTATCCGGGGGCCGACGGGATCCCCAAGCATGTGTGCATGCCGCTGAACCGGGCGAACGGCCCCCGGCCGTGCGTGAGCCCGTTCCACATCGGCAACCGCTCTATCGTCGACCTCGACCACAGCGAACTGTCTGCCCGCCGCGACCTGAACGGCGGCCAGATGGACGGGTTTGTCGCGGCACAGCGCCTGCGCAGCGTCAACCCCAAGCAGGCCATGGGCTATTACAACGGCAGCGATCTGCCCTTCTACTGGAACATGGCCGACCGGTACGTGCTGTTCGATCATTTCTTCAGCTCGGCGCTCGGCGGCAGCTGGATCAATCATGTGTACTGGATGGCCGCCGGCGTCGGCAACGGGGCCGATTCCGTGCCCCACGGCGGCCTGGCGATCACCACGATCTTCGACCGGCTCCAGCAGGCCGGCCTGTCGTGGAAGTTCTACGTGCAGCACTACAACCCGTCGATCACCTACCGCACGCTCCGCCGGCTGAAGAATCCCAACCGGGCCTCCCAGGCGGTCTGGTGCCCGCTGCTCGACATCCCGCGGTATCTGGACAGGCCCGCGCTCCGCTCGCACATTGTCGACCTCAGCCAGTACTACCGGGACATGCGCGACGGCACCTTGCCCGATGTCTCCTATGTCGCGCCGTCGGGGGCCAGCGAGCACCCGCCAGGGAGCCTGGAAACCGGGCAGCGGTTCGTCAGGGGCCTGGTGAACTCGCTGATGGCCAGCGATGAATGGAACTCCTCCGCGTTCATGATCGCCTACGACGACTGGGGCGGCTGGTATGACCACGTGCGCCCGCCGCGGCGCGACGCCAACGGCGACGGCTTCAGGGTTCCCGCGATGCTGGTCAGCCCCTATGCGCGCCAGCATGTGATCATCCATACCCCGCTGGACTTCACCTCGATGCTGAAGTTCATCGAGCAGAACTGGAGGCTCCGCCCGCTCTCCATGGTCGACGCGAGAGCGGGCAGCCTGATGGGCGCCTTCGACTTCAGCAAGTCCGGCCGTGCGCCCGACATCATTCCGCTGCTGCGGGCTACGCCGCCGAAGCTCGTGAACCCCGGCCGGGACCCGCTGCTGTACGGCCTGTACGGAGTCGGGGTGGCCTTCGCCCTCGGCGTGGTGTTCTTGGCCTGGAAGACCTCGCGCCGCCGCCTCGTCGTCGTCCGCCCGGGCGGTGGGCCGATATGAGCGCGAGAAGGCTGATGGGGGGTGCTGCCGCAGCCTTCGCGGGCGGCCTGGTTCTGAGCGTCTGCCCGGCGCTGACCGTCGCGAATCCGCCCGCCGCGCGTGCCTCGAGCCTGGCGATCCTGCAGATCAGCACCGTCCCCGCCGTGCCGGGCGCGCGCGTCACCCTCGACGGAGTCACCCGCCTGACCGGCGTGACCGGGACGCTGACCATCAGCACATTCGTCGGGACGCACCGGATCGAGGCCCGGCCGCCAACCTCACCTCCGCCGGCCAGCACCGTCCGGTTCAGCCGGTGGCTGGACGGCATCACGCGACCTGGCCGCGCCATCACCCTCCATCAGGGCCTGAACAATATGCAGGTGGGCTTCCAGTTGTCGCACCCGATCAGCGTTCGCTTCAGTAACGGGGCCGGGCGGCCCGTGCCGCTCTCGGCCGTGCAGCGCATCACGATAGCGAACAGCGTTGGCCAGCACTATACGTTCGCGCCTGACCAGCCGCCGAGCAGGCTCCCGGCCAACCGCATCGTGCGTGATCAGTTCGGCCTGGTCGCACTGCCCAACCGGTACTCGGTTCGCGAGGTCATGTTCAACGGTGCCAACGTCGTGTACAGCGGCAACCAGAGCTTCTGGGTGCAGGCGCACCGCACCTGGATGGTGCAGCTGCTGCTCTTCCCGATGCGCATCGAGGTGCGGGACGCGCTGTTCGGTTTCGCCGTCGGCAGCGCGGTCAGAATCCGGCTGGCGGGCGGTTCCGGCAAGACGGTCAGGCTCGGTCCCGGCCACGCCGTCACCCTCAGGGGCATGCCCCGCGCGACGTACGAGCTGGTGGCCAAGGGGCCTGGCATCGGGCTATCCTCGCCTGCCACCCTGACGAAGCCGCTGGTCGCCAGTTTGCTGCTGCTCAGCTGGGTGGACTTTGCGGCGGCAGGCGCATTCGTGGTGCTGTTCGTGATCGGGCTGCCCCTGCTCGGCGGCCGGATCAGACGGCGAGCGGACGGCGGACGGCTGCTGGCCTGGCACGTGGGCCATCCGGCCGATCAGGCCGATCAGCCCGGCAAGAGGGGCGATGAGGGCTCGGCGGTCCCGGAGATGCCCGCGGCGCCGGAGGTGCCCGCGTTCTCGGAGGTGCCCGCGTTCTCGGAGGTGCCCGCGTTCTCGGAGGTGCCCGCGTTCTCGGAGGTGCCCGCGTTCTCGGAGCTGCCCGCGTTCTCGGAGCCGCCCGCGTTCTCGGAGGTGCCGGCGTTCTCGGAGCTTCCTGCGGCCCCGGAGATGCCGCCGGTCCCGGAGTTGCCTGCGGTCTCTGAGGAGCCCGGAAGTGCCCGAGTGGACGCGGATGAGGCGCGCGCGCCGGCCGAGACCTCCCTTGTCAAGGGCGACGCGCAGGAGCACGACCCGGGGCACGAGCCACTCGACCTGATCCCGCGATCCGATGTCGCCTCCGGGCTGAGCAGGTACGCCGCTTCCGAGCCGCCCGCCGCGGCCGAGCCATGGCGGGCGAACGGCAGTCGTCAAGCCGCCACCGAGCCGTCGGCAGCGGCCTCGAATGGCCTGGGCGCGGCCGGCGGCCTGGGCGCCGCCGGCAGCCTGGGCGTCAACGGCGGTCAGGGTGTCATCGGCACCCAGGGAGTCGCGGATGATCAGGCCGAAGGTCGGGCCGCGGATGATGAGGCCGCGGATGATGAGGCCGCTACGGATCCCTCGCCGCTCACTGCGGAGCAGGTAACCCGGGCGGCCAGGCTGGCCTGGGAACGGAGGGGAATGTGAACGGGCCTCGCTCATGGCACCGTGGAATCGGCAGGACAGCGTCCGGCGGCATCGCGGTCGCCATCATGATGCTGGTGCTCGGTGCCCTTGGTCCGTCGGCCCAGAGCGCACAGCTCGGCAATTCGCCCAGCCGGTCACCCAGGCCATCGGGGAGTCCGACGGTGTCCTCGCCCGTTGCCGGCGGCCAGCAGTCCGCCGGGTCGGCGCGGCAGATCCCGCTGCTCGCGTACTTCTATATCTGGTTCAATCCCAGCTCGTGGAACCGCCTGAAGAAAGACTATCCGCTGATCGGGCGCTATTCGTCCAATGACGTCGCCATCATGCGCCGGCAGGTCAAGATGGCCAAGCAATCCGGCATTACGGGGTTTCTCGTGAGCTGGAAGGACACTCCCCCCCTTAACCGTCGGCTTGCCGCGCTCCGCTCGGTCGCCGCCGCCGCCGACTTCAAGCTCTCGATCATCATCGAGGGGCGTGACTTTTACGGCAACCCGATCTCGATGCCCAAGATCCGGCAAAGCTTCCACTATCTCGCCAAGCACTACGCCCACGATCCTGTCTTCAATATCTTCGGCAAGCCGCTGGTTGCGTGGTCAGGGACGTGGCTGTTCAGCACCAACCAGCTCACCTCGATCTCCAGGGCCTACCGCTCGAAGCTGACCATCCTGGCCACCGAGAAACAGCCCGATGACTATCAGCTCATCGCCCGGCTGTTCGACGGTGATGCCTACTACTGGTCCTCGGCGGACCCGCGGCACACCCCCGGCTACGCGGCCAAGCTCGTCCAGTTCTCCCGGGTGATTCATCGGCATCACGGCCTGTGGATCGCGCCGGCGGCACCGGGTTTCGACGCCAGGCTGCTCGGCGGCGAGCGGGACATCACGCGCAGGCGCGGCCAGACCCTCAGGCTGGAGCTCAACGCGGCGATCGCCTCGTCGCCCGATGCGGTCGGCCTGATCAGCTGGAACGAGTACAGCGAGAACAGCGAGATCGAGCCCAGCCAGCAGTACGGGGAGACCGCGCTGAAGATGGTCGCGGCCATCGAGCATGCCAAGGCTCCCGTGGTCCAGGACTTCAACTCGAGCGACCCGGCAGGCTTTCATGCCGGGGCCAGCCAGCTGGTGATCCTTTGCATCTTCATCCTGCTGCTCGGCGGCAGCGTGGCGATCGTGATCAGGAGACGGTGAACAGAGATGGCCGCAGGTGCATTTTTCCGCTCCGCTCTGGGCTCCGCTCAGGGTTCCGCCCCGTCGCGGCGGCTTGTCGCCGCGCTAGTCGCGAGCCTGGTCGTGGCCGGTGTCGCGTGGACCGCATTGCCGGCCGCGGCCGCCGTATCGTGCGCGACGAGCGGCCCGGCCGGCGGCGCATACTCGGCTGCTGTGTGCATCACCGCACCCGGCGACGGATCGACGATCACCGGCTCCACGGCCGTCACGGTCTCGATCTCGGTGACCGGAACCAATCCCGGCGTGCAGAAAGTGGTGTTCACGCTGAACGGGTCGGATCTGCTGTGGGACTTCCAGTCCCCCTATGCCTGGACACTGGACTCCACCAGGTGGGTCGACGGGGCGTACACGCTGCGGGCCTCCGCGATCATGCGGGACGGCTTCATTACCGACCAGGCGACAGCGACCCTGAACTTCGGCAACGGCATCAGCACGCCGCCGGTGAACGCCGGCGTCTTCACGCCGGCGACGGGGACGACGCCGCCTGCTGGGCAGTCGTTCGTGGTCGGTGCCGTCGGCGACGGCGGCTCCGGCCAGACCGCGGAGACGAACGTCGTGCACCGCATTTCCTCCTGGAGTCCCAACCTGTTCCTGTATCTCGGCGACGTGTACGAGAACGGCGAGCCGATGGAGTTCAACAACTGGTACGGCCAGCCGGGCCTGCCGGGCGAGTACGGCCAGTTCTACTCGATCAGCGACCCGGCCGTCGGCAATCACGAGTACACGGGCACCGACATCAGCGGATACCGGTGGTACTGGAACAATGTGCCGCACTATTACAGCTACGACGCCGATGGCTGGCATTTCGTCTCGCTTGACAATATTTCTAAATTTATCGGCAACACCCCGACGAACAGCAATTATGTGGCCGAGACGAAGTGGCTGAGTAAAGACCTGGCCAGCAACAAGAAGGCGTGCACGATCGTCTACTACCACGAGCCGGTGTACAACGTCGGCCCGGAGGGCAGCCCCGCGAACGGCCCGGGCATCTGGCAGATCCTGGCGAAGAATCACGTGACGCTCGTGCTCAATGGCCACGACCACGACTACCAGCGCTGGGTGCCGCTGGACGCTAACGGCAACCCGAGCCCGACCGGCGTCACCGAGATCGTGGCCGGCTCCGGCGGCCACGGTCTGCAGCGCCAGGTCCGCACCGACTCGCGGCTGGCGGCCTCGGACTTCACCGACTTCGGGGCCATGCGCCTCGCGCTTGGCACGGCCGGTTTCGGCTACCAGTTCGTGTCGACGGCGGGAACGACCATCGACTCCGGTTCGATCGCCTGTCAGCCGACGGCCCAGGACACCTCGCCGCCCACCCAGCCCGGCAATCTCACCGCGACCGCGCTGTCGCCGACCCAGGTGCAGCTGAATTGGACCGAGTCGGCCGACGACGTTGGCGTGACGAAATACGACATCTACCGCGACGGCACGCTGCTCGCCCGTTCCGCGCCGCCGGCGGGCTACCTCGACCAGACCACGCAGTCCGGGACCACCTACGCCTACACCGTGGTGGCCAGGGACGCCGCGGGGAACTCGTCCCCGGCCAGCGCGCCGGCCACGGTAAACACCGCGGGCACCACGATGTTCTCCGACGGCTTCGAGAGCGGCGACATGTCCAAGTGGACCACGTCAACCGGCATGACCGTGCAGAGCCAGGTCGTCAACGACGGATCGTTCGCGGCCGAAGGAGTGGCGGCGGGCGCGCCTGCCTACGCGTACAAGGCGCTCTCGCAGACCCGGACGTCGCTCTACTACTCCACCCGGTTCGAGGTCGTCAGCCAGGGCTCCAACTCGGCGTACCTGCTCCGATTCCGCACCGGCGCGAAGGCCGCCATCGCCGCGCTGTACGTCGGCTCGACCGGCAAGCTGGGGCTGCGCAACAACGTGACCGGCGTGTCCACGACCAGCTCGACGGCGGTGTCCCGCGGGGCCTGGCACACGGTGGAGATGTTCGGCTCGATCAACACCGCGGACGGCACCCAGGGAGAGATGTCGGTCTGGCTGGACGGCTCGCCCGTGGCCCAGCTCACCGGAATCCAGTCGCTGGGCACCACGCCGATCGGTTACCTGCAGCTCGGCGATACCTCGACCGCACCGACATCGGATGTCTTCTACGACGACGTCAAGGCAGATCCGTCGATGATCCAGCCCTGACCCGCCCGTTTCGCTCGCATCGGGCATTGACGGGAAGATAGCGCGCAAAACAGTTATTCGACGCTGCTATCGAATTACGGGAGGTGCAGCGTATACTGCGGGCCAGTGCATGGCTTCCACGGGCGAGGGGGGAATCCATGTTCGGTGTCCACAGCGGGGTGGGCCATTTCGGGGCGAGTGGCAGACGGCCTGGCGCGCCGCGGGCGAGCAAGGGCATGCGCCGCTGGGCTGTCATCGCCGGGCTGGCACTACTCGGCACGATCGGCCTGATACCGGCGCTGTCGCGGCCGGTCAGCGCCGCTGCCGCGGCCCGGCAGCAGGCCACCGTGACCGACCCGGTGATCGCCGCGGCCGGCGATATTGCCTGCGATCCGTCGAACTCGAACTTCAACGGCGGCAACGGCTCGGCGAACTCGTGCCGCCAGCTGTACACCTCCGATCTGCTCGTGAACGCGAACCTGGCGGCCGTACTCGATCTGGGCGACAATCAGTACTACTGCGGCGGCTACCAGGCGTTTCTTCAGTCCTATGACCTGAGCTGGGGCAGGGTGAAGTCGATCACGCACCCAGCGGTCGGCAACCACGAGTACCTGACATCCGGCGGAACCGGCTGCGACACCTCGAACGCGGGCGCCAGCGGCTACTTCAATTACTTCGGGTCCGCCGCCGGGCAGCCCGGGCAGGGGTACTACAGCTTCGACGTCGGAACCTGGCACATCATCGCGCTCAACTCCAACTGCGGCAGCGCGGGCGGGTGCGGAGCCACGTCGCCACAGGGAATCTGGCTGGCGAACGACCTGAAGACGCACACCAACTTCTGCACGCTCGCCTACTGGCACATCCCGCTGTTCAGCTCGGGCGGCCGGGCCAATAACAACTCCAAGACGTTCTGGCAGCTGCTCTACGACAACAACGCCGACCTCATCCTCAGCGCCCACGATCACATATACGAGCGCTTCGCGCCGCAGACCCCGTCAGGGACCCTCGACACAACGCGCGGGATCAGGGAACTCCTCGTGGGCTCGGGCGGGGCCAACCACACGGGCATCGTGTCGGTCGCGGCCAACAGCGAGGTCAGGAATGCGGACACGTTCGGCGTCCTCGACCTCACCCTGCACCCGACCGGCTACGACTGGCGGTTCGTGCCGGAGGCGGGCAAGACGTTCGCCGACTCGGGCACGACGGCCTGCCATGGCCCGAGCGGCGACACCACTCCTCCGACCGCACCGGCGAACCTGACGGCCACGGCGGTGTCGTCCGGGCAGGTGAACCTGGCCTGGACCGCGTCCACCGACAACGTCGGCGTGACCGGCTACAACGTGTACAGGAACGGCGCGTTCCTCGCCAGCGCCACAGCGACCAGCTATTCGGACACCACCACCCAGGCGAGCACGACCTACAGTTACACCGTCTACGCCGTCGACGCGGCGGGGAATGTATCGCCGGCCTCGAACACCGCCGCGGTGACAACGCCCGGCCAGGGCGATACCCAGGCGCCAACCAGCCCGACCGGCGTGACGGCCACCGCGGCCAGCGCCAGCCAGGTGAATGTCGGCTGGAACGCGTCCACCGACAATATCGGCGTGACCGGGTACACGGTCTACCGGAATGGCACCGCGATAGCCACCACGTCGGGCGCGACCGCGACCGCCTACACCGACACCAGCGTCGCGCCGTCGACCACCTACACGTACACGATCGACGCGTTCGATGCGGCAGGCAACCACTCCCAGCCGTCCGCGGGCGCCTCGGTCACCACGCCGCCGTCGAACCTGCAGACGATCACCGTGAACCCGGTCGCCGATACCTACGTCGACTCGGCGAACCCCACCGTCACCCACGGGACCTCGACCCAGCTGCGGGTCGACGGGTCGCCGCTGGTGTACAGCTACCTGAAGTTCGATCTCAGCTCCGTCCCCGGGACGATCACCGGGCTGACGCTGAACGTGTACGCCACGTCGTCGTCGACGGGCGGGTACGCGGTCAGGTCCGTCGCGGACAACTCGTGGACCGAATCCGCGCTTAACTGGAACAACGCGCCGCCGATCGGCGCGTCCGACGCTGGGGTGTCTGGCGCGTTCTCGGCCAACACGCTGACTACCGCGAACGTGTCATCGCTGCGCAACGGGAACGGCTTGCTCAGCATGGCGATGATCGGGATCAACTCGACCGCGATCGCGTTCTCCAGCCGGGAAGGATCGGTCAAGCCGCAGCTCGTCGTGACCTACCAGCCCTGAGCCGAGAGCGCCGAAGAGACGGCCGGCGCCTGGCGGGTCAGTCGCGTGTCGTGGGCCGCCGCACGAAGACGATCTCCGTGCCGCGCGGCGACCAGGACGGCATCGAGTCGTCCGCCGGCCCGTCCGTCAGACGGCGGAGGCCAGAGCCGCCTGCCCCGATGATGTAGACGGACCTGAAGCCCGCGCGGCTCGCCGCGTCGCTCGCGAACGCGACGCTCTTGCCGTCCGGCGCCCAGGCCGGATCGAACTCGTTGTGCGGATCGCGGGTGAGCCTGCTGGCCGTCCCCGTCGCGGTGTCGAACACGTACAGGTCCCACGTCACGGACCGGTTAGTCGCCTGCATGAACACCACGTGCTTGCCGTCCGGCGACCACTGCGGGTGCGACTGGTCGAAGGCGTTGTCGTGGCGGATGAGCGGTCGCCGGGATCCGCCCGCGGCCGGTACCAGCCACAGGGTGACGTCCTCGTGGTGCAGCTCCCTGGCGAAGACGATCCGCCGCCCGTCCGGCGACCACGCGGGCGTGCTGTCGCTGTTGTCGGCGGTCTCCGGCTCGCTGTTGATCACCCGGACGCGGTCGGTCCGCAGGTTGACGGCCACGATGAACTGGTCCTCGCCGCGCTGGCGGGTGAACACGATGGCGTCGCCGCGCGGGGACCATCCGGGCGAATGGACGCCGCCCGGTCCCGTCGGGATCTCCCGCAGGTGCCGCCCGGACGTGGCCACGACGTAGAGCCTGGGCGTGCACGTCGGGCACCCGGCGGTGAACGCGATCCGGCGGCCGTCTGGTGACCATACCGGGTCGGAGACCGACACCAGCCTCGCCGCCTGCGACGGGCTGAGCAGCGGCCGCGGCGCGCCACCCGAGGCAGGCACCAGGTACAGGTAGGACGCAGGCCCGGTGACCCGCACGGCCGGGCTCGCCGAGGACGGAGCCGGCCCGGGCGTGCCCTGACCGCTGCAACCGGTCAGCGCCGCGAGCAGGCCGACGGCGGCGGCAAGCGCACGGCGCCGCCGCGGCGTCGAGGCTGCGATGACGGTCTTGCACAGCACGGGCCTGCGCAGCACGGGCTTGCACAGCACGGGCCTGCGCAGCACGGGCTTGCACAGCACGGGCCTGCGCAGCACGGGCCTGCGCACGAAACCCTCCCCCTTTCCGCGGCTAAGGCCCAGGCCGGCTAGCGAGGAAGGGCGCTGCGCCGCCACGCGTCCTGGCCTGGCGAGATGCATTCCCTGAGCAACCGGGACCGCGCTGACCAGGCGGAACGGCTCACAGTGGCCGGTGCGGGCTGGCCGGCGCGTGCGGCGCCCGCGCGCGACCTGGCGGCCAGGACCGCGATCACGGCGGCGAGCTCGGCGTCGGTCGGCTGGCCGCGGACCACGGACAGCACGGGCCAGCCGGGTCCGGCGGGATCGGAGTGCCCGGCCCGGGCTGAGTTCGCCGGGGCCGGGCCGGGCTGCGCTCCTGGACGGGCCACGGACGATTCGTTAGGCATATCGGAGGTGCATTTCCTGAGCTGCCATCGGCGTCAGTTCCTCGACTTGCCGACGCCGACACCGAACTGCCGGTGCACCCGGGCCCAGAACGCGTCGCGCAGCCACTCCCGCGCCTCCTGGTACGAGCGCAGCGAGAGCCCGAGCTCCTTCTCGGCGTCGACCAGCAGTTCCTTGTCGATCACCGGGGGCAGGATCGGGCCGGGCAGCAGGTCACGGATGTTGTCCTCGCCGCGGGTCAGTATCCACTTCTGCGCGACGTGCTCGCCCGCCTCCTCGACCCGCTCGCGGGACGGGCCGAGCCTGGCAGCGGCCAGGTGTGCGGCGTTGACGTGGACCGCCGAGTTCTGCTTGCCGTGCGAGCGGAACGGGTTCTTGTCGCCGAACAGCTGCGCGGGCGACGGCGCGGTGATCTGCCCGACGCTGATCCCTGACACGGCGGGGGCGTGGCCAGACCTGGCCGGCAGGGCTGCGTGCGCCCCCGCGTGCGCGGTCTCGGCGGTCGGCTGCGGCCCGAAGTACGGCTCCATGAACGCGCGCTCGAGCACCTCGACCGTGTCCGACTCCCAGACCAGCCGCTCGGCCTGGTTCGTGCCGTACGGCGGCTCGACGCCCCACAGGTGGACCCGGACGCCGAACGCCTGTGCGGCCTCGACCGCGGGCACCATGTCCTCGTCGCCGGCCACCAGGATCGCGTCGGTGATCGCCCGGTGCCTGGCCAGCGCCTCCATGTCGGCTCTGATCTGAGCGTCGACGCCCTTCTGCTGGCCGCGGGCGTTCAGGTTGCCCAGCCGCAGCTTCACGAGCGGCATCTGGGCGATGACGCGCTGGTCGAAGGTCGGGACCCGGTCCCTGGCCGCGTCGTACCAGTACACCCGCAGCAGCTGGCCGCGAACCTGGTCGTCGGCCAGCTTGATCAGCGCGGCTATCAGCCGGTCGGCGTCGACCCGGTACTCGCGCCTCGACGAGGCGCTGAACAGCAGTTCGCCGGCGGACGCGTAGATATACCCGACGTCCACCATGATCGCGTACCGGGAGAGTAGCGGGAGCGCGGCTTCGGAGTCAGTCATGTCTCTTCGACTCTAGTCGGCATTGCCGCAGGGTGTCGCGGCCCGAGGACCAATCGTCCAGGCACTCGCCCAAATTCCGGCCCGCCCGCCGCGCTGCGCTCGGGGGTGAGCCGCGCGGCGGCGCGGAGCGGGGCCCGCTAGAGCGGGATGTTGCCGTGCTTCTTCGGCGGCAGGGTCTGCCGCTTGGTCCGGAGCGCGCGAAGTGCCCTGGTCACCGCCGGACGGGTCTCGGCCGGCCGGATGACGGCGTCGACGTCACCGCGTTCGGCCGCGATGTACGGGTTGGCGAGCGTGTCCTCGTACTCGGTCACCCGGTCGGTCCTGATCACGGCCTGCTCCTCCGCGGTGGCCGCGCCGGCCAGTTCGCGCCGGTACAGGATGTTCACCGCGCCCTGCGCGCCCATCACCGCGATCTGGGCCGTCGGCCAGGCCAGGTTGATGTCGCCGCCGAGGTGCTTGGAGCCCATGACGTCGTAGGCGCCGCCGTATGCCTTCCGCGTGATGATCGTGATCTTGGGCACGGTCGCCTCGGCGTAGGCATAGATGAGCTTCGCGCCGCGCCTGATGATCCCGCCCCACTCCTGGTCGGTGCCCGGCAGGAAGCCGGGGACGTCGACGAAGGTCAGCACCGGGATGCCGAACGCGTCGCAGGTGCGGACGAACCTGGCTGCCTTCTCCGACGCGTTGATGTCCAGGCAGCCGGCGAAGTGGATCGGCTGGTTGGCCACGACGCCGACCGATCCGCCTTCCACCCGGCCGAAGCCGCAGATGATGTTCCTGGCGAACTCGGCATGGATCTCGCAGAAGTCACCGTCGTCGAGTACGTGCTCGATCACACCGTGCATGTCGTACGGCTGGTTCGCCGAGTCCGGGATCACCGTGTCAAGCTCGGCGTCGGACTCGGTCAGCTCGCAGATCGCCTCCGGGCCCAGGCCGGGCGGCCGGGCCGGCGGCTCCTCCAGGTTGTTCGACGGCAGGTACCCGAGCAGCTCGCGGGCGAAGTCCAGGCAGTCCTGCTCGTCGGCGGCCCGGTAGTGGGCGACGCCGGACTTGGCGTTGTGCGCGTGCGCGCCGCCGAGGTCCTCGAAGCTGACCTCCTCGCCGGTCACGGTCTTGATCACGTCGGGCCCGGTGATGAACATGTGCGAGATCTGGTCCACCATCAAGGTGAAGTCGGTGATCGCGGGGGAGTACACCGCGCCGCCGGCGCAGGGCCCCATGATCAGCGAGATCTGCGGGATCACACCCGAGGCCATGACGTTGCGGTAGAAGATCTCGGCATACAGGCCGAGGGCGACCACGCCCTCCTGGATCCTGGCGCCGCCGCTGTCGTTGATGCCGATGACCGGGCAGCCGACCTTCAGTGCGTGGTCCATCACCTTGACGATCTTCTCGCCGAATACCTCGCCCAGCGAGCCGCCGAAGACGGTGAAGTCCTGGCTGAACACGCACGCCGGGCGGCCGTCGATGGTGCCGAAGCCGGTCACCACGCCGTCGCCGTACGGCCTGGTGTCCGCCATCCCGAAGTCGTGCGCCCGGTGCCTGGCGAGCTCGTCGAACTCGGTGAAGGAGCCGGGGTCGAGAAGGTAGCCGATCCGTTCCCGCGCGGTCATCTTGCCCTTGGCGTGCTGCCGCTCGACCGCGCGCTGCGATCCGGCGTGAATCGCCTCGTACCGTCGTTTCTCCAGGTCGGCGAGCTTGCCCGCGGTGGTGTGGATGTCGATCGGCTGGTCGTGCGCGGCTGCGTCGGTGGCCATGCCGCACAGGGTAGGCCAGGGCTGCTCGCCGGCGGGCCCCGGGCTACGGTGCCGCGGCCCCGGCTGCCGCCGCTGGCGTTGCGGTCTCGCGCTGCCTGCGGCGCTCGCCGCCTGCGGCGGCGCGCTCGCGACGGTACGCGCATGGTCGCTCGAGCGCCCGCAGCCGGCGGCTCAGTCCCGGGCGCACGCCCACCCCCAGGCCCCAGCCGGTCGCTCCCAGCCGCAGCTCTTCAATGATCGTGGTGGATTGACTGGTCTATGCGACCTCAATCCACCACGATCATGGACTTGAGGCGGAGCGCGGGAACGGGAAGGCCAGGGGTTCTGCGCGTAGTCGCGGGAACCATCGAGGACAATGAGCGGCATGGCGCAGGCAGGGTCCGGCGACGACGGCACCGCGCCGCTTGACGCGGCCCGGCTGCGGGCGGCGCTCGGCGGCTCGCCGGCGATGTGGACCGACATCAGGATCGTCGCCGAGACCGGCTCGACCAACGAGGACGCGCTGAAGCAGGCGGTCGACGGGGCGGGCGAAGGCCTCGTGATCGCGGCCGAGTCGCAGACGGAGGGCCGGGGCCGACAGGGTCGCAGCTGGCAGAGTCGGCCGGGCGCGGCGCTGACCTTCTCCGTGCTGCTGCGCCCGCAGCCGGTGCCGCAGGCGGCGCGCGGCTGGATACCGCTGCTGGCCGGAGTCGCGGCGGCCGGCGGGTTGCGGCGGGTGACGGGCGTGCAGGCCTGCCTGAAGTGGCCCAACGACGTGCTGGCCGACGGCGGGAAGCTGGCCGGGATACTCGCCGAGCAGTGCGGCGACGCGATCGTCGTCGGGATCGGCATCAACGTGCTCGGCCGCGAGCAGGACCTGCCGGTCGCCACGGCGACCTCGCTGGAGCGCTGCGGCGCCGGGCGCACGGGGCGCATCGACCGGACCGGCCTGCTGGCGGCCATCCTGCGCGAGCTCGAACACTGGCACCGGCGCTGGCGCGAGACCGGGACGGGGGATGCCGACGCGTGCGGGCTGCGGCAGCGGTACCGGTCGCTCTGCGACACGCTCGGACGGCAGGTCCGGGTGCAGCTTCCCGGCGAGCACGTGCTGGCCGGGCTGGCGACGGACGTGGATCCTGCCGGGCAGCTGCTGGTCAGGCCCGACCGGCCCGGCCGCGGCGGCCAGGTCGCGGTCAGCGCCGGCGACGTGATCCACGTCCGCTGAGCCCGCCCGCGGGCAGGCTCGCCCTGGCGCCTGGCTTGCCTGATGACCCGGCCGGCACGCGGATACCGGCGACGGGCGCCTCTGGTGAGCCACTTCTCTTATGTTTAGCACTTCGCTGTGTTAGCTGCCATCATGGGACATGTGGCCGATGGCGACTCGTTGACTCATGGTGAGCAGATCGTCCTCCGACTGCACCCGCACGGCAAGACGATGGCCGGGCCCGCCGCGATCTTGCTGCTGGTCGTGGCCGGAGCTATCACGCTGATTTTCGTTCTGCCTCAAAGCGCGGCGCACCTGTGGTGGATCCGGCTAGCGATCGGAGTCGCCGCGCTGTTCGCCGCGGCGGTCTGGTTCGTCACGCCCTTCCTGCGCTGGCGGACCACCATCTACGAGGTGACCACGCGGCGGCTGCGGCTGCGCGAGGGCATCGTGTCCCGGTCGGGCCGTGACTTTCCGCTGAACCGGATCAGCGACGTCTCGTTCTCGCAGGGCCTGCTCGACCGCTTGTTCGGCTGCGGCCGGCTGGTGGTGGAGTCGCCGGGCGAGTACGGGCGGCTGGAGCTGACCGAGATTCCCGACGTGCGGCGGGTGCAGGGAGTGCTGTTCCAGCTGGTGGGCGACGAAGAGGAGCGGCCAGGCCGGGCCGGCCGCGGCGACGGGACGTAGCGGCCGGCCGGGCCGGGACATGCCCTAGCCTGGCAGTCATGGGTACGGGCGGTGGCGCGCGGCTGCGCCTGGAGGCCGGCGGTGCCGGCGGGTCCGGCGGTGCCGGCGGCTCCGGCCAGTCCGGGCTGATCGGCGAGGTCGTGCTCGACCGGCCGGAGGCGATGAACTCCCTGAACACGGCCACCCTGGGCGAGCTGACCGAGCACTTCACGGCGCTCGGGGCTGACCCGGACGTTCGAGTCGTGATCGTTTCGGCGGCGGGGGAACGCGCGTTCTGCGCCGGCGCCGACCTGAAGGAGCGCGCCGCGATGAGCGACGCGCAGGTCATGGCGCAGCGGCCGGCGTTCAGGGCGGCGTTCGCGGCGCTGCTCGCCCTGCCGCAGCCGGCCATCGCGGCCGTGCACGGCTTCGCGCTCGGCGGCGGCTGCGAGCTGGCACTGAGCTGTGACGTGATCGTGGCCGACGCGACCGCCGTGCTCGGCCTGCCGGAGACGACCGTCGGGCTGGTCCCCGGGTGCGGCGGCACCCAGCTGCTGGCCCGGAGGGTCGGCCCCGGCCGGGCCGCCGACCTGATCTTCTCCGGCCGCAGGGTCGGGGCCGACGAGGCCGCGGCGATCGGCCTGGCCGACCGCGTGGTTCCGGCCGGACAGGCGCGGGAGAAGGCGTTCGAGCTCGGCCGGCAGATCGCGGCGAACTCGCCGGTCGCCGTCCGGGCGGCCAAGCGGGCACTTCGGAACGGCGCCGGGCTCACGCTGGCGGCCGCGCTCGACGTGGAGGACGCGGCGTGGCGGACCGCGGCGTCCTCGGCCGACCGGCGCGAGGGCATCGCCGCGTTCGCCGAGAAACGCCGGCCCGCCTGGCCGTCGGCCTGCGGGTCGCAGGCGAGGTCGGAAGACCGGTCGCAGGAGCGGTCAGGGGGCCGGTCAGGGGACCGGTCGGAACACGGAGGGAGCGGCGCCGGTGTCTGATCTTCCCGACACGATCTCGCTGCGCGAGGTCGGGCCGCGGGACGGGCTGCAGAACGAGGACCCGGTCCCTACCCAGGCCAAGATCGAGCTGATCGACCGGCTCTCGGCGACCGGCGTGCGCCGGATCGAGGCGGTCTCGTTCGTCAGGCCGGACGCGATCCCGCAGATGGCCGACGCGGACGAGGTGTGGAAGGGGATCGGCCGCGCGGCCGATGTCCGTTACTCCGCGCTGGTCCCCAACCTGCGCGGCGCCCGCAGGGCGCTGGGCGCCGGGGTGACCGAGATCGAGGCCGTCGTGTCGGCGTCGGACACGCACAACAGAAAGAACGTCCGCCGGTCCACCGAGGAGTCGCTCGACGACATCGCGGCGATCATCGACGAGGCCCACCAGCGTGGCGTGCCGTGCCAGGTGATCGTCTCGACCGCGTGGGGCTGCCCGTACGAGGGTGACGTGCCGGTGCGGCGGGTCGTCGAGGTGGCCGGGCGCGCGGTCGCCGGCGGCGCGGACTCCGTCTCGTTCGGCGACACCACCGGGATGGCCACTCCCGGCCGGGTCAGGTCGCTGGTCGGCGAGTTCCGGTCGGCGTACCCGGACGCCGCCCTGAACCTGCACTTCCACAACACGCGGGGCACGGGGCTGGCCAACGTCCTCGCGGCACTCGAGCTCGGGGTGGCCGACTTCGACGCCTCGGTCGGCGGGCTCGGCGGCTGCCCGTACGCGCCCGGCGCAACCGGCAACATCGCGACCGAGGAACTCGTGCACATGGTCGAGGACATGGGAATCGGCACCGGGGTCGACCTGGCGGCGATGATCGACGCCGCCGCCGACGCCGAGCGGATCGTCGGCCGCCGGCTCCCGTCCCAGGTGCTGCGGGCCGGGCCGCGCACCAGGACGATCCCGGTCTGAGCCGGCGGCGTTCGTCAGCCGTCAGCCGGGCGAGCCGCGGCCTTCGCCATGAGCTCGGCCGGGTCGGAGGCCGCCACCATCCATCGCGGCGCCTTGCCGCAAACTCTACGGATAATGGCTCCTGCCGGACGGTCGGTCCAGGTCCGCTCGGTACGCTCTCGACCGTGAGCGACGTGCAGACCCAGCCAGGCCACGAGGACCTGCCCGGCGTCCGGGCCGGGATCGCCAAGGGCGGGGCGCCCAAGTACCACAAGGCCGCCGAGGCGGCAGGCAAGCTCTTCGCCCGCGACCGGATCGCGCTGCTGGTCGATGCCGGCAGCCTCGCCGAGGACGGCATCTTCGCCAACGCCTCGGCCGGCGGGCTCCCGGCCGACGGCGTCATCACCGGCACCGCGACGGTCGGCGGGCGGCCGGTCGCGCTGATGGCCAACGACTCCACGGTCAAGGCGGGATCCTGGGGCGCGCGGACCGTCGAGAAGATCATCAGGATCATCGAGAAGGCGTACGCCTCCGGGCTGCCGATGATCTACCTGGTCGACTCGGCCGGCGCCCGGATCACCGACCAGGTCGAGATGTTCCCCGGCCGCCGCGGCGCCGGGAAGATCTTCCACACCCAGGTCCGCGCCTCGGGGTCGATCCCGCAGGTCTGCGCCCTGTTCGGCCCGTCCGCGGCCGGCGGCGCGTACATCCCGGCGTTCTGCGACTACGTCGCGATGGTGGACGGGAACGCCTCGATGTACCTGGGCAGCCCGCGCATGGTCGAGATGGTGGTCAAGGAGCAGACCACGCTGGAGGAGATGGGCGGTGCCCGGATGCACTGCACGATCTCCGGCTGCGGGCACCACCTGGCGCCGACCGAGACCGACGCGATCGAGGCGATCAGGCGCTACCTGTCGTACCTGCCAGGTAACTGGACCGCCGCGCCCCCGGCGGCCGAGCCGGGCGGCCCGGACCAGGTCGACCTGCGCAAGCTCGTTCCGGTCAACGAGCGGCAGGCCTTCGACATGCGCCGCTACGTGCGCGGCATCGTCGACTCTGGCTCGCTGTTCGAGATCCACGAACTCTGGGCGCGGGAACTGGTCACCGGCTTCGCTCGGCTCGACGGCCAGGTGATCGGGGTGGTCGCCAACAACCCGATGTTCAAGGGCGGTGTGCTCTTCGTCGACTCGGCCGACAAGGCGACCAGGTTCATCCAGATCTGCGACGCGTTCAACGTGCCGCTGCTGTTCCTCGCCGACGTGCCCGGGTTCATGGTCGGCACCTCGGTGGAGAAGCAGGGCATCATCCGGCACGGCGCGAAGATGATAAGCGCGGTCTCCGAGGCCACGGTGCCGAAGATCTGCGTCGTGGTCCGCAAGGCCTACGGCGCCGGCCTGTACGCGATGGCCGGCCCCGGCTTCGAGCCGGACGCCACCCTGGCGCTGCCGACCGCCAAGATCGCGGTCATGGGAGCCGAGGCGGCGGTGAATGCCGTCTACTACAACAAACTCGCGGCGATCGCGGACCCTGAGGAAAAAGAGCTTCAGGTTCAACAGCTCCGCGACGCTTACGAGGCGGACATCGACATACTCCGCCTGGCCGGAGAACTCGTCGTTGACGACATCGTCGAGCCGGAAGAACTGCGGGCAGACCTGATCCGCCGGTTCTCCGCCGCGCGCGGCAAGGACCGCTCTTTCTCCCGCCGCCGCCACGGGGTAACCCCGGTGTAGCAGCCTGCCGGCCGATTCGCCGCCTGACCGAGCCCGCGCTGCCTGACCGAGCCTGCGCAGGATCTCGGGCCCTCTGCTCGCCGGGTCGTCAGGGCCAAGCTGCGGCGCCCGGCGGCCAGAGCGGGACTGCCGTCCGCCGCCGGACCGAAGGTGGCGCGAGGCGACGGAGCGGACCGGGGGCCGGCGGTCGAGCAGGAGCCGGGGCCGGCGGTCGAGCAGGAGCCGGGGCCGGCCGACAAAAGATGACCAGCGCCCGCTTATTGTTACGTATATTAATTGAATTTAAGAATTTCGGGCGAGTTATTGTAATGGCGGCACTACCGGGCGTCACCGTTGGGGTCGGCTTGACTAATTCATTGCCCATATTCGGGTGCGTCGGTGCAGGTGAATTGCGGTTGTTCGCCTTAGCATCGGGAGCATGACTAGTGTATTGCTTGCTGAGGACGACCCGTCTATTTCCGAGCCGCTGGCCCGGGCTTTGCGGCGTGAGGGTTACGAGGTCGGGGTTTCCGCCGACGGGCCGGGAACCTTTGAGGTCGCGAAGGCTGGCGGCATTGACCTTATCGTGCTCGACATCGGGCTGCCGCGGATGGACGGCCTGGAGGTCTGCCGGCGGCTGCGGTTGGCCGGCCAGGACACGCCGGTGCTGATTCTCACGGCCAGGGTCGAGGAGGTCGATACCGTTATCGGGCTGGATGCGGGCGCCGACGACTACGTGACCAAGCCGTTCCGGCTGGCCGAGTTCCTGGCTCGGGTGCGGGCGCTGCTCCGCCGGGGCGCGTCGCCGGCGCAGGTCGTGCAGGGCGTGCGGATCGACAATGACGCCAGGCGGGCCTGGCTCGGCGACCGCGAACTCGACCTGACATCGAAGGAGTTCGACCTGCTGCACCTGCTGGTCTCCGAGGCGGGCAAGGTCGTCACGAGGGACCAGATCATGCGGCAGGTCTGGGACAGCAAGTGGTGGGGTTCCACGAAGACGCTGGACATGCATGTGTCCTGGCTTCGCCGCAAGCTCGGTGACGATGCCCATAACCCGCACCTCATCACCACCGTGCGGGGCGTCGGGTTCAGGTTCGAACGCGGAGAATGAGCCTTGATGCAGCGCCGTCTGCTGACGTCGATGTTCGGCGTCGCCATCGCCGCCGTCCTGGTGTTCGGGGCGGGGCTGGAGGTGGTGGCGATATCGCACCGGTCAGGGTCGCAGCCGATCCAGCTGTCGCCGGTGCAAGTCGGCGTGCTCGGGCTGATCGCACTCGTGGTCGCCGCCGGCCTGACGATGGCGCAGGCGCGGCGGCTGGCCAGGCCGCTGCAGGACCTGGCCAGGGCCGCGGACCGGATCGGCTCGGGCGACGCCAGGCCGGTCGGGAGGCGGTACGGGATCGGCGAGCTTGACCGCGTCGCCGAGGGCCTGGACAACGCGGCGGAACGGGTCACCGACCTGATCTCGGCCGAGCAGGACTTCGCCGTCGACGCCTCGCACCAGCTGCGCACGCCGCTGACCGCGCTGTCCATGCGGCTCGAGGAAATGGTCGAGGCCGCCGACGACCCCGGCGTGGTCAGGGAGGAAGGAACGGCGGCCCTGGCCCAGACCGACCGGCTGGCGCAGGTGGTCGGCCAGCTGCTCGGCCGCGCCCGCCGGTCGTCGTCCGGCGCGCCGCAGCTGTCCAGCATTGACGACATCATCACCCAGCAGGTGGTCGAGTGGGAGCCGGCGTTCCGCGCGGAGAACAGGAAGCTCGAGGTGCAGGGTGACAAGGGCCTGTGCGTCTATGTCAGCGCGGGCGGAGTCTCCCAGGTTGTCGCGACGCTGCTGGACAACGCGCTCGTGCACGGCGGCGGGACGGTGAGCATCAGAACGTCGCAGACGCCGAGGTCGGTGGTGATCGAGGTGAAGGACGAGGGCAAGGGCGTGCCGGCCGACCTGGTGCACAGGATCTTTGAGCGCAGCGTGAGCGGCGCCGGCGGGACCGGGCTCGGCCTCGCGCTGGCCAAGTCGGTCGCCTCGTCCGACGGCGGGCAGCTCGTGCTGGTCAGGCCCCGGCCGGCGACGTTTGCCGTGATCTTCCCGCAGCCCGTGCTCGAGCAACTCGACGAGCCTGTGGTGGCCGGGCCCGCGTGACGGCCTCGCGCGGCCTGGGTGACTCGCGGGCCCGGCCTCGGTGAGCTGCCGGCCTCCGACCTCGTAGGCTACGGCGGGTGGGCGTTGCGCAGCCGGCCGCGGCCGGGGAACACGACCGGCAGCCGGTCGTCGGGATGGTAGGCGGCGGCCAGCTTGCCCGGATGACGGCCCAGGCGGCGATCGGGCTCGGTATCGAGTTCCGGGTGCTCGCCGACACCGCCGCCGACAGCGCCGCCCAGGTGTGTGCGCGCACCCAGGTCGGCGACTACCGGGCGGCCGAGGACGTGCTGGCGTTCGGCGCGGGCTGTGACGTGGTCACGTTCGATCATGAGCACGTGCCGGCGGAGCACCTGACCGCGCTCGAAGACCTGACGGCGGTCAGGCCCGGAGGGCGTGCTCTGCAGTTCACCCAGGACAAGCGGGCCATGCGGGACCGGCTCAGCGCGGTCAGGAGGATCCGGGAGCTTGGCGTGCGGTGCCCGCGGTACGTCCCGGTGTCGAGTACGCGGGACGTCGTCGGCTTCGCGGCAGCCGGGGGCGGCGGCTGGCCGGTTGTGCTCAAGGCCACGTCAGGGGGATACGACGGCAGGGGCGTCTGGATCTGCGCCGCCGAGCGTGCCGCCGCGGACGTGATCTCTCACGGCATCGACCTGATCGCGGAGGAGTACGTGCGGTTCGACCGCGAGCTCGCCGTGCTGGTGGCCCGGTCGCCGCAGGGGCAGGGCGCGGCATACCCTGTTGTGCAGACGGTCCAGCAGGACGGGATCTGCCGGGAGGTCATCGCGCCAGCGCCGCGCCTGGATCCCGCCCTCGCGATGCGGGCTCAGCGACTCGGGCTGGCCATCGCGGCCGAGTTCGGCGTGACCGGGCTGCTGGCCGTCGAGCTGTTCGCCGTGGGGGACGAGCTGATCATCAACGAGCTGGCGATGCGCCCGCACAACTGCGGGCACTGGACGATCGACGCGGCCAGGACGTCGCAGTTCGAGCAGCACCTGCGGGCCGTACTCGACCTCCCGCTCGGCACGCCGGCGGCGACCTCGGCCGCCGCGGTGATGGTGAACGTGCTGGGCGGCGACGATCCCGGCCTGCACTCGCGGCTGGTGCACGTGATGGCGGCCGACCCGGGGGTAAAGGTGCACCTGTACGGCAAGGCGGTGCGGCCGGGGCGGAAGGTCGGTCACGTGACGGTGGCGGGCGAGAACGTGGCGGAGCTGCGCGACCGCGCCTGGCGTGCGGCGAGCTATCTCAGCTACGGGACGGAAGAGCCTCCCGGGGCTGAAGGGGCTGCCGGATCTGAGGGGGTTTTCGGGGCTGAAGGGGCTCGCGGGGCTGAGGGGGCGGTCCGGGCTGAGGAGGTCGCAGGGGCACAGGCGGCCGCTGGGACTCGGGCCGGTGGCGGAGGGACCGGCCGATGAGCGCGCAGCCGGTCGTTGGCGTGGTCATGGGCAGCGACTCCGACTGGCCGGTCATGCAGGCGGCAGCGGCGGCGCTGGACGAGTTCGGCGTGCGGTACGAGGCCGATGTCGTCTCGGCTCACCGGATGCCGCACGACATGATCGGCTACGGGAGCTCGGCGGCCAGCCGGGGGCTGAAGGTGATCATCGCCGGAGCTGGTGGGGCGGCGCACCTGCCTGGCATGCTCGCCTCGGTTACTCCGCTGCCGGTGATCGGGGTGCCGGTGCCGCTCGCGCACCTGGATGGCCTCGACTCGCTGCTGTCCATGGTCCAGATGCCCGCCGGAATCCCGGTGGCCACGGTGGCGGTCGGCGGGGCGCGCAACGCCGGCCTGCTCGCGGTCCGGATCCTGGCCACCTCCGATCCCGCGCTGCAGCAGCGGGTGGTCGCGCTTGCCGGTGAGCTCCGCCAGGCCGCTCAGGACAAGGGCGCCGCGCTCCGCGCGAAGCTGGCCGAGTAGCGGCCCCGCGGCCCCGGCGGGCCTGGGACGAGGTCGCGCAGGAGATTGTGGTCAGGCACTACGTGAACCTGGGTATCGCGGCCGCGACCGACCGGGAGCCTGCTGGTGCCGAGCGTAAAGGACGCGCACCCGCTCTCGCTGCCCGGCCAGGCGCGGGCGATCGGAGCGCGATGATCAGGCACGTCGTGGTAATCACCGGGACACCCGAGGCCGCCGATGTGCAGAAACGGGAGGCCGGCGACGCGCTAGCGACCCTGCCGCCGCTGACGAAGGGCTGCTGAACTACTCGTTCGGCCCGGACGCGGGCACTACCGACGGCAACGCCAGCTTCGCGATCGTCGTTGGCTTCTGAGGACGCAGACTACCGCGACCACCCCGCCCACCTCGATGTCATAAAACGCTCGATTGCATCCATATCAACACGCGCCGGGCGGTCTAGTTCGAGCTCTGATGGCAGCCGCCTCGGCCGCCGGACATCGATGTGCCATGGTTGTCCGTCTCGGCCCGCTCACGCGAACATCGATGTGCCGCTGGTGTTCGCCGGCGACCATCGATGGCACGTCGATGTGGCTCTCGGTGCCAGCTCCGGAACATCGATGTGCCACAGGTGTTCAGGGGCGACGGCCGAGCCGCGCGGGGCGGGACCGGCTAGCGCGGGGCGGCACTAGGCGCGAGGCGGCACCAGGCGCGCGGCGGTTCGGCCTACAAGATGGACTCCGGCAGGTCCATCAAGGTCAGTCGAGGTGGGCGGCCTGGCGGCCCCCGCGGGCCTGACGGCGGTCCGGGCCTGACGGCAGTCCTGGCCTGGCGGCGGTCCCGGCCGACCCGGCGGCGCTGGCAGAGCTCGGGTGGGCAGTGATCAATGCGAGTCACGGTGATGTCATACGGCGCTTGTCTGGAGTTCATCGCACTGCTCATACTGAGACTTATGCTTACACGGCGAACCTTTCTGCAGCTAATGGCAGCTTCGACCGGTGCGGCCCTGAGCGGTACGGAGTATCTGGCCACGACGGCGGCTCGGGCCGGTACGGCCCGCTTTCCCGGTGGCTCCCGTGGCGTCGAGCACGTGGTCATCCTGATGATGGAGAACCGCTCGTTCGACCACTTCCTGAGCTGGCTGCCGGGTGCCGACGGCCGGCATGACATGACCTACCTGTCGACGGACGGGAACGTCTATCCCAACTACCCGCTCGCGCCCGACTTCCAGGGCTGCGGCTACAGCGACCCTGACCACAGCTGGGAAGGCTTCCTGATCCAGCACAACTTCGGCAAGATGGACGGCTTCCTGAAGCGGCCGACCGCCTCGGAGGACAACCCGGGCGTGACGCTGGCCGCCGCCAACACGTTCCCGGTCGGCTACTACACCAACTTCCGCCGCGACGGCCGGCGCAAGCAGATTCCCGACCTGCCCGTCATCGGGGCGCTGGCGGAGCACTACACCACGCTGGACCACTACTTCTGCTCGTTCGCCGGCGAGACGTTCCCGAACCGGTTCTACCAGCACGCGGCGCGGACCGACCGGGACCACAACAACACCACGATCTCCACGCTGCCGACGATCTGGGATCAGCTCTCGCCGGTTCCTAACACGCAGGGCATCCCGACCGGCGGGTACTTCTTCAGGGACCTGCCCTTCCTGGCGCTGTGGGGCCTGAAGTACTTCCCGTTCTGGCACCCGTTCGCGCCGGGTGACACCGACGCGCTCGGGATCCCGGTCACCACCCCGTCGTTCATCGACACGGTCGCCGCGGGCAACCTGCCCAGCGTGAGCTTCGTCGACCCGGCGTTCGACACCGAGGGAAACGGAACCTCGGCGGACGACCACCCGCTCGGCGACATCAGGCTCGGCGAGCGGTTCATCGCCGACGCCTACCACGCGCTGGCGAGCGCGGGCTACCTGGACAACACCGTGTTCATGATCACCTTCGACGAGTGGGGCGGCTTCTTCGATCACGTTCCGCCGCCGCACGTCATCGACGACACCGACCCGGCGACCGTCGACCACACCGGGGACGGCACCACGCCCACGGATGGCCAGCTGGTACCCGACTACACCCAGCTCGGCTTCCGGGTGCCCGCCATCGTGGTCTCGAACCTGGCTCTGCCCCGGGTCGTCCATCACGGCCCGTTCGAGCACACCTCGACGCTCAGGCTGGTCGAGTCCGCCTTCGGGCTGCGGTCGCTGACCGCCAGGGACGCCAACACCGAGGACATCGGCCAGGTCCTGCGCCGTGAGCGGCGGCCTGCGGTGCCGCCGGGAGTCATCCCGGTCAGCAGCGACGTGCCGGGTCCGGCCAGCGACGCGGCCGCCGTCTGCAGCGCGTCCAGCGTCCAGTCGGTGTCCCCGGCTCCCGTCGGCAGGCACCAGTTCGCCGAGGCGCACGTCCTGCACAAGCCAGGGTTCCCGACCGGCGCCGGCATGGTCGGCTTCGGCCAGGAGTTCCGCAAGGGCCAGTCCGGCTAGCCGGGCAGTCGGTGGATGCGTGCGGCCGCCGCGCCCGCATCCCGCGGGTACGCCTGGCCCCGGCCGCCAGCGCGCGCCACGGCCAGGCGGCAGACAGCGCCGAGCGCGGCGGTGGGTGCGACGCCGGGTCAGTCAGCCTCGTCCTGGATCGGGTTGCAAATCAGCCCCCACGGCCGGTCGCGCACCCGCGTGAGGACGATGGTCGCCGCTCCTGGGCCGGCCAGGCCGAGCCTGCGGTGGATCTGCGCGACGTCGCCCGCGAGCCCGCGCCTGCGGATGTCGGCCGAGCCGATCCCCAGCTCGCGCAGCCGCCGGGCGAACTGCTTCTCGTGCCACGGCGCCGACTCCAGCACCCGCAGCGTCCTCGCGAACGGCGTGCGGAGCGGGTCGTCCGACGACATGAACGCGATCATCGGGTCGATCTGCCACGCCGCCAGCCGATGGGCGAGTTCGGCCACGAGACCTGCCCTCGTGACGGCCGGGCTGGGATCGAGCAGGTAGGCCCCCGGCGCGGCAAGCGGAACCGGAGGCCGCCCCGCAGCCGTCACCGCCGCGGTCAGCGTGTGCCCGGCCGGCAGGATCGTCGCCCGGCTGGTCACGCCGCCCGCGGCGAGGTCTGGTGACCACAGCAGCGCCTCCTTGAGCTCGCGGCCGACCGCCACGAACTCGGTTTCCCACCCGGCGGGAACCCGCTCGCGCCGGATGCCTGGCGCGGCCTTGATGCCGACGCGGGGAACGGTCCCGGTCAGCCGCAGGCACCACTCAAGTGCCGGCCGGCACTGGCCGGCGCCGAGCCGACGCTGGCCCTCCCTGCGAGCCGGGTCGATGAACACGGCGTCGAACCCGCCGAGCGCCAGCTGCGTGACATCCGCGCGGACGACGGCGACCCGCGCCGTCGGCGCGCAGACGGAGACGTTGTATCGGGCGAACACGACGCTCAGCGGGTCGGCGTCGATCCCGACCACGTACCGTTCATGATCGCGGATGACTTTCCGCGTCGTCGGCCGAGAATCATCCATGATCCTGGGAACCCCGCCCGCGCGGCGGGACGCGCCGCCGGCCGCGGGGCCCGAGGCGGCGAGCGCGACCAGGTTGCCGCCGATGCCGCAGCACAGGTCGGCGACGCGCCGCGAGCCGGCGAACCTGGCGACCGCGTGCCGCCCGGTCAGGTCCGAGGACGCCTGCTCGAGCCCGGCCCTGGTGAACAGCATCCGGTCGGCCAGGCCGAACTTGGCCCGCGCCGCGGCCCGCAGCGCCTGCTGGGTCAGCGCCGCCGCGACCAGGTCGGCCGGATACTCCGCGCGCAGGGACGCGGACAGCGCGAGCGCGCGCTCCGCGCTGACATCCTCTCCAGCCAGGCGGTCGAGCAACTCCTGGCCTACGGAGGTGAGCAGCCGACTGGCGGCTGCCACGGTGCCGTTATCTCCTACCATCGGTACATGAGCCCTGACTTCACCGCCTACGTCCTGTCTGAGGAGCACGAAGCGCTCCGGGAGTCGGTCCGCCAGCTGGCCGATGACAAGATCGCCCCGTACGCGGCGGAGGTCGACGAGCGGGCGCGGTTCCCGCAGGAGGCGCTGGACGCGCTGGTCAAGGCCGACCTGCACGCGGTGCACGTCCCCGAGGCCTACGGCGGCGCGGGCGCCGACGCCATCGCGACGGCCATCGTGATCGAGGAGGTCGCCCGCGCCTGCGCGTCGAGCTCGCTTATCCCCGCCGTCAACAAGCTCGGCACGGTCCCGCTCCTGCTGGCCGGCTCGGCCGACCTGAACCAACGCTATCTCGCGCCGGTCGCTCGCGGCGAGGCCATGTTCTCCTACGCGCTGTCGGAGCCGGAGGCGGGCTCGGATGCCGCGGCCATGCGTACCCGGGCGGTCAGCGACGGTGATTCCTTTATCCTCAACGGGACCAAGCGGTGGATCACCAACGCCGGCATCTCCCGGTTCTACACGGTCATGGCCGTGACCGAGCCCGAGGCCGGCCAACGGGGAGTCTCCGCCTTCGTGGTGGAACGGGACGACCCTGGCTTCTCGTTCGGCGCGCTCGAGCACAAGCTCGGGATCAAGGGATCGCCGACCCGCGAGCTGTACTTCGACAACTGCGTGATCCCGGCTGACCGGATGATCGGCGAGGAGGGCAGCGGGTTCCGCACCGCGCTCGCGACGCTCGACCACACGAGGATCACGATCGCCGCGCAGGCGCTCGGCATCGCGCAGGGCGCGCTCGACTACGCGGCCGGTTACGTGCGGGAGCGCAAGCAGTTCGGACAGGCGATCGCGGAGTTCCAGGGCATCCAGTTCATGCTCGCCGACATGGCGATGAAGGTCGAGGCGGCCAGGCAGCTGACCTACGCGGCCGCGGCCAGGTCCGAGCGCGCGATGGCGGGTGCGAAGGTCCCCGACCTGACCTTCATCTCTTCTGCCTGCAAGTGCTTCGCCTCCGACGTCGCGATGGAGGTCACGACCGACGCCGTGCAGTTGCTCGGCGGCTACGGGTACACCCGCGAGTATCCGGTCGAGCGGATGATGCGCGACGCCAAGATCACCCAGATCTACGAGGGCACCAACCAGATCCAGCGCGTGGTGATGGCCCGGCAGCTGCTGAAGTAGCGCGACGGCCGGTATTTTCGCTGGTCAGCGGCTATCTCTCAGGCGGGGCCTCGACCGTGTAGGTCGGTCTGCGGGTCGGCTGGGGCAGGCCGGATGGCGCGGCGCTATGCCCGTTGTTCCCGGTTGGTTCCCGTCGTTTCCCGACGCGGTGCTGGATCCGTGCTGACCCCTGGCGCCGCCGAACGGGGCGGGTACCGGCTAGCGGCCGGGCTGTTCGGTCACGGCAGATTGGCTCCGGCGATCGCGTCTACGATGTGGCGCGGCATGGCCTTGCTGACGCCGTTGCCGCCGTTGACTCCGACGATCTGCCGCAGGCGGGCGGGCTTCTCGGGGGGGCCGATGGGGATCGGCTCCTGGCGCCGCCAGCCGCGCGCGGAGAGAGCTTTGACGGCTGTGAGGTAGCTGGCATCGGTCATCCGGCCGAGGTTCTTCGCTCGCAGGAGGAGCGCGGCGAGCGAGACCTGCCACCGGCGCTTGAGGTCAAACAGGGTCGGCCAGTCGGCATAGCTGGGCAGCTCGTGGCGGATGTCGCGGTCGGGCATGAGGAACGCCGCGGCGAAGGCGTGGGCCTGGCTCTCCACTTGCTTCAGCCCCCAGACGTGCTCGCCGTGCATGACGAGATGACCGAGTTCGTGGGCGCCGTCGAAACGGGATCTGGCGCGGTCGTTCTTATCGGTAGCGAGAACCACGAGCCGGTCGGGGAAGGGCAGCGAGAAGGCGTCACGTCGGCGGTGCCCAGCGGCAGCCGTTACCGAGGGCATCCTGATCAAGGACATCGGGTGGCTGGCCGGATAGGAGCAGGGCGGCCCGTGCGGCCAGTGCGGCCCTATGACCTGCGGTTGGTGACCCACGGATTAAGAGTCCGCTGCAACAAGTGTTCGATTCTGCCAGTCTATGACGGAGAATATCGCACACTGCTGGTTCATGCACCTCCCAGCGTGATCGAATGCCGGCGAGTGCCGGGTGCTGACGGGCAGTACCGGGGCAGACGAGCAAACACCGAGCACACAACAAGATCATCAGCAGTGGGCCTGAGGCGATCATGGGCCGGCGCCGGGCACCTACACGATCGGAAACTGGAGCCCGGCCAACCCGATCATCCATCGCCCGTGCGGGGTCGGCCCGACGACGCCAGAGGGCTGGTGACCGCGAGCCACGCCGACTTGCTCGCTCATTAGGAATGACGTCGGCAGCCTTCCTGCCAGGCTGGTGCGCGTGCTGGCTCTTGGCTCAACGGCCAGCAGTCTCCGGCGGGATCGGACATGCCCTTGCCGAAGTGACCCTCGGCGTCTGCGGGTTCGGCGAGCAGCCCGCGGGCGCGGGCGGCGAGCTGCTCCAGCCGCGGGCCGGGCGCCTTGTCAAGGAGGGCAAGCGCGCGGCTCACGAGCGCCCGGGCCTCGAGCTGGCGTTCCGCGCGCACCGCGGCGGCGGCGAGGTCGGCGATCCCGAGGTAGGAGACGTGGTGGTGCAGCGGCCTGCCGTCGGCGTCGAAGAGCTGGCTGAGCTGCGCGTAGGCGGCCAGGTAGCTGCCTTCGGCCAGCGCCGCGAGGCCGGCGGCGTGCAGGGCCCGCGCCGTGAACGCGCGGTAGTCTGCCGCGTCGACGGTGGCGAGCGTGCTGGCCAGCAGCGGCGCCACCTGGTCGTGGTCGCCGCGCATGGCGGACACGGTGGCCGTGGTGAGGTCGGCGGTGGCGGCGACGGTTTCCATCTTGTAGGCCGCGGCGGCGTCGCTGGCCTCGCGGGCGGCCGTCGTCAGGCTGAGCCCGCAAGAAGGCCCTGCACGCATCGTGACGGCACAGCGCCGGGATTGTGCAGTAATCACTGCTGTCGTGCTGCTGGCCGAGTACCCAGCGCCGAGGACCAGCCTGGACCGTCTCATCGATCACGTCGCAGAACGTCGCCTTGCCTGTGCAGTAGCAGCTGGCCTCCAACGTGACCCGCTCGCCGACCCGCCCTTGAGATCCGGGTCAGGCGGCTGGTGTGCCGTCCGCACCGGACATTGTACGGCCGGGCGTACTAAGCTCGGCGGCGTCATGCGGGATCGGGCACGAATCCGGGTCTGAGCCCGCTGATGTTAGGCCAGAGATGCATGGGACCAACGGAGGTTCAGTGGCCAGGCGAAACGGGAGCTCGAGCAAGAGCTCGGCGGGCAAAGGCACCGGGGTCACTGCTCAGCAGATCGTGCTTGCTGCCGTGCGGATCTGTGATGACGGTGGTATCGACGCGCTGACCATCCGGCGGCTGGCGTCCGATCTGGGAATCGGCAGCATGACCCTCTACGGCTACTTCCGCAGCAAGGAGGAGATCCTCGACGCGGTCGCGGACTACGTGCTGGGTCGGTTCGAAGTTCCCTCCATCGATGATCCGACGCCGTCAGCGGTCGCTCACGAAGTCGCCCATGCGATCCTGCGCATGATGCGGGAACACCCGAGTGTCGTCTATCTGCTTTCCAGCCGGGCGACGGTCAGTCAGCAGTCCCTTAAGGCTGCGATGGAAGAGGTCATCGGCGTCCTGCGCGATGCCGGATTCCGGGACGAGACCGCCGCGCAGGCATATGCACTGCTCATCACCTACTGCCTGGGGTTCGCCACCTACCAGCTCCCGCGGCCCTGGGGACGGGACGACTCGGCGGACGTGGGAGAGCTGCGCAGGCAGCGGGTCCATTTCTATTCATCGCTGCCGCTGCCGGCGTTCACGAATCTGGTCGAGCTGAGCGAGGCCGTCACGATGATGGCGTCGGACGAGCAGTTCGAACTCGGGCTGGGCTGCCTGATTGACGGGATCGTCCGGAAGACCAAGCCGCGGTCGCCCGCGGCTCGTAGCCACGGCTGAATAGCCGCATCGGGGGACACTGGCGCCAACCTTCAAGCTCCGTACAATGTACTGTACGATGTATCCGCTGTGTCCTTGGGTGCAGGGCCCGGCTGCACAGACGCCGTCGGCTGACCTGCCCAATTGCCGTAATTGGAGCAGCGTCGGTGAGGAACGAGGTGCCGCATTGCGGCTCACGGTCAACGGCGAAGTCCACGAGGTTCCCTGCAACCCCATGGACCCGCTGCTGGGAGTACTGCGAGACCAACTGGGACTGACCGCGGCGAAGCTGGCCTGCGGGCGAGGCGAATGCGGAGCCTGCACTGTCCTGATCGACGACCGACCGCGGATGAGCTGCATAACCCCGGCCGGCGTGGCCGGCGACGTCGTCACGCTGGAAGGACTCGCCGAAGAAAGCAGCGACCTGCGCGGCGAGTTCGCCGACCGCGGTGCGTTCCAATGCGGGTTCTGCACACCAGGTCTCGTGGTTCACGCGACAGCGCTGCTACGGCGCGGGCTGCCCGACGACCCCGGCGAAAGACGCGCCGCCGTTCGGCACAGCTTGAACGGCAACGTCTGCCGCTGCACCGGCTACCAGGCGATCGTCGAGGCAGTGTGCGTGACCGCGGAGCGCCGCGCGGCTGACAGGAGCGCCGGGCCGGCGCCCGCTGCCGGAGCGGCGTCATGACCGTAGGACAGTCCGCCCGCGCACTCGACTGGGACGATCGGACTGCGGGTCGCGTACTCTACACGGCAGACCTTTGCCAGCCCGAGCACCTGTACGGCGCAATCCTCCGCTCGCCCCACCCGTACGCCCGTATCCTGTCCATCGACACCAGCCGGGCGGAGCGGATGAGCGGCGTCCGCGCGGTCATCACTATCGCCGACTTCCCGGCTGGCATCCGCTACATCCACCGCGGCGGACCGCTGTCCGACCGGCCGCCGCTGGCCGACGGGGTCGTCCGCTACATCGGGCAAGAGGTCGCAGCGGTCGCCGCCGACACCATGGGCCAGGCCAAGGCAGCCTGCCGGGCGATCCGCGTCCGGTACCGAGTCGCATCCGCACCGCTCACACCGACCGAATCGCGCCATCACGCGCGCGCCCTGCATGAACGGATCTCCGGGGAACGCAACGTCTCGATGCGGTGGAACTCTGCCTGGGGCGACGTCGGCGCCGGGAGCTCCGCCGCGACTATTTCGGTGACGGGCCAATTCGTGTACCCGAGCGTGGCGCACGCCTGTATGGAACCGAACGCGACGCTGGCCGCGTGGGACGAGTCCAGGCAGCGAGCCGAGCTCTGGACCTCCACGCAGGCGCCTTGGTTCATCGCCAAAGAGGTGTCTCACCTTCTCGGTATCCCGCACCACGATGTCGTGTGCCGCGAGGTCGCGGTCGGCGGCGGGTTCGGGTCGAAGTCGAAGGCTTCCGAGCACGAGATCATCGCCGCCGCCTTGTCCCGTAAAGCACGTCGGCCGGTGCTGGTGGTGTTGAGCCGGGCCGAAGAGTTCGCGTCGAACAAACCGCGACACCGGTTTGAGACGACGCTGACCACCTACGCCGACTCGACCGGCCGCCTGACCCTCTTCGACGCCGAAATCGTGATCGACAACGGCGCATACAACCACATGGGCACGTCGGTAATGCGGGTCGGTCTGATCACGCTCGGCTCGCTCTACCACCCCGACGGCGTCCGCTTCGACGCACGGCTCGTGGACACCGCTACCCAGCCTGGCGGGCAGTTCCGCGGTTACGGCACCCCTCAGGTGTCGCTGGCCGCAGAAAGCCAGATCGATGAGATCGCCGAGAAGCTCGGCATGGACCCGATCGATCTGCGGCTACGTAACCTGGCCGACCCGTACACGACGTCGTTGTGCGGATACCGGATCACGACATCCCGGCTCGCGGACTGCCTGATCGCGGTCCGCGACGGGCTGGGCTGGGAAAGCCGCGAACAGCGGCGCGTCCCAGGGCGCGGATGGGGCGTGGCCGCCGGGGTGCACGGCAGCGGCGCCTATGCCTACGAGCAGGCAACCCGTAGCGACGCGGCGATCGACGTGTACCACGACGGTCATGTCCGGGTTCGTTTCGGCGGCGCGGACGCCGGAACCGGGCAGCGGACGATCTTGGCTCAGATCGTTGCCGGCGAACTCGGCCTGGACATGAGCGACATCCACGTGTTGTCCATGGACGGCGACGAAACCCCGTTCGAGCTGGGCGCCTGGTCCTCTCGCGGCACCCACATGACCGGGATGTCGGTCGGCAAGGCGTCGCGGGAAATGGCGGACAAGCTGAAGGGGCTGGCAACGCAGAAACTCGGCCGCGACGATGTCACACTGACCGGCGGCGCAGCTGTGGCAGGCGAGGAGTCCGTCGCGCTCGGCGACCTGGTGCGGTTGAGCGGCGGCGCCGCCGACGGGGTGCTGAGCCACGAGACCATGTACCTGCTTGCGGGGACGGAACCGATCACCCCTGGCGTGGACACCGCGAACTTGTCACCTACCTACGCGTTTGCCGCCCATGGTGCGCAGGTCGACGTCGACGTGCGCACAGGCAAGATCACGGTCAGCGACTACGTGGCCGCCCACGACGTCGGCCGCGCGATCAACCCGGTGATGGTCAACGGACAGATTGTTGGCGGTGCGGTCATGGGACTCGGTGCCGCCCTGGGGGAGGAGCTCATCCGCGAAGGCGGGCGGGTCGTCAACCCGGCCTACGTCAACTACGCGCTGCCCGGGGCGGCTGACCTGCCGTCAGTGCGGCCGATCATCGTAGAGTCATACGACTCGGCCGGACCGTACGGCGCTAAGAGCGTCGGCGAGATGTCGATCATCCCGCCCGGCGCCGCGGTGGCCAACGCCGTCTACGACGCTGTCGGGGTACGGATCCGGGAGCTGCCTATCACGCCCGACAAGGTGCTCACAGCGCTCGCCCGGAGAGAGGGACGCACCCGTCGCTTCCACATCTGGCGCCGACCGTCTACCTGGTGGGTCACCGCAATCCGCGCTCTCTATCCCCTCGGCCTGCACTGGGTACTGCACCACCTCGGCACCAGGCTCGGCCGTCGTGTCGGGCCCGGACCACAGGTATCCCCACCGCTAGCGCTGCGTAGCCCTGACACGCTTGCCGAAGCGAGCAGGCAAGCCCGCGCCGGAGCGGTCCTTCTCGGTGGAGCTACCGACGTAATCACCGAGTCCCGTTTGCATCCGCGGCCACCGACCGAGTTCGTCGCGGTCAGCGGTATCGCGGGGCTAGGCGAGATCACCGAGCAGTCCGACGGATCGCTGCGGATTGGGGCCGCGGTCACCCTGAGCGAACTGAGCGACGCGCTGACCGGTCTCGGGCAGATGACGGCGGTCGTCGAGGCGATTCAGGCCATTGCCTCTCCTCAGATCCGTAACGCAGCGACCGTCGCAGGGAATCTCGCGCAGGCGAAGCGATGCTGGTTCTTCCGCAGCGGCTTTGCCTGCTACAAGCGCAGCGGCATCACTAACCCCTGCTACGCCGTGATGGGGGACCATCGCTTCCAGCATGCCGCCATCGGCGGGCACCGGTGCCAGGCCGTCACACCGTCCGACCTCGGCACCGTGCTGCACGGCTACGACGCCAACGTCGTGATCGCCCGGGACGACACTCTACGCGCCGTCGCGATCAGCGACTTCTACACCGGACCCGGTGAGACCATCCTGCGCAACGGCGACGTGGTCGCCGCGATCGTCATACCTGCAGCTGCGCGCCACCGAGTCGCAGTCTTCGAGAAGCTCGCGCTCACAGGGGGCGACTTCGCCATCGCGTCGGCAACACTGTCCGTCCTGCCGGACGGCGGAGAAGCCGATCGCGGACAGCAGTGGGAGGACGTCCGGCTGGTCCTCGGCGCACTTGCGCCTCGGCCGCTGCGCCTGACTCGTGTCGAGCAACAGCTCACTGCCGGTGCCGGCACCGATCGCGTCCGCGTCCTCGTCGACGCCGAACTGAACAGGATCGCGCACCCGCTGCCACGTAACGAGTGGAAGCTCGACGCCGCTACTGGCCTCGTTCAGACGGCCTATGAACGGCTGGTCGCCAAGCTGTCTTGACCAGACGGCTTGGCACGGCGAGCAAGTCGACCTGGCATCGAGAGGGGAAGCTTTGTGCTGCGTTGACTCTTGCCCGTGTGTGAGCGCTCGGACTGCCGGCTGATGCGGCTCGGCGGCAATGTATCCGCGTCTTGCACCGAACGGCACGGCGCGGCACGTCGGCGAGTGGACCTGCTCCCGAGACAGACGGCCCCGGGCCAGCTTGCGCGGCCCGCGAGGCCAGGCTCAGCATGGCCGGCCGGTCGTTGCCGCCACACGCGCGGCTCGTACATGTGACGTTATCCGCGACCTCGCGACGCCATGGCTGATCCGCCTGCGTAACCGATACCCGGCCGGCTTGCATGAGCACAAATTCCGCGGCTCTCGGTCTTGCGCAGGCAGTCCTGATGTGTCAAAGTACCGTACAACATACGGGATGGAGTGACCGTGTTCGTCAAAGACCAGCTCACGCAGGGCAACTACCTCCAGGCGATCTTCTTCACCATCGCCGCCGCGCTCGTGCTCGTCGCGACAGCGGGCCTGGCGCTCGTCGACTCCGGCCTCTCCCGGAAGTCCGACATGCTCGACATATGGATCTCGAAACTCGCGTCGGGCGCGGCCTGCGCGATCGGGTTCTCGATCGTCGGCTACGGCATCTGGGAATGGCAGTTCGAGTCCGCGTACCACGTACCGAACGCGTTCCGCGCCGCTATCGACACCTGGTGGCTCGGCGGATCCGGCATGACCCATTTCGCGCAGAACCTCGACCCGAAGATCATCCCGGGCGCCGACATCTACCAGGTATTCGGCGGCTTCTTCCTGGTATTCGCTTTCTTCTTCGGCGCCCTCCTGCACAGCGCCGGCGCCGGCCGTCTCCGGCCGTCAAGCCTGATCCCGCTGTCGTTCGTGTCCGGCGTGATCGTGTTCCCCCTGATCTCCTGGCTGTTCTGGGGCTCCGCCAGCCCGCTCACCAACCGCGGGCTCAGCGACTACGTCGGCGTCTACAGCGTGTATCTCTTCCTCGGAAGCTTCTCGGTCATCCTGTCCTGGCGACTCGGCAAGCGTGCTGCCATCCGACCCGCCGACATGGGCGAACCATGGCAACCCGGCCTCGGCATCTTCATGCTGATGTTCGCGCTGCCCATCATCGTTCTCGGGTCCGGCTACCTCACCCCCGGAGCGGGTTATTTCGGCATCTCCATGACTACCAGCGGCTTCGGCATCGTCCTGCTGAACACGCTGTTCGCCTTCCTCGGCGGTATCGTCTCCGGCGCCACGATCTCCTACGCCCGGCGTGACCCGAGTTGGGTGCTGTTCGGCCCGATCGCCGGGTATATATCGTGCGGCGCGGTGCTCGAAATCGCCAGGCCGTGGGAGACGCTGCTCTTGTCGCTCGGCGGTCCGGTTGCCGCGTTCCTCACCCACCGCATCCTCAACCGGCTGGGGGTTGATGACCCGAAGATTGGGCCGCTCGCTCTCGGTGCCGGCCTGTACGCAGCCCTCACGTCGGGGTTCGTCGGCTGGCACACGCCGACTGGCGGCTTCTTCGGCGCAGGGCCGGGTTACGCGTTGCAGCACGCTCGTATCACCCCGGGCATGCAGATCGGCGGAGCGGCACTATCGGTCGCTCTCGGCGTCGCTGCCGCGCTGCTGTTCTGCCTCGTCGCAGGCGCGACCAGAACGCTGCGGTTGACCCAGGCCGAGCAGGAGCTCGGCGCCGACGCCCGGTGGCGGGGGTCCGCCGAGCCGGAAACCCGTCCCACTGTGCCTGTGGACGTCGGAGCGACGGCAGCGGACACCGTATCCACCTAGCTCAAAGCCGTTACTTTCCACGAGCAGCGGCAGAGACCCGGCCGCCGCCGACGGGCCGCGGCAACCACACCGAAAGGCATTCCATGAGCACGGTTATCATCGTCGGGGCCGGGTCAGCGGGCATGACACTCGCTTGGCGGTTGTCGCAGGATCCCGGCACCAGAGTCATCCTCATCGAGGCCGGCACCGACCCGGGGCAGGACGTCCCGGACGCGTTGCGCCGCGAGATGCTGCTGCCGCTGGAGTACTACTGGCGTTACACCGAAGCCGACACCGGCGCGTTCCTGCCGCGAGGCAAGGTGATGGGCGGCAGCTCTGCCGCCAACGCCGCCGCCGCGGTACGCGGGACACCATGGTGCTTTGACTCCTGGCATCTCGACCAGTGGACGTGGGACAAGTGCCTGCCAGCGTTCGTCGCGCTTGAACGCGACGAACAATTCGGCGCCGCCGACTATCACGGTGACAGCGGGCCGATTCCCATCACCCGCTACACACCGGAAGGGTTCGACGCCGCCTTCGGCGAGCAGTACGCAGCCCTCGGCTACCAGGAGATCCAGGACCACAACGCGCCGGGCAGTGTCGGGTTCGCGCCGTGGCCGACCAACAGGACAGGTCACGACCGCGCCAGCACTCTGCTGCAGCTGCTGCCTGACCTCCGCACCCGCAGCAACGTCCAGCTGCGACCGAATAGCGAGGTGCGCAGAGTCTTGTTTGACGGCACTAGGGCCGCCGGCGTCGAGGTCGCGGAAGCCCAGGACATTGGCCCCGACAGCAACGAGGTCGTCGAAGGCGACCTCGTTGTCCTGTCCGCAGGCGCGTTCGGTTCACCGGAACTGTTGTTCACCTCCGGTATCGGAAACGCCGACGACCTTCGCCGTTCCGGCATCACCGTGCGAGCAGACGTCGCCGCCGTCGGGCAGAACCTCCACGACCACGCGTTCCTACAGATGGTCGTGCATGCCACCGACCCGTCCCGCTACGCCCTCGGCGCCGGGAAGGGAAACCTGCTCACGTTCGAACTCGACGAGCCCGGCAACCACCTTGCCCACCTGTTCGCCTATCAGACAGCATTCTTTGACCCGACCGCCGACATCACGCAGGCGTCGGTCACCGCCGCCCTGATGAGCCCGGCCAGCCGCGGCCACCTCGACCTCGGGGCAGGCCCCCGCGCCGCCGTCCACCTCGCCCACTACACCCACCCGGACGACGTGCGCTGCGGCGTCGAGATCACCGGTCGCGCACGCGAGGTGATCGACCGCGTCGCCGCCACCGGGCTCATCAAGATTCCCGACGGCGCCTGGTGGACCAGCGACGACGTCGGCTCGCGACTGCGCGAGGTCGCCGTCACCTACCACCACCCCGCCGGCACGTGCCGTATGGGAATAGACGCCGCCGCCGTCGTCGACGCCAACCTGAAGGTCCACGGCTTCGACGGGCTGTACGTCGCCGACGCGTCGGTCATGCCAAAGCTGCCGCGCGCTACGCCCAACCTCGCCACGATGATGATCGGCTGGCGGGCCGCCGACATCCTCACCACCCGATAGCTTCCACGGAGGCCGCTCATGCGCTCGTACGAAACCCAATTCATCAACGGCCAGTTCTCGGCAACCAATGGCGACACCACTTTCGAGGTCGTCAACCCAGCCACCGAGAAGGTCATCGGCCGCGTGACCTCGGCGACCCTCTCCGACGTCGAGACCGCAGTCGCCGCAGCCAATGCAGCGTTCGAAACCTGGTCGGTCACCCCGCGTGCCGAGCGCCTCGACGTGCTCAAGGCGCTTGCCGGTGAGATCGAGCGGCGCGCAGACGACCTCGCTGCGGTCATCTGTGAGGAAGTCGGCACCCCAATTGGTGAAGCCCGTCAGCTCCAGGTCGGTCTCGCCCAACTGTCGTTGCAGACGAACATCGACGTCCTGGAGAACTTCGACGCGGACGCTTACACGCAGATTGCGAACTCCCACGTGTTCCGCGAGCCAGTCGGCGTCGTGGCAGGCATCTCGCCGTGGAACTACCCGCTATTGCTGTCCATGACGAAGATCGCGCCCGCGCTAGCCGCCGGATGCACCCTCGTTCACAAGCCCAGCGAGGTGACCCCGCTCAACACATTGCTCTTCGCTGAGATCACTGCAACGGCCGGTGTGCCGGCAGGCGTCTACAACGTGCTCATTGGCAGCGGGCCGGCCATCGGCGAACCGCTGGTCACCCACCCGGACGTCGACATGGTCGCCTTCACCGGATCCACCCGTGCGGGCCGGCGGGTCTACGAACTCGCCTCCGGCACGGTGAAGAAGATCAACCTCGAACTCGGCGGTAAGAGCGCCAATCTCATCCTCCCGGACGCCGACCTCAAGCAGGCCGTCTACGCCGGTGTCCGCCAGGTGTTTTTCGCCAGTGGGCAGGCATGCTTCGCGTGGAGCCGGATGCTGGTGCCCCGCGGCCGGCTCGCCGAGGCCGAGAAGATCGCTCGCGAGACCGCCGAGAGCTACGTCCTTGGGTCACCCACCGACCCGGCAACCACACTCGGCCCGGTCGTGTCCAAGGTCCAGCAGGAGAGGGTCCGGCACTACATCCAATCCGCGATCGACGAGGGCGCCAGGGTCGCCGCCGGCGGGCCGCAGCAGCCCACCGAGACGCCCGAGGGCTACTACATCGCCGGTACGGTCCTGTCGAATGTGAATCCGTTGATGACCGTGGCGAAAGAAGAGATCTTCGGCCCCGTCGTGTGCCTGATGCCCTACGACACCGAGGAAGAAGCGATCCGAATCGCGAACGACACCGACTACGGTCTGCACGGCGGAGTGTTCTCCGGCGACGTAGAGCACGCCACCACCGTCGCCCGCCGACTGCGCACCGGCCGCGTGGACATCAACGGCGCTCAGAACAACCTCGACGCCCCGTTCGGCGGCTACCGCCAGTCCGGCATCGGCCGCGAGTTCGGGCGTGCCGGGTTCGAGGAGTTCCTCGAAACCAAGTCTATCCAGTACTAATACCAAAGCGACCGCCCACCAGAGGTCGTTCAGTGAACGGTACGCCGTGCCCATGACACAGACGATGGCCGTCTTGCAGGCGGCAGAACGGCTCGACCAAGCAACGGCGCAAGGTAGACCCTGCGCCCCGATCCGGGACCTGCTCGGCGACATGGACATCTCCGCCGCTTACCTGGTCCAGTCAACGTTGATCGCCCGCCGAGCGGCCGAAGGACACGTGCGAGTCGGACGCAAGATCGGCCTGACCTCCGAAGCGGTGCAGCGGCAACTCGGCGTTGACCAGCCCGACTTCGGGGTGCTCCTCGACCGCATGTGGATCCCCGACGGCGGCCTCGTACCCGCCGGTCTTCTGCTGCAGCCCCGCATCGAAGCCGAAATCGCGTTCCGCCTCGCAACCGACCTCGACGGCGACATCACCCCCGAACGCCTCCGCGGCGCCGTTGCAGCTTCGTACGCCGCCCTGGAGATCGTCGACAGCCGAATCGCCGGATGGGACATCACCATCGTGGATACCGTCGCCGACAACGCCTCCAGCGGTCTGTTCGTGATCTCCGACCGCGAGGTGCCGCTTGACGGTCTCGACCTCGCCTCCGTCGGCATGCAGATGCTGCGCAATGACACAGTCGTCTCCACAGGTGCGGGCAGTGCCTGCCTCGGCCACCCACTCAATGCGCTGGCGTGGCTCGCGTCGACCGCGGCCGCTTACGGTGACCCGCTCCGAGCCGGAGACATCGTCTTGAGCGGAGCGCTCGGGCCCATGGTGCCGGTCCAGCCGGCGGACACGTTCATCGCGGAGATCGACGGCCTCGGCGATATTGCGGTGAGCTTCGAGAAAGGACATCTGTGACAGTGAAGGTCGCGATCATCGGCTCGGGCAACATCGGTACCGACCTGATGATCAAGATTATCCGGAGGTCCGAACACCTGGAAGCGGCCGCGCTGGTTGGGATCGATCCCGCATCCGACGGACTGGCCAGAGCACGACGCCTCGGCGTCGAAGCAATCGACACCGGAGTGGATGGGCTCATCGCGCACCCGGAGTTCCCGCAAATCTCAATTGTCTTCGACGCGACCTCCGCGGCTGCCCACATGCACAACGCAGCCCGGCTGTCCGACACCCACGTCCGGCTCGTCGACCTCACACCAGCCGCCATCGGCCCTTACGTGATACCCCCGGTGAACCTCGACGCCCGCCTGGACGTACGCAATGTCAGCATGGTGACCTGCGGTGGACAGGCCACCATCCCGATGGTCGCCGCGGTCGCGGCCGTTGCCCGGGTCCGCTACGCCGAAATCGTTGCCTCGATCGCGTCCCGCTCGGCCGGCCCCGGGACCCGCGCGAACATCGATGAGTTCACCGAGACGACCTCGAAGGCGATCGAAGCCGTCGGCGGTGCCGACCGTGGCAAAGCAATCATCGTGCTCAACCCGGCCGAGCCGCCGCTCATTATGCGCGACACCGTGCTTTGCCTGGTCGACCAGTGCGACCGCGACGCGGTCATCGCCTCGGTGAACGAGATGGCAGACAAGGTGAAGCAGTACGTCCCGGGCTACCGGCTGATGCAGGAGGTTCAGTTCCGGTCGATAGGCCCGGACGACCCGGAGAACGATCTCATCCCGTCCGCGCCTCGGCGGTCGCAACGCACGGTCGTGTCCGTGTTCCTCGAAGTCGAAGGCGCAGGCCACTACCTGCCTGCCTACGCCGGGAACCTGGACATCATGACCTCGGCAGCCCTGCAGGTCGGAGAACGGCTGGCCGCGTCCACTCCGGTGACTGGCTCGGCGTCGCAGCCGGCGGCGGGAGTGTCGATATGAGCGAGCTTTACATCCAGGACGTCACACTCCGCGACGGCATGCACGCCATCCGGCACCGCTACCGGCTCGACGAGGTCCGCGAGATCGCGGCCGCGCTCGACGCCGCCGGGGTGGACGCCATCGAGGTCACCCACGGCGACGGACTGGCGGGCAGCAGCTTGACCTACGGGCCGGGTGCGCATACGGACGTGGATTGGATCAGCGCCGCGGCAGATGTCGTCCAGCACGCCCGTCTCACCACTCTGCTGCTGCCAGGCATCGGCACGATCGGCGACCTCAAACGCGCCTACGACGCTGGCGCCACGTCGGTCCGGGTGGCGACGCACTGCACCGAGGCGGACATCGCGCCCCAGCACATCGCCACCGCCCGCGAGCTCGGCATGGACGTCTCCGGCTTCCTGATGATGTCGCACATGGCCGAGCCCTCTGCACTGGCCCAGCAAGCCAAGATTATGGAGCAGGCTGGGGCGCACTGCGTCTATGTCGTCGATTCCGGCGGCCGCCTCACCATGACCGGGATCCGGGATCGGCTCCGCGCCTATCGCGACGTCCTCGAGGGCCAGACCGAGCTGGGCATCCACGCCCACCACAACCTCGGGCTGGGCGTCGCGAACTCCGTGGTCGCCGTTGAAGAGGGCGTCCGGCGCGTCGACGCGTCGCTGGCCGGGCAGGGGGCAGGGGCGGGCAACTGCCCGATCGAGGCGTTCGTCGCAGTTGCCGATCTGACCGGTTGGAGACACGGCTGCGATCTTTTCGCGCTCATGGACGCCGCAGATGACATCGTCCGACCTCTGCAGAACCGTCCCGTTCGCGTCGACCGCGAAACCCTCACCCTCGGCTACGCAGGGGTCTATTCCAGCTTCCTCTGCCACGCCGAGCGAGCTGCCCAGGCCTACGGGCTCAACACCCGCCGCATCCTCGTCGAAGCCGGCCGGCGCGGCCTCGTCGGCGGCCAGGAAGACATGATCGCCGACGTCGCGCTCAACCTTGTCAGCGCCGCCGCCGCCCGTCGTAAAGACGACCCTAGCGTCGGTCGAGTCTGGTGAGGACGAGGCGGGCAACGTCTGCGTGACTGACGTGTGCGCAGCGGGGCGAAGGTCAACGGCATCGAGATCCACGGCTGAACGTCAAGACCAGGTACCCGATCTCGGTGCTGAAGGACTCCAAGAAGCCATGCTGGCCAAGACTTCGTCGCCCTGCTGCTCTCTGCTGCCGGTCAAAAGGGGTGTTCACGGCGGACGGCTTCAGCGCGCTGTACCCCTTCGGCCTGGCTGGGCCTGCGCTTTGTCGGACCCGGTCACGCCTTGGCTCGCCGCTGCATTCCGGTCAGACCTCCCGGGCGGGCAGGAGTATTGACACCGTACGATGCACGGTACATAGTACGAAAGTGAGTTGTTCAACTTCTGTTGACCTGGCGCGGGACGAGCCGGACGACACCGAAACCGGTGTGCTCGACCTGCGCGTCGTCCAACTCCGCGTCGAGGCCGACCGCGTCATCTCGATCGAATTGGCCGACCCGTTTGGCGGCATGCTGCCGTCCTGGACTCCCGGCGCGCACATCGACCTGCTGCTCGGCGATGTGGTGCGCCAGTACTCGTTGTGCGGCGACCCGGCCGACCGGTTCATCTACCGGGTCGCGGTGCTGCGCGAGGAAGTGTCGCGCGGCGGCTCCGCATATGTGCACGACGCTCTTCGTCCGGGTCAGTTTCTCGAAGTCGGCGGGCCGCGCAACCACTTCGAACTCGGCGCGCACAACGAATACCTGTTCCTCGCCGGTGGCATCGGAATCACCCCAATCCTGCCGATGATTGCCGAGGTGAACCGCAGAGGCGCGCCGTGGCGCTCGTTTTACGGCGGCCGGACCCGCTCGTCGATGGCGTTCTGCCGCGACCTGCAGATGTACGGCAACAAGGTGGACGTTCTGCCAGAGGATGAACACGGTCTGCTCGATCTCACCACGATCCTTGCCCGGCCCCGCCCCGGTGTCGGTATCTACGTCTGCGGCCCCGAGGGTTTGCTGCAGGCGGTGGAGACCGGTTGCGCCACGTGGCCGAAGGACGCGCTGCACGTCGAGCGCTTCAAGGCGAGCCCGCGACCGGACTTCGAGATCAACGCCGACTTCGTCGCTGAATGCCGCCGCAGCGACTGCGAGGTCACCGTGTCGGCGGGGGAGTCGCTGCTCGACGCGCTGGAGCGAGCCGGTATACGGCTGCCGAGCGCCTGCCGGGACGGCGTATGTGGCAGCTGCGAGATCGCGGTGCTCGCCGGGCCCGTTGAGCACGCGACTCGGTGCTGTCTGACCGCGAACGAGAGGAGAACGACCGAATGATGGCGTGTGTGTCCCGGGCGGCCCGCCTGCGGATCACCGTAGACGTTTGAGCCCTGGCGGCGGATCCGCCGTGCAGAGGCGGCGCTCCGCGGACCGTTCCCGCCCATAGTCAATCTATGCGATGCACGGTACAATGTACGGAACAGCGATCTTGTGTCATCCCGATTGCGCCGACGGGTGCCGAGCGCGGTATGGAGAACCCGACTGATGACAGATTCCCAAGCACCACAAGCGCCGGGCCCGGCCCGACCCGAAGCGCCGATGGCCCGTCGCCGCCCCGCGACCCGGCGCACCGGGGAGGCGGAGCCCGTCGGTGGTCCGCCACGGCAGACCGGGCAGGACTGGAAGACTTGGCCCGCCTACGAGGCCGCCGAACTCGGGTTCCGCAACTACTGGTACCCGGTCCAGTGGTCGAGCCAGGTCGGCAGGAAGCCCGTTGCGGTGACCGTCCTCGGCGAACGGATCGCCCTCGTCAGGGACTCCGGCAGGGTCCACGGGCTGCAGGACAGGTGCCCGCACCGGGGCGTGCCGCTGTCGCTGGGACGTCGCCAGTTCCCGGGCACGCTGAGCTGCCCGTACCACGGGTGGACGTACAACCTCGGTGACGGCCGGCTGTGCGCGGTGATCACTGACGGCCCGAACTCGCCGATTAACGGCCGGGTCAGCGTCGCCACCTACCCGGTGGCCGAACGGCTCGGGCTCGTCTTTGTGTGGATCGGTGATGGCACGCCGCATCCTGTGGAAGCCGACCTGCCCGATGAACTGGTTGACAACCCGTTTGTGATGGGCGGCCGCAGCGACATTCGCGACGGCAACTGGCGGTTCGCCGCTGAGAACGGGTTCGACGAGGGCCACGCCAAGTACCTGCACAACACCGCACTGTGGCGGCTGTTCAAAGTCATGCCGACCTGGAACGTGACCCGGGTCGTGGAAGAAGGCAAATGGTTGATGCGGGTGCAGGACCAGGTGCACTGGGAAGCCGAGTTCCCCAACGTCGGAACGTTCAGCAATAAGCGGTGGTGGAAGCGGATGCCGCTGCCGGACGCGCCTGGCAAGGCAAGCAAGATCAACCCAGTCATCGGCAGCATGAAACTGCCGGGGTTCGTGTCGATCCGGCTGCCCGGCATTCTGCGGGTCGCCTATCCGCAGTTCATTCATTACGAATGGTACGTGCCGGTCGACGCCGACCACGTCCGGTATGTGCAGATCATGGTGCGCTTCGAACGCGGCGTGAAAGCCCGGCTGTTCCAGGCCAAGTACCTCATCGCGATCCGCTGGCTGTTCCACGGTCAATTCACCGCGCAGGATGCGTGGATGGTCGACGTCATGGACGCGCCGCCGGAACGGCTCTACCGGCCCGACTTGTCCTTGACCGCATGGCGCCGCCATGTCGAAGACGTCGCCCCCACCGTGCAGCCCGCCACGACCGGACCGATCGGTGCCCGCTGAGTCCGGCACGACGACGACCAACGGCCATGCGCCGTCGGCCGGCGCCGCGTCGAGCGAGCACGGGCAGCCCAGCCCGCAGCTCGTCGGCGACCCCGCCGTCGTGGTCACCCGGCTCGGGGAAGGCCGCCCGACCCTGCTGCTACACGGTGGAGGACCCGGCTGCACCAGCTGCGACGACTTCGCCCAGGTCACCGGCTGCCTCGTCGCCGGGCGGGAACTCCTGCTCGTCGACCTGCCGCAATTCGGTCACGCGGACGCGCCGCGCATCGACCGCCCGGTCCTCAGCTTCCACGCCGCCCGACTCGCCGATCTTCTCGACTCCCTCGGGCTGGTGGACGTGGACGTCGTCGCCCAGTCCTTTGGCGGAGGAGTCGCCCTTTGCCTCGCCGCCGAGCAGCCTGGACTGATCCGCCGGATCGTCGCCACCGGCAGTCAACCGATCCCGTTCGCCCGAGCCGACGACCCGCGCATCGGGCTCGGTGTCTGGGTCCGGGAACGGTACTACGGCGGGGACGGGCCGAGCCCGGCGAAGATGCGGGAGCTGATTGGCACCCTGGAATGGCATGATGCGTCCGCGGTGCCGCAGCACCTGGTCAGTCGTCGGTACGCGGCCAGCATGCTGCGCGGCCCGCACACGTTCGGGCTCGACCACCACGGACGCGGCGAACCGCAGGACCTGTCCGCGGTCCTGCCCGACGTTGCCGCCGACGTCCTGCTGATCTGGGGCGAGCACGACCCATTCTCCGACCCGGGCTACGCCCACGACCTCGCCCGCCGGCTACCGCATGCCCAGGTACGCGTCATCGCGAACGCCGCCCACCACCCCCAAAGCGAACACCCACAGCTCTACGCCGGCCTGGTCGGCGAGTTCCTGTCCACTCTCGGCCCGACGGAGCAGCCTTGAAGATCGCCATCGTCATCACCCTCGTCGGCGCCAGCCTCGCCGCAGCCCTCCGGTGGACACCGCTCGGGGCGAAGCTGCGTACACGCTGGGCGACCGTCGTTCGGATGGAGCGGCACCGATGAGCGTCCTCGACGACCTGCCGACCCGCGCTCCCGACGCCCGGCAAGCCGCCTGGATCCAGTCCGCCTGCGCCGCCGTCCACACCGGCCTGCTGCGCCGCCTCATCGTCGGCATGGTCGACATCCCCAGCCCGACCGGGGAAGAGGCTCATCTCGCTCGATGGCTCACCGAGCAGATGAGCGACCTCGGGCTGCACGCCACCTACCAGCCGATCGACGACTTGCAAGGCAACGCCCGCGCCACCGTCCCCGGCAACGGGACCGGGCCGCGGCTGCTGCTCTACGCCCCGATCGACACACTCACCGTCGGTGACCCCGACGAAGATGTCCCATGGATCGGCCCGCAGCTCCGCCCGGACATGCTGCCGGCCGCCATCGAAGACGGCAACTTCATCCTGGGGCTCGGCGCCAGCAACCCGAAAGGGCACGGCGCCTGCCTCATCGCCGCGGTCTCTGCGGTAGCCCAGGCTAAACTGCCGCTCACTGGCGACGTGATCCTCGGCCTTGGTGCCGGCGGCATGCCCACCAACCGCCGCGAGGTCGACCGGCTGCGCCGCTATAACGCCGGACAAGGCAACGGCTGCTCGTTCCTGCTCGAACAAGGCGACTGGCCCGACTACGCCCTTATCTCCAAACCCGGGTGGGCAGTCGCCTGGGAAGAGGTCGGGCTTTGCTGGTTCCAGATCACGGTCCACGGCACGTTCAGCTACGTCGGCAGCCGCCACCGGATGCCCTACACCAACCCGATCGTCACTGCTGCCGCTGTCATCGATGCCATCGAGGACTGGCTGCCCGAATACACCGCCCGCCACACCGACGGGCTCGTCGCCCCGCAAGGAAACATCGGTTCGATCGAAGGCGGCTGGCCGCGGATGGCGTCCGTCTCGCCGGCCGCCTGTCGTCTGATCCTCGACCTGCGTATCAGCCCTCGAACGACCCCCGCGCAGGCCCGCTCAGAGTTCGCCGAGTTCATGCGCGAACTACGGGCCACCCATCCCGGCCTGGACCTGGACTGGGAAATGGTGCTGTCGATCCCGGGAACATCCACCCCGACCGAGAGTTGGATCGTCGGAGCCGCGATCGACGCGTGGGAGCAGGAGATGGGCACGCCCCACCAGCCGATCACGCACAACAGCGGCGCGACCGACGCCAACATCCTGCGCGGACGCGGCATACCCACCGCCCGCATCGGCATGGACCGCATCGGTTCCGACGCGCCCCTCCCGCTCGACTTCCCGTCCGGGATGAATGTCGTCGACCTGCGGGAGATGACGCGCCTGACCCGCCACCTGGTCCGCGTCATCGTCAACACCTGCACCCGGACGACCGGCACCACTACGCCCAGAACCAACCCCGCCGTCATGGCCGACCGGCAGAAGGAAGCGAACGTATGAGCTCCATCGTGTTGGGCGTGGCTGCCTCGCACAGCACCCTGATGAACACCCATTGGGACGACGTCGACCACCTTCCGGAGGCGCACGAGTTCCGGGCAGCGCTCCGCAAGGCCGCCAGGCGCATCGCCGACGCGAAGCCGGACGCGATCATCATCATCGGGTCGAACCACTTCCGCGGCTTCTTCCTCGACCTGATGCCCGCGATCACCCTCGGCGTTGGCGAGTGCCTCGGTGCTGGCGAGGCCGGCACCCCCGGCGGGCCGTTGCCGGTCGACACTGACCTGGCCCGCGGTCTCGCGTTCGCCCTGGTCGACCGCGGTTTCGACCCGGCGTTCTCACTGCGGCTCACCGTCGATCACGGCATCACGCACAGCCTGCAGTATCTGGTCCCCGACCTGCACGTCTCGATCGTGCCGATCGTGATCAACATGTTCGCGCCGCCGCTGCCGACGCTGCGGCGAGTGCACGACCTCGGCACCGCGATCGGCGAATACGTCCGCGGAAGTGACGGCGACAAACGGGTCGTCGTCATCGCCTCGGGCGGCCTGTCCCACCGACTGCCGTGGCCCAAATGGTTCGACACGCTCAGCGAAGACGACCGGTTTCTTGTCGACGCGTGGCTCAACGGCCGCAACGCCTGGCCGCGGTACGAGGTCCGGCGGCGGCAGCTCATCCGCGCCGGAGAGCCGGACATAAACCCCGACTTCGACCACCGGTTCCTGTCCCTGCTGGAAGCTGGGGACACGCACGCGCTGCGCGAGATGAGCCTTGAACTCAGCAGCAACGACATCGACGAGCAGGCCGGTAACGGGGCCCAGGAGATCCGGTCCTGGGTGGCGATGGCCGCCAGCCTTGGCCCATTCCGCGGCACAACGCTCGCGTACGCGCCGATCGAGGCGTGGCTGACCGGCATGGGCGTGCTCGTCGCCGAACCCACCGCCGCAGGGGAAGAGGTCGGCTCATGACGCTCTCCGGACACGGCCGCGCGGCCGACCCAGCCGAACCGATGCCCAGTGCCGGAACCGACGACGCGGCCGACGCGCCGGCGCCTACACCCGACACGGAGCCTGACATGACCATCTGGACTGAACTCATGACTACGGGCCACGCGATGCGTTTCTTGGACGCGGGCGGGCTACGCACCCGGGCCCTGGTGGCCGGGCAGGGCCAGCCGGTGATCATGCTGCACGGCACCAGCGGGCATCTGGAGGCGTTCGTCCGCAACATCCCGGCACTTTCGCAGCAGTACGAGTGCCACGCCCTGGACATGATGGGCCACGGATACACCGAGGGGCCAGACCAGCCATACCGCATTCCCGGGTACGTCACCCACCTCATCGACTACCTGGACGCGGAAGCTATCCAGCGGGCCCACTTCATCGGCGAGTCCCTCGGCGGCTGGGTCGCTGCCCGCCTCGCGGCCGACCATCCCGACCGTGTCGGCAAGCTGATCCTCGTCGCACCCGGCGGCACGGTCGCCAACCCGGCGGTCATGGACCGGATCAAGACCAGCACCCGGGCTGCCGTCGGAAGCGACGACATCGCGCTGACGCGTGAGCGGCTACAGCTGCTGATGTTCCACAAAGCCAACGTCACCGACGAACTGGTCCGGGTGCGTCACGCCATCTACCACCGCCCCCAGTTCGTCGCCCGCGTAAACAACCTGCTGTGCCTCCAGGAGATGGAGAACCGGGCCGAGGACCTGCTCACCGCCGACCAGATGGCCGCGATCAAGGCCGAGACGCTCATCGTGTGGGGAGCGCAGAATCCGTTCGGCGACGTCCCGGAAGCGCAGCGCGTGAACGAGTCGATTCCGGGCTCGCGGCTGGAGATCTTCGGCGAGTGCGGGCACTGGCCCCAGCACGAGCATGCAGACCGTTTTAACGCGCTGGCGTTGCAGTTCCTGCCTGCATGAGCGCCGCGACGACCGCGCCCAGCCCGGCTGCGCCGGAGCCGGTGACGGCGCTGCGGGTCGGCGTGCGTATCCCTCCGTTCCAGCGCGTCGACCGGCTCGTTGACGTTGCCGTCGAGGCAGAACGCGCCGGCTTCGACGAGGTATGGTTCCCCGACTCCCAACTGCTGTGGCGCGACGTATTCTGCGTGCTCACCGTGGCGGCGATGCGTACCGAACGCATCGCGCTCGGCACCGCTGTCACCAACGTGGTGACCCGCCACCCGACAGTGATCGCCTCGGCAATCCGGACCGTCGCCGAGCTTGCTACGGGCCGGATACGGCTAGGGCTCGGGGTGGGCAACAGTTCGCTGGTACCGATTGGGCTGCGGCCGAGCACGCAGCAGCAGATGCGCGATGCGGTGCGCATGATCCGCGGGCTGCTCGCCGGGGAGGAGCTGGCGTTCGGCGACCTGACGGCCAGGCTGCGGGATCCGGTCTCGGATGTGCGGCTGCACATGGCGGCGACCGGACCACGCAATCTGCGACTTGCCGGGGAGATCGCGGACGGGGTGATCCTGCTCAGCGGTGTCGCTCCTGCTGGCCTCGACCGGGCGACGGGCCTCGTCCGCGCCGGTGTGGCCGCGTCGGGCCGGACGACGGAGCAGGTCGCGTTGACGGTGTCGGCGTACTGCCACGTCAGCGACGACGTCGAGCGAGATGCCGTCCGGCTCAAACCGATCTGCGCGGCCATCGCGCAGAACGGCGGCGGGGAGTTTCTGCGCTCGGCCGGAATCGACCTCCAGGTCCCCGTGCATGTGCCCGAAGTGTACCCCGACTTCGTCCATGCCGAGGACTGGCCCGCCGCCGTGCGCATCGCCGGTCAGTGGGTCAGTGACGCCGACGCGGCGCGGTTCGCCGACGCGTTCTGCCTGTTCGGTACGGCGGAGGACATCGTCGCCCGGCTCCTCGACGCTCGAAGTCACGGCGCAACCAGCGTGCTTCTGCAGCACGTAGGTTCCTACGACGCCCCGAGCGAGGTGATGCGGGACGTGGCGGAACAGGTGCTGCCGTCACTTGCCGCCGCAGCCGAGGGCCAGAACACAGTGGCTCCGGCCGACCCGTCGACGGGCCCGGTCCCCCGAGCAAGCGCGTCACGATGACCGTCGTGCTGGAATTGGCCGACCGGGGCCGCCGCGCCGTACGCCTGTCCGCGGCCGCTGCCGCCGCTACGGCCGGGTTCGTCCTCGACACGGTCGGCTGCGCCGTCGCCGGTGCAGGCCACCCCCTAGCTGCGGCATTGGCCGCGTCCGTGGCTGGCCTCCGCGAGGGCTCGACACCGTCGATGCGTGACCGCGTCGCGACCGAAGCGACCCTCGCCCACGTCGACGAACTGGACGCCTTCCACACTCGAGCGGCGGTTCTGCCGTGCGCGACCGTCGTGCCCGTCGCCCTCGAACTGGCGCGGCACCACGAGGTCACCGGCCCGCAGCTACTAGGCGCAGTCGCCGCAGGCGCCGAAGTCATCGTCGAGGCTGCGGTTCGGTTCGACGCCGCCGCTCTCTACACCGCCGGGTGGTGGCCCACCGCCCTGTTCGGGGGGCTCGGGGCGGCCATGGCCGCCTCGACACTGCTCGGCCACGACGAGGCCGCCACGGTGCACGCGCTCGCCCTCGCCGCCAGCGGGCTGGGCGGCCTATTGTCGGCCGACGAACTGGCCGCCGGCCACTACCGGCTGGTCGGCCGAGCAGCCGCCGACGGACTCGACGCCGCGATCGGCGCCGGAGCGGGACTGCGGGCCAGCAGCACCGTTCTCGACGCCCCCGCCGCAGCTGCCCTGCGCCGCCCGGCCGGACCAGCCACAAGCCGCGACATCCCCCACCTGCTGAACAGCACCATCAAGATGTTCGCCTGCGCGCGGCCGCTCCACGCCGTGATCGAGGCCCTCGCCGAGCTAGGGCAGCGCGGTCACGATGCCACCGGCGCCGACCTGGTTCGCATCGGGCTGCCATCGGCCACGCTGCGGTTCGTGACCGACGAGCGGCGTCCCGCCGGGCCGATGGAGGCCGCGACCAGCGCCGCCTATGTGCTCACCGCGTTCCTAGCTGGTCGGGCAGACGACCCGGCCTTCTTCCGCGCGGTGGGCCCGGTCGAGGCACCCGATGTGGAACTGGTCGCCGACCCCGACCTCGACGCGCGCTACCCAGCCCAATGGGGGGCACGGGTGGAGCTGTTCGGCTCCGATCCGGCCAGCGTCACCGTCGACGATGCGCGAGGCGGGCCGGGGCGGGCATGGACCACCGCGCAACGCCATGCCAAGTTCGACCGGCTCGTCCAGCCGTACTGGCCTCGACCGGAGGCCGCCGACTGGGCTGCACGCTGCGCAAGGCTGCCCGAGATCAGCGACAGCATCTGCGACTGGGCACGCCAGCAACCTGTCATGGCTGGCTGGGCACTGTCGGCGCCTTCATACACCAGCGTACGGTTCAGCCCTTTGATTCCGTCCGCTAAACCAAGTCCGCCATAATCGCACGGCCTACGAAGATCCCAAATCAGCGCGGCCTGGTCCAGCCGGCCGTCCGACAACCGCTCCGCCACGCCGCGGAGCATGCCGATCTTCCGCCACGAGAGCCCGGCCTCCCGGAGTTTGGCGGGATCGACGGCCAGCAGTCCGGCGGGCGCGGGGAGATGCCCGTCAAAGAGGGCCCCGATGCGGGCAAGGGTACGGCGGGTCGCTGCGACCGACAGCTGCTGCCCGATGACTTGGAACAGCAGCGCGCCGAACAGGTCCATCGGCGGCAGCCGGGCCAGCCACGCCCGCGGGTTGAGGTCCGGCCTGGCGTCGATCAGCCGGGCCAGCACCGGGTCGGCGCCGCGCAGGTACGAACACGCCTGCTCCAGCCACACCGCGCGACCAGAATCCCCGGTCACCGGACCCGTCCCGGGCTCGCCCCGGCTTGTGTCACGGTTACCGCGCCTGATGCCGGGGACGGCGTGCGCTTCTGGCCCAGCGGCCCGCGGCGGAGCAGGACGCCGCCGATGACCGCGCCGCCGGCGAAGATACCGGCGATCGACCAGAATGCGGTGTCATAGCCGTGCGCCAGCGCCAGCCCGGCCAGGGCCTGGCGGCCGATGATCCGGGCCGCGGCGAGATGCGCGGCGATATAGGAAGTGACCGCGGCGGCGAAGATGGTGTTCAGCAGCGACGTGCCGACCGAGCCGCCGAGCATCTGGCCGACTGTGACGGTCGCGGAGGCCTCTCCCGCGTCTTGGGGGGCCACACCGAAGGTGCCGGTGTTGATCATTGGCGCGATCACCATGCCCATGCCGATCCCGGCCAGGATGAGCGGCCCGAGCACGCCCGTGGCATAGACGGTGTGCGGGCCCAGCTGCGCCAGCCAGGCCGCCCCGCCCGATGCGGCTAGCATCCCCAATGCGACCAGCGGCTTGGGGCCGAATCTGGGCATGAGCACGATCGTGGACAGGTTGGCCATGACAACAAGGCCACCGCTGATCGGCAGGAAGGCGACGCCGGTCACGAGCGGCGAGTAGCCCAGCGTCTGCTGCAGGTAGTAGGTCAGGAACAAGAAGGTCCCGAACAGCCCGGCCGTGCCGATGAATATCGACAGGTAGGCGCCGCCGCGGTTGCGGTCGAGCACCACCCGGGGTGGCAGCAGCGGGTGGGCCGCCCGGCCCTGCCAGGCCGCGAACGCTACGCCCAGCACCAGGCCGGCGGCCAGGAACCCGTAGGTGGACGGCGCGGCCCAGGTGTGCGTGGCCGCGTTGGAGAAGCCGTAGACCAGGCAGAACACCGCGCTGGAGACCAGCAGGGCGCCTGGGATGTCGAGCCGGGGCTTGACCGGGGACGGCTGGCGGGCCAGCAGCAGCGCGCCGCCGGTGAACGCTACGCCGGCGAAGATCAGGTTCACATACAGCGTCCACCGCCAGGACAGGTACTCGGTCAGCGCGCCGCCGAGCAGCAGGCCCAGTGCGCCGCCGGCGGCGGCGATCGCCCCGTAGACGGCGAACGCCTTGCCGCGGTCCTTGGGCTCGGTGAACGTGGTGGTCAGCAGCGCCAGCGCCGAGGGCACCAGCAGCGCGGCGAATGCGCCCTGGCAGGCCCGCGCGGTGATCAGCATGGCGAAGCTGACGGACGCGCCGCCGATCGCCGAGACAACGGCGAACCCGGCCAGGCCGACCAGGAAGGTGGTCTTGCATCATGAGCTGCGCGATGCCGATCACGCCCAAGGTGAGCCACCGCCGCCGGTCCCAGACGCTGCTCATAGAGGTGGCATCGGACATGAGATTCACGCTTCTTCCTCTGTCGTGAGTGCGCCCAGGCGCCTGTCGGCGGCCCTGTCAGCCGGGCGGGGCCGACAGGCGTGCTATTGCTCCGCCAGCGGGGCGGTCGGTGAGGGCGATCCCGGCGATCGCTACGACCGCGTCCCGGCGATCGCGGCGGCCGTATCTCGCCGCCGGGGCGCCGCTACACCGGCCCCAGTGCGGGGTCGTTCAGGCCGGGGGCCCAGGCCGGGCCAGCCCGATCTTGGATCGCAGCCGCAGCCATGTCCGCGATCGCTCCGTCGATCTCGGGCACCCGGCGGCCCCAACGAAGTCCGCCATCTTGGTGAGTTCCGGGCTGCCCATGGCACTGCTCCTTCACGTGGTCCTGTGATGCACTGATGCGCTCACTGTCACGCAGGTTGGCGCCCGTCGCCCCCTGGACCGCCCGGGGGATGGTCCCCTGGTTGTGCCTGGGGCGCAGGCTCGGGCAGGGCCAGGTGTGCGCTCGCCGCGTACATGACGTATCACGTACGTTGGTGGGGAGAAGGTGACCGGCGCGCCCGGGCCGGGACACGTGACCACCGACATGGGTAGCCTTCACACGACAAAGCGCAGCCGTGACCTGGTGAAGCGGGGAGCGGCGCCCTCCACCTCCGGGAGCGGCCAGGTCACCCGGGCCGGCGGGCGGTGACCCTCGCGCGCAGCGGCGCCGTGGTTTAAGGCTGCGCCGGCGCACCTGGCCTGCCGCATC
>WNGG01000055.1_pt1 | contig 136069 bp, 123 predicted proteins | sample 5400661 | NCBI WGS metagenome assembly WNGG01 (sample SAMN13153372, study PRJNA577476) | soil metagenome | isolation source: 100 cm soil or saprolite under Garry oak tree replicate 1 | place: USA:California | collected 2016-06-15
GCGGGTGATCTGCGCGAACAGCCGGTGCTCGACCTTGTTCCACTTGGAGGTGCCGGGCGGGTAGTGGCACACGGTGACCTCCAGCCCGGTCTCGGCGGCGAGCCTGGCCAGCTCCACCTTCCAGGCCCGGGCCCGGGCGGCGTTGGAGCCGCCGGAGTCGGCGCAGATCAGCAGCCGCCGGGCTTCCGGGTAGCGGGCGGACCCGTCGGCCCGCCACCAGCGGCGCAGCGTCGCCGCGGCGAACGCGGAGGTGTCGTGGTCGGTGCCGACGCTGACCCACCCGGCGTTCGCGCCCAGGTCGTAGATGCCATACGGGATCGCCTTGCCGATCGCGTCGGACGGGAAGTCGTGCACGTTGACCCGCTCCGGCCGGCCCTGGGGCCGCCACTCGGCGCCGCCGTCGGCGAAGTCGCCGGCCTTCTCCTTCTTCTTGGCGTCCACCGAGACGACCGGCTCCCCGGCGTCCAGGAACTCGCGCGCCCGGCCCGCGATGTAGCGGAACTGGGCGTCCCGGTCCGGGTGCTGGCGGCCCTCGGCGACCTTGGCGTTGCCCTGCAGGCTGTAGCCCTCGGCCTTCAGCAGCCGAGCCGCCGTCGGCGCCGAGCAGCGGTGCCCGGCCGCGGTCAGCGCGCCCGCCAGGTTCCGGGTCGACAGGCACGTCCAGCGCAGCGGCGACTCCGGGTCCCCCCGCGACTCCGGCTCCACCAGCGCCATCAGCGCCGGGCCCAGCCCCGGGTCGGTCTCGGTCAGCCTCTTGCGGCCGCCGCCCGGCGCCCGCACCCGCGGCTCCGGCCTGCCCTCCGCCTCCCGCACCCCCCGCGCCACCGTGTCCGGGTGCACCCCGGTCGCCCCGGCCACCGCCTTGATGCCGCCACGGCCCAGCCGGATCGCCTCCGCCCCCAGCAGCAGCCGCCGCTGCCGCTCATCCAGGTGCGGCCGCAGTACCCCGTACAGCCGCGCCACCCGCTCGCCGTCGGCCTCGCCGTCCCGCTCGCCGTTCGCCATACCACAAACGGTAGGCCCTTCGGAGCCGAAAACCTAGCTTATTTTGAAGCGTGTGCTAAGGCCACCTTCAAATAGGGAGAAGGTGGACGCCCACATCAGGACTACGAGGGACAGGGCCGCATCCACGGCGGGCGCGTGCCCGCAACGATGAGGCTTCACTCCTCTTCCACTCAGGCTTCCTCCACGTGCATCGTTTCCTCCCGTGGCGGAGCCTCTTGATCTCAGCCACCGCTCGAGCCGACACTGATAAGTGCCACCGAAAGGGCGGCAGCGACCAGTCCGGCACCCTGCGCCCGGTTCCATCGCTCGCCCAGAACGAGCCGCGCCAACGCGATCGTCACGGCTGGATACAGAGCAGTGAGGACGGCGACCACCGCGAGCTGGCCTTGCCCAGTGGCGCTTAGGAAGGTAAGGGCCGCCAGGGCGCCCAGCGCGCCCGCGGCCGCACCGTAGGGGACGGCCCGCCGACGATGTCCCTCCCCCCGTGACATCCAAAGACCCAGCGGGATGGCAACCGCCAAGGTCACCGCCTGCCCCGGCAGCAGAGGCCAGGCGCCGCTTGCTGTTCCTGCTCGGTCCAGGGCAACGAAGAGCATGCCGAATCCGACGCCGGAGGCAATGCCTTCCCACACTCCTGAATGCCCGAGGTCCTGAGGCATCGCGTTCAAGGACACCAACACGATGGCTGGAATCGCGACGACCATCCCCGCAGCCGCAGGTACCGCCAGACGCTCTCCGAGCGCGATGCCAACGGCCGCGGGGACTACGGCCGCGAGGACGGCGGACAACGGTGCGACAACGCTCATTCGCCCGAGGGCGAGTCCGCGGTAGAGAGCCACCGTGCCGAGGCCGTTCCCCAGGCCGCTCAGCGCACCCCATCCGAGAGCGCCGGCGGTTGGCCCCGATGGCCGATACACGGCCCACACGATGATGGTCGCAAGGAGGGCGAAGGGTTGCTGGACGAGGACCACCGAGCCGACGGACGCCCTCCGTCCGCCGATCCCGCCCATGAAGTCAGAGGCGCCGTAGCTGAGAGCCGCCGCGAGGCCGAGGAGGATCCCAATCTCGTTCATCGGCCGAATCACTGGGCGGATTCAACTGATCGTCGCAACGGTTTCTGCTGATTGTGGAGGTCGTTGTGAAGAGGCGTGGGCGGTTGCCGGTGCCGCGGGTGGCGCGGCTGGCTTTCTGGGACGGGATCCGGGCAGGGCTGGGGGTGCGGGAGGCGGCGGTGGCGGCGGGGGTGGAGCGGACGGCGGAGGGCTGGTTCCGGGCGGCGGGCGGGGTGAAGGGGAACGGGCCGCCGGGGCCGCCGGGCGGGCGGTACCTGTCGGTGGCCGAGCGGGGCGGCTGGGGCGGGCGGCGTCGACGGTGAGCCGGGAGATCGGGCGGAACAGCAGCCAGCGGGGCTGCCGGGCGGTGGCGGCGCAGGCGCGGGCCGGGTTCCGGGCGCGGCGGCCGAAGACCGCGAAGCTGGCCGGGAACCAGCGGCTGCGCGGCTGGGTGCAGGAGCGGCTGGAGCAGCGGTGGTCGCCGGAGCAGATCAGCGCCATGCTGAAGGCTGAGTTCCCCGACGAGCCGGAGATGCGGGTGTCCCACGAGACCAGCTGCCAGTCGGTCTACGTGCAGGGCCGGGGCGCGCTGCGCCGCGAGCTGGCGGTCTGCCTGCGGACCGGGCGGGCGCTGCGCAAGCCCCGCCGCAAGGCTGATGAGCGGCGCGGCCGGATCAAGGACATGGTGATGATCAGCGAGCGGCCCGCCGAGGCCGCCGACCGGGCGGTGCCCGGCCACTGGGAAGGCGACCTGATCATGGGCGCGGGCAACGCCTCGGCGATCGGCACCCTGGCCGGGCGGACCACCCGGTTCGTGCTGCTGCTGCACCTGCCGCACGGCCACGACGCCGCCGCCGTCGCGGCCGCGATGACCGGGGCGACGAGGTCCCTGCCGGCCCAGCTGCGCCGGTCGCTGGCCTGGGACCAGGGCAAGGAGATGGCCGCCCACGCCCAGGTCACCATGGCCACCGGGCTGGCCGTCTACTTCTGCGACCCGCACTCGCCCTGGCAGCGCGGCAGCAACGAGAACACCAACGGGCTGCTGCGCCAGTACTTCCCCAAGGGCACCAACCTGGCGGCCCACAGCAGGGAGCACCTGCAGGCAGTCGCCGCCGAGCTGAACGCCCGGCCCCGCAAGACCCTCGGCTGGAAGACCCCGGCCCGGGCACTGCAGGAAATCCTGGCTCAGGCAGCCTGACGGAGGCGGCTTCGCCGCCGCGGCCTTTCCGGGGAGGCGCCGCGCATCGTACGGGGCCGCCCCCCGGCCTCAAGACTGCTGCGCACCGCTGACGCGGCCGCCTGCGGGCGGGTCTTGACCCCGGGGACCCCTGCGGCCCCTCCGGGCAGGAACCGCGGCCAGGCCCAGCCTGCCCGCCCGGCACACGCCGCCTCCAGCCCAGGTAGCCTCACAGCAGAGCGGACACAGGGCGCGCGGCCAGGAACGTTGCGACGACTCATTGAACCCGCAACGCGTGAACCCACCATGATCATGGAACCGGAACCGGAACCGGAACCGGAGCCGGAACCAGAGCCGGAGGGAAATCGCGCGTCAGTGGAGGCCGGCGTAGGAGTGCAGACCGGATACCCACAGGTTCACGCCGACGAGGTTGAACAGCAGGCAGGCGAAGCCGAACAGCTGGATGAACGCGGCTCGCCGTCCTCGCCAGCCCGCCGTACTCCGCGCGTGCAGGAAGGCCGCGTAGACCAGCCACGTGATGAACGACCAGGTCTCCTTCGGATCCCAGCCCCAGTATCTGCCCCAGGCGTGATCTGCCCAGATCGCGCCCGCGATCACCGCGAAGGTCCAGATGGGGAACGCGAACGTGACGGCGCGGTAGGCCAACAGGTCAAGCACTTCGGCGCCGGGCAGGCGGTCCATGAGCCCCGCTGCCGCGGACGGCTCGCCGACCGCGACCCGGCGCTGATGCCGGGAGACCAGCAGGTACAGCACGGTGACGACCGTCCCGAAGATGAACGTGCCGGTCGCGATGATCATGCCGGTGACGTGAATGGCGAGCCAGTAGGACTGCAGCGCGGGCACAAGCTCCCCGGCTGGGGTGTAGATGGCGATCACGTCGACTGCGAGCGCCAGCACGACCAGCAGCAGCACGAACAGGCCCATGTAGTAGGCGCGGAACCGGACCGCGCAGATGACCAGCACGAGTACCGCGGCGCAGGCGATCGCGGCGATGAACTCGTACATGTTGCCCCACGGCGCCCGGTGCTCGGCCAGTCCCCTGGACGCGACCGCGACGACATGCAGGACCAGCCCGGCGCAGGTCAGCAGGAAGGCGAGGCGCTGCCACGACCCCTCGGGCCACGGCGACTGCCGAACGGTCGCTGGGGCGGGCCCGGGCAGCGCGCCGTTGCCGGCCCAAGCCTGGCTCTCATCACCGGCCTCGCCGTTGGCCAAGGCGCCGTCGGCACCGGCGCCGTTGGCTCTTGCGCCAACGGACACCGGGCCACCCGCGTGCGCGGCCAGGTCATCCGAGCCGTTGCTGAGGTCCGCAAGCTCGGCCGGATCGGCGGGGTCCGCAGGGAACGCGTGCCCGGCAAGGTCGGAGCCGCTCACGGCGCCGCCGGCGACAGCCGCGGCGCCGACCAGCTGGGGCTGCGGCCTGGCCGAGGAAGAGGCGGCGGCCGACTGCCGCTTGCCGAACGCGAAGTCGCACGCGTAGGCGAGCATCGCCACGCCGTAGAGCACGATCGCCAGTACCAGTGTGACGTTGCTGATCTGGGCCAGTCCGGTGTTAGGCACTGCAGTTCACTCTCCCTTTGCCGCCGCGGCCGGCGCCTGGGCACGGCCGGAGGGGCTGGCAACCGCGGCAGCGCCGCGAACCTCCTGCATGATCTCGCTCGCAAGCTCGGCGAACTCGGTCTCGAAACCGCCTGCCGCGTCCGACCTCGTCAGGCCGCCGACCTCGACGGCCGTCGCCGCGCCGTCCGCCAGGCCCGGAACACCGGAAGCCCGCCCGGCCTGGGCGGCCCGGACGAAGATCCGCCGACGCCGGACGAGGAACGACAGGATCAGTCCGGCGAGCGCGGCCAGCGCGGACACCAGGGCGGGCAACTGGCCTGGGTCATACGTGATCGCCAGGCTCGCCCACTGCCGGTAGCCGGCGAACGTCAGCTTGCCGAGCCCGTCGGGCAGCACGATCGACTGCCCGGGGGCCAGCGGCCTCGGACTGACCGCTAGCCGCCGCATCCGGCTGGTATCGAGACTGTAGACCGACTGCGGCTGACCGCCGTTCATGCCGAGGTTGCCCGCGTACGTGACCAGGCTGACCCGCGGGTAGTCCGCGGCAGGGAAGGCGGAAGCCAGCCTGCCGCCCACGTTGATCTCGGTGGGCAGGAAGACTCCGGCGAAGCCGAGCTGCCGCGGGCTCGCGTCGGGCACCTTGACCACCCCGGCCGAGGTCAGCCCGGACTGCTCCACCGGGATGAACGGCACGGCCTGGTCGAACCGAACCACACCGGTCCCGTCGGTGACCTTGAACACTGGCGCGTATCCGTGCCCGATCAGGAACACCTGCACGCCGTCGACGTTCAGCGGGTGGTTCACCTGGAGGTCATAGCCGGTCAGCGGCCCGTCGTAGCGCGAGTTATAGCGGATCGACGCGGCGAACCTGGCGGGCTGCCCGCGCTCTGCACCGGACGTAACGTAGCTGGCCGAGAACTTCCGCAGCGTGACGCTGAACGGCTGCAGGTCGCCGGCCGAGACCAGCCGGCCGGGACGGAACACGTCGAGCCCGACCGGCGTATTGGCGAACGTGTCGCCCTCCACCAGCAACCGGTTGCCCTTGTACCCGAACAGGCCGCCGAGCGCGACCGAGGCGAGCAGGCTGAGCAGCGCCACGTGGAACAGCAGGTTGCCGACCTCGTGCAGGTAGCCCTTCTCGGCCGAAACCCACCCGTCGCCGGTCCTGACTCTGAACCGGCGCCGCCTCAGCAGTGCCGCCGCCGACTCTAGCGTCCGATCCGGCGACCACGGCGTCTCGAAACCCGCCGCCTGCGGCAGCCTGCCGAGGTGGCGGGGCGCCTTCGGCGGCGGCTGCCCGGCCGACCTGGCAAGCCGGTAGCTGCGCGGCAGCACGCACCCGGCCAGCGAGGTGAACAGCAGCAGGTAGATGGCGGCGAACCAGGGGGCGCCGAACACGTCGAAGCCGGACAACCTGGCCAGGAACGGGGCGAGCGCCGGGTGGGCCGCGTAGTACTGCGTGACCGCGGCCGGGTCGATGCCCTGCTGGGGCAGGACCGATCCGGGAATGCTGGCCAGCGCGAGCAGGAATAGCAGAACCAGTGCGGTGCGCATCGAGGTCAGCTGGCGCCAGCCCCAGCGCAGCCAGCCGCCCAGGCCGAGCCGCCCGCGGCCCGCCCGGGACTCCGCACCGCCGTCCCGCACCGTCCCGCCAGCCGCCACCGTCCCGTCGCCCGCCGGAGCCGGACCAGCGGCATGACCATCGCCGGCCCGGCGTCCCGCCAGATCCTGCGTCATGACTGCCCGGCCAGGATCTTGGCGATCAGCTTCCGCAGGCCACGGTAGGAAACCTCGCCGACGACCCTCGCCGCGATGTGGCCGGTCCGGTCGATCAGCAGCGTGGTCGGGATCGCGGCCGGGGGCACCGTGCCGTGGAACGCCAGCGCGACCTGCTCGCCCGGGTCGTTCAGGCTCGGGTAGCCGACGGAGTACGTCCGGTCGAAGGCCAGCGCCGCCGCTGGCGAGTCATGGACGTCGTCGCCGACGAACCTGACCGGAGCGTCCTTGAAATGGGTCGCGAGCGCGGCCAGAGCCGGGGCCTCGCGCCGGCACGGCGCGCACCAGGACCCCCAGAAGTTGAGCACGACCACGTTGCCGCGATCGGCTGCCAGCCTGAACCTGCTCCCCGTCAGCGTCGACCCGCCGACGGCCGGAGCGGCGGGCCGGGAGCCAGGACGGTAGTAGGTGCTGCTGTAGCTTCCCGAGACGAAGCTCTGCGAGCTGCTCGCCGGATTGCTGTCCGCGATAGCGCCGCCCGAGCACGAGGTCAGCGCGAGCACCGCCGCGCTCGCCAGCGACGCACCCGCCAGCGACGCACCCGCCAGCACACGGCCCCCCAGCGCCGGGCCTGCCAACGCCGCGCGGACGGCACCAGCCGGTCCGGCAGCAACAGCTGCGGCGCTTCGCAGGCGGGTCACAAGGCGGTCTCCTACAGGCAGTAGTACGCAACCCATTGTGCAGGACAAGGTTCACCGGGCTGACTGCGGCCCCGCCGGGAACGGAACGGGCACGGTACAGGCTACGCGCCGGCGACTCGCGTTCCTGCCGAACCGGACGGCTCGGCGTAGCTCACCGACGTCAGCCGGTCCCCTTCGTAGGCCAGGCTGGTCACGCTGCCGAGCGCGCACTGCCTGCGGCGCGGGTCGTGCCAGAGCGTGCGGCCCTCCGCCGAGCGGCGCGCCACCCAGATCGGAAGCTGGTGACTGACGCAGACGGCCTCGTGGCCGCGCGCCGCCGCGGCCGCGCCTGCGGCCGCCGCCAGCACACGAGCGGCGACTTCCTTGTAGGGCTCGCCCCAGGACGGCCGGAACGGGTTGCGCAGGTAATACCAGTGCCGAGGCGCTCGCAGCGAGCCGTCACCGACTCCGACGTTGAGCCCCTCGAAGTGGTTCCACGGCTCGATCAGCCGCTCGTCGATCTCGATCGTCAGGCCAAGCTGCGCCGCGATCGGCTCGGCGGTCTGGATCGCCCGCTCGAGCGGCGAGGACCGGAGCAGGGTGATATCGCGGCCCGCCAGGAAGTCGGCGGCGTTCTTGGCCATCATCTGGCCGTCCTCCGACAGCCGGAAGCCCGGGATCCGCCCGTACAGGATGCCGTCCGGGTTCGCGACCTCGCCGTGCCGCACGAGGTGAACGATCGTCTTCTGCGCCCGGCCGGCGGCCGCGGCGGACTCCGCATTCTCAGTCATGGCGCGCCAAGCCTACCCGCGGCCCGGCTGCCGCACCGACTCGTCCTGGCGGGCTGACCGGGATAAAGTCGCGCAAATAGGCATTCCCCGACTGTCGGCAGGTAGCCCCGCGTGAGTTCCACGGCCATCGCGCTTGTCCTGGCTGCCGCTGTCGCGCACGCCAGCTGGAACCTGTTCGGCAAGCAGGCCGCGGCGACGGGCGCCGCGTTCTTCATCTGGCTGGTCGCGGCGTGCGTGACGGTCGGCTACCTGCCCGTCGCGGCCGTCGCGGCGTTCCTGACGCGCCCGCACCTGACCGGCCTGAACTGGCTGTTCCTGGGCGGGACCGGAGTGCTGCACGCCGGCTACTTCCTGTTCCTGCAGCTCGGCTACCGGCTCGGCGACCTGTCCGTCGCCTATCCGATGGGCAGGGGGACCGGCGCCATGCTCGCGGCGCTGGCCGGCATCGTGCTGCTCGGCGAGCGGCCAGGGCCGGTCGCCGTGGCGGGGATTGTCGCGACCATCGTCGGCGTGGTCGTGATCGGCCTGCCCGGCCGCCGGACCGCCGCCGTGGACGGGCCGGTCGCGGCACGGGCCGGCCGGACAGCGGTCGGCTTCGCGCTCGCGACCGGCGCGTTCATCGCCTGCTACACGATCTGGGACAAGTACGCCGTCTCGAACCTGCACACCGAGCCGATCCTGCAGGGCTACGCCGGCTTTCCCGTCATGGCCGCCGTGTTCACCCCGATCGTGCTCCGCGACCGGCAGCGACTCGGGCAGGTCTGGCGGTCGCTGCGGCCTCAGGTGCTCGGCACCGCGCTGTTGTCGCCGCTGGCGTACATCCTGGTACTGGTCGCCCTGAGCTTCACCGCGGTCAGCGCGGTCGCGCCGGCCCGCGAGGTCAGCGTGCTGTTCGGGGTCCTGCTCGGCAGGCGGTGGCTCGGCGAGGGCAGCCTGGCCCGGCGGATCGCCGCCGCGGCGGCGATCGTGGCCGGGATCATCGCCGTGGCGGTCGGCTAGCCCTCGGCACGACCCGGCGGCGGCACTCGAAACGGCGCGGATCCTGTTTGTCAATTCGATAGCTCACTCAATTATCGGCGCGCCGGCCCGGCCGAATGAAAATGAGACCCGCAGGCTGCGTATTCCGCCCAGCTCGCGATCCCAATGGCTGTTAACGTACACCAAAATGCGCTACCCCGCGGGGGGAAAGAAAAGGGGATGCATAATGCTACGTCGCCATAAGCGCGTTCCGGTCGCCATCGCGGCCGCCGGGACGCTGGTCAGCATGCTGGCGCTTGGCCCGGCGACCACCGCGGTGGCCGCTCCGACCTGGCGAACGCACGTCTGCCACGGAACCATCCGGCACCCAGGTGAGCTGCGAGGCCTGAGCCTGGACGTGATCGTCCGCGGCCTGTGCCTCGTGCGGAGCGGCCCGGTCGCGATTTCCCGCAACATCATCATTATGCCGCACTCCGCGCTGGTCGCGGCATTCGGGAGGCACGATACGCACATTAACCTGGCGGGCAACATATTCATCCATAAGGCCGGGACGCTGATTCTCGGGTGCAACCCGAAGTCCTTCCCTTGCCTGGACGATCCGCGCCCGAAGCGGCCGTCGCTGATCAGCCGCGACCATGTCGGCGGCAGCATCTTCGCCACCGACGCGCTCGGCGTCGTGGTGCACAGCGCCTGGATCGGCCGTAACGTGCGCCAGCTCGGCGGCGGCGGCGGGGTAACCTGCAAGCCGCATGGAGCGTTCGCCCACTTCCACGGTCCCGCCTACAGCACGTGGGAGGACAACCGGATCGGCGGCAGCATCTGGGTGAGGCACGTGCACTCGTGCTGGCTCGGCGTGATCAGGAACTGGATCGGCGTCAGCGCGACGGTCAGCCGCAACAAGATGAAGGATCCCGACGAGATGGAGGTTGTCACCAACATCGTCCGCCAGGACCTGACCTGCTGGCGTAACAGCCCGAAGGTCCAGTTCGGCGACTCGCACGGTCATCCGAACCGGGTCGGGCTGCACGCGTTCTTCGAGTGCGGGTTCCACCGGATCATTCCGAACCCGTCCGGCCAGCACGTGCACTTCGCGCACGTCTCGGTGCACCTGCACTAGGCGCAGCGCACAGCGTGGGCACCACGCTGCTGCGGCAGGCCGTCAGGAGATCTCGATGAACCGCGGATCAGCCGCTCCGCCTTGCGGATCGGCTCCATCACCTCGGCGGGCGGGAACGGCTGCTCCCTGGTCGACGGCGGCACCTCGTCCGCCCGCCACCTTCTGATCAGCTGCCTGATGCTGGCCGTGGCCTCGCCGAGGCCGCGGACGACCCGCTCGCGCACGAGCTGGTCGTCCGGCCGCAGGCGGCCCTTCTCGGTGCAGACGTCGGAAGCGAGCAGGCTGCGCAGCCGGTCGGCGAGGGTGTCAGGCACCGTTATGACCCATGAGCGTGCCCGTCGGGCCAGGTTCGGCATGCCGGGCAGCGCGCCGACTCCGGTGAGCCCGATGTTGAACGGCTCGCCGGCGGCCATGTTCGGCGCCGACACCAGGCCGCGCTCGGCCATCTTCACGGCGACGTAGTACCTGACCGCCTCCATCTCGGACAGGCCGAACGCGCGCAGCGAGATCAGCTCGCGCATCCGCTCGTCCCGAGGCCGCATCAGCACCTTGACGTCGTTGAGCGTAATGCCGTAGACCGCCAGGAAGTCCTGCGGGTGGCCGCGGACCAGCTCGGTGATCTCGTGGATCCGCTCGTTGACCATCTCGAGCGGGGTGAGCGTGCTGCCCGGCGGCGCGGACACATACTGGCAGACCGGGGCGGTTCAGCCCAGCGCGGCCGCCGCGGCCCGCGCCGCTGCCGGCAGCGCCTCGGCGATCCTGGCGATCGCCCGCTCGTCATGCGCGGCCGACACGAACCAGGCCTCGAACGGCGAGGGAGGCAGGTACACGCCGCCGTCCAGCATCGCGTGGAAGAACGCCGCGTAGGCGGCCCCCGACTGCGACCGCGCCTGGCCGAAGTCCCTGACCGGCCGGGTTACCCCGAGGAAGACCGAGAACAGGTTGCCGGCCTCCTGCAGCCGGAAGGGGACTCCGGCCTCGGTCAGCGCTGCCGACGCCAGCCCGGCGACCGCGGCCGCGGCCGCGTCCACCTTCTGGTACACCTCGGGCGTGCACGCGCGCAGCGTGGCGAGGCCGGCTGCGGTGGCCAGCGGATTGCCCGACAGCGTCCCCGCCTGGTACACCGGCCCGGCCGGGGCCAGCAGGTCCATGATCTCGGCGCGCCCGCCGAACGCCGCCGCCGGCAGCCCGCCGCCCATCACCTTGCCGAATGTCATCAGGTCCCCGGCCACGCCTTCCCTGCCGTACCAGCCCGAGCGCGTCACCCGGAACCCGGTGAGCACCTCGTCCATGATCAGCAGCGCGCCGTGCTCGCCGCACAGCGCGGCCAGCAGCTCGTTGAAGCCCGCCGACGGCGCGACGATGCCCATGTTCGCCGGGCACGCCTCCGTGACCACGCAGGCGATCTCGCCGCCATGCTCCGCGAAGGCCTGCCTGACCGCCTCGGCGTCGTTGTACGGGAGCACGATGGTATCGGCCGTGACCGTGCCGGTGACGCCGGCCGAGTCGGGCAGCGCGAAGGTCGCCACGCCAGAGCCCGCGGCGGCGAGCAGCGCGTCCACGTGGCCGTGGTAGCAGCCGGCGAACTTGACCACCAGGCGCCGGCCGGTATAGCCCCTGGCCAGCCGCAGCGCTGACATCGTCGCCTCGGTACCGGAGCTGACGAGCCTGATTTTCTCAACGGGAGCGCGACCGATGATCTCCTCGGCCAGCTCGACCTCGCCGGGCGTGACCGTTCCGAACGACGTACCGCGGCCGATCGCCTGAGCGAGCGCGCTGGTCACCGCCGGGTGCGCATGCCCGAGGATCATCGGCCCCCACGAGCAGACCAGGTCGACGTAGCTGGTGCCGCAGGTGTCGGTCAGGTAAGGGCCGGCGCCGGACACCATGAACACCGGCGTGCCGCCGACCGCGCCGAACGCCCGAACCGGGGAGTTCACCCCGCCAGGCAGCACCGCGCAGGCGCGCGCGTACAGCTCACCCGGCGGCTGCCGGCTCGTTTCCGATGTCATTGACCGATCTCCTCGCACGCATCCGCCAGAAACTCGAGCAGGCGCAGCGCGTCGGTCAGCGCCGCCTCGGGCCGCACCAGCCAGCGCGCCGCCGTGCCGTCGCTCAGCCGGCCAGGCGGAGCCAGCACGTAGCTGTCCCTGCAATGCCAGCGCAGCCCCGTGACCGCCGGGACCGACTCGGGCTCGCAGTCCAGGTGACAGGACCACCACTCGTCCTCGTCGGTCAGCGCGGCCCTGCTGGTGACGAAGAACAGCGCGCGTTCCTGGCCGCCGATCGCCACCGGGCCTGGTCGGATCCGCGACTCCGCGAGCCTGGCCAGCGCGACCAGGCCGGCCTGGCCTGGCACGTCAAGGACGTCGAAGACCCGGCCGGTGACCAGCAGGATGCTGGCCTGCGGCCGCGCGCTCCACCAGCGCCGCACGATCGCCGGGTCCGCGGTGGCCTCCCGCTTCCACGCGGGCGACAGCGGATGGGCACCGGGAGCGGGGCAGCCGACGCGGTCGCAGGAGCAGGCACGCCCGGCGGCGTGCCGCGGCTGCCGGTCGCCCCGGCGCTGCCGGTCGCCCCGGCGCTGCCGGTCGCCCCGGCGCTGGCTGCCGACCTGGCGCGCGCCGACGCAGACCGGCCAGCCGAGCACGGCGTACCTCGCCGCCGCGGCCGCCATCGCGCTGCCGGCCCTGCGGCGCCTGGGCCGCAACGACGCCTCGACCATCTGCTGCCCTCCCCGCCGGCCGCGCTCACGCTAGCCGAGCCGTGCCGCCATTTCCGTGGCCCAGTAGGTCAGGATGATCCCGGCACCGGACCGCTTGATCGCCGTGAGCGTCTCCGCGATCACCCGCTCCCTGTCCACCCAGCCGTTGGCCGCCGCCGCTTCCACCATCGCGTACTCGCCGCTGACCTGGTAGGCAGCCACCGGAACCTGGACCGAGCGCGCCACCAGGCTGATGATGTCGAGGTAGGCGAGCGCGGGCTTGACCATGACGATATCGGCGCCCTCGTCCAGGTCGAGCAGCACCTCTCGCAGCGCCTCGCCCGGACTGCCGTGGTCCTGCTGGTAGGAGGCGCGGTCACCGAACTGCGGCGCGCACTCGGCCGCGTCCCTGAACGGGCCGTAGAACCCCGAGGCGTACTTGGCCGCGTAGGCGCAGATGGCGACCTCGCCGAAGCCGCCCGCGTCGAGCGCGGCGCGGATGGCGGCAACCTGGCCGTCCATCATGCCGCTTGGCGCGACCGCGTGCGCTCCCGCCCGTGCCTGGGCCAGCGCGATCGAGGCGTAACGCTCGAGCGTGGCGTCGTTGTCCACCTCGCCGGCCGGCGTGAGGATCCCGCAGTGCCCGTGATCGGTGTACTCGTCCAGGCACAGGTCGGCCATCAGGACCGTGTCGGAGCCCAGGTCGGCGGCGAGGTCGGCGAGCGCGAGCTGGACGATGCCGGCTGGGTCGTCGGCGGCCGAGCCGCGGGCGTCCTTCTCGGCCGGGATGCCGAACAGGATCAGGCCGCCTACCCCCGCGCCCGCCGCGGCCGCCGCCGCCTTGCGCAGGCTGTCCCTGGTGTGCTGCTGCACCCCAGGCATCGAGGCGACCGGCTGCGGGTCGCTGATCCCCTCCTTGACGAACAACGGCTGGACCAGGTCGGCGGGGCGGACGCTGGCCTGCGCCACCAGTCGCCGCATCGCCGCGGTCCGGCGCAGCCTGCGCGGGCGCGCCTGCGGGAAGCCAGCCATGACATGTCTCCTTCCGCCGGCCCTGGCGGGCCGGGCACTCACCGGCCAGGGCCGGCCGGGCTGCGAGACCGGGGCGGGCCGCGTCCGCCGTCCTCCGCGAGCCTTCCTGCCTGAGCCTTCCTTACCTGAGCCGCCGGCGCGCACCGCGGCGGCGCTCGCTGGGGCGGCGTACCGGCTCGCCGGCCTCGACCGCCGCGTCGCGGACCGACGCGCCGTGCTCGGCGAGCGCCTCGACCAGGGCCGCGATCGATGGCTTCGGGGAGACCACGTCCACGCGCAGCCCGAACTCGGCCGCGGTCCTGGCCGTCTCCGGTCCGATCACCGCGATCACCGTCACCGCGTGCGGCTTGCCCGCGATGCCGATCAGGTTCCTGACCGTCGACGACGAGGTGAACAGCACCGCGTCGAAGCCGCCGCCCTTGATGGCCTCCCTGATCGGGGCGGGCGGCGGCGCGGCCCGGACGGTCCGGTAGGCGGTCACGTCCTCGGCCTCCCAGCCAAGTTCCGTCAGCCGGGCTACCAGGCCCTCCGTGGCAATGTCGGCGCGCGGCAGCAGCACCCGGTTGATCGGGTCGAGCAGGTCGTCGTAGGCGGGCCAGCAGTTCGCCAGCCCCTCGGCTGACTGCTCGCTGCCCTCCGGCATCAGGTCCGGGCTGATCCCGTACGCGCGCAGGGAGGCCGCGGTCTGTTCGCCGACCGCGGCGATCTTGACCCCGGCGAGAGCTCTCGCGTCCAGGCCGTACTCCTCGAACTTCTCCCTGACCGCACGGACCGCGTTGGCCGAGGTGAAGGCCACCCACTGATACCGGCCGGTGACCAGCCCGCGGACCGCGCGCTCCATCTGCTGCGGCGTCCTCGGCGGCTCGACCGCGATCGTGGGGACCTGCTCGGGCACCGCGCCGTGGGCGCGCAACTGGTCGCTGACGCTGGCCGCCTGCTCCTTTGTCCGCGGCACGAGGACCCGCCAGCCGAACAGCGGCCTCGTCTCGAACCAGGACAGCGCGGGCTGCGCCCTGACCACCTCCCCGACGACGGCGATCGCGCGGCCGTGCGCGGTGAGCAGGCTGATGCCGGCGGCCTTGAGGTCCGCCGTCACCGAGCCCAGGGTGCTGTCGACGGTGTGCTGAGCCGTGGTCGTGCCGTTCCAGGTGATCGCGAACGGGGTGCCGTCCGGCCAGCCGGCCGCGATCAGCATCTTGGCGATTTCGGCGACTCCGGTCTCGGCGCCCAGGATCACCAGCGTGCCGGGGCCCGCCGACATCCGGCTGACCTCGGCGGCATGGATGATCCGCACCTCGCCCGTGACGTCCTGAGTCAGCGGGATGCCCGCATAGGCGGGCACGGCGGTCGCGGCCGGCACGCCAGGCACGATCTCGAACGCCACCTTCGCCTTAGCGCAGGCCGCGGCGTCGGCTGCGGCCGTGCAGAACATGAACGGGTCACCGCTGAACAGCCGCAGCGCGACCTGACCGGACTTGGCCGCCTTGATGAGCAGCTTCGGATCCAGTCCCTCCGCCGCGGAATCCACCACTGCGGCTTCCGGCCTGAGCAGGTGCCTGATCCGCTCGCTGACCCACGTGGCGGCGACCACCAGGTCAGCCTCGGCCAGCAGCGCCGCGGCCCTGACGGTCAGCAGGCCCTCGTCGCCCGGGCCGACTCCGACCAGGGCGACCAGACCACCCCTCGGTCCACCCGGCGCACCCGCGCCGGCCTTCGCTCCCGCCGTCTTCGTCACGGGCGTGGCGTTCACTTCGCATCGTCCCCGTTGGTGAGGTGTCCTGCGGACACGTCCGTATACCGTCCAGCACCGTTCCTGAGCAGTTCAGCGGCGACCTGGCGGCCAATGTTCCCGGCCTGTCGCGCCGGGCCCGCCGCGCTCGCCCGCTGTGCCTGTCCCCCGTCGGGCGCCGCGACAACCGCGTCGAGCCGCAGCGGATCCGTCCCGGCAGCATACGCGCCTATCGGCGCGGTGCAGCCTGCCTGCAACGCGGCGAGCAGGCTCCGCTCCGCCTCGGTGGCGGCGCGGCTGGCCGCGTCGTCGGCCCGGCCAAGCAGGCCGGCCAGGTCGGCACGGCTCGCCAGGCACTCCACGGCCAGCGCGCCCTGGCCAGGCGCCGGCATCATCTCCTCCGGCTCGAACACCTGGGTCACCACGTCTAGCCTGCCGATCCTGGCCAGGCCCGCGTACCCGAGGACCACGGCGTCGACCTCGCCGGAATCGACCTTGCCGAGCCTGGTTCCCGCGTTGCCGCGGATCGGGACCGGCCGCAGGTCCGGCCTGATCATCAGGAGCTGAGCGGCCCGGCGCGGTGAGCCTGTCCCGATCCTGGCGCCCGCGGGAAGGTCGGCGAGCTTGGCGCCGTTCCGCGCGGCCAGGGCGTCTCGCGGATCGTCCCTTGGCGGCACGGCGGCGAGCAGCAGCCCGTCCTGCTGCCCGGTCGGCAGGTCCTTCAGCGAGTGCACGGCGAGGTCGATCTCGCCGCCGAGCAGGCGCGCGCGCAACCCGCTCACGAACACGCCGGTCCCGCCGATCTGCGCGAGCTCCGCCCGGCTGACGTCCCCGAAGGTGGTCAGGCCGACCAGCTCGACCTGGCAGCCGGTCCGTGCCGTCAGCAGCCCGGCGACCTGCGCCGACTGCGCCATCGCCATCGGGCTGCGCCGGGTGCCCAGCCGCAGCGGTCCGCCGCTCACTCGGTTGCCTCCCGCAGCGACCAGGCCAGCACGTCATCGTCGGGCGCCGAGACCGCGTCGACGGCCTCGGGATCAAGCTCGAACAGCACGCGCAACGCCATCTCGTAGGAGTCGGCGCCCGGCGCGCCGACCAGTTCCTTCACCCGGACCGTCGGGCCGTGCAGCAGCTTGTCGGCGATCCTGCCCATGGTCTGCGCGATCTCACGGCGGATGCCCTCGTCCAGGTCGCCCAGCCGGTGGTCCAGCCTGGCCAGCTCGGATTCCACGACGGTCGCCGCCTTCGCGCGCAGCGCGACCACGGTCGGCGCGACGCTCGCGGCGCGGTCGGCCCGCAGGTGGGCGGCCAGCTCCTGCGCCATGATCCGGCGGACCGCGGCGAGGTCCGCCTCGCTGGCGGCCAAGGACGGACCGGCCTGCCCCGGCCCGCCTGGCGGGTGCGGGTCGCCGGCGGCTCCCGCCGCGCCGATGGCCTCCAGGTCGAGCAGCGCCGCGCCGGGCAGATCGCCCGCCGCGGTCTCGACATCACGCGGCAGCGCCAGGTCGAGCAGCACGAGAGGGCTCGTCACCTGCGGCCGCCGCCTTGCGCGCTGGCCGAGCGCCTGCTTGACCAGCGCCGCGCTGACGACGGGCACGGCGGCTCCCGTGCAGGCGACTACGAGATCGGCCGCCGCGATCAGGCCCGGCAGCTCGGACAGGCTCGCGGCGCTCGCCCCGTACCTGGCGGCCAGGCGCGTCGCCCGTCCCGGCGTCCTGTTGGCGATCGCCACCTGCCCGGCGCCCTGCCGGACCGCCGTGGCGACCGCGAGCGCGCTCATCGACCCGGCGCCGATGACGACCACGCTCGCGCCGTCGAGCGCTGCCTGGCCGCCGCCCGCCGTGCCGCGCAGCCCGGCCGCCAGCGCGAGGGCCAAGGTGACCAGGCTCTGCCCGGCCGCGTCGATACCGGTCTCCGCGCGGGCACGCCGGCCGGCCCGCAGCGCCAGCCGGCTCACGTCGGACAGCTCCCTGCCCAGCGTCCCGTGCTGGCGCGCCAGCTTGACGGCCTGGCGGACCTGGCCGAGTATCTGGCCCTCGCCCACGACCATCGACTCGAGCCCGCACGCCACGGCGACCAGGTGCTGGACGGCGCGGTCCTCGTAGTGGACGTACGCGGAGCTGGCCAGCTCGCCGAGCGACAGGCCAGAATGCCTGGCGAGAAGCTCGCAGATGGCCGCCACGCCGCCGTGGAACCTGTCCACCTCCGCGTAGACCTCGACCCGGTTGCAGGTGCTGAGCACCAGCGAGCCCGCGACGTTCTCCGCGAGGTGCACGTCGCGCAGCAGCTTGGTCAGGGCGTCGCCGGAGACGACCGCCCGCTCGAGCGTCGTCACGGGCGCGCTCGAGTGGCTGAGGCCGACGACGAGGACGCTCATGAGGTGTCTCCCGCTCGCCTTCGGAACGCAAGCTCGCTCATGTACCGACCGCCTCGGCCGTCACCTGACCGTCACCGTCCAATGCCAGCATTCTCCCTGCCCTGCCGGCGATCCCGTGGCCGGTTTCGTGGTCCGGGATCCCGGCCTCGCGCTCGTCCCGATGCAGCACCTCGACCACGGACCGGCGCTGAGCGTGGAACGCGAGGATCTGCAACTCGATCGACAGGTCGACTTTACGCACATCGACGCCGTCCGGCACGCTCAGCACGACGGGCGCGAAGTTCAGGATGCTCGTGACGCCCGCGGCGACCAGCCGGTCGCAGATCCCCTGGGCGGCTACGGCGGGCACCGTGATGGCCCCGATCATCACGCCGGAGTCGGCGACCACGCGCTCGATGTCATCCGCTGCGCGCACCCGGTGGCCGGCGATCACGCTGCCGACGACGAGCGGATCGGAGTCGAGCAGCGCCGCTACCCGGAACCCGCGGGAGGCGAAACCGCCGTAGTTGGCCAGCGCGCGGCCGAGGTTGCCCGCGCCGACGATCACCACCGGCCAGTCCTGCGTGAGGCCGAGTTCCCTGGACACCTGGTAGATCAGGTAGTCGACGTCGTAGCCCACGCCCCGGGTGCCGTACGAGCCCAGATGCGACAGGTCCTTGCGCAGCTTGGCCGAGTTCACCCCGGCCGCCGCGGCCAGTTCCTCGCTGGACACCGAGACGATGTCGCGGTCGGCGAGCGCGTACAGGGCACGCAGGTACAGCGGCAGGCGGGCTATGGTCGCCTCCGGGATGCCCTGCAGGCTGCTGTCTGACCGGATTCGGCGGGACATACGCCGGCTACTCCTGGGGGATCGGCGCGGCGGGCTCGCGCACATCATGCTCTGGTCTAATACCGTACGCCCTTGTGAACGTTTGCACAAAGTCGGTCCGGCGCCCGCAGGCGGCCGGCCTGACGTCGCGGGCACCCCTAGCGGGCGAGCGCATGGCGCAGGCGGCGCTCGTCCACCCGCCAGAAGTCGTGCTGCACGCCGTCGATCAGCGTGACGGGGATCATCTCCCCGTAGTCCCGCAGGTCATCCTGCGACTCCGTAATGTCGCGCTCGGTCCATCGGAGCCCGAGGTCGGCGGCGACCCGCTCGATCACCGCGCGCGCCTCGTCGCAGAGGTGACATCCGGGCCTGGACAGCAGCGTGATGGTGGGCGCCGCCGTCACCGGTACCGGTCCTCGCCACGCACCGCGTCCCAGCCGCCGTCCCCGGACCGTTTGTCGTCCCGGCCGAGCGGGCCGTACCGCTCGCTGCCCGCCGCGGGCAGCTCCCGCGCGGGCCCGCCGCCCCGGCCGCCGGGGGCGGTCGGCGCGCCCCGCGCCGACCGGGTGACGCCGGTGAGGTCGATGCCCGACTCGCTCAGGATGTCGGAGATCGCGGAGTACGACGCCAGCGGGGACACCTTTGCCTGCTGCAGGCCGAGCTCGATGGCGTTGGTCGCCAGCACCATGGGCCTGCGCTCGGCCAGGTACCTGGTCATGTAGGGCTGCGCGAGATGCTCGTCGTAGGCCGGCCGGTCCTGGTAGACCTCGTACAGTATCCGCTGCATCGGCGCCGTCGGCACGGCGTGCACGATGTAGACGAGCGTGCCTGGCTCCCTGGCCCGCACCTGCTCGACGACCCGCTCGGTCATCCGGTCGAACTCGTCGAGCCGCTCCTCGAGCAGCGTGTAGATCGTGATCTGGCCGAACAGGTTCGGCTGCAGGTCGGCTCCGCCCGGCGGGTCGGCTCCGCCCGGCTGGTCGGCTCCGCCGGGCGGGTCGTCCCCGGTCACGGCGCGCTGCCGGTACGTCTCGAGCGCCGCCTCGTAGCCCGCCGGGAGGGCCGGGGCCGGATCGCGGCCAGGGTCGTAGCCGCCAGGGTCGTATCCGCCATGGCCGGGGCGGCCGGAATGGCGGCGACCGGCTTCGTACGGGTCCTGCTGGTAGCCGGCCGGCGGCTCGGGGCGCTCGGCGGCGAGGGCGGCGAGGGCCGGATAGCCGATATCGGAGTCGAGGTCGCGCGGGTTCCGGCCGGTGTCGCCGCCGGCTCGGCCCCGGGCCGGCCGGTCGTAGCCCGCGTCGTCTAGGCGGCCGGACGCCGGGTAGTTGCCGTCGGCGTCGTAGCCACCGAACCCATCGCGCGCAGGGCCGTGCGGCTCGACCCTGCCGGCGTCGTCGCCGGGAACGCGCCTGCCCGCCTCGCCTGGCCGTCGGTCGCCGGCCAGGTCCTGGCGCGCGGCCGTCGTCGCCGCGAAACAGGTCAGTCCGGCGGCCAGCACGCCGGCGAGTGCGAAGCCCGTGCTGCCGAGCGTGGTCCCCGCCAGCATCGCCACGCCGGGCAGCGCGGCCGCGACGGCGGCGCCCGAGGCGAGCAGCCCTGGCCGGACGACCTCGGCGAATCCCCGGCCTCGGCCGGACCTGACCAGCACCGCGAGGCCAGCCAGCACCGCGATGATGACGGCGAACGCGGCCAGGAACTCGATCAGGCCGACCGGCACGAGCTGGTAGACGACGGCGGGATCGGGCCACGCGGTGCTGAACTTGACGCTCGGGTAGAGCGGATCGGAGCCCAGGACGACCAGCACGATCACCCCGACCGCCGCCACCGCGAGCCGCATGGCGAAGCGGGTGACCACGCTCCGGCCGACCAGCTCGACGAGCCCGAGGCAGATGAACAGCGGCGCGACCGCCTGTGCCGCCAGCTCCTCCGCCCGGAAGATCAGGTCGCTGTAGCCGGCCAGGTAGCCGAGCGTCTGGGCGGCGAGGGCGACGGCCAGGCCGAAGACCGCGACCGTCCACGCGAGCAGGAACGGGCCAGGAGCCCGGCTGAAGCGCGCCGTCAGGCCGGCCGTCCCTGCTGCTGCGGCCACGGCACCCACGGCGACCACGATGAGAGAGGCTGTCATCCCTGCCTTCGGCGTGGGAGCCCCGCTGCGAGGCGAACTCCGCTGACCAGCTAAGTAGCGGCCCTTCCCGGCGAGGTCCGCTCAGATTTTCCAAGCGTACCTATTAGGCTCGACTACCGTGACGTCGCTACCAAGACGCCAGGACAGGGCCGCGGTCGCGGGCGACGCGGCCGCCGCGGCGGCGGCGGTGAGCGCTCCGCAGGTCGCCCCTGACCCTCGGGCCGGCGCCTTCTTCGATGTCGACAACACGCTGATGCGCGGGGCGTCGATCTACCACTTCGCCAGGGGGCTGGCGGCGCGCAAGATGTTCGGGCCGCGGGACCTGGGCAAGATGGCGATCGGCCAGGTGCTGTTCAGGGTCCGCGGAGCCGAGGACGCCGACCGGATCGACGCCGCGCGCGAAGCGGCGCTCGCCTTCGTCGCCGGTCACAAGGTCGCCGATATCGCCTCGCTCGGCGAGGAGATCTACGACGACACGATGGCCGACCGCATCTGGGAGGGCGCGCGGGAGCTGACTCAGGCCCATCTCCACGCCGGCCAGCGGGTCTGGCTGGTGACCGCCACGCCGGTCGAACTCGCCGACATCGTGGCCAGGCGCCTGGGCCTGACCGGGGCCCTCGGGACCGTCGCCGAGACATCGGACGGCGTGTACACGGGGAGGCTGGTCGGCGGGCTGCTGCACGGCGAGACCAAGGCCGCCGCGGTGCGCGCGCTCGCCGAGCGGGAAGGCCTCGACCTGGCCGAGTGCAGCGCGTACAGCGACTCGATGAACGACCTGCCCATGCTCAGCCTGGTCGGGCACCCCAACGCGGTCAACCCTGACGCCCAGCTCAGGGCGGTGGCGCGGCAGCGGCAGTGGCCGATACACGACTTCCGCCGTGGCCGCCGCGCCACGATCATCGCGATCCCGGTCGCGGCGGGCGCCGGGCTCGTCGCCGGCGGCCTCGCCGCGGGCATCGCCGTGCGCCGCCACCGGGCAGCAAGCTTAGGGGCGAATCTCGCAGACCGAGGTCGACGCGGGCTGGCGCGAGCGCCCGGCCGACGGGCGTCCCGTCGCGAGCTGCCGTCCCGGCGATCGCCGCGAGCAGGCCACGCGGCCGGCTAGCGGGCCTCGGGCCGGTCGCCGAAGGCAGGGCCGCGCTCGGCGAGCAGCTCGTCGATCTTCGTCGCGATCGTGTCCTTCACCTTGCCCGCCAGCTCGGCGATGACGTCGTCGTCTTCGCACTGGTCAGGCGTGAAGCCGTCAGTGCGCACGGGATCGCAGAACTCGATCACCCAGTTGGACGGCAGCGGGATCGCGCCGAGCGGCCCGAGCCAAGGGAACAGCGGCGTGATCGGGAAGTAGGGCAGCTTGAACCAGGCGGCGGCTTCCGGCCAGTCCGCGACCATCGGGTAGATCTCCTCCGCCCCGACGATCGCGCACGGAATCATCGGGACGCCGGTGCGCAGCGCCAGCCGGGCGAACCCGCCGCGGCCGAACCGCTGCAACCGGTACCGGTCCCGAAATGGCTTTCCTATCCCCTTGAAGCCCTCGGGGAATACCCCGACAAGCTCGCCCGCCTTCAGCAGCCGCTCGGCTTCTGCCGGACTCGCCGGTACGTGGCCGCTGACCCTCGCGATCCGGCCGAGCAGCGGAACCGAGTAGACCAGGTCCGCGCCGAGCAGCCGCAGGTTGCGCTGAGCCGGGTGCTCGTCGAGTATCCCGACCTGCAGCATGAGCGCGTCGACGGGCAGCACGCCGGAATGGTTGGTGACCACCAGCGCCGGACCGTCCGGCGGTATCTGCTTGACCCCGCGCATCTGGACCTGGAACCAGCTTCGGTACAGGGCCCTGGCCGCGGGCATGAGCACGGCCCGGTTGAGCTCCGGGTCGAATCCTGATTCCGGATCTGTCTCATACTCGCCGGCGGCCCGGCGCCGCACGAACTCCGCGGCATCGGCCAGGCGCCTGAACCATTCGCCGGCAAACGGCGGTCCTGGGTCGCTCATATTGGGATCACCACATCGTCAACCCAGCCAGATCGTCAACCCAGCCAGGCAGCCGGTCAGGCGAGTCGGCGACCCGCCGGGCCTGCCGCTACTTCTTGTTTCTGCGCTGGACGCGCGTCTTGCGCAGCAGCTTGCGGTGCTTCTTCTTCGCCATCCGCTTGCGCCGCTTCTTGATTACTGAACCCACGAAACCACCCTCGATCGATATCCACGCGCAACGGAATGCCGAACACTCACACCGCAGACACGCGGCCGGGCGCACGCCAGTGCCACAGCGTACCCCGGTCGGACTACCACGGTCGTCCCCGCCCAGGCATCTGGCGCGGCCGACCCGGCGTCCTGGCCCCGTCCTGCCTAGCCCGCTTCGACGAAAGCGTCCCTGAGATACTGGTCAACCGCCCGCTCGGGCACCCGGAACGAACGGCCGACCCGGATCGCCTCCAGATCCCCCGAGTGAACGAGACGGTATACGGTCATCTTCGATACACGCATGATCGCCGCCACCTCAGCCACCGTCAGGAATCGGACGGCACTGAGCGGAGTAGCCTCTGCTGCCATCGATAACCCTCTCCGGCGCTATCCGCTGCGCCAAGCGATATCCAGCGCACCAGTCACGCCCGTATCCAGCGTAATTGGTACACGCAAAAGGGCAACCCCGAGCCCGTGCCTGATTCGCCGGCCGGATGACAGCTGCCGTCTGCCCTATTTGCGGGGCAAACTCCGGATCCGCTGGCGGCCAGGGCCCCGCCGCCGGCTAGCCAGCGCCAAGCTCGCGGCCCCGGTCCCTGGCGGCTTCGATAGCGGCGAGGAACGCCGCCCTGACCCCGTGCCTCTCCAGTTCCCTGATCGCGCTGATCGTCGTCCCGCCCGGCGAGGTCACCGCTTCGCGCAGGATCACCGGATGCTCCCCCGACTCGCGCAGCATCGTCGCTGCTCCGAAGACGGCCTGCTTGACCATCTCGAGCGCCGATGCGCGTGACATTCCGAGCAGGATGCCCGCGTCGACCATCGACTCGACGAGGAAGTACACGTACGCCGGGCCGCTGCCGGACAGCGCCGTGGCGGCGTCCTGCTGCGACTCGGGAATGCGCAGCACCTTGCCGACCGGCCTGAGCAGTTCCTCGGTCCGGCGCAGGTGCCGCTCGCCCGCGTGCCGGCCCGGCGAGATCACGCTCATCGCCTCGTCGACGAGCACGGGCGTGTTGGACATCACCCTGACCACGGCCGCGTCGACGGGGAGCCTGGACTCGATGAAGCCGGTCGGGATTCCCGCCGCGACCGAGATCACCAGCTGATCGGCGTTGACGTGCGGCGCGATCTCGTCGAGCAGGGCCGCCATGTCCTGCGGCTTGACCGTGATGACCAGCGTGCCGGCCTTGGCCGCGGCCTCGCTCGCCGTGGTCACCTCGACGCCGAACGAGTCGCGCAGCGCCTCGGTGCGGTCCGGGCTGCGCACCGCCGCGATGACGCCGGACGGAGCCACGCCCGCCCTGAGCATCCCGGACAGCAGCGCCTCGCCCATCTTGCCGGTGCCGAGTATCGCGATCACGCTTCCGAGCCTAACGGCTGGGAGCTAGCCGGTCGGCCCCGCCGCCCGCGGCTCGGGCTGGCGGCTGGCTGCTGGCGGCTGGCGGCTAGCGGCGCGAGGCGAGCGCGCGGAGGAAGAACATCAGGTTGGCAGGCCGTTCGGCGAGCCTGCGCATGAAGTACGCGTACCAGTCGCCGCCGTACGGCACGTAGACGCGGACCTGGGCGCCCTCCGCGGCCAGCGCCGCCTGCTCGTCGGTCCTGATCCCGTAGAGCATCTGGTACTCGAAACTGCTCGGCTCGCGGCCGATGGTCGCCGCGCGCGACTTCGCGATCGCCACCAGGCGCGGGTCGTGGGTCGCCAGCATCGGGTAGCCGGGGCCGTCGAGCAGGACCCGCATGCACCGCGCGAAATTGCGGTCGACCTCGGACCTGGCCGCGAGCGCGAACCCGTCCGGTGCCCGGTAGGCGCCCTTGCACAGCCTCACCCGCGACCCGGGCACGGCCAGCGCCTCGCAGTCGCCGGGACTGCGCCGCAGGTACGACTGGATCACGCAACCCAGGTCGGGGAAGTCCGCGCGCAACTCGGCGACCAGGCGGAGCGTGGCCTCGATCCTGGTGTGATCCTCCATGTCGACGGTCACCGTCGTGCCCGCGGCCTTCGCGGCGCGGCAGATGCGGACGATGTTCTCCGCAGCCGTCTTCTCGCCGTGCTCGGGCAGCCCGAGGCCGGCCGCGGTCGGCTTCACCGACACCTCGGCCCGCCCGCCCACGGTCAGGCCGGCCGCCGAGAGCAGATCGAGCAGCGCGATGTACTCGCTCGCCACGCCGGCGGCCTGCTCCGGGTCGACGGTGTCCTCGCCCAGGTAGTCGATCGAGACGGACAGGCCTTCGGCCAGCAGCCGCTGCGCCACGGCGAGGGCGTCCGCCGCGCTCTCGCCCGCCACGAACCTCTTCACCACGTCACGAGTCAGCGGCACGGTCGTGATCAGCTGGCGGACCCGTTCGCTGGCCGCGGCTGCCAGCAGTACTCGGCGCAGCACCGCAGTGCACCTCCACGAAGCACAAGCCGATGAGCCGGAAGTTCCTGCCGGCACAGGGTACTCCTGCCCCGGCGGCACGCCTCCGCCCCGCCCGCGGGCAGCCCGCCGGCGGACCCTCGCTCCTCTGTCCTCAGTGTTCGCCTCAGAAGCCCGCCTGGCCAGGCTTAAGCCGCGGCAAGCGCCGGCCGGCCCCGCCTGCCGGTGATGATCCGGCGTGCGGCAAGCGCCGGCCGCGCGCCCCGGGGAGGGGAACTCTCGCCCGAGGCTCAATGGGCCGACGGGGCGCGAGCGACTACGACGGCCACCGGCCGGGCTGACGGCCACCGGCCGGCTGCCGGGCGCGCTGGGCTCAGCGGTCACCGCGCCGGCGGCCAACCGCGATCTTGACGTTGGCGCCGACGTCGGGGGGCACGATGACCTCCTGGGCGGCGCTGATCCCGGCGACCTGCAGCGTGTCCGTCACCGGCACGGTCCGCTTGACCAGCGCGAGCGCGATCGGCCCGAGTTCGTAGTGCCGCGCGCACGAGCCGACGAAACCCACCGCCGAGTCGCCAGCGCGCACCTGCTCGCCGTGGGCCGGCAACTTGCTCTCGCTACCGTCCAGGTGCAGCATGACCAGCCGACGCGGCGGGTGACCAAGGTTGTGCACCCGCGCGACCGTCTCCTGGCCGCGGTAGCAGCCCTTGTTCAGGTGCACGGCCGACTCGATCCAGCCCACCTCGTGCGGGATCGTGCGGTGATCGGTGTCCGTGCCGAACCTGGGCCGGTGCCCGGCGATCCGCAGCGCCTCGTGCGCCAGCATCCCGGCGAGCCGGAATCCGCGATCGCGCAGGCCGGCCACCGCCTTGGCGACCTCGTCGCGCTCGACGATGACGTCGCGGCCGAACCCGAAGTCCATCGTCGCCGCGGCGCCGGTGCCGGAGTCGCCGCTGCCGATGTCCGGTCCCATGGTCGTGACCACGGCGTAGCCGTCGGTCACGTTCTCCGCCGCGACCCGGAGCATGAACCGCATCGACTCGAAGAACTCGAGCAGGGACGCCGCCTCGCCAGGTTCAACGTGAATCCAGGTGCAGGTGCCGTCGTCGGCGAGGCTGAGGTGATGCTCGACGTGACCGTGCGGGCTGAGGATCAGTGACTGCCGCGCACTGCCCGCCGCCAGGTCGTCGAGTCTCTGCGTGCTGATGCTATTCAGCCAGTTCAGCCGGTCCTGCCCGGTGATCTTGAGCACGTCCCGGTTGGACCGGTCAACCAGGCCGGCCGCACCGGCCAGCGCGCGCTGCTCGGCGAACGGATCACCGTAGTGCGCGGCCACTCCGGCATCGGGAAAGTCGGCCGCTACGGCGCCGGGAACCGCGAGCAAGGGACTGTCCATACCAGCAAGGCTATGCGCCGCCGAGCGCGCCAGCCGGCGGCGGCCCGCTCCGGCCAGCGCGTGCGGGCAGCGACGTGCTGGCCGCGATGCTCTGGGCCGGCCGGTCATGCCTCGGTGACGGCTCCCGCACTGACCAGCAGGCGCCGCGTGACCCTGACCCGCTCGGCCAGCCTGCGGTCGTGCGTCACGATCAGCATCGTCCCTTTGTACCGGTCCAGCGCCTGCTCAAGCTGTTCGATCGCGGGCAGATCGAGGTGGTTCGTCGGTTCGTCGAGCACGAGCAGGTTCGCGCCGGAATGCATCAGCAGAGCTAGGTCCGCGCGCGTCCGCTCGCCCGGCGAGAGCCTGGCAACCGGCCGCCCGACGTCCTCGGCGCCGAGCCCGAACTTCGCCAGGAGATTCCGCGCGTCGGACTCGAGCAGCCCGGTCGCTGTGCGGAACGCGGCGAGCAGCGGCGTTCGCGGATCGAACGTCAGCCTGCCCTGGTCGATCTCGCCGACCCGCACGGAGGCTCCGAGCGACTGCTGCCCACCGGCGAGCGGGATCCGGCCGAGCAGCGCATGCAGCAGCGTGGTCTTGCCGGAGCCGTTGTCGCCCTGGACCAGCATCCGGTCGCCCCAGTTCAGCTGCATGCTGACCGGCCCGAGCTGGAACCCGCCCCGCCGCACGACGGCGCCCGACAGCACCGCGACGATGTCGCCGCTGCGGGTGGCGGCACCGAAGCGGAGCCGCAGTTCCCACTCCTTGCGCGGCTCGGCCACCGGCTCGAGCCGCTCGGCTGCGCGCAGCGCGGCGGCTCCCCTGGCGGACTGCTGCTGCGCGCCCGCCGTCATCGCGCGCCTGATGTTCTTGTCCGGTTCCTTGCGGCGTGTGGCAGCGCTCTTGGCCGTGCGCTCGCCCGACCGCGCCCACTCCTTCTGCCGCCTGGCCCGCTCGATCAACTCGTCGCGGGCCGCGGCATAGCTCTCGTAGGCCTCGGCGGCCCTGGCCCGGTCACGCTCGAGTTCCTCCCGGTAGGCCTGGTAACCGCCGCCGTAGAGCTTGACCTCGCGGGTATGCGGGTCGATCTGGAGCACCTGCCTGGCGGTCCGCTCGAGGAATGCCCGGTCGTGCGAGACGACCACGAGCCCGCCGCGGAACCCCGCCAGGTGATTCTCCAGCAGCTCGAGGCCGGCCAGATCCAGGTCGTTGGTCGGCTCGTCGAGCAGCAGCACGTCAAACCTGGCCAGCAGCACGGCCGCCAGCGCCAGCCTGGCCGCCTCGCCGCCGGAGTACCCGGAGGCCGGCCGGTCGAGATCGGCCGGCAAGCCGAGCCCAGCAGCGAGTTCGGTGGCACGCACGTCAAGGTCCGGGCCGCCGAGCGCAAGGTAACTGTCGAGCGCCGCCGCGTAGTCCCGCCCGGCCTGCGCCTCGCTGATCCTGCCACCGCCTATAGCGTCCTCGCCGCGCGCGTCCTGCCCGCCCGTGACGCCCTGGCCGCCGCCTGCCGTGCTCGGCCCGCTGTCCGCGCTCGCCTGGGCGAGCCGGTCGGACCCGGCGAGCATGGCCGCCTCCGCCGCCGCGACCCCGGTCCTACGCGCGAGGTACTCCATCGCGGTCTCGTCGCCGCGCCGGTCACGCTCTTGCGGCAGGTAGCCTACGGTCCCCGCAGCTCGCACCGTTCCGGCGTCCGGCGGCACCAGGCCGGCCAGCACCAGCAGCAGCGTCGACTTCCCGACGCCGTTCGGCCCCGCCACCGCGATCCTGTCCCCGGCCGCGACCACGAGGTCCGCGTCATGCAGTACCTGGAGGGCACCGTAGGAGACGGAAATGCCGCGAGCGGTCAGCAGGGACATGCCGCCACCATAGACGCGGCGGTGCGGCGACTGCCGCTCAAATTACGCGCCGCCCGATGCCGCCGCCGCGCGGCACCGGGCGCAGTTCCCGAACACGGTCAGGTGGCCGACGTCGGTCTCGAAGCCGTACTCGGAGTCCAGCGCCCTCACCAGCGAGCCTACGGCCGCCGGGTCGAGCTGGGTGATCGCGCCGCAGCCACGGCAGACAAGATGGACGTGCTGCGCGTCGGCCGCCAGATGGTAGCGGTGCGCGCCGTGCCCCAGATGCGTGTGCGTGACCAGGCCGATCTGCTCGAGGAGCTCGAGCGTCCGGTACACGGTAGAGAGGTTGACCCCGACCGCGGTCTGCTGGACCTCCGCGTAGATCTCCTCCGGAGTGGCGTGCTCTAGCTTCGTCACCGCCTCGAGGACAAGCTGGCGCTGCGGGGTGACCCGGTAGCCGCTGGCCCGCAGCGTGTCGTCCCACGTCTGCGACATATCCCGAGTCTAGTGAAGTCTGGATAACCCACTTGCTCATCGCCGCGGACCTGTCGTACCGTGCTGGCTAACACGGGAAAGGAGGTGGTCCAACAGTATGCATAGATGTCGGACTCGTGAGGTGGCTGTCAGCTAGCCGCCGTCCCGTGGAGCGCACAGGGCGAGAGGCCCATGCGCACGTCACCGGCCTGCGGACCTGCCTTTCCTGAGGCTTGTTCGCGTGCCGCCCAGGCGGCGGTCGGCGAATACACGGCAGACACCGGACCCCCGGGTGATCGGCCTCGTCCAGCCGGTCCCCGCGCGGGCTTGCCATGGGCAGGCCGACGCGGGAGCAGCCCGGGGGCTTCTCCTTGCCCAGACCGGTGCCACGAACACGGTCGCCGCCTCGGCCTGCTTGCTCACCCGCACCAGTTCAAGACCCGAGCCGGAGAAAACCGTGCCGACTTCCCCGAACGGCGTTTGACCTGCGCTCGGCTGCCTCCCGCGCAGCACGTTGAACACCTGCGGGACCAGCTCGCCGCTCCCGGCCGTCATCGCGCCTAGCCCGTGGCCTGGTCGCCCGCCCGCTTCAGCTGCGCCGACAGGTGCGGCTGCAGCGGCTGCCCGACCGCCGCCATGTCGTAGGCGTAGGCCAGATCGGCGCCGACCAGGCCGTACAGCCGCTTGCCCGCCGTGACCGCCTTGGCGGTGGCCGTGCGGACGACGGCGTCGGTCGCCATTTCGATCTTCGTGCCGCTGATCGTGCCGAGATAGATCTCCGTAACCCCGGTCGGGTGCGTGATCAGCACCTCGAGCGCGTTATCCGGCTGCGGCCGCCAGAACCCGACCTCCATGTGCGACAGGGAGCCGGCCGATCCGTCCTCCTCGAGCAGCCAGGTCCTGCTTGAGTAGATCAGGAACGGCTTGCCGTTGTGGCTGAACGAGATCTCCTCGCCATAGTTGACGCTCTCGATCGTCGGATAGCCAAGCACGCCGGCGCCCTCCCACCGTCCGAGCAGGAAGCTCAGCGGCGCGATGGCGGGGTGCGGCGGCGGGCCCGGGTCGTGCTGGGAGTGCATGGCGACAGCCTACGGGCAGCGGCACCCGTCGCGGCTAGGGTCTTCGCGGCATGTGCGGCCCGGCGCGCCAGAGCCGCACGAAGAGCAGTGCGCCGCAGGCGGCGATCGCCGTGCACGCCACCGTCAGGATGATCGCCGTGATGTCCGCCGTCACGCTGGCAGTCTACGCGGCGCCGTCCGGGCACCCCGCTCGCCGCGCCCGGCTGCCGGCCCTGCCAGCACGCCGGCCTGGCCTGCCGGCCGTGCCGGTCGAACTAGGCTGTGCTCCATGGCATCAGGCTCACTCGTCGTGAAGGCGACCGCAGGCAAGGACGATCCAGAGCGCTGCAACCAGGCGTTCACCGTGGCGGCGACCGCGGTCGCCAGCGGCGTACCCGTTTCGCTCTGGCTGACGGGCGAAGCGAGCTTGCTGGCGCTCCCCGGCCAGGCCGACGACTTCAGGCTCGCCTACGCGAGCCCGCTCGCCGACCTGCTCGAGACGGTGCTCAAGGGCGGGTCGGTAACCGTCTGCACGCAGTGCGCGGCGCGGCGGGATATTACCGAGGACGATCTCATCGGCGGCATCAAGATCGCCGGAGCTCCGACGTTCGTCGCCGAGGTGATCGCCGACGGCGCCAAGGCACTGGTGTACTAGCCGCGCGACGGCACCGGCCCCGCGATGCGCACACGGGCGGGGGCGGGTCGACGCGCCGGCCGGGGCCTGGGCGACGCCCGGGCCGGGTCAGGCCGATGCCGCCGCGAGACGCTCGGCGCGCAGGCGCCTGGTCCAGACCTCGTTCGCGTCGGGCAGCGGCGGCAGCGGTCCCGCCGCCCAGCTGAGCAGCAGGTCGGCCAGGCCTGGGTTGCGGACCAGCGCGGGACCGTGCAGGTAGGTGCCGAGTATCCGGCCCGCATAGGCCCCCTCGGTGCCGTCGCCGTTGCCGACTCCGAGCGTGACCCGCGCGAGCGGCCTGGCTCCTGGGCCCACCCTGGTGACCCCCTGATGGTTCTCGAACCCGGTCAGCGGGTCCACGCCGAGCTGCGGGTCCACGTCCGCCAGCACCTCGCCCACGCCGCGCCGCTCCCCCCGTGCGCTGCTGACGTCGAGGATTCCGAGTCCGTCAACCGGCTCGCCCTGGGCGCCGCCGAACACCGTCCCGACCAGCTGATAACCCGCGCACACGGCGAAGACCACCGCACCGTCGGCGACGGCTCCGGCCAGCCCGCCGCCAGCCCGCAGCCGCTGCGCCGCGAGCACCTGAGGCAGATCCTCACCGCCGCCGAGCAGGTAGACGTCGCCCTGCCGCGGCACGGGCTGGTCCGAGTTCACCTGGATCGCCTCGACCCGCAGGCCGCGCAGCCTGGCACGGCGGGCGAGCATGATCAGGTTGCCCCGGTCGCCGTAGGTGCTGAGCAGGTCGGGGTAGATCCAGACCAGCCGCAGGGCGCTGGGCCCGTTCGGCCCGGCGCGGCCGGCCGGCTCCGGGTAACCCGCCCGGTCGCTCCTGGACAGCGCGGGAGCTCCGGGTTCCTCCGCGGTCCACAGCATGTCGCTCGGTTCGCCGGCCGACCCGTTGCCGTTGAAGCCCGGATATCCGGAGCTCGGTATCGTCATCGGCCTGACTCCTTTCCGGCGGGCCGGCGATGGCCAGGCCGGGGCGGGCGGCACCACGCGGGCCGGGGCCGGCGGCCAGGACGTCTCACGCGGTCCGCCCGAGCGTCGTCCTGATCTGCTGGAACGCCGTGTAGTTGGCGATCACGTCGAGACCTCCCGGCGGAACCGCGTCCACGGCCGCCTCCAAGGTGTCCACCAGGGCGAACGGGACCTCGTCGGCCTCCAGCCTGACCGCCAGGTCGGTCCGTCGCTCGCCGGCCACCAGCACGGGGCGGCCCCTGAGCACCCGGTAGTCGACGTCCCACAGCCAGGAGGTGTCCTTGCCGTCCGGCACCTGGGCGTTGACCGCGAGCAGCACCGGGCGCCGGTCGGGATCGAGCACGTCGAACGCCTCCAGCCAGCCCGCCGGGTTCTTGGCCAGCAGCAGGTGCAGCGTCCGGCCGCGGCGCTGGACGGTGGTGTACCGGCCGGCCACCGACACCACCTTCCGCAGGCTCGGCAGCGCCTGGTCGACGTCCGCTCCGAACCGGCCGGCCACCGCCAGTGCCATCACCGCGTTCGACCGGTTCGCCCGGCCGGGCAGCGACAGGTCAAGCTCGCGCACCGTGCCCGCCGAGTCGATTACCGAGTCGCCCTCGAGCACCCAGCGGGCCGACGGCCTGGACAGCCCGCACTCGCCGCACCGCCAGCCGAGCTCGTCCCTGCGCAGGTGCGAGCCGCACTGCGGGCAGCACCATGAGTCTTCGCGCCAACGCTGTCCCGCCGCGACCCAGGTCACCCGGCCGGCCGACCCGGCAGCCCAGGCGACCAGCGGGTCGTCCGCGTTGGCCACGACGTGGCAGTCCTGGGCGGCGGCGAACGCCTCTCGCCAGCGCCTGGCGACCAGCCAGATCTCGGCGGCCCTGTCCATCTGGTCACGGCTCAGGTTCAGCAGCACGACGGCCCGCGGCTTCGTCGCCCGCATCATCGACGGCAGATACCGCTCGTCCACCTCGAGGACGGCGTACGGGGCGTCGGGTGCGCCGCTGAGCGCCGAGACCAGCCCGCTCTCCATGTTGGCGCCGAACGCGTTGGAGGCGACCTCTTGGCCGAGCGACCCGATCGCGGCGGTGACCAGGCGCGTGGTCGTAGTCTTGCCGTTGGTCCCGGTGACCAGCACGATCTGCCGCCCGACGGCGAGCTGCCTGAGCAGATCGGGGGCGACCCGAAGGCCGACCACGCCGCCGATGACCGAGCCGTCGCCTCGTCCGGTTAGCCGCGAGACTTTGCCTGCGGCTTCGCCGAGGGTCGACGCGACGCGGGCCCTGATCGGAAGCTTGCTCATGGGCGCTGATGCTATCCGGCGGCCGGCAACGGCAGCGCCGTGGCGCCAGATGTCAGTCCTTCGTCACTTCCGATGATTTGCACCAGGATTCCTCACGGAGGCAAGTTTCGTCAGTCTATGGCACCCGGGGCGTTCCGGTCGGGAAGGGGCGCAGAACGCCGTAGCGATCGGGCGCCAAAGATCGGGAACGGGCGCGGCAAATCGGCGCGGAAACGGCGTCCTGGCCTGTCCGGGCCGCGCGCCGCTTCCCTGACCGCCGGCAGCGCCGCCTCCCACCGACGCCGCGAGCGCTGTCCCCCGAGCCGCCGGCGGCGCTACTTCCACAGCCGCCAGTAGTACTGCCAGTACTTGACCAGCGACGAGTCGTAGTGGGACCCGTTGACATACTGCGTGGCCTTGACCATCCGGTGCGGGTACATGAACGGCCCCTTGCCGGCGTAGTCGGCGACCCAGTAACCGTCGGCTACCGGATTGTGGAAGACGGTGGACGCCGACCCGTACACCCAGACGAAGAACCCGGCCCACTTCATTACGCGATGGAAGGTGCGCACGTAGTCGCCGTTCACCGCCGTCTCCAGGTCGAGCGCGACGGTCACGCCGCGGGGAACGTGCAGCTCGAACAGCCGCTCGAGCGCCCCGAACGCGTCAGTTTCCGCCTTAACGGCCGCCGGGTTCGACCTGACCCAGATGGGCAGCTTCCGCAGCCTGCCGAACCGCCGCCACTCCGCGTCGGTCCAGACGTGCGGGGTATCACCGCCGATATACCCGGCCATGGCCCGGTAGCCGCCTGGAGCCTTCGCCGGCGGCGTACTCGCGTCGAACATCTTTACCGGGGGTAGAACCATATCTCCTCCTTTGTGCAGGCCGTCGACCGCCCTGAGCGGGCCAACCCTGTACTGGCCCCGTGCTGGCGGGCCCTGTGGTGGCGGGCCCTGTAGTGGCAGGCCCTATGGTGGCAGGCCCTGTGGTGGCAGGCCCCGTGGTGGCAGGCCGCGCGGCGGCGGGCCCCGCGGGGCGGCTGGGATGCCGCGCTCCGCCCGGTCGCTTCGCTGTCGCTAGCTTGCGCTCCGATCGCCGCTGCTCACCAGGGCCCGGCCGCCGCCATGATCGGCGTCCGCGTCGTAGCCGACGATGAACCGCCGCGGCCATGACAGGACCGGCTCGAGCCAGCCGACCACGCCCATCTCGCCGGCCGCCTGGAGCAACTGGCCGCGGTGGCTCGCGCCGACCGCGAGGACCGCCAGGTCGGCCGAGAACCCGCGCTGGTCGTCCTCGCCGAGCAGCGCGGTCCAGGCCGGCAGCCGGTTGCTGTCGAGCTCCATCGACAGCGGGTGCCTGCGCAGCGCGCTCACCCGCTGCCCGATCTTGATGTCGGGCCGGTCGACCAGCCCCGGCAGCTCGAACTCGAGCGGCAGGGCGAGCTCGAACGGGTCGGTCGTCGGGCCGGTGAGCGGCAGCGCGCGCTCGATCTCGTGCAGCCACTTGAGCTGCGGGATCACCCACTCGCTGCCGATCTGGGTGCCTGCCCCCTTGCCGCCGTTCAGTATCCGCAGCGCCACGTCGCCCACGGCAGCGGTGAGGCCCTCGGGGGCGAAGTGGTCCCGCACCGCCTGGGACCGGCCGGCCACGGCCCGCTCGACGACCGTGGCGAGCACGCACTCGCGCAGCCGCGGTTCGAGCGCGGACCACCGGGACTTCAGCGCCGCGGGCACCACGGGCAGCGGCGAGTTGGTCAGGAAGGCGAGCACCATAGCCTCGGTCCAGACCCGGAGCCAGGCGAACTGCGCCGACTTGGCGAGCAGGTCCGCGGAGCGCAGCTCGAGCAGCGAGCAGGCGCTGCCACCGGTGCACTCCGGCCCGCACGCGGCCGACCTGCGGGCGGCCATCGGCGGCGCGGCGAGCTGGCCGGGCTGCGGCGGGCACTCGGCGTCGCCGCCGAACGGCATCCGGACCCGCAGCGGGCGGTCCATCCCGTCGGCGAACACCGCGGCCACCCCCGGCGGGAACGAGACGACCTGCCTGGACTGCTCGGCGTCGAGGTTCATGGTCGCGCCGACGAGCTCGCGGTCGTCGGACGCGGGCAGCCGGTGCACGATCTTCAGCGCGGTGTTCTTGACCACGTCAGGCACCAGCTTGGCGGGTATCTGCTCGGCGATCAGCAGCCCCTCGCCGTAGGCGCGGATCTCCGCCAGCAGGCTGGCGAACAGCTCCACCGCGTGCGCGCTCGCCCCCTCGCGGCCGGCCCGCAGCAGCCGGTGCGCCTCCTCGATGACGATGACGTGCCGCAGGCTCTCGCCGCCGGCCCCGCGGACCCCGCCGGCGTCGCGCATCCTGCCGGCGTTGCCTGAACCTGGCCGGCCGGATCTGGCGCGCAGCCTCAGGTGCTCGACGATCCTGATGATCAGTGTCCCGATCAGGAACGCCTTGTCCTCGTCGTTGGCGACGTCCTCGATCGCGAGCACCGCGTTGCGCGTGAGCAGCTCGGCGATGTCGGCGGGATGGCCGCCCTCGAAGAACCGGCCCGCCGATCCGGTCCGCAGTGACCGCAGCCGGACGTCGACGAAGCCCCTGACGTCCGCCTGCAGCTCGGGCCCGTAGCCGACGTCGGTGATCACCTCGATCGCGGCGGCCTGGAGCTGGGCAAGTGTCGGCACCGCGGGCGGCACGACGGCGCCGGGCAGCCCGGCGCCGCTGACCGGATCCCAGCCGCAGGACTCGTAGACCCGCTGCAGCGCCTGCGACATGATCTGCGGGAACGGCTCGTGCGCGTCGAACGCGGCCAGGAACAGCGCCCGCACCATGTCGATATGCGCCTGGACCGGGTAGCCGGGTTCCGGCGCGAGCGGGTTGACGGCGAGCGGCACGGCATCCGGGTCGGCCGGGCTGATGAGCGTCAGCTTGCCGCCTGCCGACGCGATCCGGCCGGCCATCGCCGCGTACTCCGATTTGACTGGCTCAACGACAAGCCAGGGGATACCCAGGCGGGTGAGCTGCTCGAGCATGTGCCTGACCGTCTGGGACTTGCCCGACCCGGTCGCTCCCGTGATCAGGGCGTGCCTGTTCAGGGTGGCCATCGGCACGCTGAGCTCGCCCACCGGCCGGTCCTGGCCATCGAGGATCGTGCCTACCCCGACGTCGTCCTGCCCCGGCGGCTCGGCCGTCACGTCGAAGTACCCGACGTCGAGCAGCCGCAGCCCGGGCACCTCGCGGCGCGGCAGGCCGGTGAGCGCGGCCAGGACGCCTGCCGTCGCGGCGAACGGAACGGCCGAGCCGTCCGCCTGGTCCGCGCTCTTGGCGGCGAGCACGTCCGCGAGGCCTGCGGCACGCTCGGGGCCGCGCAGCCGGTACGGGTGCGCGGACAGGTCGGCCGAACCGACCAGCATCGGGGCGATCAGGCTGAGCTGCTCGGCGTCGGCGGCCCCGACCAGGACCCTGACGTTCCACAGCCCGGCCTCGCGGAACGCGTCAAGCTCGGCCAGGCGGTTCGCCGCCCGGTCGGCGTCGAATCGCGACCGCTCCTCGTCGAACCTGCGCAGCACGTTGAGCTGGCTCCGCAGCTCGGCGATCTCGGCGTCGATCAGGTCGGTGGGCTCGGCGACCACCAGCCAGCCGAACGGCCGGCCCATCAGCGTGGTCAGCGCGACCTCGAACAGGGTCGGCGTCGCCGCGGCCAGGCCGGAGCCGCCGGCCAGCCAGGACGAGCCGCCGCCGGCGACCGCCCCGCGCCCTGCCCCGCCGGCCGCCCCCGGCGCCCAGGACTGACGGCGCACGCCGCCCGGCTCACCGGGCAGCAGCGGTGCCTGGCGGCCGTGGCACGGCGCCCACACCATCCGGTTCAGGTCGGCCACCACGCTGTCGGCGCACGGCACGCCCCTGGCACCCCAGGGAAACAGCAGTTCGCACGGGCCCGGCCGGCCGGGCCGGCCCGCCAGCCTGGTCAGGAAGTCGCCGGGCGGATCGTACGGGTGCTGGCCGTCCCGCTGCCCAGCCCCGTCCCCCTGCCCGGGCCCCTGCCCTGGCCCGGGTCCGAACCCCGCGGCCGGCCGCCCCGGCACTTCTGCTCGCTCACCGCCGGCCGGCGCCGCGGACAGCGGCCGGTCGGGGGCCGCCGGCAGCGGCCCGGCGTTGGTGACCAGCTCAAGGGGCGCGCCGGCGCCGCGGGACAGCCAGCCCGTGACGAAGGAGCGGCGGTGCTGCGCCGCGTCGAGCACAGCGGGCAGCACCGAGGCGTAGTCCCGCTCGGCGCTGCCGCCGTAGCCGGCGTCGGGTATCGCGGCCACCCGATACCAGGACGCGCCGACGCCACCCCCGGCATCCGGTTCGCTGCTCATGTTGCGTGCATATCAGCAGCGCGCCTGTCCGGGCCACCAGTTGCCGGAGATCGGCTAGAGATCTACCTGTCCCGCGATCCTCGTCGTGGTTGCTCCCGACACCCAGACGGTCCCGTCCGGGTCCCGGTCGACATGCACCCGGCCGCGCCGGCCGATTGCGGTGCCCTGGCTGACGACATAGGGCGCGCTGGCCAGGCCGGCGGACAGCAGCCACTGCGCCAGCGATGCGTTCAGGCTTCCGGTGACCGGATCCTCGACGGCGCGCCCGTCCACAGGGAAGAACGCACGCACCTCGAAGGCGCACTCGGAGCCGGGCGGGAACGGGCCCGCTATCCCCAGGTCGAGGTCGCCGCCCGCGGACCGGACATCGAGCACGGCCTGGGCGCTGGCCAGCAGGATCGCGATCCAGCCAGGCCCGTTGTCGGCCCACTGCGCGTCGACGATGTCGGCGCGGGCGATGCCGAGCTGCGCGGCGATCTGCCCGACCAGCGGCTCGTCGACCGGGCCGGAACGCAGCAGCGGCGGCGCCGCGAAGCCGAGCATGTGCCCGCTCCGCCTGATCGTGACCAGCCCCGCGCCGCACTGCTGGACGATCTGGTCTGCCCGCCGGGGCGCGCGACCGGCTTCGAGCCACGCGTGGCAGGTGCCGAGCGTCGGGTGCCCGGCGAACGGCAGCTCTGCCGCCGGCGTGAAGATCCGCACCTGGTAGTCGGCGCCCGGGTCGTCGGCGGGCAGGACGAACGTGGTCTCCGACAGGTTGGTCCAGCGCGCGAGACGCTGCATCTGGTCGGCGGTCAGGCCGGTGCCGTCGAGCACGACCGCGACCGGGTTGCCCAGGAACGGCTCGCTGCTGAAGACGTCGACCTGGCTGAAGGGCCGCTGCATCTTGCCGAGTCTGCCACGGCCCGGCGGTCGCCACGCGGCGCCGTCTACCGGCTCGCCCCTGGCAGCGTGATGATGGCCGGGTTGGCGTCGGCCAGCACGACCGCGGGGCCGGACGGCGACGGATAGCTGACGATCACCGCGCTGGGCGGCAGCCGCTGGAGTTCGCCGGCCTCGACCAGGAACTCCCTGGACCGCTGCGCGGTCCGGCCGAGCGAGGCGTTCTCCCCGAGCGCCCTGGACAGGCTGACGCCCCACGACGTGCCTTCGTTAATCCCCGCGGTCAGCGACACCGACTCGGAGTCGCTGACCGAGTAGCTCGAGTCCCTGCTCGAGGAGGAGTTGAAGTCGCCGAACGGCGCGAACCCGCCCTGCCGGCCGTGGCCGCGGCCGCGGCTGCCGCCCTCGGTCAGGCCGACGGACACCGAGCCGGCCACCGAGTCCGCCGTTCCGAAGGTGCTCGTGTACGAGTCACCCCAGGTATCGGTCAGCGACGTGCCCACCGTGTCGGTGATCTGGCTCACGACGAAGCGGTGCTCGGTTCCGATCAGCTCGCTGGCCGCCCGCGCGTCGTCGCCGTTGCCCAGCCGCATGAACGCGACCGCGGCGTTGCCACGGCCCAGCCGTTCGCGCACGCTCGCGGGGATCGACCGGAACGCGAGCACCAGCCCGGTCCGGGAGGTCTCGCATGCGTCGGCGAGCCTGTCGAGCACGTCGCCGCCCAGCCGGTCCGCCGCGACCAGGTACGTGCCGGCCATCCGGTTCCCGATCACGCCCGCGCGCCGGTCAAGCGCGGCCACCCGCAGCCGCACCGGGCCCTGCGGCACGGGCAGCGGCCCGGTTCCGAGCGCGTCGAGGCCGCGCAGCCTTGATTCGAGCAAGAAGGCGCGCTCCAGCACCACCCGGTCGGCCGCGCCCTGCCGGAACAGGGTCCCGACCCGCTCCAGCTGCGCGGCCGTGAGCAGCCCGGAACGCAGGTCGTCCCGCGGATCCCCGACATCGGCCAGGGCCCGCAGCGCCGCGGTGACCGCGGCGATCGGCGGATCGGGATCGAGGACGGCGAGCACCCGCTCGAGCAGCGCGTAGTCGGCTGCCTGGTCGCCGCCCGGGCCGTCGCCCGCACGGCCGCCCCGGTCCGCGCCGCCCCCGGCGGCCGCGGCGGCCGCGGCCAGCGCCAGCACGTCGGCGAGCGCGGGCGCGCCCAGGCCAAGGCCGAGGTCGAGTCGCGGCAGGTCCGCGGGGAGCGCCCAGACCAGCGGCCGCCGCCCGGACCGCTGCGCCAGGCTGACCAGGTCGCCGGCCACCGCGCCCTCGGTCAGGTCGACGATGCTCACCTCGCCGCCGGCGCTCAGCCGAGCCGCCCCGATCGTCGTGACGAGGGCAGACCAGCCGGCCATGGTGCCGCCGGCGACGTCGACCCTGTCGATCCCCGCGGGCAGTTCGACGGCGAACCAGGCCGGCTGCCGGTCGAACACCGCCTTGCGCCGCTGCCAGGCACGGAAGTCGGCCGCGTGCTCCCGCTGCCGCGCCGCGAGCACCAGGGACCGGGCGGCGTTCGCGGCCTGCACCCTGCCCCTCTCGGCGGCCGCCACCGCGGCGAGCCTGCGCCGGTCCCGCCAGGCCGACCTGGCGCAGCCCGCCGCTCCGGCCGCCGCGGCCAGCGCGGCGCACCCGGCCGCGGCCGGATGTGCCAGCCCGGCGAGCCACGCACCGCCGGACAGGCCAGCCGCCAGCACGCCGGCGGCGGCGCCGGCCCGCGCCGGGCGGGTGAGCACCGCCGAGATCCTGCGCTGCGCCGCCAGCCAGCCGGGATCGAGCCGGTCGCCGGGGGCGGCGGGCGGCCTGGCCGGCGGCGGGCCGGGGTCGGCCAGCGCCGGGGCGAACTGCCAGCCCAGGCAGACCTTGGCGGCCGGCCCGCTCACCGCATCTCCTGCTCGCCTCGGGACCCCGCCCGCCTCCCCGTTCCCCCTACACTGCGCCGCCTTCCCTCGTCGCTCATCCCTCGCTCCTCAGTCCAGGCGACGCCGCGCCCCTCCGGCTCGCTCACCGGACCGCCCGGCAGCCCTGGACCAGCCGCGGCCGGGGACCGCGGACCCGCAGCGCGACCCCGTCGGCGTGCTGCCCGGCCGGAGCGAACTGCCCCGGCGACCCGGTCCTGGCTTCTGGACGCAACGAGCTCTCGTCCGGCGGTCCCGGCTGGCTGGCCGGCGCCGGCGCGGCGACCGCGACGCCCCGCGGCGGCTGGCCCCGGACGGCGAGGACGTTAACCTTGCGCGCGAGGTCCGCGGCGGCGGCGTCCGCGGTGGTGCCGAGCAGGACGGCCGTCCCGGTGACCGGGCCGAGCGCGAGCAGCGCCGACAGCTGAGCCGCCGCGATCGCCTCGCAGCCGTTGATCCAGACCGCGCAGTCGGCGGGCGCGCCCGTGTCGCCGCGCTCGGCCAGGATCCCGGTCAGGTCGGCGACCGCCAGCCGCGCGGCCAGCACGCCCGCCTGGCCGTGGCGCCGCGGATCGAGGCACGCGAGCACGACCTCACGGCCGGCCACCGCGCGGGCCAGGCTGATCCCCGCGCCGCTGGCCGGACCCGGCACGGCGAGCCAGCCGCCGACCGGCGCCGCGGCGAGCCCGGCGAGCTGAGCCGCCGCCGTTGCGAGGGCCGCGGCCGCGCGAGGATCGGCGTCCAGCCGGCTCGCCAGCTCGCCTGCCCGCCGGTCCAGCGCGTCACGGTCGCGTATCGCACCCTCGAGGTGACCGAGCCGGATCTGGAGCTCGCCTGGGCGCAGCAGCCCCGCCAGCTCGTGGATCACCGAGTGCCGCTGCCAGCCGGGCCTGCGGTCGCAGCCGGCGATGACCTCGAGCGCGGCGCCCAGGTAGCCGGCGCATAATGACCGTCCTGCTGGGTCGGTCCCGGCCCAGTCGATCATCGCCATGACCAGGCCTGCGGCGCGGGCCGGCGGCAGGCCGGTGAGCGGGTCGTAGCAGCGGCGCGGATCGCCGAGGCGCAGCAGCGGAGCGCACCGGTCGGCGCAGGCGGCCGTGACCGGGCACGTCAGGCCGCGGCCGCCAGGCTCTGGCCAGCGGCCGCCAGGCTCTGGCCAGGAGACGGCCGGACTGCCCTGGCCGTCGCCGGTCTGGCCGTCGCCAGTCCAGCCGGCCCGGCCGTCCCCGGCCCAGCCGGCCCGGCCGTCCCCGGCCCAGCCCGTCCGGCCGTCGCCGATGCTGCCGGCCAGGTCGATGATGATCACGCTCTTGCGGTGCTGGATCGCGGCGGTGGCCAGGTCGAGCCCGGTGCTCGTCACCGCGGCGGCGCTGGCGCCGGTGACCAGGACTCCGGCTTCGGCTTCCCGCCAGGAGATTTCCGCGCGTCGGCCGGTGCCGGTGACGATGCCCACGCAGCCGCCGCCGACCGTCGCGACCTCGCCGCGGCGCAGCGAGGCGGTCAGGTACGCCCGGCGGACCGCGGCGAGTGCCCCCGGCCGGTACGGCAGCCGCGGCCGGGCGATCCGGCCGATGGCGCCCGCCTCGGCCGCCGCCGCGACCAGCGCCGCAGGCAACTGGGCAGGCAGCCAGTGCCGCCAGCCGCCGAATGCCGCCGCCAGGTGGGGCAGCCTGGCCAGCACCGGGCCCGGCCCGGTCGCGAACCCGATCAGGTGCCTGGCCGCGGCCAGATACCCGGCGACGGCCGGCCCGGCGCCGTCCGCGATGACCAGTCCGAGTCCGGCCGCGGCCGGCCAGGCCAGCCAGGTCGGCCGCCATCTGGTCAGCCGGCCGACGAGCAGGAAGAGGGCCGTGAGGCCGAGCGTGAACTGGGCGAGCGCGAGCTGGATCAGCACCGCCGCCGCGGCGGCTGCGGCGGCTAAGTCGCCTGGCCGAGGCCGGTTGCGGGGCGCCAGGTGACCGGAGCGCGCGGATTCCGGCTCGGCCGAGCCGGTCAGAAGAAGCGGCATAGTGGCACAAGATAGTGCTTCCTGGCGCCGCGCGCGGGCCGACCGGCGAACGCCGCGCTGGCCTACTGGTGGACGGCCGGGTGGTCGTCGGCCGGCCAGGCGTCATCGTCGGCCGCTGCGGCCAGGCTGTCGTCCAGGGCGTCGGCCGGCGCGACGGACCTGACCGGCGAGGAGTCGGCAGGCGAGTCGACAACGATCCTGAACATGTCCGCGCGGAGCGCGGCCACGGTCAGCGCGACCGGCCGGCCAGTTGCCTGCTCGTCGAAGCGCACTGTGAGCATCGCGGCCGGCTGGCCGGCGCCGAGCCGCAGACCTCGCGCGATCGACGACGGCGGCGGCTGCAGCTCCATGTGCAGTGCCGCCGGGCAGCCGAGGGCCGGCCGGAGCGACTGCCGGTCGTCGCCGTCGGCGAAGCCGCAGAGCTGGAAGTCGGCGACCGCGCGGTCACGCTCGTCGGCCAGGTCGCCGATCTCCCCCGCAGCCTCGGCGGTCAGGTAGGTGGTCGAGATGGCCGCGGGCTCCCCGTTCACCGACCAGTGGCACTTCACCGCGCAGACCGAGTCGGCCGGGGAGACACCGATCGCCCAGCCGATGTCCTCGGGCACCCGTCGCCAGGAGACCTTGCGCTTCCGGCAGGCGACCTGCCCGCCCATCGGGTCGAGATGGGCGCCGAGGCGGGGCACCCCCTGCACCGGGATCAGGTACTCCGCCGGACTGGCCCGGTACAGCTGCCCGTCGGGCAGCTGCCTGATCAGGTGCCTGGCCGCCAGCGCCCTGACGGCCTGCTCGACCTGCGCGGGCCTGACGTTGTAGCGCCTGGCGAGCGCGCTCGGCCTGGGCAGGCGCCAGCCGGGCTCGTGATGCACCAAGGTCGCGGCCAGCCGGTCGGCGAGGATCCCTGCGACGTCTGGCTGGTCGTCGCCGGAGTATGCCACGCCGATGCCTTTCGCCGAGGGTCGCCCGCCGAGGATGCGGTCTGGTCTCAGTTCTAAGTCGTCCAGGTGACGAGAAGCTGAACTGCGGGTTATGCGTCGAGCAACGAGACCCTGCGAACGGGCGACAATTTCCGCCCGGCACCGTCATGCCGGGCGGGTGGCTGGCCCGCGCGTCACCCTGAGTCTGGCCTGCGGCTGTCCCGTCGCCTTGCCTGCGGCTGGGCCGCCCCGTTTATTCCGCGTCACGCCGGGAGAACCAGATAATGACCCGCGCGGCACGATGAGCAACAACACGAACATCAGCCGGTGGAAAGCCAGATCGTAGAGCAGATCTTGAGATTTCGGACCGCCCTGGCAGAACGACGAGATCGGCTACGTGCCGGCCCCCGCGGCAAGCCGGCACCGCCCGCGGGACCGGACGGCGCCGCCCCCGCACGGCCGGCCGGCGCCGTCCGGGATGTCGCCCGACATCGATGTGCCAGCGTTGTTCGCGATCGCGCCGATGGCGGAACAACGATGTGCCAGCGACGTTCGCCGGCGAACATCGATGTGCCAGCGATGTTCGGCTGCGGACGTGCCTATCGGCATCGCTGGCGCATCGATGTTCCCAACGGAAGTCACACGGCGAGCTCGAGCTCGGTGATCGTGCCGGTGCTGGCCGACACGGCGCGCTCGACCCGCACCCCGCCGGGTGCCAGCACGCGGAGCGTCCAGTCGCCGGGCGCCGCGTAGAAGGTGAAGCCGCCGTCCTCGCCGAGCGGCACCTCGGCCACGAACTCGCCGTCGGAGTCAAGCAGCCTGGCGTACCCGGATGGGACCGGTGTCCCCGAGCTCGTCACATGGCCCTGGACCACGGCCTGGTCGCCGGCTCCCGCGGTGACCCTGATGCCGCCGGCCGGTGCACCGCAGCCCGCGCCCTCCGCGGCGCTCACTTCCCGTCTCCCAGCTCGATCGGGACGCCGACTAGCGAGCCGTACTCGGTCCACGACCCGTCGTAGTTCTTCACGCTCGGCTGGTCGAGCAGCTCGTGCAGCACGAACCAGGTGTGGGCCGAGCGCTCGCCGATCCGGCAGTACGCGATGGTGTCCTTGCCGAAGTCCAGGCCGGCCTCGTCGCCGTACAGCGCGCGCAGCGCGTCGTCGGACTTGAAGGTGCCGTCCTCCTCGGCCGCCTTCGACCACGGCACGTTCTTGGCCGTCGGCACGTGACCGCCGCGCTGCGCCTGCTCCTGCGGCAGGTGGGCGGGGGCCAGCAGGCGGCCGGCGAACTCGTCGGGCGAGCGGACGTCGACCAGGTTGAGGTGGCCGATCGCGGCGGCCACGTCGTCGCGGAACGCGCGGATCGAGCGGTCCTGCTCCTGGGCGCGGTAGGTAGTGGCCGGGCGGGCGGGCACGTCGGTCACCATGTCGCGCGAGTCGAGCTCCCACTTCTTGCGGCCGCCGTCGAGCAGCTTGACGTTGTGGTGCCCGTACAGCTTGAAGTACCAGTAAGCGTAGGCAGCGAACCAGTTGTTGTTGCCGCCGTACAGGATGACGGTGTCGTCGTTGGAGACGCCGCGCTCGGACAGCAGCTTCTCGAACCCGGCCCGGTCGACGAAGTCCCTGCGGACCGGGTCCTGCAGGTCCTTCTTCCAGTCGATCTTGACCGCGCCCTTGATATGGCCCTTGTCGTAGGCGCTGGTGTCCTCGTCGACCTCCACCAGGACCAAGCCGGGGTCGTCGAGATGGGCCTGCACCCAGTCGGCATCTACGAGGACGTCAGGACGGCTCATGCTGGATCTCCTTTTTGTCGGCTCTTGCCCGTGTCAGGAAGCCTGGCGAGCGGGCGCTATACGTCGGATGAGCAGATACAGTTCGCAGCCCAGGCAGAGGCCGAAGGCTCCGTTCAAGAACGCGGCGACCAGGCAGGCGGCGGTAGCGGCGATGCCCAGCGGGGTCGTACCCGTCGCATAGCCGATCACGCCGGCGACAGCGAAGACAAGGCCGACGCCCTGGGCGAACCGCGGCGGCGCCTCGGCTTCCAGTTCCCTCGGCGGGCCGAGCCTGGGCCGGACGAGCAGCCGGTAGACCAGGCCGTAAGGCGCATTGCGCAGCCCGAAGAACGTGCCGATCGCGAACACCGCCGCCTGAGCGGCCAGCAGCCAGGCGCTGCCCGTAACCAGGACGGCGACCAGCACGGCCGTCGTGATCAGCGCGCCGAACCTGGGGCCTCTTGGGTCGATTTCCATGGCCGATCCTTCCGTGGACACCGGCCGGAGCGGGGCGCTGCCCGGGACGGCCGGTTACCGAGCGGGACTATCGAGGGTGGTTGGCGCGGTTAGAGCGCGGCGGTGACGCGGCAGTAGTCCACCACCAGGCGCCTGGTCAGGACGCCGGTGCCGGCGGTGCCGGCGGTGCCGGCGCGATGTCGGATGCCTCGCTCGCGCGCCGCCTCAATTTCCCGATCAGATCTATAGGAAATCATATCACGACTCCGAGCGCGGCGATCACGTCTGCCTTGCGCGGCTGGCCGCTCGCGCGGTGGGTGATCTGGCCGGCGGGCCCGAGCACGAGCGTCGTCGGCGTCCGCCTGACATCGAGCCTGCGCACCAGGTCCAGCCTCGACTCCGCGTCGATCTCCACGTGCGACACCCCGTCGACCATCGCCGCGACGTCGGCCAGGATCCGCCGGGTGGCGCGGCACGGCGCGCAGAACGCCGAGGAGAACTGCACCAGGGTTGCCCGGCTGCCCAGCGCGGCACCGAGGTCGTCGGCAGTGAGCCCCGGCGCAGGCGCAGGCGCGGCGACCTGCGGCGCCGCGGTCCTGATCCGGCCATTGCGCGCCTGCCAGGCCAGCCCGAACGCCGTCGCCGCGACCAGCGCGCAGGCGCTCACCAGTAGCCCGGGAATCACGGCGGGTAAACGTCCCCCCGCCGCCGGGCATTCCCGGCAGCGAGGTCATGCCGCAGGAATCTGAAGCTGTGCCCCGTGTCCCCAGGTAATGACGAATCCGGCCACGCTGGACTCGGGAACGCCGGTGTCCACCGGATACCAGAGCCGGTCCGCGCCAGGCCCGACCGTCCATCCGCCGGCCAGCGCCCTGCGACCGTCCTTGGTGAGCACCCAGAACCTGCACGTGGTCCACTCCCTGAAGCCAGTGACCTGCACCGACATCGTGGTGCCCCAGTTGGTCCTGCCGTAGCGGACGGTGGCGCGGAGCACGCCCCGGCTGGCGGTGGAGACCTCGTGCGTGGCGTGCTGGTTGTGCGGCGTGAGCGACTGGGTTACCGCGACCGCGCCGCCGACCGTGATCGCGATCGCGGCCGCCGCGGTGAACATCGCCCGCATGAGCCTGGTCCGCCGCCTCGCACCGACCCTCTTCAGCAGCGAGGTCAGCATGTCCGGCGAGGGTTCGTCCGGGCTGTTCTCTGCCGAGCCTGAGAGCGCGATCCGCTCGGCCTCCGCCACCGGCACCCGGTGCAGCAGAGCGGTCAGTGGCGCGAGCCCGGCCAGCTCCTCGCGGCATTCGTAGCACCGAGCCAGGTGCGCATCGACGGCGGCGCGCTCGCCAGGCTCGATGGCGCCCACGACATAGACGCCGAGCAGTTCTCGGAATGTCCGGCAGGACGGGTCACTCATGGCGCAAGCCCCCGCTCCTCTAGTGCCAGCTTCAGCGCCTTGAGGGCGTAGAAGGTACGTGATTTCACTGTGCCGGCCGGGACGCCGAGCACGGACGCGGCTTCGGCTACCGAGCGGCCGCGGTAGTAGGTCTCGGCCAGTACCGAGCGGTGATCCGGCCGCAGCGACCGCAGCGCATCGGCCACGGCCCACGACTCCAGCGCCCGGTCCGCCGAGTCAGGAACGGCCGTCAGCTGCAGGGCGGCCTCGCCGACCTCGCGCGGCCTGGCCTGCCTGGCGCGGTGCGCGTCGACGGCCAGGTTCCTGGCGACCGCGAACAGCCACGGCCGGGCCGGGCGGCTGACGATGGCACCGGGATGCAGCCACGCCCGCAGCAGCGTCTCCTGCACGATGTCCTCCGCCCGCTGGCGGTCCCCGCTGGTCAGGTGCAGCGCGTACCGGAGTAGCGGCCCCGCGTGCTCATGGTAAAGCGCGCGGACAAGTTCCTCATCCGTGACTTGTCTGGGATGTTCCTGGCTCTCGGCTCCGTCGCGGGCCACCACACCAAGGTAAACGGACGCGGCGTGCGCCTGGTTCAAAAGCGGGTGAGTTTCACGTTCTCGCCGCGCACCGTGATCTCCAGCCCGGCGTCGGTGGTCCGCACCCCGTCGATCACCAGCTCGGGCGGCAGTCCGGGAAGCGCGAGCACGAATCCCACCAGGCTGGGTACGCCGAGCACCTTCGGGATGACGCAGATCCGCTGCCCGCCGGCCCTGATCGCCAGCGAACCGGCGACAGGCATGAGCAGGACCCAGCCCGAGACCCGCAGCTCCGCGCCATGCCGGCGCACGACGAGGCCGGGCGGTAGCCGGCTGCCGATCGCCGAGAACGGGATCGTGGCCAGGGCGTTCACCTGCCCCGCGACCAGGCCGCGGCCGCTGACCAGCAGCCGCAGCGGCGCCCGGACTCCGGACAGCCGCGCCGTCAGCGTGCGGAATTCGATGCCTGCGACAGTGCAGGCCGCGACAGTGACCTCGACCTCCCGGTAGACGCCGGCGACCAGTTGCGGCAGGAACACCGCGCCGGCGATCCGGACCTCGAGCGCGAGCGCCGGGCCGGTCAGCGGGCTCACCCGCCGGGCAATCTGCCGGACGGCGGTCATCGCGAGCAGCCGGTCGACCGCCGTCACCGCCACGGCCGCCGCGGCGATGCTGATGAGGGCGACGCCGAGCACGGCTCAAGATATCCGCCCGCCGGCCCGTTTGGCCGGCCACCGGCGCGCAGCGCGACACTCCTAGATCCAGGCGTAACCGCGCGGGCGCGACATTCCGGGCGGGCGGACCGGGCGCGAGGTCCCGGCCGGCCAGACGCCCCGCCAGCCGGTGCCGGTCAGCCGCCGGCAAACGGCGGCAGTACCTCGATCACCGAGTCATCCGCCAGCGAGACGGACTCGGGCGATCTGATTCCTGCCGGCTCGCCATCGATCAGGAACGACGAGCGGGCGATGACCAGCCTGAGCCGCTCGGCGTGGTCGCCCGGCCGGTCCTGGGCCGCCGTCAGGCCCGCGGCCAGGGCGGCGGCGAGCGTGCCTGCCTCGACCTTCTCCTCGGCGACACCGGCAGCGTCCTTGGCGGCGGCCCAGTACCGCAGGGTCACGATTGCCATGTCAGCTATCCTCGCTCATAGCGACCCTAGCCAGCGCCGGCCTCGGGTCCTGGCTCATCCAGGCAGCGTTTCCCTGGCAGATGTTGCCGCGGACCTGAGGAGGCGGCTGTTGAGCAAGGTGCTCCTGCTCACGGCCGCGGGCGACTCGGCCGCCGAGATCCTGCCGTCGCTGAGCCTGCTCGACCATGCGATCAGGATCGCGCCGCCGTCCGCCGATGCCGTGCTCGGCTCTGCGGTCGCTTACGCCGCCGCCTCGGCCGTCAGCGCCGACGCGCCCGCGCCCGACGCCGTCCTCGTCGATGCCCGGCGCGACCTGGTGCGGGTCAAGGACCTGCTGCGCCAGATCGGCGGGGCGGGCGTGCCCGTCCTCGCTGTGATCAGCGAGGCCGCCTGGGCGGCGGTCTCCGCCGACTGGGGGGCGGACGACGTGGTCTTGCATACCGCCGGACCGGGAGAGGTCGAGGCCAGGATCCGGCTGGCCATCGGCCGCGCCGCCGGGCAGCGCGCACTCCCGGCAGAGGAGGTCAGGTCCGGCGAGCTGGTCATCGACGAGGCGACGTACTCGGCCAGGATCCGCGGCGTTGCTCTCGACCTGACCTTCAAGGAGTTCGAGCTGCTGAAGTTCCTCGCCCAGCACCCGCGCCGGGTGTTCACCAGGTCCCAGCTGCTCCAGGAGGTGTGGGGCTATGACTACTTCGGCGGCACCAGGACCGTCGACGTGCATGTGCGCAGGCTTCGCGCCAAGCTGGGCACCGAGAACGAGGCCCTGATCGGCACGGTGCGCAACGTCGGGTACAAGTTCGTCCCGGCCAGGCAGGAGGGCCGGCGAGGCGGGCCAGGCAGGCCGGGCGCCGCGAACTCCGACGGCCCGGCCCCCGACGCCAGCACCAGCACCAGCACCAGCACCGGCGCCCGCACCGCCCGGGCCGGGACCAGCGGCAACGCACCGAGGACCACGAACAGGACCGCGCGCTCCGGCAACGGAGCAGGCCGGTGACCGAGGTCCGGATCGCCGACCGGCTGGCCGGCGAGGACGTCGCCGCGGTGCTCAGACTGGTCAGGCTGGCGACCGAGGAAGACGGGGTCGCGCCGCTGTCCGAACACGTGATGCTGCACCTGCGCTACGGCGGCGACCGGCAGGCACGCAACGTGATGCTGACCGACGGCGGCGAGATCGCCGGCTACGCCCACCTCGACCCGACCGACCCGGTCGAGGGGCCCAGCGGCGAGCTCGTCATCCATCCGGCGCACCGGCGGCGGCGGCTTGGGCTGGCCCTGGTGCAGGCGCTGACCGCCGAAGCCGACGGGCAGCAGCTGCGGCTGTGGGCGCACGGCGACCTGCCCGCGGCCTCGCGGCTCGCGGCAGCCGCCGGGTTCGAGCGGGTCAGGGCGCTGTGGCAGATGCGCCGCTCACTCCAGACCCAGCTGGACCGGCCGCAGCTCGCTGACGGGATCACGATCAGGACGTTCGTGATCGGCCAGGACGAGGACGAGTGGACGGCGCTCAACCGGCGCGCGTTCGCCAGCCACCCGGAGCAGGGCGCCTGGACGCGGGCCGACCTCGACCTGCGCGAGCAGGAGCCGTGGTTCAACCCGGCGGGGTTCTTCCTGGCCGAGCGCGCAGGCCGGATGGTCGGCTTCCACTGGACCAAGATCCACGGCCAGGACGGCCAGGAGACCGACCACGCGCACCAGGCCATCGGCGAGGTCTACGTCGTGGGCGTGGATCCCGGTGAGCGCGGCAACGGACTTGGCCGGGCGCTGACCCTGGTCGGCCTGCGCTACCTGCGCTCCCGCGGGCTGTTCCAGGTGATGCTCTACGTGGACGAGAGCAACACCGCGGCGATCAGGCTGTACGAGTCACTCGGCTTCACCCACTGGGACACCGACGTGATGTTTGGGCACGTCGCTCCTGCCAGGCAAGACACCTGACTGATAGCCCGGCGCGGGAGATGGATTCACCGCCAGGCGCCGTCGACCTTCTCGGCAGGCCGATAGCTGCCGTCATTGACCTTGCGGGGCACCTCTTGCGACTCCCGGACGACCCGCCGCCTGCCGTCGGGGATTCTCGGCCAACTGCTCCTAGTCACCAGTGTCCCGGCGTAGACCGGTTCCCAGGAGATGGCGTAGAAGTAGCCGGCTTCCGGGAGCAGCGTGCGGAGAGCGTGGACCGCCCGGCGGTGATACCACTTGCTCACCACGGTCAGCCGCAATCCCGCCGCTAGCGCCTCCCGCAGGTACGGCAGCGACCATTCCACGTTCTGCCACGTATCGGCGGACTGGTCCTCGACGCGGGTGACGTGCTCGGGGACGCCAGCGGTGATGAGCTGCCGGGCGAACTCGCGGCCCTCCACGATGCCGGTGTGCCGGTTGACGCCTCCGGTAGCGATCAGCAAGGGCGCCAGGCCGCGGTGATACCGCTCAGCGGCGATGGCGGCAGGCTTGGCCTGGTTTGTCCCGAACAGGATGTGAGCGGCGGGCTCGTCCGGCGGGGGCGCTTCGATGTCCACGTACGCCGTGATCGCGGTGATCTGCTCCGCGTTCAGGTCGTCATCGCTCACGCGGGTTCCTCCGGTGGCCGCGGACGGCGCGTCGGCAGCGCCAGGCGGTCAGCCGCGTCAACGTAGCGCGCGTGGTAGTCAGCGGTGTCCGCGGCCTGCGGGTAGTTCCGCGCCAGGGATCGGTCAAGCCTGGCGGCCAGCACTATCGTCGGCCACACCAGCCGCCCGCATTCCAGCGCCGCGCTCCCCGCGGCTGACGCCTCATCGACACGGCCGAGCCCGGCTTCGGCGAGCGCCAGGATCAGCAGCGCGCGCGCATAGTTGGTCGGCTGATCCCCCGGAGTCCGGGACTGCGGGCCGTATCCCGTCTCGATCAGGCGGCGGGTTGTCTCGGCCGCATCCTGATACCTCTTCACCAGCAGCAAGGACGTCGCCGTGTAGGGGGGATCGTCGGCACGCGGAATCGAGTAGACGCCGGTCCTGGCGGCGGCAGGCGTGAGCTTGTCCACCGCCGTAGTTGCCCGGCGCCTCGCGTACGCCATCCCGGCGGCGTCACCCAGCATCGCCAGCGACCGCATCTCCTGCGCGGCGAGCTTAGCGTGAGCGACCGTCCCGGCCGGCGCGGCTTCCTGCCCCCGGCGGGCAACGGCAGCGGAGTGGCGCGGCTGCCCCTGGTAGTACGCGATCAGCGCCCTGGTCAGCGCGGCCCATCCCAGCAACTCCGGGTAGCCGGCATCCCGGCCGCGCCGCTCAGTGTCGGCGCACCACACCACCGCGGCTGCGTGGTCGCCGATGTCGGCAGCCGATACCGACAGCAAGCTTGACAGCCATCCGGCCGTGACGATCAGGTCCGGGCGCCGGCTTGGGGGCGCGTGACCCCCGCCTAGCAGCGAACCGGCGAACGACCGGACGCTCAGCAGGTCGTCGTACACGGCGGCCGAAGGTGCCACGGACAAGACCGTCGCGTAGTGGGAGACCATCTCGGTCAGGCCGTCGCGAGCGATATCCAGCTCAACTGCGTCATTGGCCATCACGGCCCGGAGTGCCTCAACCGCCCTGGACGGCCTGGGCGGCACCCGGCTAGGTCTGGGACGTTTCGGTAGCTGCTGTCGTGCGGCGTTCTCGATCCGGCCCCCGGCACCAAGAACACGGTCAAGGCTCACGGCTAGATAGGGCGAATAAGGCCTGTGCCCGTTGAGCACCTTGGAAAGCAGGCTCGCGTCATAATGCGCTGCCTTGGCAAGTCCGCGCAGGGACATGCCTCGCTCGGTCATGAACAGCCGTACCTCGTCGGCGAAGTCCGCCATTCGCTTCTGCCAATCGCGCCGGGGGTGTGGACCTATAGACCTGTGGACCGTGATGAAGGTGTCTACGGGACAACAGTTCCAGATTACGCCCGGTGCGGGCTTGACTGCCGGTAGCCATGGGCACGCGCCAGGGAGACGATCATGATAAGAGCGCTACCGCAGGCTGGCGATGGCCAGCCGCTCGGGGTGCCCGGTACAACGGCACCAGATACCATTCCGGTCACGGCCGCTGAGCCTACGGAGGAGGCGGTCGCCCAGCTAGAACGCGACTGGCCCGACTGGCAGGTCTGGGTCGTGCGCCGCGTCATCGGCGGGCCGGTCTGGTGCGCGAGGCGCAGAGATGACCACAAGCGGGTCCTGAACGCGGACACGGCCGAGCACCTCGCCGAGTACCTGGAAGCCGAGTGCTCGCGGTGACCCGCGTGCCGCGTCCGGCCATGCCCGAGGCCGCAAGCGCGCTTGTGCGGCAGTTTCCCGCGTGGACGTTCGCCTATGACCCCGGCTGTGGCGTCTGGTCTGCCGAGCGCCGTCGCGGCACCGAGGTCAGGTTCCTGTGCGACCACCTGCCCGCCGTGCTGGCCGTTAAGGTCACGGCTGCCGAGGCCGGCCAGTGACCGGGCCGTCCGGCAGTTCTGCGGCGCTCACGAGCGCGAGCATCGGCACTGTCCCGGTTGCTCGCGGGCAGCTGCCGATAGGTCGTCCCTTCGCCATGGCGGATACATTGGGACGACCGGCTGAACGGCTTAAGCCGCTATCGCTGCTTCCGGGTGCGCTCTTATCGTCTTGGCCTTCGGGTCACCAACCTTGGCGTCCCTGGCAATCGCCCGGATGCTGGGCGAGAGCCGACTCTGGACGGCGTGTCAACCCGGGTTACGTTCCGCAGTTTGAAGCTCCTGACACGGCTCCTCACCCGCTACTGGGGCTACTTAGCCCTCGCTATCGCAGTCATCGGATACTTCCTTCACACCCTAGGGCTGGCCGTGATCCTGGCCCTGTCGCTGGCCGCGTTCGGGTACTTCCTGCTTGTGGCGCCTGTGTGGTGCTGCGCGGAAATCAGGACCGGGCAGCCGTGCCGTAACAACTCCCATGCCCTGCTACTCGGCTGTTCCATTCGCCAGCATAAGTGGCAGAGGGTCAGGCAGACCTTCACACCCTCTGGGGGACGGGCGGTCCTTTCGGCTGGCAAGTCTGTCGGGGGTTTCTCGCCTTGCTCAGCGGTGCCGTCGCTGGGGTCCAGGTGCTCATCGCCGCCGCCGGGTTGGCCCTGCACTGACCTGCATCTGCTCCGGATACGCAACGAGAGCCGACCTCGGGCCGGCTCTCGTCTTTCGGGCAGGAGACTAGGCGGCTGCGGTCGCTGCCAGATGCGCCCTGAGCGTCTGAGCAGTCCGCTGACCTACCTTCAAGTCTCGCTGGATGGCCCGCATTGACGGCAACACGCCCGCGGCGATCTGAGCTGCATATCGCTTTCTCGGCTGCGGCAGGGGCGATCTTCCGGGCGGCCCGGGATGCACTCGGCCGCGCAGCCCGGCTGCGGCTCACTGGCTGCACTCGGCCTACGGCCAGGGCCGCATCTGGCCTAACGGTCTCAGGTGCGATCGCAGGTGCAGCCTGAGGCGCAACCTCAGGTGCGCTCAGGCGTGCGGTTCGAGCGGCCCAGGCCAGCAGCTCGATCCCGCCGATGAAAGCCACTGTCGGCCACGCCGACACCATCACGCCGACCGGGCCGCACGAGGCGCCCTCGACCGCGTTGGCCGCCACTGTCGCGGCGACTCCCAGGCCGAGCATGAGCCGGCCGAGCCATGGCGAGGGCAGGCCGGCCCTGGCCGCGTCGAGCAGGGCGAGCGAGGCGGCAGTGATCGTGCCGTCCAGGCTGACGGGCATGAGGAGCGCGGCCAGCCATGTCTGACCTGGTGTCACGGCAAGACGCTCGATGTGGATGTAGCTGACTACTGCGGCGATGGCCGCGACGATGAGCACGGCGCCGGCCATTAGCCGGCGGATCCTTTCTCAGGCATGACGCGCTCCGGGCGGTGCTGGAGGTCAGGGAAAAGTCAGGGTGACTACCTGACCTGAGGCGGCAGAACGGACATAAGACGTAACTTTGTCCTAGCTGCTGCGTTCGATTTCCAGCCCTTGAGCTGCGTTACCGCAGTTCAGAGCTTCGTCGCCAGAATTACCTTGGGACACCGACGTGATGTTCGCCAGGGATGCAGATCAGGCTGGTCTGGCCGGGGGCTCGGCGGCCGCGCCTCGACTCAGCCCGAGCACCGCGTCGATCTCGTCGTCGGTGAGCGGCCGGTCGGCCGCCGCGACCGCGCTCAGCACATCGGCGTAGAGGTCGATCTCGTCGAGGGCCACGGAGTCGTGGAGGCGATCGTCAAGGTCGTCTCGCATCGCTCCACCTCCGCCGCCATTGCCGGTATTGCCAGTGTTGACTGCCAGGGTACGGGCCCAGCCGGTGGTCCCGCATGACCCATCGGGGTCATTTCTCGCCGGACGAAATGGGCATCGCCGCCCATGCCCGGCGAACTCGCCCCGGTTAGGTGGCGGGCTCGCCACCCCAGACGGCACCGCGGTGCCTGGCCGCCCGCCGCGCGTACCGCCGCGGCGTGCCCTCGAACCGCTCATAGTCCGCGTGGGTCAGGTCGCGCACCACCCGGCCGGGAACCCCGGCGTAAAGCACACCAGGCGGCACGGCCCTCCCTGACAGGACCACGGTGCCCGCCGCGACCAGGGACCGCGCGCCGATCCGCGCGCCGCCGAGCACGACCGCGCCCATCCCGACCAGCGCACCGGCCTGCACATGAGCGCCGTGGATGGTCGCGCGGTGGCCGACGGTGACGCGTGCCTCGAGCACCGCGGGCTGGCCGGCGTCGACGTGGATGCAGCACAGGTCCTGGATGTTGCACTCGGCCCCGACGGCTATCTCGTCGTCGTCGGCCCGCAGCACCGTCCCGTACCAGACGCTCGACCCCTGGCCGATGCGGACGGCCCCGACGACCACGGCACCGGGAGCGATCCACGCGGTGGGATGAATCGAGGGGACCGCGTCCCCCAGCGAGCCGATCAGGGCGGTATCCCCTCTGCCGAGTCTTCCGGAACCGGCCAGCCGGTCTCCCGGCCGCCGTCCGGTGCGCGCTGCGGGCGATCATCTCAGATCCGGCCCGCCGGCCCGCCACGGCCCCGCCGACGACCAGCGATGATCTGACCTCATGCGCACGTTAGGCTTGATGAAGTTGCTCAAATGCGGATAATCCGCCGTTTCGGTTGCGCTGGTGGGCCCCTCGGGACAGAGTCGTCACATCGACCGGCCACTGACATCTGCGCGAAGGCCGCGCCACCCGCAGACTGTCTGCCTTAGTCCACCTCGAGTCCAACTCGCAGGCCTGGCTCGCCGTCGGCTCAGTTCTCGCTGAGCTGGGCCAGGACCTGCCTAAAGCACCTGACGGGTGATACATGAGCGAGCACAGCGAGCTACTTTCCGACGGCGCGATGGAGTGGGAGCGCGAGGTCAGGGGCTACAACCGCCAGCAGGTCGACAACTACGTCGCGTGGCGTGCCGGCCAGGTACGCGAGATGGAGAGCAGGCTGTCACAGAGCCTCGCCGAGATCGAGCACCTGCGCCGCGATCTCACCGAGGCCCGCCAGTCAGCCGCCAGGCCGCCGCACGAGGAGATCAGCGAGCGGGTCGGGCAGATACTCAAGCTCGCTGCGGACGAGGCGAAGTCAGACCGCGAGCGGGGCGCCGCCGACGCCAACGACCTGCGCGAGGCGGCCAGAGCGGAGACCGACAAGCTGCGGGCGGAGGCCAAGCAGGACACCGACCGGCTGAAGACCGAGGCCCAGGAGCGGGCCGAGCGGATGCTGACCGCTGCCCAGGAGCAGGCGGACCGCGCGGTCGCCGCGGCGCGGGCCGAGGCGGACGAGTCGGTGTCCGGCGCACACGCCGCCGCCGAGCAGACCATCGCCGATGCCAACGCCCACGCGGAGAGCACGGTCAGCACCGCCCTCGCGCAGGCCAAGCAGCAGCTCGACGACGCGACGGCGCGGGCCACCGCGATCCACGACGGCGCCGAGCGGCGGCTGAACCTGCTGATCTCGCGGCACACCGAGACGGTCAGGCGGCTCACCGAGATCCGCGACGTGGTGACCGGCCTGGTCTCTGGCGAGGTTGCCCGCGGGTCGCTGGAAGATGAGGTCAACAGGGCGCTCGGGGTCCAGGCCGCCAACGGCGCGGCCGGCGCCGGCGGGCAGCACGATCCGGCGCCGTCCGGCCCGCTCCGGGTGCAGCGAAAGGCTGGCCCCGTCGCCGATGCCAGGCGGTCGGCCGCCCTGCCCGACAGCGAGGGCGCCCACCCGACCAGGCAGGCCGCCGTGTCGGCGAGCAGGCCCGGTTCCGCGGCGTTGGCCGGCGGGCGAGACCATTCCGACGACGACCCGCTGACCGGCCCGCTTCCCGAGCACCACGACGGCGTGCGATACCTCGGCCGCGGTGACGAGACCGGCATGCACCCGACCGAGGCGGCGATGAAGGCGGCCGAGGAGATCCGGCGGGCCGCCGAGGCCGGGCTGCGGCCGACAGCCGGCCCGGGCAGCACGTCGGCGTCCGCGTCCGGGTCGGAGCGCGTGCTCGACGAGACGGCGACAGGCAAGCCAGGCCGCGGCGTCGAGAGCTAGGACCCCCAGCTCGCCTCCCCCAGGCTGTCCATCCGGCGCAGGATCACCCCTTCGCGCAGCGCCCACGGGCAGATCTCGAGTTCGGGCAGGTGAAACAGGTCCATCGCCGCGTCGGCGACGATGGCGCCCGCCGCTAGCTGCGGTGCCCTGAGCCTGGACACCCCAGGCAGCTGCGCCCTGGCCCCGACCGTCATCTTGGGCAGCCGGTCGGCCAGTTCCCTCACGTCGGCGTGCTTGAGCACCCGTTTCACGTACGGGCCCTCGCTAGACGCGGCGGCCCCGGCGATCCTCGCGAGCTGCCGAAACGTCTTGGAAGAGGCGACCCGGTGATCGGGCGTCCCCGCCGACCTGACCGCGCTGGCCGCCGCCGCAATCTCGACCCTGACGTGCTTGCGCAGCCTGCGGACCTCCTCCTTGTCCGGCGGGTCCCTGGTGAGCCATTCCCGAGTAAGCCGGTTGGCGCCGAGCGGCAGCGACACCGCGACCGACGGGTCCTCGTCCTGGCCGGATGCGATCTCCAGCGAGCCGCCGCCGATGTCGAGCAGCAGCAGCCGCCCTGACGACCAGCCGAACCACCGCCGCGCCGCCAGGAAGGTGAGCCGCGACTCCTCGGTGCCTGGCAGCACCTGGATGCGCACCTTGGTCTCGGCCTCGATCCTGGCCAGCAGCTCGTCGCCGTTCGCCGCGTCCCGCACCGCCGACGTCGCGAACGCGAGCAGGTCCTGCACGCCCTTGTCCTCGGCGATCTGGAGCGCGTCCCTGACGAAGACGAGGAGCCGGTCGGCGCACTCGGCGGTCAGCCGGTTCTGGGCATCGAGATGGTCGGCGAGATGAAGCTCCTCCTTGTGTGAGAACGCAGGCAGCGGCCTGGCGCCCTGGTGAGCATCGACGACCAGCAGGTGCACGGTATTGGATCCCACGTCGAGCACGCCGAGCCGCATACCATGACGCTACCGCCCAGCGCGCGCAACGCCGAGCAGGAGGAGCCCTCATGTCAGCGCGGCCAGACACGCCGGCACGGGTCGAACGCGGGCTCAAGCGGGTCAGGGCCTACCTGGCGGTCGACCTGGTCGCCGACACGCCGGCGCCGCTGCTGGTCTGGGAGAACCCGGGCTACCCCGCCTACTACATCCCCGCCCAAGACATCCGGGCGAGCCTGGTCCCGGCCGGCCGATCCGACTCGCACCCGCGCATGGGTGAGGCCGAACTGCTGCACGTCAAGACGCCGACCGCCACCGCGGAGCTGGCCGCCCGCCGATACCCGGGTTCGCCCGTGCCCGCGCTGCGCCAGGCGATCAGGCTGGACTGGGCCGCGATGACCGAGTGGCTGGAGGAGGACGAGCCGGTCTACGTGCATCCGCGTGACCCGTACAAGCGAGTCGACATCCTGGCCAGCTCCCGCCTCGTGCGAGTCGAGGTCGACGGCGTGACCGTAGCCGAGTCCGGCCAGCCGCGGATCCTGTTCGAGACCGGCCTGGTGCCGCGCTACTACCTGCCGCTCACGGACCTGCGGGCGGACCTGCTGCGGCGCTCGGACCGGAGCACGCAGTGCCCGTACAAGGGAACGGCGACCTACTGGTCGGTCGACACCGGCCAGGCGGCGGCCGACGGCCGCCTGCACCGCGACATCGCGTGGATGTACCGGACGCCGCTGCCCGAGAGCCAGAAGATCGCCGGGCTGGCCTGCTTCTACAACGAGCGGGTCGACCTGTACCTGGACGGCGTCCCGCAGCCGCGGCCCGCTTCCCCGCTCCGCCGACCGGAACCCCCCTGGCTGCCCGTAGCCCTCGGCCGCCTGGCCGGCCGCATCCACACCGTCGCGCAGCACTCGCAGGATGTTGCCGCTGGCCAGCTTCCCGCATTCGGCCCGCGACCAGCCCCGGTCGAGCAGCTCGGCAAACAGGGCCGGATAGCACGACACGTCGGTCAGCCCGGCCGGAAGCTCGCCGGTGCCGTCGAAGTCGCCGCCGATCCCCACGTGGTCGGCCCCGGCCACCTCGCGCATGTGCTCGACGTGGTCGGCAACGTCGGCCACGGTCGCCTCGGGCATCGGATTGACCTGGACCCAGTCGTCGAGCTCGGCCCGGCCGGCCAGGTTCCGGTAGTCGACGTCGCGCCGCTCCGCCTCCGCGATCGCCCGCAGCTCCCACGCCCGGCACGCGGGCGAGACGAACATCGGCACGAACGTGGCCATCGCCACCCCGCCGTTGGCCGCCAGCCGCTCGAGTATCGCGTCTGGCACGTTCCGCGGATGGTCGGTCACCGCCCGCGCCGAGGAGTGCGAGAAGATCACCGGAGCGGTCGCGGCCTTGAGCGCGTCGCTCATCGTGCCGGGCGATACGTGCGACAGGTCGACGAGCATGCCGATCCGCTGCATCTCGGCGACCACCTCGCGGCCGAAGTCGGTCAGCCCGCCGCAGGCCGGCTCGTCGGTCGCGGAGTCGGCCCACGGCACGTTGCGGTTGTGGGTGAGCGTCATGTACCGGACCCCGAGCGCGTGCATCGCCCGCAGCACGCCGAGCGAGCTCCCGATCGAGTGCCCGCCCTCGGCGCCGATCAGCGAGGCGATCTTGCCGGCCGCCATGATCCGCTCGGCGTCCGCGGCGGTCAGCGCGAGCTCGAGCGCGGCCGGGTGCCTGGCGACCAGCCTGCGCACGAGGTCGATCTGCTCCAGCGTCGTCGCCACGGCCGCGTCGCCATCCAACTCTGCCGGCACGTAGACCGACCAGAACTGGGCGCCCACGCCGCCCGCGGCGAGCCGCAGCAGGTCCGTGTGCGTGAACGGGACCGCGGCGGCGATGTCGACCAGCGCCGGATCACCCTGGCCTGCCTCCCGCAGTGCCCACGGGAGGTCGTTATGGCCATCGAGCACGGGAGTCGCGGCAAGCAGAGCACGCGCTGCGCTGAGGCTGGCCGGCGAGGGGGACGCTGCGGGGGCTGACTGCTGGGTCACCGCAACACCTTAGCGAGGGCGCGCCCTGGCGGCGGGGGGCAGGACGGCGAGCACGAGGGCGGGGGCGGCCGCCAGGCCGGCCAGCGCCCAGGTCAGCCCGGCCCGCTGGGCGACGAAGCCGACGGTCAGCGGGCCGGCGGCGCCGATCAGGCCGGCCGCGCTGGCGAAGAACACGGCAATGCCGCTCTGGCCGGGCAGGCTGGCGTAGAGCCCGGCCTGGATCACCGGATACCAGCACGCGGTCAGGAAGCTCAGCACGGCGAGGATGGCCAGCCTGGCCGGCAGCCACGGGGTGAGCAGGAACGCCGGGTACAGGGCGCAGGCCGCGATGGCGCTGACCCGCAGCACCGCGGGTCCGGCCGCCCGCCGCGACAGCACCACGAACGCCGCGTCGCCGGCCAGGCCCGCGCCGAGCCTGATAGCCACGCCGACGGCCGCCTCGGCCGGGCTGGCGTGCGCGACGTCGACCAGGTAGATGCCGATATACCCGGTGAGCACGTCGAGCAGCAGGTCGCTGACTTCAAGCAGAACGAGCCAGCGGGCGGTATCTCCCGTGCGCAGCGCGGCCGCCACCTCGCGGGCCCGCGGCCTGCGGCCGACGTCGGCGGGCTCGGCTCTTGCGGGCTCGGCTCTTGCGGGCTCGGGTCCGGCGGCCGCCGCGGGTGCCTGCCTGGCCGGTCCGCCGAGCGCGGCGGCCACGAGCGCGGCTCCCGCGCCGCCGGCGATCAGCAGGTAGGCAGACCGCCAGCCGCCGCCGGCCGCGAGGACTCCGGCCAACAGCACCGGCCCGCAGACCGCCCCCGCCGAGCCGGCCAGGTTCCAGGCCGCCATCCGCTGCTGCTGCCGCCCGGGCGCGGCATCCATCAGGGCGGCCTGGGTCAGGCTCACGAACGCGCCGGACGCGGGGAAGAACGCGACGAAGGCCAGCATCAGCACGCCATAGGACCGGGCGGCGGCGACGGCCGCGAGCGAGCCGACCAAGACCGCACCGCCGGCCAGCACCAGCCGCTGCCGCGCCCTGCCCTGACCGGCGACGACGCCGAGTGGCAGCTCGAGCAGGTTGCCCGCGAGCAGCGGGACCGCGATGAGCAGCCCGATCTGGGCGTAGTTCAGGTGCAGGTCAGCGCGGATCAGCGGGAGCGCCGCGCCCTTCGTACCGTCGGCAAGCTCGTCGACGAATTCGATGGCCAGGGCGACAGCCGACGCGGCGGCGCCGAGGCAACGCGCGCGGCGGTTCCGGCGGTGCCTCGTGAGGCGGGTGACGGCGGTGACAGGTCAACATCGCATGGTGCGATCCTAACCGGCGACCTCGGCGCCCCGGCACCGGATCAATCCGTGCGAAGTCGGCGGTAGCTCGCCGGCCGCGACCGGAACGCGGCAGGACTGGCGACTCGGCCAGCCGTGCCGTGTTCCGGCCGCAGTCCGGTGACTACTTGCCGTCGATGATCTCGGTGAGGAGGTCGTCGGCGGTCTCCATGCCCTCGCGCCACACCGACCGGGCAATGATCTTGGTCGGGTCGACGCGGTGCCGGTACTTGTTCGCGATCTGGGTGACCTCGTCGAGCAGGCCGTTGGACAGCGTGGTCGGGTTCAGGCCGAGGGCGAGGAACTGCTCGTTGAGCACCACCAGGTCGTTCTCGTCGGCCTCACGGCGCGGGTTCGGCAGGTTGGCGATCTGCGCGCCGGTGATCTCGCTGACGATCTTGGCCAGGTCGGCGACGCGGTGCGTCTCGGTGATCTGGTTCAGCACCATCGGCTGCGACCCGGGCTGCGGCGGGTTGGTGATCGCGATCTCGATGCACCGTGCCGTGTCCTTGATGTGGATGAACGCGCGGGTCTGCCCGCCGCTGCCGTGCACGGTGAGCGGGTGCCCGATCGCGGCCTGCATCAGGAACCGGTTCAGCACGGTCCCGTAGTCGCCGTCATAGTCGAACCGGTTGACTAGCCGCTCGTCCTTGGCGGTCTGGTCGGTCTGGGTGCCCCAGACGATGCCCTGGTGCAGGTCGGTGATCTGCAGGCCGTCGTTCTTGGCGTAGAACGCGAACATCAGCTGGTCCAGCGTCTTGGTCATGTGGTACACCGACCCGGGATTCGCCGGGTGCAGGATCTCCCGCTCCAGGTCCCCGTCGGGCGTCGGCACCTTCACGGTCAGGTAGCCCTCGGGGATCGGGGCGCTGCCCGACCACCCGTACCCGTAGACGCCCATCGTGCCCAGGTGGGCCAGCGTCGCGTGACTGCCGGCGGCGACCAGGGCGACCAGAAGGTTGTGAGTCGCCCGCACGTTGTTGTCGACCGTGTACCGCTTCGTCTTCACCGACCGCATCGAGTACGGCGCCGCGCGCTGCTCGGCGAAGTGCACGATCGCTTCCGGCTGAATCTCCTCGATCACCCGCACGAGCCGGTCGTACTCGGTCGCCAGGTTCAGGTTGATGAACCCGATCTCCCGCCCGGACACCTCCCGCCAGGCAAGCAGGCGCTCGCCGACCGGCCTGATCGGGGTCAGCGACTGCACCTCAAGCTCATTGTCGATGTTCCGCCGGCTGAGGTTGTCCAGGATGGTCACGTCGTGACCGCGATCCGACAGGTACAGCGAGGTGGGCCACCCGCAGAACCCGTCGCCGCCAAGAACCAGAACGCGCATTCCAACTCCCGTCGTTACGCTGGTGCGAGGAAACCCAGCGGCTCAAGCCGCTCGGCCGGGGAGCCAGACTATGTCAAATCGGGTCATGGCGTCCCAGTGCGCGGACAGTCTACCTTCCGGTTACCCCGCCGTGGCCGATTCCAGCCAGCCCGTACCGGGCGGGCTACCGCGGTGCAGCCAGTGAAGCAGGTCTGGCGGCGCCAGCCTAGCCGCCCGCGCGTAGTAGCGCGCGGCCTCCTGCGCGTTCAGCACCTCGTGGCCCGCGCCTGAGTAGCCGCGCCGGAAGAAGGCCGCCGGATCCTTCAGCACGCCCGCCGGGTCGGGTGCCTGCGCCGCCCCCCTGGCCCGCATCGCGTCGAAGGTCGCTGCCCGCACCAGGTCCGGCCACACCGCCTCGGGCACGGCGATGTCGAGCAGGCCGGCCAGGCGCCGCATCTGGCCGTGCAGGTCGGCGGACAGGTCGTCGTAGTGCACCAGCACGACGGCGGGTCCCTGCTCGCCGTCGGCCAGGCCAGACTGACCCTGCCCGACCTGACCAGGGCCGCCCTGACCCTGCTCGCCCTGACCCTGCCCGACCTGACCGGGCCCGCCCTCACCCGGGCCGCCGTGACCCGGGCCGACCCGATCCCGGCCCGGCTCGCCGTGGCCGGCGGGATGCGGGCTGGTGCGCCTGGCCCACGCGTCCGACAGGTGCCAGATCACCCCGGCCAGCGAGTCGAGCTGCTCCTCGGGCCGGTCCTCGGACTCGACCCAGGACACCAGCCAGTCGTGCAGGCCGGGCCGCGGCGGCCGTTCGCCCTCCGGCGCGGGCTGGCCGGTCAGCTCCCTGACCAGCTCCCTGTTGATGTCGTCGCCCTGGTGGTAGAGCGAGACCGCCAGGTCGAGCGGATGCCTGCCGACCACGACGTAAGTCGCCCGCGGATCGAGCGGTATCCCGTCCAGGGGGGTGTGGGTCTTGATGAACCGGCGGTGCGACTGGGCCTCCAGCTGGGCGAAGACCTGGTCGCGGGGGGTGATCAGCCAGTCGAGCCAGGGCGACAGCTTCCCCAGCGGTGCGGGCAGTTCTGGCGTCTGGAAGATCAGCAGCGCGCAGATCATCTGCATCCACGTCGTGCCGCTCTTCGACCTCGTGCTGATGACGATGTCGCCAGGCCGGAAGGCGAATCCCTCCCACCGGGCGCTGTCCTCGTCCTCGGACAAGTATCTGACAGGCTGCCTGAGCACCCGGTCAGCATAGTCGACGGCGGGGATATTGCTCGGTATTCGAATTCCGCCAGGCGGCGGTAACAGATTCTTAAGCTCCGGCCATCGCATCGGCCGGGGAAAGATTCGGCCGGGGAAAGATAGTGCGGGGATTTCCGTCTCAGACCGGCGGGCGTGCCGGTAGTACGTCGCGATGGTGCCGGGTTGCGGCTCCGTTTCTTCCCGGTCGCACGACACGATCAGGAATCTGTCGCTGGCAAGGTGCCCCGCGCAACTGGACCTGCGGCGCGAGCACGCCGGCCGACCACGTCGACGGCGTCGACATCCAAACCGGGCGGCCACATCGACGGCGTCAACATCCACGCCGGGCGGCACTGCGGATACGGTTGCCAGCGGGATCGCCACCGGGCTCTGCGCCGGCGGATTCGTCAGGTGGGCGCGACGGGAATTGTCGTGCGGAATAGCACGCTCAAGAAAGTACCGAGCTGGACGCGAATAGTATGTCCGGATCCGCTGGCGCCTTTCGGCGTCCTGCTTTGCGGCGATGACGACATCGTCCACAAATTCACGTCTACGGCAATCGGGCCTGCTTGCTTGCCTTATGGCGGTACGGGTCTGCGGTCGAGGTCTGCGACGAGTCAGGCAACGTAGCGGGCCCGCGGCCCGAGAACTCGACTTACCCCGGATTGGCGTCACGCAAATTAGGGCAAAAGCCGCGCCAATATGGCGCCGATCCGGGGTAAGCGGGCTCGGGGGCGGGTTCCCGGGGCGGACGGGCGGGGCGGACGGACGGGGCGGACGGGCGGGACGGACGAACTCATCGGTGCGACGGGCGCGACAAACCGAGGAGAATGAACCGATGGACTTCAAGCTCGAGCTCATTGTCATCCCCGTGTCGGACGTGGACAAGGTCAAGGCCTTCTACATCGACAACGCGGGCTTCCGTCTCGATGTCGACCACAGGGCCGGCGAGGATTTCCGGGTCGTTCAGCTGACGCCGCCAGGCTCGGCTTGCTCGATCACGCTGATGCGCAATGAGAGCGCGGCGGGCTCCATCCAGGGCCTGCACCTGATCGTCTCCGACATCGAGGCCGCCAGGGCCGAGCTCGCCGGCCGCGGCGTGGACGTCAGCGAGGTCTTCCATTTCGCCGAGAGCGGTCAGGCGCCCGGCCCCGACCCTCAGCGTTCCAGCTACAACTCGTTCATCTCCTTCAGCGACCCGGAGGGCAACGGCTGGCTGGTCCAGGAGGTCACCCAGCCGAAGCCGCGACCGTGACTGCGAGCGCGGACGGACCGGCGTGACAGCGACCGGAGCCGGCCCCGAGCAGCCGCACCACCGAGTCCGGGTTCGCCGCGCTCGCCGAGCGGCACCGGCTTCGGCCAGTTCTGGCTGGCGCCGACGCTGCGCGGCTGAGCCGGCCCGGCGCCCCGCTGGCGATCTGGTCCGCTGCCGACGGGCGTCCGTCCTCTCGGGGCCGATGGGCGCCGAGCGGTGCGAGCCCTGAAGGCGTCGTTACTATTCGTAGGCGCGCCTGACTGTCCGAAGCTGACTGTCCACCGGGAGGGAAGCTCATGGTCGTGCCACTAGCTGGCCGGATCGTCGCGGCGGTCGTCGGCGGGCTGCTGGTCGTCAGCGCGGGCAGCAGCATGATCCGGACCATCATCGTGCCGAGGCCGGCCAGGGGCTGGCTGACCCGCTCGGTCGACTGGCTGGTCAACGGCGCGTTCCGGCTCGCCACCGCGCCGATCGCCCGGCAGCCGTCGGCGGACGACTTCGGGCTCAGTTACCGCCGGCGCGACCGGGTACTGGCCGCACAGGCGCCGACGATCCTGCTCGTCCAGCTGATCGCCTGGCTGGGCATCTTCTTCGTCGGATTCTCGCTGATGCTGTGGCCGTTCGCGCACGCGGGGATCACCATGGCCTTCACCACCGCTGGCCCGGCCCTGTGGTTCATCGGTAACTCAACCGTGAGCGGGGCCGGTGAGCGCACCATCCAGGACTGCGCCGGGCTCACCGGCCTGGTCGTCGTCACCCTCCAGATCGCGTACCTGCCGACCCTGTACTCGGCGTTCAACCGGCGCGAGACCGACATCGCGCTGCTCAACGCGCGGGCCGGAGTTCCGTCCTGGGGACCCGAACTGCTGGCCCGCACGCACTACGCGCTCGGGTCTGGCTCGTCGACCATCGACACCCTGCCCGACCTGTTCGCCCAGTGGGAGCGGTTCGCCGCCGACATCGCCGAGAGCCACACCACCTACCTGCCGCTGGTCAGGTTCCGGTCGCCGCGACCGCTGTCGTCCTGGGTGACCGGCCTGCTCGCCGTGCTCGACTCCGCCGCGCTGTACCTGGCGCTGTCGCCCGACGCGGCGCCTTCCGTGCCGGCCAGGCTGTGCCTGCGCAGCGGGTTCGTCTGCCTGGCCGAGATCGCCGGGGCGATGGGCCTGAAGGTAACCGAGTCAGCTGACCCCGACGCCGGGATCAGCCTGACCTATCCGGAGTTCCTCGACGCCGTCGACCGGATGCGAAAGGTCGAGTTCCCGATCGAGCGCACCGCGGAACAGGCGTGGCCGGACTTCGTCGGCTGGCGGGTCAACTACGAGCAGGCGGCCTACGCGATCGCCTACGCGATCGAGGCGGTACCCGCGCTGTGGTCGGGGCCGAGGCGGCGTGCGTACCCGCCCATCCCGCCGATCCGCCCCGCGGCCGGCCGGATGCCGAAGGACAAGAAGAAGCTTGCCGGGTAGGGGCTCTGGCGGCGGGGCCCGACGGATCGTGGGCCGGGTAGGGACCCTACCGGCGGGGCGCGGCGGGTCGTGGCCGCCGCGAGCGACTGGCCGGCTGCCGGCAGCCCTCGTGCGAGCCGTTACGCATCCCGGTCGTCCAGCGCGAAGCTGAGGTAGCGCTCCGCCGAGCGCCGCACCGCCGCCGCGCCGTCGGCATACACCACCCGCCGCCACCAGGCCCCGTAGACGGCCTCGAACGGGTAAGGCTCGAGCAGCGCGAGCGCGCGGCGGATCGTGCGCGGCCGCTCAGGAATCAGGTTCGGGTAGCTGTACATGAAGCTGACCCAGCGCCGGTCGGGCACGACCTGCAGGATGTCACCGGAGAGCAGCGCGCCGCCGCCGTTCTCGCCGTCCGCCCAGTGCAGAACCTGGCCGCCGGCGAAGTGAACGCCGGCGTTCACGAGGGTGAGCCCGTCGCCGATGGAGTGCGCGTCGCCCTCCCAGAACACGACGGCGGTGTCGGGCCTGGCGATCCACGGCCGGTCGGCGCCGTGAATGTAGACCGGCGCGCCGAAGGCGTGCGCCCAGTCGATCATCGTCCCGTAGTAGTGCGGGTGGCTGATCGCGATCGCGCTGATCCCGCCGAGCGCGTTCACGGCGGCGACCAGATCGTCGTCGAGGTAAGTGATCATGTCCCAGAGCACGTTGCCGCCCGGGGTGCGGACGAGCAGTGCCCGCTGGCCGATCGCCGTGGCCGGGGTTGCGCCGATGCCGGTGATCCCCGGCCCCTCCTCCTCGACCTGGCCCCGGTGGCCCGCCTCCTTCAGCTCGGCGAGCGTCGTCCACCGCTGCCCGTCCCAGCCGACGTACTGCCGCTCGTCGAGGCAGATCGGGCAGTCCCGGCGGGGCGACGGGTACTGGACGCCGCAGGTCAGGCAGATCGGCAGATCGGCTTGCATGCACCCGGTATACCCCGGCGGCGAGCGCGCCAAGGGCCGGGCACACCGGCCGCCCATATCGCATTGATAACGTAACGAATTTTCCCCCACATACAGCAACGGATTATCTCGTCAGAACGTCAGAACTTTCGCGACCCGTATTTCTACCCGCCGGGTCGGCTGGCTCCCCAACCCACCAAGGAGAGCGGATGAACCATTCGCGATGGGCCCTCCGGTATGCCGCGGTGGCGGCGGCCGGACTGGCCACGGTCGCCATGCTGCCGGGCGGCTCCGCCGCCGCGCAGAGCACTGCCACAGGACCCACGGTCAAACTCATCACCGCGCAGCGGCAGATTAACGTCCCGCGATTCGGCAGGTTCGTGTTCATGGACCCAGGCGTGTACGTCGTCGCCGTCGGCTCGGCGCTGCAGTTCGACGCGCAGCGCGCGAGCTATGCCAAGGCCATCACGGTCGACGAGATCATTCACGGCGCCGGCGGCCAGGTCACGGAGCGGCCGGTTCCCAACCGGGCGTTCGACCGCTGGTTCGGGTTGCGCAACTTCCTCCGCCTCACGATCAGGAACGCGGCCGGCAAGATCGTCGGGTCGCGCCTCACCACGTTCTGCCCGGGCGGCTTCGACCAGCAGCGGTCGGGCCCGAACAGCCCGCCCAAGTCGCCGTTCCCGTTCGGCTGCGCGTCCAATCCGTTCGAGCTCGGCACGGTCTGGGGCCTGCAGCGCGGCTGGGGTACCGACGCGGCGGGCGGCAGGTTCCGGCTCAGGCTCGGCACGTACACGCTGAATGTGCACGTGACCCGGTACTGGCAGCGCTTCCTGCACGTCACGCCTAAGGCCGCGACGGCGAAGGTCAAGATTCACGTGGTCAAGGCGTCGCAGTGCAGGTTCCCCTGCGCGGCTCGCACTGGTCACCGTCGGACGTCGCACAGCGGCGCACTGCCCAGCCTGCCGGCCAACGTGCCGACGGTCAGCAACCCGCCAGCCTCGTCCCTGCCCGACCTGTCGCCGCTGCCGTCCTGGGGCATCGACACGGTGCTCCTGCGCAGGAACTCGACCACGCCGACCGATGCGCTGGCGTTCGGCGCGACGGTCTGGACCGGCGGCAACTCCCGGCTCGATGTCGAGGGGTTCAGGTCGCACGGCTCGCCCACCATGAAGGCCTACCAGTACTTCTGGAAGAACGGCCGGATCATCGGCCGGGCGAGGGCCGGGACGATGGGCTTTGACAGCAAGGCCGGCCACACTCACTGGCACTTCCAGCAGTTCGCCCAGTACCGGTTGCTCAGCGCGGCCAAGACGCTGGTCGTGCGCAGCAGGAAGGTCGGTTTCTGCATCGCGCCGACCGACGGGATCAACCTGCTGCTCCGGCACGCCCTGTGGCAGCCCACGTTCACCGGCTTCGGCGGCGAGTGCGGCTCGCCGAGCGCGCTGTGGGTCAGGGAGGAAATGCCGATCGGCTGGGGTGACACCTACTTCCAGTACCTCCCCGGCCAGTCGTTCAACATCACCAAGGTGCCGAACGGGACCTACTACATCGAGGTCATCGCCAACCCGAACAAGGTGCTGCACGAGTCGACCTACCGCGACAACGTGTCGTTGCGGAAGGTCATTCTCGGCGGGACGCCCGGCCACCGCACTGTCAAGGTGCCGGCCGTCCACGGCATCGACCCGGAGCACGGCGGCTAGCGAGTTCGCCGAGCGTATTCCGCCCACCGATGGATCCCGGGATCGATCCTGCTGACCCGGATGGATCCCGGGATCCATCCGGGTCGTGGCGGGCTCCGGCGCTCGGAACGGGCCGGAGCTACCCGGCGCCGTCGGCCGACCGCAGGTCGACGGCCCGCTCGCTGGCCGCCCGGCCGACGATCTCGACGCGTTCGGCCTTCGTGCGGAACGTGACGCAGGTGCGGTCGGCGCGGAACAGGTCGTTCGAGAACTCGAACGTCAGCCCGCCGGCCGTCCGCGAAGTCCTGGTGATCGCCAGCAGCGGAGCCCGGTCGGCGATGCCAAGCAGCGCCGCCTCGTCCGGGCTGGCCTCGACCACCTCCAGGTGCTCGACCACGTCCTGCGGCTTCATCCCGTAGCGCTCGTCGAGCAGGTCGTAGATCGACCCGCCGAGCGGATGCTCGAGCAGGCCGGGAACCAGGTCGGCCGGCAGCCTGGCCCGCTCGAGCGAGATCGGCACGGAGTCGGCCAGCCTGATCCTGACGATGTCGACCACCAGGGTCCCGGCGGGAACCTCGAGGCGGGTCGCGGTGACGTCGTCCGCCCCGGTCATCGTCGCCGACAGCACCTGGGTGCCGGCCACGAAGCCCTGCCGCCGCAGGTACTCGGGCAGGCCCACGATCACCGACAGGTCCCTGTCCACCTTGGAGTGCGCGACGAACGTTCCCCCGGCCCGGCCGGGAACCCGGCGCACCACGCCGGCCTGGGCCAGCACGGCGAGGACCTGGCGCAGGGTCGACCGGCTCACCGACAGCTCCCCGGCAAGCTCGCGCTCGGTGCCGAGCCGGTCGCCAGGCCGCAGCGCGCCCGAGGAGATCTTGTCGAGCAGCCGGTGCCGTGCATCGTCGACCAGGCGCAGGTCGGGCCGCTCGGGCAGATCCGGCCGCTCGGGCAGATCCGGCCGCTCGGGCAGATCCGGCCGCTCGGGCAGATCCGGCCGCTCGGGCAGATCCGGCCGCTCGGGCGGGTCGGGCCGCTCGGCCGCGCCGGTGCCCGGGACCTGGCTCACCCCATCGCCTGCAGCGATTCCGGCACGGTCTGGCCGCCATCGACGACAATGGTCTGCGCGGTGATGTAGCCGGCCTCGTCCGAGGCGAAGAACAGGGCCGCGTTCGCGATGTCGGCGACGCTGCCCAGGCGCCCGAGCGGTATCGACGCCTCCATGCTGGCCAGGTAGTCCGCGCCGAGCTCGTCGAGCCCCTCGGTGATGATGTTGCCCGGCATCACCGCATTGATGGTGATGCCCGCCTTCGCGAACTCCAGCGCCGCCGACCGCATGAAGCCAAGCTGGCCTGCCTTGCTCGCGCCGTAGTGCGACCACCCGGCGTAACCGGTGATCGGCCCGGTGATCGACGAGGTGAGGATGATCCGGCCGTGCCCGGACTCCGTCAGCGCCGTCAGCGCGGCCTGCACGGTGAAGAACGTGCCCTTCAGGTTCGTCGCCAGCACCTCGTCGAGCTCGGCCGGCGTCATCTCGGCCAGCGGTGACGCGGGGAAGATGCCGGCGTTGCAGCACACCACGTCGAGTCCGCCGTGCTTGCCGACCGCGGCCGCCACCACGGCGGCGCAGCTCGCCTGGTCACTGACGTCGCCGCGGACGTAACTGACCTTGCCCCCGGCCGGGATCATGCTCGCCGCGGCGGCGGTCAGCTGCTCGGCCGCCCGCTCGCCGCTTGCCCCGTCCCGGCCGGTGATCACGACCTGGGCGCCCGCGTTCGCGAATCCCGCGGCGATTCCCTTGCCGATCCCCTTGGTACCGCCGGTCACCAGCACGGACCGGCTGCTGATCGATTCGAACATCTCGGGCTCCTGACAGGTGAGGGTTCAGTGGGGGTTTGGAGGCTCAGTGGGGGTTTGGAGGCTCAGTGGGGTCTGGAGGCTCAGTGGGGTCTGGAGGCTCAGTCGGGCGGCTGCACGGGGAGCGGGCGGTCAGCCGGTGCCGGACAGATAGCGCTCGGCGATCTCGCAGCAGCCGCCGGTGAACTCGGCGCCGAGTTCGAGCGCGGCGTCGGCGAACCGGTGCGAGCCCACCCAGGCGACCAGCTGGAGCCGGCGCAGCAGCACGAACGTGGGTATCTCCGCGACGTCCGGCTCGGCCAGCGGCATGACCCGCCGGTAACCGCGCACCCAGGCATCGCACAGCTCGGGCACCCGCGGGTCGTGCTCGATGAAGCTGACCGCGGTCGCCAGGTCGAACATGAACCAGCCGAACCCGCAGTCGTCGAAGTCGATGACCTGGATGTCGTCGCCGTCGACGAGCAGGTTGGCCAGCCGCACGTCGGCGTGGATCAGGCCGAACCTGTCCTCGCCCCGGCCGTACCGCTCCAGCCGCCCGCGCATCAGCGCGGCCGCGGCGGTGAGGGTCGCCAGCTCGTCCTTGCCGACGCCGACGCCGTCCTGCCAGCGGCCCCACCTCGGGGTGTCGCCGACGCAGCAGTCGAAGTCCCAGTCGAACCGCACGAACCCGGCCGGCCGCCGCCAGGCCCGTGCGTGCCGGTGCATCCGGGCGCAGATCTCGCCGAGCAGCTCGAACTTCCCGGTCAGATGGTCTTCGTGCGGCTCGGCGCCAGGCAGCCACTCGAACAGGACGGTCTGCCTGGTCAGGTCGCCGACCGTGACGTCGACGACCGCACGCCCGTCGGTCGCGCGGTAGACCGCGGGGGTCAGCAGGCCCTCGTCGGCGCGCAGCGCCTGCAGCCAGGCGAGCTCGGAGGCGACCGCGCCTGGCGGGTGGTAGCCGGTGCGGTGCACCCGCAGCACCGCGGTGCCGCCGCCCGCGGGATCGTCGATCCGGTAGGTGGCGTTCTCGGACAGGCTGAGCAGCGCGACATGGGCGTCGGCGGGGAACCCGAACGGCCCGAGCGCGGCCCTGGCGAACGGGTCGTAGCCGCGGAGCACGGCCTCCTGCGAGTTGTCGGTGAGGCTCACTGATCCCGTCCTTCGATGTCGCGCCCTTCGATGCTGCCGAGCAGGCGCTCGATCTCGGCCGCGGCGCTGGTGACGCCGGCCGTGGTTCCGGCGATGTACAGCCGGCCGGACGCGCCGATCATCGTCACGTCCACCAGGGTGTTCTCCGGCGCGGCCTTCTCGGCCTCGTTCGCTGCCACGGCCGCGAACAGGGCCGGGGTCAGCTCGCACACCAGCAGCGACTGGCCGGGCAGCAGCATCGACGCCTGCCGCGACCTGTTGATGATCACCGCCTGCTGGTCGGTGACGTCGGTGATGATGTCGTTGTACTGAAGATGGGGCCTCAGCTGGTCCGACGCGCTGCGGCCTAGCCCGTCAAGTATCGCCTGTCCTGCCCGCTGGACGGCATGCGCGCTCGGCGAGTGGACCTCGAGCACGCCGAACTGCCGCTCCACGAACAAGATCCCCGGCTCGACCGACGGCTCGGCCCGCAGCGCCAGGTCGGTCACCCGCTCGATGGCCAGGCCGGGAGCGACCTCGACGATCAGCGCATGGTCGCCCTCGGCCGCCGGGTATCCGCGGGCACGGGTGGGCGTGCCCAGGTAGGCCGCGAACTGCCGGCGCAGGCCGGCGATCGGCAGGTAGACCCGCAGCTCGGTGGTCGGGGGCCGGGTCCTGGCGGCCCCCGTCATCGCCGGCTAGCTCCGCGCCGATGCCTCGCCCCGGTGCCGCCGTCAGCCTTGCCGCCGTCAGCCTTGCCGCCGTCAGCCTTGCCGCCGTCAGCGGTGCCGCCGTCAGGGGTCATTCAGAGACCACGAAGTGCTTGCCGAGCTCGCCGTGCGGGCGCGGGATCACGTGCACGGAGACAAGCTCGCCGACGCTGGACGCGGTCTCCGCGCCGGCCTCGGTGGCGGCTTTCACCGCGCCCACGTCGCCGTTGATGATCACGGTGACCAGGCCGTCGCCGACCTCCTGCCGCCCGACGATCACCACGTTCGCCGCCTTGACCATCGCATCGGCGGCTGCCAGGGCAGCCACGTACCCTTTGGTCTCGATCATGCCGAGTGCGTTCTGCGCCATCAGCGTTTCCTCTCTGAGTCATTTCCTTAACGGGAAGCCCGAGCCGATCCCGGCTCCTTCCTGGACTTGCCTGCCGTGCTCTTCCCCGGACTCGCCCTTGGCCGGTCCGCGGCCGACGACGGCTCGTCGATGGAGCCGATGATCAGCGCGTCCACGGGCGGCCGGTCGGGCAGCCAGCCGGACGCCACCGACCCCTGGGCGACGAGCACCCGCTCGCCCCGGCCGCTGCCGAGCACGTCGAACGCGACCAGGCGCTCACCGGAGCCGGCGACCTCGACCTCGAGGAAGGCGCCGTTCGGCAGGCCGTCGATCCGCTTGGTGGACCAGACATTGCCGACGACCGTTCCTTGCAGCATCACCGCTCCTTTTCGATCGGGACCCCGAGCGCCCGCGCCTTGTCCCTGGCCAGCGGGGTCAGCACGGCGCGCGGTCCGAGCACCAGCCCGGCCCCGGCCGCCGCGGCCGCGGCGACGGCCCGCTCCGTAACCGCGCCCTTGTCCACCCGGTGCACGGCCCGCCCGGCCGCCGGAACCTCGATGCCGGCCGACGTCGAGGTCCCGCCCGCGAGCCGGAACCTGACCCGCCCCGCGATCAGGTCGCGCCTGAGCTTGGGGTTGTCCGCGAGCCGCAGCACGCGCAGCGCGAACTCGCGCAGCTCGGCGTCGGTGCCGACCCGGACCTCGAAGAAGTCCACGCCACCCGCAGCCCCGGCGGCCCTGCTTGGTGCGACCGCCCGTGCTGCCGCGGCGCCCCCGCCCGCCGCGGTCCCCCGGCCCCGCGCGGCTTGTCCCCGCGCGTCCTGTCCCCGAGCGGCTTGTCCCGACGCCGGGCCCGCTAGGTCGCCACCGGCCGGCGGCGATGGGCCATCGCCTGCGCTGTACCGACGGCGGAGGTCCATCGCCGTCGGTGTGGGGCGCCCGGCCGGGACGCCGGATGGGATGCCACCCGCGGTGAGCGTCGAGGCCGGCCGGACGGCCGGCCTCGACGCCGGACGACCTATGGCCGGCTCCCCGGACGGCCGCAACCCGGACGGCGGCTCCCCGGACGGCCACTGCCCGTCCGGCGGCTGGACCCGCCCCGGCCCGGAACCCACTCCCCCGCGCAGCCCGGGCAGCACCTCGGCCAGGATTTCGCCGACCAGCCTGCGCAGCTCGGCGGCGGCCGCCGGGTCAAGCGGAAACTCGGTCACTGTGTCTCCCGCTCGCTTCCGGGGTGCCTGGGACGCCGCATCGGCTCGCTCACGGCCATCACCCGGGCTCGCCGAGCAGCGCCGTCACGGCCTCGCTGGCCTGCCGGACGTCGTCCTCCTTGCCGGACAGGTAGACCCGCCCGGTCGCGCCGATCATCCGGTAGTCGACGAGCTTGATCTGGGCCGCCTTCTCCGCCTCGTTGGTCGCCAGGATCGCGTACGAGGCAGGCTGGAGCTCGAGCACGAACAGCGACTCGCCGGGCAGCACCATCGAGCCGAGCTTGTTCCTGTTCACCAGGAACGCGTGCTGCGCGTCCACGCTGGTGATGATCCGCGACGCCAGGACCTGCGGCGCGGTCGCCGAGGTGGCGTCCACGCCGAGCGCGCCGAGCACCGCGCTGCTCGCGGCCTTCACCGCGGCGGTCCCGCCGTGCAGCAGCAGGTAGCCGAACTGCCGTTCGACCACCAGGATGCCCGCCTGAACATCGGCCTCCTTCAGCGCCACGTCGGTCAGCGGCTCGATGTCCAGGCCCGGCGCGATCTCGATCACCTGCGCGGCGACGTTCAGCCGCGGCAGCCTCCCGCGCACCCAGGTGCCCAGATAGCACATGGTCTGCGGCTGCAGCTGGTCGAGGAAGATGAAGGAACGCAGTTCGGCCATCGTCTCAGTCCCCGACCAGCGTCCTGAGCTCATCGATGATCATCACGCGCAGCGCGGCCCTGACCGAGTCAGGCAGCGCAGTGCCGGCTGGGACCGGGCCGGCTGGAACCTGGCCGGCCGGGACCTGGCCGACCGGGACCTGGCCGGCTGGGACCTGGCCGGCTGGGACCGGGCCGGAAACGGCCGGGCCAGCCGAGTCGCGCGCGCCGTTCGCCGGCCCTCCCGGCGCCGCCCTTCCCGGCGTCGGCCGCTCTCCGCCGCCGCCCGGCAGGTTCGAGGCGACCGGGTAGGCCGGCACCCGGCCGGCCGGGGCGCGCCACGGGCTGAGGCCGGCGAAGTCGCCGAAGGCGACCTCCGGGTCCGCGTTGTACGCGATCTTCGTCCAGTTCACCAGGTGCCTGGGCTCCAGGTTCTCGCCGATCGAGCTGCGCCCGACGAAGCCGGTGCCCAGCGTCATCGACGGGGCCAGGTTGGTCTCCAGGCCCGAGCTGCCCATGCTGTTGCCGACGTTGACCGACACCCGCAGCACCGGGACCCGCGCGCCGTACGTCATGATCGTCGCCGGGTCCTCGCTATGGATGGCCGCCGAGTGGCCGGCACCGCCGATCCGCACGACCGCACGGGCCGCGTCGATGCCCGCGGCGGCGGTCGGCGCCGTGGCCACGCCGAGCACCGGGCACAGTTTCTCCCGGCAGAACGGCTCTTCGGGGACCACCAGGTCGACCGGGGCGAGCAGCAGCCTGGTCCGCGGCGGCACCCTGATCCCGGCCTGGTCGGCGATCCAGGCCGCGTCCTTGCCGATCGCCTCGCCGTTGAGCATCCCGTCGGGGAACAGGTACGCCCGCAGCCGGTCCCGGCCGGTCTCGTCGAGCAGCACGGCGCGCTGGCGCTGCATCTCGCGCAGCAACGGCTCGCGCGCTCTCTCCTGCACGACCAGGACCGACTCGTTGGTGCACAGCACCGAGTTGTCGAACGCCTTGCTGTCGGTGATCCGCCGGGCGGCGGCCGCGATGTCCGCGGTGGCGTCCACCAGCACGGGCACGTTCCCCGGCCCGACGCCGAGCGCCGGGTTGCCTGAGCGGTAGGCCGCGCGCACCATCGCGGTGCCGCCGGTCGCCACGATCACGTCGGTGACCGGATCGGACATCAGCGTCTCGACCAGCCGCACGGCCGGCTCGCGGACCACCTGGATGACGCCGTCCGGCGCGCCGGCCGCAGCCGCCACCTCGGCGAGCAGGTCGGCCGCGTCGGTGCAGCAGCCCTTCGCCATCGGGTGCGGGCTGACCACCACCGCGTTCCTGGTCAGCAGCGACAGGATGACCTTGAAGAAGACGCTGGCGACCGGGTTGGTCGACGGGATCAGCGCCAGCACCACGCCGGCCGGACGCGGCAGCGCCACGATCTTGGCGTCCTGGTCGATCCGCGGGCTGACCAGGTCCTCGCCCTGGTAGCGCTCGAACAGGCCGAGCGAGCAGGCCTCGTTCTTGATGACCTTGTGCTCGGCCACCCCGAACCCGGTCTCCTTGACCGCCCAGTCGGCGTACCGCCTGGACTCGGCGTGCGCCGCCGTGGCCACCGCCTCGGCGATCCGCAGCACGGCGGGAAGGTCGTAGCCGGCGAACGCGCCCGCCGCCCAGTGCGCCCTGGCGAGCATCTGCCTGCCCTGGAACCCCGCCGCCGTGCTGTGATCGCCCGCTCGCATCCCGGGCCCCTCAAGGCGCGGCTCGCTTTTCGCTCGGCCGGTCATCGTCGGCCCCGCACCGAGCCGGCCCTGACCTCCGCGTAGGCCCGCGCGATGCCGGCCTCGGTGCGGTCGAGCAGTTCCTCGCACAGTTCAGGGGTCATCAGCAGCCCCGGCTTGTACTGGAGCACCCGCGGATCGAGAGTGGAGAAGATGGCCCAGACTCCCGCCTGGTACAGGTGGCGCATCACGTACTTCGCCCCCTCTGGATGGTCGAACTCCAGGCCCATCACCACGCCGTTCTGCCTGATCCCGACGAACCAGTCCGGGCAGCTGGCCTGGATCTCGCGCAGCCCGGAGCCGATCAGGTCGGCGATGTAGTGCACCACCGACCTGGTCGCCGGCCGCCCGCAGATCTCCAGCGTCTTCAGCGCGGCGACGCAGCCGAGTTCCGCTCCGCCGAAGCTGGAGATGTGCGCGAACCCGTCCTCGGTCAGCCACCCGGCGTTGCGCTCGCTGACCAGGACGGCGGCGATCGGGTACATCCCGCCGGACAGGCCCTTGCCGGTGACCAGGATGTCCGGCTCGATCCCGTGCTTGGTGACCGCCCACATTTCGCCGGTGCGCATCAGCCCGGTCTGCACCTCGTCGGCGATGTACAGGGTGCCGTTGCGCTCGCACAGCGCCTTGACCGCCTCCAGGTAGCCGGGCTCGGGCAGCGGGAAGCCGTAGGTCGCCGGGATCGTCTCCATGATCACCGCCGCGACGTCGCCGCCGGCGAGCGCCGCCTCCATCGCCGCCAGGTCGTTGAACGGGACCTGGGAGAACTCCTCGGGGCGGTCGGAGAGGAAGATCCTGGCGAAGCGGTCGTCTCCGGTCGCCACGGCCAGGCCGGTATGGCCGTGGTAGGCCTTGATGATCGAGACGATCTTGCGGCGCTGCGTGGCGTGCCTGGCGGTCTTCAGCGCGATGTCGATGGCCTCCCCGCCACCGCTGCCGTACACGACCTTGGTCAGGTTCGGCGGGGCGGTCCTGATCAGTGACTCGGCCAGTGCGGCGCGCGCGCTTGAGGGGAAGTGGTGGTTGCCGATGTCGAACGAGCGCATGCCGGTGGTGATGGCCTCGACCAGCTCGGCGTTGCGGTGGCCGAGGTTGAACGTGCCACCGTTGAGGTGCACGTCGATCAGCCGCAGGCCGGACATGTCCCAGATGAAGTAGCCCTCGCGCCGGTCGATGACCAGGTCGATGCCGCTCTCGCTCCAGAAGTCGGTCTTCCCCGGGTTCCAGAACTCCCTGGACTTAGACAGGACTTCGGCCTTGGACTCCACGCTGAAGACGTCGTAGTCGTGCATCGTCCTGCCTTCGCCCTGCAGAGCGCCCGCGGCACGAGCCGGCTCGCGGGGGTTCCAGGGGTCGTCCCCCTGGGCCAGCACCGCGAACCCATACCAGACCGAATCATCTATCGGTACTACCTAATAGTCAAGAGCGGCGGCAAACCCGGGAATGCCTATTGTCATGCTCGATTTCACCATGTTACGGTCAGGGTCCGGTGAGGCGAAGCAGGTGCCGGTAACGCCACTGAGGCGCGGTGCGCGGCTCTCGGCCGGTTCGCATCATCGCCCAGCCGGGACATGCCACCGCTTTTGGTGTGTCTAGGAGGGGTAACGGCGGTCGTCATGGTCCGACCAGAAGCATCGCCCATCGCCATCGGGCCGGGCAGGCCCGGTTCGCCGCTCCCGCGCGTCCCCCTCCTCATTTCATCCCGCCGATCCCCGGGCCAGCAGCGGCCCGGTGACGGTACCCCTTGCCCGCGGTCGTGCTCTGGGCACGGGGCTAGTCCCTGACAGGGAGGCTGGCTGCATGTCAGATACCCAAGCACCGCCGGGAACCGGCGGCGAATCTGCCGACCCCGGTCCTACCAAGACGACGGCCATGGCCGAGAGCCTGGACATTTCCGGCCGCGAGGACGTCCATAAGCTCAGGAAGCACGCAGTCGGCCTGGCTGGCGTGCTCTTCCTGACTGTTACGGGATCGGCACCGATCTCGGCGATGCTGTTCAACACGCCGATCGCTGTTGGTTACGGCGAGGGCGTGGGCGCGCCGGCGGCGTTCCTCTTCGCCACGGTCGTGCTCACAATTTTCTCGGTCGGCTATGTTGCGATGGCCAGGGAGAAGACCACTGCCGGGGGGTTTTACTCCTATATCAGCTACGGCCTCGGGCGTGAGGTGGGCATCGGCGCGGGGTATGGCTCGGTGCTGGCCTACTCGGTCTTCGAGGCCTCGCTGGCCGGCGGATTCGCGTTCTTCCTCAACGCCAAGCTGGCCGATTTCGGCGTGCAGGTGAGCTGGCCCTGGCTCGCGCTCGCCATGGTGCTGCTGATCTCGATCCTGAGCTACTTCGACGTCCGGCTGTCGACGATCGTCCTTGCCGCCGCCCTGATCACCGAGGTCGTCATGCTGGTCATCTTCGACGGCTTCATGTTCGCCCACGGCCACCTCCCCGCCGCCGCGATCAACCCGGTCAACGCGTTCAAGGCCCTGCCGGCGAGCGGCTCGGGAAGCGGCGCGATCCTCGCGGGCGCGATCGGGGTCGGGCTGTTCTTCGCGTTCTGGTCCTGGGTCGGGTTCGAGATGGCCCCGAACTACGGCGAGGAGTCAAGGAACCCGAAGAAGATCGTGCCTCGGGCGATGTACATCTCGGTAATCGGCCTGGGCATCTTCTACATCCTCACCTCGTGGGCGCCGTTCGCCGGGTACTCATCGGTCAACGCGGCGGCCCGCCAGGCCCAGGCCGACCCGCTGCACTACTTCTTCAGCCCGGCGAACAGCATCGCCGGGCACTGGGTCGGCTCTATCCTCAGCTACCTGATCATCACCGGCTCGTTCGCCTGCGGGATGGCGTTCCACAACACCTCCGCCAGGTACGGGTACTCGCTGGGCCGCGAGGGCCTGCTCCCCCGCCCGCTCGGCAGGACCCATCCCAAGTACAAGAGCCCGTTCGTCGCCTCACTCACCCAGACCGTCATCGCCGCGCTGATCGTGATCGGGTTCGCGGTCTTTACCGGGTCCGACGACCCCACCAGCCAGGCCTACCTGCAGCTCTACGGCCTGATGGCCGTGATGGGCGTCATCATCATCCTGTCGGTGCAGGCGCTGGTCTCGCTCAGCATCTTCGTCTACTTCGAGCGGCACCCGGACCGCAGCGGGCACTGGTGGAAGACCAGGCTGGCGCCGGCGGTGTCGTTCCTGTCCCAGGCCTACGTCGTGTACCTGCTGTTCGACAACATCAAGTTCCTCGGCAGCGGGTACAGCTACGCGAACTGGCTCGGGCCCATCGACCTCGTCGTCGTGGCCGGGGGCATTATCTTCGCGTTCTACCTCAAGTCCCGTAACCGCGAGAAGTACGAGTCCGCCGGGCGGCTCATCAACGAAGGGCTCTGAACCCGGGCGGCTGGCGGGCGGCCGCGCGTGGCCGCCCGCCAGCTCTCGATTACCGATCATCGGGGGAACGATGGGCTACCTGATCGGCGCGGACATCGGCTCGCAGAGCGTCAAGGCCCTGCTGGTCGACCCGGACGGCCGCGAGGTCGCCTCGGCCGGGCACCCGGCCGCGATGAGCCATCCGGCCAGCGGCTGGGCCGAGCAGGACCCGGCCCAGTGGCGCGACGGCCTCGCCGCGGCCGTGCGCCAGGTGCTGGCCGCCGCGGGCATCGCCCCGGCCGACGTGACCCACCTCGGCCTCGCCTCGCAGGTAGACGGCGTGGTGCCGGTAGACGGCTCGCTCCGGCCGCTGCGGCCGGCCGTCATCTGGCTGGACCGGCGGGCGTCCAGCCAGGCCGCGGCGCTGGCCGCCAAGCTGGGCGCCGACAGCATCTTCGCCACCACCGGGCTCAACGCCGACTCCTCGCACATCGCGCCGAAGGTGATGTGGCTGCGCGAGCACGAGCCTGACGTCTACCGGGCCGCGACGTCGTTCCCGCCCGCGGGCGGCTACCTGCTCGGCTGGCTGACCGGCACGGTCGCCCAGGACCACGCCAATGCCTCGTCGACGCTCCTCTACGACGTCAGGTCCGGCGGCTGGGACGAGGTGATGCTCGACGCGGCGGGGATCGATCCCGGCCTGCTTGCCCCGATCAGGCCGGCCGCCGAGGTCGCCGGGACGCTCACCGCGCAGGCGGCCGATGCCCTGGGCCTCGACCGGCGGTGCGCCGTCGTCGTGGGCACGGGCGACGAGCACGGCGCCTGCGTGGGCGCGGGCGCGATCACCCCGGGCCTGGTCGCGGACGTGACCGGCACCGCCGAGCCGGTCGCGGTCACCGCGCCTGACCCGGTCTTCGACTCCGAGCGAGTGGTGGAGACGCACGCGCACGCGATCACCGGGCTGCTGCTCGTGGAGAACCCCGGCTTCGTCTCCGGCGGCTGCACGCTGTGGTGCGGCGAGAACATCCTGGGCACCGACCAGGCGGGGCTGTTCGCGCTGGCCGCGTCGGCCCCGCCCGGGTCCGACGGAGTGCTGTTCCTGCCCGCGCTGTCCGGCGCGACGGTGCCGCGGTGGAACGACAGGATGCGCGGCGTGTTCGCGGGCCTGTCGATGAACCACGGGCGCGGCGAGCTGGCCCGCGCCGTCGTCGAGGGCTGCGCGTTCGCGCTGCGCGACGTGCTCGGCCGGCTGGACGCGCTCGGCCTGTCCGGCGCGGAGATCAGGGTGGTCGGCGGCGGCGCCCGCAGCGAGCTCTGGCTCCAGGTCAAGGCCGACGTCACCGGCCGGACGGTGCAGCCCGTGCTCTCCGCCGAGCCGACCGCCGCCGGTGCCGCGGTCCTGGCCGGCCTGGCCGCCGGCACTTTCGCGGACGCGGCCGACGCGGTGAGCAGGACGGTCCGGCTGGCGCCGGTTGCGTACCGGCCCGAACCGCGCACCGGCGACGTCTACGCCGAGCGGTACGCGCAGTACCGCGCGCTCTACGACGCCGCGGAAGGCGCGCTCGCATGAGCGAGCCGCAGGTGAAGGGGGAAGGGGAGGTGGGCGGGGAGGTGGGCGGGGCCGCCTGGACAGAAGAGCGAGGAACGAGCGACGAAGGAAGGCCGCGCAGCGAAGGGGGAATGGGGAGGTGGGTGGGGCCCCGGAGGCGAGCGGGAAACACCGTGCCGCTCGACCTTGGCGGGCTGCGCGCCGCGCTGGCCGGCTCGCCCGAGCCGTTCGAGCCGCTGGGCATGGCCGGGCTGGTCGTCGGGCCTGGCGCGCTCGACCGGCTGGGCGACGTGCTGGCCGGGCTCGGCACCGGAGCCGGCGACGGAGCCGGCGACGTGGTCGTGCTCGCCGCTGCCACGCCCATGACGGTGCGCGGATCGGGACTGCGCGAGGCGATCGAGGAACGGATCACGTCCCGTTACGCCATGAAATGGGCTGAGCTCGGCCCGGCCGACGGATCGGTGCACGCCGATGAGCAGACGGTCACCACCGCCGCCCGGGCAGCCGACGGCGCGGACTGCGTGGTCAGCGTCGGGTCCGGCACGGTCACCGACATCGGCAAGGCCGTCGCCGGCGCGGGTGTCCCGCTGGTCGCGGTGCAGACCGCCACCAGCGTCAACGGCTACGCCGACCCGTTCTCTGTGCTGCTGAAGGCCGGGGTCAAGCGGACCACGCCGACCCGCTGGCCCGACTGGCTGGTCGTCGACACCGACGTGCTGCTCGGCGCGCCAGAGCGGCTCAACCTGGCCGGCCTGGGCGACATGGCCGCCATGTTCACCGCGACCGCCGACTGGTACCTGGCCGCGCTGCTTGGCGCCGACGGCCCCCCGTACCGCGCCGCAGCGGTGGACCTGGTTCGGCCGCACGGCGAGGTGATGCTAGGTCTCGGCGACGGCCTGACCACGGATGCCCTGGGGCTCGCAGACCTCGCCAGGTTGCTGACGCTCAGCGGGATCGGCATGGGGGTCACCGGCTCGACGGCGCCCGCGTCGGGGATGGAGCACGCGGTCAGCCACCTGCTGGAGATGGCGGCCACCGCGACCGGGACCTCGACGGGGACCTCGACGCCCGCCAGCCTGCACGGCGAGCAGGTCGGCGTCGCCAGCGTCGTCGCCGCCGCGACCTGGGCGCACGTGCGTGAGCGGATCGCCGCCGGCGGACTCGGCCGGCCCGCGCGGATGCCCGATCCCGACGCGGTCGGCGACCGGATCGGCGCGGCCTTCGCCGGGCTCGACCCGTCAGGGGCGATGGCGGCCGAGTGCCTCGCGGACTACGCCGCCAAGATCCGGCTGCTTGCCTCGGGAAACGATCCGCTCGCCACGCTGCGGGCGGCCTGGGCGGACTGCGAGGCGGCGATCGGCGGGCTGCTGATCGGCCCGGCGGAACTCGCCGCCGGGCTGCGCCCGGCGGGTCTGCCGGTGCGGTTCGCGGACCTGCCGGCACCGGTCGACGAGCCGCAGGCGCGGTGGGCGGTCGCCAACTGCGCGCTGCAGCGGCGCCGCTTCGGCGTCGCCGACCTGGCGATGCTGCTTGGCGCCTGGGAAGAGGACGACGTGGACGCGGTACTCGCGGCAGCGGAGCAGGCGGCCAGCGTCGGGGCGGGGGCGGCCGACGTCGGGGCCGGTGACGGCGGGGCGGGGGCGCCATGAGGCTGAGGCCGGCCGCCAGGAACACCGCGCCAGGCCGCCCGCCGCGGCTGTACTCCGGCTACGTCGTCGACCTGGACGGCACCGTCTACCTGGGTGACGAGGCGCTCCCCGGCGCGGTGCAGGCACTGGAACGGGTCCGCGCCGCAGGCGCACGGCTGGTGTTCCTGACCAACAACCCGCTCCGCTCCGCGGCAAGCTACGCGCAGCGGCTGCGCGGGCTCGGCGTGCAGGCCAGCGAGCGGGAGGTCGTCACGCCGCTGAGCGTGCTGCCCGGCTACCTGAACGGGCGCCATCGCGGCGCCGCCGTGCTCACGGTAGCCGAGCCGCTCGTCGACCAGACGCTGCTGGCGGCGGGCATCTCGGTCACCACCGAGCCGTCCGAGGCTGGCGTGGTCCTCGTCTCGTTCGACCGGACCTTCGACTACGCCAAGCTGCTCCGGGCGTTCCGCGCCGTGCGCAGGCACGGAGCGGTGATCGTGGCCACCAACCCCGACCCGTTCTGCCCGACGCCCGACGGCGGCCTGCCCGACTGCGGCGCGGTGCTCGCCGCCGTGGAAGCGTGTACGGGAGCGCGGGCCGAGGCCGTGCTCGGCAAGCCCGGCCCGCAGCTAGCCGCCGAGGTTCGGGCCAGGCTCGGCGTCCCTGCCGCGGACGCGGCCATGGTGGGCGACCGGATCCTGACCGACGTCGCGATGAGCCGGGAGCTGGGGATGACCAGCATCCTGGTGCTGTCCGGCGCGACGAGCGCCGGCGACGTGGCCGGATCCGACGTCCGGCCGGACCATGTCATCGACGGGATCGGGGACCTGCTGCCCGGCCCGCCCGCTCAGCCAGCCAGCCCACGGGAGCCGCAGTGATCGAGTTCGTGTTCATGCTGACCCACCACGACCGCACGGTCGGCCAGCCGGCCGACGTCTACCAGGGCATCCGCGACTGCGGCCTGCGGTACGTCGGCTTCAAGGACGTCGGCGCGAGCGTGGCCGAACTGCGCGAGGTGTGCGACCAGGCGCACGCCGACGGCCTGGAGGTCATGCTCGAGGTCGTCTCGACCAGCAAGGACGGCGAGCTGCGGTCGATCGCGGCGGCGGCCGAGATCGGCGTCGACTGGGTGCTCGGCGGCACCCATCCGCGCGACGGGGTCGCCGTTCTGGCCGGGTCGAAGGCGCGCTACTGCCCGTTCCCCGGCACGGTCGTCGACCACCCGAGCGTGCTGCTCGGCGAGATCGCCGAGATCGCCGAGAGCGCGCGGGCGATCACCGCGATGGACGGCGTCTACGGCCTCGACCTGCTGGCCTACCGGCACCCGACCGCCGACGTCGCCGCCTTGACCCGTGCGGTCGTGCAGGCGTCGGCCGGGCCGGTGATCGCCGCGGGGTCGGTCGCGTCGGCGCGGCAGATCGCGACGCTGGACGCGGCGGGCGCCTGGGGGTTCACGATCGGCGGCGCCGTCTTCGAGGGCAAGCTGCCCGGCGGCCCGTCAATCGCCGGGCAGATCAGGCAGGTGCTGACCGCGGCCTCGGGCGAGCGCACCTGATGAGCGGGGCTGCCGGCTTATGTCGGGGCTGATCCTGGCGGTCGACCAGGGCAGCTCGTCGAGCCGGTGCGTGGTGCTCGACCACCGGACAGAACCGGTCGCCGTGGCCAGCCGGCCGCTCGCGAGCGCGTTCCCCGCCGCCGGGCGGGTGCACCACGACGCCGGGGAGATCCTCCACGGCGTGCTCTGCTGCATGCGCGAGGCGCTGGCCAGGTCCGGAGCGGACTGGCCGGACGTCGCCGCGATCGGCATCGCGGCGCAGACCGAGACCTTCGTGGTCTGGGATGCCGGGACCGGCCGGCCGGTCTACCCGGCGATCAGCTGGCGCGACACCAGGACGGCGGACCGGTGCCAGCGGCTGCGTGCGGCCGGGCACGAGCCCGCCGTCCGGTCGCGGACCGGGCTGCCGCTCGAGGCGGCGTTCAGCGCGTCGAAGCTGCGCTGGCTGCTCGACGAGCTGCCGGGCGCCCGGGTGGCGGCGTCCGCCGGGCGGCTGCTGTTCGGGGATGTCGGCTGCTGGCTCACCTGGCGGCTGAGCGGCGGCGCGGTGCACGTGACCGACCCGTCGATGGCCTCGCGGACCATGCTATTCAACCTCGCCGACGGGGTCTGGGACGAGGCGATGCTCGGCCTGTTCGGCATTCCTGGTCAGATGCTGCCTGCCGTGGTTCCCAGCGCGGGCCGGATCGCGGTCACCGACGCGTCGGTCTGCGGCGGCCGGGCAACGGTCGGCGCCATCGTCGGGGACCAGCAGGCCGCCCTGTTCGGCCACCGGTGCCTGAGCGAGGGGACGGCGAAGCTGACCATGGGAACGGGCGCGTTCCTGTGGTGCAACGCCGGGCTCAGCCCGCCGGGACCGGCGCCTGCCGGGGTGGTCTCGACCTGCGCCTGGCGGGTCGGCGAGCAGACCAGCTACGCGCTGGAAGGCTTCGTGCCCAACGCCGGGGCGGTCACCGCCTGGCTGCGGCGGCTCGGCGTGCTCGGGGCGGAGCAGTGGCCGGTGATCAGGCCGGGCAGGCTGGCCGGACCGGCCGCCGGGACATGGTGCGTGCCCGCCCTGTTCGGCCTCGGCACGCCCACCTGGGCATCGGTCGCGACGGCACGGATCGGCGGGCTGACGGCGGACAGCACGGGCGAGGACATCGCCGAGGCCGCCATGGTGGGCGTGGCGCACCAGATCGTGGACGCGGTCGAAGCGGTACGTGGCGGCCTGACCGGGCCGGTCGACGTGGTCAGGGTCGACGGCGGCCTCGCCCGCAACGACTCGGTGCTGCAGGCCATCGCCGACCTGTCCGGCGTGTGCCTCGAGCGGACCGCGCGAGCCGAGGTCACCGCGCTCGGGGCCGGCTCGCTCGCCGGGCTCGGGATCGGGCAGTGGGACCGGACGGCGCTCGCGGGCCTGCCCGTCGAGACCGACCGCACCGTGCGGCCGCTGCTGCCGTCCGACGCCCGGGACGCAGCCAGGAACGCGTGGCGGCTGGCGCTCGCCGAAGTCGTCGGCCGGGCTTCCTGGCCGGATTCATGACCGCCGCGCTCAGCCCGGAGCACCGCGCTGCCTCGGTCGCCCGGATGGCCGGCGAGCGGTTCGACATCGTCGTCGTCGGCGGCGGCGTCACCGGTACCGGCGCGGCGCTCGACGCCGCCACCAGGGGACTGCGGGTCGCCCTGGTCGAGGTCACCGACTACGCCGCCGGCGCGTCGAGCAAGTCGAGCAAGCTGATCCACGGCGGGCTGCGTTACCTGGAAATGCTCGACTTCGGCCTGGTCCGCGAGGCGCTGACCGAGCGCGCCCTGCTGCTCACCAGGCTCGCGCCGCACCTGGTCAGGCCCGTGCCCTTCCTGTGGCCGCTCACCCACCGGGTCTGGGAGCGGCCCTATGTGGGAGCCGGGTTGCTGCTGTACGACACCATGGGCGGCCGGCGGGCGGTACCGCGGGCAAGGCACCTGAGCCGAACGGGAGCGCTCAGGCTGGCCCCGGCGCTGCGGCCGGACGCGCTCGTGGGCGGCGTCCAGTTCTATGACGCGCAGGAAGACGACGCGAGGATGGTCGCCTGCCTGGCCAGGACCGCTGCCGCGCATGGCACGGCCATGGCGACCAACGTGCGGATGGACGGCTTGCTCACCCGGTCCGGGCGGGTGAGCGGCATCAGGGCCAGCGACCTGCTCACGGGCACGGACCTGGAAATCGGGGCCGGCCACGTGGTGCTGGCGACCGGGGCGTGGACCGGCGGGCCCGGGATAAGGGTCAGGCCGTCCAAGGGCGTGCACATCGTGGTCCCCAGGGACCGGATCGCGATGGAGGCCGGCCTGCTGACCAGGACCGAGAAGAGCGTCCTGTTCGTGATCCCGTGGGGCGAGCACTGGCTGATCGGCGACACCGATACCGAGTGGCCGTACGACCCGGCCCTCCCGGCCGCCAGCCGCTCCGACATCGACTACCTGCTTGCCAAGGTGAACCACATGCTGCGCGAGCCGCTGACCGCCGACGACATCGAGGGCGTCTTCGCCGGCCTGCGCCCGCTGGTCGCGGCCGGGCCCGACGCTGGCCAGCACGGTGTTGGCCAGCACGGTGTTAGTCAGCACGGTGCTAGTCAGCACGGGGCGGATACCACGAAGCTCAGCCGGGAGCACTCGGTCGGCTCGCCGGTGCCGGGGCTCAGCGTGATCGCGGGCGGCAAGTACACGACCTACCGGGTGATGGCGCGGGACCTGATCGACGCGGCCGTGCGCGACCTGGCGGCCGGCCGGGGCCCGACGGCCGGCCGCGGCCATGCGGGCGGCCGGGGCCATGCGGGCGGCCGGGGCCAGGGGGGCGCGATCCCGGCCTCGCGCACCGATCGGGTGCCGCTCGCCGGCGCCGACGGCTTCGCCGCGCTGTGGGCGTCCCGCGAGCAGATCGCCGATTCCGCGGGCCTGCCCACCACGCAGATCGAGCGGCTGCTCGGACGCTACGGCTCGGACGTCTCGGACCTGCTGGAGCTGATCGCCAGCCGGCCGGCGCTGCGGGAGCCGATTCCCGGTTCTGGCCCGTACCTGGGCGCGGAGATCGTGTACGCATGCACGCACGAGGGCGCCGTCCGCCTCGACGACGTGCTGTCCAGGCGGACCAGGATCACGATCGAGACCCGTGATCGCGGTGCCGCGGCCGCCCCGCACGCGGCGGCGCTGATGGCGCCGGAACTCGGCTGGGACGCGGCGAGGACGGCCGCCGAGCTCGGGCGCTACCGCGAGCTGATCGCGGCGGATCTGGCCGCCGAGGCCATGCCCGACGACCTGGGCGCCTACCAGGCCAAGGCGGGGGTCAAACAGCCGGGATTAGCATGATTTCGCTGCCGCGTGACGGGAGGACGTGACATGACCGCAGACGCCAGGGGACTCGGCCTGACCGGCTCCGCCGAGGCCGTGACCCGCTATGACCAGGCGATCGACCATCTGATCCGGTTCCAGGCCGAGGTGGTCGATGCCGCCGCCGCGGCCGCGGCTGCCGACCCCGGCTGCGTCATGGCCAGGGTCTTCTGCGCCTACCTGGCGCTCATGTCGACCGAGGATAGCGCCGTCGCCGGAGCCCGCGACGCCCTGGCGGGCCTGCACTCCGACGGCGATGAGGCGGTCCTGCTGCCCAGGGAGCGCGCTCACCTGGCGGCCGCCGAGCGCTGGATCGACGGCGACATGGCCGGAACCGGCGACCTGCTCGGCGCCATCTCGGTCGAGTACCCGCGCGACCTGCTCGCCCTGGCCGTCGGCCACCAGATCGACTTCTTCACCGGTGACGCCGTCAATCTCCGCGACCGGATCGGCCGTGCGCTCGACGGCTGGCACGACGACGACGGCCAGCTCGGGTACGTCCACGGCATGTACGCGTTCGGCCTGGAGGAGTGCAACCTCTACCAGCGCTCAGAAGAGTTCGGCCAGGCGGCGGTGGAACGCAATCCCGACGACGTCTGGGGCATCCACGCGGTGGTGCATACCTACGAGATGGCCGGCCGGGTCCCCGACGGCGTCCGCTTCATGCGCAGCCGCGCGGCCGACTGGCAAACGGGCAACTTCCTCAACGTGCACAACTCCTGGCACTACGCCCTCTATCTACTCCAAGCCGGCGACACGGACAGCGCGCTCGCCGTGTACGACCGGATGATCCGTCACGCCGATTCGCAGGACGCGGCACTCGAGTTGCTCGATGCCTCCGCGCTGCTCTGGCGGATGCAGCTGGACGGCACCCCGGTCGGGGCCCGATGGCAGCCGCTCGCCTCGGCGTGGGCGCGCATTCTCACGCCAGGCTTCTATCCGTTCAACGACATGCACGCGGTGATGTCGTTCGTCGGCAACGGTGAGCTTGACCGCGCCGAGAACCTCGTGCGGACACTCGATGAGGTGGTTGCCCGGCCGGTCCCCGCCAGCACCGGCTGGAGCATGACCGCCATGGTCGGACTGCCCGTCTGCCGGAGCCTGGTCAGCTTCGGCCGGGGCGAGTACGACAGCGTCATCGCCGGCCTGCTGCCGATCAGGACCCGCCTGCACAGGTTCGGCGGCAGTCACGCCCAGCGGGACGCCGTCGAGCGCACGCTGCTCGAGGCCGCGATCCGCGCCGGGCGGCTTGAGCTCGCGTCGGCCCTGGTCAGCGAGCGCCTGTCGGTCCGCGAGTGCAACAGCTACGCGTGGTCGAAACGAGCGTGGCTGCGCGACGCGGCCGGCGATCAGGCCGGCGCCGCCTCGGCCATGGCGCGTGCCCGTGAGCTTGCCGGGCAGATCAAGGCCGTCGCAGGCTGACCTGCCCTTGCCTGGCCGCCCGGCTCACCGGCAGGCTACAGCGGTATGACAATGCCGCCGGCCGAAGGCGTCCGGGTCGGCTGGGACTCCGTTTCCTGGCCGGTCCGTCCGGGCATCGAGCAGATCTGCGGCTCGGCAGTCGTGCGTGCCCAGACGCAGCCACGCGGGTTCAGCCCGGCCTTGCGGTCCGCGTCGAGTGCAGGCGGACCCGCACCATGTTCGTCGACTGGCCGCATGCCTGCATCGGCGCGGCCTTCGTCGACATCGTCTTCCTGGCCCCGAGCGTCACCATGCAGGGCGGGCCGCGCCCAGAGATACAACAGTGCTGTTATATTGTTCGGGTCACCTACTCAGAGCCGGGCGCGTTCACGGGGCTGGGCACGCAGCTGCGGCACGTGCTCGACCTGATGGAGGCCGACGTGGCCGGGGTGCTCGCCGACCTGGGCCTGCCTGGCTACCGCCCCAGGTTCAGCCCGGTCGTCCTGGCGCTCGTGGCACGCGGGCCGATGCCGATCCGCGAGCTCGCCCGCGCCATCTCCGTTACGCACTCGGCGGCCAGCCAGACCGTGGCCGAGATGAACAAGCGCGGCTACGTCTGCCTCGTGCCCGGGCGCGACGCCCGGCAGCGGGTCGTTCACCTCACCGAGCGCACCAGGCAGGCGCTGCCTGTCATTCAGGCCGAATGGGACGCCACTCGCTCCGCGGCCGAGCAGCTCGACTCCGAGCTGCCCTTTCCGCTGAGCGGGCTGGTGCCCGCCATCGCCAGCGCGCTCGAGCGGAAGCCGTTCAGGCAGCGCATCGCCGAGGCGGCCTGGTCCGCCGCCCACCCCGAGGTCACCGCGGCGCTCGCCAGCCAGGACCAACTCGCCAGCCAGGGCTAAGGAGCCACGTGGTCAGCAGGAAACGGCTGCTCATCGACATCACGCCGCTGCGCCAGTCGCCGCCGTACCGGCGGCTCCTGGCCGGCTCGACGCTGTCGGCGGTCGGCGGCTCGATGACCGCCTTCGCCGTGATGCTGCAGGTCTACGACATCACCCGCTCGCCATTCGCGGTCGGCGCGATCGGGATCGCCCGGATGACGCCGATGCTGACCGTCGGGCTGCTCGGCGGCTCGCTGGCCGACGCCGTCGACCGGCGCAAGCTCGTCCTGATCACCACCAGCCTCCTGGCGCTGGTGTCGGCCGGCCTGGCCGCTCAGGCGTTCGCCGGGCTGAGCCTGGTCTGGCTGCTCTACGGGCTGGTCGCCGTGCAGTCGGCGCTGAGCGCGATCAACGCCCCGGCCAGGCAGACCTTCATGCCCCGGCTGCTTCCGGCCGACCAGGTGGCCGCCGGCCTGGCGCTGAACCGGCTCGCCTTCCAGGTCATGCTCATCGCCGGCCCGGCGCTGGCCGGCCTGATCACCACGGCGACCGGGAGCCTGCGAGCGTGCTACCTCGTGGACACGGTCAGCTTCGCCGCCGCGTTGTACGGCGTGGCCGGAATGCCCGCCATGCTGCCGCAGGGAGGGACCACCAGGCCAGGGCCGCGGGCGGTCGCCGCGGGCGTCGGGTTCATCGGGCGCAGCCAGGTGCTCGCCGGCGCGTTCCTGACCGACCTCAACGCGACCGTATTCGGGCTGCCGGTCGCCCTCTTCCCGGCGATCAACGCCGAGCGGTTCGGGGGCAGCGCCTCGACCCTCGGCCTGTTCACGGCGGCGATCGGGCTCGGCGGCCTGGTCAGCTCGGTCTTCTCCGGTCCGGTCGGCCACATCTCACGGCAGGGCCTGGCGATGCTGTGCTCGGCAGCCGTCTGGGGCGCGGCCTTCGCGGGCTTCGCGCTCGCCCCGTCCCTGTGGCTGGCGCTGAGCTTGCTGGCGGTCGCCGGGGCCGCGGACACGTTTACCGTGGTGTTCAGGTCGGCGATCGTCCAGTCGGTCACTCCCGACCGGTTCCGCGGCCGGGTCCTGGCCGCCGACTACGTGGTCGGGGCTGGCGGCGGCGAGATCGGCAACCTGGAAGCCGGCGCGGTCGGATCGCTGGCCTCACCGACGATCGGGGCGGTCAGCGGCGGCCTCGCCACGATCGCCGGAACCGTCGTGATCGGCCTGGCCCTGCCCGCTTTCACCGCCTACCGGCAGCAGTCCGCGGCCGGTGACGCGGGCCAGGCCGCCCCGGCCGCAGTGCCGGTGTCCGCCTGAGCCGCCGGAAAGAAAATCCCGGCGCGGGGCACGATCATGTCGAGCTGGCGCGGAGGCGTTCGTGTAGGAGGTAGAAGGCCGGCCGGGCCGGCAACTACTCCGAGGAGGACCTGTCATGACGCAGTATCTGCTCACCGTCTACCAGCCCGACGGCGATCCGCCGCCGCCCGAGGTGCTCGACCCGATCATGGCCGGAGTCGAAGCCTGGGGCAGCGACCTGAAAGCGGCTGGGTCATGGGTCTTCAGCGCAGGGCTGCACCCCGCGAGCACGGCCACCGTGGTCCGGGTCAGCGGCGGAGAGACGCTGACGACCGACGGCCCGTTCACCGAGGGCAAGGAGCACGTCGGCGGGTTCACGATCTTGCGGCTGCCCGATCTGGACGCCGCGCTGGAGTCGGCACGCAAGCTCGCCGACGTGACGCATCTCCCGATCGAGGTGCGGCCGCTGCAAGGCGAAGTCCGGGACTGATGCCCGGTCGTCCCGCCGTCAGCGGGCCGGAGATCGAGGGCGTATTCCGCCGCGAGTACGGCCGCGCCGTCGCGGTGCTGGTCCGCCACCTCGGCGACATCGACGTCGCCGAGGAGGCGGTCCAGGATGCGTTTGCCGCAGCCGTGCAGCGGTGGCCTGCCACCGGACTGCCGCCGAGCCCGGCTGGCTGGATCATCACCACCGCCAGAAACCGGGCGATCGACCGCCTCCGCCGGGAGGCATCGCGCGAGGACCGGCAGGCCCAGGCCGCGCTGTTGCATGCCAGGGGCGAGCCGGCGGGGACGGACCCCGCCGAGGAAAGCCCGGCCGAGGAGAGCGCCGTGCACGACGACAGGCTCCGCTTGATCTTCACCTGCTGCCATCCCGCGCTCGCGACGCAGTCACAGGTCGCGCTGACGCTGCGGCTGCTCGGCGGGCTCAGCACCGCCGAGATCGCCCGAGCCTTCCTGGTTCCAGAACCGACGATGGCGCAGCGATTGGTCAGGGCGAAAGGAAAAATCCGCGACGCGCGGATCCCCTACCGCGTTCCCGGTGAAGCCGAACTGCCTGACCGGCTCAGTCCCGTCCTTGCGGTCGTGTACCTGATCTACAACGAGGGCTACACGGCCACGTCGGGCGACCGGCTCACGCGGGAGGACCTGGCCGTCGAGGCGATCAGGCTCGGCCGGCTCCTCGCCCGGCTGATGCCAGACGAGCCGGAGGTCATGGGACTGCTCGCGCTCATGCTGCTGATCGAGTCGCGCCGCGCCGCCCGGGTCAGCGCGGACGGTGAGCTCGTGCTGCTTGCCGACCAGGACCGAGCCCTCTGGGATCGCGAACTGATCGCCGAGGGACAAGCCATCGTCCGCCTGTGCCTGCGGCGGGGGCAACCCGGCCCATATCAGATCCAGGCAGCGATCAACGCCGTTCATGCCGACGCCCTGGCGACCGGACACACCGACTGGAAGCAGATACTGCAGCTCTATGACCAGCTCCTGGCCATCGCTTCGAGCCCGGTCGTGGCGCTCAACCGCGCTGTCGCCGTCGCCGAGGTCGCCGGGCCTGATGCCGCGCTCGTGCTGGTCAACGACCTGATGCCGGAGCTGGATCGTTACTACCTGTTCCACGCCATCCGCGCTGACCTGCTCCGCCGGCTCGGCCGGGACGCCGAAGCCGCGGGGGCTTACGAGGCCGCGATCTCCCGGACCGCGAACAACGCCGAACGCGAGTTCCTGCACCAGGGCCGCCGCTCCGTGAACCTGGGCTGACTCTTTCTTCCGTCCGGCCTTCTTCCGCGGGGCACCCGCGGATGATGCCGTGGCCCGGCTCCGGGCACCAGGCTGCCCGGGGCCGACTGCGGGACGGGCATGGCGACGGTCCCGCTCGCCAGGCGAGGCTTCCTGATCACCGGCATCGAGATCCGGCAGTTCGGCAGGGGCATCCGCACGATGAATGTGCCACCCATCATCGGAAACCCGGATGCAAGTGCCATCCATGGGCGTCCGCCGACGGCGGCTCGTAGCAGGTGAGGCCACTGCGTTTGATGTTGTCAATGTGACCGGACCGGCGCCTGGCGGCCCAGGAGGAATTGCCCGGGCCGGCCCGCGCCCCGGTACGCCGCTCGCGGGGACAGACTCGGTAGCGTGGGAACGCCATGTCCCGACCGCAACCGACCCTGCTGGTGACGCTGACCGGCCGCGACCGACCCGGGGTCACGTCCCGCCTCTTCTCCGGGCTGTCCGCCCACGATCTGACCGTGCTCGACGTCGAGCAGGTCGTGATCCGCGGCCACCTCGTGCTCGGGGTGCTGCTCGCCTGCCCGCAGTCGCCCGACCTGACGGCGATCCACCGCCGGCTCACATCGCTCGCCGACGACCTCGGCATGAACGCCGAGCTCACGCTCGGCTCGGGCGAGCAGTCGCGGCAGCGGGGACGACTGCACGTGACGGTGCTCGGCCACCCGCTCAGGCCGGACGTGATCGCCGCCATCGCCGGGCGGATCGCGGCGGGCGGCGCCAACATCGACAAGATCGGCAGGCTCGCGCGCAGGCCGGTGACCTGCATCGAGTTCGAGGTGTCCGGTGCCGATCCCGACACGTTGCGCGCCGAGCTTGCCCGCGAGTCCGTCGGGCTCGGGGCCGACATCGCGGTGCAGCGCGGCGGGCTGCACCGCCGGGCCATGCGGCTGGTCGTAATGGACGTCGACTCGACCCTGCTCCAGGACGAGGCCATCGACCTGCTCGCCGACCGGGCAGGCTGCGCCGCCGAGGTGTCGGCGCTGACCACCGCCGCCATGCGCGGAGAGATCGAATACGCGGACGCACTGCGCAGGCGTGTCGGGTTGCTCGCCGGCCTGAACGCGCGCGTGCTTGACGAGCTGACCGACAAGCTGCGGCTGACCCCGGGGGCGCGGACGCTGGTACGGACGCTCAAGCGGCTGGGCTACCGCTGCGGCGTCGTCAGCGGCGGCTTCACCCAGATCACCGACTGGCTCACGGTCGAGCTCGGACTGGACTACGCGGCGGCGAACACGCTGGAGATCGAGAGCGGCAGGCTCACCGGGCGGGTCACCGGCGAGCTGATCGACCGGCCGGGCAAGGAGCGGATGCTCAGGCAGTTCGCTGCCGAGGCCGGAGTGCCGCTCAGCCAGACCGTCGCGGTCGGCGACGGGGCCAACGACCTGGACATGATCGCGGCGGCCGGCCTGGGAATCGCGTTCAACGCCAAGCCGGCCGTGCGGAGCGCGGCCGACACCTCGGTGAGCGTCCCGCACCTGGACGCGATCTTGTACCTGCTCGGAATCTCCAGGGACGACGTCGAGGCGGCCGACGCCGCCGACACCGCGCTGGCGACGTCCGGCCTCGAACGCTAGCCTCGCGCCACCCCGCCTCGCCCTGCCTCGCGCCGCCCGCGCCACTCCGCACCCTCCGCACCGCCCGGGCCGCCCGGGCCGCTCCGCGATCGGTGTTCATGATCTCGAAGACTTTTCCGTCCATAAGCCGGAAGATCCTTCAAGATCATTTGTGGGAGGGGCCGACCCGGCCGCGCACCTCATCGCCGGAAGCCTTGTTCCCGCCACGGGCGGCAGCGAAGATGAAACATGCCTATCGCCCCGCTTTCAGACGATGACGTCGCCCGGATCGCCTCCGCCTACGGCCTGAACCTGACCGGCCAGGACGCCGCTTCCTTCCGCGCGCTCGCCGCCACGCTCCTCACCTCCTACGACGAGGTCGAGCGACGGCACGAGGCGAGCCTGCCCGAGCGGCCGTCGCGCGCCTGGCGGCGCCCGCCCGAGGCGGAGAACCCGCTCGGCGCCTGGTACGTCACCACCGAGATCGGCGAACACGCGGGCGGCCCGCTGGCCGGCCGCCCGGTAGCGATCAAGGACAACATCGAGGTCGCCGGGGTCCCGATGATGAACGGCTCGGCCGTCGTCGAGGGGTTCGTGCCGCGCCGGGACGCCACCGTGGTCACCCGGCTGCTCGCGGCGGGAGCCGTGGTCACCGGCAAGGCCGTATGCGAGAACCTTTGCTTCTCCGGCGGCAGCCACACCTCGGCAACCGGGCCGGTACGCAATCCGTGGGACCGCTCCCGGTCGGCAGGCGGATCGTCCAGCGGCAGCGCCGCCCTGGTCGCGGCCGGCCACGCCGACCTGGCACTCGGCGGTGACCAAGGCGGCTCGATCAGGATCCCGGCGTCGTTCTGCGGGGTGGTCGGGCACAAGCCGACGCACGGACTCGTCCCCTATACGGGCGCGTTCCCGATCGAGAACACGCTCGACCACCTAGGCCCGATCACCAGGACCGTCACCGACGCCGCCCTGATGCTCGGCGTCCTGGCCGGACCCGACGGGCTCGACCCGCGCCAGGGCGGGCTCGACCCGCGCCAGCGAGCGAGCCAGCCGCCCGGCAACTACCTGGCCGACCTGGACGGCGGAGTGGCCGGGCTGCGGATCGGCGTGCTGGCCGAGGGTTTCGGCTTCCCCGGCCTGTCCCAGCCGGGCGTCGACGACGCGGTCAGGTCCGCCGTCGCGGCCCTGGAAGCAGCCGGCGCGCTCGTCAGCGAGGTCAGCGTGCCCTGGCACCGCGACGCGATGCACGTCTGGACGGTGATCGCCACGGACGGCGTTGTCGCGCAGATGATCGACGGGGACGCCTTCGGGATGAACTGGCCAGGCCGGTATGACCCGGAGCTGATGGACCACTACCGCCGGGGCCGCAGCAAGCACGCCGACGCGCTGCCCGAGACGGTCAAGGCCACCATCGTCGCCGGGCGGCACGTCATCGACGGGCACGGCGGCCGGTACTACGCCATGGCCCGCAACCTCGCGCTCGACCTGACCGCCGCCTACGACACGGCGCTCGCCGCCGTCGACGTGCTGGTCCTGCCGACGCTGCCGATCACGGCCACGCCGATCCCGCCGCCCGGGGTGTCCCGCGAGGAGAGCATCGCCCGCTCGACCGAGATGATCGTCAACACCGCTCCGTTCGACGTCACCGGCCACCCGGCGACCACCGTGCCGGCCGGCCTCGTGGCCGGGCTGCCCGCCGGGCTGATGATCGTCGGGCGCCATTTCGACGACGCCACCTGCCTGCGGGTGGCGCGCGCCAGCGAGATCGCCGCCGGCGGCTCCCCGGCACCCCCGGGCGATTCATGACGCTCACCCGGCCGGCGAGCTGGGACAGCTCAAGGACTACTCCAACGGCAACGTCCAGCGGCTCGTCGAACGGGCGCTCGGGTACGCGTTCCAGCTGGACTCCGACGGCAAGATCCCGGTCATGGCCTTCGACAGCGAGCTGTGGCCCGAGGTGATCGTCGGCCGGTCGAACGACCGGCGGCAGGCGACCAAGCTGGTGATCGAGCTGGCCAGGTATCCCGTGCAGATAACGTTCCTGGCCATCCGCGAGGTGGACTACCTCGAAGAACTCGACGACCTCGAGGAACGGCGCCCGGGCAAGCGGCCGCTCGACAACGTCGACGCCAAGTTCTTCGACGGAACCGACTGCCCGCGGCTCGCCGACATCACCGACCCGCAGTTCGCCGACGCGATGGCCGAGTGGGTCGCCGAGGCCACCGCCAAGGGCGTGCTGTCCGCCTAATCCGGCTCGCCCCGGTTTAGCCGCGGGGCGCACGGGGTACGTCCCGCTGCCTTGGCTGAGAGCCTGTCAGCTGCTCCCCCCGCGACAACGGAAGTCGATGATGGCGAACACCGAACTTCTGCACGACCTTTTGCACTGGGCGCGCGGCAGCGGGCTGGAGATCGTGCTGCTCGTCACCGGCGCGATCCTGCTGACCCGCCTCGCGACCTGGCTGCGCGACATGATCACCCGCCGGATCGACGCCGGCGCGCACCAGTCGGACTCGCTGGTCCGCTCGGAGGCGTCGAAGCACCGGCACGCGCTGGCGCAGGTGTTCACGTGGGCCGCGCTGGTCGTCATCTACTGCGCGACCGGGCTGTCGGTCGCGGTCCGCCTCGGCATCCCGATTACCAGCCTGGTCGCCCCGGCCGCGGTCATCGCCGTGGCGCTGGGCTTCGGCGCTCAGCGCATCGTCCAGGACATCCTCGCGGGGTTCTTCATCATCACCGAGCGCCAGTACGGGTTCGGGGACCTCATCCGCTTGTCGGCACCGAATAGCTCGCAAACCGCGGTCGGCACCGTCGAGGACGTCACGCTGCGGGTGACCAGCATCCGTACCGCGGACGGCGAACTCGTCATCACCTCGAACGGCCAGATTACGCAAGTAACAAATCTTTCCAGGGACTGGGCGCGGGCCGTGGTGGACGTGCCCGTGCCGGCCGCCATGGACGTAAACCAGGTGAGCGACACGCTGCGGCTGATCGGCGAGCAGGCGTACCAGGAACCTGAGCTGCGCCGGCTGTTGCTCGACGCGCCGGCGGTTATGGGCGTGCAGAGCATCGACGTCGACGAGTTCCAGGTCAGGCTCGTCGCCAGGACACTGCCCGGCAAGCAGTTCGACGTCGGGCGGATGCTGCGCGCCAGGATCGCCGCGGTCTTCCGCAGCGAGGGCATCCACCTCCCGCCCGACCTCGAGACGGCCGAGCCGTCGGGGAGCCGCTGATGCGACGAGTACGCGTGTCCACTTGGATCGTTACCGCCGTCTTCGTCGTCGCGCTCGTCGCCTACGTGATCGTCAAGCCGGCTCCGGCCTCGACCGTCACCCGGACGCCGACCCCTGGAGCCACGCTGCCCGGCACGGTCCCCAGCCCGAGGACGAGCCCGAGCCCGAGGACGAGCCCGAGTCCGAGTTCGAGCCCGGGCCCGAGTTCAAGCTCCGGTCCGAGTTCGATCTCGAGTCCGGTGCCGAGTTCGAGTTCGCCCGCCTCGCCGCCGAGTTCGCCGACGCCGGCCTCGTCAAGCGGCTGACGGGCCGGCCCGCGGGTAGGCCAGCCTCAGGCGGGGTCGCTCGCCAGCAGGGCATCGGCCAGGTGAATCGCCTGCCGCTCCGTGGCCGCATGGCCGAGTACCGCCGCGAGGAACGACTCCCGGCCGAGTTCGTAAACGGTCGCATCCGTCCGCGCCGTCACGGTGGCGGTGCGCGGGATGGCCCGCAGCAACGCGATCTCGCCGACGCCGTCGCCGCGACCGCACTGCCGCAGCAGCCGCCCGTCCTGGCAGACGTCGAACTGCCCGGCGGCGATCGCGTAGAGGGCCTCTCCCCGGTCACCCTGCCTGATCAGGTCGTACCCGGCCGCCACCTCGACGCGCGTGAGGGCGGCCGCCAGCCCCTCGATCGCCGGCGCCGGCAGTTCGGCGAACAGCGGAAGTGAGCGCAGCAGCGCGATCTCCACGACCGGGACGCGTGCCCCGGCGTCCAGGCCGAGCAGGTGGCGTGCGCCGGCCGCGACGGCCAGCGGCACCACGTCGACGCCGAGCAGCGCGAGACGGCTGCCGCCCAGGCCGGCCAGCGCGGGCACGAGCAGCGCTCCCGCGGCGAGCCCGGCCATGGTGAGCCCTTCGAGCACCCCGAAGATCCGCCCGATCAGCTGGACCGGCACCGAGCGCTGCAGCAGCGTGCGGCTGGCGACGTCGAGCAGGGCCCGGCTGGCTCCCACGACGACCAGCAGGACCATGGTTCCGGCCAGGCCGAGTCCGACCGCGAGCGCCGCCAGCGCGCCGCTCAGCAGCAGCGCCGCGCCGAGGACCGGCGCGGCGAGCCGGCGGCCGACGAGAGCGGCGCTGACGGTGGCGGCCAGCACGGCGCCCGCCCCGTAGGCGGAGTTGAGGTAGCCCGCCCACGCCTGCGACCGGCCGAGCACGCTCACCGCCAGGATGACGAACAGCAGGTCGAGCGCGCCGACGACGGCCGCCTCGGCGGTGAGCAGCGCGAGCATCAGCCGGAGCCGCGGCCGGCGGCCGGCCAGCCGCACGGCCTCGCCGAGGTCGGCGAGCACCGCGGCCTGCTGGCCGGGCGGCGTCAGCGCGGTCACGCGCAGGCTGGCGACGAGGGCAGCGGCGGCGAGGATGACTCCGGCGCCCGCGGCGAAAACGCTCCCCGGGCCGCCGAGCGAGATCAGCAGTCCGGTGAGCAGCCCGGCCACGGTGATCCCGGCCGCCTCGACCCAGCTCACGACCACGTTCGCGGCCGTGAGCTCGTCGGGCGTGGCGCAGATGGACGGAATGAGCGTCGACTGGGCCGGCCGGGTCGTGGTCACGGCGGTCGATGCGAGCACGGCGGCGCCGTACGCCGCGACCGGCGCGCCGGCCAGGATGGCCGCTGCGGCCGCGGCCATCCCCGCAGCCTGGACCAGGTAACCCCCGGCCAGCAGGACGACGGGTGACCGCCTGTCGGCGACGGCCGCCGCTACCGGGGCGAACGCCGCCGCGGGCACGAGCTGCGCCAGTGCCACCAGCCCAGCGACGGTCGCGCCGCCATGAGCGTAGGCGTAGACCAGCATGGCGATCCACACCGCGTACTCGGTGAGCACGAACAGCGCGTATCCGCCGACGAGGCGCACCAGCGCCCGGTTGCCCGCCAGCGAGCGGAACACCTCCCGGCGGGCGCCCTTCTGCCTGCCCATGACTCACTCGGCCCTGAGCAGCTCAGCCGGGCGTGACCGCGCGGCCAACAGGGCCGGCAGCACGGCGAGGACGTTCGCGGCCGCGAGCACTCCCGCGACCAGCGCGGCGAGCTCCGCCGGCCGCACCACGGAAACGGGCACGACGCCGAAGTTCGTGGCGAAAACCCGCCAGGCAACCTTGCCGACCGCGATGCCCAGCGGAACCCCGGCCACGATCCCGACCAGCGCCACCGCCGTCGCCTGCCAGCCGACCACGGCGGCGACCTGGCGCCGCAGGAACCCGAACACCTTGAGCAGGCCCGCCTCGGTTCGCCTGCGGGCCACGCTGACCAGGAGCAGGTGCACCATTGTCGCGGCCCCGAACAGCGCGAGCAGCACGCCGAACAGCAACGGGAAGTTCACCGACTGACCGAAGTTCACGAGCTCGACCGGTTCGTCCTGGTCAGCGACGAACTGGCGGTACTTACCCGACTTGCTCGTGTACCTGGCCAGCGCCGCGGCCCCGGCCGGGCCGGGTGCCGACCGGACGAGCAGTGCGTAGAACGCCCCCTGGGCGCCCTTGGCCGCACAGTCGGACCGGCCGGGGCCGGCCGGGCACTGTGCGCGGGCGAGCCCGGCCAGCGTCACCGCGGCTCCGGTGCCGAGGCCGCCGGTGCCGAGGCTGCCCGGAAGGGTGGCCCGGCCGGTCACCCGGAACTTCTCGGTACGCGCGGCCCCGGTCAGCGGGTCGGGAACAGTGACGGCGACCACGCCGCCCGTAATCGCCCCGACGCTGCGCATGGTCGAGGCGCCCAGGACGATCTGCCGGTCGCCGTGCGGCAGGTGGCCGTCCACGGTCGAGATCAGCGCCCGCCCGCGGACCGCCTTGATCGCGACGGCGCGCACATGACGGCCGTTGACCTTGAATTCGGCGACCGTGGCCCGCGTGATCTGCGTGATCTGGCTGTCCTGCAGCAGGCGGGGCAGCAGCAAGTTCCTGATCGCCCCGCCTGTCCCGAGCCCCTCGTTGGTGAACTGCGCCTGGAAGGGCGCGCCGTACAGCGCGGGCGAGGAGACAAGTGTGTTCAGGCTGGCGCCGAAAACGGCGGTGCCGCACAGCGCGGCCAGCGCCAGCACGCTGCCGAGCAGCGCGGTGCCCACCGGGACCGGTTCCCGGCCGCGCCCCCGCTCGAGCGCGTTCCTGATCCCGATCAGGGCGGCCGGCGGTGCTCCGGTCCAGGCCACCGCCCTGACCACCGCCAGTGGGTACAGGCGCGGCGCCGGGGCGCCGCGCCGCGCCCTGGCATTGCGCACGGCCGGCCAGGCCGACAGCGCTACCACGGTCACCAGCGTGCCCGCCGCTCCGATCACGGCGATGAACGGGTCGACGACCACCGCACCGGGCGACTCTGCGGCCAGCCTGGCCTCTCCGACCGGTGTCAGCGGGGACAGCAGCGCTGCGAGGGCCACCGCCCCGGCGGCGCCGAGGCCGCCGATGATGGCCGCGCGCAGCAGGCCGAGCGCCACGAACTGGCGGCCGCTCAGGCCCAGGGCGGACAGTGCCTGCCTGTCGTCGGCGTCGGTGACGAACTGCCTGGCCGCGGCCTGGCCGATGACCGCCAGCCCGGCCAGCCCGGCCAGCGCGGCCAGCGCCCACCAGCCGGCGGCCTGCGGACTGATCCCGCGCTGCACCGCGGCCGCGTCGATATCCAGGTCGTCGGTCCCGAGCGAGTGCAGCGGCCGCAGGTGGGCCTCGAATGCGGGCAGGTCGGCGGCACGGCGCTTGAGTCGCACGTAGTAGGACTGGAGCACCAGCGTGTGCGGGTTCACCGCCGCCGCGTAGGCCGGGGTCGTGAACAGGTCGTAGCGGCCACCGATTCCCGTGGGGAACTCGTTCTCGGTCACCACGAAACCCACGACCCGGAGGCTCTGCGTGGGGACATCAGCGATCCTGACCTTGCCGGGGCCTATCTGCACTTGGGCCTTGGTCGGCGTCCGCACTGTGATCACCGAGCCGATCCGCACGCCGTTGTCCCTGGCCAGCGTGTAGGAGGCAAGCACCTCGCCCGGCCTGGACTGATCGGGCATCCGCCCGGAGAGCAGCTTGACCACCCGGGACAGGCCGGAAGGGGGAATCTCGAAGATCCCGAACGAGCCGGAGTCGATCCGCTTGGTGCACGAGTCGCAGCCAGGATTGAAGTTCGCCGGGCCAAGTGCCGGCGTCACCTGCGCTACTTGCGGGATGCCGGCGAGCGCCGGCAGCTGGTGCGCGCTGTAGATGATGGCGTCGTAACCGTGCCGGGAGACGAACTCGGGGAACGCCGCTATCGTCCGCCTGGCGGTCGACGCCGCGGCCATCACGAACCCGCCGGCCAGGGCGACCAGGGCGGCCAGTACCAGCCAGGACTTCCAGTGCTGCCGCACCTGCGTCCGCAGCAGCACGGCGACAGCACGCACGGAAGCCTCCCTATCCCGGTCCTGGCAACAGTCTCGCGTGCGGACCGGATCGGCAAGGTGGGCAGCAACAAGCGGGCAGTCGTGCTAACACCCCGGCGAACGGCCGCCGCAGAGGCGCCTGCCGCGCGGCCCGGCTACCATCACCGGGCCGAACGATACGAGCTTCGAGGCAGGCAGCGGGTTACGAGCGGCTGAAGCTGCTCGCGCGCGGTGGCCGGGGCGACACGGCGGGAACAGGTCACCGCCGAAGCGGAACGACGGCAGAGTAGCCGGCCTCCGCGCGGCGGGAAGGCGCCGCCCAGCGCGAAACCGGCGGCGCGGCCGCCGCGGAGGGGTGATCGAGAGCCTTAGCCCTGGGTATCGTCTCGGGTGCCGGTCCGGATCGGCAAGGTAGGCGGCAGAAAGGGGCCGGTCGCACTAACGCCCCGGATTGCCGACTCGCCCGGGCCATTTCGCGGTCTGAGCACCGCGAAATGGGCGCCCCGGGGCCCGCGCGACCGCACATATCATCAGCTGTGGCTCCGCAAAGCCGACAAATCGGGCACTGAATCGCCGCCACGTAATGATATGAACTTCGCGCGCCCTCGCGGACGCGCTCCGGCTCGCTTGAGGCGATGCGGAAGATCTCACTGGTGCCAGATCGCCGGATGGGACCAATGCGTCCTGCCGATCTGGACTGCATGCGTGCGCACGCGGATAATCCTGCGTGCACGCGGGACAATCCTTCGCGATCATCGTGTCTAGGCCAGAGCGTGGCTGGGCGCCATGGTTCCCGCCGACGTGACGCGCGGACCCGTCGATGCCCAGGTTGCGCATTTGGCCGACACGGTCAGCGCCGACGTATCGCGCGGCTTCACGGCGAGGCGTGATGGTCCGGTCGCCGACCGCGCCGGTCGGTGGCCGTTCGGCCGGATACCGGGACAGCCCGGCCGGAAGGCCCGAGCCGGTCGCCCAGCGCCCGCCTCTCGCTAACGGGGCGGGCTGATCCGGCCGCAGGACACGAGCGTGCGCAGCGCATCCAGGGTCACGATGCCGCGCCACTCCAGGCGAGACGCATCGCTGGGCGGCTCCCATGTGATCGGCCAGCCGCCGTCGGGCTGCTGGTCGCGGGGTGCGGGTCGATCGCGACCGGGCCCGTGTCGGGTCCCGCGACGAACAGCGAGGAGCCGTCCCAGATGATGTCGATGCACGCGTCGGGCAGCACCTGGCCGGCGGCGGCCTCGCTGGGCCACGCGGCCCAGGTGCACGCGACGCTGTCGCGCGGACCGCGCCTGGCCGGCCACTCGAGATAGCGGCGCGCTGCTTTCACCGGCTCGGACTACATGAGCCCATTGTGGCTACAGGGCCCGCAGCCCGTCGAGCACCTTCCTCAGCATGCCCTCGTCCCGGGTCTGGTCCGTGGCTGGCCGGAACACGCGCAGCATTCCCTGCTCGCACAGGTCGCTGAGCAGGATCTGCACCACCCCCAACGGCAGCCCGGTCTCCGACGCGAGATCGGCGACCGCGATCGGCGTCCCGCACAGGTCAAGCAGACGCCGGTGCTCTGGCGGCAGCCAGGGTCCGTGGTTCATCGCCGAGTCGGCCGCCCCGACCACGTCGACCACGTCGAGCACGACGCCGCCAGGCCGGGCCCGGCCCCTGGTCAGCGCGTACAGCCGGACGACCGGGCCGGCCTCCTGGTCGAACCACCTCTCGCCTCGGGGGCTCATCGCAGCGACCCTCCCCGGCGGCCTCAGGAGTCATCCGGCTCGGCGACCGACTCTGCACGACCGTCCAGCCAGCCTCGCTGCAGCGACGCCGCCAGCGCGCCGAGCTCTTCCGGGGTGCTCGCGAAGGCCACGCCGTGCTGCGGCGCCTCGCCGGGCGGCGACCCCACGCCCGGTGCCTCGCTGACCGGCGATCCCACGCCCGGTGCCTCGCTGACCGGCGATCCCACGCCCGGTGCCTCGCTGACCGGCGATCCCATGCCGGGCGGCTCGCCGACCGGCGACCGGACGGTGCCGGTGAACGCGGGCGGCGCGTCGATGTCGCGCACCCGCCGCGGAAGGCCGAGCTCATCCGACGCCGCGACGCCCGATGAGCTCAGGTGCGCCTGAACCTGGCCGACCTGGCCGCCGGCATCGCGGCCGACGCCTTCGGAGCGGGTGCCTTCTCGGCCGGTGCCTTCTGAGCCGGCGCCGGCCTTCGGGGCGGGAGCGTCGGCGGGCCGCTCGGTTTGAATCGCCGCCCAGGCACTCTCGCCTGCGCCGACGGGCGCAGGACCGAACCAGGCTCCCGCCCCCGGCGCGATCCCGGGTCCTGCGGCCGGTGCGCTCGGTGCGATCCCGGGCCCCGGCGCCGGCGCGGCCCCCGGCCCGACGCCGGCGAGCTGCCAGTCCGGCGCCGGCAGCTGAAGCCGGTCGAGGTAGCCGCCGTCGACCGAGGCACCCGCGGTCTCGCTGACCACGGTGATGGCATACGGCAGCAGCACGATCGCCGCCAGGCCGCCGTACGGCGACGGGCGCAGCGTGATCTTGACCTGGTGCCTGGCCGCCAGCCGCGCGATCACGAAGAAGCCCAGCTTGTCGCTGTCGGCCAGGTCGAACTCCGGCGGGTTAGCGAACCGCTCGTTCGCCTCGGCCATCTCCTCCTCGGTCATGCCGAGACCGCGGTCCTCGACCTCGACTACCACGCCGTTGGCCACTCGCTCGGCTCGCACGGAGACCTCGGTGTTGCTCGGTGAGTTGGTCGTCGCGTTCTCGATCAGCTCGGCGAGCAGGTGGATCACGTCCGCCACGGCGGCTCCGGCCACCGCGTCGACGGACCGGGTGAACACGCTGACCCTGGTGTAGTCCTCCACCTCGGCGATCGCGGCCCGCAGCACGTCGACGACCGGCACCGGCTGGCGCCAGCCGCGTCCCGGCGCTTCGCCGGAGAGGATGATCAGGCCCTCCGCGTGCCGCCGCATTCGGGTCGTGAGGTGGTCAAGCTGGAACAACTCCTCCAACGTCGCCGGGTCCGTGGACTTGCGCTCCATCCGGTCGAGCAGGGCGAGCTGCCGATGCAGGAGCGACTGGCTGCGCCAGGCAAGGTTGCGGAACACCTGGCTGACTCCCCTGCGCAGCCTGGCCTGGCCGACGGCGGCCTCGACCGCAGTGTGCTGCACCGACGAGAACGCCTCGGCTACCTTGGCGATCTCGGTGATTCTTCCGGGGACCAGCGGTGCCGGCTGCGCCGCGGCGTCGATCTCCAGCCCGTGACTGAGTTGCTCGACGACCCGCGGGAGCCGCTCGGTCGCCAGCTCCAGCGCGGATCGCTGCAAGAGCGTCAGCTCACGGCTGATCCGCCTGCCGAACCTGACCATCAGGAAGACCGAGAGCAGCACGGCGATCAGGCCAAGGCCGCCAGCGAGCAGGACCTGGAGCAGCAACCGGTTACCGACCTGGGTACCCATGCTCGCCAGCGCGCTCCGGTCCTGCTGCTCGGCGCGGTCGAATCCGGCCAGGAACGAGAATTGGGCCGGGCTCCACCGGGCCGAGGTGACCGGGATCTGACTGCCCTTCCCGATGCTGCCGGTGATCCGGTCCTCGATCGCCGCGAAGCTGGCGTGGGCCGGCGAGCGGTAGACGCTCCGGTATCCGGCGGCCAGCCTCGGCTCGAGCTGCTTCAGCGCGTCGCCGATCAGCAGCCGCTGGTCGGCCACGGTCTGCGCGAACAGGAGGCGTTCGTTCCTGCTCATCTGCCCGCGAGCCGCGAGCGCACCGTTGACCAGCGTCACCTCGCGGTCGGCCATCTCCAGCGCGCGGCCGGCCAGCAGGCTGGCCGCCGCCTGCTGGTAGAGCGAGGAGTCGTTGACGACGATGAGCTGGCTGTAGACGCGGAACTGGGCGTCGATGACGACGTTGTACGCCTGGAACGCCTGGAGCGCGGTCAGCTCCCTGGCGTCGACCGCGGCCCGGATGGTGCTGAGCTTGCGGAGAGCGGCGCCGAAGCTGGCCAGGGCCGGCCTGGCCGAAGAAATGATCATGCTCGGCCTGGAGTTCACGCCGCGCTCGAACGCGGTCACGGCCGCGTCGGTGGCCCGGCGCTGCACGAAAAGCGGCCCGATCGGTGACTGGCGGCCGCTGCTCAGCCAGACGAAGACCTGCGAGCGCTCCTGCGCCAGCTGGAGGCCCAGGGCCTGGGCCTGCCTGCCGAAGAGCTTGTTCTCACTGGTGAAGTTGTGCTCGCGCACGGCGTTCAGCACGGTGACGCTAGCCGCGAACCCCCACAGTGCCAGCAGGGAGACTAGGGGAACCACGAAGAGCGGTGCGAGGAGTGCCCGGATAGACCGCCGGCGGGCGGGCCGGGCGCCGGACGCCATAAGGCCGCCGCCCGCGATTGGCCGGGGCAGCAACCCGGCCCGGGTCGGCCAGCCGCCTGCCCAGGACCGCCGCTACCGAGCGGAACGATCGTCATGGCTTTCTCACTCCGAATCACTGGCTTGCTTCCTGTGGCTGAGTAGCGGGAAAGACGAGCGGAAGGTGGTCGAGACCGACAAGCGCGGCGGGCCAGCCCGCCCTGGTACTCGCGCCGGGCGCCAGCCGGTACTCGGGGATCCGGCGATGCCACTCCTGCAGCGCGACGCGCATCTCCAGCCGGGCCAGGTGGGCGCCGAGGCAGCCATGCGGGCCGCCGCCGAACGCCAGATGGCGCTCCCCCCGGCGACCGAAGTCCACGGCAGCGGGGTCGGCGTGCTCGGCCGGGTCGTGGTTGGCCGCGGCGATCGCGACGGCGACGTAGGAGTCCGCCGGGATGGTCCGCCCGGCCAGCTCGACGTCCTCGGTGGCCACCCGCGGCACGGTGACCACGGGGCCGTCGAAGCGCAGCAGTTCCTCGACCGCATCGGGGATGACCGCCGGGTCTTCGACGATCCGCCGGCGCAGCTCGGGCCGGCTGGCCAGCGCCGCGAACGCCGTGCTGAGGGCCGACGTCACCGTGTCCAGGCCGGCCAGGATGAACAGGAAGGACAGGCCGAGAACCTCATCGTCGGTGAGCCGCCGCTCGCTGGTGTCGGCCAGCAGCAGGCTGAGCACGTCGGAGCCGCCACGCTGCCGCCGCTGCGCGATGTGGCCGACGAGGTACTCGTAAAGCTCTGCCGCCAGCGCGATCGCCGAGTCTGACGGCGGCTCGGCGCCGCTGATGCCGACCGCGCCGAGCAGGGCGTCCTTCCAGGAGATCAGCCGCTCACGGTCAGCCAGCGGCAGCCCGAACAACGTGAGGAACACCTGCGTGGGAAGCGGGACGGCGAAATCGGCGACGAGATCGCACTCGCCGCTGCCGATGAAGCCGTCGATCAGCTCGGCAGCCAGTGCCCGCACCGTGGGCAGCCAGCGCGCCGTGCCGCGGACGCTGAAGAACGGGCGCAGGATCTGCCGGTACCTGGTGTGCTCGGGCGGGTCGGCGGCGAGCGGCACGATCGGGATGGGGCTGCCCAGGGTGTCGAAGGCTCGCTTGGATGAGAAGATCTCCGGATGCCGCAGCACGTAGGAGGCGGAATCGGCGTCGGTGACCAGGTAGGCGCCGTGCGCGTCCTTGATCACCGGCCCGGCGTCGCGAATCATCTGGTAGGCCGCTCTGCGGCTGTCCGCCATCGGCAGTTCTTCGAGGTGCAGCACTCCGTCGCGCAGCGGGTTCCCCTCCTGCGGCCCGTCGGCCAGCGTTCCGGCTGACGAGGGCATCCCGTCCCTGCCCATGGCGCCTGATCTCTGTCCGCTACTCGGTATCCGTGTACGGGGCTGCGTTGCGTGGCGTGGCCTGGCCGACGGCCAGCTGCCGAATGAGGCGGCCCGGGGCGGCCAGGGCCCCGCGAGGCGCAGTCACCATTCGGGCGATTGCTGTGGGAATCGAGAACTTATGTGGCAGAACGACATCTGCACATTAGCACCGCATCGATCGTTCTGCGGTGTTCATCGAACAAGACATCCGGTTCTCGCTGGTGTCTGTACAGGCAGGGCGGGAACGTCCGTACCGACGCCAGTCAGCGGCAACCGCTGCGCTGGCCGGCAGTGCGGATATTCGGTGGCGCCGCTCGCCGCCGCTCGCTTGAGTGAGGGTCATCACCCGGTTTGATGATCCTGCCCTTTGGCTCCGACCGCACCGATCACGTCTCGGTCCTGTCGCCCGGCCTGACCCGCCGCTTGGCCGCTCGTATCAGCCCGCATAGCCTGACGAAGATGAGCGACCAGCTCCGACCGGGCCGCTGGTCGGGCCCGGGCCGCAGGTTGCGGCCCGCAGCCGCTCGGCCCGTTCATCGGCGCGGATCAGCGGCCACTCGGCGGGCGTAGTCCTGAACCACTGGCACTGGCATTTGGCCGCATAGCCGCGCGTGCCGAGGATGGCCTTCAGGTCGTCGCAGGACGCTTCGTTCGCGGGCACGATGGAGATGGCGACATTCGTCATGATCCGCGTCGTATCTGGCATCGCCGCACCACCGTCCCTCCCGATCCAATTACATCAAGCCAGGGTCGGCCCGGCAGCCGTCCGTTGGCGAGGCAGCCATTGGTAGGGTCTTGCCGGTGGACGGCATCCATGACCTCGGCGGCATGCAGGGGCTCGGCCCGGTTGCTCATTCACCGGCAGAGCCCGTCTTTCATCACCGGTGGCAGGCGGTGGCCCGGGCGCTGATGGAGGTCGTCGCGGGTGCGGCCGAGGCGAGCGGGGGCGAGTTCCGGCACTCGATCGAGCGGATGGAGCCCGGCCACTACTTGACGTCGGACTATTACGAGCACTGGCTCACGGCAGCGGCCACCCTGGCCGTCGAGCACGGAATCGTGACCCATGCCGATCTTGAGGCACGCGCCGGCGGACGGTTCCCGCTGAGCGGCCCGGTGCTCGCGCCGCCCGTCATCGACGCCGGTTCCGGGTTGGACGAGCCCAGGTTCGGGGTCGGCGACCGCGTCCGGGTGCGCGAGTGGCACCCGCCAGGGCACACCCGCTGTCCGCGATACATCCGAGGCATGGCCGGGACGGTGGCGCGCGTCGACGGCACCCATTCGGTGCCAGACATCGAGGCGCACGGCGCCGCCCGCCGTTACGAGCCCACGTATTCGGTTCGCTTCGATGCCGACGAGTTGTGGCGGGATGGCCAGCGCGGCGTATCGGTGCACGTCGACCTGTGGGACAGCTACCTGGAGCCGCTATGAGCGAGCACGGTCACCACCCGGCTGCAGTGTCGCCGGTCGAGCAGCGGGTCGCGGCGCTTGAGGCGCTGCTGACGGCGCGGGGCCTAGTCCCCGAGGGCTTCATCGAGGAAGTCACCCGCCGCTACGAGTCGGAGATCGGCCCGATGAACGGAGCGAAGGTGGTGGCCCGCGCCTGGGTCGACCCCGAGTACAAGCAGCGCCTGCTGGCCGACGGCACGGCCGCGATCGCCGAGCTTGGCTTCGGCGGCCCGGAGGGCGCCCACATGGTGGCGGTGGAGAACACAGCGGCCGTCCACAACGTCATCGTGTGCACGCTGTGCTCGTGCTACCCGTGGCCGGTGCTCGGGCTGCCGCCATCGTGGTACAAGGACCCGCCCTACCGGGCCCGGATGGTTCGCGAGCCCAGGACGTTGCTGGCCGAGATGGGCTGCCGCCTGCCCGACGAGATCGAGATCCGGGTGTGGGACTCCTCGGCTGAGGTTCGCTATCTTGTCCTGCCCCATCGCCCGCCCGGAACGGAAGGGATGACCGAGGCGGAGCTGGCCGGTCTTGTCACCCGGGACTCGATGATCGGGGTGGCACGTCTGTGAGCGGACCGTTGAACCTGCGGGAGCTGGGCCTGCCCCGCCGCAACGGCGAGCTGGCCTTCGACGCGCCGTGGCAGAGCACTGTGTTCGCGCTCGCTGCCGCGGTCGGCGATCACGCGTTCGGCGGCGACCGGGAACCGTTCCGGCGGCAGCTCATCGCGGCCATCGCGGCCGGGCCCGACCGCCCGTACTGGGAGAGCTGGACCATAGCGCTCGAGGCGCTGGTCGAGACCATGCCCGAACCGCCTGCATTATGAAAGGGCAGGCGCTGACGGCCGTCGGCAGAGCCTGGATCAGAGTTACTCGCCGGCCGGATCGCGGGCTCCGCGCACCGTGATGACTGCTATGCCGCCGGTGAATACGAGCCCGGCGCAGATCGCCGCGCCCAGGTCGTGCGGTGGCCGGGCCGGCCAGATCCACGGCGAGGTCAGCGCTGGACCGTGCCATTGGGTGTACAGCGCGTAGGCACCCACCACCAGGTAACCGGCCAGGCCGGCCCAGGCCAGCCCGCCGCCGAGCGCAGCAGCGCACAGCAGGCCGATGCCGGTCATCCCGGCCACGTTGCGCAGCACATCAAGTGTTCCGCCGGCCAGGTGCGCGCCGGCCCCGGCGGCGGCCAGCGCGGCCGCCGCCGCCGCGGTCAGCGTCATCGCGGAGGCCAGCCGCAGGATCGGCAGCCACCGGCCGCCGGCGCGTTCCGGCTCGCCCAAGGGGCTTGCGGTCGTGATCGCAATGGCCGCCGCGGACGCGGCCTCGAACACCAGCGGCAACTGCAGCGCGCCGTAGCTGTCCCAGTGCCCGATCAGCGCGATCCTCAGCCCGACGGCGCAGGCCGCTGTCGCTGCCAACGCCGCGGGAACTCGCCGGCTGGCGGCGTGCAGGCGGACCAGGCGGACCAGGCGCGTTCCGCCGCGCGGCGGCACGGCCGGCCGTGCCGGGCCGGCTGGCGCGGCAGCTGCCCGCATCTCGGGTGCCCGGCCGGCGGTCATGGCAGCCGCGCCGGGGTGATCCGGCCGGCCCGCAGCGCGGCCAGGTGCCGCACGAGCCAGGTGCGCCGGGCCAGGTCCGGCAACGCGGCGAACCGCTGGGCCGCGGCATAGGCCGGTGAGCCAGGTGCCACCTCCAGCGGCGTCCCTGACTCGCCGTTGGCTGTCGGCGGGGTGCCGGGAGGCGAGCCGTGCAGCGGCAGGCCGGCCGCCATCGTCAGCGCCGCCATGACCGCATGCTGCGCCTGGGATGCGCCCGGGCCGTCGCCGATGACGCTGGCGACGATATCCGGCCCGGCAATCGATCGCACCTCGCTGGCCAGTTCACTGGTGGTCGTGAGGGATCCTGGCAGCCGGTCGGGAAGAAGCAGGTGGTACACCGGCGGCCTGCCGCTAGCGGGCGGGCCAGCCAGGCCGACGCTGACAGCATTGCCTGCTCCCTGCCGGTAAGTCGCGGCGGCCTGGCTGATCCCGACCGGTGCGCCGGGCAGCCCCGCTATCTCGTTCAGCACCGGCTCGAGGGCGGTAGCGACCGCCGCCAGGTAGCTGGCGTAGGCGGGGTGCAGGCAGACCGGGATGCCGGTCTGGCTGCAGACCGGGGAGAAGCGGATCGGCCGGTCATTGGCGGCATCGTGCAGGGCCGGGATGGCGATCATGCCATGGGCGTCCAGCTTGCCGGTTCCGGCCAGCGCGACAGCGGTCCCGGCCGCGAGCAGGCCGGCCGCGGTGACGGCCGCGGCGGCTGCGCGCAGTCGCCGTTCGCCGGAACCCCTGGGCAGGACGAGGGCGGCCAGCACCGCGATGGTGAGCCCGGCGAGGAACATCACCTGGGCGATGGGCAGGTCGGGGAGGTAAGGGTAGAAGGTCCCGACACCCGCGTCCGGGCCGGTATCCCAGGGGCCGGTGACCAGCGGCGAGATCTGCCAGTACGACTGGCTGCCGACGATCAGTTCCGTACTGAGCGCGAGCACGAAGAACGCGGAGACCGCGGCCAGCGGTGCGGTGAGCCGGCCGGGGACGAGCGTCCCGGCAGCGAACCCGATCGCGGACAGCGCCGTCAGGCTCGCAGCCACGACGGCGGCCGGCCACCACAGCGGCCCGCCCCAGCTGGCCTGGTGCGCGGTTACCCCGTACACGACCGCCAGGCAGCCTAGGTAGCCCGCCATCGCCCAGCATGTGGTGGCGGCCCAGGTGGCGAACTGGCGGGCGCACCGCGGCCGGGCGGTGATCGTCACCAGGTCGGTGGTGTGGCGGCGGGCTTCCCGCGACCCCATCCACGCTGCCGCGCCGACGACCGGCGTGATGAAGTCCACGAGGGCGCCGCTCTGCATGCTCGCGGCACGCAGGTTCCACAACGGAGGCATTGCCATGGTCTTGCGGTACGTGGTGAACCAGAACAGCGCGACGGCCGCTGGCAGCATCCACAGCATCGCGTTGTGGCGAAGCTCGAGGCGTAGCAGCCGGGCCGCCGCCAGCGCGGACCGGCGAGCGCCCGGCCGCCGCCCGGAGGTGGCCGGAGCCCCGGCGGCGGTCATGACCGTGCCGCCGAGAGGACCGCGCTGTACCCGCGTTCCAGCGGCGCATCGCCGATGCCGTGCCCCTCGCCGCGGGCGGTCAGGTCAGCTGGGGTGCCGTGGAACACGATCTTTCCCTGGTCCATGAGCGCGACCTGAGCGCAGGCGGCGCCGACATCCTCGACCAGGTGAGTGCTGACCACGACGGTGGCGCGCTGGCCAATGTCGCGTAGCAGGCCACGGAACGCCACCCGCTGCTCGGGATCCAGCCCGGCGGTCGGCTCGTCCAGAAGCAGCAGCTCGGGCTCGTTGACGATCGCTTGCGCGATCCCCGCTCGCCGCAGCATGCCGCCAGACAGGGTGCGCAGCCTCGCCTTGGCCCTGCCGCCGAGCTCGACCCGCTCGACGGCGGCCGCCACCGCGGCAGATACTCGCGCCGCCGGCATCTCCTTCAGCAGCGCGAAATACTCCACGAACTCCGCCACCGTGAAGCCCGGGTAGTAGCCCAGGTTCTGCGGCAGGTAGCCGAGCCGGCGCCGGATCTCGCGCCGCGGCCCATACTGGCCGGGATCGCGGCCCAGCAGCCGCAGGCGGCCCGAGGTCGGCGGGACCACCGTCGCCATCATCCGCAACAGCGAGGTCTTGCCCGCGCCGTTGGGTCCCAGCAGCCCGAACACCCCTGGGCCAGCCTGCAAGTCCACCCCGGCCACCGCCGTCGTGCGGCCGAACCGCCGGGTCAGGCCACGTATCTCGACATTCATGATGCTCCTCCCGAAAGCAAGTCGGATGCAGCGCGACCCGCGCTAACGCCCGCGGCTAACGCTGGCCGGCCTGCCGGGCCGGGTCGTCACACCAGGGAGCTGGATCTGCGGTCATACCAGGGAGGCAGCCTGGCCCGGCCGCGGGGTCAGCTGATACCCAGGTATGACTACGCAGGGGTGATGAGCGGGCGGTCCCGGCGACCTACCCTTGGATCGTGACATGGACGCCCGGCAGAGCACCGGCAGCGAGCGGTGCCCGGGGGGTAGCACACACCGCCGCCACGCGAGCATGGCTCGGACTGATCCAAGTGCTGGTTGGCCCCGACCCGGCCCCCGCGTGGAGCTGGCGCTCACCGCAAGAGCGCCGGACGGCGTATGCCGCACTCGGGGTGGCGACGCTGGCGCTGTGCATCATCAACGTGGGCACTATGCACGGGGTGGCCAGTATGCACGGCATCCTGCCCCGGATCACGCCCGCTGCGACAAACCAGCTACCGCCCAGCCTGGGGCAGCGGGTGCTGGCCGCGGCGGTGGTGGCGCCGCTGCCGCTGGCGGCCCGGTATCCGCTGCTGGCCTGGCGCATCGGGTGGCTCGCACTGCTGCTAGCCCCGCTGGTACCTGCTGCCTGGTGGGGAGGCTGGCCGTGGGGCCCGCCGCAGGTGCTTGCGCTGCTGGGGGCATTCTGCCTGGCCGGGGTTCGCCATCAGCGACCGCTGCTGTGGTGGATGTGGGCACTGAGCCTCATCCCGTGGTGGCTGTGGCTCCAGGCAGACGTGGTGAACTTGAACGGCCCGGCCAGCGCCACCATCGCGTTCACGGCCGCGACCATCGCGGTGGACAGCATCGGTTCCCGGCTGCGCACTCAGCGGGCCCTGGCCGCCCAGGCCGAGCGCACCGAGGTCGAGCGGGCGCGGCGGGCCGTTCTGGAGGAGCGCACCCGGATCGCGCGGGAGTTGCACGACGTGGTCGCCCATCACATGTCGCTGATCGCGGTCCGGGCAGAGACCGCGCCGTACCGCCTCAGCGATCTGCCCGAGTCGGCCCGCGCCGAGTTCGGCTCGCTGAGCGCGGTGGCGCGCGAGGCCCTGGCGGACATGCGGCGGCTGCTCGGCGTGCTGCGCCACGACCAGCCCGCCGGACTCGCGCCGCAGCCCCGGCTGTCGGACCTCCCCGCGCTCGTCGATGCCGCTCGGCGAGCCGGGGTATCGGTCGAGCTGTCCGTGCCCCCCGCGCTGGACCAGATGCCTTCCGGCATCGGGGTGTGCGCCTACCGGATCGTGCAAGAATCGCTGTCCAATGCCAGCCAGCATGCTCCCGGAGCCACGGTCACCGTGTCGGTGGACCACGATTCCGGCGCGGTACAGCTGCGGGTGGCCAACGGACCTGGCGACCCCGCCGACCCATCAGGGAACGAACGCGGGCCGGGTCACGGACTGACCGGGATGCGTGAGCGGGTGGCGCTGCTCGGCGGCTCCTTGTCGGCCGGCCCGGCGCCCGGCGGCGGCTTCGTGGTGTCGGCGGTTCTCCCACTCCGCGAGACGGCATGACGGCGGGCAGCGCGGAAGGCGGCGGCGCAACCACGCGGTGCCTGATCGCCGACGACCAGGCGATGGTGCGAGAGGGCTTCGCCGCGGTACTCGCCGCCCAGCCAGGCCTGGTGGTGGCTGGCCAGGCCGCTGACGGCGCCGACGCGGTCCGCCAGGCCCGGCACCTGCGGCCTGACGTCGTCCTGATGGACGTGCGGATGCCGGTCATCGACGGGTTGCAGGCGACCAGGCAGATCCTCGGCGCGGCAGCAGGCCCGGCCCGGCCGCGAGTGCTGATGCTCACGACCTTCGACCTCGACGAGTACGTGTTCGAGGCGTTGCGGGCCGGAGCCAGCGGCTTCCTGCTCAAGGACGCCACCGCCGCCGAGCTGGTCCACGCGGTCCGCGTGGTGGCCGCGGGCGACGCGCTGCTCGCCCCGTCAGTGACCCGGCGGCTGATCGCCGACTTCGCCCGGCGGCCACGCGAGAACCCGCCGTTCCCGCCCGCGCTCGGCGCGCTCACCCAGCGGGAGACCGAGGTGCTGCGGCTGATCGCCCGCGGCCTGTCCAACACCGAGATCAGCGACACCCTGGTCATCGCCGAGCAGACGACCAAGACTTACGTCGGCCGCATCCTGGCCAAGCTGGACCTCCGCGACCGGGCCCAGGCCGTCGTGCTCGCCTACGAAACCGGAATCGTGACACCGGGCGGACCAGGCCCACCCCGGATAGACCCGGACACCCGGCAGGCAGCCCGATAAGCGCGTCCGCCCGAGCGCCTGACGACCAACTCGGTGCAGGGCCGGCGACGCTCAGGCGGCAGTGCCCGGATACTCGCGTGCCTCGATCGCAGCGCACAGGCGACGGGCGAGCGCCGCAGCCTGGTCACGGATCTCAGGGATGGCCGTCGTCTCGTACCACAGCCCCCGGAGCGGCGGGCCGAGCGTGAAGATGTCATCGGCGGGTTCCCCGGCCGCGTCACGAACGGCGCCGTCCGGGCCGGCGTCAATCCCGAGCCGCAACAGGTCAGGGCGGGCCAGCCCGCCGCCGATGAGGCTGCGCAGCAGCGGGTCCGACGAGGCGGTGATGTCCGGGGCCGGGCCGGTCGCATTGACCAGCCAGCCGGCCCCGAGCTCGGTCATCCTGCCGTCCTGCTCGATGCGCAGCCGCAGGCCGCCCGGCTCGTCTGCGCAGAGCACGACGCGGCCGCGGAGCACGGACAGGCGCCCCGCCGACCGGAGCTCGCTGATCCGTCGCGCGGTCGCCGGGGGCGCCCGATGGCGGTGCACCTCCCAGTAGCGTGCGACGTGACGGAGGAACAGGTGCTTGTCCTGCGCCGGGAGCCGCCGCCAGAGCTGCGGGATCTGCAGCTGCACTGCGTCGATTACCTGCTGCCAGTCGCCAGGGCGCTCCGCCACGGCCGCGCGGACGTGCCGCATCGCCGCGGCGAGCCGGACGGTGCCCGGGGCGCCAGGAAGCACCGGGCGGGCAGCAGACGGCGCGGCCGGCGGGTAGTCGTGCGTGCGCGGCAGCAGGGCATGCCGGGAGATGGCGTGCACCACGGCGCGCGGGTCGGCGTCCGTGACGGCTATGGCCACGTCCATCATGGTGGGCCCGGTGCCGAGGACGACGACCGGGCTGCCATCCCCGGTGCCATCCAGCGCCCCCGGCGACCACGGATCGGCGATGTACCTGTCGGTCCCAGGGACAGGGAACGGCGGCGCGGGCGGCAGGCTACCGGTGGCCAGCACGGCCATGTCGGCATCCACGCGGCCGTCGGCTGCCAAGTGCAGCCGGATCGGGCGGGCGAGGCCAGCGCGCCTGATCGCCACGACTTCCGAGGTGAGCTGGACGACGCGGGCAACCGACCGTGCCTGGCGTTCCGCGTCGGCGAGCATGTCGCGGAGGTAGCGGCCATAGGCGCGCCTGGGCAGGAAGCCGTCGTGTGCGATGCCGGCCGCGTCGGCCCAGCGCATGAGGTGGGCCGGGTCGCCGGCCAGCCCGCTCATCCGGCCCGCGGGCGAGTTCACCAGGTGGGCGGGGTGCGTGGTCGAGTATGCCTGGCCCAGCCCGTAACGGCCGTGCCGGTCGATCAGGGCAACGCGCAGCGCCCGCCGTTCCGCTGCCGCCCGCAGCAGCAGGTGCACGGCCGTCAGGGTGCCGCTGGCGCCCGCGCCGATGATCGCGACGACGGGCCCGCGTCCCGGTGGCCGGTCGGTCGAGTACACCACGCCAGGCTAACCGATAATGTCGCTAGGAGAAATAGTTAATGCGCAGCAGTTCGGAGCGCTCCTGCCGGCCGAGCGGGGATCCGCGGCGGCCATGCCCGGAGAGGTGACTTCCGGTGATCGAGACCGTGGCAATCGATACGCCATCGCCAGCCCGCCAGGATTCGGCGGTGACGGCGGGCCTGCCGCGCGCGCGGTGCCGGACGATCCGGGGCGCCGCACGCGGCCAGACATGCGCAGAAGGCTAATTCGGCTCGGACGGCTGACCTCACGGCGCCTGATCGTGCGGCGGCAACTGGCCCGCCTGGGGCGCCTGGCCGTGCGGCGGCGCGTAGCCGTATCCGGCCGGATGGCCGGGCAGGTGCGCCGTCCTGCCACGCGATGCAAAGAACGCGCTCGAAGGGTGCCGGAAGAGCAAGATGACCCCACTCAGGCCGGCTATCCAACTCAGCGCCCAGCTGATCGTGACGACGCTGGCTGGGCTCACCACCAGGCCCTCAAGCAGGCGCAGCGCACCCAGGCCCAACAAGATGGCCGAAACGACGCGCGCCCAGTTCTTGCCGCGCTTGATCGCCCAGGCCATCCACAGCCAAAGGCCCGCCACGATGGCCGCGAACAGGATCGCTCCGACGACAAAGCCCGCGCTGTAAGCCGCGCTCCGGGGATTGCCGACGCTCACTATCTGCGGCGTTGTGGCCGGTGATGTGCTGAAGCCGTAGTAGAGCATGCCAATCGCACCGAGCACGGCACCGGCGTACATCAGGCGGGCCGCTGCGCGCACCTGGCTGGGCATGCCCCCCGCGGCGGCCCAGTTGGCTGCTTCCGCCGCTGCCCCGCGGGACGGATTCGGGACCTCGCCGGGATACCTCGGAATCATCGGCGACCCTCCAACGAGTACCTTCGGCGACGTTGAACGAGCAACCGATAATGTCTCGTAATTCGGATATTGGTGTCAACCCTAACTCGGGTATTGGGCAGGTATTGGGCGGCCCTCGGACATGGAGTGGTTGGATGTCCGACCCGACGCCTGCTTTACTCGACGCCGACCGCAAGTCCGATGAGGGAAGGTCTGATGAGCACCAAGTGGACTGTGACGGTCGACTGCGCGAAACCGGCGGGGCTGGCTGCTTTCTGGCGCTTGGCGCTGGAATATGCCGAGGGTTCGCCGCCGGCGGGTTTCGCGAGCTGGGCCGAGTGGCTCGCGCATGCCGGCGTTCCGCCGGAGGAGCGGGATGACGGTGCCTACATCGAGGATCCCGGCGGAGTAGGCCCGGGCATCTCCTTCCTCAAGGTCCCCGAGCCGAAGGTTGTCAAGAACCGCGTGCACCTGGACGTGCAGGCTGGCGGCGGCCGCGGCGAGCCATGGGAGATCCGATGGCCGCGGGTGACCCAGGCGGTCGAGCGTCTCACCGCGGCGGGAGCGACCGTCATCCGCTTCAACGCATCAGGACCGACCGCCTCTGCCGCTTGTGCCTGCCGACGACACTGGGCTCCCTTGCCAGGTACGCGGCTGCCTTTGTCGCCCGCGACCCCGTTCGCGAGGTCTGCGTTCGCGGGAACGGCCGCGGGCCTCGCGCACGGCAGATCGTCAGTGGTTCTCGCGGCCCCGTCCAGCAGCGTTACCTGCAAGCGCGCTGGCCAGGAGGCCGGTGGGAGTAGCAGGATGGGAACCGTGGTCTCGGATCCCAGGTTTAAGCCGTGGTCTACACGCACCTAGCCTGCGCCAGCGCACCATCCAGGAAGATGCGCAGGAAGCTGAGCGCTGTTGCGGCAGCCATCGCCGTGGCGGTGCTGGGCATCCCCGCGCCTGCGCAAGCCGTCAGCCCGCACTCCTCAGCGTTTACGAGCCTGTGCGGCGCGAAGACGGGTTCCAAGCCTTCCACGGTCAAGCACATCATGTTCATCTTCGAAGAAAACAGGTCGTACCGGCAGGTTGTCGGGAACCCGTCGACCCTGGGCGACCCCTACATCAACAACGTCCTCGTCCCATCCTGCGGCCTCGCGACCAACTATCACAACTACTCGCATCCGTCGCTGCCGAATTACCTGGCCCTCAGCTCTGGCACCGCGAAGGGATCGGCCAGCGATACCGACTGCTCGGTGGTGACCAACTGCCCGCAGCCGCAGGCTTCCATCTTCAGCCAGCTGGGGAATGCGGGCAGATCATGGCGTGAGTACGCGCAGTCCATGCCAGCCAACTGCCATCCCAGCAATGACGGCTACTACCTGGTCCGGCACGCCCCGCCGCCCTACTACGCCAGCAGCCCGGTGCCCTCGGAATGCAAGAAGTCGGATGTGCCGCTCGGCACCACGGCCTCGGGAGCCTTCCGCTACGCACTGTCCCCAACCTCAGATCGGCTGCCGGCGTTCAGCTTCGTCACTCCAAACGCCTGCGACGACATGCACAGCTGCCCTACCAGCACAGGGGACGGCTGGCTGAGAACCTGGGTGCCGATAATCCAGAAGAGCGCCGCCTACCAGAGCGGCCAGCTTGTCGTGTTCATCACCTGGGACGAGGGCAACGGGGCCGACAAGGCGGATGGCGAGCACTGCTGGAACACCACGCACGCGAACATTTCTCTGTACCCGAGCTGCTGGGTGGCCGCGCTGGTGCTGTCCCCTCACACCAAGCCCGGCACCCGCTCAGGATCGTATTTCAATCACCTCGGCCTGCTCGGCACCGCCGAAGACATGCTCGGCCTGCCCCGGCTCGCCGCCACCAGCGGATACGCCAGCCTGCGGTCCGCGTTCGGACTCTGAGCCCGGACTCCCCCGCCGACCGCCCACCGCGCTCATCCTGTGGCCACCCCGCAGTTGTCGCGTCCCTCGATGATCGTGAGTCGCGGAAGCTCAGACGCCTGATGGCTCGATATGTGCCCGGAACGGTCGGTCGGCGGGGCAAGGCACTCAACGCCCCCGCGAGGTGGCGGGGCCGGCAATGTTCGGCCAGCGTTTCTTCGGGTAGTGGCGCCGTGGCAGCGCGGTGGCCGGCTGCTGGGCCGCAGGGCGCGTGGTGTGGAATCGGCCGGAGGTGGGTTGCGGGCATGAGTGCCACAAACGGCGCGGGCTCACCGGCGGATCCCGCACCGGGAGCGGTGGGCCCGCTGCCCGGCCCGGCCGACCAGCCTGACCCCGGACGGTCGCGCCGAGGTCAGGGCACGATCTTGGACGCCATCGGCGACACGCCATTGGTGCAGGTGGATGGGATCTGGATCAAGCTGGAGTACCTCAACCCGTCCGGGTCAATCAAGGCCCGCATCGCCAAGTACATGATCGAGCGGGCCGAGCGGGAAGGGCTGCTGCGGCCCGGTGACACCATCGTGGAGGCAAGCAGCGGAAACACCGGCAACGCGCTGAGCATGGTGGCTGCGGTCAAGGGCTACCAGATGCTGGTCGTCATGCCGAACGGGATGAGCCCGGAACGGCTGGCGATCTCGCGGGCGTTCGGCGCCCGGGTGATGACCGTCGGTGAGTTCCACGTCAATGACGCGCTGGCAGAGGTCGCCGAGCTGGGCCGACGGCCAGGCTACTTCGCGCCGCGGCAATTCGACTCGGAGTGGAATGTCGAGGAGAACCGCACCTGGCTCGGCCCGGAGACGCTAGCCCAGCTGCCAGACGGCGTCGTGCCCGACGCCGTCGTTGGCGGTGTCGGCACCGGCGGCACCATCGTCGGCGTCGGCCAGTGCTTCCGCGCCCGTAACCCCGGCTGCCAGATCGTCGCCATCGAGCCTAACGAGTCGTGCACCTTGATGTGCGGGGAAGTCGGCCAGCATCTGATCGAAGGGATCTCCGACGGGTTCGTCCCGGGTATCTTCGCCCGGCACGCTCACCTCATCGACGAGATCGTGGCCATCGACAGCGGCGCGGCGGTCATGGAGATGCGCCGCCTAGCCCGCGAGCACGGGCTGTTCGTCGGCCCGAGCTCAGGCGCGCACCTGCTCGCCGCCCGCCAGCTCCGGGCACGCCGGCCCAGCCTGCGGCACATCGTCACTTTCTTCTGTGACGAGGGCGAGAAATACATCAACGACCACTTCACCGGCACCTGAGGTGGCGCGGCATGGCGGCTGCGGCCACGACCACCATCACCCGGTGGCCCTCGGCCAATAGCCGCGCCGCGGTGCAATAGTCGAGCAGCGGACGGTCTGCACCGCGTCGGTGATGGCGATCCGCCACGGTCGGGCCCTGCACAACGCACGTTTGGCTCTGTGAGCCGGGCATCGTCAGGTCCGGCCCTCAACCTGGAGGCCATACACGTTCTCCTGGAAGGTGCCGGCTGGGTCGGGCGGCAGGCTGGTGAACCAGATGAGCACGTAACGGCCGTGCGCTCGCTGGGTGGACCGCAGGTGCACCGCACCGCCCGCATTGGCCGCATGCGCGACAGGCCGCAGGCTGGCCAGTGCAGGTGCGGAGCCGACACGCAGTTGGAGGCGCGCGCCCTGAGCCCGGCCAAGTGTTATCCGGACGGCGGTGATCGTCACGGGCCTGCCCATGTCCAGCAGCAGGCCCGTGCCCGGATACAGATTCCCGAACTGGGCGGTTGTGTACCAGTCGGTACGCCACGCCGTGGCGGGATTCCGGTCGATCGCCATCCGGGCGAGATCGCCGTTGTCGCCTTGGCCGCCGGAGAAACCGAACGCGGCCGCGCTGGCGGGAGCGAGGATGCGCGGCGGGGCAGCGGGGGTGGTCGCCGTCGGTGCCGACTTGGTGCCCTGGGTGGCCGTCGGGTGTGCCGGTGCCGCGTCGCTGCCCTGGCCGGCTTGGCGGGGCGTTGCGCGGTGTGCCCCTGCAGATGGCGCGATGCTATGCCCCGGGGTCGCAAGGAGGTATCCGGCCAATCCGAGCCCGGCCACTAGCGCCACCGCTAGCACCACGGCCCAGGCCGAGGGGCGCCGCCGGCGCTGGCGCCTCGCCGTGGGCGTGACCGGCCCGGCCGAGCTGGGGCGCTGGTGCATTCTGATCGGCGTGATGAGGTCGGTGACATCTTCATCGAGCGCCAGGGCATCAGCTTCATCGAGCGCCCGCGGCATCAGCCGGGCGGAGTCGTACTCCCGGATCAGCGGCTCTGGATCAGTCCCAACGGCCCGGGCGATGCTGCGGATATGCCCACGGGCATAAAAGTCACCGCCACATGGTGCGTAATCATCACCCTCGATAGCAGTGATGATCGTTTCCCTAATACGAGTCCGATGACTGACCTGGCTCACGGTGAGACCGGCCTGACGCCGGGCTCCCGCGAGGACTTCCCCGATACTCACACCGCGCCTCCACTGCGACGCAGCACTGCGCGCCACCCAACGCGCACCGCCGACGGTCATGGCTGCATCTGTGAGACTACGCCCGCCGCTGAACCGCGCCGCGAGGTCAGTCGGCCCCGCCGACCGGTGACGCATGATCGCGGAAGTCGGTATCTCGACCGTTTCGGCAGCCTTCATGGTGAGGTCGCACGTCGTCTTCAGGCCGGTGCGGGCCGGGGCGCCCCGGCAGCTGCTTGTCTGGTCCGTGAAGTCGCTGCCGGAGCCACTGGTCCTTGATCCGAAATCGTGTTAGGTTCGGCCCGCTCTGCCTAACCGGGGTCGACCAATCTCCGAAAGGGACGGAATGAAGGACTTTCGATTGCGCTCGCGGGCGGCCGTGGTTGGCCTGCTCGGAGCGGTCGCGCTGGTTGCCGCGGGGACACCCGTGTTCGCCGGCACGACACCGTCAGCGCACAAGCGGGACGCGGTGATCGTCACCTCGGACGGGACGTTCGAGGTGCTGGAGCAGGCCGACCAGTACGCGGAGGCGCGTACTGCGCCGGCGGACACGGTCGACCCTGGCGCGTTCACCGCTGCGTACGCGCAGGCGGCGAACCTGCCGCTCTATCCCGGCACCTGGTCGGAGATAACGACGAAGCCGTACAATAGCGACGCGCAGGGATATCGCGATCCTGTGTGGTCGAACTCGGGGGGCGGCGCCGGCATCGTCGGCGGCCGCACGACCGCGATCGCGGTCGACGGGTCGACGCTCTACGCGGGCGCGGCCGACGGCGGCGTGTGGAAGCGCGTCGACGGCACCTGGACGCCGCTGACTGACGACGCCCCGTCGCTCTCTGTCGGCGCGCTCGGCGTCGACGCCAACCATGGCCTCTGGGTCGGGGCTGGCGAGGCGAACACGAACTCGGACTCGTACCTCGGCGTCGGCGTCCTCTATAAGGCGGCGAACAGCAGCACGTTTGTGCGCGTCGGGGGCGACGAGTTGCAGAACACGACCATCTCGCGGCTCGCGTTTGACAACGGCTACGTGCTCGCCGCGACCGACAAGGGCCTCTGGCGCCACTCGGTCTCGACGACGAGCGGCGCATGGACGCCTGTGCTCGCACCAGGTGTCGGTCTCCCGACTGCTTGCTCGGCTGCGGGCGCTCCGGGCGTCGCTTTCGTCAGCGACGTTGCGGTGCGGCCAAACACGGCCGGCGCGCAGGTGCTCGCGGTCGTCGGCTGGCGCGCGGGCTCGAACTGCAACGGCTTCTACCTCTCGACGGACGGCGGCGCGACGTTCAGACCCGTCATGATCAACGGCGCGTTGCAGGAGCAGGATCTTGGCCGCACGTCGATCGCGTACTCGAGCGACGGCCGCAGCCTCTACGCCGTGGTGCAGTCGGCGTCGATGTTCAACCAGGCGAAGACCGATTTCGGCGGAACAGTGCTGCAGGGCATCTATGAGGCGCCCGGCGGTGACGTGACGGCTGCGTGGGTCAAGGTCGCCGAGTGGCGCAACCTCGAGAACAACACCGGCTCCGCGCTCGGCGCCATGTCGCTGGGCTACCACCCGGGCGTGCAGGCCTGGTACAACCAGTTCATCGCGGTCGACCCGGCGAACGCGCGGCACCTGTTCCTCGGGCTCGAGGAGGTCTACGAGAGCTACGACGGCGGGGCGACGTGGAAGGCGGTCGGTCCGTACTGGAACTTCGGGCTGCCGTGCTCGGCAAACGGGCTCGATAGCTGCCCGCCGACGACGCATCCCGACCAGCACGCGGTCGCGATCGCGAACAAGTCCGTGTACGTCGGCAACGACGGCGGTGTCTACACGCGCGGCCTGACGTCGACGTCGCCCTTCGCGTCCGCGAACACGGGCTACAACACGCTCCAGTACTACTACGCGGATGCCGGCCCGGCCCCGGGTGGTGGCGGCGACGAGATCTGGGGCGGATTGCAGGACAACGGCGTTTCCCTGCTTCTGCCCGGTGCCAGCTCGATGGTCTCACCATTCGGCGGCGACGGCACGGACAACATCGTCGACCACACCAACGGCGACCAGGCCGTGAACGCGTACGTCGATCTCGACATGGCGCTCACGACGGACGGCGGCCGCTCCGACGGCACGACACCCGCGTACCGCGAGATAACGCCGTCCTGCTTCGCGTTCACGTACACACCGAGCCCGTGTGATCCCGCGCCGCGGTTCGTCGCGCCGTTCGAGGCGGACCAGACGAACCCGACGACGTGGGTCGCCGGCGGCCAGTACGTGTGGCTCGACACCCAGGGCTGGAACACTACCTGTGGCTCCAAGTCCTGCGACTGGCACATCGTTGGCAACACCGGCTCGGGCCACTCCGTGACCCAGCTGTCGATGGCGAACGGCACGTGGTACGCCGCGTGGTGCGGGCCGTGCAACAACTCCGGGTTCCAGCGCGGGATCCTGACGAACGTCGGCGGCACGGTGCACCAACTGAGTCTCCCGACGTCGTTCCCTAACCGGTTCATCCAGGGCCTCCTGGTCGACCCGGCGAACGCGAACCACGCGTACGTGGTATTCAATGGGTTCTCCCGCCGCTGGACGGGCACGTTCAGCGCCGGCGAGGGTCACGTCTACGAAACGACGGACGGCGGTCAAACCTGGACCGATATCAGCGGCAGCGGCTCGACCGCGCTGCCGGATGCGCCGGGCGACGACATCGTGCAGACGAAGAGCGGCAAGCTCGTCGTCGCGACGGACATCGGCGTCTTCATCGCGACCGCCGGCCAGGGGAGCGCCACCACGTGGTCGCGCCTCGGCACCCTGCCGCACGCGTCGGTGAACGATCTCCAGCTGAGCCCTGACGGCTCGTACATCATCGCCGCGACGCACGGCCGCGGCCTCTGGAAGATCGCCACGCCGTAGGAGTCTCGACCCGGGCGCAAGTCGGGGAGGCGAGCAACCGGGGGTGCAGGGAAGGGTCTGCAAGAGGCCCGCTTGGCCAGCCCCGCGGCCCTGAGAGTATCGAAGTACGGCCACGCCCATCGGCGCTACCAGTCCCGGAGCAGACCGGAGGCAAGCAGGGAATGCCAACCGCGACGCCGAGTTTCTCCCCGGGCATCTGTTCATCGCGTCCCGTTTGCCGGGCTAGATGTCAGCGACGTCCTCCCGCACGGCGGTCTGGCGTTCAGTTCCTGGCGGATAGCTGGCCGACTGCCGGGCGCGGCCAGCGGGGCTGTGGGTTTCGTACATGCGCAGCGCGACTATGATGCCGCTGACGGCGGTGAGGGCCGCGACGGCCCAGATCGCAGCGGACAGACCGAGCCAGTCGGCAATGATGCCGGCGATGATCGCGCCGACGGCGAAGCCGCCGTCGCGCCACAGCCGATAGACGCCGACGGAGGAGGCTCGCCAGGTGGGGTGGGCGACATCGCCAATGACGGCGAGGAGGGTGGGGTACACCATGGCCGTCCCGGCGCCGAGGAAGAGCGCACCGGCCACCCAGGCAGCGAATCCGTGGGCGGCGGCGATCCAGCCGATCGCGGCGGCCTGCACGAGCATGCCCGCGGCGATGAGCCATTTGCGTCCGATGCGGTCGGACAGCGCGCCGGTGACGAGCTGGCCAAGTCCCCAGACGGCGGGGTAGAGGCCGGCGAGGACGCCGATGGCCGATACGGACAGGCCGTAGCGGGCGAAGTAGACGGGAAAGATGCCCCAGGCCAGGCCGTCGTTGAGGTTGTTGACCAGGCCGGCCTGGCATGCGGCGGACAGGGCCTTTTCCCGGAAGCTGGTGAGCGTGAAGACCTGGGCTGTGCTCAGCCCGCCGTGCAGGTCGGCGCTGGCCGTAGTGTGGGTGCGGGCCTCATGGCGGGCGTGGCCGCGGGTCTCGCGGACCAGCAGGGTGGACAGGCCCAGGCCGAGGGCGGCATAGGCGATGCCGAGGAAGAACGGCGCCGGCCGCAGGCCCCAGCGCGCGGCAATGAAGCCGGTGGCCATGGCGGTGACTGCCACGGCGCCGTAGCCGGCGGCCTCGTTCAGGCCCATGGCCAGGCCCCGGCGCTGCGGGCCGGCCAGGTCGATCTTCATGATGACGGTGGTGGACCAGGTGAGTCCCTGGCTGGCTCCGAGCAGGACGTTGGCGGCGATGACCCATCCCCAGTACGGCGCCCAGATCAGCAGCAGCGGGATGGGCAGGGCGATCAGCCACCCGGCCACGAGCACGGGCTTGCGGCCGAACCGGTCCGAGGCGGTGCCGGCGAAGAAGTTGGTGGCCGCCTTGACCGCCCCGAAGGCCAGGATGAAGGTGAGCGCGGCGGTGACCGCCTGGAGGTGGAACACGCCGGCGGCCAGCAGCGGCACAACGGTGCGTTCCTGGCCGAGCATCCCGCCGACCAGGGCGTTGACGGCGACCAGCAGGCTGAACTGGGCCAGGTTCGCGCGCAGGCCAAGCCGGACCGGCTCACGAGCCGGCGCGCTCACCGCCCGGCCTGCAGCGGCCGGCCCGTGGCGGCGGCCCAGTCGTCCGGCCCGCCCACCGCGACGGTGAGGCCGCCGTGCCCGGCGGCGGCCAGCAAGCTGGCGGCGGTCATGGCCCGTTCGCCGTGCCCGCAGATCAGCGTCAGCGGTCCGGGGCCGGTGCGGGCGCTCTCACCTGCCAGGGCGCCGAGCTCGACGTGCGCGGCGCCGGGGATGTGCCCGGCGGCGTACTCGGCGTCCTGGCGGACGTCGAGGACCGGGCCGCTGACCTGCCCGGCGGGGACCACGGCGACGTGCCCGGCGGGGCCGGTCCACGCGGCCATGCCGCCGGCCAGCTCGCCGGCCAGGTTCTCGTAGCCGATCTTGAGGGCCTGGCGGAGGAGTTCGGCGCGGTCCTGGGTGTCGTCGAGAACGAACACCAGGGGCTGCGCGGGGTCGGCGAGCCAGCCGAGCCAGGTGGCGAAGGCGTCGCGCAGCGGGATCGACAGCGTGCCCGCGATGTGCCCGGAGGCGAAGGCCGTCAGGGGGCGGGCGTCGATGAGGCGGGCGCCGCCGGCCGCCAGCCGGCGCACCTGGCCTGCGGTCAGGGCCGCAAGCGGAGGCGGCTCGGGGCCGTAGACGGCCGGGCCGCGCCGGTTGACCTCACGGAGCCGCCTGAAGTACGGCGGGTAGGTGCCCAGGCCGGCCAGCAGAGCGGTGACGAACGCATCCTCGCCCGGGGCGGCGAGCAGCGGGCTGGCTGCCTTCTCCCGGCCGATGGTGGTCGTCCGCTCGGCGTCGGCGGGGGCTGAGCAGAACGAGCCCGCCCCGTGGGTCGGGTAGACGGCGAGGTCGTCGGGCAGCGTCAGGACCCGCTCGTGCAGGGACCGCCACAGGGCGCGGGCCAGTGCCTCGGTCTGCTCCGGGGCGATCAGGTCGGTGCGGGCGACCGTACCGGGAAGCAGCGACCCGCCGGAGAACAACCCGGCCGGGCGGCCCCCGTCCAGCAGCAGGTAGGCCAGGTGCTCGGGCGTGTGCCCGGGGGTGGCCAGCGCCCGCAGCGTGAGCCCGCCCAGGTCCGCCTCGTCACCGTCGCGCAGCCCGCGGTGCGCGAACTCCAGCCCGCCGGCGGCCGGCGCGATCACCTGGGCGCCCCGGGCGGCCAACTCGCGGCTGCCGGAGACGAAGTCGGCGTGCAGGTGCGTCTCGGCCGTGTACGCGACGACCAGGCCCCGGCGCTCGGCGGCGGCCAGGTACGGCGCCGGGTCACGTTCGGGGTCGATCACCAGCGCCCGCCCGTCGCCGAGGCCGAGGAGATAGGAGGAGTTGCCGAGGCCCTTGTCGACCAGCGCCACGGGCCGGGGATCTGCTGGCATCGTCTCTCCGTCTCCTGGCCGCCCGGGACGGCCGACTTGCTTCTCTAATATTCCAGAGTTCAATAGAATAATCTAGGAACAGTAGTTGGTCACAGATCGATGCGAGAGGAGCCGGGCGTGGAGGGCCGGGAAGCCAAGGACCGCCTGTACGAGCAGTTCGCCCGGGCCGCCAAGGCGGCGGCCAGCCCCAAGCGGATCGAGCTGCTTGAGCTGCTGGCCCAGGGCGAGCGCGCCGTCGAGGAGCTGGCCCGGGCCACGGGGATGGGCGTGACCAACACCTCCTCGCACCTGCAGGTGCTGCGCGGAGCCCGGCTGGTCGAGACCCGCAAGGTCGGGACCAAGGTGTTCTACCGGCTAGCCGGCGACGAGGTGGCCGTCTTCGTGGTGGCCCTGCGGGACCTGGCCCGCTCACGCCTGGCGGAGGTGGACCAGGTCATGCGCGACTACTTCACGGCCCGCGACGCGCTGGAGCCGCTCAGCCGCTCCGAGCTGGTGGAACGCGCCGGGCGGGGCGAGGTCGTCATCCTGGACGTGCGCCCGGCCGCGGAGTTCGCCGCCGGGCACATCCCGGGCGCCCTGTCGGTACCGCTTGACGAGCTCGACGCCGCCCTGGCCCGCCTGCCCAGGCGGGCCCAGGTCGTCGCCTATTGCCGGGGCCCGTACTGCGTGCTGGCCCCCCAGGCGGTCGAGCGGCTCCGGGCCCGCGGGTTCGCGGCCAGGCGCCTGGCGGACGGGATGCCCGAATGGCGCCTGGCGGGCCTCCCGGTGGCCGTCGGAGCACAGTGACGAGCGTGACTCTGCTGATTCGACGAGCGGGTTAGCGAGCAAGTCCTGCCAGCACACGAAGGCCAGCCGCTCCTCGGCCGCGCGGTGCCGCGTGACCTCCAGCATGGCCGTCGAGCGATCCAGCCCGGTGGCGGCGCCGGTCACGGCCCGGCGGCCGGCGTCCGCGGGTGGTGGCGCCGCACCCTCAGCCCACGTCGAGCGCCGGGTCGGACCCGGCGGCCCGCCTCCTCGCTCTCCCAGTGCTTAGCCTGGTCCTCATTCGCCATGGGGCGCCTTCCGTGCCCGGCCCCGGCTCCTCACGTTCGTCGGCGGCGCGGCGGCGCGGCCGACGCGGAGCCGGTCCGCCAGCCCGGCCAACCCGGGTGCGTCCGGCCGGGTGGCCGCCTGAGCCAGGGCGAGGCCCAGTTCGTGCAGCAGCAGCCGACTCGTCGCCTGGGCCACCAGGACCCGGCCCCGGCGCAGCAGCGCCACGATGGCCTCGTCGTCCACGCGGTCGCCGAGCTCCTCGCCGAGCGTCGCCGCCACCGCGCCGGCGATGCCCCGCGCCCCCGCCGCGATCGCGCCGGCCACCGCGAGGGCGCCGTCGGTGCTCACGCCGTTCGCGATCGCGTCGTCGAGCAGGCCCAGAAGTGACGGCGACGGCACGCAGTACTCGCCCGCGGCGTCCTCGACGACCACGCCGAGCGTGACGAGCTCGCCGAGCCGGCCGGTCGGCAGGTGCGGGAAGGCGGCCTGCAAGGCGTTCGGGTCCAGGACGCCTGGCGCCTCCTCGGCGAGCGCTCCGTCCGGGCCGGCGAGGACCCCGGCCAGGTCCCGGCCGGCCGCCCACGCGCCGAACAGGTCCCGGATGCCGGCCAGCGAGTACCCACGCTCCTGCAGGCGGGCGATCAGGTCCAGCCGTCGTAGATGCGCTTCGCCGTAGAAGGCGACCCGGCCCCGGCGCACCGGCGGCTCCAGGACCCGCATCGTCTGGTACTCGCGGATCGTGCGCACCGGCAGCCCGGCCCTGGCCGCCAGGACCTCCACCGGCCATCCCGGCTCCTCGGCAGAGACGCTCATGCCTCGACAATACCGGGAAACACCGTTACGGTAAATACCGTGATAGTTGCGGATCGAGAGATCGGACGGCTGGTCGAGCTGCTGCGGGCCGAGCCCGGCTTCGCCCGCGCCGAGCTGGCCGGCCTGCCGCAGCCCCTTACCGGCGGCTTCTGGGCCTCGATGAGCCTGGTGCGCCTCGCCAACGTCGCACCGCCCGCGGACACGCTGGTCCTGCGGGTCATGCCCGACCCGGCACTGGCCGCCAAGGAGACCGCGGTCCAGCGGGAGATCACCCGGCAGGGCTTCCCCGCCGCGCCAGTCCGGCTCTCCGGCGGAGCCGACGCCGGGCTGGGCGGCGCGTTCATGCTGATGGACCGGGCTCCCGGCGCGCCGGCTCTGGCCGGCCTCGACGGAATCGCCGCCCTCCGCCGCCTGCCCGCCCTCGCACGGCGGCTCCCGGCAATGCTCGGCCAGGTCAGCGCCGCGCTGCACGCCCTCGACCCGGCACCGCTGCGCAGCGCCCTCACCGACGCCGGCGTGACGGCACCCACCGACGCCTTCTCCTTCCTGGCCTCCCTCACCGAGTCCGCGGACCGGCTCGGCCGCGCCGACCTTCGCGCCGCGGCGCTCTGGCTCGCCGGCCACCCCCCGCCATCGTCGCGGCGCGTCATCGCCCACGGGGACCTGCACCCGTTCAACCTTCTGATCGACCGGGAGCACTGGACGCTGCTCGACTGGACCTCCGCCCTCATCGCCGACCCGGCCTACGACCTGGCGTTCACCACGCTCATGCTCCGCCACCCGCCGCTCGCCGCCCCCGCGCCGCTCCGCCCGGTCATCGCGGCAGCCGGCGCGGTCCTCGCTCGGCGGTTCCGCAACGCCTACCGCCGTCACGGCGGCACCATCCCGGACCGGCAGACACTCGACTGGCACACGAGCCTGCACGCACTGCGCATCCTCACCGAGCTCGACAGCATGCGCCGGGACTCAGCGCGAACCGGCCATCCGTCCCACCCGTGGAACGCCGTCAGCCCGATAGCCGCCACCACACTCAGCCGCACCACGAGCACCTCTGTCGCCCGGTTCACCTCCTGAAGCCGCCGCCGATACTCGGTGGTGGCAGGGTGGGCGCTGAGACTCGGTTCGGTGCCGGACGGCTTGATCGCGGTGACACGTTCCACGATGCCAACCCTGGTGGTGCGCTCACTGTGGTCGATCATGAACCCGCCGCGCGGGCGAGCGGCAGCGGGCGCTGGGTCAGGTGCTCTCCCGCCATCGGCAGCGTGAGCTTTTCCAGAGGCCACCGCGCGGCGCGTACCAGCGGGTTTGCTGAGGCGACGTGGTCGAGCAGGATGAGCCTTCCGCCTGGGCGGAGCACGCGGTGCATCTCGGTGATCGCGGCCTTGCCGTCGGGGATGCAGCACAGCGACAGCGTGCAGACGACGGTGTCGAAGCTGACGGCGGGGAACCGCTGCGCATGCGCGTCGGCCACGCTCGACGTCACGCCACGCAACGTCACCGGCCTGCTGGACGCCCTGGAAGCCAGCGGACACGCGGCCCGCACCGCCCACCCCACCGACCGCCGGGCGAGCCTGGTCACCCTCACCAACGCGGGCCAGGCGGTAGCCGCACTCCAGGCCAGTCGCCACGAACTCCGCCCTGCTCGCCGACGTCTCCCCCGCCGACCTGAACCGCTTCTCAGCCGATACCCTCCACGTCACCAGCGCGCTGCGCGACACCGACCTCGATCGCATCCGCCGAATCGCCGACGGACATGCCGCAGCGCCCGGGAAAGACGCCAGGACCGCATCTGGTCACCACCTCCGGCCTCGTGGCCCCTGACCAGGTCGCAACGCCCCGGCCGCACCGTCTCCGCCGCAGCTTCGTCGCCGGCCTGGCCGCCGGGGCGTTCGGCCGGAGCGCGGCCTTGGTCGCCGGCCGGGCGCTCACCTTGTGCTCCGCGCTGCAGGCGGCGCGGCGGGTCACCGGGAAACCGCAGCCGCCGGTAGCTGCGCCATGCTGGTAGGAGTGGATGGCGGCGGCTCGCCGGCGAGGCGCAGGAAGGAGGTACGGCTGGTGGAACGGCGATATGTGTCACCGGAGACCCTGGCGGCGCAGGCCCTGGGCGACGTCAACCCGGTGTCTGGCGGCCTGGCTCCGGTCATCAACCCGTCGGCGAACTACGAGCAGCAGGCCGATGGCTCGTACCTGGAGGACCGCCAATACACCCGGGCCGACACCCGACCTTCGAGCACGCCGAGCGGCTGCTGGCCGCTTTGGAGGGCGCGGGCTGCGCGTGCGCCCTGTTCGCCTCCGGCATGGCGGCGGCCACCGCGGTCTTCCAGTCCCTGCTCCCCGGCGACCACGTGCTGGTCTCCCGGGTCCTGTACTGGGGGTGCGCTAGTGGCTGGCCGAGTTCGGCCTCACCTGGGGCCTGGACGTGGAGTTCACCGACACCGCCGACCTGGCGGCGGTGCAGGCCGCGATCCGGCCGGGCCGCACCTGTGGGCCGAGACACCGGCCAACCAGCCGGGCCGCCACGGCGGACAGCAGCTGACCTGAAGCCCTCGTCGCGCACCGTGGTCACCGGTCTCCTGACACGGCGCGCACCCACAGGGCTCGTTCGGTACTCCCTCTGAGCGGATCAAGCAGATCGCATCGGTAGCACCGAGCTGGCCGATCTGTTCGGAGCCGCTCACCAGGTGGAGCTGCCGGGTGCATACCGACGGTGCTTCGGCCGCCGCGAACCGCGCGGCCCCCTCCGGCGGGGTGAACGCCTCGCCGCCGAGCTCGACGGCCAGCGCCGCGAACCCGGCCCCCAGCGCCGGGGCGCGCGCGGCGAACCGCCGCCACCAGCCCCGCGCGGTCGTGTGCGCCACCCCGGCCCGCTCCGCGGCCGGGCGGACCCCGCACCGCCCGGCCGCCACCGCGGCGAGCACCCCGCCGATCGTCCCGGCCGTGTCCAGCCGCCGGGCCAGGACGAACGCCGGCAGCAGCGCGTGGCTGACCCGGCACGCCCCGCACCGCAGCCGCGGCACGAAGACCCGCCGGCAACCACGCCGATCCCGGACCCAGCGCCGGTACCCCGACCAGAACGTCATCGGCCCCGCGCACGACGGGCAGCCCGGGCGCGGGAACTCCAGATCCCGCCCGGCCGCCACATACTCATCGACCGGCAGCGAGCACGGCCATACGATAGCCACAGGCGACACCGCCTCCGATCCCTCCCCGCGACCGTGGCCAAACGAAGGCGGGGAGGGATCACTCACATCACCACGCAGACGGCAAAATCCTGGCCCGCCCGCAACAGCCAGGCACACCGGACATGAAAAAAGAGCGTGACCGGGCACCCCGCCCGGACGCTCACGTAATCAGGCCGTCAACAGCGCATTCCCGCCGAAGAACCCGACGAGGCCGACCTCGGCCAAGCCTGGAACGTGCTGGCAGAACGCCGCAGGGACGCCGTCATCCAGCCGCCCAAGCCACCAATCCCGGCTGCCAGCGCAATACTCGCCCGTGCCGCCGAGCGGGACGCCGGGCGAGAGGCCGGATGACACCATGCCGGTGCATCATGGGTATGGAGCAGCACCCAGGCGAGGCGGCGACAATGACCGATACGATCACCCCTCTGGGTAAGGCTCGCGTCATGTCCTGCCCCGAGTGCAAAGGCGCCCGCATGTCGGCCTGCCCGGCCTGCCGAGGTGAAGGCAAGCTCCTCGTCCGCGCGTGCCCGCTCTGCGGCGACCTCGGCTGGGATTACGTCAACGGCATCGACGACCGCGAAGGCATGGCCTGCAGGATCAGCTGCGGCTACACCTGGACCGCAGCAGACCCCGGCTGGCGCGCTCAGGTTTTGCCAAAGGGCCATGCCAATAGTGCGGCAAGTTGACCCGAGCGTGGCCACAGATGGGCACCAGAAGCGCCCGAGACCGCCAGCCGTCACCGACGGTAACCAACGAGTGGGCTACCTCCGCCACTGCGCCACCGATATGGCTCGATCTGTATCGCCGCTGAGCGCGTTATAGGTGCTGGCTGGTCAGTACATAACCGGAGGTTCTGGACTGCGGTTTGTCGCTAGGATCGGTGCCTAACTTCGGCTGCCGCGACAGCGCGCAATCCAGCGTGTGGGTCCACCCCGTCAGCGTCGGCTCACCCTCCGGGGAGCGGGCCAGGCCCACTGCGGGTTGCCTGGCCGGGCTGAGCAATCCCACGAGCGCCGGCCGCGCGTTGAATAGGCGTGGGAACTCAACGGGTGGACTTCGCGGAGTTCTACCGGAGTTTCAGGGACGACTGTCTGCGTACGGTCTTGGTCATCGTCGGCGATCGGGACAGGGCGCACGAGCTTGTCGCCGAGGCATTCGCCCGGGACTGTGCCTGCTGGCACACCGTCAGCAAGCAACCCGGCGCCGGCGGCGTGGCTGGTGCGCACCGCGGTGAACCTGAACATCTCCCGGTGGCGTCGCCGCCGGGAGGTACCGGTCCCCGACCCGGGCATGCTGGCAGACCGGCCTGCGGCTGCAACAGCCGCCCAGGACCCGGTCGATCCGCAGATCATGGCCCCGCTGCTGCGGCTGCCTCGTCGTCGATCGTCATTGTCTTCACCCCGGCCCTGGTCTTTCCCGGCCCGGTTGCCTTCGGGGTCAGCCGGGGGTGGCCTGGGCGGTGATCTCCAGGTCGAGGTACCGGGCAGCCAGGCCCTTCTTCTTGGTCAGGCCGAATGCGTACCGGTCGATCCGGGTGGTGCCGCGCAGGGTCAGGCCGTCACCGCTGGCGCGGGACTCGGTCACGGCCAGCTCCGCCGGGGCGCTGTGGCCGCGGACGGTGAGCTGCCCGCGCAGCCACCCAGCCGTCACCTTGCCGAGCCAGGTGGGAGGACTCGAATGTGATGTGCGGGTGCTCCTGGACGTTCAGGAAGTTCGCGGACTTGACATCCTTGTCGCGCTGGGGGTGCCCGCCGGAAAAGCTGGCGGCATCGATCACCGCCTGGGCGGTGGAGGCGGTCACCGGGTCGGCGATGGTCACTTCCCCGGAGAGCACCCCGAAGGTTCCCTTCACCGCGCCCAGTCCGAACATGTGCCGGGTGGTGAAGCTGACCGACGAGCCGGCCGGCTCGATCCGGTAGGTGCCCGTTGCCGGGATCTGCACCGTGGCAGTAGCCATGACGTTGCCCTTCTGTGCCAGGGGCGCGGGTCGCCCCTTCTAGTAGTTGCGCAATCAACTAAACCATTGCTTCTCTGGTGGAATGGCCAGCGGCGAGATAACTGCAGACACCTGCTCCGGCCGCGACCAACTGCGCCGTCGTGTCATGCGTCAAGCGGGGCTAGGGCCTGAGGACGATCTTGCCGCGGGTGTGGCGGCGTTCGAGCTCGGTGTAGGCCTCGCGGACCTGCGCCAGCGGGTAGACGTTCGCGATCGGCACCTCGAGGTGTCCGTCGGCGATCAGGCCGGCCAGCTCGGCGAGCACCTTGGCGCCCGGCCCGGCCGCTGTCCCCCCGTCAGTCTTCACCCCGTGCTTCTGGGCGGCCGCGTAATCGGCGATGGTGTCGATCCGCTCGGCCGCGACGCCGAGGGCGAGGGCCAGCTCGACGTACCCGTCACCGTGGGTGTCGATGAAGGCGTCCACGCCGCTGGGCGCGGCGGCCCTGATCCGGTCCGCGACGCCGTCACCGTACGCGACCGGGATCACGCCGTGGCTCTTCAGCCACTCGTGGTTGCTCTCGCTCGCCAGGCCGATGACCGTGGCCCCGG